>VOFF01000004.1_pt1:185000-740000 | contig 1882388 bp, 1854 predicted proteins | sample 5384061 | NCBI WGS metagenome assembly VOFF01 (sample SAMN12384725, study PRJNA508395) | human gut metagenome | isolation source: healthy gut E | host: Homo sapiens
AGAAAAACTTCTAGCGAGACAAGATCCGCCCGTACCGTAAGCCGACACAGGTAGGCGGGGGGAGAGAATCCTAAGCAAATTGCATCCGTAACCTAGGGAGAAGGATGGCCCCCGGTCAGTGAAGAGCAGAAACGCTCAGAGCTAAAGGGGGGCGGCAGAAAAGAGGCCCAAGCAACTGTTTACCAAAAACACAGGTGCCTGCGAAAGCGAAAGCTGAAGTATAGGTGCTGACGCCTGCCCGGTGCCGGAAGGTTAAGGAGAGGTGTGAGCGAAAGCGAAGCATCGAACTGAAGCCCCGGTGAACGGCGGCCGTAACTATAACGGTCCTAAGGTAGCGAAATTCCTTGTCGGGTAAGTTCCGACCCGCATGAAAGGCGTAATGATTTGGGCACTGTCTCAACGAGGGGCCCGGTGAAATTGAAATACCTGTGAAGATGCAGGTTACCCGCGACTGGACAGAAAGACCCCATGGAGCTTCACTGCAGCTTGAGATTGAATCCCGGTGACAGATGCACAGGATAGGTGGGAGGCGCCGAAGCATTGCCCAGGGGGCGGTGCGGAGCCGATGTTGGGATACCACCCTTCTGTTGCTGAGATTCTAACGCGAGGAGTAACGACCCTGCGGACCCTCTCAGGCAGGCGGTTTGACTGGGGCGGTCGCCTCCGAAAGAGTAACGGAGGCGCCCAAAGGTTCCCTCAGGCCGGACAGAAACCGGCCGAAGAGTGCAAAGGCAGAAGGGAGCTTGACTGCGAGACCAACAAGTCGAGCAGGGACGAAAGTCGGGCTTAGTGATCCGGTGGTACTGGGTGGAAAGGCCATCGCTCAACGGATAAAAGCTACCCTGGGGATAACAGGCTAATCTCTCCCAAGAGTTCATATCGACGGGGAGGTTTGGCACCTCGATGTCGGCTCATCACATCCTGGGGCTGGAGTAGGTCCCAAGGGTTGGGCTGTTCGCCCATTAAAGTGGTACGCGAGCTGGGTTTAGAACGTCGTGAGACAGTTTGGTTCATATCCATCGCGGGCGCAAGAAGTTTGTGAGAGCTGCTCCTAGTACGAGAGGCCCGGGGTGGACGGATCAACGGCGTCCCAGTTGTCACGCCAGTGGCACGGCTGGAAAGCCGCATCCGGGAAGGATAAACGCTGAAAGCATCTAAGCGCGAAGCCAACCTCAAGATGAGACTTCTCATCAGCAATGAGTAAGACCCCTTACAGACGATGAGGTAGATAGGTTATGAGTGGAAGAGCCGCAAGGCTTGGAGCGACATAAAACTAATAGGTCGAGGTCTTAACTTAGAAACACCGAGACAAGCGAATAACTTCAGGACTTCTTCTATATGGTTTTGAGAGAACAGGCTCTCAGAGAAACAGTGGCGACAGCTGTGAGGATCACCCGTATCCATGCCGAACACGGAAGTTAAGCTCACAAACGCCGAAAGTACTTGGCCGGAAGCGGCCCGGGAGGATAGGAAGCTGCTGATAAAGGAAAAGACACTTACAAATGTAGGTGTCTTTTTTCATATGCCGGGGCTTCCTATTTGCATGCATAAATTTGAAGGGAGTAGGACAAAGGTGTCCGGAAGAATCCGTGAGAGATGTCATCCGAGTAATAGATTCTTCACTCCGTGTCATATTTCCGCTTTCCTGCTTTCTTACAAAGCATTCTTGCGTCCATTCAGAATGACTGGGAATGGTAAAGCGTCATCCTGAACGAATGTGAAGGATCTATACCCGTGGTGAGAAAAGCCGTAAGATGTCATTCAGAGCAGGAGCGAAGGAGGCGTTCTGATTACCTTTTGCTTCATAAGGTATTTATTGCGAACCGGTTTTATAAAAGGAATTCTGCCGGTAAGAATAGGGTTTGGGTGAGCCCTTTTATTCAAAAGAAAGGAAGTGAACCATTTTTAAGAGAGCGAAGCGACACTATAAAAGCGTTTGAAACGCCATACCTGGACGAAAGGAGCGGTAAGGTATGACGGAGGATAGAGGAAGTATTGAATACTAAATTTTAACTCAAATTTTTATGGACACTGGGGAATGCGATAAAACCTATATGTTTGCAAAAGAAGATAAATTTGGGATAAAATAAAGAAAAAAGGATACGGCCAGACAGTATCGCAATATCTTTTTATTTTTTACAGTTATCTGCCGTATAGGCAGCTTAGAAACCCCGGATGAAAATGGCGGGGGGAGACATACTGTTATCTGCCGTATAGGCAGCTTAGAAATTACCGGATTACTAAAATCACGCAGGATGGGGGTTATCTGCCGTATAGGCAGCTTAGAAATAGAAAAAATAAAAGAGGCTGATAAAAAATAAGTTATCTGCCGTATAGGCAGCTTAGAAAACGCCAGCAAGGCGCGGTTGAGTTCCGCGTCAGTTATCTGCCGTATAGGCAGCTTAGAAAGGCATTGTCCGCATGGCAGGCGGTGCTTTAGCGTTATCTGCCGTATAGGCAGCTTAGAAAATGCATATCGGCGAGGATGGCGGGAAAGACGGGTTATCTGCCGTATAGGCAGCTTAGAAACGGAAGGGCAGATGATGGAATCTATGCTAGTCGTTATCTGCCGTATAGGCAGCTTAGAAATAACCGACGGGACACTTCAATAATCGGAATACGTTATCTGCCGTATAGGCAGCTTAGAAACAGATCCCAAAACCGGCGCAAGTGATCCAGTAGTTATCTGCCGTATAGGCAGCTTAGAAATTAAAGGCGTAAGAAGACAGATCGCCGGATTCGTTATCTGCCGTATAGGCAGCTTAGAAACATGGCCAGCAACGACATACGGGCACTGGTCGGTTATCTGCCGTATAGGCAGCTTAGAAATTCCACACGCTCCGCCACACATACGCCACGAAGTTATCTGCCGTATAGGCAGCTTAGAAACAGAAAACAGGCTTAGTCAATGATTTAAAAACGTTATCTGCCGTATAGGCAGCTTAGAAAGAAAGCCCCCGGCTTAATAATATTGTCATTCTGTTATCTGCCGTATAGGCAGCTTAGAAAGTTGATGATTAAGTCTGATTCAAAGCATTCGAGTTATCTGCCGTATAGGCAGCTTAGAAAATGATGAAATTGGAGTGTGACCAGAGATTACCGTTATCTGCCGTATAGGCAGCTTAGAAAGACAGAGGGAATGGCAGCAAGTGACCATCTCCCGTTATCTGCCGTATAGGCAGCTTAGAAACTACAGGCCATCTTTATTTCACCTCTTTTACTGTTATCTGCCGTATAGGCAGCTTAGAAAACAAGGCGATGAACTGAATAAAGGATTACTGCGTTATCTGCCGTATAGGCAGCTTAGAAAAGCTGTGTTCCTTCTTTCACGGCATCGTCCACGTTATCTGCCGTATAGGCAGCTTAGAAACGCGTCCAACTTGCCGATTTTGTTTCCGTAAGGTTATCTGCCGTATAGGCAGCTTAGAAAGGATGTTATCGGCGGCGGTTACAGGGACTTCTGTTATCTGCCGTATAGGCAGCTTAGAAAAGACAGAGAGTTAGCAATTGAAATCGGAAGAAGTTATCTGCCGTATAGGCAGCTTAGAAATGCTTATCAAGAAAAGCGACACAAAGACGATCGTTATCTGCCGTATAGGCAGGTTATATATTTCATAGTTCTTTTTTTATGGCTGACGTCTGATGGGGGTCGGCTTTTTGTGTTGCGCGGCTGATGTTGCAGGGCGTATGTGGCGAAGTGGGGGGCTTTTTTGTCAGGGGCCGTTTTTCCTGTGCTATAATTTAGGCATACTTATGTAAAAGAGGTTTATCATATGGATATATATGGACAGTACAAGGATTCTTTAGAGGCGGTCATGCGGATGATGGCGGCTTCCATGGAGCGGTATGCGAAGGCACATAAGGATGATTCGGGGGAGTTGATTTATGAGCATCTGCGTTACCGGCTGAAATCGGAGAAGAGCATGCAGGCGAAGCTGGAGGCGCGGGGATTGCCGCTTACCCCTTATTCGGCGCTCTGCGAGGTGCGGGATGCCATCGGGTTCCGTGTTGTTTGCCGCTTTATCGACGATATTTACAAAAATATTTCACGAATTAAAAACTTGCCGGGAATCACCGTGGTGAAAGAAAAGGATTATATACTGGATGTGAAATCAAATGGGTACCGCAGCTACCATATGATCCTGTCGGTTGAGGCGCCGTATGAGGACGTTCGCGGAGATAATCCGGGTCATTTTTTTGTGGAAATACAGCTCCGCACCATCGCTATGGATTCGTGGGCGAGTCTGGAGCATGAAATGAAATATAAGCACCATATCAGGAATGCGCCGCTCATTGAGCAGGAGCTGAAACGCTGTGCCGATGAACTGACGTCCTGCGATATTTCCATGCAGACGATTCGTAAACTTATCCGTGAAGAAGGTGGAACAGAATGAAAATATTGATAGCAGAAGACGAAAAGGCTATGTCAGATGCCCTTGCGGCGGTGCTGAAACATTTCGGCTACGAGGTGGACGCCGTCTATGACGGGCTCGCCGCTACGGAAAAAGCGAGGGAGAACTCCTACAGTTGTATGATTTTCGATATCATGATGCCGAAAATAGACGGTATTGAAGCGCTGAAACGCATCCGTGACAGCGGTGATATGACGCCGGTCATCATGCTGACCGCCAAATCGGAGGTAGAAGACCGCATCATGGGCCTTGACGCAGGCGCGGACGACTACCTCGCTAAACCGTTCGCCATGGGGGAACTGCTTGCCCGCATCCGTTCTATGACAAGGCGCATGGGCGAATTCACGCCGACTAAGCTGAAAAAAGGCGATGTTGAGCTGGATGTGGCGGAGCAAGAACTTTCCTGCACCAGTTCCGTCCGCCTGTCGAGCAAGGAAACGAAGCTCCTTTCTTACCTTATGATGAACGAAGGGAAAACTATTTCTACCGACGAGCTTTTCCGCTATGTCTGGAGTGATGAAGCGGACATGGATATCGGCATCGTCTGGATGTATATTTCCTACCTCAGAGAAAAAATCGAGGCCGTTCATGGAAATATACGGATAGCAGGAGAGAAAAACGGCGACTTCCGCCTCCAGATCGTCTCCCGCTGATTGACATACAGAAACAGAAGGTACTCCTATGGATATGATACGCAGGCTCCACCGCAAATTTATATGGATGGCCACCGCCTCCGTCGTGGCTATCATCGTCCTTGCCGTCGGACTGATCAATGGCTCCCTCTACGTCAGGGTGCACCATGAAATATCGTCCATCACCGACATCATTTCGCAGAACGGCGGTACTATCCCATCCGACCTCGCGCCGCAGGAGAAAGGACTCTTCGAATTCGGGAACTGGGCGGAAGAAACACCTGAATTCTCCTATCAGGCGAGATATTTCTCCATTCTCTTTGACGCGAACAAAAAGGAAGCGAAGGTCATTAACGTCAACCACATCGCCGCATTCAACGCCAAAGAAGCCTTCAACCTCGCCGTACGGGTTCTCCAGACAGGGAAATCGGAAGATTTCTTCCTTAAAGACAGGGCCTATTATAACTATAAAATCACACAGACCGCCAGCGGTGACACCCTTGTCGTCTTTTTCGACTGTACCCGGGACATCCTCGCCCTCTCCTCCATATTCAGCTACTCCGTGGCGCTCGGTCTCTTCTGCATCATCCTCTTCTTCCTCATCATCACCTTCCTCTCCAGCAAGGCCATCAAGCTCTTCGTGAGAAATATGGAAAACCAGAAACGGTTCATCACAAACGCCAGCCACGAGCTGAAAACACCGGTGGCGATCATTTCGGCGAATACGGAAGCGCTCGAACTCGTCAGCGGAAAGAGCGAATGGACAGGGAATATTATCAAACAGACGAAACGCCTGACGAACCTTATCAACGACCTTGTTGCCCTCGCCCGGGTCGGGGAAATAGAAAAAGAAAACCTGAAACTGGAAGATGTGGATATTTCCCAAGTCACGGAAACCATCGCAGGTGACTTCCGACAGGTGGCGGCTGAACGGGGGAAGACGCTCGAAACCCATATACCGCCCGGCGTCCACGTCCGGTCAGAAGAAAAACTCTTCGGACAGATCCTCGGCATCCTTCTGGATAACGCCGTGAAATACTGCGACGAAAAAGGACGCGTGCAAGTGGAAGTCACGACAGAGAAAAAAGAAAAAGGTTTTGCGATAATAATCTCCAACGATTTTGCAGAAGGAGAAGATATAGACTACACGAAATTCTTTGAACGCTTCTACCGCCACGACATCTCCCACAGCAGCCAGATCAAAGGATACGGCGTAGGCCTCTCTATGGCTGCCGACATCGTGAAGCTCCTCGACGGAACCATAGACGTATCATGGAAAGAAGGGCGCATTTCCTTCCGCCTTGACTTTTGAAACAGAAAACGGCACTGAAAGAAAAACAGTGCCGTTTTTGAGTAAAGGATTGTGGAGTGTTTTTGGAAATGCAATGAAAATGAGGCGCAGCTTGATAATGACAGACTCAACGATCTTAATAGAAAATGGCAGATCGGATAAGCTATGAGTGGATTTGCCCCGATAATCCGATAATGGGTATTCAGGGCTTTGGAATCCAAATAGAGAAATCCTAAAGATTAACTATAAAATTTACACAGATGCTGTCAACGGATATCTTTGGTCTGATTTAACAAGTGAACAATTGTCCTGCAAATATGTAAGTGAAGCGGATGTGCTAAATGTTGTGTTGTTTAATAAACGTGCAAAATAGTGGCGTGAGGAAAATCCGGATCTGAAAGAAAAATGAGGGCTTGTGCAAATCTAAATGAGCTATTGGTCTTTGCGAATATGGAAAGCTATAATGCAGTTTTAATTGGTAAAAAGATTGATTGGAAAGAGCGAATGGTCGTGCTTAGAAAATTGACAAGAACCTAATTATTTTCTTTGGAGAATTTGAATACTGAAGGAATGAAAAACTTGAAGGTTTTGGATAATGAAAAGTAAGGATGATCAAAATATTCATGAAGCTGAGCTATAGAAAAATCAGTACGGCAAATGTATCCATGCTAAGAACATTTTGTGGTTGCTGTTTATTTTTATCATGGTGTACAATATAGACAACTGCTGGATCAGCAGCTTAGAAAATATATATAATGGTTATCATAATTATCTGCCGCGTAGGCAGCTTAGTGGAAAGGTGGTCTGATTATCTTTATAAATCCATATATATATTAGTTATTAAATTTATAGTATCATGCATTTAAGGAGGAAAATAAAATAATGATGATTGAAAAAGTTCATGGACAGCGAATTAAAGAGAAGGAAAAAATGGAACATAACATAAATGATACAGATGACATCGTGGCAAAAATGAGATTACTGGTGGCTGATGGTACGATATGGCTGACACAAAAGGAAATAGCGGAGCTTTTTCAAACGACGAAACAAAGTATAGGCATGCATATCAGGTTCATCCTGAAGCATGGTGAATTGGATGAAAGCGTGGTGGTCAGCTATCGGCTGGCTGACCGAAAACAGGGGACGATGCAAGGGAAATTGCAGGTACGAAAGACAGCCCATTATAACTCAGACATGGTATTGGCGGTTGCGCGCCGTGTGTGCTCACCAAGGGGGAGGCAGTTCAGGAGGTATGACACAGCGGTATTAAAAGAGTATCTTGGCAGGAGATTTTGCCAAGGATAAATAACATTTGAGAGGTTGGGGCGGAACAATCCTTTGTAAGGAGTTATCCTGCTATATCAGGGGAAATGCCGGAGTGATCTGCAGCCGGTATGGATTATGGTTCTGAAAAGGAGGATAATGAGTTTGAAAATGGCATAAGTTTCATGAGAAAATCATAGGTCTGTTGATTGGCAGACGGTCATTGCAGGATGTATTTGACGGAGGTTTCTGATGATAGAGGATATTGTCAAGTCGGACTTAAAAACGATTCTTCATTCTAAACGGGCGAATTTATATTATCTTGAAAAGTGCAGGATCATGCAGAAGGATGGACGTATTGTTTATTTGACGGAGACGAAAAAAGAGAACTTGTTTTGGAATATTCCGATTGCCAACACAACAGTAATTCTTTTGGGCAGCGGTACTTCTGTGACACAGGCGGCAATGCGGCTGCTCAGCAGCGCCGGTGTACTTGTTGGTTTCTGCGGTGGTGGGGCTACACCGTTATTTGCCGGTACGGAGGTGGAGTGGCTGAATCCGCAAAGTGAGTACAGGCCGACAGAATATGTGCAGGGGTGGCTGTCTTTTTGGTTTGATGAAGAGAAACGTCTTGCTGTGGCAAAGGAGTTCCAGAAAAAGCGTATCCGTTTTCTGCAGACAGTCTGGGATAAAGACAATGAATTGGCCGATGAAGGTTTTTTTACCGATGATGCTTTGACAGAAGAAGCGATTTCCGTTTTTAAGAGCCGCATGGAAATAGCGGGGGATGTGACCCATGTATTGGCGGCGGAGGCGGAATTCACAAAAAAGCTCTACAGGTACGCGGCACAGAATACGGAAACAGTCGATTTCACGAGGGAGCGTAATTCTGACCAGCCTGCGAACAGGCTGCTTGACCATGGGAATTATCTGGCGTACGGACTGGCGGCAACGACTCTCTGGGTACTTGGTATTCCTCACGGCTTCGCGGTGATGCATGGTAAGACAAGACGAGGCGCTCTTGTTTTTGATGTGGCAGATTTGATCAAGGATGCCATCGTCCTGCCATGGAGCTTTATCTGTGCCATGAGAGGGCAGAGAGACAGAGAATTCAGACAGATCTGCTTACAGAAGTTTACCGAACATAAGGCGCTGGATTTTATGTTTGATGAAGTGAAACGGTGCAGCAGACTATATGCGGGCGGTGAACGGTCATGATGGTCATATTTACGAGCAGGAGCGAGAAGAAGGCTATTTATACGGTGCGGAGGATTCTGGATAGTTTTGCAGACAGAATTGGGAATGATACGTGGAAAACGGTCATTACGCAAGAGGGATTGCTGACGGTGCAGGCGCTTTTGCGACGGACTGCTACCAAAAGTACAGCAGTGGCGTGTCATTGGATCCGATCCCGGAGCCATAGCGAGTTAGTCTGGATTGTAGGGAAGCGGGATATGTTTAACGAAGAAGGCATCGTGCCTGTCCACTCCACACAAAAGGAAATCCTTCACCATGAGTGGGAAAATGACTGGCAGTATCTGCCGTTGATAAAAGCGCTGGCAGCGGTGGCGGCACTCTTCCATGACTGGGGAAAGGCATCAGCGTTATTTCAGAAAAAACTGGATGAAAAGACATTGAAAATGGATCCCTTTCGTCATGAATGGGTATCCTGCAAGCTTCTTGAAGCGCTTATTTTTGCCGCAGGTGCGGAGGAAGACGACAGAAAATGGCTGAAAGTACTGGCCGAAAGAACGATAAAGACAGAGGATATAGAAAAGAATCTGCAAATTGACGAAAAAGGAAACGGGCAGGCAGATATGAAAAAGCTGGATGCAGCACATTTGCCGCCGATTGCAAAATTTCTGATGTGGTTGATCCTGTCTCATCACAGGCTGCCGTCTATGGATAAGGATGGCTGGGTGAATGTGGAGAAAAAAAGTTTCCACAGTATATTCTCCAGTCTGAATGCGTCCTGGGGATATGAGAGTGAAGCGGAGGAGACTATTATGTGCCGCAGGAGCTGCTTTGTATTTCCGGAGGGACTCCTTGTGGAGAATGCGGCAGCTTGGCGGAAGGCCATAAAAAAATGGTGCGGCCGGTTATTAAATGATTACGACAGACTGATGGATATTATGGGAGGGGAGACATACAAATCATCATTCAGGGCTATCGCCCACTATACGAGATTGTCTCTTATGCTGGCGGATCATTATGTTTCTTCCCTGCCTGAGGAAACAGATAAGGGCCGATGGGCAAAAAATGATTTATGGGCGAATACAGACGGTAAAACCGGAAAGAAAAAGCAGTTTCTGGAGGAACATTTGGTCAGGGTCTGTGAACAGGCAACCCATATTGCCCACAGACTTCCTTATTTCAGTGATCAAATGGAGAGCGTTTATGATGTAAAGGCGTTGACAAAGAAAAGCCCGGCAGTTTTCAGATGGCAGGATACAGTTGTCGAGAAAATCAGAGCATTCCGGGAGAAGAATGGGGATGGTGCCAGGTATTTTATAGTCAATATGGCAAGCACCGGCTGCGGCAAAACGTTTGCCAATGCAAAGATCATGCAGGCTGTATCGACGGACGGAAAATCGCTCCGGTATATCCTTGCCCTCGGTCTTCGCACGTTGACGCTGCAGACCGGTGATGAATACAGGGAACGGATACATTTGGACAGAAATGATCTGGCCGTCCTTATCGGTTCCAGTGCCGTAACCAAATTGCATGAGGAAAATAAGGAAGCAGATAAAGAGAAAGAGGAAGAGAAAAAGGGGAATAGAAAGGGGTATTTATCGGAAGAGCCGCTGCTGCCGGAAGAATTGGAGTATGTGGATACGGAAAGCGAGGAGCAGTCCCGGTTTCTGGATATCTTTTTCAATAAGACAGATAAAAAAGGAATGACGGTAAATGAAAAGACATCAAAAAAGAATAAAGCCTTTCTATACAAGCCTGTTCTTGCGGCGACTATCGATCATATGATGGGGGCTGTGGAGACGACACGGGGAGGAAGGTATATTTTGCCTTCATTGCGGCTGATGTCATCGGATCTGGTGATTGATGAAATTGATGATTTCAATTCTAAGGATCTCATCGCCATAGCAAGGCTTGTTCATCTGGCGGGATTGTGCGGAAGAAATGTGGCGATCTCTTCAGCGACGATACCGCCTGATCTGGCGGAAGGGCTGTACAGATCATATCAGGCAGGACTGAAAAGTTACAATTCCTTCTTTACGGGGAAAAAACAGTGTGCTCTTGTGCTTTGTGATGAGTTCAGGACAGATGTGGAACCGATGGACAGCGGGGATGATTCGGCTTATCGAAAGATTCACGATCGATTTATCCGTAAACGAGTGGAAAATCTGGGGAAAGAGCCGGTAAAGCGTAGGGGATATATACAGTTCTGCGGAGCGGAAGATAATGACACTGACGCTGCGAAAGAGACTTCCTATTTTGAAAATATAAGAGAAGCCATAGAAAAGCTGCATGAAAATCACCATGTCATTGATAAAAGAACAAAGAAGCGGATTTCTTTCGGTGTGGTTCGTGTGGCAAATATCACCCCCTGTGTGAAAGTCAGCCTGTACCTCATGAAATGCGGATGGAGCGAGGGGACAGCTGTCCGAGTGATGACTTACCACAGCAGGCAGATCCTTCTTCTCCGTCATGAGCAGGAGCGGTATCTGGACAAGGTGCTCACAAGAAAAACGCAGTCTGCCACAGTGGATTTTCAGGATGAAACCGTGCGGAAGCATCTGGACAGCACACCGGAAGAGAATATCATATTTATTCTTGTAGCAACACCGGTGGAGGAAGTCGGCCGTGATCATGACTTCGATTGGGCAGTGGTGGAGCCGTCGTCGTACCGATCCATCATACAGCTTGCCGGCCGTGTCCTTCGTCATCGTCAGCCGGTTTCAGGAACGCTTGAAAAAAAGAATATGGCAATCATGGCCTATAATCTGAAAGCTTGGCAGGGAAAAGAGCCGGCTTACAGCAAACCCGGGTATGAAACTAAAAAACGGAAATTGAACAGTTATGACATGCATGATCTTGTGGATGAAGAGGAGTTGGGCAGAAGGATTGATGCGGTACCGAGAATTTTAAAACCGGAAATGTTGGATAAGGAGCAATTCTGTCCGGATGATAAAAGATATTTCTCAAAACTCTCTGATCTGGAACATGCGAGCATGATGGATTTTAACTGCAAGGGAGATTGCGGGCCGCAGTGTATGCACGGATGGATGGAAGAATACTGGTGGATGACGGCACTTCCGCAAGGATGCAGCCGCTTTCGTGAAAGCTATGGGGAAGAAATCAAGGCCTGCGCGGTGTATGAGGAGGGGGTACGAAACTTTCTTGTGTATGAGGGAAAGGAGAAGACTTTGCTTTCAGATAGTGTAGGAATTACCGACTACAGTGGTATGACAGAGGAAATGGAGGGACGGTTATGGATTATTCGTGATTATGAAGCTGCCTTGAGGCGGTACGTATCAGATACAAGTGATGTGCCGCAGGATGTGCAGATGAATGAGGTTTCCTGCAGATATGGAGAAATCACTATACCCTACGGGAGATCCAGTACAGTGGATGAATGGAAATATTCAGATCAGTTAGGTATGTTCAAGTTAACGGAAGAAAATAGACAGGAGGGATGATTTTGAGCGGGTTGACAGCGTACATATCGGAAGCGGCTGCAGGGAAAAAGAAAACGCCGCAGAAGTGGCTGGCGGATACGGTTTCTTTGCTTTCCAAATGCGATATGGCGACACATGTCGGGAAATTCACCCATCCCGATGTGAAAGTGTATTTGCAGAGAAAAAATAAAGCGGGACAAAATGCCTATGTACTGACGGAAAATGTGGACTGTGAAACGGATATCGTATATTCTTCTGCCGCTTACATGGGCGCAGCGAAATTACTGCTTTATGCATTGGATGACGGAAGACCATTATGGAAGCATATCTATGAAAATGATGAAAACGTTAGGAGAGAAGTAGAATCTTTGGGCGTATCCTTCGATACAATGAGACAGGAAGTGGAACGCATGATGGCGACTGCCGATCCGGCAGCGACGGACGGAAGGCTGCGGCAGATTTACTTTCCTGCCGGAGAAGGGACGTATCATCTGTTGACCGTATTGCCGTCCTCAAGCCTTCTGCAAGTGCTGAACGGCAGAAGCAGGAATATGAGGCAGCACAGGTTTGACTGCCGTAATGAGAAAAGCGAGTTTTATGGGAATGCATGTGATGAAATCATGGAGAGGACAGTCATCGGCTTTGGGGGAACGAAAGCGCAGAATATCAGCGCCTTTAATGCACGGGTAGCGGGAAAAGCGGATCTGCTCATGTCTATGCCGGCTCTGTTGGAAGGGGAAGAAATACGTCGCCCCCACCGTAATTTCCTTGAGGAAACAGTGCCATACCGGGCCTATTTCTTCCTGTTCCGAAATCTGCATGAGTTGTTTCTCATGGAACGGAATAATACGGAAATTCGGAATAAGAGGGAAGCACTGGTCTGTGATCTGATTGATGTCATACTGCAGTCCTGTTATCGTTTACGGGAAGAGCCTGCCGGCTGGAGCAATGGCGAAGAGTTCCTTAATCTGCCGCAGATCCAGAAAATATGGCTTGATGAACAATATAGAGAGGAACGGACAGATGAATGGGCAAAGGAAACAGGGAAGTATTTTGCAAAATGGTTTATTTACAAATATAGAAGGATCAAAAAAGAACAGCGTGTATCATTGGGCGAGGAGGAAATGAAACATATCCGGCACGCAATGATAAAAGTGCTTATGGAGGAGGTGAGAAGTTTGTCATGAAAGCATATCTGCTTATATCCCATCTGCGGATTCATAATGCCAATGCCATGAGCAGTACCTTAACCATCGGAGTACCTGCTATGACAGCATGGCTCGGCGCAGTCCATGCACTGGAACGAAAGTTGGGAGAAAGGAGGGAGCCGGCTCTGGAGGGGATACGACTTGTAAAAACAGCGGTATCATATCACAAGACGAATCTGCAGATTTATAAGGGCCCCGGAGACTATGTAAATTCTCTTGTAGGAACGGCAAATCCACTTAATGAAAAAGGGGAAAGACCGTCATTTATTGAAGATGCGAGAATCCATCTTTCCGTATCCCTTCTGATAGAGGCCCAAAAGGTAGATGGGAATAACATGGAATTATTGGAACAGGCAGTAAAGGAAATATTGCCCCGGATGAAAATGGCGGGGGGAGACATACTGGATATTAGAAAAATCCAAGTCATGCGTATAGATGAAGACAATCCTATGTCAGTTAGGAAAGTAATTTTCACCCTTATGCCCGGTTATATACCTATTGAGCGCAGGGATCTCATGGAAGCGAAAGAGCTGGAGGGGAAAGACAGTCTGGATAGGCTGCTTCACTATCTGAAAGTACATCAGACAGCAGAAAAAGATGAATCCGGGAAGGTAACAGACTGGAAATATGAAAAGGCGGCGGCCGGATGGATTGCGCCGCTTGCTGTAGGATTTAAGGGATTGTCTCCGCTGGGGAAAGTGAAAAATCAGCGGGATCCGGATACGCCCCATCGATTTGCAGAAAGCATAGTCACCCTTGGTGAATTTAAGATGGCTCATCGGTTCCGTGACATAGATGAAATGATGTGGCACTATGCCTATGAAGAAACCAATCAATTATATCTTTGTAAAAATCAGGAATGATCAGGAGGAAATGAAAATGGCGAAAAAAGAATCAAATCTGGCATCTGTACTTTCTTTTGAAAAGAAACTTGTTTTATCGGATGGCTATATGTATGGAACAACCTGGGAAAAAAGAAACGAAACAGCCCGTCCCGTTATGCTGGTAGAAAAATCTGTAAGAGGAACCATTTCCAACCGATTGAAGGATAGTGTAAAAAATGATCCTATGAAATTGAATGCGGAAGTGGAAAAAGCAAATCTGCAGACCGTAGACAGCGCTTCTATTTCTCTAAACGATGACACATTGAAATTATCCTTTACAATCAAAGTCCTTTCCGGTGTAGAGCATCCCTCTGCATGCAATAACGAAACTCATCATAAAAAAATAGAAGAAATAGGAAAGAAATTTATTGAACAAAACGGATTTAAAGAGCTGTCAACCCGCTATGCGATGAATATAGCCAATGGCCGCTTCCTTTGGAGAAATCGTGTAGGGGCAGAAAAAGCGGAGGTCATTGTATCCATAAAAGAAGAAAATAAAAAATGGATATTTAATATTTATGATTTCAGCTTGAAGGATTTCGATAAGAATCATGAAAAAGTGGAAGAATTGGCATCTTTTATTGCCGAAACTCTCTGTGGAAAGAGGTCATCCCTTCTGATCGAAGTGGAAGCCTTCGTACTTATGGGAAAAGGACAGGAAATTTATCCCAGCGAAGAACTGATTCTTGATAAAGGAAAAGGTAAAAAGAGCAAGGTTCTTTACCAGGTGGACGGTACGGCCGCTATGCACTCACAGAAACTCAGCAATGCCATCAGAACCGTCGACACTTGGTATCCCCAGGAAGAGGGGAGACGGATACCGATTGCCATTGAACCCTATGGTGCGGTCACCACTCTTGGGAAAGCCTACCGCACCCCAAAAGAGAAAAAAGATTTTTATACCCTGTTTGATCAGTGGTCAACCGGCAGTGAACCGGATGATGAAAATGACAAAAATTATGTCATGGCTGTTCTCGTCCGCGGCGGTGTTTTTGGTCAGAGTGAAAAGGAATAAGCTATGGAATACTATCAGGAAATTACTTTGCTCCCCTGTGCGGAAGTATCGCTTGCCTTCCTTTGGACCAAAGTGTTTACCCAGCTCCATATTGCTTTTGCAGATGAAAAGAATAAAAGCGGACATAACCCCTATGCCGTTTCATTTCCCGAATATAGGGAAACAGGTCTGGGAGAAAAAATCCGTGTCTTTGCGGAAGCACAAGAATTGGAAAGACTCAACCTGTCCAAAGTACTGGGACGCCTCCTTGATTATGTGCACTGTACAAGCATAAGGAAAGTGCCGGAAAGAAAAGTACAGGAAAGAAAAACTTATGCCATATATAGCAGGTACCAGCCTGAGGGCTCAATCCGGGTAAAAGCGAAACGCTATGCAAAAAGACATCCGGGAGTAACGATTGAAGAGGCTGCCCGGCTTCTGCAAGGAAAGAGAAAATCTGTCAGATTGCCGTACATACAGATGAAAAGCCTTTCCCGCGGAGGAACATTTAGCCTTTTTATAAAAAAGCGGGTAGAAGAAGAATCTGCCTTGACAGAATGCGGAACCTATGGTTTAAGTAATAACAGAACCGTTCCGGAATTTTAACCCAAATTTTTATGGCGTTTGAAAAATGCGATTAAATCAATATATTTCAAGGCAGGAATAAATTTGGGTCAAAGTGGGAAAAAGATGTATAAGCGCACGTACTGTCGGCTTCTTTTTCCGCTCCAGCATCGTTAACTGCCGCATAGGCAGCTTAGAAAATGTCAAGCTGAATGCCTCGTCGATTTAGTTCGGTTAACTGCCGCATAGGCAGCTTAGAAATTTATGGAGTTGATAGAACAGCTTAACGGGAAGTTAACTGCCGCATAGGCAGCTTAGAAATTCACCAATCAGTCCAAGTGTTGGAGCAGTAACGTTAACTGCCGCATAGGCAGCTTAGAAATCTTATAGAGCATGGCTTTAAAAAGTGGTTTGGTTAACTGCCGCATAGGCAGCTTAGAAAAAGCTCAGATTCCAATAGAGAAATAGCCTCTTGTTAACTGCCGCATAGGCAGCTTAGAAACGACATGGGCATATCTTTCAAATCATCTACCGAGTTAACTGCCGCATAGGCAGCTTAGAAATGTATATCCGTTCGCAACAAATAGCGGAAATAGTTAACTGCCGCATAGGCAGCTTAGAAAATTTAGAAGCATAATAGGGGAGGGGATCCGATGTTAACTGCCGCATAGGCAGCTTAGAAATCAAATTTGGCGTTTATGCCCTATTTCTTCGTGTTAACTGCCGCATAGGCAGCTTAGAAAGGATTCAGATACCTCAATCCACGAGCAATCCTGTTAACTGCCGCATAGGCAGCTTAGAAAACGATTATAAAATTTACAAGACGGAAGAAAAAGTTAACTGCCGCATAGGCAGCTTAGAAATGTTAAAAGAAAGCGACCATCCGGATGGTATTGTTAACTGCCGCATAGGCAGCTTAGAAAATTTATTCCATAATTGCTGCGGAATAGATTTCGTTAACTGCCGCATAGGCAGCTTAGAAACGTATTCGGACAGAGCTCCCAGAGCGTATAGCTGTTAACTGCCGCATAGGCAGCTTAGAAACAAACTGTTTCCGTTTTGGAAATAGTTGCCTTGTTAACTGCCGCATAGGCAGCTTAGAAATCGAACTAGATCCATGTCAAGCTGGATGCCTCGTTAACTGCCGCATAGGCAGCTTAGAAATGAAAATGTCGTATATCATGGCGCCGACACTAGTTAACTGCCGCATAGGCAGCTTAGAAATCTTCTGTAATTCCGCTTTGTTTCATCCACCGGTTAACTGCCGCATAGGCAGCTTAGAAATGTATCGCCATTGATTCCTACAAGCTGGCCATGTTAACTGCCGCATAGGCAGCTTAGAAATTACCGACACCAAACCACCATATACACAATTTGTTAACTGCCGCATAGGCAGCTTAGAAATCCAGCCATTCTGTAAAATTAGACACACTGTAGTTAACTGCCGCATAGGCAGCTTAGAAAAATTATCAATAGTATAGATAGGTAAATGAAAAGTTAACTGCCGCATAGGCAGCTTAGAAAATCGGCATAAAAGGAGGCCCCTAAGGACTTGAGTTAACTGCCGCATAGGCAGCTTAGAAAAGGACTGCATGGAAGAACTGGAAGATAAGTTGGTTAACTGCCGCATAGGCAGCTTAGAAACCATGCTGACGATTACCGCAAACTATATAGACGTTAACTGCCGCATAGGCAGCTTAGAAAATTCACCCGGATTACAGAGCGCATGACTTTTAGTTAACTGCCGCATAGGCAGCTTAGAAAAATCCCTTTGTGGTAAAGAATCGCTTTTGCAAGTTAACTGCCGCATAGGCAGCTTAGAAATTTTATGCCGATGGGTGCTACATAAAGACACCGTTAACTGCCGCATAGGCAGCTTAGAAAAGGTATACCCTATACCCCTATAGGTATATGTAGTTAACTGCCGCATAGGCAGCTTAGAAAATTCTGCTTGTGCTGCAAGAGGCGTCATCAGCGTTAACTGCCGCATAGGCAGCTTAGAAATGCGAGACTGCGCGCATATGTGGAGTCTTCTGGTTAACTGCCGCATAGGCAGCTTAGAAAATTACTGTCTGGTTCGCATGCGCAGGCAGAAGGTTAACTGCCGCATAGGCAGCTTAGAAAACAGATGGCAAGTATTCATCAGCCGCAGTTCTGTTAACTGCCGCATAGGTAGTTTAGAAAATGTTAGCTGCAGCTTGCAGAGCGGCCTTTCCGTTAACTGCCGCATAGGTAGTTTAGAAAAGCCTCTTTCGTTTAGCTTCACTGGACAAATTGTTAACTGCCGCATAGGTAGTTTAGAAATAAAGTAAGCGTTGTTGATATAGCTGGAAAAAGTTAACTGCCGCATAGGTAGTTTAGAAAATGTTAGCTGCAGCTTGCAGAGCGGCCTTTCCGTTAACTGCCGCATAGGTAGTTTAGAAAAGAAATGGTAAAGGTGATGTTACTGTAGACACGTTAACTGCCGCATAGGTAGTTTAGAAAACGTGAGCAGCTGATTGCGACTGTTCGGATTGGTTAACTGCCGCATAGGTAGTTTAGAAACAGTAGTATTTATAGAAATCATACCGCATCCAGTTAACTGCCGCATAGGTAGTTTAGAAATACACTCTATATGCCCTTTATGTCCCCTTATTGTTAACTGCCGCATAGGCAGCTTAGAAACAATTATCAAAGATATTCAGCAGCATCGGGACGTTAACTGCCGCATAGGCAGCTTAGAAAAGGAGCTTCGTTTCCTTGCTCGACAGGCGGACGTTAACTGCCGCATAGGCAGCTTGGAGAGGTTCGGTCTTGTTTAACTAGTTTGTCATTTTAGAGAGGAGTTTTCATAAATCATTAACTTGTTTTGATATTTTAAGTATAATTAAATATAGTGTAAAGATAAGATTTTATTATGCGATGGAGAGGATAAGGAAAAATGAGTGGGAAAATTTCTTTAGCCTTAAAGGCGGGACTGCTGCATGATGTAGGGAAGGTATGCATACGTGCTACTCATGAGAGACAGAGACATTCTATTCTTGGGGCGGAGTTTATTAGATCCTTTTTGGCTGATACGGAAGCGGACAAGCAGCTGCTGCGCTGTATAAAATATCATCATGGAAGGGAATTGTCCGGCGCCGGATTGGATATTGATGATTTGGCATATGTTATATATGAAGCGGATAATATTGCTGCCGGTGCAGACCGGCGGGAAGCGGAAGGAGATCTTAATGACAGGGGTGCGAAGTTTGATTCCGATTTGTGCCTGGAAAATATATTTAATGTCTTTTCGGGGGACGCGGAACCGTCTTATTTTTCTTTACGTGAATTAGACGCGATGAAAAAAGAAAATTTTCCCCATGGAAATAAAAGTATAGCGACACAAGGACAATATGCATCCATTATGCGGTATCTGGAAGAGAATTTTCGGATGAAATCACCGATTTCCATGGAAGAAAATGAGCTCCTGCGCATATTGGAAGACACGCTGATCTATGTACCGTCAAGCACAAATACGGAGGAACATGCGGATATTTCTTTATATGACCACATGAAAATGACCGGCGCGACAGCAGCTGTTCTGATGAAGTACATGAAGACGTTGGGAATCACGGATTATAAAGAGTTTTGCTTTACTCATAATAAAGAAAACAGAAATAAGGATGTATTCCTGATGATTTCCGGTGATTTCTCAGGCATACAGAAATTTATATATCATATCCGGTCTGAAGGTGCGATGCGTATGCTTCGCGGGCGTTCTTTTTACTTAGATATCGCACTGGAGAATATAGTAGACGAACTTTTAAACGCATTGCATCTTTCCCGAGCGAATCTGATTTATTGCAGCGGCGGGCACTTTTATATTCTGGCAGACAATACAAAGGAAACACAGGATGCGGTAAAAGATATCGCGAAAAAGATAAATCAGGGACTGGTGAAGCTGTTTTCCGGGACTTTGTATTTAGCGATAGGGTGTGAACCACTTTGCGTCAATGATTTGATGGCGGAATCTGATACAGTACATCACAAAAAGAATATATTTCGTTCTGTGTCCGAAAAGGTTTCTATGGCTAAGTTATCCAGGTATGGTCCGGATATATTGACGGAATTATTTGATGAGAACAGCAATGTAAATAGGGTGGATCAGGGGGCTCGTGAATGTGGTATATGTCATATCTCGACAGATCAATTGAGTTCTTATAAAGGGAATAGACCGAATGCCGGTACAGATATACAGGCTTGTGAAGTCTGCAACGGGCTGTATGATTTAGGGAAAGCACTGATTGATGATAAAAGAAGTGTCTTTGCTGTTCTTTCAGAAAAAGCGGAAGGGTCGGACAGAGCAATGCCGATTTCCGCGTGTTCCGGTTTATGCTGGCTTACAGCAGCTTCTCCGGATGATTTGAAGCAGTGGGCTGAAGCCGGAATACTGAAACGGATTTATAATAAAAATGGTTCTTATACGTCGTCATTCATGGCATCCCGTTTGTGGGTGGCAGATTATGCGGCAAAGAATGAGATAGGGAAAGTGCTTGATTTCAATGAGCTGGCAGAAAGTTCCGGAGATAAGACCGGAAAGGGGATTAAACGCCTTGGCGTGCTTCGGGCAGATGTAGATGGATTGGGAGCAGCCTTTATTGCTGGCTTTATACATAAGGAGAATAAAAATCCGGAAGCCTATGCGACTTTATCCCGATATGCTGCCCTATCACGCAGTATGGCGCTGTTTTTTAGAAAGATAATCAAGGGTATTTGTAAAAAAGAATTGCCGGAAGGCATAAAGCCGTTTTATCTTTTTGAGGATAAAGACGGTGAGCCGAGAAAAATTCATGTAGTGTATTCCGGCGGTGATGATCTTTTTCTTGTCGGCGCCTGGGATGATTTGATGGGATTCGCCGTTGATCTGAAACGTGTCTTTTCGGTTTATACTAACGGAAAGCTTACCTTTTCCGCCGGTTTGGGATTGTATTCTTCCACATATCCGATCAGCCGTATGGCGGAAGTCACCGGAGAATTGGAAGAGTTAGCGAAGAACAGTCCTGGAAAAAATAGCATCGCTTTATTTGGCAGCGGTACGGAATATCATCGAAATGAAAAGAATGGCGGTGCAGCGGAAAAAGAAAATGCCGCTGTTTATACATGGGATGAATTCATAGAGAAAGTTCACGGTGAAAAAATAAAGTTCCTTATGGAGCATATGCTGCTGGATGGTATCAATGGCAACAATAAAAGAAATGATCGTATCCCCACAGGTAAATCGCTTTTATACAGATTAATGAACTTACTGCAGGGAGCTGCCGGGGATAGGATGGACTTGGCGCGGTTTGCTTACACATTGGCGCGATTGAAGCCGAAGGAGAAAGAATTGCAGCCCTGTTATGAGAAGGTAAGAAGCCGGTTTTATCAGTGGGCGGTGAAGGAAGAAGAACGAAAAGAATTAGTGACGGCTCTTCAATTCATTATTTATCGTATGCGTGACAAGGAGGAAGCATGATGCTGGAAGAAAATAAGATTGTGGATCAGGCGCAGCAGGTGATGGAAAAGTTATGTACAATAGCAAAAACGAATTGTGAGAAACATTTTATTGCTGATCAAAAAAAGAAAAGAAAAATGTATACACAGGAAAAACTAAAGGAACACATAAGAGAGAAGTGGACCTCGGAGCTGGTAACTACAACACAGATACGGAAATTTTTGACAGCCGTAAATACAGTGACCGAAAAAGTGAATGCCTATAAATTAGAGAAGACAGATGACTATGATACATTACCTGTGGAATTGCAGGCGCAAATCAAGTATCTGAAAGTAAAGTTAGCTTATCAGATTGGACGGAATAGGAGTAAGTGGGGAAATCCGGTTGAGGATTTCGAAAAAGAAGCCGGATTAATGAGCCTGATTGACGGGATAAAAAGCAGTACAAAAGAATATGAAAAATTTGCCCATTATATTGAAGCATTGGTGGCTTTTCATAAATTTTATGGAGGGAAGGACTAATTATGGCACAGGTACAGTTAAAAGGGAAATTGCTGATTGGAGCGGTACTTACAGTGAAGACGGGATTACATATCGGGGATTCCAGCGATTTTGCGCCGATTGGCGCCGTAGACAGTCCTTTTATCAGGGATCCGTTGACAAAGGCGCCAATCATTCCGGGGAGCTCTTTGAAGGGGAAAATGAGAACACTTTTAGCAAAAGTGCTGGATGAAAAAGTGGAAGAAGATGGGAAAATCAGTCTCCCAAAGCCTGAAAAGGATGAGACTGTTGTTGCCCGTTTGTTTGGTATCAGTTCCGATACAGAAACGCGGCCGGCTCGTTTGCAGTTCCGAGATGCTTTTATTAAGGAAGAAAGCAGGAATAAGTTTAAAAATTTAGATACAGATACTTATTTGGGGGAAATTAAAGCGGAAAATACGATTAATCGGGGGACCGGTGTGGCCAATCCCCGGATGATTGAACGGGTACCCGCAGGGATGGAATTTGATTTCCAGCTGGTTTATAACATCGAAGACGAGAATCAGATGGAAGAGGATATGGAAGTACTGCGCAGAGGATTCCGCCTGCTGCAGTTAGACTATCTTGGGGGACATGGATCCCGAGGTTATGGCAGAATTGCGTTTTCCTCGTTCCATGTACAGAAAATGGATCCGAAGACGGCAGAAATGAAAGAATATAACGTGTCAACACAGAAGTTTGAGGAATCAAAATTATGAGGCATGAAATCATACTATTCCGTTTTACATCTCCTGTACATTTCGGTGATGCGGCAGAAGGCGGAGATCTTGGAGAAATTTTATCTTATTGCAGGGCGGATACCTTTTTCAGTGCACTTTGCAGAGAAGCTGCGGATATTTCACAGGAACTGCTGGCGTGTGTAGTAGAAGGGGTTCAAAGGGGAAAACTGCGGTTTTCGGACTTGTTTCCATGGAAAAAGAGGAAGGATTGTAATGAATTGTACCTGCCCCGTCCTGTCATGAACATCTCTCATGACGAGTGCGGGAAAACATTATCCTATGAAGAGGTGCGGGAACAGTCGGCGGAACGGAAAAAAGAAAAGAAGCGCTCTTTTATCCGTGCCTCGGAAATGGAGTCTTACTTACAGGGTCGGGATATATCTGCCCAGCCTGATTTTGGGAAAGAAGAACTACGTACGCAATACAACGCCAGAGAAAAACTTCCCTATGGGATTGGCGGATATCATTTTATATCCGATGCCGGATTATATCTGATCCTTTCGGGAAATGAAGAATGTATAGCGCAGCTGGAGCCATTGATTACCCTTTTGGGAATGACAGGGATTGGCGGAAAAAGGAGCAGCGGATGGGGTAAATATCGTTTAGAAGATGATCCTTTGGAACTGAGTGAAGATGATTTTTATGGGGGAGATGATGCTGCTCTGTATAAGATGCTGAGTTCTGACCATGCCGAGTACTATATGACACTGTCTTCTTTCCTTCCGTCTCTTGAGGAGGTAAAAGATGCGGCGGCCGGTACGGGAAAAATCATTAAGCGGGGCGGCTTTGCATGGTCAAGAGACATGATAAGCGCTGCGAAAACCAATAGCGTGTATATGATGGCGTCAGGCGCCTGTTTTTCCAAGCGGCTGGCGGGACGGATTGCCGACGTGAATAATGGTTCCGCGCCGCATCCTGTCTATAAATATGGTAAAGGATTATTTGTGGGGTTGCCGCTATGATGAAATATTGGAAGATGAAACTGACTTGTCAATCCCCTGTCCATATCGGCAGCGGAGACAGCTACAAGAAAAATCAGTACTTATATGAGGATAATGGAAGAAAAGCTAAGATTTATTTTCTAAATGAATCGAAGTGGGCGGTATTTTTGGACAGAGGAAAACTCACGAACCATTTAGTAGATGAAATCAATAGAGATCCTACATATTTTTCTCTTTATGACTTTCTAAGTTGCCATTATCCAAAATAAATCAAGTGATTCAGACATTAGCAAAAAGCGGTGTACTGTCCAATCCGGAAACAGCAGATGTGCCCTATTCTAAAAATAAAAAAAACGCTTTGAATGATATCCAAACGTTTATTAAAAATAGTGGGGGCAGGATGTATATTCCCGGTTCCAGTCTGAAAGGGGGCGTTCCGCACTGCCATAATCACTGCAATGATAAGAAAGGATAGAACAAAATATGGAAAATACTGGAATGATATTGTAACTGCTGCAGAAGTGGGAGGATATCTTGTACAAAATATAGGCAATGTACTGGAGCGTTTGGAAAAAGAGATTTTCATACCTATTGGCACTGACGGGAAGCGGAATATGGTCAACAGTTACTTCCGCGGCCTCACTGTGGGAGACAGCAGTACTGCTTCCAAGGCGGGTATCATTGTGCAAAAGGCGGACTTGGGAGAAACCAAAGAAAGACCGCGTACCATTTCCCTTTGGCGGGAGTGCATGGCGCCCGGCGATGAAGTGACTTTCAGGTTGGGAATCGACAGTGTGGAAATGAAAGCTTTGGGAATCTCTGATGCGAAAGGGCTTATTCAGTGTCTTCAGGATTTTGTGGGTTTCCAGTGTAATTTATTAGGGGAATCGTTTGGCGGTAAAAAAGAGATACAGGAGATGCGGCATACGGATTTATTGCTCGGCGGAGGAGCGGGTTTTTTGAGCAAGACTGTTATCTATGCACTGGCACCTGATGTCCAAAGCGGACTGGATGTAGTGAAACGGCTGATGGCGGAACAATTTAAGCGGGGACATCATAATCAAGGCGAACATATTTCTCCGCATACCTTGAAATTGGCGAAGCGGGGGAATTCTTATCAAGTCATGGGAATGTGTAAGTTAGAAATGGAAGAAGAATTATGCTGATCTTGGCAGAAACGGAACTGCATCTGCCGGAGGGAATCCTGCTCAATCAATCTTTCGGTTCCATCTTCCATGGCGCGTTAATCAGTGAGTTGGATAGAGAATGGGCGGAAAAGATGCATGAACAGCGGGTTCGCCCGTACAGCCAATATCTTTTGGTGAAAGAGGGGAAGCCTTACTGGCGTCTGGCAGCACTGACAGAAGAGGCTTTTTGCCACATACTTCAGCCAATGATGCGGAAAGACTCTCTTTGTTTGGCGCAAAAAGGATATGAAGTGGGGCTAGGAAAATTCAGTATACTGAAGAAAGACTCATTTCAGGGACTGGAAGAGCGGTTCTGGACGGGGACGGACAAGGTACATCATATTGACTTGGAGTTTCTGACATCCGCCTCATTTAAAAGGAATGGAGAATACAAAATCTTTCCGGAGCTTCCGCTTGTTTTTAATAACTTAATCCGGAAATGGAATGTATATTCTGACAGCATGATACTGGGAGAAGAACGGCTGGGGGATAAACTGGCGGAATCTATGTGTATCACGGATTACCGGCTGCATACCCATCCTTTCTCCGTGGAAGGGAGGCGCATACGGGCATTCCGGGGAAATATACGGCTTGGTCTTTTTAAAGATGATATAACACGCCGTATGGCGTCTATGCTTGCTGCTTTTGCTGATTATGCGGGGATAGGTATAAAGACGGCTATGGGGATGGGCGCAGTGGAGTCAGATATTTCCTATTATCAGAAAAAGGAGCGGTTATGAAAATTTTATTTACACCAGCGGGAGATACGGATCCCGTCAGAGGATATCATGATGGAGGGATGCTGCATATTCTCCGTCATTATGCGCCGGTAGGCCGTGTCTTTGTATTTCTTACGAAAGAAATGGAAGATAAGGAAGCAGAGAGCGGATGTTATACAAAGGGTATACAAAAAGTAGCGCCCCAATGTAAGATCGAATTCATCAGGAGCGGAATTACCGAGCCCCATATATATGAAAGATTGACAGTTCTACAGGATGTGTTTCGGGAAAAATATGGACAGTATCCGGATGAGGAATGGCTGCTGAATTTGAGCTCCGGCACGCCGCAGATGAAATCGGTCATGTCTCTTATCGGTCTGGATTATCCGCAGGTGAAAGCGATTCAGGTTTTCAGTCCGGAAAAAGGATCAAACAATAAAAGTCATCCGGAAGAAACACCGGGACTGGTGGAAATGCTGGATTGTAATGATGATAATGATCCCGCTGCCCCCAATCGCTGCAAGGAGGCGAAACTTTCTCTGCTCAAAAAACACAGTGTGAAATGGCAAATTATATCTCTGGTGGAAAATTATGAGTATGAAGGCGCGCTGCAGCTTTTGAGACAGAATCGGCATCTGTTTTCTGATATATCGGAAAAGCTTTTGCGTCACGCGGTTTGCAGAAGGAATTTGATGTGGAAGGATGCCAACAAAATCATTTCATCTTATAAAGGAAGTCCATTGATCAGCAAGGCAGGAGATTTTGAAGAGTTTTTCCGTGTCATGGAACTTAGGCAAAGGAAAAAGCAGCTGTATGAATTTATTGTAAAAACAACACCAATTTGTACGAAGTTAGCGACAGATTACGCGATATCTTTGGAGCAGAGAACGTTATTTGACTTAAACGCATGTAGTGAGATTCGCCGAGATGAAGACGGGGATGTCAGGTATGTATTAAAAAGAGAAAAAATAGGACGATATAATAATACGTTGTTGGAGCATTTGAATCATAAATATAAACGCTCTGGCGGATTTAAGGACAGTGATTTATCTATTTCAAATATGGAATGTATTTGTGGATGGATCATTGATTTTGGAATATCTTCAAATGAGCGAGATATTGAAATTAAGAAAATATTTGCCCGTTTAAGCATTGTATCAGAGAATATAAGAAATAAAGTGGCGCATAAAATAGTCATGAACTTGACGGAAAATATTATAAGGGAGTGGTCAAAGGGCAAAGAAAGAAGCGGAATTGCTGATGCAGGATTAGATTCTCGGGATATATTAAATTATTTACATCGGGCATCGGATTTGATTCGAGGTCAAAAGTTTCAATGGGATTATGATGAATTAAATAATTCCATCATAGACAGTTTATAGAAAGAAGGTTATCGGACGTGAGCTGGATCTATGTGACAGAACCCGGAGCCAAGCTGGCGAAGCAAGGCGGCCGGTATGTGATCAGTCGTGAGAATGAAACGATCTGCGAAGTACCGTCTGCCGTGGTAGAAGGTGTCACATTGTTTGACTCTATCCAGATATCATCATCCGTCATTGTAGATTTTTTGGAAAGAAATATTCCTTTGACATGGCTCTCCTCGACAGGACGCTTTTTCGGCCGCCTGGAATCCACGGATCATCAGAATGTATTGCGCCAGAAAGAACAGTTTGACGCGTTGGCAGATAAGGACTTCTGCCTTGCGCTTGCGAAAAGAGTCGTGTTTGGGAAAGTATATAATCAAAGAACTATATTGCGGAATTATAACCGCCGTGCCGAGGATCCGTTTATTGAAAAAGTAAGAAATGACATACGGATATTAGCAGATAAGCTGCATATGGCTCATTCCGTCGAAGAAGTCATGGGATATGAAGGGATGATGGCACGAATCTATTTTCAGGCGATAGGGCATATCCTTCCTGAAGAATTCCGGTTTGAAAAGCGTACGAAGCGTCCTCCCCGGGATTATTTCAATTCCCTTCTTAGTTTCGGGTATACCCTCCTTATGTATGATTTTTACAGTGCAATCTTAAACTGCGGCCTTCATCCTTATATAGGATTTCTTCATGCACTGAGAAATGGACATCCTGCATTAGCGTCTGATCTCATGGAGCCATGGAGACCGGCTGTCGTGGATGCTTTCTGCCTTTCCCTTGTGACCCACCGGGAAATATCCAAAGATTACTTTGTGAAAGGAGAAAATGGGGGGATTTATCTGAATCGGATTGGACGGCGCATATTCCTGCAAGCATATGAAAGGAAAATGCGTACGGTGAATCGTTATTTTCAGGGAACATATTCCTGGCGCCATACCATACAAATGGAATGTGACTCCTATAGTCTTGCTGTGCATCAAAGAGATGTAGAGAAATTAAAGCCGATGGTTATACGATAATGGAAGAAATAGAAATCAGAGTGCGGCCGACAGACGATAATCGGTATATTGTTCTCATCATTTATGACATCACGGATAATAAAAGGAGATTATCTATGGTACGCTGTCTGGAGCAGTTTGCTGTGCGCGTGCAAAAATCCGCATTTGAAGGATTTCTGACACCTAAACAATACGAATGTATATCGGAACTGGCGAGCAGAATCATAAATGCGGAGCAAGATTCATTGCGTATTTATATTCTCTATGACCATACAAGGGTAAGATCGTGGGGCATAGGTGATATAAAAGAAGACGATGTGATAATATATTGATTAAGAGGAATTGGAGACGGTACAATATGGATGAAAAAAGATTTAATCCGCGCCGATGCCGATGGGTACGGAGAGAAATGTATGGATTGCGTCAGAGGGAAGCCTTTTTGTGCAAGGAGATGGAGGATCCGCCGAAAGATAGCAAAAATGTTCAGACTTGGCGGCATATCATAACGACAGGATAAAAAAAGAATCCCCGAATGAGGGGACGGAAACTCCATTGTTGCGGTATTCATCTGCGTCGTATACTGTAAAATAAAAAAAGAATCCCCGAATGAGGGGACGGAAACCCTTCCAGTTCATCGCAACGTTCCTGCATCGCAATGAGATTATAAAAAAAGAATCCCCGAATGAGGGGACGGAAACACCGGGAAAGAAAAATTGAATGGCTTGAAAGATACGGGCATAAAAAAAGAATCCCCGAATGAGGGGACGGAAACCATAACGCTGCTAATTTTCATCATTCCTCACCGCCTTTTATAAAAAAAGAATCCCCGAATGAGGGGACGGAAACTATTGATATAAACTGTCCATCCCATTTTTTTACATCATAAAAAAAGAATCCCCGAATGAGGGGACGGAAACAAGATCATAATAAAATGTTTTGTTGGCGGCGGCGCTTATAAAAAAAGAATCCCCGAATGAGGGGACGGAAACCCGCCGCAGCATGCATCAAGTATTTTCATGCTTCATTCACATAAAAAAAGAATCCCCGAATGAGGGGACGGAAACCCGAACGGCAGAAAGTTGCAAGCTACTCCGCCTACGTGGAATAAAAAAAGAATCCCCGAATGAGGGGACGGAAACGTACTTCGCCCACTTGGGCTTCTTCGGAATACATCCTGATAAAAAAAGAATCCCCGAATAAGGGGACGGAAACGCTTTGTTTTCCTCCGAATAATGCTGAACACATTTAAGTACATAAAAAAAGAATCCCCGAATAAGGGGACGGAAACTCATTTTTTCTCACAACATCCATATCGAGCGTGACAGATCCTAATAAAAAAAGAATCCCCGAATGAGGGGACGGAAAAAACGATGATGGAGTAACTTCAATGTTTCAGTATGCAGATTGCATTTGACTATTGCATTTCTTTTTACTTACAATAATAAAAAAGGAAGAGAGTGGTAAATAGAGAGGCGCTATGGGAAATACAGCTTTCGGACGGATGGGTGAGGATCGGGCTTGTTTGTACCTGGAGGAGAAGGGAATGACTTTGGTCACCCGGAATTTCAGGTGTAAACATGGGGAAATCGATCTCATCATGAAGGACGGAAACGTTTTTGTATTTATCGAGGTGAAGACCCGGCGGAGCCGTTTATATGGGGAACCGATTGAAGCGGTGACTGTGTATAAGCAGCGGCATATCCGTTATACGGCGGAGGTATTTCTTTTAGCGCGTCATTTGCATGATGTCCGGATCCGTTTTGATGTGGTGGAAGTCATGATGGAGCCGGGGCGTGCGGTGCGGTTGCGTCATACGAGGAATGCGTTCTGAGAGAGGGAGATGCCATGTTTGCGCAGGTATTTGGGACATGTACGTTTGGGTTGAATGGTCATGTGATTACTGTGGAGGTGGATATCAGCCGTGCGTCACCGGCTTTTGATATTGTTGGGCTGCCTGCAGTTTCCGTGAAGGAGTCGAAGGAGCGTGTCCAGTCGGCGATACGGAATTCCGGATATTTTTTTCCTATCGAAAAGGTAACGGTGAATTTGGCGCCTGCGGATTTGAAGAAGGACGGTTCCTGTCTTGATCTGCCGATTGCCATGGGGGTACTGGCGGCAAGCGGGGTGATTCCGAAAGAGGCTCTTGCATCGGTGATGTTCATCGGGGAGCTTTCTTTGCAGGGGGAAATACGTTCGGTGCCCGGTGTGCTTTCCATGGTTCTTGCCGGCCGGGAAGCGGGGATTTCTACCTTTTTCATGAGCCCTGCGGTTGCCGGAGAGGCTCTTCTTTGTGAAAATGTGACTGTATACGCGCCAAAGACACTTGGCGAACTGGTGGAGTATCTTTTGGGCCATAGACCGATGGCTCCTGCCAAGCGGCGGGAAGCGGCGGAATCTAAGCTGAGTGATGTGGATTTTGCCGAGGTGCAGGGGCAGATTATGGCAAAGCGCGCTATGGAAATAGCGGCGGCAGGTTCCCATAATGTCCTTATGACGGGACCGCCCGGATCGGGAAAGACGATGCTGGCACGCCGCATCACGACGATTCTTCCTCCAATGACGCGGGAGGAGGCTCTTGAGGTGACGAAGATTTATTCGGTGGCGGGACTGTTCAAGGCGGAGGATATTATCCGCGAGCGTCCATTCCGCAGTCCTCATCATACGATTTCCATGGCCGGGCTTATCGGCGGAGGTACGATTCCTCGTCCCGGCGAGGTGACGCTTGCCCATAACGGTGTTTTATTTTTAGATGAACTTCCTGAGTTTCCACGGGCGGTGCTGGAAGTTCTCCGGCAGCCGCTGGAGGATCGGGAGGTGCATATTTCAAGGGTAAATGCATCCTTTGTATATCCTTCCGATTTTGTGCTGATTGCCGCAATGAATCCTTGTCCCTGCGGATATCTTGGAGATCCTGACCATCCCTGTACCTGCAGTGATGGAGAAATACGGAGTTACGGCAGAAAGATTTCCGGCCCTCTTTTGGACAGGATTGATTTGCATGTGTCGGTGATGCGTCCGAAGTATAGTGAACTCACAGCAACGATTAAAGGGGAATCTTCGGCACGGATTGCGGAACGTGTAGCGGCGGCGAGGGCGATGCAGTCGGAACGGTTGTCTAAATGGCATATGCAGAATAACGCCCAGATGGGGCACCGCCAGCTTCGGGAAACCTGCCGTTTGGACGCGGAGGGGTCGGAGCTGCTCCGTGAGGTTTTTGAAAAGCTCCATTTATCCGCGAGAAGTTATGACCGCATCATTAAAGTATCCCGTACGATTGCCGATTTGGCAGGTACGTCGGAGATTAAGCCCGAGCATGTGGCGGAAGCACTCAGTTACAGAAATATGCTTCCCCGGAGGTCATGATGGATATATTCGCGGCGGCGCTCCCCGGTTGTCCAAGGCTGGGAGCCAAACATATGCGGGCTCTCATAGAGGCGTTCGGAACGGCGGAAGATGTGTGGAAGGCTTCCGATAAGGAGATTGTGGAATCTCATTTGCTGAAAGGGAAGACGGAAGCGTCTTTTTTGGCGTACCGGAAAGAAACGGAGCCTGAAGAAATAGGGGAAAAGTTATACCGGCTGCAGATTCGCTGCGTGACATGGGAGGATGATTTGTATCCCCCGCTTTTACAGACGACGGCAAATCCTCCGGCTGTTTTATTTTATAAAGGAAATGATCCCGTTTTTGAGAAAACGGTGGCGATCGTAGGATCACGGAAAGCGACGCCTTATGGCGTGCAGACGGCAGAACGGATAGCCTGCGGTTTGGCTGAAAATGGAGTGACGGTGGTTTCCGGCGGCGCGCGGGGGATCGACAGCGCTGCGCATGAAGGGGCATTGCGCGGAGAAAGCCCGACGGTGGTGGCGCTTGCCTGCGGGCTGGATCATGTATATCCTCCGGAAAATAAAAATTTGTTCCAAAAAGTCATTGATAATGGCGGCGCGATTATTTCTGAATACCCGCCGGGGACGCCGCCTCTGGGGAGGCAGTTTCCCGCAAGGAACAGAATTATCGCGGGAATGAGCCGGGGGATTCTTGTGGTGGAAGCGGCAGAACGGAGCGGCGCTCTTATTACCTCTGACTTTGCTTTGGAAGAAGGACGGGATGTCTTTTCCGTTCCGGGAAATATTTGGCTCGATTTGAGCAGAGGAACCAATCATCTGATACGGAGCGGGGCGATTTGCTGTACGTCCTACGAGGATATCCTTTCTGAATACGGGTGGAACGAAAAGAGTATTTCTTCCAAGAAGGAATCTCCTGAACAGTTGACATTGGAAGAGGAAGTGGTGTATCGTTTCTGCTGTACAGGAGAAGAAGTGACGGCGGAGGATATTCTCCAGCAGTCAGGAATATCGGTGATGAAGATTACGATGCTCCTGCTCCGGCTTCAGCTTAAAGGGTTTATAAAGGAAACGGGATCCGGCCGGTTTATTACAACAGGACGCGGATAATATAAATGAGATATATGCTGTATTTCATGTAGTATAGGGAGGGTATTTTGGCTATACAGATTACGATCACCGTGAAGGATAAGAAGAAAAGGTCTTCTGCCGGGGAAAAACTTTTCACAAGGAAACCGAATGCCAAGGGGAAACACCTGATTATCGTGGAGTCTCCGGCAAAAGCGAAGACGATTGAGCGTATTTTGGGCTCCGATTATAAGGTGCTTGCATCTATGGGTCATTTACGTGATTTGCCGCAGCGTACGCTTGGTGTGGATGTGGCAAATGATTTCAAGCCGGAGTATGTTAATTCGGCGGAACGGGCCGATGTCATTGAAAATTTGCAGAAAGAAGCAAATAAGTCGAAAGATATTCTTCTGGCAACGGACCCTGATCGTGAAGGGGAAGCCATTTCCTGGCATTTGTCGAAACTTCTTGATGTGGATCCCCGGTCAAATGCGCGTATCGCCTTTCATGAAATCACGCCGCCGGCGATTAAAGAGGCGGTACTCCATCCCGAACCGATTGATTTAAACCGTGTAGATGCCCAGCAGGCACGCCGCGTGCTTGATCGTCTTGTGGGGTACAAGCTTTCACCGTGGCTGTGGAAGCAGATTTACCGCGGCCTTTCCGCGGGACGTGTACAATCGGTAGCGACACGTCTGATTTGTGAAAGGGAAGAAGAAATACGGGCGTTTAAGCCTGTGGAATACTGGACGGTGGAAGGGATTTACCGTACGGAGGAAAAGGAAAGTTTCAAGGCGAAACTGACGCAGGTTGACGGGAAGGAAGCAAAAATTAATAATGCAGAGGAAGCGGATCGGGTTGTCAGGGGGATTTTAAAACAACCGGCAGAAATCACTTCAGTCACAAAAACGAAAAAGCAGCGTAAGGCAAAACCGCCGTACACGACTTCCACGATGCAGCAGGATGCGGTCAACCGTCTTAATTTCGGCTCCAAAAAGACGATGGCTCTTGCCCAGATGCTTTATGAAGGGATTGAAATACCGGGGCACGGACATGTAGGACTGATTACATACATGCGTACTGACTCGACCCGTATTTCCGATGAAATGATCAGGCAGGTACGGCCGTACATTGAACGTGTTTACGGGAAAGACTATCTGCCGCCTAAACCGAATGTATATGCCAGGGGGAAGGATTCTCAAGATGCCCATGAAGCGATTCGTCCCACGAATCTGCAGTTTGCTCCGGATATGCTGGCGGCCGTTTTGTCCCGTGACCAGCTCCGGCTGTATACATTGATCTGGAACCGATTCCTTGCAAGCCAGATGGCGCCCCAGATTTCCCAGGCAACGAATGCAGTGCTCCAAAGCGGCATTTACACACTTCGCGCGACAGGGACGCAGATATTGTTTGATGGATTTACGGTACTCCGGACGGTAAAAGAAAAGAAGCAGGATAATGAAGAGCTTCCTCTTCTGCCGGCGCTCCATAAAGGACATACGGTACTCAATACAAAGGCGGAAGGAGAGCAGCATTTCACCGCGCCGCCGCCAAGATACACGGAAGCCAGCCTAATCAAGACGCTTGAGGAGAAGGGGATAGGCAGGCCGTCTACCTATGCGCCTATTTTGGATACCATCCAGAGGCGTAAGTATGTGGAAAAAGAGGGAAAACAGTTTGTTCCCACAGATATCGGGTTTAAAGTGACGGATCTTTTAAAGAAATATTTTGCCGGTATTGTCAGTGTGGATTTCACCGCGCAGCTGGAAACCTGGCTGGATAAAATTGCTGACGGCAAAGCGACGTATAAAAAGGTCATGAGCGGGTTCTGGGATGTTTTTGAGAAGGAACTGCAGAATGCCAACCTGGAGGCAGCAAAGGCGAAGGAAGAAAATCAGGAAGTATCCGATGTAATCTGCGAAAAATGCGGTGCCCATATGATTGTGAAGATGAGCCGTTACGGGAAATATCTCGCCTGCCCGAATTTTCCTTCTTGCAAAAATATCAAGCCTTATCATACGGGAGAAGAAAAGGAAGAGATTTCCGATGTGGATTGTGACAAGTGCGGCGCGAAGATGGTGTACCGCCAGGGGCCGTACGGCAGATATCTGAAGTGCCCGGAATGCGGGCAGAACAAAGCGATCGTTATTGATACGGGCATAGAGTGTCCGAAATGCCATGAGGGGCATTTGGTGAAGCGCCGCTCAAAGCGGGGACGTTATTTCTATGGCTGCAGCCGTTATCCGGCCTGCGATATGGCAGTCTGGGATGAGCCGGTTAATGAGTTCTGCTCTGTCTGCGGCGCGATCAAGGTAAAGAAGGTTCGGAAAAATAAGGAGGAAGAGCTTATCTGTTCTAATCCCGAGTGCACAATGCATCCGAAAAAGAAAACTGTAGCGAAAACTTCGGCAGCAAAGAAAAAGACAACAACTGCAAAGAAGACGACTGCCGGGGCGGCGGGGAAAACAAAAACAGGAGCCGGTGATTGATGGAGAAGGTTACGGTAATCGGAGCCGGTTTAGCAGGAAGCGAGGCTGCCTGGCAGCTGGCGGAAATGGGGGTTCCCGTGAAGCTGTCGGAAATGCGTCCGGCAATCGGAACGCCTGCCCATCATACGGGATATTGTGCGGAACTGGTTTGCAGCAATTCTTTCCGTGCGGCGGCTCTTACCAATGCGGTAGGACTTCTGAAAGAAGAGATGCGCCGGCTCGGGTCGGTGATCATGGAATGTGCCGATGCCCACCGTGTCCCTGCAGGCGGTGCTCTGGCGGTGGACCGTAACGGATATGCGGCGGCAGTGACGGAAAAGATAAAAAGCCATCCGCGGATCACATTTGTGAATGAAGAAATCAGGGAAATACCGGAAGAAGGGATCGTGATTATTGCGACCGGGCCGCTGACGGACGGCGCTCTTGCGGACAGCATAGAAAAGTTCTGCGGCGGCGAAGGACTTCACTTCTATGATGCCGCAGCGCCCATCGTGATGAAAGAATCCCTTGATATGGACATCGTGTACCGGATGTCCCGCTACAATAAGGGAGAGGCGGCATACCTGAACTGCCCCATGAACGAAGAGGAATACAATGCATTTTATGAGGCGATCAGGACGGCGGAGACAGCGGAAGTCCACGGGTTTGAAGAAGGAAATGTCTTTGAAGGGTGTATGCCTGTGGAAGTGATGGCGCAGCGCGGTAAGGATACGATGCGTTTCGGGCCGATGAAACCGGTAGGACTTCCTGATCCGCGGACAGGGAAGGAACCGTATGCTGTTGTCCAGCTGCGTCAGGATAATGAAGAAGATACGATGTACAATATTGTCGGCTTCCAGACTCATCTGAAATGGGGCGAGCAGAAACGGGTTTTCGGCATGATTCCCGGACTTGCTGGTGCGGAGTTTGTCCGCTATGGCGTGATGCATCGGAATACCTATATCCATTCGCCCGATTTACTGGAAGCCACCATGGAAACGCGGGCACAGAAGGGACTCTTCTTTGCAGGGCAGATGACAGGCGTCGAAGGGTATGTGGAATCGGCGGCATCGGGAATCGTGGCGGCCTGTTCCGCAGCGGCGCGGGCAGCGGGAAAAGAACCGCGGGCATTCCCGAAAGAGACGGCAATTGGCGCGCTTTGCCACTATATTTCTCATTTCATCGGAAAGAATTTCCAGCCGATGAATGTGAATTTCGGATTGCTGCCTCCTTTGCCTGAAAAGGTGAAGAAAAGAGAAAAGAATGAAAGACTGGCGGCGCGGGCATTGTCAGTCTTGGATGAGTTTATAAAGGGATAAAGAGGAGCCGTTTCTTTCAGGGGACGGCTTTTATCGCGGGGTATAATAAAGGAAGTGAACTTACTATTACCTGAAACATAAAAGTACAAGGAGGAAATATGTTTACTGCAACAACAATACTGGCTGTAAAGAAAGACGGACATACGGCTGTGGCCGGTGACGGGCAGGTCACGATGGGCAGCGCCGTGGTGATGAAGAATACGGCGCGGAAGGTGCGCCGCCTGTATCATGGAAAGGTCATTGCCGGATTTGCCGGTTCTGTAGCGGATGCATTTGCTCTTTTTGATAAGTTTGAAGGAAAACTTTCCGATTGCAATGGAAATCTGGTGCGCGCTGCCGTGGAGTTCGCCAAAGAGTGGCGGCGGGATCGGGTGCTCCAAAAGCTGGAAGCTCTTTTGATCATGACGGACGGCGACCATTTATTTCTGGTGTCAGGCAGCGGAGAGGTTATCGAGCCGGATGATGGCATACTGGCAATCGGGAGCGGCGGAAATTATGCTCTTGCCGCAGCTCGCGCTTTGTGTTCGGTGTCGGATTTATCAGCGCGGGAGATTGCGGAACGGTCACTCCATGTGGCGGCGGATATCTGCGTATATACGAATCATAATGTGATTGTGGAGGAAATAGGATGAAAGATCTGACACCACGGAGAATTGTGGAATATCTTGATGAATACATTGTGGGACAGCAGAATGCGAAACGGTCTGTCGCTGTCGCCCTGCGGAATCGTTGGCGCAGCAGCCGGCTTCCTAAGGAAATAGCCCGTGAAGTAAGTCCGAAAAATATTCTTCTTATCGGTCCCACAGGGGTGGGGAAAACGGAAATTGCCCGCCGTATCGCTGCGCTGACAGGTGCCCCTTTCGTAAAGGTGGAAGCGACGAAGTATACGGAAGTCGGCTATGTGGGCCGCGATGTGGAATCTATGGTGCGCGACCTGGCGGAAGAAGCGGTGCGCCTTGTGAAGAAGCAGGAATCAGGTCGTCATGGGAAAGATGCGGAAGAGGCGGCGGTGCAGAATTGCTGAAATGATGTGGCCTGCAAAGAAAAAGGAAACGAGATCTCCTATGGAAATTATTTTAGGGGAAAAGGCGGAGAAGACAGGTGTTTCAGATGAAGGGGAAAGGGAGAGAAGAAAGAATCTGCTTGCCCGTATCAGGAGCGGCGAATTGGACGACCGCCAAATAGAAGTGGAATTGGAAGAAAAAGGAAATATTGAAGATACAGCGGACAATGAACAGGCGAATCGGATTTCTCAAATATTTGCATCCATGATGCCGAAAAAGATGAAGAAGAGGAAAATGACAGTGCGCATGGCCAAAACTGTTCTTGCGGAGGTTTCTGCCGAAGAGATGGTGGATATGGATGTTGTCCGTGACAGGGCGGTTGCGCTTGCCGAAGAACGGGGCATTATTTTTATTGATGAAATCGATAAGATTGCGGGGAGACACGGTGCATCCGGCGGGCCTGACGTATCCCGTGAAGGGGTGCAGCGGGATATCCTTCCCATTGTGGAAGGGGCGACGGTGAAAACCAAGTACGGACGAATAAAGACGGATCATATTCTTTTCATGGCGGCTGGTGCGTTCCATGTATCAAAACCGAGCGATTTGATTCCTGAGCTGCAGGGACGGTTCCCGATCCGTGTAGAATTAAAAAGCCTTACAGAGGAGGATCTGCGGAAGATTTTAACAGAACCGCGGCAGGCTTTGATCCGGCAGTACACGGCGCTTTTGGAAACGGAAGGCGTCACAGTGACGTTTACGGAAGATTCTGTCAGTGCGATTGCGGAAATCGCATCTGTGGTGAATTCGGAAACGGAAGATATCGGTGCGAGGCGGCTTTATACGATTCTGGAGCGGGTACTGGAGGAGCTGTCTTTTGAAGCATCTGAGCTGGAAAATAAAGAAGTTACCATTGACGGTACTTATGTGAGGCAAAAGCTTGGGGAAATCACGAAGGATATGGATACATCAAATTACATTTTGTAAAAAGAAGAAAGGGAGCCTCCAAAACGGCTCTCTTTTTAATGTAAAGGTCGTAAATGAAATAAGTTGACGAAGGGATTGTCGAAAATTATAATGAAGGAAAGTTCTGAAAGGAAAAGGAGGATATTATGCGCAATGAAATACTGGAGTATTTCCGCAAAGCAAATGGAAATTATGTGTCGGGGGAACAGATATCCAGAGATTTAAACGTATCCCGTACAGCAATCTGGAAGCATATCAATATTCTGAAAAGCAGGGGATATATTTTTGAATCAAGCACACGGAAAGGATATCGGCTGATTTATGCGCCGAATTTACTGACACCTTTGGAAATTGCCAGTGTTCTCCATACGGAAACGCTTGGAAAGAAAGTGGTTTATTTTGAATCGACACCGTCCACAAATGAAGAAGCCAAAAAGATTGCAAGGGAAGGCGCGGAAGAGGGGACGATCGTCGTGGCAGAGGAACAAACGACCGGCCGCGGACGCCTTACAAGGCATTTTTATTCTCCTTTTGCGAAAGGGATTTGGTTTTCTGTCATTTTCCGTCCCACGTTTTTCCCGATGGAGGCATCAAAGAGCACGCTCCTTGCAGCAGTAGGAGTCTGCCGCGGTATCCGCCGTCTCGGACTTGCTGATGCAGGTATCAAGTGGCCTAACGATATTCTCTATCATGGGAAGAAATTGGTGGGGATGCTTTGCGAGATGTCGGCTTCTATGGAAAAGATTGATTATATTATTATGGGAATCGGCATCAATACGGGAATGGAGGAAAAGGAATTCCCTGAAGATTTCCGCGGCCATGCGACGTCTTTCCTGAACGAAGGGGTTAATGTGTCCCGCCGGGATTTGCTGGCAGCCGTCCTGGCCGAGCTGGAAGCGGAGTATAAGCTGGCACAGACAGAAGGGTTTGGCCGCGTACTTGATGACTGGCGGAAATTATCCGTGACTCTTGGCGAAGAGGTGCGCGTGATTTTCGGCAATGATAATTATACTGGCAAAGCTGTGGATATTGATGATGACGGCTGCCTCCTGGTAGACACCGGCAGGGAAGTCCGCCGCGTAATGGCAGGCGATGTTTCCATCCGTCCGGCAGATGCGCCAATTCCGCAAAGATAAAACAGAAAAGAAGTAAAATAATTTATGGACAGAAATAAATTTCATTATATGTCGGGTGCCGCTTTATTTGCGGGAATCATGGCGGTACTTTCCCAGTTCGCTTTTCCCGTCGGGGCGGTGCCGGTTACATTACAGACGTTTGTTTGTGCTTTTGCCGGTGGTGTCCTTGGCTGGAAATGGGGCGCGGTTTCTATTTCCGTGTGGCTTCTTCTTGGCGCACTGGGCGTTCCCATTCTTACGATGGGCAAGGCAGGGGTTGGTATTTTCCTGAGCCCTGTGGGCGGTTATTATATCGGATTTATTCTTATGGCCGGTTTCAGCGGGATATATCTTAAAGAAAAAAGCCGCTTTTTCACCCAGGGAGTATTTGCGCTTCTGGGGCTCATCCTTTGCTACGCGTTGGGGACAGTTTGGTTCATGATGTACTTTTCTCTTGGTTTGGGGAAAGGAATGCCGCTTTGGACAGCCCTTACGATGACCGTTTTCCCTTTTATCGGATTTGATCTCATCAAAGTGGCCGCTGGTGTATTCTGCGGCATACGTATACAAAAAGCACTCCGAAACGCGGGACTCTTTTTAAATGAATAAATTTAATGAAAGGCGGACCTCTGCCTTTTTTGCTTGACAGAATCGAGTCTTTATTGCATGATACACATGTGATAAATTACGGTTTCGTGATTTATAAACCAAGAGGGGAAATCCGGATCCGGAGGCACCTTTATTCTGAGAGGCGATGAATAATGCTGCTTGCTTTTGATGTAGGGAATACAAATATTGTCTGTGGTATTTACCGTGGAAAGGAATTGCTCAATCACTGGCGTCTGGCAACGGATACACTCCAGACTGCTGATGGCTATGCCAGTGTGTTGGGAACGCTGTTCCGTATTAACGGACTTCAGTTTTCCGATATTGAAGATGTCATTATTTCAACAGTGGTACCGCCGATTATTCCTATCCTTGAATCTCTTTCGCGCCGTTATTTCAGCGTGAATCCCATTCTTGTAGGACCGGGGATTAAAACGGGGCTGAACATCCTTTATGACAACCCGAAAGATTTGGGGGCTGACCGTATCGTTAATGCGGTAGCCGCCATCGCTGAATATAAGTGCCCTCTTATTGTTATCGATTTGGGAACGGCGACAACGTTTTGTGTCATCGATGAAAAAGGGAATTATCTTGGCGGGGCTGTTGCTCCGGGGATCAGTATTTCCATGGAAGCCCTTTTCCAACGGGCATCCAAACTGCCGCGTATCGAACTGTTAAAACCGAATTCCATTATTTGTCGAAATACCGTGTCTGCCATGCAGGCAGGGATTTACTACGGCTTCGTGGGACAGATTGATGAAATCGTTACCCGTATTAAAGCGGAAATGAAACGGAATGATATCAAGGTCATTGCTACGGGCGGTCTGGCGACGCTTATGGCGGGCGCATCCCGAACGATTGACAGGGTGGATTCCATGCTTACTTTGAAAGGTCTTTTGATTCTCTGAAAAAAACAAGGGGGATCGGAAACCATGTATGTAAAAAATACTTGAAATTTCAGTCAGTGCCGGTTATAATATGGAACACATGGCCGGTTAGTCAAACGGTTAAGACGCTGCGTTCTCAGCGCAGAGAGTATGGGTTCGAATCCCATACCGGTCACCAGAAAAGGTTTCGCTGAATGATGGAAACATCTTTGGAGAAACCTTTTTTTCTGGCTTGATTTTTCTTGTATTCATGATGATGGTATAATGAAATGACAAGATAGGAGATTAACAATGGATAGTAAAATTAAAAAGTGGATCATGGTGATGCTGGCGGTTCTTGTTATTTCCGCTGCAGCGGCAGGTTTTATGCCTGAATGGAAAAAGACGTCCGCCATCGGGAAGGGTAAGGACTATGTGGCGGAAATCCGCATTGATGGTACTATTTACGGCGGTCCCCGCAATGGGACTCTCCTGGGGGCGTCAGAAGGCGTTTCCAGCGAGCAGGTGATGTATGAAATGGAACAGGCGCGGAAGGATAATCGGGTAAAGGGCGTCCTTCTCCGCATTAACAGTCCCGGCGGTTCTACGGGAGCAACGCAGGAAATTGCGGAAGAAATGGACAAGATTAAGAATGCGGGAAAGCCGATCGTCGTTTCCATGGGGGATATGTGTGCCTCTGCAGGATACTGGCTCGCCAGCAAAGGCGATTATGTTTTTGCCAATCCTGCTACCCTGACAGGAAGTATTGGCGTGTACATGGATTATACGAATGTTGAAGAGCTTATGGGTAAGCTGGGTGTAAAAAATGAAAAAATCAAAAGCGGTGCCCATAAGGATATTCTTTCTATGTACCGGCCCATGACAGGAGACGAGCAGAAAATGCTTCAAACCATGGTGGATGATATTTACAGCCAGTTTGTGAAGACCGTGGCTGACGGAAGACGTATGGAAGAAAGCCGTGTAAGAAGTGTGGCTGACGGACGGATTCTTACCGGCCAGCAGGCTATGGAACTGGGACTGGTTGATGCGATGGGGAATTATTATGATGCCTTGAATTATGCGGGAGGCGTCGCCGGAATAGAAGGGGACAGTGTACCGGTGAAAAGATATTCCGTAGGAACATCCTGGAAAAATATCCTTGCAGGGGAAATGGACAGTGCTGTGAGGAGTTTAGCAAAAAACATTTCAGATAATATATGGGGCACGTTTTCCCAGACGCCGGCACCCTCTGTTCGTTAAGGAGCTATGATGAATACAGTTTTAGATTTAATATACCGTTTGCTTGCCCATCCCACAGACGCGATGTCTAATGTGACTACCGGTGAAAAAATGAAAGAAAGCAGTATCATCTGGGGATTCGTGGTTTTGCTTCTTGCCCTTTCTTCTGTGGAGGCAGGAAGTTTTGTGACCGCTTTTCTGGCATCTTTTGTCGGGACAGGTTCTCTCCTTTTGATACACAGTGCCGTGGTGGATTATATTTCCGGACTCCTTGGCGGGCGGGGGACGGCAAGAGGGATTACGGCGGGGTTCATGTGCGCGTCGATCCCTTATGCTTTTTCTGTTTTCTTTTCTCTTATAGGACAGTTTGGCCTGGACGGCATCCACAAATTTGCTGTTTTTGCTATTGTTGTCTGGAGCTTTTTCTTAGACATCCTTGCCATCCGCGCAAATTACGGGTTTGGGAAAGGGAAAGCCTTTTTTATCAGTATTTCTCCTTTCCTTCTCTGCGGCATGCTGATTACGGCATTGTTTGTTATCGGTATTATGACGGCTCTTGCAGGTATTTCGGAACTCCAAGATGTGGAGGGGATCATAAATTCTTTCTGAGAAAACGGGGGTGCCGGCAGCTTATCGGGACACTGAATATTGCCTGGTTGTGGTATAATGACTTAGTATTACATGGCTGAATTTTGAAATAAATGATTCATTTATTGGAGTTTTGCAGGAGGAAATATTATGTGCGGTATATTGGGCTATGTGGGAAATGGAAATGCTTCCGATTTCCTGATAGAAGGTCTGCGCCGTCTGGAATATAGAGGTTATGATTCGGCAGGCATTGCCGTGTATGAAAATGGGAAAATCGAGATTGAGAAAAAAGCGGGACGTCTGGTAAATTTGGAAAAGGCGCTGGAGTCCCATCCTTTACGTGGAAATATCGGTATCGGGCATACCCGATGGGCAACTCACGGCAAACCATCAGATGTGAATGCCCATCCCCATGGGGATGAAAATAATCATTTCGTCATCGTTCACAATGGCATTATTGAAAACTACATGGATTTGAAAAAAGATCTTCTGAAAAAAGGCCATGTATTCAAGTCTGAAACGGACAGCGAAGTCGTTGCCCATTTGGCGGAAGAGCTTGATGACGGTGATTTTTTCTCTACCGTCCGCAAGGTGCTTGCTGTAATCGATGGTTCTTATTCTCTTGTATTCATGCATGATGCCGATCCCGATACGATTATCTGCACAAAGAAAGATAATCCGCTGATTATAGGGCTTGGTGAAGATGAGAATTTCATTGCGTCCGATATTCCTGCAGTGATTAATCATACCCGCCGTATTTATATTTTGAATGACGGGGAGATTGCGGTCGTAAAAAAAGACAGTGTTTCCGTGTTCAGTGCTGACGGTCTTCCTATTTCAAAAAAAGTACAGGAAGTTACCTGGTCGGCGGAAGCGGCGGAAAAGGGCGGATTTGACCATTTTATGCTGAAAGAAATTTATGAACAGCCGAAAGCAGTCCGTGATACTGTAAAAATTCATTTGAAAAAAGACGGCACTGTGTTTTTTGATAAGCTGAATTGGACGAAAAACAGTCTTGAAAATATTGACAATATTCTGATCACTGCCTGCGGTACGGCATATCATGCGGGGCTGGTGGCAAAGCACTATATCGAACGGTTCGCGAAAATTCCGGTTTCCGTGGAAATCGCGTCGGAATACAGATACAGCCGCCCTCTGACGACGGGAAGGACGTTATGTATCGTTATCAGCCAGTCCGGTGAAACGATCGATACACTGGCGGCGCTGAAAGAAGCAAAGCGTCTTGGTGCCCAGAGTATCGCGGTGACAAATTCCATCGGATCTTCCATTGCCCGTGAAACAGATGTGGCCATTTACACACTGGCCGGTCCGGAAATCGCCGTGGCATCTACAAAAGCATATACTACACAGCTGGTTTCCCTTTTGATGCTTGCTCTCTATATGGGGCAGGTAAAAGAGAGTATTTCTTTGGAACTGGTGAGGAAGCTGACTGCCGCTCTGCTTGAACTGCCGAAGCAGATTGAAGAAGTGCTTACTGAAAAGGAACATATGTCTGAGGTGGCGGACCGCCTGATTAAAGCAGAAGATATTTTTTATCTTGGGCGCTCTATTGACTATGCCATTGCCATGGAAGGAGCACTGAAACTGAAAGAAGTTTCTTATATCCATGCGGAAGCATATGCGGCCGGTGAATTAAAGCATGGCACGCTGGCTCTTATTTCTGCCGAAACGCCGGTTATTGCCGTGGCAACACAGAATAATGTGAGAGCTAAGATGTACAGCAATATACAGGAAGTACGCGCCCGCGGTGCAGATGTACTGGGAATCGGTTATGATGATGATCATGAGCTTGAAAAATATACTACAGGAATCGTGAGAATTCCGAAAGTAGACGAATTTATCGCCCCTATTCTTTCTGTCATTCCTATGCAGCTTCTTGCATACTATACCGGTATCAAACGGGGCAATGACGTGGATAAGCCCCGTAACCTGGCCAAATCGGTCACTGTGGAATAAGGAGCATAGATACATAATGGATGTTATTTTTTCGGGAATCCAGCCCAGCGGTTCTTTAACTTTAGGAAACTATCTGGGGGCATTGAAAAATTTTATCCCTTTTCAGGAAAAAGCGGAATGTTACTATTGTGTTGTAAACCAGCACGCGATTACTGTTCCCCAGAATCCGGCACTGCTTCATGAACGGACACGGAATCTGGCGGCGCTCTATATCGCGGCAGGGATGGATCCGAAGAAGGCGACGATTTTTGTCCAGTCGGAAGTACCGGAGCATGCCATGCTTGGATGGATGATGATTTGCAGTGCGTATGTGGGAGAAATGGAACGCATGACGCAGTATAAGTCAAAAGCACAGAAAGAGGAAAAGAAAGAGGGGTTTGTTCCCCTGGGACTTTTAACATATCCGCCCCTTATGGCTGCCGATATTCTCCTGTATCAGGCAAATCTCGTGCCGGTTGGTGAAGACCAGCGCCAGCATATGGAAATTACAAGGGATCTGGCGGAACGTTTTAACCGCAAGTATGGCGAAGTATTCACCATTCCTGAAATGTGGGCCCCCCAGGGCGGGGCGAGAGTCATGAGCCTTCAGGAGCCGACAGGTAAAATGAGCAAGTCTGATGATAATGAATGGGCGACCATCCATATGCTGGATACGGCAGATGTAATTGTGAAGAAAATAAAGAAGGCAGTCACCGATTCATTGGCGCATGTCCACTATGACAAGGCGAACCAGCCCGGCGTTTCCAATCTGATGAGTATCCATTCGGCTATTTCCGGAAAGGCTTTTGAAGAAATAGAAACGATGTATGACGGACAGGGATACGGCACGTTCAAGAAAGATGTAGCTGATCTGGTAGTAGAAGAACTTAGTCCGATCCGTTCCCGATATGATGAACTTACAGGAACTCCCGAACTGGATGCCATTCTTGATGACGGTGCCGTCCGCGCCCGTGCGAAAGCCCGCATGACGTATGAAAATGCAATTCATGCCATGGGGCTGTATAGAAAATAATAGGAATGAGAACCGCGATGACTTCACCGCGGTTTTTGCGTATTGAATGGTATTTCATTCTGAGGAATTTTTACAAAAAAATATCGTCCATGGTAAAATACACATGAATTTTTTACGGAGGTAAAAGAAATGCGTAAATTATATATTTTGGAACTTGCTGCGGCCTTATGGCTGTGTATGGCAGGCTCCGTATCGGCAGAAATTCTTCACATGGGAATGCGTGGCGCCGCTGTGGAATCCTTGCAGAATGATCTGGTAGAAGCGGGATATCTGGCGCGTACGGTAGATGGCGACTATGGATCGACCACGGTGAAGGCGGTATCGGAATTTCAAAAAGATCATGGACTCCCTGTTACGGGAAAAGCAGATGACAGCACACAGGCAAAGCTGAAAGAAGATGACGGGAAAGGGTATCGTGATGGAGGCGGGATCGTATATGCCCAGGGAAATCGGGGGGATATGATTGCTGAACTGCAGGATCGTCTTGCGGCGGCAGGCTATCTCACTGGCGCTTCTGACGGTATCTATGGCAGCGGCACGGCGGCTGCCGTGGAACAGTTCCAAAAAGACCACCGACTTCCGGTGTCGGGAGCTGTAGATGAACAGACACTTTCCCTTTTGGGAGGGGGAGAAACGGGAGAGGCAAAGAAAGAAAACAAAAAGGAAATAAAGAAGGAACAAAAGAATAAAAAAGACATGCATTATACAAAAGGTGACCGCGGGAGTGAGATCAAAACATTACAGAATAAGCTCCGCCGCGCGGGGTATCTGGACGGGGAAGCAGACGGCATTTACGGTAACGACACAGAAAGCGCCGTGCGCGCACTGCAGGAAGAACATGGTTTATCCGTTACAGGAAATGTGGATGATGCTACGTGGAAACTGCTCGGCGGGTTAAGCGCTCCTTCTGCGGGCGGCGGCACGTTAAAAGCAGGAGATCGGGGCAAGCGCGTCGTTAAATTACAGAACAGGCTCCTTCTGCACGGGTATAATCCTGGCGGTTCTGATGGTATTTACGGAGCGGCAACAGCAGAGGCGGTCCGTAAATTGCAGGCGGAAGAAAAACTGGAAAGGACAGGAATGGCAGATACCAATGTGTGGGAACGTTTGGAAAATGCGCCAAAATTTACGGGGAAGTATAAAAAATCATTTCAAATGAAATCTACGGCATACACGCCGACGGACGGCGGCGGCTCCGGCCGTACCGCCTTGGGAAACTATGCAGGGAAAGGGCATGCGGCGGTAGACCCTGATGTGATTCCTCTGGGGAGTATCGTATATATCGAGGGATACGGCTATGCCATTTGTGATGATATCGGCGGAGCCATACAAGGATATGTTATCGATGTCGGTGTGGACAGCCTGGAGCAGGCATACCAGTGGGGGTCAAGAGATAATATTACCGTTTACCTTATTTCCTGAAGTTTTAAGTTGGGTGATAAAGAGCTGCGTGGTGAAGAACGGACACGCGGCTTTTGTATTGCGGCAGCAAGTCTGTTTTGCTAAAATAAATTGGGAAAACTTGTTTTATGAGGCAATCTATTTTCTGAAAATATATGCGCGTTGTAAAAAACGGCGGGAGGCAATATGGAGAGTTTGACGGCGGTCGTTTTGGCTGCAGGCCAGGGTACAAGAATGAAGTCGCAATGGCCGAAAGTTCTGCACAAAGTTTGCGGCGTCCCTATGGCGGAGCAGGTCATTCGTACGGTAAAAAAGGCAGGATCTGAAAAATGTGTGGTTGTCACGGGATTTAAAGAGGAACTTGTTCGTGAAAGGCTTGCCGGAGAAAATATTTATTTCGTCCATCAGGAGGAACAGCTGGGGACAGCCCATGCGGTGATGCAGGCGGTTCCTTTGTTTAAAGATAATCGTGACGGGTATGTGCTTGTGGTTTGCGGGGATACACCTCTTTTGCGCAGGGAAACGATAGAAGGTCTCGTCTGTGCGTGCAGGGGGCATGACGGCGCCGCGGCTGTCCTGACGGCAATTATGGACAATCCTTTCGGATACGGAAGAGTTCTCCGCGATGCAAAAGGACATATGATTTCCATTGTGGAACAGAAGGACGGTACGCCGGATCAGCTGGCTGTCCATGAAATCAATACAGGGACATATGTGTTCAAAACAGGTGCACTGCTTGATTCTTTGGAGAAGGTAGACAATAAAAATGCCCAGGGTGAATATTATTTGACTGATGTGTTTGAGATATTAATTAAGGCGGGGCGGAAAGTGATTCCTGTTGCAGCTGAAGACGCAAGCGAGACAATGGGCGTTAACTCCCGTATCCAGTTGGCAGAAGCTGACCGCATCCTTCGCATCCGTAAAGCGGAAGACCTGATGGCGGCAGGTGTCACAGTCACCGATCCGTACAGTACATATATCGAGCAGGATGTAGAAGTGGGACAGGATACGGTGATTTTACCGGGAACAATGCTGCAGGGGAAAACAAAAGTAGGGAAAAACTGTACTCTTGGTCCCGATACGCAGCTTACCGATGTGATTTGCGGTGATGGTAATCATTTAAACCGTGTATATGCCCATTCCTGTGAATTGGGAGATAATAATAAAATCGGGCCGTTTGTCCACTTACGTCCCGAGACCTGTCTGCACAATGATATTAAAATCGGGAATTTCGTGGAAGTGAAAAATTCCGACGTGGACGATGGCACGAAACTGCCGCACCTGATTTACTGCGGCGATTCCGATTTAGGGAAAAACGTGAATTTCGGATGCGGAACGGTAACGGTAAACTTTGACGGAAAAAATAAGCACCGCTGCACGATTGATGAGCATGCATTCATCGGGTGCAATACAAATCTTGTGGCACCGGTTCATATAGGGGCAAGGGCGTTTACCGCCGCGGGCTCGACGATTACGAAGGATGTTCCTGCCAAAGCGCTTGCTGTGGGCAGGGCAAAGCAGGTGAATATTGAAAATTGGGTAAAAGAAGATACATATAAAGATTAGCCTGTTTTATATTTCCGTCCAAGCAGGATAGTTTCTGTTTGAGAAAGGGTATATAATATAAGAAATGCTGCCATGAAGACGGCATGGGGGGAGTTATTGTCGGAGATCCCGCAGGGGAGAAAAGGAGAGCATCATAAATGGATATGGAAGGTACATCGAGACTGAAAATTTTCACAGGAACCGCGCATCCGGCTCTTGCAAAAGAAATTTCAGATTATATCGGCGTTCCGCTTGGAAAGTCTTTGTGCGGAAGATTTAATAATGGCGAAATACAGGTCATGATTAATGAAAGTGTCCGTGGCAAAGACTGTTTCATCATCCAGCCGACAGGTTCACCGGTAAATGATAACCTGATGGAAATGCTGATTATGGTGGATGCGCTCAAAAGGGCTTCAGCACGTAATATTACCGTGGTTGTCCCTTATTACGGCTATGCCCGCCAGGACAGGAAAACCCGCGGCAGAGAACCGATTAGCGCGAAACTGGTGGCGGATCTGCTTGGAACGGCCGGTGTTACAAGAGTGGTGACCATGGATCTCCACGCGGGACAGATCCAAGGCTTCTTCGATGTCCCTGTAGACCATCTGGCTTCTGCAGCGCTGCTTGCCGATTATGTAAAATCCAAGAATCTGGAAAATTTGACAGTCGTATCCCCTGATCTGGGCGGTGTAAACCGCGCCAGAGATCTGGCTGACCGCGTAGGCGCGCCTATCGCTATTATTGAAAAACGCCGTCCGGAACCGGGCGTAGCAAAGGTTATGAATATTATCGGCGACGTAAAAGGAAGAAACTGCTTTGTTGTTGACGATATCGTAGACACGGCAGGCTCCCTTTGTGAAGGTGCGAAAGCGCTCATGGAGTACGGCGCTGCCGGTGTGTATGCGGCTGTATGCCATCCTGTGCTGACCGATCCGGCGACAGAAAGAATTAAAGAATCTGTGTTGAAAGAATTGGTAGTGACCAATTCGCTGCCCATAGAAAAAGAAAAAATGCAGGATAAATTGACAGTGCTGTCCGTGGCTCCTCTCCTTGGGGAAGCAATTCTTCGTATTTTCCATGACGCTTCCGTCAGCGCCCTTTTCGATAAATGAAATTGGTGGCAGGACTGGGGAATCCCGGTAAAGAATATGAACATACCCGCCACAATATGGGATTCGATGTTATTGACGAGTTGGCCCGCCGCTGGTCTGTGAATATCTGGAAAACGGACATGAAAGCGGAGATTGCCTCCGTTGTGAGGTTCGGCGAAAAGATACTTCTGGTGAAGCCGCTGACTTATATGAATCTCAGCGGGGACGCAGTAGGAGCGATTGCCAATTACTACAAAATACCTGCAGAAGATATTTATATCATCTGCGATGATTTGGATTTGCCGGCGGGAAAAACACGGATTCGAAAGAAGGGGTCTGCCGGCGGTCATAATGGAATCAAATCCCTGATTGCCGGCCTTCACACGGAGGAATTCGTCCGTTTCCGTATCGGGGTGGGACATCCGAAGGACGGGCATACCGTTATCGAGCATGTTCTTGGCCGGCCTTATGGTGAAGAAATTGAACGTATCGAAGCCGCAAAGAAGTGTACTGCTGATTCCGTGGAACGGGCGTTAGAAACCACTGTGGACAAAGCTATGAATGAATTTAATCCCAAACGGGGGAGATGAAGATATCCGTGAATATAGAGAAGGACTCTTTATGTTCACGGTTCTTTATTATGGATACGTGTAGAAATCCGTCTTGACTCAAAAAATTATTCAGCTGTTGTAAAATCCAAGATCGTCTATCGTGTGGAAGAGGATTATTGCCATTGGACAGTATGGTAAAATAGAAAACAAAAGATCTTGTACGGGAGATATCATGAATGGGAAATTGATTGTGCTTGAAGGCATTGATGGAAGCGGGAAGGCGACGCAGTCAGGACTTTTGGAGGATCATCTTATTAAGAGTGGAAAAGATGTCATGCATATTTCTTTTCCTGATTATGGAAGTCCTTCCTCGGCGCTGGTGAAAATGTACCTGAACGGTGATTTCGGCAGAGCGCCGGGGGATGTGAATCCTTATGCGGCGTCCATGCTCTATGCGGTGGATCGTTTTGCTTCGTTTCGAATGAAGTGGAAATCTTTCTATGAAAACGGGGGGGTCGTGATTGCCGATCGGTACACGACGAGCAATATGGTTCACCAGATGACGAAGTACGATGATGAAGGAAAGCGGAAAGAGTTCCTTTCCTGGCTGGATCATATGGAATATGAAGAGTTGGAACTTCCCCGTCCGGATGTGGTGGTTCTCCTTGATGTACCGCCGGCTGTTTCAAAAAAATTGGTTCGTGAGCGGGCAAAGCAGGGCGGGTCTATGGATATCCATGAGCAGCATTCGGCATATCTTGAAAAGTGCTGTGATGCGTACCAGGTACTTTGTGAAACTTATGACTGGCTGCGTATTTCCTGCATGGCGGATGGCAGATTGCGGAGCGCGGATGACATTTCAAAGGAAGTGCTTGATGCTGTGCTTTCCCGGCTTGGATAACTGTTGACGGGATTTTTATTGATTTTATTCATGGGTTTGCTATAATTGAATAGGTTTAAGGAATATACAGGCATCAGTCTGTGTGTTTCCAATTATGTATCTTCAGGGCAGGGTGTGATTCCCGACCGGTGGTAAAGGTTTTCCTGAGCCCACGAGCCGTATGGCTGATTTGGTGTGATTCCAAAGCCGACAGTACAGTCTGGATGGGAGAAGATTATTTTTCTGATTTCGTAAGAGCCTCCCTGAAGACGGGAGGTTTTTTATGCGGATCGATGATGACAAAAAGTTTATGGCGCGGGCGCTGGAGCTGGCGGCTAACGGGATGGGACATACCCGTCCGAATCCTATGGTGGGCGCGGTACTTGTAAAAGACGGCGAAATCATCGGTGAAGGATGGCACGAATTTTATGGCGGGCCCCATGCGGAAGTCAATGCTTTTGCCGATTGCAGGGCTGATCCCGCCGGAGCGACTCTTTATGTGACGCTTGAACCGTGCTGTCATTATGGAAAGACGCCGCCCTGCGCGGATCTCATCGCATCCAAGAATCTTGAGCGTGTCGTGGTTGCCATGCAGGATCCAAATCCGCTTGTGTCAGGAAAGGGCATCCGGAAACTGAAAGATGCGGGGATTTTCGTGACGACTGGTGTGATGGAAAAAGAGGCGCAGGTTTTAAATGAAGTTTTCATGAAATTTATTACAGAAAAGAAACCTTTCGTCCTGTACAAATCAGCAGTGTCCATGGATGGGAAAACGGCATGCCATACGGGAAAGTCGCAGTGGATTTCATCGGAAGAATCAAGAGAAGAGGTTCGTACGCTGCGCGGCCTGTACGCGGCTGTCATGGCAGGAGCGGGAACGATTGCCGCAGATGATCCTCTCCTTACGGCACGGACGGAGGGATTGGAAGATCCTGTCCGAATCATCATAGACGGCAAATTATCCGTCTCCATGGAGTCTCGTGTTTTCGGCGGCGAGTCACGGGTGATCGTTCTGACTACTTCTTCTGCCGCATCTGAAAAGGTGAAGGCTTTCCAGTCAAAAGGAATTGAAGTGATTTTTGCCGACAGCGATACGGAGGGCTGTGTTGATCTGGAAGCGGCCATGATCGGTCTGGCGGTGAAAGGGATCGACAGCATCCTTCTCGAAGGTGGAGCGGAAACGGCGGCAGCCGCTTTTGAAGCGGGTATTGTAGATAAAATCCGTTTCTATATGGCGCCTATACTTATTGGAGGGAAAGACGCACCTGGGGCGGTCGGCGGTACAGGCGCGGCGCTTATTCCGGAAGCGGTGCAGCTGGAAAATATCCGTACCGAGCGGAGCGGTGTGGATCTTGTGGTAGAAGGATATGTAAAGAAGAGGAAAAAGGTACCCGCCGAAAGACCGCTGCCTGAAAAGTTTAAAGCGGATATCTCCGGGAAGAAAGGAAGTACTGCTGTTGAAAATGAAATAAGGGATCGGGAACCGGAAAAAATGCAGGAGGAAATAAAGGAACCTGCAAAAATGGAGAAAGCAGCAGAAAAAATGGCTGAGGCACAGGAAGCCAGACTGCCGGAAGGACAGGCGTAGCCATGTTTACCGGACTTGTGGAAGAAATCGGGCAGATTAAAAAGGTGGACCGCACAGGAAGCTCCTGCCGGCTTACGATTGCCTGCCATAAAGTGCTGGAAGGCACGAAAGCGGGTGACAGTATCGCTGTCAACGGAACCTGTCTTACGGTAACGGCTTTTGACGGGAGTACATTTTCCTGTGATGTTACGCCTGAAACGATGCGGCGTACCGCCTTTTCCCTGTTTGCCTCGGGGACGCCTGTGAATTTGGAACGGGCGCTCCGTTTCTGCGACCGTCTTGGCGGGCATATTGTGCTGGGGCATGTGGATTTTACCGGACGTATTCTTTCTTCTGAAAAAGAAGGAATCGCTCTTAATCTGACATTTTCGGCGGAAGAAAAATATATGAAGTATATTCTTGAGAAAGGCTCTGTTGCCGTAGACGGTGTCAGCCTGACTGTGGCAAAAAAAGAGGAGATTCATCTTTTATGATTTCCCTTATTCCCCATACAGGAAGCCTGACGGTTCTTTCTACTAAGCGCATAGGTGAGCCAGTGAATATAGAGTGTGATTATTTGGGAAAGTATATAGAGCAACTCATGCAAAAAGAACATGAGGGAGTAACAACAAAACGTTTAAAGGATTTAGGGTATGGAGGCCATTATGGAATTTAAATTTGATCCGATTGAAGAAATTGTGGAGGAAATCAGACAGGGGCATATTGTCATCATGCAGGATCCTGCTGATCGTGAAAATGAAGGAGACTATATCTGCGCAGCTGAATTTGCTACGCCTGAAAATATCAATCGCATGGCATCGGAAGCGAGAGGCTTGATTTGTATGCCTATGGCGGGGGAAATTGCCGATGCGCTGTATCTTGCTCCGATGGTTCGTCATAATACGGACAGCAACCAGACGGCATTTCTTACGTCAATTGATTTTAAGGATGCGGGAACGGGGATTTCTGCAGCAGCGGCCCGTTCCATGACGGCTATGGAAGCGGTCAAAGACGGAGCCAATCCAGCAGACTTTAAACGGCCGGGGCATATGTTTCCTCTGAGAGCAAAGCCGTGGGGGGTTCTTGCACGGCCGGGACATACAGAGGCCACTGTGGATCTGGCCAGAATGGCGGGACTCAAACCGGCAGGTCTTTGCTGTGAAATCATGGATGCAGGCGGTGCGATGTCTGATAAGAAAAGCCTTTTTAAACTGGCAAAAGAAAAAGGTTTGAAGATTGGCAGTATTCAGGATCTGATTGAATACAGAAAGATTCATGAAAAACTTATTGAACGGGTCACGGAAGCAGATCTGCCTACCAGGTACGGTAAGTTTCGTATATATGGCTATGTGAACCTCATCAACCGTGAACATCATGTGGCGCTTGCCATGGGGGATGTAAATGACGGCAGACCCGTTCTCTGCCGTATCCATTCCGAATGTCTCACAGGAGACTGCTTTGGTTCCCGCCGCTGTGACTGCGGCGAACAGCTGGATACTTCTATGAGAATGATTGCAAAGGAAGGCAGGGGTGTACTCATTTATCTCCGTCAGGAAGGGCGCGGCATCGGCCTTATCAATAAGCTCCGCGCATATGCTTTGCAGGATGAGGGGTATGATACGGTGGAGGCAAACCTGAAACTCGGATTTGCCGCTGACCTTCGGGAATATATGACGGGTGCCCAGATTCTTCATGACCTTGGTGCTGAAACGATTCGTATTCTTACAAACAACCCGCAGAAAATCGGGGATGTAAGTGAATATGGAATTACTATTGCGGAACGGATCCCCATTGAAATGGAACCGCACAGCGAGGATAAATTTTATTTACAGACGAAGCAGGATAAAATGGGACATATGCTTCATGCCCATAAATAATTTACTGAAGGAGGCGGCTTATGAATATTATTTCAGGACTTTATAATGAAGGACAAATCAGAGTGGGTATCGTAGCGACCCGTTTTAATGAGGTGGTTGTATCCAAGCTGGTTGACGGCGCGGCAGACGGTCTTTCCCGTCACGGAGTGGATATGGATACTGTAGATCTGGCATGGGTGCCGGGAGCGTTTGAGGTTCCCCTGACTGCGAAAAAGATGGCGGAGAGCGGCAAGTATGACGCCATTCTCTGTCTTGGCGCCGTTATTCGCGGAGAAACGGACCACTATGCTTATGTATCCACAGAGGTAACGAAAGGAATTGCCCAGGTATCGCTTTCCACCGGTGTACCCATTCTTTATGGGGTTCTTACTACTGACACTGTGGAACAGGCACTGAACCGTGCGGGGCTGAAGGCAGGCAACAAAGGTTTCGAATGTGCTTTGGATGCATTGGAGCTTGTTTCCCTTTATAAAAAAATCGGCAGGTAAGGAGTAGAGAAGCTTGTCTGTTTGAGACAGGCTTTTCGATTGCCCAACGACTGCGCTGAAAGTATTTTTATGTGTTAAAATGAGGATATCAAAATGGTAAAGGGGAATCGTTATGGCAAATAAAGAAGGAAAGTTTTTTGAGCAGCTCGGTATGCTGGCAGAAAATGCCTATGAAGCAGGAGAAGTGTTTCAGCGGATTACCGAAGGGAAAATGGAAATAGAAGATGGTGTGGATGCACTCCACGCAATAAAAAAAAGAGCACGCGCGTCTTTGGGAAAACTGTATGAGCGCATGTACAAAGTATACAAGGATCCGGCAGAAATCGAATTTGCCCGCGGGTTTATCGGGAAGATGTACGGCATTATTGATGTAATTCATGAAGTGGTGGATCGTTTTACCTTGTATAATGTGGAAATGACACCCCGTGAATTTTCTTCCATGGTCATGTTGGTGCGGGATGCTCTTCTTGAAATGAAGAAAGTACTGGACTATACGGGGGACGTGGCGGCAAATTACATGAAAATGGAAGCGCGGTGCAGGAAGATTTATGTTTTTGAGGAACGGGGAGATGAATTTTATCGGGAAGAAATCCGCCGTCTTTTTACGGAAAAACAATCTGCTGCCTATATGATTTATTGGAAAGATATTCTGGTGGATGTGGAAAGGATGCTGGATGCGGCTGCCGGTGCCGCAACACTCCTGCAAAAACTTTTTGTGCGGGTATAATGTGGTATCTTTTTTATGAATTGATATTGGACTTTTCTTACAATTTATGTATAATTAAAGTACATGGAGGAAATGCCATGGCGGTGGATGTACGTCCATCGAGCCGGTTTGATGATTATTTCCCTGATTATCAATTCGGCTGCGGATGATCATACTCCTCAATGAGCATCTTGCGCAAAGGAGGCGGTGTTGCACCGCTTTTTTTGTTGCCTGCTTTCATTGCTACTGTCTTCCGGTGGTGATAAAATAACAATATTACAGAGTATGGAGTTATGATTTCTGCAAGGAGGAAAATTGGAACGGGCTTATACGTGGTGTGACGGAAAGAGATTGGAAGTTACAGCAAAAACGCTGATTATGGGGATATTGAATGTAACCCCCGATTCCTTTTCTGATGGCGGAAGGTGGAATACGGCGGAAAAGGCACAATCTCATACAAGGGAAATGACAGATGCCGGCGCGGACATTATTGATGTAGGGGCGGAATCTACACGTCCCGGCGGTCAGCCGCTCACGGCAGAAGAAGAAATAGAAAGGATGAAAATATTTCTGCCTGTGGTTTTGGGGGAAAGCCGTGTTCCCGTCTCCGTAGATACTTATCATTGGAAAACGGCAGACTATGCCCTTCATGCGGGTGCCCATATGATGAATGACATTTGGGGACTGCAGTATGATCATGGGGAGATGGCAGAGGTAGCGGGCTGTCATCAGGTACCGGTCATTGTCATGCATAACAAAGCGGATACAAATTATAATGGTGATGTCATAGAAGAAATGAAAATATTTTTTGATAAGTCTTTAGACATCGCACTGCAGGCCGGTGTGAAAGAAGAGAATATCATTCTTGATCCGGGAATCGGTTTCGGCAAAGATGGGAATCAAAATATGGAAGTGCTGCGGCGGCTGGATGAACTGGTGCGGGCGTTCCCTTGCCCCTGGCTTCTTGGTGTAAGCAGAAAGCGGTTCATCGGCGCTATTTTGGATCTGCCTGCGGGAGAACGGGATGAGGGAACCGGAGCCGCGGGGTTATGGGGGATAAATAAAGGATGTTCAATTCTCCGTGTCCATAATGTGTCTATGGCGGTACGGATGGCAAAAGTCTGGGATGCGTTGAAAAATTGCACCGTTATATAATCTTGGGGGCGGAAATGGATAAGATTAAATTGCAGGAAATGGCGTTTTATGGACACCATGGGATTGACTCTGAGGAGAATACCCTGGGACAGCGCTTTTTCATCGATGTGGAAATGGACTTGGATTTGTCCGGTGCAGGTGAAAGCGACAACATTGAAGATTCGGTGAATTATGCGGAAGTGTTTTCTCTCGTACAGTCTATTGCGGAGGGGGCGCCCTGTAAACTTTTGGAACGGGTGGCGGGAAAAATCAATGAAGAGATTCTCATACGCTATTCTAAGGTGGAAGAGGTAGCAACAACCGTGCATAAACCGTCCGTACCCATCCACGGTATTTTGAAAGATGTTTCAGTGACGCTGCATAAAAAAAGATGAAGTATTTCATTTCAATGGGATCCAATGAAGGACCGTCAGAAGAGATTATGGGCGCGGCGCTCCACAAGCTTTCTCTCATGCCTCTTCTTTCCATCGGCAAGGTATCATCTCTCTATAAAACCCCGCCGTGGGGAAAGACAGATCAGGCGGAATTCCTGAATGCCGTTATCGAAGCGGACTGGCAGGATACGCCGGAAGGACTGCTGGAACTTTTGCTGGATACGGAAAAAGCTTTCGGCCGCAGACGGATGATGAGATGGGGGCCGCGGACATTGGATCTGGATTTACTTTATGGCGAAAATGTGGAAAAACAGACGGAATTTTTAAAATTACCGCATCCTTTTTTATGGGAGCGGCTTTTTGTGCTTGTTCCTTTTGCGGAAATCATGCCTTGTTTTATCTTTAAAGGACAGGATATACAAAGCAGGATCCGGGAACTTGGCGGAGATAAGGAAATCGTGAAACAGGAAATTACAGGGAAAGGAGCGTATCCGTGGCAGACGAAATAAGAAAAATCGCTAATCTGCGGACAGAAGCGTCAGCGCCGGATTTGCCCGGCCGTGTACAAAATGAAGAATTTGTTTTTGATGAAATGATTGGCGCGGAATTGGTGCAGGAAGTATGCCGCCATAAGGATATCAGGTCTGTTGAAAAGCTTTTCCCTGGCAGACCCCATTATGATTTCAGGCGCAGGAGATTCGCAGAAAGCTCTTTTAACAGCGATGGCGGCGAAAGGAGACAGTCCTTCCATCATCATCGTGCCGTCTCAAAAGGATGTATTTCGATGGGAAATGGATTTGCGGTTCTTTGCGCCTGATTTACATTTGTACTATTTTCCCCTGGTGGAAGAAACAGGATTCAACGTTACTTTTTCAGGAACAGAACGGCTTCGTGACCGCATGAAGGGGCTTGCAGGTCTTTTGGACGGGCACAGGGCAGCAGTGATCGCGACAGTCGTAGAAGCAGCGCAAAAAATTATCAGTCCGTCCGGTATCCTTGAGAATCTGATGACCATTCATATGGGTGAAGTTATCGAAAGAGAAATACTGGTGGGGAAGTTGATAAAACTGGGATATGAACGGGTGGATCAGGTGGAGCGGTGCGGTCATTTTTCCGTACGCGGAGATATTGTGGACATTTTTGCCATTAACGAAAGTCATCCTTTCCGTGTCGAATTTTTTGATGATGAAGTGGACGGAATCCGTGTTTTTAATGAAGATACACAGCGTTCCATTGATATAAGAGACGATATATCCATTCTTCCCGCTGTCATCCGCGGGGAACGCTCTTCTTCCATCCTGTCATACCTGAATAGCGGCAGGGTATTCTATGATGAGCCGCAGCTGTGTGAAGAAGAGTTAAAGAAGTATTTCCATGAAGAAGCTGAAAATAAAGAAAAAGCTTTTGATTGGGCAGGTCTTGTAAAGACAGGGCGGTCAGGCAGGAAATATAGAAACAGGGAGATCTTGTTTTCTTTCCTGAAAAGAGATGCGGATCTTTTCAAAGTTAAAGAAACCGCAACATGGAAGGGGCGTACCATGGTGAATTACCAGCGGCAGATTTCTCTTTTCTTCAATGACCTGACGCGTCTTTTAAAGGAAGGCTGGTCTGCGGTTATTCTCACGCCCCGCCGCTCGGAACGGAAGGAATTGGAGCAATATTTGTCGGATTACCATGTGCCTGTTTCACAAAAAGTGCAAAAAGGAAAAGTTACGTTGTACAATGGCGTCCTTTCCGGCGGCTTTGAACTGCCTGATGCGAAGATGGCTTTTATCACAGCGGGAGATATCTTTGGAAAGCAGAAGGCAAGACGGTATAAAGCCGGAGGAAAAGGAAAACAGATCCGATATTTCTCCGATCTGGAGCCGGGAGATTATGTAGTGCAGCGTGTCCATGGCATCGGAAAATATATCGGGGTAAAAACCATTGAACTGGAAGGTGTCCACAGGGACTATATTACCATCCAGTATGCCGGGGCGGACAAACTTTACCTCCCCATGGAGCAGATTGCCAGTCTTGAAAAATATATTGGTCCTGAAGGGCAGACCCCTGCTCTTCACCGTATGGGCGGTGTCCAATGGGATAAAGTACGGAGAAAAGCCAAAAAGTCGATTGAGGAACTGGCAGAAAAATTGCTGGCCGTTTACGCAGACCGTGAAATCACGGAGGGAATTTCTTTCCTTCCCGATACGGCGGAGCAGCGTGAGTTTGAGGATACGTTTCCCTTCGTGGAGACAGATGACCAGTTGGAGGCCATACAGGCGGTAAAGCGCGGTATGGAACGGCCGCAGCCCATGGATATGCTCATTTGCGGCGATGTAGGGTTCGGTAAGACAGAAGTCGCCATGCGGGCGGTTTTCAAATGCGTCATGAGCGGCTTCCAGGCGATGGTTCTTTGCCCTACAACGGTCCTGTCGAGTCAGCATTATAAAACTTTTAAGGGAAGAATGGATTCCTTCGGGATTAATATTGCTCTATTAAACCGCTTTACGACAATGCGGGAGAAAAAAGAAATACTGTCGAAACTGGCAAGCGGAGAAATGGATGTAGTCATTGGAACGCATGCCGTTCTGTCAAAAAAAATTGAATGCCGCCATCTTGGCCTTCTTGTGGTGGATGAAGAGCAGCGGTTCGGCGTTATGCAGAAAGAAAAATGGAAATCCTGGTCAAAGAAGCTGGATGTCCTTACTCTTTCGGCGACACCTATTCCCCGTACACTCCATATGAGTCTTACCGGTGTGCGGGATATGGTGGCGATGACACAGCCGCCGGCGAACCGCCATGCGATACAGACTTATGTGACAGAGTACGATGACACTATTGTGAAAGATGCCATTCTCCATGAAAAGGCACGCGGCGGACAGACCTATTTTATTTACAACCGTATAGAAAGTATACGGGCGATGGAAGCCCATTTGAGGGATATTCTGCCTTCTGATGTGACGATTGCCGTTGCTTACGGGCAGATGGACGGCAGAACATTGGAGAAAATCATGGTGGATTTCTTCGAGAAGAAATATGATGTTCTTCTTTGTACCACGATTATTGAAAATGGTGTGGACCAGCCTAACGCAAACACGATGCTCGTTTATGATGCGGATAAGCTGGGATTGTCTCAAATCTATCAGATGCGGGGACGCGTAGGCCGCTCGGAAAAAATAGCGCGTGCATGGTTTTTCTACCGCAGGGGGAAAGTCCTTTCCGAAGCAGCGGAAAAACGGCTGAATACGATCCGGGAATTTACGGAATTGGGAAGCGGATTCAAAATTGCCATGCGTGACCTGGAAATCCGAGGCGCAGGTAATCTCCTAGGTGCAGAACAGCATGGGAATATTGCAGGTGTAGGTTTTGCCACATACTGCAATATGCTGGAGGATACTGTATCACGTCTGCGGGCAGAGCGGGAAAATAAACCGGTACCCAAGAAAATGCCTGATACCACTGTGGAACTTCGCCAGGATGCCTATCTGGATGAAGACTACATCGGCAATGAGGGGCAGAAGATGGAAATTTACCGCCGTCTTGCCGTGGCGGCATCGGAAGAGGAACTGACCGATCTTATTGATGAAGTCATAGATCGTTTCGGCAGTCCGAGCCGGCCGGCAGAAAGGCTGTTCCTGGTATCCCGTATCCGTGTGCAGGCAAGACGTCTGGGAATCGGTAGCATTCTTGATGAAGGACAGACGCTTCTCATTGTATGGGCCGATGAAGAACCGATGCGCCGCTGGAATATGAACCGGCTGCCTCATTCTTATATGTCGAAGCTTCATTTTTTGCCAGGCGCGCCTGCCCGTGTTAGAATTAAAAAGACCGATATCCAGGGAAATACTGCTAAATGGATGTCGGATTTTATAGAAGAAATAACGAAAGAAATATATTCAGGAGAAAAACGTGCGTAAAAATTCATTTATTCAGGGTGCCCTCATCTTGACCGTTGCGGGGATCATTGTGAAGTTTATCGGGGCATTCAGCAGAATTTATCTGTCAAGGCTTCTTGGCGGAGAGGGGATCGGCCTCTACCAGATGGCCTATCCCATTTATATGCTGTGCCTTTCCATCTCATCGGCAGGACTTCCCGTGGCCATTTCCATCATGGTGGCGGAAAGAAACGCGGTGAATGATTATTGGGGCGGACAGAAAGTATTCCGCATCTCTATGACGGCACTTACCCTTACGGGTATCGTATTCAGCGCTCTTTTATATTTTGGCGCGGACTGGCTCGTCCATTCAGGTGTCGTAACTGATGAGAGAGCCTATTGGTCGCTCATCGCTTTATCTCCTGCGGTACTTTGTGCTACGCTTCTGGCATCGCTCCGCGGGTATTTCCAGGGTCTCCAGATGATGACGCCTACCGCTGTTTCGCAGATTGTCGAACAGCTTGTTCGTGTTGTCACAATGATTGCTCTTGCCATTGTGCTCATGCCTTACGGTTTGGAATACGGTGCGGCTGGTGCTACTTTTGGTGCGGCACCCGGTGCCTTTATCGGTATCCTTGTACTTATTGCCTGCTATTTTATGACAAAGAGCTGGCGGAGAGAACTGGCATCCCAGCAGGATTCTCATATAAAGCCTCTTGGTGTCGGAACGATTCTGAAGCGCCTTTTGATACTGGCAGTCCCCGTTTCGCTGGCCAATATTATGCTTCCTGTTGTATCGAGTATTGATCTTTTCATCGTGCCCCGCCGCCTGGCCGTGGCAGGATTTTCCGTGGAAGAGGCGACCACGCTTTTTGGCTATTTGACAGGTATGGCGACAGCTCTCGTGAATATGCCGACTATTGTTACGGCATCCCTTGCGGCAAGTCTTGTTCCTGTTATTTCCGAGGCGGTGGCACAAAATAAGAGCGAGACGATCCTGAAACGAACGCATACCGCCATGCGGCTGGCGAACTTAATAACGATTCCTTCTTTCGTGGGCATGTGTGTTATTGCTACACCAATCTCTGCGATGCTTTATGCAATTCCTGATGCAGGCCCCTGTATTGCGGTTATGAGCTTTGGCGTATTTCTTTTAGGCGTGCAGCAGGTCACTACCGGTGTACTTCAGGGAATGGGAAAGACTGCTATTCCTTTTATCAATATGGTGGTGAGCGCGGCGGTAAAAGTATTCCTCTCGTGGAATCTGACGGCGCTACCCAGCTGGGGCGTTCTTGGGGCAGCATGGGCGACGAATGCGGATTTCGGTGTGGCGGCCCTCCTAAATTTATTTTTCCTCTATAAGTATCGGCGATACATGATGGATATCATGCATACGGTTAAACTCTTTATTGCGGCAGGGATCATGGGTGCTGTTGCTTATGGCGTGTACACGGGGCTCTATGGGATAATCCACAGCAATACACTGTCTACACTGGCGGCGATTGGCGCAAGCGGTATTGTCTACTGTATTGCTGTCGTCATGCTTCGTGCTGTAAAAGGTGAAGACGTGGCAAGTATTCCCAAAATCGGCGGAAAAATGGCAGCACTGATTGACCGCTGCAGTATTGTAAAGAAATAAGTATGGCGGCACATTTGAGATGATGTGCCGTTTTTCTATAAAGAAACGGAGTCTGTTATGAGAGATTATGTGTGGATCATTCGTAAGCTTTTAGAAAATGGGATACTTACGGAGAAAGATTCTTTTGCTCTTGTGAATGCGGAAGAGGCGGAACATATTTCTTTGCCTTTTTACGGTACGTTGATTATTACCGGTGCGGAAGATGAAGAGCGACAGAAGTGTATTTTTATCCGGTTGATGGAAATATGTGATGAAACGACACCAATTACTACATTAATGCGCAATGGAAAAATTCTTAAACATACAATTAAAGAATTGAATAACAAAATTATATTTCCTGTGGAGGCAGTGATACTTAAATCTTCAGAAATCATAAAAAAAGAGATGGAAAAATTCACTTTAAAACCGATTATTGATACGATGAAAACTCTTCGGGAACCAAGAGGGTGTCCCTGGGACCGGAGTCAGAATCATATGACGCTGCGGACATATTTTCTCCAGGAGGTATATGAAGTTATCGATGCTATCGAAGAAAATGACATATTAAATTTGAAAGAAGAATTAGGTGATGTACTTCTTCAAGTCGTTTTTCACGCGCGGATTGCAGAAGAAAATGGAGAGTTTTCTATGCAGGATGTGGTAGACGGTATTGCAAATAAAATGGTGAAACGCCATCCCTTTGTATTCGAAAAAATGAGCAAAGAAGACCTTTTTGCGGTGATTAAAAATTGGGAAAAGCGTAAAAGAAAAGAAAAAAACAGGAAATATCTGCTTTCCGGAATACCAAAATGCTTGCCAAGTCTGCTTTTAGCGTGTATAATTCAAAAGAAAGTTAGTTCTGTAGGGATTTATGACCTCACGGCTTTTCGTGAAGATGAAAAGCCGCTCTGGAGGAATGCCACTCAAAGAGAGGTACAGACAGGGAATAGAATGGGGGAAGAAAGTGCAGGAGCGTACCTTTTTGAGCTTGCCCGTGTCATGCAGGAAAAGGGAATTGATCCGGAACTTTCGTTACACTCTTTTTGTGTGAATCTCATGCGGCGCTTCAGCGAATTTGAGGACGGTATCAGAGGATGCGGATCTTTTGATGCCTTGTCTCAGGAGAGGCTGGAAGAACTGTGGCGGGAATTCAATGCAAAAGTGTAAGTTAATCCATCGGGACTACAGCGGGATTTTCCGCAGAGTTAATTAAAGGAGGATGTTTAGTTATGAACAAGACAGAACTCATCAGTGCAGTTGCCCAGACGGCAGAAATGACAAAGAAAGATTCCGAAAAAGCAGTTAAAGCGGTAATCGATGTTATTTCCCAGGCTCTTGTAAAGGGAGATAAGGTTCAGCTTATCGGTTTCGGTACATTCGAAGTCCGCCAGCGCAAAGCCCGTGAAGGCCACAACCCGGCGACCCAGAAAGCTATCAAGATTCCGGCTTCCAAGAGCCCGGCTTGGAGAGTTTCCAAACAGCTGAAAGAAAGAGTAAACTCTAAGAAAGCTGCTAAGAAAGCAAAGAAATAATTCAGCCCAAAAGCTATGTCGAAAGAGACTGCAATCCCTCTTTCGACATGGCTTTTTGCTTGGAAGAAATAAAGATGCAGAAATACTCGAAAGGGAACCAGTCTTTCTGTGAATGATGAATAGAAGCATTATTTTACTTAAAGAAAGAGGCAGCCATTCTGTTTTCCATCCGTTTCAGCCCATGATAAATTTCATTTTGGAGAGTTGTCGCTTATCATTCCGCAAACAGAAGGAGAGAGTCGGTTTTATTCAGTAAATGTCGATAGTACAGGTGCATTTTATCGTTTTTTTTGCTATACTGAACATAAGTATATATTTCTGTAAGTAATCGTATATTTCGGAAATTTTCTGTATACAATCTTTCTGTATGAAAGGTGTGGGGGCAATGCAGGAGCATTTAAAGATAGCTTACTCGAGAAAAGCGTTGGAAACTTTCGGTGCGGTAGAGAAAAGGGATATTGCAGATGTATTTCAAACGGATTTTACCGATGTGGCCGCTGTGGTGGTGACTGATGAGGACGGGGATGCACTACGAAATCCGCGGATTCATGCTTTTGAGATTCCTGTGTTTCTGATCTTGTCGGCTGCAGGTAAAAAACATGATGAATTGATCGGGCAGGCATACAGTATTATCGATCCTACCGATGGGGATCACCATTTATATGCGCGGCAGATTGAAGGCGCCGCAGATCGATACGAGAGCGGGCTGCTGCCTCCTTTTTTCAAACAACTGATGGAATATGTGGAGCGGGGAAATACGCAGTTTGACTGTCCCGGGCATCAGGGGGGAGCTTATTTCAGAAAACATCCTGCGGGAAGAATATTCTATAATTTTTACGGGGAGAATACCTTTCGTGCCGATCTCTGCAATGCAGATGTGGCTATGGGGGATCTTCTCATTCATGAGGGCCCGGCGTTAGAGGCCCAGCGTCACGCGGCGCGTGTTTTCCATGCGGATAAGACATATTTCGTCCTTACCGGTACATCGGGGGCCAATAAGGTCGTTCTGGATGCTCTTTTAGCGCCGGGAGATATTGTTCTTTATGAAAGAAATAACCATAAATCTATCAGCTATGGCGCATTGATACAAGCAGGTGCTGTTCCGGTCTATTTAGAGACGGCGCGGAATCCCTTTGGCTCAATTGGCGGTATCTTAGAACATTGTTTCAATGAAGAATATATCCGCATGGTCATCGCGGAAAAAGATAAAAAGAAGGCGAAGGCAAAACGGCCTGTCAGAGTGGCGGTCATACAGTTGGGAAATTATGACGGCTGCATTTATAATGCCCGTCAGATTGTAGAAAAGATCGGCCATCTCTGCGATTATATCTATTTTGATTCCGCCTGGGTAGGGTATGAGCAGTTCATCCCTATGCTCCGTGACTGCAGTCCGCTGCTTTTGAATCTTGGGCCGGATGATCCGGGAATCATCGTATCCCAGTCCGTCCACAAGCATCAGGCGGGGTTTTCCATGTCATCCCAGATTCATAAAAAAGATGCGCATATTAAAGGACAGGAACGGTATTTGCCTCATAAACGCTTGAATAATTCTTTCATGGTGAATGCGTCTACATCTCCTTTTTATCAGGTCTTTGCATCGCTGGACATGAATGCCCGTATACAGGAGGGAGAAGGCGGAGCGCTTTTGTGGAAAGAATGTATGGAGCTTTCCGTGGAAGCGAGAAAGGCAGTTATCCGCAACTGCAAGTATCTGAAGCCTCTCGTTCCTCCTGTGGTTCACGGCAAGAATTGGGAAGAATGGGATACGGAAGAAATTATTAATGATATTGCTTATTTTACTTTTGAACCGGGCGGGAAGTGGCATTCTTTTCAGGGATACGGGAAAGGACAGTATTTTATTGATCCTATGAAACTTCTCTTTACTACGCCGGGAATCAATGTAGAAACCGGACGGTATGAAAAGTTCGGGATCCCCGGGATTGTGCTTGCTAATTATCTCAGGGAAAATGCCGTGATTCCCGAAAAGTGCGATTTAAATGATATTCTCTTTATCATAACGCCGGCGGAAACTAAGGCGAAGATTAATAACCTGATTTCAAGGATTCTCCATTTTGAAGCGTTTGTAGATAATGATGCCCCTATGGCAAAGGTTCTTCCCAATATTTATCATACGTATCAGGATAAGTATGCAGGATATACGATTCGCCGGCTTTGTCAGGAAATGCATGATTTTTATAAGGAACGTAAGGTCAATGTCCTCCAAAAACATTTATTTCTGAAAAACTATTTTCCCATATACAGTATAAGCCCGCAGGAAGCGAATTATGAGCTTGTCCGCGGACATGGCGAGCTGATCGATTTAGCAGAAGCGGAGGGGCGCGTGGCATTGGAAGGGGGAGTTCCTTATCCGCCGGGGGTTCCTTGCATTCAGCCGGGGGAAAAATGGTCGAAAACGGCTATTGCTTATTTCATGGCACTGGCAGAAGTATTCAATCTTTTTCCGGGTTTCACTCCGGAACTGCAGGGGGTATATATGGAGCGGGCAGCTGATGGGAAGTTCCATGTGTATGCCCAGGTACTAAAAAAGGAGTATGAAAAAATCTTATAATGGAAAAGTGAAAGACAGGCTGCATGCCGGAACTTTTTGCTGAATAGCTTTTCCCATTGAAAACCACCGGAACACGAAGCCCGGTGGTTTTCAGTGGGAAATATATCAATTTAATGGGAGATGATCAGCTTTAAGCTATTTTGCTGTTATCTTCTTTTGCTTTTTCCAAATCAAATTTGTCAGAAGCAAATCCGTAGAGGGTCCAGCCTAAGAAGGTAACGATCGCACCGTAAGTCATTGCTTCAAATCCGGAAGCATAGCATGCATAGAGACTGTAGATGGAAGCAATGAAAGCAATAAAGGTCGTTGTCTTTAATTCGCTTCCTTCGTGGCCGGCGGCTTTCATGATAACGATAATGGCGGCCATGCAGAGAAGGTAAGGAATAATATTGGTAATTGTTGCTAAATTGACCAATGTTTCAAACTGTTCATTCAGGGAAGGGCTGATAGTCATGAGGCCAAAGAGAGACTGGATGCAGGTAATTGTAACCATACCCACGATCGGTGCGCCTTTGGATGTAATCTTCTGCAGGAATGCAGGGAAGTAGCCTTCATCAGCACCGGCTTTGAATACGTTGGCGATGGTAAACTGCCAGCCAAGGAGAGAACCGAAGCAGGAGAGAACCATGAGTCCCATGATGATGTGTCCTACTGTGCCGCCGAACATGTGGGCAAATACCATTCCGAAAGGCGCGGTGGATTTCAGAAGTTCAGATGCGGGAACGATTCCGAACATGATATTTGTGGAAACGATGTAGCAGGCTGCCGCAAGGAGTGTGCCGCCAAGAACGGCTTTCGGCACATTAACTTCCGGATTGTCAACAGCATCGGCGTTGGCACAGGCGGATTCCATACCGAGGAATGCCCAAAGGGTCATGGTAATGGAGTTTGTGGCCGCTTCGCCGAAAGCCATATTATTCACATTCCAGTTGGCTATATACATATCGGTTGAGAACCAGCCCCAGCCGATAACAGCAAGTCCGATACATGGGATAATGACACCCCATACGGTAATGGAGGAAACGCCGCCGGTATATTTCGGACCGCCGAAGTTTAGGACGGTAGCCAGCCAAAGTACGCCTATTGTGGCGATAGCCGTGAAGAGCGGATTAAGCGTGGTGCCGAGAAATCCGCAGGCGTAACCTACAGCAGAAATGGCGATCGCAGTATTTGCGAAAACCAGAGAAACGCCGTAGGTGTAATTAGCCATGAAGTTACCGGCTTTTCCAAAAGAATATTCCGCATAGCCGCCCATGCCGCCGCCTTTTTTACTGTACATGCCGCATTTGGCAAATACATAAGCCAGGCACATGGAGCCCACTGCGGTAACCAGCCAGGATACGATAGAAAGCGCGCCTACCTGGGCCAGTTTGGTGGGGAGCATGATAATGCCGGAACCCATCATGTTCACTGCTGTCAGGATGGTGAGTTGCATAACGCTCATTTTATTGCTTTGACTCATAATATTATAATCTCCTTTTATGATTTCAGGATTTGGACCGGCATGGGCAGGAACTCTTTAATCGGGTTCCTGCCTGTCGGTTCGGTATATCTTGTATAAATCGTAAACTTGCTTTCTTACTTCTTATCAAATTCCTTCTTCATGACGTAGCCGTAAGCATGTTTCTTGCCGTCTTCCGCTTCCTGGACATAAACGCCCTGGATTTCCGGAGCAAAGCCGGGAAGCTGATTAATGCCTTCTACAAGGTCAAGGAAGTATTTAACGGCAGTTTTGGACCATCTTTCACCCGGGTGGATGCAGAGTACACCTGGCGGATAGGGAAGTGCACCTTCCAGCGCGAGGCGGCCTTCCGCCTGTTCCAAGTCCACCAGTTCGCCATGTCCGCGCATGAATTCATACTGGGCTTCCTGCGGATTAATGACGTATTCCGGCAGGTAGTCATGCAGGAAGAGGTTTTTCTGAAGGGTGAAGACTTTTCTGTCCTTATAAAAATCATGCATTTCCTGGCAAAGCTGGCGGATCGTATATCCTTTGTATTTGTCTTCGTAGGCTTTATAGATGGACGGAAGCACTTCCGCCATCGGAGCATCTTCATCAATCAACTTTTCAAAACGGATCAGTTTGGCAACGAGATCGTCCATCTTAGTTTTGCTTTCCGCCGGAGTCATGAGGAAAAGGATATCGTTTAAATCGCATTTTTCCGGAATGATTCCGTTTTCGCGGAGATAGTTTGCCAGGATATTGCCGGGAATACCGAATTCTTCATAGCCGCCGTTTTCAATGTCAATACCACAGGTTACGAATTGGAGTTTCATCGGGTCGATGAAATACTGTCCTTTGCCGTATCCTTCAAAGCCATGCCACTTGGCGCCCGGTTCAAATGCCCAGTAATCCATATCGTTTGCCATCTTTTCCGTATCGCCATCTTCCCATTTTTTGCCGTTTACAACAGGCGGAACGAGAGGACGGATATAGTGGCAGTTGCGGAGAATCTGCTTACGTGTTTCGATAACGGTTTTAACAGCTTCTACCCACAGTTTTTTACCTGCTTCGCCTTCATGCATTTTTGCATTTACGTCAAGTGCGGCAAAGAGCTGGTACAGCGGAGATGTAGAGGCATGCATCATGAATGCGTTGTTCACCCGTTTATGCGGTACATAACGATCTTGTCCTTTAATGTGGGAGTCTTTCTTGTGTACCTGGGAAGTCATGGAGAAACCTGCCTGCTGTTTGTGGACGGACTGAGTAACGAAAATCCCCGGATCTTCCGGTCCAAGCTCTAAAAGCAGCGGACTGCAGTCTTTCATCATCGGAATGAACTGCTCATACCCTACCCAGGCGGAATCGAAGAATATGTAGTCGCAGAGATGGCCGATTTTGTCGACAACCTGACGGGCATTATAAATGCAGCCGTCATATGTGCCGAGCTGGATGACCGCCATGCGGATCGGACGTTTTGCTTTCGCTTTTACGGGATCTTTTTCGGCAACGAGTTTGCGGATATATTCTTCGTCAAAGCAATGTTCAAGAATGCCGCCGATAGAACCGAAAGCGTTTCGCGCCGTTTCCAGATATACCGGGGTGGCGCCGGCGAGAACAAGAGCACCATGGTCTATAGATTTGTGGTTATTTCTGTCGAAGAGGACAATATCACCAGGAGCGAGAACCGCATTTAAAACAACTTTATTGGAGGTAGATGTCCCGTTCAGTACGAAATATGTTTTGTCGGCATTGTATACACGGGCTGCATGTTTTTGCGCAGACAGAGCAGGGCCTTCATGAATGAGGAGATCACCCAATGCGACATCTGCATTGCAGAGATCGGCGCGGAATGTATTCTCACCGAAGAAATCGTAAAAAGCGCGGCCTGCCGGATGTTTACGGAAGAAAGCACCGCCTTGGTGGCCGGGGCAGTCGAACTGGGAATATCCGTTTTCAACATACTTCTCTAAGTCTTTAAAAAAAGGAGGAAGTACATTTTCTTCATAATGGGCTGCAGCGCTTTCAATCTGGCGGGAATAAAAATCGTGATCAGTCTCATTTAAATCAATGACGCGGTATACCTGTTTGATTATTTCATCGCTTACGTGGCTGTCTGCATCTTTAATAAGCATGACAGGAATTTTAAAAGCGCCAATCATTTCATTTTTCAGCACATCAGAATCTTGTTCGGTAATGACAACAGCAGCCACGTCAGTGTAGTCTGTGTTGTTTACATCGATAATTTCGCGGCCATCAACGGCGCCGAAAGCTTGGAGAGCATTTTCCGAATAAGCGATCTTTAGTTTTTTCACAGTAATAACCTCCTAAACAAATAACTTAGAAACACAGATCCGCAATGTACTCGTCCGTGTGCACTTCGGTGAGTCACTCTGCGGTTATGCCCTTCTGGGGAGCATGTGTTTTCGACACCTTCATCATAGGATAGATTTTAATACTATTCCAATACCATTTTATAAGGAAAATATCCATATGGTACATCTAATATCATAAAACATATTTATAAATAATAAATTATAAAATAATGTATAAAAAGTTATTATTAGATATTCAATAAATTAAATATTATTCCAAAACATATATTTTCGCCTTGAAAGAATTTTTTCTTTATATTACTAATAAGAACAGGATAAAAGGAGTTGTATATTAAACAAAACCTTAAGGAAAGATCGAAAGTAAAAATATAAAAATGTATATTATTAAAATAATGAAAGGAATTAACTAATATGCTTCCAAAAGAATAAATATATTTATTTTGATATGACAAAGAGAAATAATGGGATTTTTGAGTAAAATCATAGAAGGGAAAATGCCAAATCTCTCCAAATTATTTGATATATATAACAAAAATAATATGAATGATTGAAGGATATATGTATAAAGAAAAAGCTTATCCGATAATCCTGATGAATAAATGAATAAAACGAACATTTAATAACAATAATAATATCAAATTATATCTATAGCGATATAGTTTGATCAAAATAAAAAGACGCCCGATGAAAGGCGTCGATTTAATTCGATCTAATTAAAATTTAAAGAAGGGGAGAGTTGTAACTTGCCGCGTTTTGAACAAATTCCCAAAAATTATCAATGATATATTCTTGGAGCAGAACCGCTACGAGAGATAATTGAGAATCCGTGTGCCATGAAAGATTCAGGTGACGGTAGCATTTGTCATCAGTAAGGAATGCCATCTTTATGTGTTCTCCGCGGGCAGCGTACCAGGTGAGCTGCGGGATAACGGCGATACCGAGACCCGCGTGGATAAATTCACGGACGGTATTGGGATTATCGCTTTCCATGACTACATTTGCTTCAAATCCTGCAGAAGCGCAAAGATCATCAATTGTTTTTCTAAGCCACATTCCTTTCGGCGGAGCAATGAATTTGGCAGTTGCCAGATCCAATAGAGAGAGGCGGCTTCCGTTTGCGTAAGTGCTGTCTTTCGGCATGATTACAATGAGGTTTTCCTTGAAAAGCGTTACCGTGTGGGGACTGTCGATTGGCTCATTGCTTGAAAAAAGGGTCAGATCCGTTTCTTGAGAATGGAGATGATGCAGAGAACGATTGCGGATATCCAGAATGGCTTCCGGATGTTCCTGACGAAATTTCATGAGAAAGACGGGGATCAGTTGGGCAGCGGATTCTATATTAAGCGTAACTGTCATCTGCTGAAGATTTTTTGATTCATTCAGATCTGTTTTAAGTTGATCCAGTTCCGCAAGAAAACTTTTTGCATGCTTTAAAAGAATTTCTCCGTCTCGTGTCAGTTTAATATTCCTTCCTTTCCGTTCAAACAGTGCGACACCCAGTTCTTTCTCTATGCCGCTGATCATTCTGGAGAGGGCCGGCTGGGCGACATGAAGGCTTTCGGCGGCGTTTGTGAGATGTTGCATTTCTGCAGTTCTTTGAAAATAGAGCAGTGAGGTGAAATTCAGTTTCATATTTTCTCCGGTTTTTATCAGTGCAATATATGCAGCGATATAAAGTATAACAATTGAATCATGAAATATATATCAAAAAAAACAGTATATCATAAAGTGGGGATGCGGAAAATGGGTTACCCGGAAGCGGGGATAAAGTGGAAATGGTTAGGAAACAAGAATTTCTGAGGGATATTTCCATTTAACAGAAATGCGGACTCATCGAGTAAAGAATCGCCTATAACTTGTAAAAACTTGATTTTTAAGTGTTATAGTTATATACTATAAATGGGTATTGAATATACCTTTAATAATATTTGCAAAAATTTATCTTTATCGGGGAAGGAGATGAGAGTATGGCATCCTCTGTGGATATGGAATTGGGAGATATGATGTATGAACTTTGCCTAATGGCGCTTTTCTTTGTAGAAGGAGCAAATCTGCTTGTGCCTTTTCGTGAAAATTTCAATTTCAAACGAATTGTGGCCAGATTCTCTTCTTTCTTCAAAGGGTTCATCGGCGCAGGGGGATGGGGGCTGAAAGCCCAAAAACCGTTGGGCACGGTAAAAATACATACACGGGCTGTCGTTTTGAATGACAGAAAGATATGGCTCTTTACAGGGACATATCTACAAAAGCGTCTGCGTGAAATCATTTCACTGCGGAAATATATTGATCATAGCCGGGTCAGTGCTGACCTGTTTGTTATTTAAAAGCAGAAAGGTTGGCTGATCTTGCAAAAGATGCACTTTGGTGTATTGGCAGTCAACTTTCAAAGAAAATCTTCTTGATTGACCATGCTTGTCCGACATATAGGACAGGAAGCCTGTATTAAAAGAGAAGTACAGGAAATCAATATGGAGGGTTCCACCAGTTTCAGGAATCCAAAATCAGACGCTCGGCGTCTTTTTTGATGGTGATTTAAGGAGAGAAAAATGAAAACCGGATTATATAGTGATATGAAAAAGCTGCTTTCAGTCACATTTCCTATTTTAGTAGCGCAGCTTTCCACCATGGGAATCAATTTTATAAATACGACAATGGCAGGCCATGCGGGAGCAGATGATTTGGCCGGGGTTTCAGTAGGGACAGGGATCTTCTTTCCTTTTGAAGGTGCGGCTATCGGGCTTCTGATGGCAGGGACGCCTATAATTGCCCAATTAATTGGGAAGAATGAAAAATCATCCATTCCTTTCGTGGTGCGTACAGGCATATACATAGCACTTGTACTGAGCATGCTGTTTTTTGCAGGATATTTCTTTTTTGCTGATGAGGTTGTCAGCAGCATGGGACTCACGGCTGAAGTGGAATATATTGCAAAGAATTATATTTTTGCCATGGTAGTGGCAGTGGTATTTATTTCTCTTATTATTCCGCTTCGCTCTTTGACGGATGTGGCAGGAAGCACGGCTACCTCTATGAAACTTTTTCTTTCCGCGCTTCCTATCAATGCTGTTTTGAATTATTTTCTGATTTATGGTCATGGCGGGCTGCCTCGCCTTGGCGGTATCGGTGCAGGCGTTTCGGCGGCAATTACGTACTTTTTCGTACTGCTGATGTTCCTTTATGTGATTCATAGTGACGAAAGATTTATGGGAAAGGAAATATTCGCTTCCGGCAAGAGCCGTTTTTGTGACTGGAAAGAATATATGAGTGTGGGGATTCCGAGCGGACTATCCGTTTTCATGGAAATGGGACTTTTTGGGGCGATTATTATTTTCATGGCGCGGTTTGGCACGGAAACACTTGCAGCATATCAGGTCGCCGATAATTTTGCGAATATGGCATACATGGTACCACTGTCCTGTTCCATGGCGCTCACCATTTTAGTGGCTCGTGCCGCAGGCGCGAAAGATCATGCTCTTGCAAGGCGGTACGCCAAAGCAGGAATTCTTATGTCCGTGGGATTTTCTGCAGCGGAAGTCCTTTTGACGGCGATTTTCCGGGAGCAGATCGGACTGGTCTATACTGATGATGCCGCAGTTATTGCTATCGCATCGCAATTCCTGATTTTTGCTTCAGGGTTCCAGTTCTTTGATTCTATCTCTGCGCCGGTGCAGGGGATTCTTCGCGGATATAAAGATGCTAAAGTGCCTTTTATCCTTCTTTTGGCGGCTTACTGGGGAGCTTGTTTCCCTGTAGCCCTGTTCCTTGATCATCAGCTGGACATGGCTGCCGTTTCTTACTGGATTGGTCTTGATGTGGGTGTGGCGGCATCGGCGGTATTTATGGCTATCCGTCTTTTTACTTTGGAAAGCGGGTTTATGGAAAATACGGCAGCTGTATCCCTTCGCGGAAGGCTGTCTTTGGAACCGGCTTATGACAATGGAGTTTATAGAGTAAAGGCAGAAGTTTTGACGGGTATAAAAATTATATGGCAATACTGCAGGGAAATCGGAAATAATCTTTTTGTACCACAGGAAAAAATTGTGGAAATACGCGGTCATGTGCTTACGGGTATCCAGCGCAAGCTCATAGGCCATGCTGCGCGGGCTTATGTGCCATAGCGCTGCTCCAGGATACAATGATTTCTTTAAGGCAAAAAATCGGAAGGCATATTTTCCTCTTTGGAGAATATGCCTTCCGATTTTTCATGTGAGCAGAAAGTCCTGCAAGTCATGAGGCGTTTTAAAAATAAAATCCGCCCCGGCATCGGCGAGTTCATCCAGGCTGCCGTAACCCCATGCTGCCCCGGCAGATGTGATTTTATTTGCTTTTGCGCCAAAGATGTCATAGTTTTTGTCACCGATCATAATCGTGGAGGAAAGGAATTTTTCATCGAGGGCGGGTGTCATTCCGATTTCCTTCAGTTTGATGAAAGTCTTTTTGATAATACGTGTTTTTTGGTCGAAATCTGCCTTGTTTTTCATTTCGTCGGAAGGATTGCTGCCGACAATCACATCAAAGTAAGAGGTAAAGGAAAAGTCTTTCAGTATTTTATGCACCAGCGGCCACGGTTTGCTGGAAGCGACGGCGGTGATCATGTTTCTTTGCTTCAAGGCGGATAAGAGTTCATTGATACCTTCGTAGGGGGCGGAATCAAAGATGCCTTTATTATCATACTGCTCGCGGAACTTCATAATGACCGCCAGTGTATCTTTTTCTGACAGGCCATAGATTTTTTGTATTTGCACATTCAGCGGCGGACCGATGAATGATTTAAGTGCAGCAGGATCTGTTTCATTAATGCCTGCTGCTGTAAGCCCGTACTGCATGGCTTTTATGATGCCTGGACCGGAAGCAGAAATAGTGCCGTCTAAGTCGAAAAGAATATATTTATAAGTCATGTGATACTCCTTCTGATCAATTAAATTCAGTATATCAAAAAGAAGAAAAGGCAGCGAGAGTAAGAAAAAAGGAAGAGCCTTATGTTTATTGTGGTCTCATGATTTTTTTGATATTCTTAAGGCAAAGAAAGGTTATGTATTATGCAGGAGGGAATTATGTATATCGATGGAAAAGTTTGGATAGGGAATAATGATCAGGGGGAACGGATCAGCATCATTCCGAAGATGGTGAACCGTCACGGTCTTGTTGCCGGTGCAACAGGCACAGGCAAGACGGTTACGCTCAAAGTCATGGCGGAAACATTCAGCGATATGGGTATCCCTGTATTTATGGCGGATGTCAAAGGTGATATCGCAGGAATGATGAATCCCGGGACAGACAGCGAAGATATGCAGAAACGCATCGAGAAGTTCAATCTGACGGATGCGGGATTCGCCTACAAAGGATATCCTGTTACTTTATGGGATATTTACGGTGTAAAAGGAATCCAGCTTCGTACCACCATTTCTGAAATGGGACCGATGCTTCTTGCCCGTATCCTTGATTTGAATGATCTCCAAAGTGATATCCTCACGATAATATTTAAGATTGCCGATGATCGTAAGTGGTTCCTTATTGACACGAAAGATTTGAAGTCCGTCCTAAATTATGTGAGTGATCACCGTGGGCTTTTTGAAGGAGAATACGGGAAAATGAGTCCGGCCTCTATCAGCACGATCGTCCGTGCGGTAGTGGCTCTTGAAGCAGCCGGCGGCGATGTGTTCTTCGGTGAACCGGCTCTCCGTATTTCCGACTGGCTGACATTAGGTGACGGCGGCAAGGGGATGATCAATATTCTTGACAGTGAAAGTCTGATCAATAATGGCAAGATGTATTCCGCCTTTCTCCTCTGGATGCTGTCCGAACTCTTTGAAACACTTCCCGAGGTGGGTGATCTGCCTAAACCCAAGATGGTTTTCTTCTTCGATGAGGCCCATCTCCTGTTTAATGGAGCGCCCAAACAGCTTTTGGATAAAATTGAACAGGTGGTTAAGCTGATTCGGTCCAAAGGAGTGGGGGTATATTTCTGTACACAAAATCCGAAAGATATTCCCGACGGTGTTTTAGCGCAGTTGGGGAATAAAGTGCAGCACGGTCTTCACGCATATACGCCGTCTGACCAGAAAGCAGTCAAAGCGGCGGCTATGTCTTTCCGCGCGAATCCTGCATTTGATACGGAAGAAACGCTTACTTCTCTCGGAACGGGAAAGGCGGTTGTTTCTTTCCTTGGGGAAGACGGTGTCCCGGGCATGGCGCAGAAGGTATCTGTTCTTCCGCCACAGTGCAGTATGGGCAGTATTGGGGACGGGCAGCGGGAGCAGTCCGTTAAGTCAAGTCTTTTTTACAGTAAATATGCGGAAGGGTATGATCCGGAATCGGCTTATGAGATCCTGATGCGTTTAGGGCAGGAGGAACAGGCAAGAGAGGAACAGGCAGCGGCAGAAGCGGCGCAGGTGAAAGAAGATGCGCGCCTGTCAAAAGAACAGGCGAAGGCAGATGAGAAAGCGGCTCGTGAAGCGGAAAAAGAATCGGCGGCAAAGAACCGGGCCATAAAATCCGTGGGGAATTCCGTACTGGGGACAATCGGCCGTGCGGCGGGAAGATCGATCGGCGGCAGCGTAGGTGGAAGTCTGGGCAGGAGTGTGGGCGGAAATCTTGGAGCAAGCCTTGTCCGAGGACTTCTGGGAACTTTTTTTAAACGGTAACGGCTACCTGTTTTTCTTCTGGAGGGTTATGATGAAAAGACTTTTAGCGGCAGGCAGTATCTGTGTATTCCTCTTTTTGGGGGTTATCGGCTGTGGAGGAGAAAGTATGGCGGGATATCAGAAGATTCCGGCGGCGGAAGCAAAAAATATGATGGATAAGGGCGGTGTGACTGTTGTTGATGTACGTCGTGAAGAGGAATACAAAACGGGGCATATTTCCGAAGCAGTTCTTTTGACTAATGAAACCATCGGTAACGAACCGCCGGCACTTCTTCCGGATAAGAATGCCGTAATTCTTGTGTACTGCAGAAGCGGTGTAAGAAGCAGACAGGCATCTGAAAAACTGATTAAATTGGGATATAAAAAGGTATTTGATATGGGTGGTATCAAGGATTGGCCTTATGATGTCGTTACATAAATTTTGAAATTAGGAATATATGATAAAAACACATGTTTTCCAGGGGAAGGAGAATCTTATGGAGTTTAAAATTAAATATTATAAGGAGCTGGTGTCTTTTCACATACCGGATCAAAATGTATTGGGGAATATCCTTCCCAATACGGCACCTGCTGCGGTATCAGAGGCGGAAGAAGTAGCCCGTGCCCTTTCTGTTCCTTTTGGAACCCCCAGATTGTCTGAAATTGTCAGATCCGGAGAGAAGATTGTAATTGTTACCAGTGATATTACCCGCCCCGTACCGTCAAAGATTATCATTCCCCGCCTCTTGGATGAATTGGGAAAGGCAGGGGTGAAAGATGAGGATGTGACGATTGTCTTCGGTCTTGGCAGCCATCGTAAGCAAACTGAAGAAGAACAGAAATCTCTTGTAGGAGAAGAAGTGTACAGTCGTGTGAAATGCGTTGACAGTGATCCTGAAGATTGTGTGCACCTGGGCTTTTGCAGGAATGGTACGCCGGTGGATATATTCCGTACGGTGGCGGAAGCGGACCGACGCATTTTGGTGGGAAATGTGGAATACCATTATTTTGCAGGGTACAGCGGCGGCATGAAAGCAATTATGCCGGGAGTTTCCTCTCGTGCTGCCATCCAGGCCAACCATAAAAATATGATTCACCCCGGGGCATTTGCAGGGAATTTGAAAGATAATCCGGTTCGTGATGATATTGAAGAAACAGCTGATTTTATTTCTGTTGATTTTATTTTAAACGTAGCGCTTGATGATCATAAGCGGATTACCTTTGCCGCAGCGGGACATCCTGTGGAGGCCCATCGTAAGGCCTGTGCCTTTCTTGATAAAATATACAAGAAAAAAGTGAAAAAAGCGGCAGATATTGTTATTGTTTCTACCGGTGGCTATCCGAAAGACATCAATTTGTACCAGGCGCAGAAATCTATCGATAACGTGAAACATATTGTGAGAAAGGGCGGCATTATGATTGTGGCGGCCAGCTGCCGTGAAGGATACGGCAGTGATGTATTTGGCAAGTGGATTAATACATACAGCACGCCCGGTGAACGGATTGAAGAAATACAAAAGCATTTTGAATTGGGCGGGCACAAATCGGCAGCTCTTGCCATGGTGCAGAAAAATTGTGATATTTATCTGGTGACTGATATGGAAGATAAACTGGTGGAGAAGGCAAACATGGTTCCTTTCCATAATCTCCAGCAGGCGGTAGATGCGGCGTTTGCCCAAATGGGGGAAAAGGCGGCAGCGTATGTCGTTCCTGTTGGCGGTTCGACGCTTCCTGTACTGGAATGAATGATTATTGGTGGAAAGTGAGTATTTAAAAACACGGTATCCTATATGGATCCGTGTTTTTTGAAAAAAGAAAACCCCTGGTTAGACCAGGGGTTCAGTTGAGCTTTAGCGTTGAGTCTTTAATGTTAAAAAGCATCCTAAGTATTAATATAAAATTGCGGCCTGTAAACTGCAGTTTTAATTAATAGAAGGAGGCTTTTTAACATGTCATATGAACATAGTTTAGCACATACAAAATGGGATTGTAAGTATCACGTAGTATTTGCCCCTAAATATCGGAGGAAGGTAGTTTATGGACAGAAAAGATATGAAATAGGACAAATACTACGTGAACTTTGTAAATGGAAAGGCGTAACTGTATTATCGGCTGAAGCCTGTCCAGATCATATACATATGATGTTAGAAGTACCGCCAAAGTATAGCATATCAGGATTTATGGGGTTCTTGAAAGGGAAAAGCAGCTTAATGATATATGAGAAATGGGGGAATATGAAGTATAAGTATAGGAACAGACAGTTCTGGTGTAGAGGATACTATGTGAGTACGGTGGGGAAACAAGAGAAAGTGATAGAAAGATATATAGAAAACCAGTTAAAAGAAGATGCAATGAGTGAGGAATTAACATTGAATTTTGAAGACCCGTTTACGGGTAGCAAGAAGTAGGATGCAAGTGAACAGGCCGCAAGCGCGTAGACGCGCCGCTGGTAAGATAGGCCCTTGGGCCGCATAAGAAGAACCACCGGCTATGCCGGTGGGTTTCTCTTTGATGCGAAATCCGATCAGGCGGAATACTGGAGTTCAAATTACAGTTCAAAGAAGATACCGATGGCGGCAGAAACGGCAATGTAAATAACAGGATGCTTTTTAAACCGCCAAAGCGCATACCACATAATGACAGCAAGAAGAATGCATTTCCAGTTAAAGAAAGATAGGATATTTGGTGCCGGGATATCATTTTTTATGTTAAGGAGAGATATTTTTGCCACGCCCAGCCCGGCTGCTGTAATTAAAGCGATGGAACAGGGGCGGAGTCCGTAGAAAATTTTTTCCACAAGCAGGGCATTCTTAAATTTATCCAGTGCTTTTGAAACCGCTGTAATAACGAAGAGCGCCGGTGAGGTAAGAGACAGCGTTGCCCAGATGCCGCCGGCAATACCGAGGGTCTGATAACCTGCGTAAGTCGCCATGTTGACGCCCAGCGGCCCGGGAGTAGATTCGGAGATGGCAATCATATTGGCGATATCCGCTGTGGAAAACCAACCGGTAGATTCGGAGATGGCATAGAGGAAAGGGAGTGTTGCCAGTCCTCCGCCTGCGGCAAAAAGTCCCGCCTTAAAGAATTCCCAGAAGATCTGGAACCAGATCATTGCGCCACCTTGCCTTTCTTTCCTGCATCAGGCATGAAAATGTACCCTGCTGTTCCCGCGAAAATGACAGAGAATACCGGCGAGAGAGAGGAGAAAAGGGAGATCAGAAGAATGGAAAGAAAAATGAATGCTGTTCTTTTATCAGTAATGGATTTCCTGCCTAATTTGATGACAGTGTCAAAAATCAAGACGCATACGCAGATACGGATGCCGGCGAAAGCATGGATAACAAACGGATTTGCTGCAAAGCTGGAAAGAAATATGGCAATAGCAGTAATGATAAGCATGGAAGGAGTAATGACACCTAAGGTGGCAGCCAGGCCGCCTGAAAAACCTTTTTGTTTATATCCTACAAAGGTGGCTACATTGACAGCAATCATGCCGGGCGTGCACTGGCCGATGGCAAAATAGTCCATCAGCTCTTCTTCGGTACTCCATTTTTTATTTTCCGCTACTTCCCGCTGCAGGATAGGAAGCATGGCATATCCTCCGCCAAAAGTGACGGCGCCCATTTTAAAAAAAGTGAGAAATAAATCCCAAAGCATAAGCAGATCCTCTTTTATAATGACTGGCATTTTTAGATTATTATAGACCTTAACAGGATAAAATGGAAAAGAAAAATCCCGCAACGTGAGGGGGCGGGATTTACGGGATACAGTTACTTTTCTGTTTTTGCTTCAGCGGCTTTTGCCTTTTCTTCTGCTTCCATTTGTTTAAACGCTTCTGCCATCTTAATTTTGCGGATGACGGCCTGTCCTTCCGGGCTCTTCAGATAAACGAGGGTAGATTTCGGAACCATACGGTAAACTGTCTCCCAGTCATCTTCGGAAAGGGCTTTCCGTACGGTGGAAGCGCTGACGACCTGGTGGCCCTTTTGTTCTCTTGGGATGACTTTCAGTTCAATACCGTTGTTGGCAAAAACTTCGCGCATGGCTCGGTTGTAAGCAAGTGTAGTTTTATCAGTCGGTTCCTCGCCTACAAAACGAACAGTGATATTCAGAGCGGGTGCGATACGCGTAGCAAATACGGTGGCATCCAGCTTCGTCTGCGCCGCCAGCTCATCAGTGCCCTTAATGAAGTATGTCGGGAAAGTGGCGTTGGAGATAATGTAGTCGCCCCCGCTGATGACGGAAACACCTTTCATATCTTTGACACCCTGCTTAATGAGTGAAAAGCGGTCAGAGAATGGGAATATGGAACGGTCTTCCTGCACGGCGAAAATGATGACCTCATCGCAGTTATTAACAGCATATTCTACCAGAGAACGATGCCCTAAGGTGAAAGGATTGCAGTTCATAACGATAGCGCCGCGGTTCTTACCCTCACCGGTACCGAGGATGGAACGGACACGGTTCAGGTAGTCTTCCAATGTGTCCTGTCCGCGCTCCAGGAGACCCGCATAAGGTTCGGCTACGGCCACTTCTTTGAAACCCATATGGGCAAAAACGGGGACGTTCTTCGGCTTGGTGAAGATTTGGTTTCCTGTAATGCCGCGGCGGTTGGATTCGCCCTGGAGGTTGCGGATGATACGATGGGTAAGTCCCTTTTTCTGGTAATCTTTACTGATGGCGATATCTCTCATGACACGGCCGCCGAGAGAGCCTGTGCCTATAAGTTTCCCATCATCGAAAAGTCCCATGGTATAATCAATGTTTCCTGTGAAAGTCAGATCAAATTCTTTCAGGAATTCTACAACTCTTGCTTTTTCTTCAGGATCTGTCAAAAAAATTTCTCGTTCTGTAATCATTATTTGCTCCTTATAAGTATAAGTAAAAATGACGAAGAATAAGTATACTCTTTAAATAAAAATGTAAATGCTATTTATTGATAAGCAAGTATATTATAGCACGAGTAATAAAAAGGCGTAAAGAAGGAATGATATTAAATTCTGAATAAATCTATAAAAGGAATTAGAGTACAAAAAGTAATACGGCAGATATCTTACAGAGAGTTTGCAATTTAAAGGGAAGCCTTGTATAATATAGAAGCTTATTTTATACAAGCAACTTCCTGGCCCATGGGGAGCATGGGACATAGGTCCGAAAAGGAGGCGATTTCGTGAAAAAGTATGAAGTTATGTTCATCGTGGACATTGCAAATGAAGAAGTGATTCAGGCTGCAGTGAAGCTGGTGCAGGATACGATTGTTCGTATCGGCGGTACAGTAACCAAGGTTGATGAATGGGGCAAACGTCATCTGGCGTACGAAGTCAAGCATCAGAATGAAGGCTATTATGTAGTCATTGACTTTGAAGCTGACCCGTCACAGATTGCGGAACTTGACCGTATCATTAAGATCCATGAAGAAATTATTCGTCATATCATTGTTAAGCAAGATGACTAAGGGATCGAGGTAAAGACTATGAATTCAGTTCAGGTAATGGGTAATCTGGCGAGGGATCCGCAGATCCGCGCGACTAAAACCGGCCGTGCCGTGGCATCTTTTTCTATTGCTGTAAATCGTAATTATACGACACCTCAGGGTGAACAGAGAGAATTAACTGATTGGATCAATGTTGTTGCCTGGGGCAATCTGGCAGAAGCGGTGGGTAACCAGCTCAAAAAGGGAACCCGTGTTTTTGTCGAAGGGCGTTATTCCACCAGATCCTATGACACTCCTGATGGACAGAGACGGTATGTTACCGAAGTGGTAGCCAATATGATCGCTCTTCCCATTGGAATGAGTTCCCGTGCTACCGCAGTACCGCAGGATCAGGGATTTGCGGGCAGCGAAGGCGATAGTCAGCCTAAAGGTAATTTTAACCAGTTTGGTGATTCCCACGATGATGAGGATATTCCATTCTGATTTTCCAGTTTTGGAGGAAATATGATTAAGAAAGATAGAGTAAGAAGACCGAGAAGAAAGATCTGTCAGGGCTGTGTTGATCATATCGAAAGTGTTGATTACAAGGATATTGTAATGCTCCGCCGGTTCATTTCGGAACGAGGCAAGATTTTGCCCCGCCGCGTGACCGGAATATGCGCGAAACATCAGCGCAAAATCAATCTCGCAATTAAGCGGGCAAGAGCTATCGCATTGCTTCCGTTCAGCGCAGACTAATTGAATAAGAAGGAACTGCAGGCAGTAGTATGGCGGCAGTTCTTTTTTTATGGTTTAGAGAGATGGAATCTTACAGTAAAGGAAACCGATTTTTCTTTTGGAATAGGAGTGCTATAATCAGAACATAGAAAATATGCGATTTTAATTGGGAGGAAAAGTATGACAAGAGAAGAACGTATCCGTGCAGCGATTGCCGGCAGGGAAACAGATCGTGTGCCCGTGGCGGCGTGGATGCATTTGTCCGAACATGACCAGGATCCTATTTCTCTGGCGGAAGCGGAAGTGGAACTGACGGAAAAATATGATTTTGATTATATTAAGATGATGCCTTTCGGGCTGTACTCTACCCAGGATTTTGGCAATCAGGTAAAGATCTACTGTGATCCTTACAAAGAACCGATTGTCCAAAAGTTTGCTATTGACGGTCCTGCAGGATATGATTCAATCCGCGCGATCTCAGCACTTCAGGGAACGTACGGAAAACAGGTGGAATTTGCCCGTGAACTGGCAAAGCGCCGCATAGAAGGAACGCCGATCATCCAGACGATTTTCAGTCCTTTTTCGACCTTGAAGAAATTGGCGGGGGACAGGCTGCTTACCGATATGAAAGAATATCCGCGTTCGGTTCACCATGCATTGGCCGCTATTACAGCGACGACGATGGATTTTGTCGGGTACAATATCGATGCCGGTGTGGACGGATTCTTTTTTGCTACGCAAAATGCCGTAAAGACAATGATGACGGAAGAAGAATTTAATGAATTCGGTGTATTTTATGATTTGGCTGTCATTAACAGCTATGCGAAGAAAACCTGGTTCAATCCTATTCATATGCACGGAGAAGATGTGTATTTTGAAAAATTAAAGGATTATCCGGTAAATTGTTTGAATTGGCATGACCGCCATACCTGGCCGTCACTGAAAGAGGGGCGGAGGCTCACGGATAAGTGTCTCATGGCAGGTATCCGGTCAGCTCCTTACTTTGTCAATGGCGTGCTCCAATATGATGATATTATCCTCGACGGCACACCCGCAGAAATTGCAGAACATGTGAAAGATGCTATTTCCCAGGTTGACGGGAAAGGTCTCATACTGGCGCCGGGGTGCGTGGTCAATCCGAAAGCATCGGCAGAAAATCTGATGGCTTTGCGGAAAGCGACAGAATTATAAAAGCATGTTTACTAAAGGAGGAATTTCATGAAATCATTGTGTGATATCTTGAGATCCTCTTTTGTATTACTTTTACCGGAATGAAAGCAATGTTTTTAAGCGTCATAGAAAAATGACATAAAACGCAAATGCAGCTTATCGTATAAGGATGGCCAAGCGGCAATGAAAAACCGTCTGCCAAAACAGAGTAAAATGGCAGACGGTTTTCTGGTGGGGTTTTGCAGCACAGACAAGATATAGTAAAATAAGGACATATTTATGGCAAAGGAGATTATTTTGGCAGATTGGCTTATGAAGAAACTGCCGCCGGCGGAACGATTTCATGAAATACTTCGTTTCCTTATCGTCGGCGGCGGATGCTTCCTTTTGGAATATGTGCTTTTGTACATGCTTACTGAGTTTGCGGGGATTCCTTATCTTACCTCTTCAGCGATTGCATTCCTTATTTCGCTGCTGGTGAATTATTTACTTTGTGTGACGGTGGTTTTTCACACGGGAAAACGGACGAAAATGGAAATGTTTCTTTTTTTTGCCACATCTGCGGCAGGCTTGGGAATCAACCAGATGACCATGTGGTTCTTTGTGGAGATCGCAGGTCTTTGGTATATGTTTGCCAAGGTTATTGCCAGTGGTATCGTCATGATATGGAATTATGCAACAAAGCGGTATATCCTGAAAGGGAAAGTATAAAGGAAGAGACTTCGACGGATTGTATGAGAAATACAGTTTAGGCCGAAGTCTTTTTTTAGCTGCAGGGGAGATTATCTTTTAAGCTTTTTCTGAAAATATTAGCGCCGCCGTTAGCCGGGTGGCGGAGACCGATGACGGAAACACCTGCGGCTGATAAAGTGATTTCACTTTTCTTCCCTACTGCGAAGATGGGCAGGGTTCCTGTTATTTCCAAAAGCTGCCGGGTATAATCCAGACCGACGGACAGCTCTTCATCGGTGGGGGTGCGGTTGGAAAGAAAACAGCCTTTTTTATAAGGGTGAAAAGGAAATATATTCCAAAGAATAAATTCATCAGGCCCAAGTCCCGCTTCAAGGCATGCCGACCAGGCAACGGTATCCGTGGGTTCGTTGAAGCCTTTTTCTCTTTGTATTTCTTTTTTTATGAAGAGGCTGTCCTTTCTGCTTGTCCGTGTTCCTTCTTTTCCAAGGATCATCATGGGGGTTACCGTTTTGTGATAGCCGAGGATCATCCGCTCGCAGGTCATGGCAATACCGGTAAAGTGGCCGCCCTGGTATCCGCAGGCTTCTGCTATAAGGAGAAGTTTAGCGGTTGAAAGGCGGCGGCTCAGGTAGGTTTCCAATTGCCGGCGGCGGAGAATGACAGCGTTTTCTATCTCATAGTCAGGATTTGTATCCGCCCACGGGTTGAAGACATTTTCCGCATGATATTTTGCGAGAGATTCGATAAAATTCTTTATGGATTCGTTTATCATTTATTTTTCCAATTTGAAAATGGTACCGTCAATAAATTCTTTCTCAACGGTAAACCGGTTATTTAAAGACCATTTTTCCATACGAGACAGGTTTCCTTTTGATACATAAAGGTAGACCGGTTCTTCTTTTTTTAATTTGAGGAATTCTTCTTCTGTGATGGAGGGCATGGCATATTTTTCTTTCCATCGGGCATCGCGAATATTTTGTACATCTTCACTCGGAAGAATGGGAATGAGGCGTATCGCGGTTTCTCCCGTGTAGTAAGAGAAAGAAGCCGAGTAGGATTGAAAGAAATAGTGCTGTCCCGGAAGTTTATGCAGGTAGTCTGACATAATGTATCCTGAGCGGGTATGCATGTAAGCGGGAAGTCCCGCGCTGACGGTAACAAGGAGTGCGGAAATGGTGACGGTGGAAATGGCGGTAAGCCGTCTATGTGAATTTTTATGCCAACGGAAGAGGAGGGCCCATACAGAATAGGCGGTTACAATGTAGAGCGGCCACCATTGGGAATCCGGGAAAAAGAATGTACCTGCGAGCAGCGCGGCAAGCAAAAGGAGGAACGGAATTATCGCAAGCAGTCCCGGGATTTTCTTTCCGCTTGTCACATCCGGTGCGGCATGGGCGGCAAGAACGGCTGCCGGTACGAGAGCGATATAGGTGTAGGTCACATACTTTGTCGCCATAAGGGTATAAAAAAGGAGCGTACCGAAACACCATACCATAAGAAAAAGATAAAATGATGTTTTTTCTTTCCACTGTTTCTTTATTTCATAGAAAAAAAGTCCTGTCCAGGGGAGAAGAGAGAAAGGGAGAAGAAGAAAATAGTAGTAGAAGTGATTATCTCCCGGATGTTCGGATGATGTGGCACGGACAATATTGTGAAGACCGAGAAATTCGCGGATGAATGGATCGCCATGTATGGCGTACATGCAGGCGTACCAAGGGAGGGCAGTGATGAAGAAGATAAGGATTCCCTGCCAGGGAAAGAGACGGAGGAATAGTTTTTTATTCCGCATCAAGCCACACCAAATCAGCAGAAGCATTCCCGGAAGGACAAGACCGACAGGACCTTTGGAAAGGCATGCCAGACCCGAAGAAAAGTAGGCGATGACCATGTGGCGCCTGTTGTTTTCCATGAGGCCGATATAGGCGGAAAGAAGTGTAGGCACAGTGAAAAGCATCAGCATACTGTCAGTAATGATGGCGTGAGAAATAATCCAAAATTCCAGAGAAGTGGCAAGCATGATGCCCGACCAGACGGCAACTACGTTATTTTTCGTAATCCGGCGGATATACCAGACAAGAAGTGTGATCGTTGCAGCCCCGCAGAAGGCGGCAGGGAGACGTGAGGCAAAATCGGTAAAGCCGAAAAAGCTGTATGAGATGGACATGAGCCAGTACACCATGGCAGGTTTATCAAACCAAAAATGGCCGTAGATTTGCGGCGACAGCCAGTTCCCTGACAATACCATTTCCTTGGCGGTAAGCGCATAGTTGGATTCTACCGGATCGGTGACTGGAAGAAGATGGGAACCCCAGGCAAAAAACATGAGGGCCAGTGCAAAGATACCGATTAATGTCTGTGCGGTAGTGTATTTAAATTCTCTTTTTGCAGTTTCTTCCCGTGCTTTTTGAAGCCTTTCCCGCTTTTGTTTCTTTGTGCTCATGGCAGTCCTCTTATGTTTTTTAAGATTCTTTTCGTAAAAACAGCGCCGTATCTTTTTTCCAAATCAGTTGCAGTCCTGCTTTCTGTGTTTTGGGCCATCGGTTGTATACTTTTTCCTGTACAAGGATGTAAGCGCCTTTTTCTATATCTCTGTCTATACTGTCTGTCGGAAGAATAATTCCTTTTTCCCGGTTTTTTATTGCTTCTTCAAAGTTTTCTTCATCAAATTTAGGAAGGATCTTGCCGTAAATATCTCCGTAAAATGCCACAGAAGGACGATAGAATGCGTCAATATATACAGATTCATTTCCCGGACAGTTTTTTTTCAGTTCCAGGGCGATACTTTCTGACGTGAAGAGCCGTGTGACAGTCCCGCCGAAGGTGAACCATACGGAGAAGACGAAGCATGAAACAATGAACCCCTGGCAAATAAGAAAATCTTTAAATCGTCCCTTTTTGAAAAAGTAAGCAGCAATCAGTCCCGCCGCCAGCATAGCGGCAGAAACGCACCATTGGCTCCATTTGCCTGCATCAGGAGCAATCGGAGCACAGGCAATGGCCCCTGCGGTGATAAGAGAAAAGAATAGATGGGTATAAAGGAATAGTTTCGAAATATGTCCGGTTTCCTCCAGATTCACCATGTATTTTCCTGCTAAAAGAGAGAGCGGAGGGAACATGGGAAGAATATAGGAAAAGAGCTGCGTAGAGGAAAAGGAAAAGAAAATAAATATGAAGACAGTCCATACATAAAAGAAAAGAAGGGTACGATCTTTCCTCCATTCCGGGAAATGGCGGAATATACCGGGGATAGAGCCGGTCCATGGATAAAATCCTGCTGCTAAAACGATAAAAAACAGCCACAGATGGTTTTTCCCCACATGCTCAGGACTGGAAAAGCGGGCCAGGTTATGATAGCCGAAGAAGGTATCCATGAAAACGGGACCGTGGTGCATGGCCATGTATATAAACCAGGGAAAACTAATGAGGCAGGCCAGGGGAATGCCCCAGTACCATTTCAGGGCCATAATGTTTTTTAATGTAAAGCTTTTGGTAATCATCATCCAAAGAGCAACGATGAGTGCGGGGAATCCAAATCCGATGGGACCCTTTGTCAGAAAAGCAAAGCCGCATGCCATGTACGCAGGAATGTATTCTTTGCGAAGAAAGGATATAAGAGCGACTGTCAGTGCGAAAACAAGAGTAGTATCAGTAACGGCACTTCTGGCAAGAACAATAATTTCCAGAGAAGTGGCACATATGAAAGCACCTGTAAGAGCCGGTTTTTCTTCAATCAGTTTTCTTGTAAAAAGATACAGATAAGAAGCAGTACAGGCACCGATTATGGCCGAGGGAAATCTGGCGGCAAAAGTAGAAACGCCGAAAATAGAAAAGGAAACCGCGTCAAGCCAGTAAAAAAGCGGCGGCTTATCATACCAGTACTCCCCGTAAATACGGGGGGAAAGCCAGTCGCCTGTGAGAAGCATTTCTTTTGCCGTTTCACCGTAGACAGGTTCGTCAGGATCTACGAGCGGAATAATGTTCGAAAATAATCCATACAAAAGGAGAGCAAATACAAATATAAGAAAAGCATTTTTATTTTTCATGTTTTTTTGATTTCTGCCAAAAGTAAAAAGCAACGGCGATACTGCCGGCTGTAAGGAAAGAAATAAGGGCAATTTCTATTTTGTATTCAAGAAGAAGCATCCAGTTTTCTCCGAGTATTTCTCCTGTATATACAAGGAATATCGTCCATGGGATTGTGCCGATAATCGTGTAAGCAATAAACTGGGGGAGAGGATAATGTGCGATGCCTGCGGGAAGGGAGATAAAAGTGCGGATCCCCGGAAGAAGGCGGCCTGTAAAAACAGCGATGCCCCCATATGTTTCAAACCAGTTTTTTGCAGCAATCAGTTTCTTCGCACCAAGACCGCCTTTAGCTGTGTGACGGAGCATGAATTCCCGTCCGCCTTTGAGCCCCATGTAGTAAGATAAAAGAGAGCCTGCGATACCGGCGGCTGTACCGATGATAATGGTGGGCCAAAAAGAAAAGATCTGCTGTGAAACAAGAAATCCGGCAAACCCGAGGATAATTTCACTGGGAATGGGGATATTCATGTTTTCCAAAGCCATACAGATAAAAAGTGCGATATAACCCCAATCGGAAAGAAAGGAGATGAGTAATTCCATAATAGTTCCTTTTAATGTGGTTTAACGTGTATTATGTTTGGAAAGCTTTTATTTTAAACTATAGCATGGCAGAAAAATGTGGTCAAATCGACAGAATGCATAATTATCTCATTTACAGAGGACGGAAATGGGAGAAGACGGAGAGGTCTTTATGAATATTTATTGACATATATGCAGAATATTGATAGAATATGCACATCGATTATTTTATTTGAGATATGGAGATGGGAGTATGTTCAATAAAAAGATGAAAGCATGGCTGGCGGTAGGAGCACTGGCAGCTGTATTGGCAGTATCGGGCTGCGGTGGAAATGGAGATAAGGCAAAAAGTGGTGATGCTGCGAAATCAGGCGTGCCGTCTATCGTTCGTGTAGGGGCTGAAACCACTTTTCCGCCTTTTGAATTTACAAAAGATGACAAGTACGTGGGATTTGACCTGGATCTGGCAGAAGCCGTCATTAAGCAGATGGGCAGCAAGATGGAGTTTAAGAGTATGGGGTTTGATGCTCTGATCCCCGCGGTCCAGAGCGGACAGATTGACATGATCGCATCCGGACTTTCAGCAAACCCGGAACGTGAAAAACAGGTCGCTTTTTCTGATGTATACTTTGATAAAAATGGTTTTGTTATCATTGTTAACAAAGATAATAACAGTCTGAAAGACTGGGCGGATCTGGAAGGCAAGAAGGTGGGAGCCCAGGTAGGGACGGAACCGGTCAAGATGATTCAGGAAGCAAAAGGCGAAGTAAAACAGCTTGACTCCAACGCCCAGGCATTTATGGAACTCCGTGCGAAGACATTAGATGCTTTTGTTGTTGATCAGCCGGTGGCTATGTTCTATATGAAGCAAGGCGGTTCTGAAGACTTGAAGATCGTCGGTACGCCAAAGACAGATGTAGGATTTGTTTTTGCTATGAAGAAAGAAAATAAAGAATTGCAGGCGGCGGTGAATAAAGCGCTGAAGGAATTAAAAGCAAACGGTGAATATGACAAGATTTTTGAAAAATGGTTCGGTAAAGCGGAAAAATAAGTTTTTTGAGTAAAAATGAAGAGCCTCTGTGTGGCAGGGGTTCTTTTCATTTGCAGAAAACCTATAAGATTAAAGAATTCTATTTATAACGCTTGGCATTATAATAGAATATAAAATATGGCTATGCTATAATAGACATACTTTATAGGGTATAAATTTGTTTGGAAGATTTCAGTCATTGAAATTGATATTTCTTCCTACAAAAGGAAAGGGGTTCTCTGAATGAGTGAAAAGAAGCTGCCCTTCAGCGAAGAGCTGGTCAGGGAGATTGCTGCCGTTTACGGTACGCCGTTTCACCTCTACGATGAAAAAGGGATATCGGATAATGTAAAACGCCTGCAGAAAGCCTTTTCCTGGAGTTCGGATTTTCATGAATATTTCGCGGTGAAGGCGACACCCAATCCGTGGATTATGAAAAGCTTAAAAAAACTTGGCGTGGGTGCAGACTGCAGTTCCATGGCAGAATTGATTTTGGCGGAAACGGTGGGAATCACAGGAGAGGAAATTGTTTTTTCTTCCAATGACACACCGGATGAAGAGTTTCTGAAAGCGCATGAGCTTGGGGCTATTATTAATCTGGATGATATTTCCAATTTGGATGATATGGAACGGCTTCACCTGGTACCGAAATGCATCTGCTTCCGATATAATCCCGGGCCTGATCTGGCGAGGGGGAATGCAATTATCGGTACACCCCAGGAAGCGAAGTACGGCATGACCCGCGAGCAGCTTCTCAAATGTGTGGCATGGGCGAAGAATAAGGGTATCGGATATATCGGTATTCATACCATGGTTATTTCCGCAGAGCTGGAACTTCCGGGACTTTTGGGAACCATCAGCATGATGTTTGATTTGGCTAATGAAATACGTAATACTCATGGTGTAACGGTGAGCTTTATCGATTTCGGCGGCGGGATCGGGATTCCCTATCGGCCTGAACAGGAACCTGTAGATCTGGAGGGACTTGGAGAAGGTGCGAAAAAACTTTTTGAAGAAAAAATGCGGGGATTTGAAAATACGCGTATTTGTTTCGAGTGCGGCCGAATGATTACAGGACCTTACGGTTACCTTGTAACAAAAGCGATTCATTACAAAAATATTTACAGGGATTACATCGGCGTAGATGCATGTATGGCTGATCTGATGCGTCCCGGTATATATGGTGCTTATCATCATGTAAGTGTTCTTGGCAAGGAAAATTTGCCTAAGAACAAAATTTATGACGTGGTTGGCTCCCTTTGCGAAAATTCCGATAAGTTCGCCATTCAGAGAGAACTGCCGGAAATTGAAATGGGGGATCTTATCATCATTCATGATACCGGTGCCCATGGACACAGTATGGGGTACAATTATAATGGCCGTCTGCGCCATCAGGAAATCATGGTTCATGAAGATGGAACCGTGCAGCAGATTCGCAGAAATGAAACGCTCCATGATCTGTTTGCTACTCTTACTTATCCCGAACTTCATGAAAATGTAGATAAGCTGGAAAAATAAAGCAATAAAAAATCGGTAATGATGCAGTTGCAGACTTGTGTCATTACCGATTTTTCAATGGATTAATTAAACGATTTTTTCTCCGTGGTAAAGCTCGCCTCCAATATCGGGTTTTACACCGTAGCCGATAGCCCATTCACTTTTGTATTTCAAAGCCTGGGCATGGATGTTTTTAAGTGCATTGATAGTGGATTTTACTTTGCCGGGGACGCCGACAACGAGGGAGTTTGGCGGAATGACCTGATTTTCCAGGACAAGGGCACCGGCAGCGATGATTGAACCTTTGCCTACTTTTGCTCCCGTCAGAACAGTGGCGTTCATACCAATGAGGACATGGTCTTCAATCGTGCAGGCATGTACGCAGGCGCAGTGTCCGATGGTAACATAGTCACCGATGATGCAGGGGAAATCATCAGCGACGTGAAGGCATACCAAATCCTGTACATTGGAACATTCGCCTATGGAAATATAGTTAACATCACCTCTTGCGACAACACCGGGCCAAAGGCTGGCGTATCTGCTTATACGCACATCGCCGGCCAGGAATACGCGGGGTGCAACAAAAGCATCAGGATCAATTTTGGGACTCTTCCCCATAAAATTAAGATTGGAAAGTGTGTACATGAGGAACCTCCATGAAAGACAGAAAATAAAACTTATAAAAATTACCGCAAAGATTTTAAATACAGAATAACTTCTATCAATTAAGAAGTCATCTTTATTATATGCTTTTCTATAAATATTCGAAAGAAATTCAGATGAGCCCTGGAGCCGCCGCAAGGCGCCGTTCCGTTTCAGAAACGAGTTCCTCTACGATTTCTTTTGCAGATTGAATTTTTGTCAAATGGGTAAGGGACATGCCGGCCAGAATAAAACCATTTTCCGTATCGCCAAAAAGAGCCCCTCTCTTTGTGGTACCTGCAGAGATAGATGACAGTTCATCAGGTGAAGCACCGCTGTACTCCGCTTTCAGGTAACGATCGGAGAATCGGTTTTTGAGGCCTCTTACACTGTCGCCGGTGGTAAATCCTGTAACAACAGAATCCGTATCCGCTGCTGCCATGATAGCATCCTTCGCTTTCGGGTGGAGACTGCATTCTTCAGCTAGGAGGAAACGTGTACCCATCTGGACTCCGGATGCGCCCATAAGAAGCGATGCGGCGATACCCCGTCCGTCGGCAATACCGCCGGCGGCAATCACAGGAATTTCTATATCCGGCAGAACGTTCTCTAAAAGCGCCATGAGCGTCAGTTTTCCGTCGTGACCTCCGGCTTCCATACCTTCTACTACGAGAGCGTCGGCGCCATGGGCCTGTACCCTTTGTGCCAGTTTCACATTGGGAACGACAGGAATACATTTGATTCCTTTTTGGTGAAACGGTTCAAACCAGGGGATAGGGTTCCCTGCGCCAATGGTGACAAAAGGGACTTTCTCATCGCAAATGATTTGCGCTATGTCATCTTTATTATCATCTTGCAGCATCAGGTTGACACCGTAGACTTTTTGCGAACCGGCGATATCTTTAAAACGGCGGATATGGGACTGTACTTCATCAGGGGTAAATCCACCTGAACCAATGACGCCTGCACAGCCTGCATGGCTCATAGCGGCTGCCAGGACACCGTCAGAAATGTACGCCATGGCACCTTGGATGATAGGATAATCAATGTTGAGAAGCTTTGTGATTTTCGTATTCCAAGACATAATATTTCCTTTCTTTTCTGCGCATATACTAATGATTGAAAAAAATCATAAATAGAAAAAGATTAATGACTTGTATTCATTATATAACTACTGAAAGGAAAAAGAAATCGAAAAACATAAAAATTGATATAAGGAGAAAGTTAATTTTGTGCGAAATCAGCAGGATGTATTTCATATGGAAATTAAGACAGATTCAAAGCGGTTACGGGAAATAATGTTTCATTTATTTGTCTGGTTCAAGATAAGTATATACTACTTTTGAAAATGTTTATTGTTGTTGTAGCAGAAATGGCTGCGTGATATACTACATAAGTAAGGAGTCCTCAAAGTATGGTTCTGCCGCATACTTACAGAAGTCTTATGAGGTGGAAGTCACCATTTTATTGTTTTATTCCCGCCGCAAAAAGATATTGCCGGTTAGACTGCATGAGTGACTGCAGTATTTCTTTTAGGGCGCGGCTGTTTTATTGCGGTAAAATTTATTTTCCGGTTGGGTCTATAGGAGGGTGCAAGAATGACAAAAGTAGCAATTAACGGTTTTGGAAGAATTGGACGTCTTGTTTTTCGGGGGCTTCTTGACAGAACGGATCTGGATATTGTCGCCATCAACAATCCAAGCGGCCCGGAAACAGCTGCTTATCTTTTGAAATATGATACGGTTCATGGACGTTTGAATAAAAAGGTAGAAATTGATAAAGATGATCTTATTGTTGACGGGAAACGCATCCATGTATTCCAGGATCGGAATCCGGAAAATCTGGACTGGAGCGCTTACGGCACGGAAATCGTTATCGAATCCACAGGTAAACTGAAAGACAGAGAAAGCGCGGGGAAACATATCCGCGGAACAGTTAAGAAGGTTATTATTACTGCTCCGGGTAAAGATGAAGACGCGACCATCGTCGTAGGTGTGAATGAAAATATTTATGACCCTGCTAAAGATGATATTATTTCCAACGCTTCCTGCACGACAAACTGTCTGGCACCCGTCTGCAAGGTGTTGAATGATACGTTTGGAATCAAGCGCGGTCTTATGACTACGGTACATTCTTATACCAATGACCAGGCTATTTTGGAAAAAGCACATAAAAAAGATCCGAGACGCGGAAGAGCCGCTGCCGAAAATATGGTGCCCACCAGCACCGGTGCGGCGAAAGCTATTGGTATCGTTATTCCTGCGCTGAAAGGAAAGCTGAACGGACTGGCTATCCGTGTTCCTACGCCTGATGTATCTTTAGTGGATCTTACGGTTGAACTGGATAAACCGGCGACAAAGGAATCGGTGAATGCTGCTTTGAAAGCGGCCGCTGAAGGAAAGATGAAAGGTATTCTGGCTTATACTGACGAACCTCTTGTTTCCAGTGATTTCAAAACCACCGATGTAAGTTCCACTGTTGACAGTCTTCTCACCATGGTGATGGATGACAACCTGGTAAAGGTAATCGCATGGTATGACAATGAATGGGGGTACTCCATGAGAATCATTGACCTTGTCGCTTTTGTAGCGGGAAAGTTTTGATCTGAAGAGGACTCCGCGATGAATAAACAGACAATCTACGATATTGATGTAGCGGGAAAAACGGTATATGTCCGTGTGGATTATAATGTTCCCTGCGACAAAGACGGCCATATTACTGATGACAGAAGAATCCGTTCCACGCTCCCGACCATCCGATATTTACTGAAAGAGGGAGCGGCAGTCGTTTTGGCAAGCCATATGGGGCGGCCTAAAGGGGAGCGAAAACTGGAACTTTCTCTTCGCCCTGCGGCGGAAAGACTGTCAGAACTTTTGAATCAGCCGGTACAATTTGCCGATGACTGCATCGGCAGCGAAACGGCCGCCATGAAAAAAGCGCTTCAGCCGGGACAGGTGCTGCTTCTTGAAAATCTTCGTTTCCATAAAGAAGAAGAAAAGAATGATCCCGATTTTGCAAAAGCGCTGGTGGAAGGCTGTACAGCAGCTGTAAATGACGCATTTGGCGTTTCTCACAGAGCCCATGCCTCTGTTGTGGGGGTTGGTAAATTATTGCCTATGGTATCCGGACTCTTACTGAAGAAGGAAATAGATTTCCTCGACGGTGTTATTGAAAATCCGAAGCGTCCTTTTGCGGCCATTATCGGCGGGGCTAAGATCAGTGACAAAATCCAGGTGATTGCCAACCTGATGGAAAAAGCGGATGTCATCATGATCGGCGGCGGTATGGCAAATACTTTTGTCGCGGCGGAAGGCTATGATATGGGCCGGTCTTTGCAGGATAAAGATCGCTTTGAACTGGCACGCAACCTGATGAAAAAAGCAAAGGAAATGGGATCGGACATAATACTTCCTGTGGATTTTATGGCGGGAGATGCTTTTTCAGAAAAGGCAAATACAAAAGTATTGGAAGCGAAAGATTTCAGTGATCCCTGGATGGCTCTTGATATCGGGCCCAAGACAATCCGTCTCTACGTGGAAACACTGAGGAGAATGAAATCTGTTGTCTGGAACGGACCGATGGGTGTATTTGAGATGAAGCCTTTTGCTACTGGGACTTTTGCTATTGCGGAAGCTATTGCAAACTTGGATGCGACAACCGTTATCGGCGGCGGAGAATCCGCTTCCGTTGTGGACCAGATGGGGATTGAAGATAAGTTCTCTCATGTGTCTACCGGCGGAGGTGCTTCTTTGGAAATGCTGGAGGGGATGGTTCTTCCCGGTGTGGCTGTCCTTGCAGATAAGGAGTGATGCCGGTGCGGACAAGACTGATTGCGGGAAATTGGAAAATGAATCGTACCGCCATGGAAACGGAACAGTTTCTCGGCCGATTCGATGCGGAAATGGGGAAAGCCGAACTTTTAATCTGTATGCCTTTCACCGATTTGTACTTGGCGGAAAAATACCTGGCAGGTACGGGCATAAAGTGGGGGGCGCAAAATGTGTATCCGGCGGAGAAAGGAGCATTTACAGGAGAAATATCTCCTGGTATGTTAAAAGAAACAGGCTGTTCTTATGTCATCTGCGGACATTCGGAACGCCGACAGATTTTATGTGAATCCGATGAGTTTGTAGGGAAAAAGGTGAAAATAGTCCTTGCGTATGGAATGACGCCTATCCTTTGTGTCGGTGAAACCTTGGAAGAGCGGGAAAGCGGGCAGATGAAAACACGTTTGCTGGAAGAAATGAGAGTGGCGCTGTCGGGGCTTTCCCCGGAAGAATTATTACGGACAGTTATTGCTTATGAACCTGTTTGGGCGATCGGTACGGGAAAAGCGGCCACCGCGCAGGATGCGGAAACTGTATCCGCGTTTATTCGCAAAACAATAGAAGCGTTTTCATCCGGGGGAGTCGCAGAACGGATACGGATTTTGTATGGCGGTTCCGTAACAGGAGAGAATATTTCTTCTTTCCTTAGAGAAAAAGATGTGGACGGCGCTCTTATCGGTGGTGCCAGTCTGAAAGCAGAAGAATTATTGTCTATTTATAAAAAAGCATGTGAATAAGGAGATATCATGGCAGTTATTACAGATCTTCACGCAAGAGAGATTCTTGATTCCCGTGGAAATCCCACGGTAGAAGTAGAAATGACACTGGAAGATGGAGCTTTCGCAAGGGCGGGAGTTCCTTCCGGCGCATCTACAGGTATGTTTGAAGCAACGGAACTTCGTGATGGTGATGAGAACCGTTATGATGGAAAAGGTGTTCTCTGCGCTGTCAATAATGTGAATGGAGAAATTGCTGATGCTGTTCTTGGCTGGGATGCCAGTGACCAGCGCGGATTGGATCATATCCTGATTAATTTGGACGGCACACCGAATAAGAGCCGCCTTGGTGCCAATGCTATTCTTGGGGTATCTCTTGCGGCTGCTCATGCTTCCGCGGAATCAGCAGAACTTCCGCTGTTCCAGTACCTTGGCGGTATTAATGCCCATAATCTTCCGGTTCCTATGATGAACATCATTAATGGAGGAGCTCATGCGGATAATAATGTGGATATTCAGGAAAGCATGATAATGCCCGTCGGTGCTTCTTCTTTCTCTGAAGGACTTCGTATGTGCGCAGAAGTATATCATGCCTTGAAAACAGTATTAAAAAAGAGACATTTATCCACGGCAGTCGGTGATGAAGGCGGCTTTGCGCCTGATCTGCCGTCTAATGAAGCAGCGATGGAAGTTATCTGTGAAGCGGTAGAAAAAGCGGGTTATACGGCGGGGAAAGATATCGTTCTGGCAGCTGATGTGGCGGCATCTGAACTTCTGGGCGATGACGGATTGTACCATTTGTCCGGGGATCATGCCGCTAAAACGGCAGAAGAAATGATTTCTTTTTATGAAGACCTTGTCAATAAATATCCGATCATTTCCATTGAAGATGGTCTTGGAGAGGAAGACTGGGGAGGTTGGAAAAAATTAACGGCTGTGTTGGGGAAACGTGTACAGCTGGTGGGTGATGATCTTTTTGTTACCAATACAAGCCGCTTATCCAAAGGAATCCATGAAGGTGTTGCCAATTCTATTTTGATCAAGCTGAACCAGATCGGGACGATTACAGAGACCTTTGAGGCGGTGCAGATGGCGCAGAGAAGCGGATACACCGCAGTTATTTCTCACCGCAGCGGTGAAACGGCTGATACGACAATTGCTGATGTGGCAGTAGCGCTGAATGCGGGGCAGATTAAGACCGGTGCTCCCTGCCGTACGGAACGGGTGGCAAAGTATAACCAGCTTCTCCGTATTGAAGAGGCGCTTGATGCGGATGCTTTTTATGGCAGCGGCTCATTGACACACCGTATGAGAGATATCTTAAAATAATAAATCGGTTCAGAAGAGAGGGTTCCTTCCGGGATGCCCCTCTTTTTTCTTGGGCTCTAATAAATTATAAAGGTAATAAATTCATTAAAGCTCAATCATAAAAAAGTTTTATACACATGGGGGGTATGGGTATTTTGGATAAAAGGAGAATAATTTTATAAAGAAATGAATGAGATACAGTATCATTTAAAGTTTTGAATATATTGAGTCTTACCAGGAAGTATCGGTAAATAAGTAGGAGTTTGAAATAATACAAGAGAAAAAAGGAATAAGAGTAATTCGCAAAAGTTTAATAAATATAAGCAATCAATTACTATTTAAAAATTAATTTTAATACAATATATTTAAAATGAATTGCTTGAATTTAATTAAAGTTATGGTATTATTAAGTGGAGAACCATGAAGCTCTTTGGCGATTACTTTTATAAAAATGGTAAAAAAATAATAATTCCCCATTTAAAGTGATTGGCGAAAAATAATAATAATTTAAAAGAGCATTTTTATTTGTAGTATTTGTTGTGTTTTGGGGGAGGAACCTAAAAATGAGAAATTGTGTATTAGTAGTTGAACGTGATCCGAGTGTCAGCCGTTTTATGCAGCTTAAGCTGGAAGAAGAAGGATTTTCCTGTTTGGTAGACAATATTGGTGATTCTGTGGTAGATCTGGCAGGACAGCGCCAGGTGGACATCATTGTCCTTGATCCGGATGATACCATGGAAGATGGCGATAAAATTCTTGAGAACGTAAGAGAAATCAGCACGATTCCGATTATTTACCTGTCTTCTGACGGTAGTGTGGACAGAAAAGTTGAAGTGCTGAATGCAGGTGCTGATGATTATCTGACAAAACCTTATGCCACAAAAGAATTGATTGCCAGAATCCGTTCTACACTGCGCCGTCATGAGGAGCCGAAAATTGTGGCCGACCCGTCTTTTAATATCGGAGACCTGGCAATTTATCCGGATCGCCATGAAGTACGTGTCGGTGATGAAGTCGTGGATCTGACGAAGAAGGAATTTGATTTACTCTTATTCCTGGCAAAAAATAAAAATCGTGTCCTGAAACGTGAAGAAGTTCTTGAAAAGGTTTGGGGATATGGATATGCAGGGAAAACGAATATTGTAGATGTATATGTCCGTTACCTGCGAAGCAAAATTGATGAAAAAGTGGGAAAGAAATATATCCATACTGTTCGTGGTATCGGGTATGTAGCAAGAGACTGATATGATTCAGCAGGTTATCGTTGTCGAGGGCAAATCGGATATTGCCCGTGTGAGACAGGCGGTAGATGCGGATCTGATTGCGACCGGAGGCTATGCCCTCCGGTCTGCTGTTATACAGGATATTCGTGCCGCTTATGAAAAAAGAGGGATTATTATACTGACTGATCCGGATGGTCCCGGTGAAAAAATAAGAAGCAGACTTTCCGTTATGTTTCCTGAAGCACTTCATGCTTTTGTTCCGAAAAGTGAAGCGTCTACGGAGGATGATGTGGGGATTGAAGATGCATCTCCGGAGTCGATTAGAAAAGCTTTGGATAAAGTACGGATACTTTATCAGGAAAGTTCCCATGAATTTCATATGGAAGATCTTTGGAATTCCGGCCTTACGGGTGCGGAAGATGCCACGGGGAAAAGAGCATCTGTTGGGGCTATACTTGGCATCGGATATGGGAATGCCAAGCAGTTTTTGCGCAGGCTGAATCATTTTGGGATTACACGAAAGGAGTGGGAATCCGCGTTGGAGGAGTGCGGGAGAAAGTATGAAAGACGCTAATTTAGCAGATATTAAAGTTGTAAGGTATGTATTGCAGCGATTTGGTATTCGAGCGAAGCATCGTTTAGGGCAAAATTTTCTCGTACGTCCCGATATTGTGGCAGAAATCGCGGCGGCAGCGGAACTGGCAGAAGGAGCATTTGTTTTGGAAATCGGTGCAGGTATAGGGACATTAACACAGGCACTTGCTGAAACAGGGGCAAATGTAACAACTTTTGAAATTGATAAAAGTTTGGAAAATGTTTTGACGCATACGCTGGAAGCTTATAATAATGTGCATATTATCTATGAAGATGTGCTCAAAGCAAATTTGAAAGAAATACTGGGAGATAATAACTGGCACGCAGCGGCCAATCTTCCTTACTATATTACGACACCTATTTTGCTGTACCTGATTCAATCTGAACTGCCCATTTCCCTCTTTGTATTTATGATGCAAAAGGAAGTGGCGGATCGTATTTTGGCGAAGGCCGGGTCGAAGGATTATGGTGCGCTTACCTTGGCGGTACAATTTGATTGTACCGTGGAAAGAGTGATGGATATTCCACCGGCAGCTTTTTTGCCGCATCCTGCAGTAACGTCGACAGTTCTGAAAATCAGGAGAAGAAAAGAACCTGCGGTGAAGGTGGCAGACCGCAAACTGTTTTTCCGTCTGGTTAAAATGGGGTTTGGGCAGCGGAGGAAGGTATTTACCAACGCTATGAAATCCGGCGGGATAAGCACGGAGTTGGGAAAGAAGATTCTGGAGAGAGCGGTGATTGACGGCGGCCGCCGGGGAGAAACGTTTTCGATGGAGGAATATGCTGCTCTTGCCAATGCATGGGATGAACTGGTGGTAAATAAATGAGTATCAAGTACAGCGGGGGTTTGCAGAACCGCTGTTTTACTTTACAAAAGACTGCGAGGGTTATATAATTAAAAAAATATAGTGAAAGAGAAAATATTCTTTCAGTGCGTACAGAGAAAAAGCGGTTGGTGCGAGCTTTGGCAGAGAAGGTGTTTTCCAATCGGGAATGGCCGGTGATGAATCGGACGGTTTGTGGACGTTATGCCACAATCAAGTTAGCTTATGCAAATTGGGTGGCACCGTGATGACTTCGTCCCATACAGGATGGAAGTCTTTTTTTATGTTTTAGCCGAATGGCAGGTTTATGCAGGGAGAGATGGCTATGTTGGATATTAAATTTATTAGGGAAAATACGGAAGCGGTAAAAGCAAATCTGGTTAATCGCCATAACGATTTTGACTTGGATGAGGTTATTGAGCTGGATAGGAAGAGAAGAGAGCTTCTGCAGATGACAGAAGCGTTGAAGAGTGAACGCAATGCGGAAACAAAAAAGATTGCTCTGGCAAAAAAGAACAAGGAAGATGCTTCTGCTGCCATTTCTGCTATGAGAGAAGTAGGGACAAAGATTGCTGCCATTGATAAGGAGCTGGCAGGCGTGGAGCTCATATTACAGGACCGCCTTTTACGCATTCCAAATATGACAGATGCTTCTGTGCCGGTTGGAAAAGATGACAGTGAAAATCCGGAAGTCCGTCGCTGGGGTGAAATTCGTAAATTCCCTTTCCCTGCAAAAGAACATTATGAATTAGGAGAAAACCTGGGCATTCTCGATTCTGAACGGGCGGGGAAGGTGTCAGGCGCGCGTTTCTATTTCTATCTCAGTATGGCAGCCCGTCTGGAAAGAGCTGTGTACAATTTCATGCTTGATGTTCATACACAGCAGAATGATTTCACGGAAGTTATTCCACCATATATCATTAATGGTGCTTCTATGCAGGGAACCGGACAGCTCCCTAAATTTGAGGATGATATGTACAAAGTGGAAGGGGAAAATATGTACATGACTCCAACAGCAGAAGTGCCGCTGACCAACTATTTCTCCGGAGAAATTTTAGATGGAGCCGTGCTCCCTGTCCATCTCACGGCACTGACCCCGTGTTTCCGTAAAGAAGCAGGCTCTGCGGGGAAAGATACCCGTGGACTGATTCGACAGCATCAATTTCACAAAGTAGAAATGGTGAAATATTGTAAACCGGAAGATAGCTGGGATGAATTGGAAAGTTTGACTGCAGAAGCAGAAAAAATTCTTCAGCTGCTGAAATTGCCATATCATGTAGTATGTCTCTGCACTGGGGATATAGGTTTCTCCTCAGCAAAAACTTATGATATCGAAGTGTGGATGCCAGGGCAGCAGAAGTATAGAGAAATTTCCTCGTGCTCCAACTGTCTTGATTTTCAGGCACGCCGGGCAAATATCCGCTTCCGCCGGCATCAGGGGGATAAGCCGGAATTTGTTCATACACTGAACGGGTCGGGGCTTGCTGTTGGAAGAACGGTAGCTGCTATCATGGAAAATTATCAACAGGAAGATGGGACGATTGTCGTACCTGCCGTGCTTCGCCCATATATGAATGGCCTTGAAGTTATCGGCAAGCGCAAAAATTTTGTAAGTTCCAAAGGTGAATAATATGTATGCAAATATAGCTCCGAAAGGGGCTTTTTGTATAGGTGTATAGCAAAAGTTCAGAAAATTTTCGAAAGTATCGAGGAGAGAATGCTCCGGGAAGTATGGTAGGCATATAGTATAATAAAATAAAAGCGATTTCTAAAGGAAGTAGATATTCTAAAATAAGGAGGAATAGATGCATAAAGTTTTATATCGTGCCGGGGGGATATGGGCAGCACTTATACCAGTGCCGGTCATATCCGGTGCTTACGAAAGCAATTATGTACTCGAGTGGATGCGTATCCCTTTTGTGGAAGCACTTTTGGCGGCAGTGATTTTTGTATCAATTCTGGCAGAAATAAAAACTGCGGGATTTTCAGGCGGCGGATTGATTGCTGTGATTGCCGGCGGGCTGCTCTTAGGCAGCGGCTGGTATGGCGGTAATGTGGCATGGTTTGAATTTCTATTATATTTTGGCGGGATTGCTTTGATCCTGTTGGATATTTTTGTCCTCGTTTCCGGTTTTGGTGTGGCGGCGGGTATTTTATCCATGACGGCAGGCCTATACTTCACCTTTGGCGGGGATATGACGGCGCTTTGGGTATTATCCGCAGCCATGATTCTTGCTATTATCGGTATATACTTTTTGGCGGATCATTTGTCAGAAAATAGAATGTGGAAAAAATTATCTCTTACATTATCTTTGTCTTCCTCCAAAGGATATGTTTCTTCTGTTCAGAATTTGAAGAAGTATGAAGGGAAAGAAGGGAATGCTGCTACAGTGCTCAGGCCTTCCGGCAAGGTGGAAGTGGAAGGGACTGTGGTAGATGCAGTTTCAGAAGGGGGATTCATTCTGCAAGGTGCTGCGGTACACGTGGTGCGGGCGGAAGGAAATCATTTGGTTGTTAAATAATTGAAATATGTTTTAGGAGGATTTATTTATGGAAACTTTACTGGTCGTTCCTGTATTTACTATTGCGGTAGCGCTTTTTGCGGTACTCATACTGCTTCATTTTGTACCGATGGGATTATGGATTTCTGCACTTGCAGCCGATGTAAGCATTTCGTTGTTTAATTTAGTGGGAATGCGTTTCCGCCGTGTCGAACCGCGTATGATTGTCATTCCTTTGATTAAAGGGACAAAGGCGGGGCTCGGCTTGAATGTGAATCAGCTGGAAGCCCATTATCTGGCAGGAGGGAATGTAGATAATGTGGTAGATGCGTTAATTGCTGCCCACCGCGCGCAGATCGATTTGACTTTTGAGCAGGCTGCAGCTATTGATCTGGCGGGAAGAAATGTGCTGGAAGCAGTGCAGATGAGCGTTAATCCCAAGGTTATTGAAACCCCTACGATTTCTGCAGTTGCTAAAAACGGTATTGAACTGAAAGTACGTGCCCGTGTGACTGTTCGTGCAAATATTGATCGTTTGGTCGGCGGCGCAGGAGAGGCGACCATTATTGCCCGTGTTGGTGAAGGAATTGTTACTACCGTGGGTTCTTCGGAAAAACATACGGATGTTCTTGAAAATCCTGACCATATTTCCAGAACGGTTCTTGGTAAAGGTCTTGATTCGGGTACCGCTTTTGAAATTCTTTCCATTGATATTGCTGATGTGGATGTGGGGAGGAACATAGGGGCCCAGCTTCAGACTGATCAAGCGGAGGCTGATAAGGAAATTGCCCAGGCAAGAGCAGAGGAACGTCGTGCCATGGCGGTGGCGCAGGAACAGGAAATGCGTGCATATACACAGGAAATGCAGGCAAAAGTTGTGGAAGCCCAGGCTGAAGTGCCGAAAGCCATGGCAGATGCTCTTCGCAGTGGACGTCTTGGCGTAATGGATTATTACAGTATGAAAAATATTGCAGCAGATACAGAAATGAGAGAAAATATAGCTGGAAATCCGGGTCAAACAAAGTAAAGGTGGAGTATGGATTTTTTTTCGGGTAATGAAATTGTCCTTCTGATATGGGGGATAGGGATACTTCATTTTATCTTTCGATGGATGAAGGAACGGAGAAGTTCAGATCGTTCCACTGAAGGAACGCCTCGTGAAGAAAATGGCTATTCTATTCCTGAAACTCCATTACCGAGACCGTCGTCTTATGGGGCCGGGAAGGATAATGATAAAGAATATAATTATAAAGAATTAAGGGAAAGGGTTCTACGCTCCTGGGGGATGAAAGATGTGAGATCTGATGAAATGGATCTTCCTGATGAAATGGAAAGATCTGTTTACCGGGAAGCTGAGGCGCCTGCAGCAGTTTCTATAATGGAGTGTTCCGGAGATACGGAAAATCGTTTTCACCAATATCTTTCCAAACCCTTGCGAGAAAGGAAAACAAAACCGATGGCTGTGGAACCAATTACGGCACCTAAAGCAGCACAAGCAGCGGCAGATTGGTCTGAGGAGACAGTTCGTACATGGGCGAAGTATGATGTTGTTTTCGGAGAACCACGCGGAAGAAGGCCGTGGACACCCTTTGTCAGGCATTGAGAGATAAAAATGGATTTATACAGTAAAGAAGAGCATGGACAGATAATCTGGGAATGCAGCCGCTCTGTTCTTTACGTGGCAATTTCTTCACTGCTTTACGTTCTTTTTTGTGTAGCCTTTTTGATACTGCTTTTGGAACATCCCGGAATTTTGTCATGTACCATCAGCTTTGTTGTAGTCCTTCTGACTTTGTGGCGGATCCATTGGATTCATAAATCTGTGGCTTTGATATGTGAAAAGAGGCTTCTTGTTACTATTCCTATATTTTATTCTGAGTTCAATGCGGCAGGATTGATTAAGCCTTTGTATATGGCTTTTGACTATAAGGAAATAATGGGGGTATCCGATGACTGGAATTATCTTTTTATCGGGGAACGGACGGCTGGCGGCATTGTGGAAGTACCGGTGCAGCTCCGGTATATTACAGACGCAGATAAAATAAAACTGCAGGAATGGGTAGAACGGAAGCAGAGAGATATATGAGATTCCCAATAGAATAGAAAGTTTTAAAAGTCGTTTGTTTTCTTAAAGATACAGTTGCTTTTTTTTGATGGATTGTGATACCATGGATCAAAAGTTTTTTAGGTGAGGTGAAAGTGATGCCAACGAAAATTACAGTGACAATTGAAGACGAACTGGGGGATCTTTCCGTCGCGGCAAACGGATGGAAGAAACAGTTGACTTATACCAGCTGGAACGGACGGGATCCCAAGTTTGATTTACGTTCGTGGAGCGTGGATCATAAATCAATGACGAAAGGTCTGACATTGACAAAAGAGGAAATGATCAAACTCAAAGAAATTTTAAATGGAATTGATTTTGACAAATATTGATTTGCAGCTGCAAGCAAAAGGCTCTCTCGGAGAGCCTTTTGGCATATATGGAAACTTTTAGGAATACCATAAATTTGGTTTAGCAGTGCAGCTTGATGAGGAGTAGACGGCACTGGGAAAAGGGAAACGGTACAGTTATGGAAATATTCGGAATGGGTGGTACATCACGGCAAAGGAAAGCATTTTTCGCTGCGCTTGTAGGATTGATCATAAATCTTATTTTAGGAATGGTAAAAATTTTTGCCGGCTGGCAGAGCGGATTTTTATCGGTCATCGGTGATGGATTCAATAATATTACTGATGTGGGGGCGGTTATTCTTTTGATGATGACTTTTTATTATGCGTCAAAGCCATCGGATAAAGAACATCCTTTCGGCCATGGTCGGCTGGAGTATGTCAATTCTACTGTAATGTCCGCTATTATCCTTTATGTGGGTATTACACTTTTGGTAGAATCAGTGCAGAAAATTCTTCATCCTGAGGACAGCTATTTTTCTATATGGACTGCTTCTGCCTTAATAGTAGGTATTATTGCAAAATTATTTTTGACCTGGTGGTATAAACGGGCAGGGGAAAATTTGAAGTCAGAAGCATTTAACGCATACAGTGCGGATTCTTTTTCGGATATTCTTTCAACCACAGGTGTTTTAGTTGCTGCATGCGTGGAATATTTCAGCGGATACCATGTAGATGGAATCATGGGGGTTATTATGTCTCTTTTTATTTTGTACACGGGTTACGGAATCATGAAAGAGGCGCTGAATTCCATTATCGGCGCCACACCGGATGCGGAAATGTATGAAAAAATAAAAACGGTGATTCTTGAGACACCGGGAGTTTACGGTGTGCATGATCTGATTGTTCATGATTATGGGCCGGAAAATCATTTTGCTTCTGCCCATGTGGAATTGGACAGCAATTTGACTCTCGTGGAGGGACATGAACTGGCGGAAACAGTTATGACGAAGCTTAGGAACGAATTCAATATCCAGGCGGTAGTTCATGCGGATCCTAAAGCGGTGTCAAATCCGAAGGAGATGGAATACATGCGTGACTTAGAAGCCGCCATTTACCGCACCGGCCTTCCGGTATCTTATCATGATTTTTTTGTGGTGGAAAAGGAGGAAGGCATTTATATTTCTTTTGAACTGGAATTGAAGGGACCGTGTGATAAAAGTGATGAAGAGATGTATCAAATGATTTTGACAGAAATCCTCAAGAGCAACCCTAAGTATTTTATTGAAATGATGGTGGATCGGAACTTTATCAGTGGCAAGGTATATGGTAAATCCGGAATTGAACATCCTGCTGAATAATTGTAAAGACATATCGGGAATGGTAAGTACTATTCCTGATTTTTTGTGTAAATAAAAAACATGAATGTGATAAATATGATAAAATAATGAAGACAGAGCAATGTATAAAAATATGCAATTATAAATATTTTCATGTGAGGAAGCCATATGGATAGAAATTGGAGAGTCTTGTTGATAGCAGGCGTCATTTCGTTGTGCTCCGCGCAATTTGTTTTTGCCAGTTATTCTCTTGGCGATTCCGGAGACGCGGTAAAGGATTTACAGCGACGGTTGACACAGGCCGGCTGTCTGGTGCGTGCTGACGGGCGGTTCAATGAAACAACGGTGTCGGCAGTAAAAAAATTTCAAAAGAAACATAATCTGGATGTAGATGGAGTGGTGGGTCCTGTTACCTATAAAGCGCTTACCGGGAAAACATTAAAAAGCAAGAAACACTCTTCTGCCCGAAAAAATAAAATGTCACCGGGCGGCATAGGTATTGATGATGTTTCCGTATCGTGGCACAAACCCGGAAAACTGGCACCTCGTGTACAAGCAATTATGGAAGAAGCGAAAAAGTATGTAGGTGTGCCGTACCGTTTTGGCGGCATGACACCTAGCGGATTCGACTGTTCAGGGTTTATCCATTATGTATTTAATAAAAAGGGAATTCTGCTTCCCCGCGCAGCAGATGAGCAATTCGGAAGAGGAGAAAGGGTGTCTGTCAATCGGTTGGAACCAGGTGATCTTGTCTTTTTTTCCACATACGAGTCGGGAGTATCCCATTCGGGTCTATATCTGGGAGACGGATATTTTATCAGTGCCACCAGCAGCTGCGGAGTTGCTGTGGCAACAATGAAAAATGGATATTGGCATGACAGGTATGTGGGGGCGAAGCGGGTGCTTTGACGGTTTGTGGTTATATGGCGGATTTATACGGTCTGCTGCCGGGGTGGGGGCGTATGCCTCCATTTCTTTTATATACGGGTTTTGGATGGAGAGCAATGAGGCTTGGATTGATTCAGATGGATGTCGTATCCGGCGATAAGGAAAGAAATATCACACATGCTTTTGAATTGATGGGGAAAGTATCCCATCAGGCGGATATGATTGTTCTTCCAGAATTATGGACGATTGGGTACGATTTTCATAATCTCGGTAAAAATGCAACATATATGGGGGATGGTTTGATACAGAGACTTTCTTCTCTGGCAGCTTATACTGGGACATATATCATAGCAGGGACGCTTCCCGTAAAAAAGGGGGGAGTAATACGAAATACGGGGCTGGTATTTGGTAAAGACGGTGATATCAAGGGAGAGTACAGTAAGCGCCATTTATTTTATGGTTATCTGGAAGCAGAACTTATGCGGCCGGGACGGAAACTTCTGTATGAGGATATAGACGGAGTCCGTACTGGTATGGCGGTGTGCTATGAGTTTTATTTTCCCAGGATGTGGAGGAAAATGGCGAAAAAGGGCGTCATGCTGGTAGCAGCGCCGGCCTCGTGGCCTGCTATGCATATTTATCAATGGGATGTGCTGACCCGTGCCAGAGCCATAGAAAACGGACTCTGCATAGCTGCCGTCAATATGTCAGGAAACTATCGGGGAATGAAAATGGGAGGACATTCCCGCTTTATAGATCCTTTAGGAAAAGTACAGGCGGAGGCGGGGGAGGAAGAATCTGTCCTGTATGCGGATTATGATGAAAAGGCATATAAAGATTTGGGGAAACAGCTGGCGGTTATCCGGCTGGATAAGCAGAGGTGTTTTCATGCATGAATTATGTCTGCATGGTATAATAAACAAACACAACGAAATCAAAATACCTAAGGGGGCATATCATGAAAGGCAATGATATTCGTGAGGCATATTTGTCTTTTTTCGAAACGAAGAAAGAACATCTGCGGCTGAAAAGTTTTCCGTTGATTCCAAAAGATGATCCCAGCCTGCTTTTGATCGGCGCAGGGATGGCGCCACTGAAACCGTATTTTACGGGGAAGGTTGAGCCGCCCTGCCATCGTGTGACGACCAGTCAGAAATGTATCCGCACAGGCGATATTGAAAATGTCGGCCGTACAGCAAGGCATCATACCTTTTTTGAAATGCTTGGGAATTTCTCTTTTGGTGATTACTTTAAGAAGGAAGCCATTGCCTGGGCATGGGAATTTTTGACGGAAGTAATCAAGCTGGAGAGTTCCCGTCTGTATGTAACGATTTATCCGGATGACAGGGAATCTCACGATTATTGGCATGATATGATCGGGCTGCCGGAAAGCCATATTTATCCGCTGTCGGATAATTTCTGGGAAATTGGAGAAGGCCCCTGCGGGCCGGACTCAGAAATTTTCTATGACCAGGGCGAAGAATTCGGTACGGATCCGGAAAACCAGATGGGTGGAGACGGAGATCGTTTCCTTGAAATCTGGAATTTGGTATTCAGCCAGTTTGATCGACAAAAAGATGGATCTTACCGGCCGCTGGATAAGAAGAATATTGACACCGGTGCAGGGTTGGAACGTTTATCGGCAGTTCTTCAAAAGAAGAAAAATAATTTTGAAACGGATTTATTCTTTCCGATTATTCAGGAAGCGGCCGGTCTTGCGGGCGTTCCGTATGGACGCAGTGCAGAGAGCGATGTAGCACTGAAAGTTATTTCCGATCACACCCGTGCTATTACAAATATGATTGCCGATGGAATTCTTCCTTCTAACGAAGGCCGTGGTTATGTACTAAGACGTGTACTTCGCCGTGCTGTAAGATATGGCAAGCTTATTGGCATAGACGATGCTTTCCTGGGCCGCATGATTGATGTGGTCGTAAAAATGATGAAACCCGCATATCCGGAATTGATGGAAAAGCAGGCATTTATAAAGAAAGTGGCTGGTGTGGAAGAAAACCGTTTTCACGCAACTCTCAATGCGGGGATGGATCTCCTTGCTGAAATGCTTGAAGAAACGCTGAAAAAGCAACGGCGTATTCTTACAGGCGATCGAGTCTTCAAACTGTATGATACATATGGATTTCCTTGGGAGCTGACGGAAGAAATTGCCAAAGAACAGGGAATTGAAATCGATAAAGACGGCTTTGCCGCAGCTATGGCGGAGCAGAAGGAACGCGCAAGAGCGGCTCGTGCAAAGGTTTCTGCCCGTATTGCGACTCCCGATACGACGAAACTTAAGTCTGAGTCCATGACTACGGAAGATACGGACGGAGATACGGAAATTCTCCTTTTGGGAAAGGACGGACAGGCCGTACAGTCAGCTGCTGATGGTGAAAATATTACGGTTATTTTGAAAAATAATCCTTTTCATGCGGAAGGCGGCGGACAGATTGGAGATAGCGGTGTATTGGAAGGAAATAGCGGCATTATTTCCATAGAAGATACGAAGAAATTACCTGACGGTATTGTATATTGCATCGGAACGGTAACGGAAGGCGTTATTTCAACCGGCGAAACGGTAAAAACCGTGGTAGATCGGGAGCGGAGGGAAGATATTGCCCGCAACCATACAGGCACCCACCTGCTGCAGGCGGCTCTCCGCAGGGTTCTGGGCAGCCAGGTTAATCAGGCCGGCTCGCTTGTGCTTCCGGAAAAGTTACGTTTCGATTTTACCTGGCCGGAAGCAGTTACCGATAAGCAGATAGCCGAGGTGGAACGGATGGTGAACGAACAGATTTGGAAATCTACCACATTGGATATTGATGAAATGCCGATTGCTAAAGCAAAAGAAATGGGAGCCATAGCTCTTTTCGGTGAAAAATACGGTGATATTGTACGTGTTGTCCGTGTGCCTGATTTCAGCACGGAACTATGCGGTGGTTCTCATGTATTTAATACAGGGGAAATCGGCTGCTTCCGCATCATAAGCGAAAGCGGTATCGGATCAGGCATCCGTAGAATTGAAGCGATAACCGGTAAGGCCGCTTATGAATCTATGCTGGCAGATCGTAAGCTGCTCAGGGAATCTGCTGCACTTTTAAAGGTGAAAGTGGAAGAAATTCCGGGAAAGATTGAAAAGAATCTTGCAGCCCTGAAAGAGGCGGAACGGGAAATTGAGAGGTTTAAAAATCAGCAGACAAAGGATGCCTTAGGGAATCTGCTGAAGAATGTAAGAGAAAAGAACGGTATTTCTTTCTTCGGGGCCATCGTACCGGCGGCAAATATGGATGAACTTCGAAAAGCGGCTGATATTGTAAAAGGAAAATTTCCGAGAGGTGCGTTTATTCTCGGCGCAGCAGCCGGAGAAAAAGTAAATCTTGTGGGAATGGCCTCTGAAGAGGCCGTGAAAACAGGGATTCATATGGGAAAAGTGGTATCCGCCGCGGCAAAAATATGTGGTGGAGGCGGCGGAGGAAAACCTGCTGTTGCCCAAGCCGGAGGTAAAAATATTTCTGAATTGCAGAATGCCATTGATGAAGGTGTTCGAATCATTGAGTCACAGCTTTAATAAAGGAGGCGATTGCGATGCCGGTCTCAGGCGAAACAATTTTAGTAAAACGTGAGGTGGAAGAAGGAGGGAATACCCAAGCGGCTATGGTTTTAAATGCGGTGTATACTGCATTGAAAGAAGCCGGACATAATCCGACAGTCCAGTTGGTAGGCTATCTTGTATCCGGAGAACCTACATATATCACGAGCAAGCATGATGCACGTAAGCTTGTTTCATCCATAGAACGGGATGAGTTGGTGGAAGAACTGGTTCGTTTCTATGTAACCCATAAGGGGCTTTGATATGCGTATTATGAGCTTGGATGTAGGCTCACAGACAATTGGCGTGGCAGTCAGTGATTTATTCGGGTGGACCGCACAAGGTGTGGAGACAATCCGCCATACGACGCGGGAAAAGGATTTTGTCCGGCTGCGCTATCTGGCGGATGAATACAATGTGGAAGAGTTTGTTATCGGAATGCCTTTGAATATGAATGGGACAAAGGGGATGCGTGCTGAGCAGACAGAAAAATTTGCAGAAGCTCTTGCTGCAGCATTTCCGGATATTCCTTATCATTTCTGGGATGAAAGACTGACTACCGTTATGGCGCAGAGGCAGCTGATTGAAGCGGATGTCAGCCGAAAAAAAAGAAAAAAAGTAATTGATAAAATGGCAGCAGTGGTTATCTTGGAAGGATACCTGCAGCATTTGTCTTTTAAGAACAGAGGATAATATGATGGCAGAGCAGAAAGAACCGATCATTATTTCTGTGTCAGACCCCGGTGGTATAGAAAGAGATTACGTCCAGGACGTGGTTATTCCTTTTGCAGGGAAAGAATTTGCTGTTTTGGTTTCTATTCCGGAAGACGGGGAGAATGTAGAGGAGCCGGAAATTATCCTGGCACGAGTTGACACTGATAAAAATGGCGAGGCGGAATATGTACCTCCGACAGATGAAGAATATGATGCGGTGGCGGAAATTTATAACGAAATGTAATTTATAGGGAGTGTGGCAGCGGAGGGACATCTCTGCGGCCGCATTTTTTACTTGGTGATAAAATCCGGTTTCAGACAACAATCTATCAATATTTTTAAAACAGACTGAAAAGGTGAGGATTATGAAAATTGTGATAAAATATAAAATATATCGTAATTAGGAGGATCTATGGGGAAACATTTTTCTTTTATCCATTGTGCGGATCTTCATTTAGGCGAACCGTTCGGCGGATTATATTCGGGAGATACGGGTCCTTGGACAGAAGCTATACATAAAGCGACTTTTAAGGCTTTTGAAAATGTAGTCACTGCGGCGTTGACGTATCGTGCCGATGCCATTCTGATTTCAGGTGACGTTTATAACAGTGATCATCACAGTCTGGCAGCACAGATGGCTTTTGCCAGAGAGCTGTATCGTGCGGCGCAGGCGGGGGTGCAGGTATTTATTATTCATGGAAATCATGATCCTGACGAGGCGTGGCGGGCAGATGTGCCGCTGCCGCCTTCCGTTTATGTGTTTTCTTCTGACAAAGTGGAATCAGTACCGTTATTGGTGGGTGGCGAGACGGCAGCTATGGTTTATGGTATCAGTTATAAAAACCGTCATATGAGAGAAAATCTGGCACTTCGATTCAGGAAGAAAGACGAAGATATCTTTTCTATCGGCATGCTCCATACGGAACTGGGCGTGGCAGGAAGTCCTTATGCTCCCTGTACGGTGGATGATTTAAGAAATACAAAGATGGACTACTGGGCTCTTGGGCACGTGCACGCGAGAAAAACACCATCTATGCGGCCATACATGGTTTATCCGGGGAATACGCAAGGCCTGGATCGTTCAGAATCCGGCGAAAAAGGTTGTTATCTCGTAGATGTAGGTGCTTATGGAACGGTAACTTTGAAGTTTATTGTTACTGATGCAATCCGTTGGATGGATATGGAAGTGGATATCAGTTCTTTCCAAAATCCTGAGGAATTGGTCAGGGAAGTTGTAAAACAGCGGGCCACACTTCGTGAAAAAACGGGAAAGCCTAACATCGTCCGCCTTATTTTGCGTGGGCAAGGGGTATTGCAAAAAGCGGTTTCTACGCCTGAGGGGCAGGCGTATATTCTTCAGCTGCTTAATGATAAAGAAAAATTTCATCACATTTTTTGTTATTTTGCTGAGATTCAAGACGAAACAAAACCTTTTCTGAATTTGGAAGAACGGAGGAAGATTCCCGATGTCATGGGAAGTTACCTCCGGACCTTTGATGAAATTAACGGGCTTTCCAGCGAAAAAAGACTGGCAGTTCTGAAGAAGGAGATAGCAGACCGTCCGGAAATGGCCAAGTTTAGCAGATTGATGAATATGGTGTCGGATGACATGATTATCCGTGCTTTTGAAAAAGCGGAGATAAAAGGCGCCGAAATGCTGGCGGAGGATGAAGGATGAAGATTACTGATTTAGAACTGGAACAGTATGGCATTTATCAGAATGAATCTTGGAAACCTGCGGCCGGGTGCCTGAATGTAATCATGGGTGAAAATGAAAGCGGGAAGACGACGCTTCTCCGGTTTATCCGTGATATGATGTTCGGCTATGAGCGGGGCAAATGGCAGGGGAAAAAAGGAAATATGGGATTTCTCCGTGCGGATGGATCTGCATATCGCATTTATCGTGATGGAAAAAACAAATGGGCCGTTAATGATAAAGGTGAAGAATTTAATGATGAATTATCTTCTCTCTGGTGGCATGGATTGAATCGCGGGATTTATGAAAAGATTTTTGCTGTCGGATTGGAGGATTTGCAAGGAACGTCTTTCTTGGCAGATGATTCTGTCCGAAGCCGCTTTTTTATGCTTCAGGGAGGAGATCTCGTTTCCGGTGCCATGAAGCAGGCGGACGAAGAAATGGAAAAACTTCTTGTCTCTTCTTCCCAGGGGAAACGGAGGATTAATCAGCTGCTGATGACTCTTGCTGAGGTACAGGAGGCGTTGGAACACCTGTCCGGACAGGAAAAAGATTTTTCTATACTCCAGAAGAAGCAGGCTCTGTTGAAAAAAGAAATAGACAAGATGAAAATTTCTCTGGCTGCAGATCAGGAAATGGATAAGCAGCTGGAAAAACGTCTCGGCGCGTGGGAGTATTATAAACGGGCAAGGGAAATTAAACGTCAGCTGCAGCTCAGTGAACAGGTTAAATTATTTCCTTCCAATGGAAAAGAACAGTGGGGGCATTTGGTCAGCCGGATGAAACTTATCCGTGAACAGCAGGAGGTACTTCAGCCAAAGATTGACGAATACCGGCCCAGGGCGAAAGAGGAAATTATTCCGTGGACGGGAATGGAACAGGAACTGGAAGGTCTTTATGTAGATTTGGGGCAGTGGAAACAGATTGCAGCTGAAGAAGAAGAATTAAAAAGAACCAAGGCAGATTGGGCACGATCTTTTGTTAATCTGGGATATGCCCTGCCGTTGTGGGACAGAGCGCTCAGCTTAAAAGATGCTTGTGCTGATGTGGATTGGAAGCAGGGGCGGGATCTGGCACAAAGTGCAGGTGTAAGGAACAACGAGCTTCATTTCTGGCAGCAGCGTGAGCCTGAAGTGGAAATGCTGGAAGAAATGATCCAAGGCGGAACACTTCTTTCCAGTGAAGAAGCCTGGCGGAAATATGAGGCAGATGCATCAAAGATTGAAGCACTGCTTAACGAAGAAGCCGCTTTAACGGAAAAAACGGATGCTCTTTCTGCGCAGAAAGATACCCGTTATACTTTCTGGTTTTGGCTGGGAGCAACTGCTCTTATCGCAGCTGTAGTTTTTGTTATTATGTTTTATATGTCTCTTATGGGGTATACGGTGCTTTATGGTGCTGTGGGTGCGTCGGTACTGGCGGCGTCGTGTTTTGCTATTAACAATCATGTTTTCCGCAGAAAAGAAAATCAAATCAGAGAACTTGAAGCGCAGATTGATGAGATAAAGAAAGAATGGCATGAAGTAGCAAGCCGTTTTCCTGACCATGTGCCGGAAGATAAAAAAGATCTGCCGGCATTCCATAATATGCTCCAAGCGAAAAGAAGTGATTTTTATGGAATGCAGGCAAAACAGCAGGCTTTTGCATGGAAGCGGGAAACAGTGAAAAAACAGCAGTCTGCGCATAAAGACTGGGCAGAAGAGGGGAAACTGCTAAAAGAAGCGCAGGCGGCCGTCCTGGATGAATGGTATAAGTGGCTTGAAGCAAATAAACTGCCTAAGGTGCTTCCTGAAAAGGTATCAGAATTACAAGAACAGTGGAATAAGATTTATGCAGAAGAAGGCCGGGGAAAGATTATTGATGTTCGTATTGACGGGGCACAGGAAAAATTGGCGGGCTTTGCAAAACGTGCAGGGTCCATCATTCGGGCTGCAGGAATGTCATGTCCCATTACACCGGAAAGCATCGCTTATATTTATGAAGAAAATAAGAAGCGCAATTTGGAGTGGCGGTCCATTTCAGAAAAGAACCGCCAGCATGATGAATATGAGCGGGAAATGAATAAGCTCAAATCGGACTGGGCGTCGTGCGAGCGGGAAATGAATGCTTTATTCCGCCTTGTGAATGCAGTAAATGCGGAAGATTTTGCAGAAAAGGTAAATGCCCATGAAAACCATGACAGGCTTTTAAAAGACTGGGAAAACGTGCGGCATGATATCCGTCTTTATGCCGGTGGTGAAGAAGAGTTTAATCGTTTGTGGGCCACCTTGGAGAGCGGACGGTATGATGAATGGATGGCAGAACATCAAAAACTCGCGGAAAAGATAGCAAAAGAAGAGCAGGAACTGGGCGATTTGCAAAGACAGCAGGGGGCTGCCGAAAATGAAATATTCCGTCTTGCCGGGGACGATACGATTACCAAAACACTCCAGAAGAAGAAAGAATTAGAAACGGAAATCGGTCAAAATATGGAAGATTGGCTGACAGCTCTCTTTATACGGTCACTTATGGGAAAGACACAGAAACGGTATGATTCCGGAAAACAGCCGAAGATTATAAAAATGGCAAATCGTTTCCTTGGGCGGATGACAAAGGGAAAGTATTCTCTCATTGTTAATGATGACGGAAAAGATGTGAGTATTATAGATGAGTTCTACCGTAAAAAGGAATCAAAGGTCTGGTCTTCCGGTACGGGGGACCAAGTATACTTGGCAATCCGTCTGGCGATGGCACTTTCTTTTGGAGAACAGATGGAAACGCTTCCTATCGTACTGGATGATATTTTTGTCCGTTTTGATGAAGAACGGCAGAAAGAAACACTTCGCTTCCTCATGGAGTTGGGAAAAGAACAACAGATATTTCTTTTTACCTGTCATGAACGGACGATGAAACTGGCAGAGGAAGCGGGGCGGGAGGAAAATACCGGAGAATTTATCCAACTGAGGAATGGATGTATCTCAAAAAGAATCTGATTCAATTAAAAATAACCTGACTGCACTTTTCTGCAGCAGGTTATTTTTAATTGCTCTTAAATCAAATGGGTGAAGTAAGGGATTTTCTTAACGAGATAAGTCAAAAGCAATCCTAAGATGAAGGCGGAACAAATCCAAATGACGGCATCAAAAAATGGGAATCGGGGAATGTATGTAAGAAGGATACGATTGAAGAAAAAACGTGTTATGTTGCGGGTAATCTCTTCAAAAAGCATGACGCCAAAAGACATGCTTCCAAGAAATAGGAGAATTTTTTGCCACCTTTCTGAAATATTATGGGTAATAAACCATAAGCGGGAAGCACAGAAAATAAAAGCGGTATTCAGAAAGAGGAAAGAATCGTAGAAACGTTCGGAAATGGCTTCTGTGAGGCCTCCTGCCACGACACCGTGGTAACAAGTCATGATGGACGCAATCATTGTGCCTGCAATGGCCGCCATGCCGAGATAGAGTAAATTTCTTTTTGTCAGCCAATGAATAGGAAGGACGTTTTCAATCCAATAGCCTAAAATGAAATAGAAGCTTGGCTCACTGACAGCAAGAATAGGATTTATGAACCAGTTGATTTCTGCGGTTCCTTTAAAAATTAAAAAGGAGAAAACAGGAATGAAACCGGCAAAAAATAAATTAAGGGCAATTAAGTATAAGAAAAGCTGATTTGTCATATGGCGGACGAGTATTCTCCAGAGTGGGAGCATAAGGAGAAATCCAATATAAATATAAAGAAAATAATACGCTGTGGCCATATTTGACGAATACATCAATGTAAAAAATTTAGAGAGGTGTCCAAAGAATGATAAATTAAGTCCGTGGTAAAAATAAAGATAATTAATAAGGGAGAAGATAAAAATGATTTGTGCAAATCGCCATATTCGTTTCTTAAAGATGACAGAGATCGGTTCTTCCTTTTTGAGAAGGAGCGCTCCTGAAATCATAAAGAAAATGGGAACTGCCGTTTTTACCCAAAAGGGAACAGCAATGTAAAAAGGAAAGAAAAATGATTCAGGTCTCAGCAGATAGAGGGAAAAGCCTGCTGTAGAGGTGTGGGTGAACATAACAAGCCATATGCAAAAGAAGCGGAGAAACTCTATGTGAAGTTTTTTCCCCTTCTTTGATTCAGAAGATATCATGGAGAAGAAATCCTTTCTTTATATTTCTTTTATGATATCATGTACAAGGTGTTCAAGCCAACAAAGAAAAAAGGAGAATGAGCTGAATAGCAATAGCAAATCGGACATCTTGCAGAAAAATTATCTTGCGGTATAGAAACCTTTTTGATAGAATAAAAAAGCATGAGTACACATGTCTGCGGATTTTACATCTGTGCCGGATTTGGTGGCTGTAAGAGAAGAGGCAGGCAGAGGTTATTAACAGGAGGTTATTATTATGTCAGTTGTATCCATGAAACAGTTGCTTGAAGCAGGCGTTCATTTCGGGCATCAGACCCGTCGCTGGAATCCGAAGATGGCAAGGTATATCTTCACCGAACGTAATGGTATTTATATCATTGACCTGCAGAAGACAGTGAAAAAAGTAGAAGAAGCTTATGCTTTTATCCGTGAAGTGGCGGCAACAGGAGCACCGATCCTGTTTGTCGGAACAAAGAAACAGGCTCAAAATTCTGTCAGAGAAGAAGCCCAGCGTTGCAATATGTTTTATGTAAATGAACGTTGGCTCGGCGGCATGCTTACCAACTTCCGTACTATCCAGGCTCGCGTAGCCCGCCTGAAGGAATTGGAAAAAATGTTTGAAGACGGAACTACCGAACAGTATCCGAAGAAAGAAGTCATCCTGATGCAGCGCGAACTGGAGAAACTTCAGAAGAATCTTGGCGGGATTAAAGATATGAAGAAGATTCCGGGAGCTATTTTTGTGATTGACTCTAAAAAGGAAGAAATCGCAGTAGCGGAAGCGCATAAGCTTCACATTCCGGTTGTGGCTACCGTTGATACCAATTGTGATCCGGATGTGGTTGATTTCCCGATTCCTGCAAATGACGATGCTATCCGTGCTGTAAGACTGCTGGCGAGCAAGATGGCTGACGCTATTCTGGAAGGTCGCCAGGGACAGCAGGAAGAAGTTGAAACAACTGCTGCGTCTGAAGAAGCTGAAGAGGTTTCTGAAGAAGCTGCTGAAGAATAAAATCTTTAATACAGACAAATACCTTGGTTATGTAATGGAGGTCATAGAATGATTAGTGCAAGTATGGTAAAGGAATTGCGCAACAGTACCGGAGCCGGCATGATGGACTGTAAAAAAGCCCTCGTGGAAGCAGATGGGGACATGGCAAAGGCGATAGATATTCTTCGTGAAAAGGGACTCTCCCAGGCGGCGAAGAAAGCATCCCGTATTGCAGCAGAAGGTGCCGTTGTTTCTTATATATCAGAAAACGGTAAAATTGGTGTTATCACGGAAGTGAATTGTGAAACTGACTTTGTCGGGCACAATGAGAATTTCCAGGCTTTGGCAAAATCTATTGCGGCACAGATTGCTTCCGTAAATCCAGCGGATGTAGCAGTTCTGCTTGATTCCGCTATGGGAGATAAGACTGTTAAAGATGTAGTCACAGAAGCTATTGCTAATATTGGAGAAAATATTTCCATTCGTCGGTTCACCCGATATGAAAGTACTGAAGGCCAGGTATACAGCTATATTCATGGCGACGGGAAAATCGGTGTTCTTGTGGAGATTAAGGGCGGCGATGCTGAACTGGGGAAAGATATTGCCATGCAGGTAGCTGCTGCTAATCCGTCTTATCTGGAACGTTCACAGGTTTCCAAAGAAGAATTGGAACATGAAAAGGAAGTTCTCCGTGAACAGGCCCGCAATGAAGGTAAGCCGGAAAATGTTGTTGAAAAAATGGTTACAGGCCGCGTCAATAAGTATTATAAGGAAGTGTGCCTCGTTGATCAGCCATTCATTAAGGACGGAGATTTGTCCGTTGCCAAACTGCTCCAGTCTAAAAGTGCAGAAGTTATTCGTTTCAGTCGTTTCCAGCTTGGTGAAGGCATTGAAAAGAAACAGGATAACTTGGCAGAAGAAGTTGCAAAACAGATTAATCAGTAGTTGCTAACGGTAAGAGAACACTTTTTTGTGTTCTCTTATTTTCATAAGCAGGGGAATACTTTATAATATAGAGGAATTATGGTTAATCTGGAGGTGTGGGATGGAAACGGAAAAGAAAAAGTACAAAAGAATCATGCTGAAGCTCAGTGGTGAAGCATTGGCTAATGATAAGGGGTTTGGTATTGATCCGGAAGTTGTGTATCGGCTTGCGGGAGAAATTAAAGAAGCCAGTGATTCCGGAATTGAAATCGCCGTTGTTGTTGGCGGCGGAAATATCTGGAGAGGCCTTAAAGGAAGTGCCGGCGGTATGGATAGGGCATCAGCCGATTACATGGGCATGCTTGCCACTGTCATCAACTCTGTGGCACTCCAGGATGCCCTTGAAAAAATGGGCGTTACCACAAGAGTGCAGACGGCTATCGAAATGCAGCAGATTGCAGAGCCTTATATCCGCCGCAGAGCAATCCGACATCTGGAAAAAGGAAGAGTCGTTATTTTTGGCGCCGGTACAGGGAATCCCTATTTTACTACTGATACGACCGCTGCTCTCCGTTCCGCGGAAATTGAAGCAGATGTTATGTTGATGGCAAAAAAACAGACAAATGGGGTTTATGATGCGGATCCTAAATTCTATCCGGAAGCAAAGATGTTTACCCATCTGTCTTATAATGATGTTTTGCAGAAAAAGCTGGAGGTCATGGACAATACCGCAATTACACTCTGCATGAATAATAAAATCCCGATCATGGTTTTTAATATCGATGTTCCGGGAAATATTGTCAAAGCCTGCGAAGGTGAAAACCTGGGCACATTGATAGAGGAGAAATAAAATGTACGAAGACGAATTAAAGCATCTTTCTGAAAAGATGGATAAATCCATCCAAGCATTAAGAAATGAATTCACATCAATCAGAACGGGCCAGGCAAGCCCGAGTCTTTTGGATCGTGTATTTGTAGATTACTATGGATCCAAGACGCCGGTTACACAGGTGGCATCTGTTACCGTACCGGAAGCAAGAATGCTTGTCGTGCAGCCTTGGGATAAAGGAATTTTAAAAGATATCGAAAAAGCAATCAATATGTCTGATTTGGGACTGGTACCTATGAATGATGGTAATCTGATCCGCATGGCGATTCCCCAGCTCACGGAACAACGCAGAAAAGACCTGGTCAAAGTGGTTAATAAAAAAGCGGAAGAAGCGAAAGTGGCTATCCGCAATATCCGCAGAGATGGAAACGTATTTCTGAAAAAGGAAGAAAAGAACAGCGATATTTCCAAAGATGTCATTAAAGACATGGAGGACAAGATTCAGAAACTGACTGATCAGAAAATCAAAGATCTGGAAGCGGTCACCGATAAAAAAGTTAAGGAAATACTGTCTGTATGATGGGAAGAACTATTTATGCAGGTATGCGGTTTGATGAAAACCTGGCAAAGCAGATTTCAGAGGAATATCCTTCATGGCATATTTCTGAAACCCGCGGGCGCCGTTATGATTTGCATAAAGTGAGAAAATACCTGGTACGGTGTGGTAAAGAGGCGGTCATTATGCCTCAGATGAAGTACAGTGATGAAGTGGAAGCGGTACTAAAGAGATTGACGAGTAAGGAGAATGGGTGTGTCTGATAAGAGGTTTCCCCGTCATGTGGCAATCATCCTTGATGGAAATGGGCGGTGGGCGCAGCAGCGGGGGAGAGAACGAACCTATGGGCATCAGGTCGGCGCGGCAAATGTAAAAAATATAGTTCGCGCCGCCGGTCATATGGGTATCCGGTGTCTGACGATATATGCTTTTTCTACAGAAAATTGGAAACGCCCTGCTTTTGAAGTGAATTTTCTTATGCATCTTTTTAAGAATTACCTGATCGGGCAGCTTCGCGAACTGATTACCGATAATGTGCAGGTTCATATTATCGGCGATACAATGGAATTGCCGTCATCACTTCAAGAGGAAATCAAGGTGTGTGAAAAGGATACTGCAAATAATGACGGGCTTATCCTGAATGTGGCCATTAACTATGGCGGCCGAATGGAACTGGTTAACGCAGTGAGGGATATCAGCCAAAAAGTTGCAGAAGGCAGGATGGAAGCAGATTCTGTTACAGAAGAAACCATCACGAACCACCTCTATCCTTCGGCATCATCAGATGTGGATCTGCTTATACGTACGGGCGGTGAATCGCGGATATCGAATTTCCTTTTATGGCAGGTTTCGTATAGCGAATTGTATTTCACACCTGTTTTATGGCCTGATTTTTCAAGTGAAGAGTTGGAAAAGGCTGTTTTCTGGTTCACAGGAAGAGATCGTCGTTTTGGCGGTTTGACGGAGGCTTCCCGATGAAGATCCGTGTCATTACAGCTGTGGTTGGAATTATTGCGGTTTTAGGCCTTGTGGCTCTTGGCGGATGGTTTTTGACATCAGCTGTTTTTGTTGTATCGGTTTTAAGTTTGTTTGAATTTAAAAATATGTTGAGTAATGTGAATATTCGTGTATATCGTATACCTGCGGTAGCAGCCTTGGCAATTATCGTAGGAGCAGCAGGCTTTTATTCAATCCGCATATTCTTTTCTGCCATTGTTGCGTCCTTTATCCTGCTTTTATTTCTTGTGATGGTACTGAAAAAAGAACAGGTGCATGGGCTTATCTATACCGTTTTTGGCGTCATTTATCTGGGGATCGGGTTCGGTTCATTGGCATTTCTTCGTGGAGGGAATGAACTTCTCGGCATGGGGAGTATTACCGTGACACCGGGGGCATTCCTGATTTCGTTTGCTCTTATTGGCACATGGGCGAGTGATTCTTTCGCGTACTTTGCAGGGAAAAGGTTTGGAAAGCATAGGATGGCGCCTCATATCAGCCCGAATAAAACGATGGAGGGACTATTCGGCGGTATGGCCGGAACGATTATTCTTTGTCTGATTCTATCGGCAGCTGTGGACTTTTCCATTCTGATTGGATTTTTGATGGGTGTGATTGTAGCCGTTATGGCGCCTATGGGTGATTTGTTTGAGTCTTACCTTAAACGGGCCTGCGATGTGAAAGATTCAGGAAATATTTTGCCCGGTCACGGCGGCATGATGGATCGTTTTGACAGTCTGCTCTTTGTGGCGCCGGCAGTACTTTTATTCTTAAGTCTGATCAGGTATGGTGTATAGATGAAAGAAATAGCGATACTTGGAAGTACAGGTTCCATAGGTACACAGACGCTTGACATAGTACGGATATATCCTCGGCTTTTTCATGTGTCCGTTATTTCCGCCAAAAGAAATATTGACGCTCTTTTTGCACAGGCAGAAGAATTTCATCCCCATACGATTGTCGTGACGGATGAAGAAGCAGGAAAAAGGTTTAAAGACCTTTACAGGGGATCGGCGGAGGTGCTTGTCGGGGAAGGAGCGTTATCGACGGCTGCCTGTGGGAATCAAGTGGATCTTGTCCTTGTTTCCGTGGTCGGCATTGATGGCTTGAAGCCGACTTTAGATGCCATAGCGGCAGGAAAAGAAATCGCCCTCGCAAATAAAGAAACTCTTGTGACCGGCGGGGAGCTTGTCATGAGGGCAGCCAAAGAAAAGGGAATCCTTATCCGTCCTGTAGACAGTGAACACAGTGCTATCTTCCAATCAATGCTGGGGCAGGATAAAAAAGCAGTTCATAAGATACTGCTTACCGCATCGGGCGGACCGTTCCGAGGATATACAAGGGAACAGTTAGCACAAGTCACGTTGGAGGATGCCATGAAGCATCCTACCTGGAATATGGGACGAAAAGTAACACTCGATTCGGCAACCATGTTTAATAAAGGATTGGAAGTCATTGAAGCGCGGTGGCTTTTTGATGTGGATTATGACCATATTGAAGTGCTTGTCCAGCCGCAGAGCTTAATTCATTCCATGGTAGAGTATGAAGACGGTTCTGTTATTGCACAAATAGGGAATCCTGATATGCGTCTCCCCATACAGTTTGCGCTTACTTATCCCCATCGCCTGCCGTCACCTTCCCATGAATTTGTGGATTGGAAGCAAGTAGGATCAATTATTACGGAGCAGCCTGATGTGGAAGTGTTCCGTTCTCTCCGTCTTGCTTTTGAGGCGGGAAAACGGGGAGGAAATGCAACGACTGCATTCAATGCGGCCAATGAAGAAGCGATTGCATCTTTTATTAAAGGGCAGTTATCTTTCCTTTCCATTTTTGACGTCGTGGAAGAAACGCTTACCCAATGGACGAGCCGTCATATCCATTCGCTTTCTGATGTATTGGAAGCGGATAAAGAAGCGCGGCGCTTTGCAAAAAAAATTATAAACAGAGGAATTTTATGTTAAATGCTATAATAGCTCCCGTTATTGTTTTTGCTATCATCGTGATCGTTCATGAAGGCGGTCATTTCTTTATGGCGAAGCTGACAGGAATGAAAGTGGATGAATTTGCTGTCGGGTTTGGACCGAAAATAGTGTCTTTCCGAAAAGGAGAAACATTGTACTCTCTTCGAGCCATTCCTCTTGGCGGATATAATAAAATTGCAGGAATGAATCGCGACGACTTGGATGATCCCCGTGCATTTCGACAAAGACCGACATGGGCAAAACTTCTTGTCATTGCTGGGGGCGCGCTGTTTAATATATTGCTTGCTTTTTTTATTTTTACAGCAATTTTTTTTATCAATGGAATTCATACTTTTAAGGACATACCCGTGGCAGGTTCTGTACTGGAAGAAAGTTCCGCTGCCCGTGCGGGAATTAAGGCAGGTGATAAAATTATTTCCATCAATGAAGAAAAGGTAGAAAGATGGGAAGATATCGGCAGGATTGTATCCGATAAAGCGGGACGGGTTCTTTCTGTCGTCATAGACTCTGAAGGCGTGAAAAAAACGGTCACTGTTATTCCAAAGGACAATGGAGAGGGGCGCGCAATTATGGGAATCACTCCTTCTGTGGAAAAAGAAGATGTTTCTTTAGATCGTGCAGTTTCTCTTGGGGCAGAAAGGTGTGTCTATATATTAAAGATAATGGTTGCCGGGCTGGCGGATATACTTGCCGGAGCAGAAGCCGGTGTGGCAGGGCCCATCGGTGTGGCCCGCATGGCAGGAACCGTGGCAGATTCAGGAATGACGGCGCTCTTTGCATTTATCGCGCTTCTGAGTTTGAATCTGGGCTTTTTGAATTTGCTGCCGATTCCGCTTCTTGACGGGGGACTTTTGATTCTTACGCTGATAGAAGGTATTTCCGGGAAAGAGCTCCCTGAGAGGGCCTTGTACTATATACAGGCGGTTGGGATAACTATTATCGGATTTATATTTCTCTTCGCCATGTTTAATGATGTAATGTCTTTGATGAAATAGGTGACAAGGGTGACAAGACAGATAAAAGTGGGTGATGTGCTTATCGGTGGAAGTGCGCCAATTGCCATACAGTCGATGAGTACTTTTAGCCCGGCAGATACAGAATATGCGGCGGCGCAAATCAATGCTCTTGACGAAGCGGGGGCTGATATTGTCCGTCTTGCCGTTCCCGATAAAAAAGCGGCGGAAGCTTTGGGCGTCCTTCGGGCAAAAGTAAAAGTACCTCTGGTGGCGGATATCCATTTCGATTATCGTCTGGCTCTGACTGCTATGGAGTCAGGTATTGATGCGCTCCGGATCAATCCGGGAAATATAGGGAAAAGAGAGAATGTCATTAAAGTAGTGACGATGGCCAAAGAAAAAAATATTCCTATCCGCATCGGTATCAATGCAGGGTCTCTTCCTGAATATATTTTAGAGGAGTATGGCGGACATCCTACGGCAGAAAGCATGGTGGCGGGTGCACTTGAACATGTACGGATATTAGAGAATGAAAATTTCCATAATATCGTTATTTCTGTAAAATCCACGGACGTGCCGATGATGGTAAGGGCAAACCGTATGCTTCATGATAAAGTGGACTATCCTCTTCACTTAGGCGTTACAGAAGCGGGGACGCTTTATCGCGGGACAATCAAGTCTGCAGTGGGAATCGGTGCACTGCTTTTAGACGGAATCGGTGATACAATAAGAGTATCACTGACCGATGATCCCGTGAAAGAAGTGAAGGCAGCCAAGGAAATACTGAGTTCCGTGGGACTTCAGCAGTATGGGCCGGTTCTTGTTTCCTGCCCCACCTGCGGACGTACACAGGTGAACCTTATTGAAATGGCACAGGAAGTGGAAAAGCGGCTTGAAAAATTTAAAAAGCCTGTCCGTGTGGCAGTCATGGGGTGTGCGGTCAATGGCCCTGGAGAAGCAAGAGAGGCAGATTTTGGAATTGCCGGAGGCAAGGGGGCGGGACTGCTTTTTCGCAAGGGGAAAGTCATCAGGAGTGTGCCCGAGACGGAATTGATTGACGCGCTTATGGAAGAAATTGAAAAGTATGAAAATGAAGGAGAATGAGTATGTTAGCATCTAAACTGTATAGTCCTACATTGAGGGAGATTCCTTCCGATGCGGTGGTAGTCAGTCATCAGTATATGTTGAAGGCGGGAATGATGCGTAAAGTGTCAAATGGGCTTTATGCATTCCTGCCTCTGGCGCTCCGTTCTATCCGCAAAGTGGAAGACATTGTCCGGGAAGAAATGAATGCGATCGGGAGCCAGGAAATTCTCATGCCGATTACCCAGCCCGCTGAAATCTGGAAGCAGTCGGAGCGTTGGGATGTATATGGCGAAGAAATGTTTAAATTGAATGACCGCCATGGACATGAATACTGTCTTGGCCCTACCCACGAAGAACTGGTTACGGTGCTGGCAAAGATGGATACTTCTTCTTATAAGCAGCTTCCGGTTTCTTTGTACCAGATTCAGAATAAATACCGCGATGAAAAGCGTCCCCGCTTTGGGTTGATGAGAAGCCGTGAATTCATTATGAAAGACGCTTATACCTTTGATATGGACGCAGAAGGTTTAGATAGGCAGTATCATTTGATGTATGATGCGTATACAAGAATTTTTACCCGCTGCGGACTTCATTTTCGCCCTGTTGTGGCGGATTCCGGCGCTATCGGCGGAAGCGGCTCTCATGAATTTGAAGTCATTGCCGATTCGGGGGAAGCAGATATCGTTTACTGCAAAGATTGTGATTTTGCGGCCAATATAGAAGCAGTGGAACCGAAAGCACTTTCTTCTTCAGTTCATAATGACAAAGCGAAAGAAATCGTGGAAACACCCGGACAGCATACAATCCAGATGGTCTGTGATTTTCTTCATGTGTCTGTTGTCTGTTCTGTTAAAGCTGTTGTTTATAAACTGGATGATACAGTGGTGCTTGCTCTGGTACGCGGTGATCATGAAGTGAATGAAGTCCGTCTTCAAAATCTTTTTAATGCTGTCAATGTAGGGCTGGCGTCTGACGAAGATTTGAAACGCTGCGGGCTCATTGCGGGCTATATCAGTCCGATCGGTTTAAAAAAAGCGGATAACTTTGAAATCATCGTAGACACAACGGTCATGGAAATGGAAGATGCCTGCTGTGGTGCAAATGCGGTGGATAAACACTATGTCCATGTGAATCCGAAACGTGATTTTGGGGATGTGAGAGTAGAAACGATCCGCCTTATTACCGCGGAAGACTGTTGTCCGAAGTGCGGTGGCATGATTGAATTGAAAAAAGGAATTGAGGTAGGGCAGGTATTTAAATTGGGAACCAAGTACAGTGAGAAGCTTGGCTGTACATATTTAGACCGGGACGGAAAAACCCATCCTATGGTCATGGGGTGTTATGGTATCGGCATTACCCGTACAGTAGCCGCTTCTATCGAACAGAATCATGATAAAGACGGCATTATCTGGCCGGTGGCTATTGCTCCCTATGAAGTGGTCATCGTTCCCGCCAATAATAAAGATGAAGGCGTGATGAATGCTGCCCGCCATTTGTATGATGAAATGGAAGACTGTCGGGATGAAGTTATATTGGATGACAGAGATGAAAGGGCGGGTATTAAGTTTAAAGATGCGGATCTGATCGGATATCCAATCCGTGTAACTATCGGTAAGAAATGGAAAGAAAGCGGACTGGTGGAAGTACGTCTTCGCAGAAGCGGTGTCGTTAGTGAAGTGGCATTAGCGGACTGCAAGACGAAAGTACTGGAAATGCTTGAAGAACTTCACAAAAAGAATTTATAATTCATGGAGAGCATCATGGACGAAAAGGAATTTGAGATCTTGTGGGAAAAAATCCGAAAGATCGACAGAAATATGGCCGATCTTTTTGACGAGCGTGTAGAACTGACACGTCGGACTGCCATCTCTAAAATAGAAGCAAATATTCCTGTCTATGATGCCAAAGGGGAAGAGAAAAATGTGGAAGAGCTGTCGGCCTTGCTTCAGAAAATGTCAAACCGATTCCGTTTCATTAGATGGTATCATTTACTGACGGAGCCGGGAAAAATGGCACGGAAAGAATTCAGGCAGGGAGAGAAGGAATGACAGAAGAGCTGCGGGGCGTTGTAAAAGCGGTTATCTTTAAAAGCAAAGATGAATCTTATTGTGTTTTCCGAATCGAAGAAAAAGAAAGCGGCACTTCCGTGACAGTGACGGGAAATATAGTTATTCCCTACGTAGGGGAAAATGTAGTTGTACGAGGGGGCTGGTTGAGGCACCCCCGTTTTGGTTTGCAGTTCAGGGCTGCCATTTTGGAGAGGATGAAACCGGAAGCGGCCGATGAGGTAGAACAATTTCTTGCTTCCGGCCTGATCAGCGGTATCGGTCCTTCCATGGCGAAACGGATTGTACAGCACTTTGGTAAAAAGACACTTGAAATATTTGAGCGGAATATAGATGCTCTTTCTGAAGTGCCGGGGATCGGGCAGAAAACATTGGAGAGGATCAAAGATTCTTATTCAGGAATCAGCGCCATGCAGGAAGTGATTATGTTTCTTCAATCCCTTGGGATTTCAGAACGCTTTGCGCTTCCTATGCAGCAGCTTTATGGTGATGATGTCATGAAAGTGGTGCGGGAAGATCCGTATCGCATGGTCAGTGAAATACCGGGGCTCGGTTTTAAAAATGTGGACCGTATTGCCTTATCGGAAGGAATCATTCCGGAAGACAGCGACCGTATCGTCCACGGCATTTTTTATATTCTTTCACAAGCGGTAAGCGGTGGTCATGTCTGCGGACCATCTGATCAAGTATATACGGCAGCCAGCGAACTGCTGCGGGTATCACCGGAAATTGTAGAAACCGTAGGGAGGGAGGCAGTGGATTTCGGTACTGTTCCTTCCGTTATTTATGAAGGAAAGACCTATCTCTATCTTCCTTATCTTTACGAAGCGGAGACGGAATCGGCATACCGCGTGCATCATCTGATGGAAGCCGGGCCTCTGGGATCGGCAAATTTGGCAATTGAACGGTTTGAAAAGGAAAATGGTTTCCGTCTGGCGAAGGAACAAAGAGATGCCGTGGAAAAATCGATGAAAGCCGGAATGATGGTGATTACCGGTGGACCGGGTACAGGAAAGACGACACTCATTCGTGCAATCATCACGGCGGCAGAGCAAAATGGACTGGAGCCTGCTCTAATGGCGCCTACAGGAAGGGCAGCGAAACGTCTTGCGATATCAAGCGGGCGTGATGCAGATACTATTCACAAAGCGCTGGAAGCATCCGTGCGGGAAACCGGCAGGACATACTTCGAAAGAAATGAAGCCAATCCGTTGGAAGAAGATTTGATTATCGTAGATGAAGCGTCCATGCTGGATATTTCTCTTTTCTACCATCTTCTCTGCGCGCTGAAAGATGGAGCAAGGCTCATTTTAGTGGGGGATATAGACCAACTTCCTCCTGTGGGGGCGGGGGAGCCTTTAAAAGATTTGATGAGTTGGGGATATGTGCCCATAGTGCGGTTGAAGCGTATATTTCGTCAGGAAGAAGGCAGCGGCATTGTAGAGAATGCGGCGCTTATCCGGAAAGGGGAAATGTGTGTCCCTGATGAAGCGGGCGAGTTTCGTATTGTCTATGCAGCCGATGATGAAGATGCGTATCGGATTGTCATGGATTTATGCAGAGAACTTAATTACGGGAATGAAGAGAATAAAATGCTGCTGCAGGTGCTTTCCCCCATGTACCGCGGTGTGTGTGGCGTGGACCATTTGAATGAATCTTTGCAAGAAATGATTCACGGGGAAAAGGTTCCGGATGGGATGAAATTTTTCCCTGGTGATAAAGTGATGCAAACGAGAAATGATTATGAAAAAGGAATTTACAACGGCGATGTGGGAACCGTCTGGACGGCAACGCCTCAAAAAGTATTTGTCCGTTATTTTGATAAAGAAGTAGTATATGAAGGCGAGGAGAGGTTTGATCTCCGGCTTGCTTATGCGGTAACCGTCCATAAAAGCCAGGGAAGTGAATATGAGACGGTGATTTTCATTCTCCGCCCGTCACAGCATAATATGCTCCAGCGTAATCTGCTCTATACGGGGGTGACGCGCGCGCGGAAGAACACGATTCTGGTAACCGCACCTGATGCTTTGCGTCGGGCGTTGGCGATACAGCATACAGGGAATCGTTACAGTTTATTTCTTCCTTTTTTAAATCATGAGGCGCTGTAAATGAAACTGGCCGAGTCTATTTTAGAGCTGTTTTATCCAAGTACCTGTCCGGGCTGCGGGAATCATACTTCGTTGAAAAATTTGTGGTGTGAAAAATGTATACGGCAATTTTGGAATCCCCGTATGCTGAGTTCTTCTTTGACTAAGTATCTTTGCGGCTGTTATACGCTCTGTAATTATACCGGCGGTCTTCGTAAGTGTGTGCTCCGCCTGAAATATAACGGCAGGGTGGAGTTGAAGCATGCTTTTCCTCCGCTGCTTACGGCTTTTCCCTGGTGGGAGCGTTTGAAAGAATATGAAATTGTCATTCCTATTCCTTTATCGAAAGCTCGTTTTCGTGAACGCGGATATAACCAGGTGGATATGATTTTCCGTAAATGGGTGGAAACTTCGGGAAAGACATACATCCCACATGGTATGGTGCGAATGAGAAATACAGAAACGCAGTCACTTCTTACAAAAGAGGAGCGTTATAAAAATATGCGCGGTGTATTTCATGTGAATAAAGGAACATCTGTTAAAGGGAAGAAAATTCTTCTTGCAGATGACATATATACCACTGGCGCTACGATGGAGTCTGCTGCCCATAAACTTATGCGGGCAGGCGCGGAAAAAGTGGTGGGGATTACCATAGCCAGCGGGGCATTGTAATAATAGAAAATCCTGTAAGGGAGAAGAATCAGTCTCTTTACAGGATTTTTTAATTGAAGTGATCAATGAAAAAAGTTTTTGATTTTTTGAAACAGCATGGAAGGCCAGGAAAAGGAGAGAAATGATTTCTGATGCATCAGTTTTCGGGAAGTTGAATGAACCGCTTTTTTACGATACAAAGCGGTTCTCATTCTCTGCGGAAAGGAATGTCTTGCCATGGGAACAGATAGAGATGATTTTGCTGATTCTTTCTTTATCTGTCCGGTTTTTAGATCAAACTCGGCAAAACTTGCGTGGGATTGGAAAGGATTCATGCCGAAGGGCTCCTGTTCCTGTGGCACGGAGGGATTTTTACGATTCTTATCCCGTTCGAGTTGGCTGAGCATCTTATTTTTTGTTCGATAATCAAATGCCGGTTCTTCCGCTGCCCAAAATCCTGACTTTTCTATTTTTCGACTGTCTAAATCATAGGAGATGCGTGCGCTGCAATGGGGACAACGGATCATACCTTTCCGTTTTTTTATACTGCTGTCAAATAATTTCAGTTTATGCCCGCATACGTGGCAGATGAGAGTAAATGCCATAGAGTCCTCCTCATGTCTGCTTAAGTATAATCAGAGAGAGACTTAGGAGCAAGTGCGGTAGAAAAAGGATTTTTTGAGAAGTACGATATGATATAATAAAACTCAAATCAATAATCATCGTTTGTGGAGGTGTTCATGGAAAAGAAGCTTGTAGTTGTTGATGGAAGTTCCCTTCTATATCGAGCATTTTTTGGACTTCCGCCTTTGTCATATCATGGAATACCAACGAATGCCGTCATGGGATTTTTAAATATGCTTTATGATATTTATAAAAATTTTGATCCTGAGTACATGGCTGTTTCTTTTGATAAGAACAAGCAGACTTTTCGTTCCAAAGTTTATAAAGAGTATAAAGCAACGAGAAAACCGGCACCTCCGGAATTGGTCCCCCAGTTTGCGCTGATTCGTGAAGCACTTCGTACATTAGGCGCTGCCGTTTATGAAGTAGATGGCTATGAGGGCGACGATATACTGGGGACGCTGGCGGCTCGTTACGAAAAGGAACTTCCCGTTTTCATCGTAACAGGGGATAGAGATGCTCTTCAGCTTGCCACCAAAGATACGACTGTTTATATTACCCAGCGGGGCGTTTCACAAATGGCGGCGATGACGCCGGAAGCAGTTGTGGAGAAATATGGAATCACGCCTCGGCAGGTTATTGATATGAAGGCGCTTATGGGAGATACATCAGATAATATTCCCGGTGTCCCCGGCGTGGGAGAAAAGACGGCGGCCAAGCTGTTGTCCCAATATCAGACTTTAGACAATCTTTATGGACATGTAGGAGAAATAAAAGGCGCAGTCGGCAAAAAGCTGGCGGCCAATAAAGAGTTGGCATATCTGTCATACCGTCTGGCAACGATTAAGACAGATGTTCCTTTTGAAGCTACTTTGGAAGAAATGAAGCAGCCGGTTCATTTTGAAGAGATGATGGAGTTTTTCCATCGTTTAGGTTTGGAACGCATCGCCGATCGATACAGTACGCTGCCCCGTTTTCGTGAACTGGCTGTATCTAAGAAAAAGGAAATACAGGCGGCAGCTGTAAAGCTGGAAGAATTTCCTTTGCATCCGGATTTTACCGGCAAAGAAGTGTCTCTTGTCCTTCACATGGAAGGGAAGGCGCCTTTTTATCATGCCGATCTGGCGGTGGTAGGATATGGAAATCATGTTTATAGAGCCCTGCCGGAACGGTTTGAAGATGTATGTATGGCTCTTGCTGCGGCGAAGCACGTCATTGTACAGGACAGCAAATCTATTTATGAATCAGACTTTCCTACAGAAGGAATTCCTTTTTATGACATGACCCTTGTGTCCTATGTACTTGAACCGACACGGACGACCTATCCACTGTCGTACATGGCAGAATTATTCGGAACGTCGCCTGTGTTTCCAGATCATTTGGATACGGAAGAAGAAAAAAGTGCCTGCATCTGTGGATTTCTTTTATCTCTTTATGCGACATCATTGGAGCATATGAAATCGAATGGAGTACAATCGCTTTTCGAAAAGATAGAAAACCCGCTTGCTGCTGTTTTGGCAGAAATGGAAAAAGCGGGTATTGCTACTGATCAGAAACGATGGGAAGCGGTCTGCCATGAATTAAAGGTACGGGAAAGGAAATTGCTGTCGCTGATTTACGAGGCAGCGGGAGAAGAATTTAATGTGAACTCACCTAAGCAGCTTGGTGTTATTCTGTTCGAAAAGATGGGCATGCCGGCCGGCAAGAAGACAAAGAACGGTTATTCCACAGCGGCAGATGTGCTGGAAATGCTGGCGAAAAGTTATCCCTTTGTGAAAGATATTCTGGAATACAGAACGATTTCAAAATTGATTTCCACATACCTTGAGGCACTGCCGCTGCTTATCCGCCCTGAAACGGGACGGATTCATACATCATTTAATCAGACAGTTACCGCCACAGGACGTTTGTCCAGCTCGGATCCCAATTTGCAGAATATTCCTGTCCGTACAGCAGAAGGGCGGCAAATTCGTTCGCTTTTCGTCCCGGGGCCGGGATATGACTGCTTTATTTCTTCCGATTATTCTCAAGTGGAACTCCGTGTATTGGCGCATATGTCAGGAGATGAAAGTCTTATCCGGGCGTTTCGCAACAAAGAGGATATCCACAGGCGAACGGCAGCGGAGGTCTTGGGAATTCCGTTTGAAGAGGTTACCTCAGAACAGCGGTCTCATGCGAAGGCTGTCAATTTCGGCATTATTTACGGAATCAGTGACTTCGGTCTTGCCAATCAGCTTGGCATCAGCCGCGGCGAGGCGGGAACGTATATAAAGAAATATTTTGAACGCTATCCCTATATTCATGCGTTTATGAAAAGTATGGTAGAAGATGCCCAAGAAAGCGGACGGGCAAAAACTCTTTTTGGAAGGTATCGGGAATTGCCAGACATCCGCAGTTCTAATTTCAATCGCCGTTCCTTTGCCGAGAGAACCGCAATGAACACTCCTATCCAGGGGACGGCGGCAGATATCATGAAGCTTGCTATGATTGAAGTGAGCCGACGTATAAAAGAGGAGGGGTACAAGAGCCGCGTTCTTCTCCAGGTTCATGATGAATTGGTGGTGGAAGCGGTTAGTGAAGAAAAAGAAAATCTGAAAACGCTTTTAAAAGAAACTATGGAATCCGTTGTGGAATTAAAAGTACCGCTCATTGCCGATGTCCACGAAGGCAAAAATTGGGCAGAAGCAAAGTAAGTACTGGAAGGACACAACGATGTATAGAATTGGACTTACCGGCGGTGTAGGCAGCGGAAAAAGCACAGTTTCCTCTTATATGAAAGAATTTGGCATTCCTGTTATTGATGGAGATTGCCTGGCTATGGAAGCAGTGGCTCCCGGCAACATTGCCATGAGGGAAATTCGGCAGGTTTTCGGTAATGGAATTTTTAATGAAGATGGTTCGCTGAACAGACTGAAAACAGCGGAAATCATATTCAAAGATGAAGAGAAAAGAAAAGCGCTTAATGGGATTATCCATCCTTATATTTGGCGCCGTACGCAGGAAGAAGTTATTGCCGCGCAGAATCATGGATATTTTGTGGTGGTACTTGATATGCCACTGCTTTTGGAAATAGACTGGCAGCTTCGTGTGGAGGCCGTATGGGTTGTGCAAGTGCCTTTGGAAGTACAAATAGAGCGGGTGATGGCTCGGAATGGATTTACTCGGAAACAGGTGCTGGAGCGGATTCACAAGCAAATGCCTACGGAAAATAAGTTAAACTATGCTGATGTTGTTATAGATAACAGCCGCTCACCGGAAGACACGAAGCGGCAGGTAAGAGAAGCTTTAATGCAAATTCCCGGCTTTGTGTTCCCCGGAGGATGCAATGATTAAAAAGCTGAAATACAAAGTAAGAAGAATAGAATTTGAACCACCGAGAGAAAATACGGGCGTTAAAGTGTTTGTCTTTCTTATGGCTGCATTAAGTTTGATTTTTTCATATATTTTTTGTGCGACTGTTTCTTGGCGCCCAAGTCCTATGATTCAGCATATTATCAATGAGAGTGCAGTGAGGGAAGGTATTTCTCCGTGCCTGATTGAAGCTGTCATGCTGACAGAAAGCAAGTTTGATGAGAAAGCAGTTTCCAAAGTCGGTGCCGTAGGAATGATGCAGCTTATGCCTGAAACGGCAGCATGGATTTCCGAACAAAGCGGATTGACGGCAGAAAAGTTGGAGGAGCCTGACCAAAATATACCTCTTGGGGCATGGTATCTGAATTTCCTTTTGAAAACTTACCATAATAATGAAATCCTGGCGCTGGCAGCATATAATGCAGGCCGCGGGAATGTAGATGAATGGATAAAAGAGAATAGGTGGGAAGAAGGATTTTCCGACATAGAAAGGATTCCATTTCCTGAAACGCGGGAGTTTGTAAAATCTGTGGTAACTGCAAGAGATCGTCTTGTGGAGAAAGATAAATGAAAATGGATGAAAAATTGGAAAAGGAACGGGAAGAGCGGCGTAAGCTTTTTCTATCCTGGGATATTGAAAATGATTTGCCTTGTGAAGTGGGTGATTATGTATTAAAACGTATTGATTTTCCTACTATGGAGGACCGTAAGACAGGAAAGGTGAAAACTGACATCCGCGTATATACGGCATTTGCATGGGAAAATGAAAAGAACGGCTGGATGGTAAAGGCTATTTTTGATGAAGAAACTAAAGATTACATGGTGAAAATGGATTTGCGGCTTATGACACTGACGCAACTTGAATCTATTACGGGGGATTTTGAGCAGTTTAAAAAGCGTGTCAGGGAACTGACGCCGAAAGCGATTGAAAAGGAGTTAATCCATTTGGAACGAGTTTCCGTGCTGGCAGCCGCTAAAGGTTTCATGAAGTGGGATTATGAGAAGGTGATGCCTGAAAGGATGGGACAGTATAAGCGGATTATTAAGCCGGTGAATCCAGTGGAGGGATTGAATGGGTCTTTCATCATCGGTGCGTATGAGTGCAGGGAACGAAATATCGGGGTTTTGTTCTTTTATAATATTTATCGTGAAGAGTATTATGGAGAACTTCGCGTAGGCGGGATTCCCGTGATTGTCCATCAGTATGACGCAACGACTATCAACGAGTTTTCTTCTCACATGGAAGCATATTTGGAAAAAGATTTGGAAACGCTTTATGAAAATCCTGTAGTAGAAGATTAAGTAATTTGTGTACAGGAAATTTTGGGTACGAGTTGACGTTAAGGAGGAAATACTTATATTTTTATGTGATATTGTTTGCAGTTCATACATTATTTATGCTATAATAACTGCCGTAAAGATTGTAATTAGTTTATAGTTTCCAGTAGAGTGAGCCGCGGCTCACTTTTTCTTATAGTAGGAGGATCGATGGGGAGAAAAGAAATTGAATTGGAAGCGGAAAGACTGCTTGAGCCTGCTTTGAAACAGCTTGGCATCGAGCTTATTGATGTGGAGTATGTCCGTGAACGGAACTGGATTCTCCGTGTGTTTATTGACAAAGAGGGCGGTGTTGATTTGAATGACTGTCAGCAAATCAGTGAAAAGGCAGGAGAATTGCTTGATGAGGCAGATTTGATTTCCGCTAATTACATGCTTGAAGTTTCGTCTCCCGGTCTGGACAGGGTATTAAAAAAAGATAAGGATTTTCTCCGTTATGCCGGCGAAGAAGTGGATGTAAAACTCTTTGCCCCCTTGGAAGAGGTCGGCGGGGTTAAAGCCTTTACTGCTGTATTAGACGGACTTTCTGATGATGGGCAGATTATGCTCATCTTTCAGGATAAACCGATCACCCTTGAAAAAGATAAGATTTCACAAATAAGAATACATTTTTCATTTTAAAATCAGGAGGAATCAGAAATCGTGAATAATAATTTGCTGCAGGCCGTAAATTTTTTGGTGGATAAGAAGAAAGTAGAAGCAGATGTTGTGTTTGATGCGTTGGAAATGGTACTGCTGACAGCTTATAAAAAGGAAATGGGAAGCAACGCAAAAACTTCTATTTCACTGGATAGAACCACTGGGGAGTATAAAATTTATGAAGAGAAAACCGTAGTGGAAGTGATTGATCCGGAATCGGAAAACGCAATCAATGAAATTACTGTGGAGAATGCAAAGAAAATCAGTAAAGATTATGAAGCCGGCGATATGCTCCGCGTTGATGTAACACCGAAAGATTTTGGCCGTGTGGCTGCTCAGGCCGCTAAGCAGGTGTTGATCCAGAAGCTTCGCGAAGCGGAAAGAGGATCCATATATGAAGAATTCTCCGGTCGTGAAGGTGATATTATCACCGGTACGGTAAAGTGGAGTGAATCCCGTACCGTATTTGTAGACTTAGGCCGTGTAGAAGGCATTCTTCCTTTTGCGGAACAGATTGAAGGTGAAACATTCCAGCCTAACGATAAAATTAAATGTTATGTACAGGAAGTGAGGAAGACTACAAAAGGACCGGAAATCATTCTTTCCAGAACTCACCCCGGGCTGCTGAAGCGCCTTTTCGAAATGGAGGTACCGGAAATTTACAGTGGTACTGTAGAAATTAAATCCGTTGTTCGCGAAGCTGGTTCCCGTGCCAAGATTGCCGTATATGCCATGGATCCCAATGTGGATCCGGTAGGTGCCTGTGTGGGACCGAAAGGGCAGCGTGTACAAAATATTGTCAATGAACTTCATGACGAGAAAATTGATATTGTTCGGTGGGATGAAGATCCGGCAATCTATATTGCCAATGCACTTTCACCGGCAAAAGTTGTTTCCGTTTCCGTCTGGGATGAAGAACGTTCTTCTTATGTCATTGTCCCCGATTACCAGCTTTCCCTTGCTATCGGCAAGGCAGGGCAAAATGCCCGTCTTGCAAATAAGCTGACCAACTGGAAAATTGATATCAAGAGTGAATCTCAGGCAGCTGAAGAAGGATTTGGCGAAGAAATAGAAGAAGATGATGATATCCTTTCTGATATTGAAACAGCTGATACAGGAGAGGGGGATAATGTGTGAAATTGAAAAAGATCCCTATGCGGATGTGCGTCGGATGCAAGGAGCTGAAACCTAAGAAAGAATTACTTCGCATTGTCGCTTTACCTACTGGTATTATTGAATTAGACCGTACAGGGAAAAAATCAGGTCGTGGGGTATATATCTGTAACAGCAGTGAATGTTTTCAGAAAGCCTTCGATTCTCATGGATTGGAACGTTCCCTGAAAAGGTCTGTGTCTCGTGATGTATATGACGCGATAAAGGAAAAAATAGGAAATGAATGAACCGATATACAGGTTGCTGGGATTATGTATGAAGGCAGGGCGGCTGCTTTCCGGTAGTGAACAGGTAAAAACTGCTGTGAAAGACGGAAAAGGCATACTCCTGATTCTGGCAGAGGATAGTTCGGAACGGACGAAAGAAGAGTATATCCGCTTAGCAAAACTTTCAGGAATAACTTGGCGGATATTCGGTGAAAAGGAAAAATTAGGACATGCTGTTGGTAAAGGCATACGGGCAGCCATCCTGATTTCGGACAGTGGATTTGGGACGTCGCTTCTGCAAAGGATCGATACCCTAAAATAAATAGAGATTGGGAGGTTACTTATGCAGAAATACAGAATATATGAGCTTGCAAAAATTTATAATAAAGGGAATGATGAAATCATTGCGGTGCTGAATAAAAATAATATTGAAGTTAAAAATCGGCTGAACAGTGTGGATGAGAAAGCAAAAAAGAGATTCTCGACAAAGCTTTTGCATCTCCTTCTGTCAAAAAGAATAAAAGGCCGCCTATGCGTACCGTACGATTTGATCAGCAAGGACGTCCGACCGGAAGCAAGACGGCGGAAGTACAAAAAAAATCTTATTCTTCATATAACACAGCTGTATCAAAACCTGTAAAAACGGGAATGCCGGAAGAGGCTAAGAAAGCAGAAGCAGATAAAAAAGCGGAGAAAGAGTCTCTGCAGCGGAAAAATATCATAAATGAAGGGAAAAAAGAGGGACGTCAGCTTCCGACAGGGAAAATGTCTGTAATTACGCATGACGGCCATATGGGTGAACAAATCCCCCATAAAGAGGGACAGCCGGCAAGAACAGAACGAAATGATCATCCTCGAAAAAACAATCGTCCACAGGGAGGATACCAACAGAGAGGTGAGCACTCACAGGGGGGGAATCAGCGAAGAGGTGACCGTCCTCAGGGAGGTCATCAGCAGCGTAGTGACCGTTTCCAAGGAGATCGGCGGCCTGTAGGAGCTAGACGCCCCGTGGGAGATCGCAGAAGTGGGGCTGCTGTTAAACCGGCAGGCGGTTTGGATGAACAGCCGTTGATTCCACAGGCAAGACGGGATCGTCCTGATAAGAAGAAAACAAAGAAGGACTATGAAAGGAGCAGAAGAGAAAAAGAAAGCGGCTCCCTTATGGCGCGGTCTTTGAACCAGAACAAAAAGAAAAAACACGTGACAGAAAAGAAAGCAACTGTATATCCGACAGAAATTGAAGTGCCGGAAAGCATTACTGTTAAAGAACTGGCGGAAAAATTAGGGCGTGAAGTTTCTGAAATTATTAAATACCTTATGCTTTCTGGTGTTATGGTAACAATTAACCAGAATCTGGATCATGAAACGGTAGAAATCATTGCGGAAGAATTCGGCGCAAAGATCATTGAAGCGGAAGCTCCGGCAGAGTTGGCCGAATATGTACCGGAAACAGATGATGAAAGATTTTTAAAACCGCGTCCGGCAGTAGTTACTATTATGGGACACGTTGATCATGGCAAAACAACTTTGCTTGACGCGCTGCGCTCTACGAATGTGGCTATGCATGAAGCCGGCGGTATCACACAGCGTATCGGTGCCTACCAGATCCGTTATAAAAATCATAAGATTACATTTCTTGATACTCCGGGACATGAGGCATTTACAGCAATGCGCTCCCGCGGCGCACAGCTGACGGATATCGCTGTCCTGATCGTAGCGGCTGACGACGGCGTTATGCCGCAAACCGTGGAAGCAATCCATCATGCGAAGAATGCAGGGGTGCCGATTATGGTAGCCATTAATAAGATTGATAAACCCGGCGCAAATCCTGAACGTATTAAGGAAGAGCTTTCCCATGAAGGACTTCTTTGTGAAGAATGGGGTGGGGATATCATTATGGTTCCTATTTCCGCAAAGAAAAAAGAAGGATTGGATGAATTGCTTGAAAACATACTGCTCGTAGCTGAAATGCAGGAGTTGAAAGCGAATCCGAATCGTGAGGCTTACGGTATCGTCGTTGAAGCCCAATTGGATAAAAACAGAGGGCCGGTCATGAGCGTTCTTGTACAAAATGGTACGCTCCATGTGGGTGACGGCATTTTAGCAGGCAAAAGTTGGGGACGTGTACGTGCCATGACTAATGAGACCGGACGTAAAATGAAAAGCGCTGAACCGTCCGCTCCTGTAGAAATTCTCGGCATGGACAGCGTTCCGGAAGCAGGCGAACATTTCTATGTTATGGATGCAAGCCGTGCAAGAAACATTGCGGAACTTCACGCTTCCCGGGCTAAAGAGGAAGAGCAGAGAAGTGTACAGAAGGTAACTCTTGATAATATCTTTGAAAAAATTAAAGAAGGCGAAATGAAACAACTGGATATCATTGTTAAAGCGGATGTCCAAGGATCTGTGGAAGCGTTGGTCCAGTCTTTCATGGGTATTAAGAGTGATGAGGTCCGGATAGCTGTCGTCCACTCCGGAGTCGGCGGGATTACTGAATCTGATGTCATGCTGGCATCGGCTTCCAATGCATTAATTATCGGATTCAACGTACGCCCTGATGCGAATGCGAGGGTGCTGGCAGAAAAAGATGGTGTGGATATCAGGTTGTATCGTGTTATCTATGATGCAATTGATGATGTAAAATCTGCCATGGCAGGGCTGCTTGCTCCGACAGTCAAGGAGATCCTTTTGGGACATGCGGAAGTCCGGCAGGTTATCCATACCCCGAAAGTCATTGTCGCGGGTTGTTATGTGCAGGATGGAAAGATAACCAGCAACAGCATGATTCGTATTGTCCGTGATGGAATTGTTGTCCATGAAGGGAAGATTGGTTCTCTCCGCCGCTTTAAGGATGACGTGAAAGAGGTTACGGAAGGATTTGAGTGCGGTATTGCCATTGAATCCTACAGAGATGTAAAGGAAGGCGATCAGCTGGAAGCCTTCAGGCTGGAAGAAGAGGTTGCTGAATTATAAATAGATAAAAGCGGCGTGGATTTCTTGCGCCGCTTTCTTTTCACTTATGCGAGGTAAATATGTCGGAATTAAGGGTAAGGAAAATGCAGGAGTTTATCAAGCAGGAAGTAGGGAATATGCTCCTCCGCGAACTGAAAGATCCAAGGCTCGGTTTTGTTACTGTGACGGGAGTCAAACTAACGGGAGACCTTCGGGAAGCTACTGTTTATGTAAGCCTTTTTGGACAAGAAGAAGAGAGAAAAGAATCTCTCATGGTTTTGAATAAATCAAAAGGTTTCATTCGAAAAGAATTGGGAACCCGTCTGAAAGTGTATTATACTCCTGAAATTTCTTTTGAAGAAGATAAGTCTCTTGATTATGGAATGCATATTGAAGGACTTCTGAAAAAGATCCACGAGGAGGATGGCAATGGGAATTAAGATTGGACAGGCAAAAGAAATAGAAATGGAAGAAGCCATTGCTTTCCTGCGTGAGCATGATCATTTCCTTTTGGCAGGACATGAACATCCTGACGGAGATGATGTGGGTTCGCTTTGTGCCCTTTACAATGTTCTTGTATCCATGGGGAAAACTGCGGATATGATTTTGCCTGATCCCGTTCCGTCGGCTTTTACTCTTGTGAAGTCGTCAGCAAAGGTATTAATGGAAATACCTGAAGACGGGACATATGATGCTATGGTTTTTACGGATCTGGCGAATATTTCCCGTGGCGGAGATTTTAATTTTCCCGATGTGCCAAGTTTATGTATTGACCATCATCAGACAAATGAAAAGTATACTGACTATTTATATTTAAAATACAAGTATGCAGCGACAGCAGAAATGCTTGCGGAAATGTTTTTTGCTATGGGTTTGAAGCTGGATAGGGATACCTGTAATGCACTTTATATGGGGATCGGAACGGACAGCGGATTTTTCAAATTCAGCTGTACTTCTGAACATACGCTCCTTATGGCAAGCCGTCTGGTAAAAATGGGAGCAGATCCGTCCTATATTTCCAATAAACTTGATGAAAAAACAGAAGAAGCGATGAAGTGTTACAAACTTGTTGCCGATACCGTCCATTCATATAAGGACGGAAAGATTGTTGTCGCTTATATGAATAAAGAGGCTATGGCGCTGGATGGAGAAAATTCTGATTATTACGCCTCTATTCCCCGCTGCATTAAGGGTGCGGAGATTGCGGCACTTTTTAAATATAAAGAGCAGGACGAATACCGCGTTTCGCTGCGCTCTTTAAATTATGCGAATGTGGCAGATCTGGCAGCTGAATTTGGCGGCGGCGGACATTGGAAAGCATCAGGGTGTACGATGAACGGAACACTTTCTGACTGCGAGAGAGTATTCGTAGAAAAAGCGGAGAAATACCTCTGATGGATGGTGTTCTTAATGTATTGAAACCTGCAGGAATGACTTCGTTTGATGTCATTGCTTGTCTGCGCCGCATTTATGGACAGAAAAAGATTGGTCACGGCGGAACACTGGATCCTATGGCAGCAGGCGTGCTTCCTGTATTTCTGGGACGCTCAGCCCGATTGATTGAATATGCGCCTATACATAGAAAAACATATGAAGCGGAATTCGTCATGGGGCTGGCGACGGATACTGAGGATATGACAGGAAGGATTATAAAAACAGGCAAAGTCTGCTCTGATATCTCGTTATGGGAAAGGGTGGCATCGAAATTTACAGGCATTATAGAGCAAATACCATCTTCTTACTCTGCCATAATGGTGGATGGAAAACGGGCGTACCAGTTGGCAAGGAATGGTAAACAGGTGATATTGCCTTCTCGCAAGGTGGAAGTATATCATTTACAGATACGGGAGATCCAATCGCCTTATATTCGTCTTTCAGTGACCTGTTCCGCAGGTACTTATGTAAGGGCACTGGGACGTGATTTAGGAAATAAGATGGGGGTGCCTCTTGCCATGTCCTTTCTTCTTCGGACGAAAATGGGGGTGTTTTCCATTGGACAGGCGAAAACGTTGGAAGAAATAGAAAGAAATCCTAAAGACTGCCTTATGACGGATATAAAGCTGCTCTTATCCAATCTGGAGAATGTATCGCTTTCGGAAGACGCGGCAAAAGATTTTCTTCAGGGGAAAAGGCTGCGTACTGCTTTGCCGGATATGGAAGTTACTGCGGTATTTCAAGGAGAATGGTTTTTAGGGACAGCATTTATAGAAAATGGTGTATTACATCCAAAGAAAGTGTTTTCGTGAGAGACTATGAATATTATTAAAACATTGGATCAACTGCCTGAAAAACGGCCGGTAGTACTGGCTTTTGGTTTTTTTGACGGTGTCCACCGCGGACATCAGGCGGTATTGCAGGCATGTCTGCGGTTAGCAAGAGAGAAAAAAGCGATGCCTGTGGCTGTCACTTTTTACCCCCACCCATTGACTGTATTATTACCTTCTGCGTCTATACAGCTTCTTCTGTCAGAAAGCGAGAAAGAGGAATTGTTTAAGCAGATGGGATTTGAGACAACTGTGGTCATCAGTCCGACGGAAGAATTTCTCGGACAAAGCGCAGGGAGATTTTTACAATCACTTTCAAGAATTACTTCACTTTGCGGGATCGTAACGGGAGAAAATTTTACTTTCGGGAAAAATGCTGAAGGGAATGCGGAACTGCTGAATTCCTATTTTCTCGATAAAGGTGTATTTATTCAAATTGTTAAATTGGAAAAAGCGGAAGGCGGCGTGATTTCCAGTACACGGATCCGGAAGTGTATCTTGCAAGGGGATGTAAAGAAAGCGGGATATTTTCTTGGCCGCCCATACCGTATTTGTGGCGATATAATTCATGGATTCCGACGGGGAACTGAGGTGATCAGATTTCCTACGGCAAATTTAAAGCCGGAGAGGGAAAGAGCGGTTCCCGGGGACGGTGTGTATGCGACACGGGCTTTTATTAGAGGGAGACAATATCCTTCTGTAACAAACGTGGGAACCAATCCGACTTTTGGAAATAAAGAAAGATCCATAGAAACATTTATATTCTCCTTTGATGAAAAGATTTATGATGCTCCTTTTGCATTGGAATGGATTGAGAAGATTCGCGAAGAAAAGCAGTTTCCTGATATAGAGGCACTGCGCAGGCAGATTGAAGAAGATATAAAGAGAGCCAAACAGATTTTAGAAGTATAGCCGGAAGCATGGGGACAAGTGTTCTTATGCTTTTATTTTGGCTCTCATGCATATTTGAATTGACACTATAATATAAGAGACTTACAATACATGTATTCATAATGTATTTTCATGAACTTCGTTTGAAGATATTTTATGAGGAAAGCATTTCGATGAATGATGCGTGAAGTAAAGGAGAGATGTACTATGGCGATTCGTTTTTCTGAAGTACTTGGCAAGATGAAAGGCTCGGACCTTGGTCCGTTGCTGGCATTGACAGCCCAGCCGGATATTATTTCTTTTGCGGGCGGGCTTCCTGCACCTATAACGTTTCCCCTGAAGGAACTGGAAGAGGTGGCAGTTAAAGTCAGACAGGAAGACGGAGCCGGTGCTATGCAGTATGGTCCGTCTTTAGGATTTATGGGGCTTCGTGAAGCTATTGCCGCCCGCATGAACCGTATGTATGTTCCCATGGGTATGACGGAAATTTCCGCAAAGAATATCATGATTGTTACAGGATCCCAACAGGGATTAGATATTACCGGCCGCGTATTCCTTGATAAGGATGACGTTGTTCTTATTGAGAGCCCTTCTTATCTTGGTGCTATCGGGGCATTTGCATTGGAGCAGCCTAAATTCGTGGAAGTTCCTACTGATGGGGAAGGAATGATTCCAGAAGAATTGGAAAAGCTTATCCAAACGACGGAAAGAGTAAAATTTATTTATGTAATTCCCAATTATCAGAATCCTACGGGTATTTGCTGGTCATTGGAACGCCGCCGGAAATTGATGGAATTGGCAACAAAGTATGAGATTCCTGTATTTGAAGATAATCCTTATGGTGATCTTCGCTTTGAAGGAGAAGAAATTGCGCCTTTAATTTCTATGGATCCAAAGCATTTAGTTATGTATTCCGGTACTTTTTCAAAAACGCTGGCACCGGGAATGCGTTTGGCATGGATGGTCTGCAATGATGATATCCTTGCTAAAATGGATCTGGTTAAAGGATCCACCGACCTTCATACACCTTCTGTTACACAGCGTGAAGTGGCACTCTACATGCAGAATTATGACTTTGAAAGACATGTCGAGGAAAATTGCAGATTATACGCTCATCGACGTGATGTCATGTGTGACGCAATAAAAAAACATTTCCCTGCTGATGTAAAGTGTACCTATCCCCATGGAGGTCTGTTCCTTTGGGTAGAATTACCGGACGGCTGTGATGCGCGGGATCTCTTCGCGGAGGCGATCAAAAGAAAAGTAGCTTATGTGCCGGGAGACAGTTTCTTCCCTGCCTCCGGCAAAAGGAATTATTTCCGGCTGAATTTCTCTTACAATGATGACGAAAAAACTGTCGAAGGCATCAGGCGTCTTGCAGAAGCATTGAAATCTTATCTGACTGTGAAATAAACAATAAAATCATAACCACCCGTAAAACGGGTGGTTTGCTCTGACCCTATAAGGGTCTTCCTCTAGTGGTTACCCTCTAAAGAGGGTATTGAATAATCCGGCAACCACTCTGTTATTACAGGCTGCCCCCTACGCGGGGGCTCTTTCTATGCCTACTTCACTGGCTCACCCGTAAACGGGTCTGTATATTCTTTAAAATTTAAACTGTCTTGCGCTATGTCTTCTTCCAGTTGATTGCGTATATACTCCTTTATCGCTCCTTCATATCTTCCAACTGTATCTACATAATAGCCTCTACACCAGAAGTGGCGATTCCCATACTTATATTTTAAGTTAGCATGTTTATCAAATATCATAAGACTACTCTTACTCTTCAAATATCCCATAAAACTTGACACGCTCAAATGCGGCGGTATCGTTACCAGCATATGGATATGGTCCGGGCAGCATTCTGCCTCTAAAATCTCTACATGCTTCCTGATACATAATTCTCGTAGAATTTTCCCAATATCACTTCTTAATTTCCTGTATATGATTTGCCGTCTATATTTAGGGGCAAATACTATGTGATATTTACATCTCCACTTGCTGTGTGATAAGCTTTTTACGTCATTCATTGACACCGAACCTCCTTAATATACAATGATGTGGTTGCCAGACCGCTATCATTGTACCATTAGGAGGTTCTTTCCTTTTCTATAAGATGACTTTTATCTACCCCCAGTTTAACTGGGGGTTTACTCATGCCTTTTCGGCGGACAATAACACTATAAAAATCCATGCAATTGACAGCATGGATTTTTATAGTACAGAGTTTAGTAGCCTTTCGCCTTATTTATTTCATTAGTAAGTTTTTCGCCTTTAGAGAAAGTGATAAAATTATTTTTCAGTAATTCAAGCACACGTTTCCATGAGTCCGGTGTGAAAGAAGCAGAATGCGGACTGATGATAACATTTTCCATGGACCAGAAAGGATGGTTTTCCGGCAGCGGTTCTTTTTCAAATACGTCTAGCGCAGCGCCGGCAATACGATGTTCCGAAAGCGCTTCCACCAGTGCGTTTTCATTTACTACGGAAGCTCTTGCGATATTGATGAAGAAAGAAGTTTTTTTCATCAGAGAAAATTCTTTTTTTCCGAAGAACTCATTTGTTTCGGGGGTGGAAGGCAAAGCAGCAATGGTGATGTCTGCCTTCGGGAGAACGTCTTTTATCTGATCTGCCGTATAGACTTGGTCGGTGAAAGGGGCATCAGATATATGTTTTTTTACAGCAAGTATTTTTGTATTGAAACCTTTCATCCGTTGGGCGATTGCTTTTCCGATGCTGCCATAACCAATGATGGCAACAGTCTTTTGGTAAAGGGAATCCGTTTTCGGTCGTTTCCAAATTTTTTGATCTTGTTGGCGGATCATGACGGGAAGGCAGCGTACCAGACTCAAGAGAAGCGCTAATGTATGATCGGCAACAGCGTGGTCATGGATGCCGTGAGAGTTTGTCAGTATAATGAGCCTTTTTAACATATCTTTTGTAAGAAGGTGTTCTACACCATCTGACAGAGAATGAATCCAGCGAACATGGGGTGATGCTTCCAGAAAAGGCTGCACATTTTGAAATCCCCACATGGCGATCGCATCGGCATCCGATACATGAGAGAGTGCGTCACAGGGAGATGGGTATGACTCTATAACGGATCCGGGAACGGCATTCCGAAATTCTGTCAATTTTTCTTCTGAAATTTTATTAAGAATCACAAGTTTCATAGAAGCACATCCTTTCTGTAATTGATTATATCATTTTCCTGAAAGGGGTTTATGAATAGAGATAGTTTGATTATAATTAAGGAAATAAATTCACGATGGAGATAAAATGGCAGAGAGAAAAAGAACATTGAAAAGAACATCTTTTACAGGGAAACGAAAAGTTGTCCGCCGAAGAAAGAAGAGTAGAGGGCATTCCCTGCTACTTTTACTGTTTTTCTTAATTGTTATATCGGTGGCATCTTGCACGCTGGCGCATCCTTTTTCTGATGAAAAAGAAACAATGGTTTCGGTGAATACTGCGATCCATCATCTTTTTGGCGAGGAGTCTTCTGAAAGAGATGGAAAAGGGAAAAGCGGCGGCAGAGTGGAAGAGGTGAAGAAAGAGCCACAGTCCATTATCAAAGAGTTCATGAATAGACTTAAAGGCGGGGAAAATAAAGGAAACAACGGCGATGGAAATAACATCCTTACAAAGCGTGAGGAAAAGAACCCTTCTGATACGCGACTAAAGGCATCTGCAGCGAAGCAGAGAGAACCAGCGGAGAAAAAAGCGGGAGGAAACTCCTCGTCGGTGACCGGCCGTTTAGCGGTAGTTATAGATGATGCAGGACTTGATTTGGAATCGCAGCGGATATATGAAGAGATTGGAGTCCCTTTGACGCTTGCCGTTATGCCGAATAAAATGTACACATCAGAAGCGGCAGCGGAATGGTCCCGTTATGGAATGCCTGTTATTCTTCATCAGCCCATGGAGCCGGTTTCAGGTTCGGGCATGGAAGAAAAGACCATATTAACATCCATGAGTGATGAAGCGATACGATATATGCTGAAAGAATCGCTTGAACAAATACCGCAGGCGGTGGGAATCAATAATCATCAAGGTTCAAGAGCCACCACTGATGCCAGGGTCATGCGTGTTGTAATGAATGAACTTTCACACAGAGGGCTGTTCTTTTTTGACAGCCGTACCAATACCACGACTGCGGCTGACAGCGCGGCAGCCTCATATGGCGTTCCCTATGCAAGGAATGATTTATTTGTGGATAATTCTGCCGATGAAGGTGAAATCCGGGCGATGATACAGGAAGGGGCCAATCGGGCGAAAGCCCGCGGCAGCTATATTATCATTGGGCATTGCCGCCCTCATACGGCAGCGGCATTTCGCGATATTGTCCCACAGCTTCAGGCGCAGGGAATCGAATTTGTTTATGTATCGTCTTTGTTAAGGTGGTAAGATGGAAAAAAACAAAGTAGTTATTATTTCCGGCGGTACATCGGGAATCGGATTGGCTACGGCAAAAATCCTTGCGTCAGAAGGGTGGAAAACAATTCTGCTCGGTCGAGACATGAGTAAGGGGCGCGGGGCGCAGGAAGAAGCTCAAGGCAGCATCTTTATTCCCTGTGATGTGACAAATACAAGGATAGTGAAAAACGCAATTGAAAAGGCTGCATCCTTTGGAGAAATCAGAGGCGTCGTGTCCTGTGCCGGTATTTATACGGAAGGTCTTTTGGATAATGTAACAGACGAAGAAATGCAGAAATTCTTTGAAGTAAACATTTTCGGTACAATAAAATTACTCCGCGCGGCTGTCCCGTTCTTACGTATGCAAGGAGGGAGCATTGTAACGGTGGCTTCCGATGCTGCCATTCAGGGAAATGTACAGTGCAGCTTGTACAGCGCGACGAAAGGGGCGGTTACCGCTTTTACCCGTTCGTTGGCGCTTGAATTGGCAGTGGATAACGTGCGGGCCAATGTGGTTTGTCCCGGAGACGTGGCGACGCCTCTTTTGGAAAAGCAGCTTCAAACTTACGGCGGTTCGATAAATGAAATGAAAAATTGGTATCCTCTTATGCGAATTGCCGATGCGGAAGAAATAGGGCAGGTGATTGCCTTCCTTATTTCCGAAAAGTCTTCTTATATGACAGGTGCGGTTATTCCTGTCGATGGAGGATTGACGGACTGGTAAGTATGATTTTGTTCTGATAAAGGATATAATGGTCATAGATAAGGAAATGTTGATTTAGTATAATTAAGCCGTAAGCGGCATAAATGTAATCGGCTGAGCCGAAAAGACAGGAGGGCATGATGAACGGAGACAAGAGTGTGGAAGAAATAAAAAAAAACAGCAGTCGGTGCTGCGAAGGAGGCTGTGCAAGAGGTGAAAGAATCTGTTGAGGCCACAGCGGAAGATATGGAGAATGTGCCCGAAGTTCACCTTGAAACACCGGAAGCTGATGTGGAAGTTACCTTTATTGATGATCGTGATAAAGAGGCGGAAGGTTTGATTCACTGGGCGGCTGCCCGCGCAGGCGTGATCGTGGCGGCTCCACTTTTGGGGACGGTGTCTCTTATTGCCAATGAAGTATACATGATTTCTAAAATTGGAAGCGTTTATGGAGTAGATGTTCCGCAGAAAGCGGTTCTTTCCTTTATCGGTTCTTTAGGGGCAACCGTTGTCGGCACAACCGTTGCTACACTTTTACCGATTCCGTTTATCCAGATTCCCATCGGGATTTCCGTAACTTATGGATTGGGAAAAGCGGCCGTCCGTTGGATTAAAGACGGAATGCCTGATGATACGAGACCCTATAAGGCGGTCTTTGAAGAGGGACGAGCGGAGGGTAATACGCTGGTTGGAGAAATTAAAGAAAATCCTGAAAAGGATATTCCCCTTGGCGATGAAAAGAGAGATTTTACGAAAGAAATTAAAAAGACAGTTGACGATGTATATCCTGAAAAAGCGCATGAAGCTGTGGATAAACTGGCAGACCAGCTGGTAGATACGTTTAACCTTCTGGGTGAACAGCTTGTTACAGCCTTGAAAAAAGCAGGGATGACTGATGAACAGATTGAAAAAGCAAAATACACTACTATTGGCGCAGCAGAAATAGCAAAGGAAACAGCCGAAAAGACAGCAAAAAATTTGCGTGCTGTTGCCAGAGTGAAGTCAAGAAAACTTCAGGAAGAGGCACGGCAAAAAGCTTCTGAGATGAAAGAGCAGGCAAAAGAACAGATGGAGGAATTGCAGAAGAAAAAAGAAGAAATGAGGCGCCAATCGGAAATTCGGGCTGAACAGGCCAAACTGAAATCGGAAAAACTGAAAGCCCAAGCGAGAATCCAGATGCAGGAAGCAAAAGTCCAGGCAGATAAATTGAAGGAACAAGTTCGTACCCAGGCTGAAATTGCTCAGGATAAAGCAAATGAATTGAAAGAGAAGGTGAATGCGAGGGCAGACGATTACAGAAGAAATGTTTCTGCTGCTGCCAACCGTGCCAAAGCCGATATTCTTGGGTATGTGGATGACTTTCGTACGAGAACAGAAGAACGGGCCGCTCAAATTCGGGCAAAAGATCGTAATGCAAAGGGAGGGGCTATTGAAGGCAGTGAATTTTCTCAGGAAACTGTTGGGAAATCTTCTGAAAAGACAAAAAAATAAAGGATTTAAACCAGCACCTGATATTACGGGATTGAATAAAGAACATCATAGAGATGTCGTATGGCGCCCTGTAAGCCCCTGGAGTAAAAGGCGGTGGCGGTTCAAACGTACAAACCATCCATGGTTCAAAAAACGATAAAATGAAAAATCCGCCTGCAGCTTGATATATAGATGTCAAACTGCAGGCGGATTTTATGTGGAAATGTAAAATCGGAATACAAGGCCCCCGGTACATATTGATTTTTTTTAAAGATGCTTCATGAAACTTAATTATCCTATTTTCAGATTATGGAAGACTACATTTAAAAATGCGGAAACTACATCGGGATCGAAAAGGATTCCGGATCCGCTGAAGATGGCACGGGAAACTTCCGGCCGGTCTTTATGTTTAAAGTTGGGCGAAGAAAAAATAACATCGTCATAGTAAGAGGCCAGCGCAATAATTCTGGCTCCCAAAGGAATATTGATCTTTTTCAGATGTTTCGGATATCCTGTGCCATCCCAACGTTCATGGTGGAAACGAATAAGAGGAATGAGATCCTCCATGCCGGGACAGGACTCCAGTATGTTAGCTCCTAAGTCAGGATGTCTTTTATAGACCTGGATATCTCTTTTGGAGACATAGGGGTAATTGGTCAGCACATGGTTGGGTACACAGATGAGACCGATGTCATGAAGCAGGCCGGCATTGCGGATAAGCGTAATTTCATTGGCAGTAAGGCGCATGTAAATGGCAGTAGCTGCTGCTAAATTGGAGACACGCTGAGAGTGCTCATACAGAGAAACTGATTTTATGCGCATCAAAAATAAGAGATGATTGATGACCATATTCAGCTTATTTTTATCGTCGATGCTTAGTTCAGCAGATTGGAATATCGAAGTGGGGTACATAGAAAACCTTAATCATAAAAATAAGAAAGAGAGCCGTAGGTGTTTTTCCGGTTTAAACCGAAAAGAATTTATCTTTCATGCCGCTTCATCCAAGCGGTCATGTAAGTGCAGTCAGAACGAACTGTATACCGATTTTTGACAGCCCAGCTATAGGCGGCTTCGGCGAGCTGGGCGGCTAAACCCTTTCTGGATAATGCGGCGGGAACGATGGTATGAAGTACAGTAAAGACATGACCTGTTAAATCATATTCAAGGCAGGAGAGGCCTTTCAGTGATTCGATTTTAAATTTGTGGTTCTTAATATCATGTGTAACCATAGTGACATTTCTCCCCTGGGTAGACAGATTTTATTTTACAGGAAAATAAGGATATGTCAAAGTTTCATTGAAAGAAAGACAGCATTTGTTTCCCTGGTAAGAAAGACGAATTTTCCTGAGAGAACCAGCCTTAAAAATGCGTAAAGAATACAGGCGGGAACACCATTTTCTTTTATTTTTCAAGATTAGCTTATGCTATAATTTATTATATGATGTCAGAAGAAATTATACATCCAAGTAAAAATCTATACTGTTATAAAAATATTTCGATAGAAAACATAAGTTCTGTTTTGTGGAGGTTGTCTTGGGGACATTTAAAATTACCTATCTTCACCATAGCGGGTTCATCTGTGAGCTGGAAGACTGTATTCTTGTTTTTGATTACTACATGGATCCTGAAGGAAAGTTGGATGACCTTTGTGAGGTCTCATCAAAACCGCTGTATTTTTTTGTGAGTCATTTTCATGCGGATCACTTTAATCCTGAGATTAATCGGTTCGAAAGCCGGGCAGAAGGATATTTCATCCATCGTGACTGCACACTGACGCTTAGAAATCATGAGATGCTCCACTGCATGGAAGTGGGAGATTTTATGGTGACAAAATATTTTCGAATCAAGATGTTCGGATCCACTGATGCGGGGGGATCATTTTTAATTAACCATCCGAAAGCTTCTGTTTTCCACGCAGGTGATTTGAACTGGTGGCACTGGGCCGGGGAAGGAGATTCTGATAATCTGGCAGCACGCGATGAGTATTTTAAAGAATTGGAACGGATTCCCCGGGTATCCATGAATATCGTGTTTTTCCCGGTGGATGCCCGACAGGCGGTGGCAAGAGAATGGGGAGTCAAAGCATTTTTGGAGAAATTCGATGTGAGTACAGCATTGGTACCAATGCATGCATTTGGAATCCGTTGGTCGCCGTCTTACGAATTCCGCTGGCGATTTCCCGATATTCCCTTATGGATACCGAAGGCGGAGGGCGATGTTTATGTGGGAGAAGTAAAATGACTTATACATGGATTTATATTATGCTGCTCATGTTTGCAGGAAGTTTTATCTTACAGATGGTACCACTCTTATTTTATTTCGAAGCGGTTATTGCTGTGAACCTGCTGATTTTAGCGGCTTCTTGGTTTATACTTCGGCGTGATCGATTTTCAGACTTCCGGTCTAATATACTTTTTATGGCAGGGCTTACGATAATTAATATTCTGACAGACTTGGGCATACTCACTCATTCTATGTCGTGGGTTGCTTTTGGTGCCCTTCTTATCTGGTCGATGACCGGTGGAGGCAGGAGTCATTCATGAAAAAGGGAAAGCGGAAATTTTGGGTATAAGCGAGCGGCTTGTCTGCAATTTATTGAGGATAAACCGAAAATATAGTTTTGGAATATTCGTGTTTATCGGATTTTTGGGAGTTTTCCATCTTGACAATAAATTGCAAAGATTCTAAAATTGAATTAGTCAATCGAAAGATTGTACTTTTTTAGTGTTTATTTCCAATTGAAACTAAAATATATAAAGAAAAGAGGTGAAAAAATTGGAGAAAGATGAAATCTTATTGTACGTTATCATAGCAGGGATTATTGCAGCTGTAATTGGTGCTGGTATAGGATACTTACTCCGCAGACGTATTGCCGAAGCAAGGATCGGTTCTGCTGAAGAAAAAGCTGCACAGCTTGTTGCGTCGGCAGAAAAAGAAAGAGAAAATGCTTTGCGTGAAGCGGAGACGCTGAAAAAAGAAACGATTGTACAAACCAGAGAAGAACTTCATAAACTCCGTGAAGAGGTGGAACAGGAGCATAAGGGGCGCCGCGATGAGTTGCAGCGTTATGAGCAGCGTCTGGTTCAGAAGGAAAGTAATCTGGACGCAAGAAGCAGTAATCTGGAACAGCGGGAAAGTGTGTTGGCAAAGAAGGAAACCCAGCTGAAGGCACAGAAAGAAAAAGTGGATAATTTATGTGTTATGCAGCAGACGAAGCTGGAAGAAATTTCACATCTTACCCGTGATCAGGCGAAGGAAATGATTCTTGCCCGCGTTAATGATGAGTTGGCACATGAAAAGGCGGTCCGTATCAGGGCGGCAGAAGAAGAAATCAAGCTGACTTCTGATAACAAAGCGCGTGAAATCATAGCAGCTGCTATTCAAAGAAACGCTGCTGATACAGTTTCTGAAACAACGGTTTCGGTAGTTTCCCTGCCGAATGAAGAAATGAAGGGCCGTATTATCGGACGTGAAGGGCGGAATATACGCGCAATTGAAACATTGACCGGTGTTGATTTGATTATTGATGATACACCTGAAGCGGTTATTCTGTCCTGTTTCGATCCGATTCGCCGTGAAATTGCCAGATTGTCCCTGGAAAGTCTTGTGAAAGATGGACGAATCCATCCTGCAAGAATTGAGGAAGTTGTGGCAAAGACAAAGAAAGAAGTGGATAAAGCGATTCGTGAGGCCGGTGAAGAAGCGGTACTCCAGTGTGGAATTAGCGGCATGCATCCTGATCTGATTAAGATACTGGGGCGTTTGAAATATAGAACGAGTTATGGACAAAACGTTCTCCAGCACTGTATCGATACTTCCTACTTTGCAGGTATTCTTGCGGCGGAAGTCGGTGCAGACGCGGATATGGCAAAACGGGCTGGCTTGCTCCATGATATTGGTAAAGCGGTAGATCGTGAACAGGAAGGCACCCATGTGGAACTTGGCGTGGAACTGGCGCAGAAATACCATGAACCGATGCAGGTCATCAATGCTATTGCATCACATCATGGCGACACGGAAGCCGTATGCGTAGAGGCGGTTCTTGTAGCGGCGGCTGATGCTGTTTCTGCGGCTAGACCGGGTGCCAGGAGGGAGACGCTTGAAAATTATATCAAGAGACTGACGAAATTGGAAGATATTGCCCGTTCATATCCGGGGGTATCCAGTTGTTATGCTATCCAGGCAGGCCGTGAAATCAGAGTCATTGTAAAGCCTGAAAAGGTTAATGAAGACCAGGCTGTGATTCTTTCTCATGATATTGCCCAGCAAATTGAGAAGGAGCTGCAGTATCCGGGGCAGGTGAAGGTAGTTATTATTCGAGAAACACGGGCTATCGATTTTGCAAAATAAGATAAAAGGGAGTCCTTTTCGGGGGATTCTCTTTTTTGTGCTTTTGGAACGGGGAAAACCATTTATGATATAATGAAAAACAATGTAAAATATTTTTTGAATATTGTGAGGTCATAAATATGGACAGAGAAGAACTGGACAGACAATTAAAAGAACAGGGGAAAAATATAGAATTGCAGACGGATAAGTTCTCTTCAGGGCGGAAAAAACTGGCGGCCGCGGCAGTGGTTCTTTTGATTACCAGTTTCATAGGGGGATGTTTCTTCGGTGATATTATTCCGGGAAACAAGCAGGGAAACAAAGCGGAATCTTCTTATTCCTTTCCACAGACAGAACAGAAAAAAGTGGAGGAGCTGCCGGCAATCAGAAATACGGCTGTTGTACAGGCGGTCAAAGAAGTTGGTCCGGCTGTCGTTGGGATCACGACGCGGGTTTATGATAAAGATATTTTTAACCGCCGTGTGGCGGTGGGGCAGAGTGTCGGTTCCGGTGTTATTTTTGATAAGAAGGGATATATTGTTACGAATAATCATGTCGTGTCAGGCAGCAAAGAAGTTAATGTTTCTCTTTCCAATGGACAGACTGTCCCCGGCAAAGTAGTGGGAACCGATGCGTCTACTGATTTGGCGGTGGTAAAAATTGATAGCAGCGATAGCTTGCCTGTGGCGGTCCTTGGTGATTCTGACGCACTTCAGATAGGGGAAACTGCGATTGCTATAGGGAATCCCCTCGGTCTTGAATTTCAAGGGACAGTTACGGTTGGTGTTATCAGTGCATTAAACAGGTCGCTTGACGATATTGATCAGCGTTTTAAATTAATTCAGACTGATGCGGCCATCAATCCGGGAAATTCCGGTGGTGCTCTTGTGACGGCAGATGGGAAAGTCGTAGGAATTAACAGTGCGAAAATATCCAAGGAAGGCATTGAGGGAATGGGGTTTTCCATTCCTATTAATCAGGCGAAGGGAATTATTGAACAGCTTATTGCCAATGGCAAGGTGGTCAGAGCATATTTGGGAGTTTATGCGGCGGATAAGGATATTGCAGCCCGCTATGGATATCAATGGGATCATGACTCGGGAGTTCTTGTCATGAAAGTGGCGAAGAACAGTCCTCTGAGTTTGACTGATGTCCATATAGGGGATTATATTTTATCTATTGATGGCAAAACGGTCAATACCGTAAAAGAAATGAGGGAAATTATTGATGCTCATAGACCTGGAGACAAGATTTCCCTGGTGTATGAACATAATGGCAGAAGCGAAACAACGGAAATTCTTTTGTCATCGGTATCTGAAAGTGATCAGTAATGAGATTCTCGATCCGGGCTATTGGAAAGATAAAAGAGAAATGGATGCGGGATGGTATTGAAGAATACTCTAAACGTCTGAAGCCCGTGGTAAAAGTGGATGTTTTAGAGAGTGATGAAGAAAAGATGCCGGAAAATCCTTCTGCGGCTATAAAAGGAAAGGTGCTGGAAAAAGAGGGAGAAAAGCTTCTGAGATCAATTCAAGACTCAGGTTGTGTGGTGCTGCTGGACATGAATGGTAAGAAAGTTTCTTCTGAAGAATTGGCCGCATGGATCGCGCAAAAGACCATCATGGGTACGAGCCATTTTTATTTCATAATTGGTGGTCCCTATGGTAATGGAAAAAATATCCAAGCGCGTGCTGATCTTAAGTTATCAATGGGGCCGATGACTTTTACACATCAGATGGCGAGATTGATACTGTTTGAACAGCTTTATCGTGCTGTAAAAATTAATCATCATGAGCCATACCATTTGTAAAAAAATTTAAAGTTTATTTGCGGAGTTTGATAAAATTGTTTAAGATATAAAAAGAAGGTTTTTCTTCTATACAAATTCAAATTATGTCAGGAGGGATAATCATGGGGGAAAAAATAATCAAAGCGAAAGATTTTATGACCAAGTATGTGTTTAGCATTCCACCTGACGTAACTGTTCATGAATTGGTAAAATTATTTGTTACTCACCCGGTGAGTGCTGTTCCTGTGGTTGGTGACGACAATGAGTTGCTGGGAATTGTTTCAGAAGGTGATCTTCTTTATAAAAAAGTGAAACCTAAGGTGCCGGCATATTTGGATATTTTAGGTGCAAATATCTATTATTGCGGATTCGGCAGGTATGAAAGATCTTTCAGAAAGCTTTTGGCGACACAAGCTGCGGATTTGATGACAAAGGATGTTTGCTGTGTGACACCGGAAACAGATATGGAAACAATCATGAACCTTATGATTGACGAACATTTGAAAACAGTACCGGTTGTCGAAAAGCCCAACCGGCTTGTAGGAATTATTACACGGCATGATATACTGGGTGCTATTGCGGCAACTGAATTGGAAGAAAAGATGGCAGAAAACCATAAAAGTACAGAAGAATAGGGAGTGATAAAGGGCGGTATGGTGGCTGCCCTTTATTTTTCTTTTATGATGAAAGCCGATTTATCAGGTTCCTTGAAAAGATTTTTGAATTTTGCTATGATACGAATGATTTTTACCTTATAATAAAATCGAAATAATAAAATCGAAGTAAACCATGGCTTTTTATAAATGATGGAGTGATTTTTTTGGAAAAATTGATTATTCATGGAGGACATTCTCTGCGCGGCACTGTGCGTGTATCCAGTGCTAAAAATGCGATTTTGCCTATTATCGTGGCGACATTACTTCCTGTTACACCGGCGACTATTGTAGATGCCCCTCATTTGGATGATGTTTCCACGATTTGCAGCGTCCTTGAATCTTTGGGTGTGAAAGTAACTCATGGAGAGGGGCGTATTACATTTGATGCGGTTGAAGTAAATAAAACAGAAGCTTCTTATGAACTGATGAGCCGTATGAGGGCGTCTTTCCTTGTCATGGGTCCCCTTCTTGCGAAGATGGGGCATGCGAGGATTGCCCTTCCCGGTGGCTGTATGATAGGAAGCCGCCCGATTGACCTGCATCTAAAAGCTTTTGAGGCTATGGGAGCTGAAATTCATGTAGGAAACGGATATGTGGAAGGATGGGCACCCGGCGGATTAAAGGGAAATACCATTTATCTGGATTTTCCCAGTGTAGGTGCCACGGAAAATATATTGATGGCAGCTGTAACAGCAAAGGGACGCACCATTATTGAAAATGCAGCAGAAGAACCGGAAATTGTTGATCTTGTTACATTTCTTAATGGAATGGGTGCAAATATTAAAGGCGCAGGTACGAATGTAATCCGCATTGAAGGTGTGAAAGAGCTGTATGGCGTAGACCATACGGTTATTCCTGACCGTATTGAGGCGGGAACCTTTATGATCGCAGCGGCAATGGTCGGTGGTGATGTATTGATTTCCAATGTACTTACAGAACATTTAAAACCACTGCTTGCGAAGTTAAATGAGGCGGGAGTAAAAGTGGTCAAAGATATTGACAGTGTCCGGGTCATTAGTGATGGTAAGATACGTTCCACTGATATTAAGACATTGCCTTATCCGGGGTTTCCCACGGATTTGCAGGCGCAATTTATGGCGCTGATGACCATTGGTGATGGTTTAAGCCGTGTAACGGAAACTGTTTTTGAAAACAGATTTATGCATGTAGGTGAATTGCAGCGTATGGGGGCTTCCATACAGGTAGAAGGCCGTACGGCCAGCATCAGAGGGGTACCGTTTCTGCGGGGGGCTTTTGTGAGAGCCACAGATCTTCGCGCCGGAGCAGCGCTGACTTTGGCCGGCTTGGCGGCGCATGGGCAGACCGAGATTGGGGAACTTCACCATATCGATCGCGGCTATGATCGTCTTGTGGAGAAATTACAGGGGTTAGGAGCTGACATTGTCCGTGTCACCGAAGACTAAACGGGAGAGAAGTAAAAATACATATCTTCAACGTTCCCTTTTGCTTGATTGGGTAGGTGCTTTTGGCGCGGAAGATATAGGTATTGATTTAGGGACATCCAATGCGGTTATTTATGTAAAAAATAAAGGTCTTGTGTTTCCTGAAGCTGCTGTAGTGGCAAAGAATGAAAATACTAAAAAGATATTCGCTTATGGTGTTCGCGCGGGAGAAATGGAAGGCCGTCTTCCTAAGGGGCTCCAGCTTATACGCCCGCTTAAAACCAGCGCAATCATTGATTATAACAGTGCAGCATATCTGATGAACGCTCTGATTAACCAGTCCTATCTGAAAGGTATATTTTTCCACCCGCGTTTACTGATGTGCGTGCCGGTGGGGATTTCAAAGGTACAGCGCAGGGCTCTTCTTGAAGCGGCTGTAGCTGTAGGAGCGAGAAAAACAGTACTTATTGATCAGCCGATTGCAGCAGTTATGGGGCTTGGTTTAAAATTAGATCGTATGCAAGGTGTGCTTGTTGTGGATATCGGCGGCGGATCGACAAAAATTTCTGTCGTATCCAGGCATGGTGTAGTAAATAGCCATTTTTCTACAGAATCGGGAATGCTTATGGATGAAGCTATTATGAATGTGATTTTGGAAAAATACCATATTCGTATTGGACGGAAAGCGGCAGAAACATTAAAAATGGCTCTTGGCGTGGAATGGGATTTAAATCGCGATACCCGTATATGTGAAGTCTGCGGTATCTCAACAATTACAGAACTTCCTGTGAAAATTGCTGTGACAGGGGAGATCGTTGCCCAGGCGCTGAATCCGATTTTATACAGGATATTTTCAGGTATTACTTCTGTGATACAAATGACACCGCCGGCAATCCTGGGAGATATCCGGGAACATGGGATTGTATTGATCGGTGGTGTAGCGCAGCTGAAAGGATTAAACGAGCTCGTATTGAAAGTAACAGACATGAAAGCACATGTGGCGGATCATCCTTCTTATGTAAATGCAGTAGGCGCAGGATCTGCCTTGGAGTATATGGATTATTTTCGTGATTCATTGCAGGATTTGCATTAACAGCAGGAAAGAATTGTCTTGGGATAGTTCTTTTTCTTTAATTCGTAAAGAATGCTTTCTTTTGAGTGTGAAATGCTTATAAAATGTTAAAATAAAAAGTAGTTTTTATAAAAGTGAGGTTATTATGAAAAATTCAACAAAAATAGGAATGGCGATTATTGCCGCTGCGAGTATCTTAGGTGCTGCATATGTATACGCTTTTACCGGGGTGGTAGAAGAAAAAGCAATTATGGCGGGAACGGTTGTATCCGTCGTCGAACCGGGAACTGCCGTAAAAGAAGGCGATGTGTTGGTAACAGTAACTTCTTTGGCCGGAGCGGTACCTGCATCTCGGGCTGCTGCTGATGGTGTCGTTAAAGAAGTCAAAGTGGTTAAAGGACAAAGCCTGAATAAGCAGGATGTCGTGGCAGTTATTGAATATCGCTGATTATCTTAGGAGAATTTAAAATGTCCGGTTTTAGAATAAAATACAAAGTACTGGCTATATCAGTATGTCTGGTGTTTGCAGGTTGGGCAGCTGTTTCAGCAGAAGAATTTCTTCCTGTTTCCGAAGTGCGTGAAGGGATGCATGGATATGCAAAAACGGTCGTTCATGGAACACAAGTAGAGACCTTTGATGTTGATGTGCTTGGTGTAATGAAGCAGAAAGGCGCCACGGGCGGGGATCTTATCCTTGTAAAAGTATCGGGGGATCTGATTGATAAGACAGAAGGGATTGCTCAGGGAATGAGCGGAAGTCCGGTTTATATTAACGGAAAACTTTTGGGTGCCATTGCGTATGGATTCCCGCAGTCGGGGGGACGTATCGGTATGGTGACTCCTATTTCAGATATGCTTGAGCTTTGGCTTACCGATAATAAGAAGTCCGCTTATATACCAAAGCCGTCTTCTGATCTAATCCCTATTGATACGCCGCTTATGGCATCGGGATATAGTGCGGGAGGCATGGAATATCTGTCTGATAAGATGCAGGATTTCCATATGATTCCTTTTTCGGCCGTCTCCGTGGATCAGGATACCGTTGCAAGACCGCTTGAGGCGGGTGGTGCAGTGGCGGCTTCTTTGGTGACAGGAGATTTGAAATTAGGGGCGATTGGAACGGTTACTTATGTAGATGGAAACCAAATGCTTGCTTTTGGGCATCCTTTCATGAGCAGGGGAAATACCGGTTATTTCATGCATAATTCTTACATATTTACTGTAATTCCAAGCAAGAATATTCCCTTTAAATTGGGATCTGTAGGCGCAGAAATTGGTACAGTAAATCAGGACCGTGGCGCAGGAATCGGTGGAATCAGCGGAACATCTCCGGATTTTGTGGCACTTCATGTGTTTGTAAAAGACAAAGATACGGGTGTGGAAAAAGATTTAAATGTTCGGATGATACAAAATGAATCCTTGCTGCCTACGCTTTCTGCTACATCTGTTTATAATGCAATCAGCACGGCCATGGATCGCCGCGGACAGGGGACGGTGAAGTTTACTTATACTTTGCACCCTAAAGACATGAAGCAAAAACCGTTTACCCGGACAAACATGTACTGGTCTTCTACCGATATTGCAGAACGAAGTGTGGATGAGATTTATCAGATAGTGAAACTTTTGGAGCAAAACCGGTTTGAAAGTTATGCTCTTAGAAATATTTCCATGGATATGGAAGTGACGCAGGAAAGGAATACAGCAAAAATCCTTGATGCATCCGCATCACCTATTGTGGTAAGTCCGGGAGACACAATTTATGTCCGTGCTCGTCTCCAGCCTTGGCGCGGAGAGGTCTTTTATAAAGATTTGTCTTTTGATGTGCCTGAAGATCAGCCGCTTGGGAATATGGTGCTGGAAGTACGTGGTGGAGGTGTTGTACCATTACCATACCTGCTCCAGCAGCAGAAATACAATCTAACGGAAGAAATATTAAGCCGTCTCCGCAGCTATAAGAATTTTGATGATCTTCACGGAAAACTGATGAAAGAAGATCAGAACAACCAGGTTGTGGTAGAAATCATTGATCCGGATGTCAGCATGGTTTCGAAAGAGGAAGATGGTAAAGTGAAAGCGGAAATTCAAAACAAACCGGCGGGCAAAGATCCGGTAGATTTAAAAAAGAAAGAAGGCGGAACCGGCCTTGATACTGATAAAGAATCACCAAAAAGCCGTGTGGATACGGACTATGTTATTTATGGTGATGGGCAATTTACGTTCAAGGTGATGAATCCATCGGACAGGGATACTGCTTTGAAAAAATTGGCTAAATCAAATAAAAAACTTTCTGCCAAAATGACGACGGAGGAAAAGAAATTGATTGACGGTGAAAAAACAAATGAGAATACTGATAAAAATAAATCGGAAAAATCATCACCGGGGCCTAAAGATAACGGGAATAAGGGGAAAAAATAAAAATGACGTATAGTCAAAAATATTGTATCAAACTATATTTTGAGGTATTATATTAGGGATTCCTGTAGGTTTAGGAGAAAGAGGTGTTACGGTGGGATTTTTTGAACTGCTTGGCAGCAAGACCATTGGTCTGTTCCATCAGCTTGGCGCCGTAATATTGCTCCTGAATTCCTCATGCAAGGAGTTAAATCATCTGCGTTTTAGGGAAACGATTAAGCAGTGTCTTGATTTGGGGGTACTGTCATTTCCCATTGTAGCGTTGACCCTTTTATTTACGGGGATGGTTCTTTCTGTGCAGATTGCGGGAGAACTGACAAAATATGGCGCCGGTTTTACTGTCGGTGCAATTGTAGCTATCGGAATGGGGCGCGAATTGGGGCCGGTGCTTTGCGGAGTTGTTTTGGCGGGGCGCGTGGGTGCTGCTATTACGGCAGAAATTGGGACGATGCGCGTGACTGAGCAGATTGATGCTCTTCGATGCATGGCGGTCAGCCCTGTCGGCTATCTTGTCCTTCCACGGCTACTCTCATGTATGGCGATGCTGCCGATTTTGACGGTATTCGGTGTTTCTATTGGTGTTTTTGGCGGTATGATTGTGGCATCGTTGACTCATGGAGTTTCTTCTTATGTTTTTATCCATTCCATTGAAGTCTTTTGTATACCTTCCGATCTTTATATCGGCGTGATGAAATCTGTCGTATTTGGGATGATTGTAGCACTTGTCGGATGTGATCGCGGAATGACCTGTGAAGCAGGGGCGGAAGGTGTCGGGAGGGCGACAACCCAGTCTGTTGTATATTCTATAATTATGATTTTTGCGGCTAATTATCTTCTGTCTTCTATTTTATTTTGAGGATATCTATGATTGAAGTAGAACATGTATGCCTTTCTTTTGGGAAAAGGAAAATATTGGAAGACGTTAATTTAACGGTTTATGATGGGGAAACCATGGTAATCCTCGGCGCTTCAGGATCCGGAAAATCAACTCTCCTGAAGTTGATTATAGGGCTTTTGAAACCTGATTCCGGTTCTATCAAAGTCAATGGGAAAGAGATATCGTCATTGACAGAACGGGAAATGAATGAGGAACGGCGCCGTATGGGAATGGTATTTCAATATTCAGCTCTTTTTGATTCGATGAATGTAAAGGAAAATGTAGCTTTTGGTCTTCGGCAGCACACCGATTTATCAGAAGAAGAAATAGAGAATATCACGGAAGGAAAACTGCATTTAGTAGGCTTAGATGATGTTGGTGATTTAATGCCTGCCGATTTGTCCGGCGGTATGAAAAAGCGTGTGAGTCTGGCCAGAGCCATTGCACTAAATCCCCAAATTATTTTATATGATGAGCCTACGGCAGGATTGGATCCGATTCGTGCGACCGATATTAGTCTGTTGATTAAACAAATGCAAAAAGAAATGAAGGTCACCAGCATTGTGGTGACTCACGATCTGAAATCAGCGGAAATGGTTGCTGATAGAATGGCTTTTCTTTATAAAGGTTCCTTTTTAGCTGTCGGTACGGCAGAAGCATTAGCATCCTCGAGGGATTACAGAGTTAAACAGTTTATGAATGGATTGCCTTCAGAACAATACACGGTAAGGGCGGGTGAATTTAGTTGAAATGGTCACAAGAAGCGAAAGTAGGAGTATTTTCCTTTATCGGAATTTTACTTTTTTCCGTGATTATAATTCAGCTAAGCAGTGCTGTTTTGTTTGGCAAAAGCGGATTTCATGTAACAGCATATTTTCGGGAAGCAGAAGGGATCGAGCCGGGAAACCCTATTCATTATGCCGGTGTTGATGTGGGTATGGTAGATCATATTTCTATCGAAAATGGAGAAGCTGTGCTTGTTCTTCGGTTTTATGATGACGTAAAAGTCCCAAAGGATGCGAATTTTTCTATCCAAACCAGCAGTGTGATGGGCGGACGGTTTGTCAAAGTCGTTGGTGGACATCAGGATCGGGGATACTTGCGTGAGGGGATGACTGTACAGGGGCAGGCTGCGCCGGGGATTGATGCAGCAATGGACAAAATGGATAAACTCATGGCTTCTGCGCAGGTGATGCTTGACGGAATCAATACAATTGTAGGCGATCCGGCAGCTCAAAAAAATGTCAAGAGAAGCCTAAACAACTTTGACGCTATTTCCGAAAATCTTACTATATTGACAGCGCAGGGGATACAAATTGCCAATCAGATACAGGGTGTCACGTCGCAGATGAATTCTATGCTATACCAGCTGAATGGTGATGGAAAAACAGTGGCGGATGCAAGAAAGATCATGGATAATTTGGCAGTTGCTTCAGAAAATGCCAGATTAATTTCCGGTGATGCAAAAAATGTTTCTGACAAATTAAACAATCTTATGGCAGGCGGCAGTTTGTCTGTGTCGGGCGAATTATTATATAATACGAAAAGAGAAGATTTTTCTCCCAATGTATCGCTTCGTATCGGCAGAGATTCCCCTTTAATTCTTGGTGTTGAGTCTTTTGGCAACGACAGCGTATATAATGTACAGTATGGGCAGAAAAAGGGAAAATTTGATATCCGGGGCGGGATTATCCGTAATAAATTGGGTATCGGGGCTTCCTATAAAAAAGATAAGTGGAAATTTGATGCAGATCTCTTTGATCCGAATGATTTAACTGTCAGGCTGCGGGGGGCTTATGAAGCATATCCCGGCATTTATGCGGTGGGTCAATCAATATTCCCTCATGGTCGTCATGGTGGAGGTGAATATATCGGATTAGGCTATGCGTATTAAAAAATGATTTTGGAAAGGGCGAAGAGAAATATGAACAAGCAGAAGAGTGTAATTTTATCAATAGCGTTATTGTCAGCTTTATCAGCAGGTATTACTGCAGATGCGAGAGAGGGCCTTCGTTTGTCGACTGACCCGAAACTGACAGAAAAGGCGATTGAAGCCCAAATGAAACAGAGTGTTTCTGCAAAAGAAGTAAATTTTGATAATATGCTTTTGCAGAAAAATTTAAATGATATGATGCCCGAGGGAAAGGTAAAGGCAGAAACATCTAATATAGATATAGATTTAAAGGGTGCAGTTTCTACGGCCATTCAAAATAATCGTGATATCCGGTTGGCAGAATTGTCTTTGGAACAGGCGGAAACTGCAGTCAGCCAGGCGGCAGCGGCTAAAAACCCATCATTATCTTATAAATGGGCAAGAAACCAGGTGAAAGCGGGCTCTGCTAATAGTGCAGGATTTTACGGTGCAAATCATGGATATAATCAGGGGTTGACGTTATCTTGGCCGATTTGGACAGGGGGAGCCGTAGAAGGCGCGATTGATGCAGCCCGTTATGCAGAAGATGTGGCTCATATAAACGTTTACCAAACGGAAGCTGCAACAAAGCTTGCAGCGGCTAAGGCATACTACCAGTATTTAGAAATGATTAAACTGGCGGATGTAGCTATGGAATCGGTTACAAACCTTGATGGGCACCTGACTAATGTAAAACAGCAGTATGATGCGGGGGTTGTGGCAAAGCTGGATGTTCTCTCGTCAAATGTTTCTCTTGCAAATGCAAAACAGAACAGTATTGCAGCGGCAAACTCTCGTGATATAGCAGAAGCGAATTTGAATAATATCATGCGCCTTCCTATGAATACGAAATTAAACCCAATTGATAAAGATTTTCCGGAACCAACTTTTGATATTACGTTGGAACAAGCTATTGCCATGGGGCAAAAGTACAGATGGGAACTGATTAAAGCAGATTATAATGTCCGTATTGCCAAGGAACAGGTTCGTATTGCAAAGGCGGGATACATGCCCACAGTCGCTGTAGGGGGCGGTTATTCTTGGAACACGGCTGGTCTTGGCGGTTTGGATAAAGATGATTGGACTGTTACAGGAACGGTGAGCTGGAGTATTTGGGATGGTGGTACGACTGATGCAAAAATTAAGAGTGCATCTTCCGGCTTGAAGTCTGCGGAAGAAACCTTATTAAAGGCAAGAGAATCGATAGAGCTTGAAATCAGACAGGATTATTTAAACATTTTATCTGCTAGGGAGCAGATCCGTGCGACAGAAGCTGCTGTAGAACAGGCGGAAGAGGCGTACAAGATTGCGACGGTCCGGTATCGTTCAGGTGTCGGAATCAACTTGGATGTTCTTGATGCCCAGCTTGCTTTAAATAAGGCGAGGACAAATCATATTACCGCATTATATAATTACAATGTCGGTTTGGCTACGCTTGAAAATGCCATGGGGATTCCGGCAGTTATCCATCCGGAGTTTACTGCCAAAAAGTAATTGTCACAAAATTATCCATGATAGGAGTTTATTTTGAACGATAAAATTAAATGGTGGTTAAACGGGATTGGTGCAATTATTTTTCTTGCGCTTGCCGTGGTCTACCTTCTTATACGGCCTATTGTCGTGCAAAATTTAGAGCCTGTTATCCAAGATGCTGTTAAGGAAAAAATCAATGGCACACTTGTATGGCGTACAATGGATTTAGATCCCCGGTATAATCTGTCTTTTGACTTTGTGGAATTAAAGGATAAAGAGGGAAAAGATGTTTTAAAGTCTGCTAATGTGACAATCAACTGGTCAGCAGGTGCTCTATATAATTATCTGATGCATGATGGTGATCTTCTTAATGTGGTGAGTGGTATCACTATGGAAGAACCGATGATGACTGTGCGTGAAAGAAAAGACGGGCAGTGGAACGTGCAGGAATTGGTTAAGCACTCTGCTGATGAATCTGCAGGAGAATTTCATGGTTCCGTAGCTTTGAAAAACGGGAATCTCAAGGTGGAAAACGCAGACGGGAGACATCTACACTTTTGAAAGGGTAGAATGCGATCTTACCAGGGGGGGAGATGAGAAAATCAAAGGAACCCTGGCAGGAGAATTTTTGAAAGTCCCTTTTGATGGGGATCTGTCATATACGGATGAAAATAATTTTGAAGGAAATATACAGACGGAACCGGCATCTTTACAGTTTTTAAAGCCGCTGATTGAGAAAATGCCGGGAGCGGTGCATTCTTTTGATATAAGAAACGGTATGGGAGAAGTGACGGGCGCCAGAATCTGGAGAAGTGATGGCGTCCTGTCTTATCATGTAAAAGGTCGCCTTGATCAGACTGCGGTGAGCTATGAAAATTATGCTCTTACGGATGTGGCGGCCTTTTTTGATATTTGTGACGGGGTTCTTCAGATAGAAAATTTTTCAGGGAAAGTGAATGGACAGATTATTGCCGGCAGCGGAGCAATGAATTGGAAAGGCGAAGATCCTCTTATCAGTGGTAATGTGAATTTTTCCTATTTAGATGCATCAAAAGTTATTTTAACGGAAGACGTTAAGGGGTATGCTACAGGAAATGTGCATATAGGAGGTAGTCTTTCTAATCCGGTACTGACAGGGAAAATCTCTGTAAAAGACGTTTGTTGCCGGAATGTTTTAATACAAGACGGATCGGCAGCTTTTGATTATGGTGAAAGGACGCTGGCACTTTCATCGTTGATGATTCATATGGCCGGCGGAACTGTGACAGGAAAAGGGAAGTACAGTTTTTCAACCGGTGATTTTAATGGTGAAATAACTGCAGAGGATATTTCCGCAGGCGATATTCCTTTAGGCTATGATTTATCAGGGATTATAAACGGGTCGGTTATTGCCCAAGGTAATTACTTTGATGGAAGTATGACTTTATATTCGGCAACGGCAGCGGGAAAAGGACAGAATATCTCATATAATGGGAATAGTGCGTCTTTTATTACCGGTGAAGGCATTTATAAAAATGGGAGATGGACATCGACTTTTACCGGGGATGGTGTAGAAGTTAATGGGCTTTGTGCGGATTCCATTGCCGGTGAAATAGCGGCTCATGATGATACATATGAGATTTCTTATTTGAATGGGCAATCGGGGGAGGGAATATTTTCCATAAATGGTATTTATGCTGCAGATGATATGAGTATCAGGGCTGTGGGGACGAATTTAGATATGGCGCAGTTTTCTGAGTTCGTCGATATAAATATTGCGGGGAGAACTTCTTTTGATATGCGGATTACGGGGTCAGAGTCGCTTCCTTCTTTTACAGGGGAGATTCATGCCCGTGACGGGCATATATATAATGCCGCTTTTGATACTATAGACGGACATCTTACCGGAGCGGAAGATAGTTTGAGGATTGATTCTCTCGTGTGGAAAAACGGGGAAGGCAGTCATCATATAAAGGGGACAGTCGGATTAGAGACGCCGCACGAATTAAATTTAAGAATTGAAAGTGAAAAAATTCGTATAGAAAGTATTTTGAAAATGGCAGGTATGTCATATCCTGTTACCGGATGGGTTGAAAATACGGTGAATGTCACCGGAACATCCGAGAAGCCATCCGTGTCGGGGGACTTTCTTGCATGGGACGGATCTGTTGCAGGGCAATTATTCCAAAGCGTATCAGGGAAATATTCCTATGATGATGGAAAGATAACCATTCAGGACGGGTTAGCCTATATTTATGATGGGACGGCTTTGATTAATGGCAGTATTATCGGCGATACGCTGAATATGGATGTCACGCTGACAGATATAGATGTAGGTGAGCTTTTGCCTGATAAGGGATTCAACGGGAAAGCCACATTGAAAGGTCATGTTTCCGGAACGACTGATAATCCCGCATTTACAGGAATGGCACAGAGCCGTGAAATTCAAATCGGTAAAGGTCGTCTTGGCAGTCTTTCTGCGGGGATTCAATATGAGAATCATATACTGTCCGTGTCTGATGGGGATTTCCATCAAGGAGGAGGGGATTTTAACTGGAAAGGCCTATATAATGAAGAGTCAGGAATTATAGCGGGCGATTTGGAATTTCATGATTGGGATATATCAGAGGTCGTCCGGTTTTTGGGGTTACCGATTTCTAATATTAGCGGAACTGTAAATGGCGGGATGTCTCTTAGCGGCACAATGGAGGACCCAAATATTACATTTCGTGCGAAAGTGAATGGGGGGCAGTTGGCAAATGCTGTTCTGGGAGAAGGCGATATAGATTTCTCTTATATAAACCATGCACTTTCTATACGAAAATTGTATATTCCTGTAGGAGAGGGTATTTTAGCTGCTCAGGGCGGGATGTCAAGTAATGGTGATTTTGATATTCAGGCGGCCGCCAGCAATATGGACATTTCTTGGATACCCCGGGTGACAGAGAAAGAAAATATAACTTTAGATGGAAAAATGACTGCAGCAGTCGATTTAAAGGGCACAAAAGAAAATCCGCAAATTGACTTTTCTGTAGGTGTTGATCATCCGGTTTATAATGGCTATGCTTTTGATGATATTTCATTTATGGGGAATACGGAAGGGGATGTAATCTATATTTCCCAGGCTCTTGCAAGGAGAAATCCGTATAAAGCAAGCATGAAAGGATCCATACCTGTTAATGTGCTTACGCGTGTTTCTTCCGCCAATGCGGCGCCATTGGATTTAGATATCAATCTTGATCATGCAGATATGAATGCGCTGGCACTGTTCTTTAATCCGGTAACTTCAGCAGAGGGCCCGATCAAAGGATATGTGAAGGTATCAGGGGCTTGGGATGATCCGGAACTCAGGGGGTATGTTTCCGTAAAGAATGGACGGATAGAATTGCTTACTTTACACGATCCTATCTTTCCTTTAAATATGGATGTGAAATTTGATGGAAAGAGCGCAACTGTGGAGGGGAATGCCATTTTTGGGACGGGGAAATCCTCAGTAAAAGGCGGATTGGAATGGGATCGTGGTGCTATTATTGCATATAATGGAGAAGCGCATCTCCATGCGCCCGATATACATTCTGATTACTATAAAGGCTCTTTAGATGCTGATTTTGGCCTTGGTGAAGTGATGGACGTACCGGGGATTGAAGGTAATATTCACATTCATGATGCGCTTGTTGAATTTCCGCTTACATTGCTCTCAGATTCAGGCAGTTCATCCATACCGGCCTTGATAAAGCTGGATGTCCTTGTCGGGGATAATGTCAGGGCAAAAAGCAGCTCTCTTTATGATTTGCGACTGACAGGAAATATAGAAGCAGAAGGTCCTGTCAGTGCACCTGCTGTCATAGGGAAGGTCAATGTAGAAAAAGGTACCGTTAAAGTCAATATGACGGAATTTAATATTTCTTCGGGATATGCGGCTTGGAATGGAGAGCAGGGAAATATCCTTCCCGCAATCCATATGAAAGGAACAACAAAAGTAGGAAGTTACAATGTTACAGCGGAAATGGATGGAATTCCCGGTAATCTGAAAACAGAGTTTCACAGTGAACCATATCTGAACGATTCCCAAATTCTCATGCTTCTGACATTACATGCTAATCCGGAAGGCGATAATACCGAAGCTATAAAAGGTGCACTTTTCAATGCGGGTTTGACAATGGTTTTGGGAAACAGTGTGCAGGATTTCTTTAAAGAAACCATTGGGCTTGATATGATCAGTATTACATCAAGCCTGACTGATTATTATGACAGCAGAACAGTAAATAATGACAACTATTACTATATTAAAATAGGGAAATACTTGTTCAATAATTTTATGCTCACTGCGACGACCGGTGTTAATAATAATCAAACAAGTATCGGATTTCATTATGATTTAAATTCGCACATAGGTATTTCTTCATGGTATAATAACGAACATGATAGTTATATCGGTACGGATTGGAAGTTTAAATTTTAGGAGAGTCTAATGTTATCAGAGTACATAAATTCCCTCCCTAAAGAAGGGAAGCTGTCCCGTGAAGAAGAAGCACGGCTCTGGGATGCCTATAAGAATGAAGGGGAACTGGAGGCACGTCAGAAACTGATAGAGCATTACCAGCTTCTTGTGTTCAAAGAGGCGACAAAGTATCCTGCGCAGGAAACCGTGCTTTTGGATTTGATCCAGGAAGGGACAGTCGGGCTTATGGAAGCCGCTGAAAAATTTGATATTGAGCAGGGCGTTGCATTTTCTTTATATGCCATTCATCGCATAAGAGGAAGAATGCTGGACTTCTTACGGAAAGGCCAGAATGATATTCTTATGGGGGAAGAACAGGAAGAAAAACTTTTTACACTGCAGGTTGCACCCGATACGGCTTTTGAAATTACTGATAGAAATTCTTTGCATTCTGCTGTTTCGATGGCAGTCAGTCGATTACCAATGAAAGAACAGGATGTTATCCGAAGTGTGTATTTGAAGGAAAAAACGGTAGCTGAAACTGCCAATGAGATGGACGTAAGTACGGCTTATGTGTATCGCCTTGAAAAACGCGGAATCCACCGCCTTCGCGGTATGCTTTCTAAGCTAATGCATGAACGTAAATAGTGAAAATCGATACAATATGATTTCATGCTGAAAAATTCAGAAAACGGAAGAAATTGATAGAGGAATGGCGTATTTAGGCAATAATTGATGTTTATAACCACATATAAAAACCGGATTATATTTATATAAGGGGGAAAATATATGCCTGGCGATAAACTGAAACGGGTAAAATCTGTAAAAAAATGGCTCGATAAAGCGGAAAATTCTTATTTGAATAATAAAGATATTTCCGGTGAGTTAAATTTAATGATGGCGCAGGCGGAAATGCAGCGGCTGAAAGAAACACATCCTCATGAAAAAGCAAAGAAGTGGGGAATCCGACTTTCCGCCATGGCAGCCGCGGCAGTCCTATTTATTGGATTTAGCAATCTGTTTTCTGCAAATGCGGATAAATCCCCTGTGATATCCCGGGAAACAACTGTTTCAAAAGAAGAAGTGCCGAAAGTGCCGGAAGATAAAAATCTGGTGCTTTCAGAAACGGTACAGCCGACCGTGGCGGCAACTGAATCATCTAATACGGATCCGATACCGACGAAAAGTATACAGACGGAAGCGCCTGCGCCCGTACTTCCCGTTATGTCGCAAAGTGAGATTCAAAGCGTAGTTGGCGAAGCAGGACGTGCTTTAAGGGGGCAGTCCTGATATAATATAAATCTAAGCAAGAAATAATTTAGGAGGATATTTATGATTACTTCAAGACGGAGAAAGACTTTGCTCGTATCTGCAGTACTGATTTCTATTTCGGGGTTCAGTGTTTTTGCGGAAGCACCGCAGATGGCAGGGAGCGGAAATAATATGTCCCAGAGCTCCATGGTTGATGTAAAAAGTGGACAGGCCACAGGTGAAAGGGAAATTTCCAATGAAATAGGGAAGGCGGATGCCCTTGCGGTGGAGCAGTCTCAACAGACGGTGGCTGTGGGCGATGCATCCCTGTATTTGTCAGCAGAAGATGATGCGGCAATTGCTTCGCAGGAGGGTAAAACGATTACTGCTGTCGATTTCAAAGGTGTTCCTGGAGAAGTTAAACCGAAACTGTATCCTTTGCTGCAGAGCAAACCGGGTGGTGTTGTTTCTGCTGAAAGTGTAAGAAATGATGTGGCATCCCTTGGCAGCACAGGTGTATTTTCCCAGATTTCTCCGTCTTTTTCCGAAATTCCGGAGGGCGTGCAGCTTGATTACAAACTGGTATCTAATCCGGTTGTCCATCGTGTGGAATTTACGGGGAATACCATTTTTACTGATGAATATCTGAGAAATATCATGGATATTCCCCAGGACAGCGTATTGAACTTTGTCCTGGTTAATCAGAAAATACATGAAATTGAAAACATGTACTTGAAACAGGGGTACATTCTTGTTTCTGTTCCTGATGTGCAGGTAACCCCTGACGGAACACTGCATATAACAATTTCTGAAGGTAAGATTGAAAACATAGTGCTTGTAGGCAATGAAAAGACAAAGACAAGGTTATTCTTCGCGAATTACGATTCAAGAAAGGGCAGCCTTTTAATAAATTCCTTGCAAGCCGCAGCATGGAACGTCTTTATAATTTAGGGTATTTTGAAGATGTAAATATGAAGCTTCTTCCCGGTACGGAAGGAGACCATAACGTATCTGTAGAAATTGATGTTATTGAACAGAAGAACGGGATTGTTACTGTCGGGGCGGGGTACTCCGATTCTGACGGCATGGTCGGTATTTTCGAACTGGGAGATACCAATTTCCGCGGAACCGGTGATAAAGTAAATCTTCACTGGGAATTTGGCGGAGCAGGGCATGGTAAAAATTATCAGCTGTCCTATACGAAACCATGGATCAATTCCAACGGTGATTCCCTGGGTGCTTCTATTTTTAACAGGGTCTATAAATACGATGATTATAATGCAGATGGTGATACCATTGCAGAATATGATAAGAGAAGAAAAGGATGGAATCTTACCTGGGGGCGTGTCAGTGATGAATACCGCACCAATTATTTGAACTTTGAATCCGTAAAGGAATCCTATGATGATGAAGACGGATTCCAGTGGGGAAGTGGTGCGAGCAAAGAGACTGCTGCTACAAAAGCAAAATGGAGAAAAGCTATCTTTGATAATTTCGGCAGGACGAACAGCCTGACATTTACCCATGTATATGATAATCGTGATAATTACTTCAATGCCAGCAAGGGCAGACGTTTGTCCTTTTCGGCACAGTGGGGCGGACACGGACTTGGCGGAAATTATGACTTCTACAAGTTCACCACGGAGGGGCGTTTTTACAAAGGACTCGGTAATGGACATATTCTTGCACTCCGTGTAATGGCAGGTTATATTGACGGTAATGTATCTTACGGTAATCTTTTTGATTTAGGCGGCTCCAACACACTCCGCGGTTATGAAGATGACCAGTTTAAGGGAAGTAAAATGTATGCCGCTACTTTGGAATACCGTTTCCCCATCGCAAAGAAGGTACAGGGGGTCGTATTTACCGATATGGGTTCGACTTGGGGGATTGATGAAGGAAAGATTCCGTGGTATAAGGATGACAACTCTCTTAATTTCTCTGTGGGTGTCGGGCTTCGTCTTCAGACGCCTATCGGGCCGATCCGCCTTGACTATGGGCATGGTGACAGAAATAAGTTCCACTTTAGTTTCGGAACACAGTTTTAATCACAGGATAAGGAGGGAAAATGATTCCTTCTTTACGGAAACAAGCAGTTGTGCAGGTAGGCGTGGGGCTGCTCGCATGCTTTGTTTTTCTGCCGCATAATGTGGATGCGGCGCCCATAAAAAGTGTAGGTGTATCCGCAGCAACGACGCAGGGCGAAGTTCCTGATTCTGTGAGAAAACGGATAGAATCCAGCATTTCTGCTATTGGGAACCGTGTTTTTGTGGGAAAGGAGGAAAATATTTTCCGTCTGAACGCGATTCAGTACAATAAAGTTTTAGCTGATATTGTTAATCGCGTCGTTATCGGGTATATGGTAAGTGATTTGCAGGTAACTTATGGTACACACACATCGATTTCTGTGGAGTTACAGCCGGTAGGGGAAATCATACGGGCCGTCAGTACAGAAATTGATTATGGAAATTTGACGGAAGAAGCAGCACGGTATGTTCAAAAAGACACGACATCCGTACCGATGCTTATGACGGAATTACTGACCGGTCTTCCCGTGGATTCCGTGGGGTGGGCGGAAAGTGTTTCCCAGTCTGCGGGACGGGATTTGATGAAACAGATTCTTCCTGAGTTTGATGCGAAGTTTGAGGTTCATTCAGGCAAGGAAACAAAAGTACGCATATTTCTGATTCCTAAGGGCGAGATTGTGAGAAGCAGCGTCTTGTCCTTTCATAAAACGACGATTCCGCGGATTCTGCTTTTCCGTGCAGCCAGCCGGACAGAAGAAGCGATGAAAGGATTGGAGGGACTTCCTGTGAGCTTCGTGGCCCGGCACAGCCGGGATATTTCGAATCACATGAAGGAAATTCTTTTAGAGGATTCTTTTATTAAAAAGTATGAGATAGATGTGGAGACAAATTTGTCGGCAGGAACGGATTCCGTTTTAAAAGTGGACGCTCTGACAGATCACTGGATTATTAAGACGGAAGCTTGGCTGGATACAGGGCGTGATGGGGATAAAAATTATGCTTTCCGCGGTATGCTTGGGCATTATATGGGGAAGCATGATATTCTTTTCGGTGAAGTACAGCTGTATCCCGGTCCTATGGAGTGGAATGTTTATGGTGGCTGGCAGCATCGTTTTGGAGATATTCTTGAGGTAGGGTATAAGTACGATTTTATGGAAAGTGCCAATCATGTATTTGCACGTGTGCCTTTTGGTGAAAAAGTTGCCCTGCGGTATGATCATGATTGGGGGAAAAAAGAAAATGAATATGGACTTTCTTACAAGATCCATAATTACATAACTCTTGAATATGTGTATAATGAAGAAGAAGGCAAATGGCTGCGGCTTATTGCCAATTTGTAAAAGGAGTGGTTTATTATGATGACAGCACTTGGAAATAAGAAAAATGTGAAAATCTTTTCGTTTGCGCTGGCAGGTGTATTTATCGCATCTGTCGGTATCATGGCAATTGTTTCTATGGGGGATACCGCCAATGCCGCCCCTACATCTGATATTGGGGTCGTCGATCAGCGTCAGGTAATTTCCGATAATGGGACGCTTGCATTAGATTACCAGAAAAAGTTGAAGGAAACGGCGGATGAAATGCAGAAAGATTTTGATGCAAAAGCAGAAAATATGACTGATGCTGAAAAAGAGAAACTTTTTGCCGATATGCAGCAGCAGTTCAATCAGAAACGTACTTCTATCGAAAAAGAAATGGCGGATCAAGTAACGGGGGCGGTTAAATCTGTTGCTTCCAAGAGAGGGCTTTCTCTTGTGGTAGATAAAGCAGCAGTTATTTATGGCGGAACAGATATTACAAAAGATGTAAGTGATTCTCTGGCAAAATCAACATCCGTGAGTGCTGATGCTGCTAAGACGGATGCAGCAAAGACAGATTCATCGACCACGAAATAACGGTAAGAGTCCATGAGAAGAAATAGCCGCTTGATAAAGGTACTGGCAATGATCTTCGTAGGTGTGGGGCTTACGTTGGCCGGATGTGGGACGAAAAAGGCAGAGCAGACCGCACTTCATCCGGTATATGGTGTGGCCGATTTGGAAACTCTCGTGAAATCTCACCCTAAGTACAGCGAATATTTTCGGCTGGAGACAGAATATAGCCATTTGGTGGAGAAATATAAGAATGAACAGCAGCGGATTATCCGTGTCGCCTCTCAACAATCTAAAATCAGAGCTTCCGTTCAAGATCAAAGCGATCGGCTGGCAGCCGAGAATGAGCTGAAAATTCGTGTTAAGACCAAAGAAGATGAATTGAATCGTAAAATTCAAGATCTTTATTCGGAATTGTCTGAGAAATATAAAGAAAAAGGTGTTTTTTCTGTTGATAATCTGACTGCGGAAGAAAGAGCTCGTATGGCTAATCTTCAAATGAAACTGACCGTTCTCGGTGTAAGGGGTGACGAAAAAGAGCAGATTAAAAAAGAGCTTCATGAACTTTTAAGCTCTCGTGCATTTCAAGGCGGATATCCCATGAACGGCTGGTTGCCGGAGGACGTGGAAAAGATGAATTCAGCACGGGAAAAGGGAAGTGCCGAATTAGAAAAGTATGCCGATGAACAGGCTGCTGAAATTAAAGCAGATTTGGATAAAAAACGAGCGGAGACGATGAAAACAATTGGTGCTGAAGGAATATTGGCAGCACCTGAGGAATTTAATGCCGAGTGGAAAGACAGAATGGAAGCAAAGCAAAAGGAAATTGCTGCTTTAAAAGAAAAAAATGATGGAAGATATCAGACGGGAAGCGGGGCGTGTCGCTTCCGAGAAACACCTGACTATGATATTTACACAGTATCGCGCGAATATCAGCGCGGAAGATGTAACGGGTGATATTGCTGGAAAAATTATCGCTATGGGCAAGCAGGAGGATAAATGAGAAAGACTATATTACGTAAGTTAGCATGCATTGGATTACTTATGGCAGCTGCTGCTGTTTCTGCATGCGGAAGTGCAAACAAAGTGGCTGTGGTTGATGTACAAAAAGTACAGCAGGATTCCGCGAAGATTCAGGCGATCCAGAAAGAAATTACAGATAAGAATGCGGAAATACAGAATAGATTGACAACAGATTCACAGGCGGGGTTGTCTGATGAAGATATGCAGAAAAAGGTACAGGAAGCGCAGCAGGAGAGAATGATTTTTGTACAAAGCAAACAGAAACAGATCCAGTCAATGGTGGAAACACAAAGCGCGGCTGTTGCAAAAGAAAAGAATATAGGCATCGTTATGCACAAGCGGGTCGTTCCTGCCGGCGCAGTAGATATTACTGATGAAGTGTTAAAAAAATTGAATGGTGTATCCGACCCGTCATCAACAGACAAAAAATGAGGATTAATATGAAAAAAACAGCCGGAGAACTGGCGAAAATTGTCGGTGGTACACTGTACGGAGATCCTGCAGTAGTTATTGATGATGTGCGCAGTGCAGAGAGCGCGGGATCGTCCCATGTGACTTTTGCAAGAGGTTTGTATGCTGAGCATATCGAAGAGATGCAGGCTGGTGTTATTTTGGTGGATGCCCTCCCTGCAAAATACACGAAGAATCTGATTGTAACGGAAGACTGTCGACGTTCATTTGGGAAATTAATTGAATTATATCATCCTGAAGAACAGCATGACGGTAAAATTCATCCTACGGCAGTAGTTGGTAAAACAGCGGTTATTGGCGAGCATGTAACGATTATGCCGTATGTTGTTGTGGATGACGGTGCAGAAATCGGAAGCGGTACTGTCGTCTATCCTTATGTATATATCGGTAAGAATTCGAAAATTGGTAAGAATTGTGAGTTGAATCCAGGTGCAGTGATTCATGAGAACAGTATTCTTGGAGATCGTGTGGTTCTTCGTGCCCATGCGGTAATTGGTGGACAAGGGTTTGGGTTTTCTACGGATGCGGCAGGTCATCATACCCATATCCGGCAGCTTGGCAAAGCAGTTCTGCAAGATGATGTGGAAGTGGGAAGCGGCAGTGCCGTAGATAATGGGGCGATGAATGACACCGTAATTGGCCGTGGTACGAAAGTAGATAACCTGGTTCACTTGGGACATAATGTGGAAATTGGAGAAGATTGCTTTATTATTGCGCAGGTTGGAATCGCAGGGAGCACGAAGATTGGTGATTCCTGCGTACTGGCAGGACAGACAGGAATCACGGGACATGTGAATATTACGGATCATGTGGTACTTGGAGGAAAAACCGGCGTGGTAGGAAATATCGAAACTCCGGGAACTTATGTAGGATATCCGGCTCGGCCGCACGGAGAATGGGGGCGGGAACAAATCATGGTGACTCGTCTTCCGGAGTTGATGAAAAAGATGCGCCGTTTGGAAAAGCTGCTCACTGAAAAGGGTATCAAATTATAATCAGATATTCTGTCACAAGGGTTCTTTGTTATTTTCGAAAAGGTGCATCTGCATCTTTTTTTATTACAAGTCAGGCAGGATGTATATGAATGGGAGTTATCAATTATTGAAATTTCTGAGCCGTGTTTGCTGTCGTCTTTCTGATCGCAGTGCGGTAAAAATGGGACATATTTTGGGCGAGTTTTTTTGGATGCTTATCCCCAACCGTCGAAAAAAATTGGCACTGCAAAATATCTTTCGTGGGAACATCACGAAGGATGTAAAAACGGCGGAAGAAATATCTAAGGCGGCGGCAGTCCGTTTCGGCACTATCGGGATGTCCGTATTCCGTTTTCCTTTGTTGAATAAAAAAAATATTTCCGACTATGTGGTTATTCAAGGAAAGGAAAAACTTGATGAGATTCTTGCTTCAGGGGAAGGCTGTATTATTGCGGGGAATCATTGCGGCAACTGGGAACTGGAAGGGGCGGCGCTTGCTCTTTACGGGTATCCTATACTTGCAGTGGGGATGAAACAGTCGAATGAAGGTTTTGACAAATTTATTCGTGAGTATAGGTCCATTCCTGGACAGACGGTAGAATACAAAACCGGTGTCCGAGATATGTTGAGGCGTTTGAAAGAGGGGTATTTTGTGGGGCTTCTTTGTGATCAGGATCCGGGGGATACTGGACTTATTTCTCCCTTTCTTGGACAAAAGACATTGACGCCTACAGGACCTGCTCATTTTGCACTTATGACAGGCCGTCCTGTCCTTATGGCATTCATGCATCAACTTACGGATTATACTTACGAAATTATTGTTGAAGATCCTATCTATGCGGACAAAAATTTAGGAAAGAAAGAATCCGTCCGGCAGATAACTGATGATATCAATAAAAGACTTGGGAATTGGATAAAAAAACATCCTGAAGATTGGTTTTGGCTGCATAATCGGTGGAAGTGGACTGACAGGTTTTATCCTGAATTAAAGGAGGAATCATGATGCAGCTGAAAGTAGAAAAGGTAAAATATGGATCGATTCCCTGCTATGTGGTTTATCCCATACGGGAAACTGGAAAGACAGTTATCTTTTATCATGGCTGGAGCAGCAAGGGAGAATTGCAGGTCAATCGGGCGGCGTTCCTGGCCGTTCATGGGTATACAGTTTTTATTCCTGATGCGGTAAACCATGGAGAACGCCATGCACTGTCTGATTATTATACATCTGAGGGATATGATATTTTTTGGAAAACAATTTTTAGCAATGTGGAAGAATTTCCTTTTTTATATGAAAGAATTTTTTCTTGTGGATATGAAAAGCCTTTTCTTATGGGACATTCTATGGGAGGCCTGTCTGTCTTGGGAATTGCCGCGTCGCATTCCGCTCATTTGCGGGGGATTGTTTCTTTTAACGGTTCCGGTGACTGGGAATTATCTCATTTATTCATGCAGGCGCGTTTTGGGATTTCTTTTGGGAGAAATTGGACACTTTATGAAGAATTGGAAAAGAGAAATCCTTTAAATCATTTATCTGATATAAAAAGATGTCCTCTTTTGCTGATTAATGGGGAATGTGATACTTCTGTCGATCCGCGGGCGCAGGTACATTTTTTTGATGCTTTTAAAAAAGCGGGCGGTGCCGGGGAAAAAATAGAATATCCCGGACTGGGACATTTTGTGACAACAAATATGATGGATGACGCTGTGGCGTGGATGGAAACAGTCAATTGATGCAATTGGAAGCAGAAAATGGAACGCTGGAAAATATGGAAATCGCCGCAGGAGCCATCATGATGCTGCAGGTGGTTACTGATAATATTTGGGGGTTCGCGATGTGCCAGTTCCTTGCGGGATGCTTCATAATCCGTCTTAATCCAGCACTTGTCAAGTATGCACATAGATCCTTTCATGGACGTATGTTTGGATTGTCTTCCGCAGCAGCTTGGGAATATTGCAGGATCTCTTATTGCGGTGACGGTTATTATTCAGTCGTCTGGCAGGTATATCTTCTGGCGGGAATCATCCGGTTTGTCATGGGATTTGCCATTTACTGACGGCATATATGAAAAAGCGAATTTGGAAAATAAAGTATTTTCGATAATAGGGCATCAGACAGGCATGACCTTTGCACTTATAGGGCGGGCCTGTTTTATATTGTTTGTATTAAGGAAGATAATCGTTGATTTTATAAAGGATATCATTTTGTAAATCGTCATCTTTTTTTAATTTATGGTATCCTAAAGGAAAACCGGATCGAAAATTAAAGGAGGGAAGATAATGCATATTACCTGTGAGGGGAAGGCATATGAATTATTTGAGGGGGCAACACCACAGAATTTATGGAATATGGTTTCCGGAGGCCGTGATCCTGAAACGGCAGTGCTGGCGGACTGTGAAGGGGATATTATTGATTTCCAAACGCCCTTTACCGGTGATACTGATGTGAAATGGATTCCTCTTGGTTCTCCTCTGGCTCACCGTGCCTATCAAAGATCTCTTATTATGCTGCTTGCTATTGCTGCGAAAGAAGTATATGGCGGGAAAATAGAAGTAGCAGTGAAGCATGCTTTAGGGAAAGCGCTTTACTGTGAATTCAGTGATGGACATGTGCCTCTTCAAAAGGAATTGGATGTGCTTCGTTATAAGATGGAAGAAATCGTAAAAGAAGGAAGAGATATTACGCAGCTGACTGTGGGGATTTCCAAAGCGGAAGCTTTTCTGCGCTTAAAAGGGCGGAAGGCGGATGCAGATCTGGTTACACAAATGCCGGTCAAAGAAATTAGTGTAAGTCAGTGTGGTACTTTTATTGATTACTTCTTTGGTCCCATGCTGCCGGACATGAGTTTTTTGAAAATCTTTCATTTGTCTTCATATGCACCGGGGTTTCTTCTCCATGTACCTGATCCCGGGGAAAAAGAGATTAAAGTACAGGAAGAAACGCCTTTGTTTGCCCGTGTTTTTTTGGAATCCCAAAAATGGAGCGAACTCATAGGCTGCCATTCTTTAGCGGAACTGAATGATGCCATTGATGGAGGTGCAATCATTGATCTGATTGCCGTAGCGGAAGCTCTTCATGAAAAGAAATTGGCAGAATTAGCGGATGAAATCTGCGGACAAGATCCTGGGATCCGTCTGGTATGCATTGCAGGGCCTTCATCATCGGGGAAAACGACTTTTATGAAACGTTTGATCATCCATCTGTGGGTTAATGGCGTTCATCCCGTAATGCTTTCTCTTGATGATTATTTTAAGAATCGCGATGAAATGGAAGGAGAAAGCTGGGAGAACCTGCAGGCAATGGATATTTCCCTTTTTGAGGAAACAGTGATAAATCTTTTGGAAGGGAAAGAGGTTCAGTTGCCACGATTCAATTTTATTACAGGGAAAAAAGAGTGGTATGATGAACCTGTCCGACTCGGGGAAAACCAGCCTGTTTTAGTAGAAGGACTGCATGCGCTTAACCCTAAATTGACCTACTTTGTTCCCGGTTACCAGCAAATGCGCATATACTTATCGGCATTGACACAAATCAATATCAATAACCATAACCGCATTTCTACGTCCGATACGCGTCTGCTCCGTCGTATGGTACGGGATGTCCAATACAGGGGGTACAGTCCTGAAGATACGCTGTCTATCTGGAAGTCAGTACGCCGGGGAGAGGAAGAGAACATTTTTTCATTTCAAAATCGGGCAGATTGCGTATTCAATTCTGCCCTTATCTATGAGCTTCCTGTTCTCAAGAAAATGACACGGCCCATGCTGGAGAGGATAAAAAAGGGAAATCCGCTTTATCCGGAGGCACAGAGACTGATTCATTTTTTTGAGCCTTTTCGCGAATTATCAGATGATTTTGTTCCTGATAACTCGATTCTCCGTGAATTTATTGGTTATAAAAAAGCGAAATTCCCATGAAAATAAAGTTGAATATATCGACAAAAAGCGATATAATAGAATTAATAAATTTAGATATAAATAGGTGGAGGGATATTATGGAAATGTCTGATGTGCTCGTAATCGGCGGGGGTCCTGCGGGGTTGAATGCGTCTCTTTATGCAGCAAGGAAAGCATTATCTGTGACGCTTGTATCGACTGATATCGGCGGACAAATGATGCTGACCAATGAAATTGAAAATTATTTAGGGTTCCAGTCTATCACGGGGATTGAACTGGCGGAGAAGATGGAAAATCATGTCCGTCAGTATCCCGTTAATTTTGTTACTGCAGGTGTAAAGGTACTGAAGCATCTGGCAGATGGTTCTTTTGAAGTACAGCTTGATGATGGAAAGAGTCTTCAGGGAAAGACTGTTATTGTAACTGCAGGGAAAAAGAGCCGTACCCTTGATATCCCCGGTGAAATAGAATATACTGGCCGCGGAGTCAGTTACTGTGCAACTTGTGACGGACCGTTTTACAGAAATAAGACGGTTGCGATTGTGGGTGGCGGAGACAGTGCTGTGCAGGCCGCCATTGAAATGTCTATGATTTCACAAAAGGTATATCTCCTTGTGCGAAGCCGTATCCGCGCTGCAGAAATTGTTGTAAAACGTATGTATGAAAAAGAAAATATCGAGGTGCTTATGGAATATATTCCACTTCGTATTAATGGTGAACGGAAAGTCACGTCTCTCGTTGTACGAAATAAGAAGGATGAAAAAGAAATAGAATTGGCTGTAGATGGTGTATTTATGGAAGCAGGCGGTATTCCAAACAACAGCTATTTACCGAAAGATGTCATTACAAATTCTTTAGGGGAAATCATTACAGATAAAGAAGGAAAGACAAATATTCCGGGACTTTTTGCTGCAGGTGATGTGACAGACGGAAAGAATAAGCAGGTTATCATTGCTGCCGGTGAGGGAGCTGCTGCAGCGCTGGCGGCCCATGATTATCTGATGAGGAATTAAAATGAGGGTAACGAAGGCCGTTAAAGCAGAGCAGCTCCGCCGGCTTGCCGATGTATACAAAAACGAAGGGACTATGCTGACTTATGGCAGTCCCTTTACGCTTCTTGTCGCAGTCATATTGTCTGCGCAGTGCACCGATAAACGTGTGAATATTATTACCAATCGTATTTTTCCGAAGTTAGGTACGCCTGAGAAGATGGGAGCTTTGTCACAGGCAGAGTTGGAAAAAGAAATTCATGACTGCGGGCTGTACAGGGCGAAAGCAAAAAATCTTTTAGGTATGTGTCATATGCTTATTTCAAGATATGGCGGGAAAGTACCTGAAGATTTTGATGAATTGGTGAAGCTTCCCGGTGTAGGACGCAAGACAGCAAATGTAGTAAGAAGTGTGGCATTCGGTTATCCTGCTATCGCTGTGGATACGCATGTATTTCGTGTATCAAATCGATTAAAATTGTCTGTCGGTGATACCCCTGATCAGGTGGAGGAAGGATTGAAGAAGGTTATCCCCATGAGAAACTGGTCCAATGCGCACCATTGGCTCATATGGCATGGACGCCGTGTGTGTCATGCACGCAGGCCGAGCTGTGAAACTTGTTTTCTGGCTGATGTATGTCCGTCATGTTCCGTCAAAGTAGAAGCATGGAAACCGAGAAAATGAAATAAAACCGGATGTCTCTTGTCAAGGTCAGGCCTTTAATGAAGAGACGCCGGTTTTTCTTTGGTTAAATATAACGTTTCAGAAAATGGAGCAAGGAATATTTTTTCTAATTGGAATATGGAAAATAGTAAAATAAATCAGTCAGTTATTTCTGCAATATGGTAATAAAGATCAAAAATATTATTCGATGAAATGCATAAGAGCATGAGGCAATATTTCGTTTTAAAGACACTTAGAACATATTCAGTAATCCCATGAAACCATATTGATTTTGCTTAAGGAACGCATCTACTGTGTGTGTAATACCAATCGGTATCGGTGCGGTGAGAAACAGGAGAAGAGCCACCAGTACAGTAATACCTACAGCGATTAGGTTTGTCTTACCTTTGCCGCTCATTTCATAGTAGCCGAAAATGCGCAGGCCGATAGCGGAAAAGAATACAATGACCATACCGGAAAGGGAAAAAATACCGAAAAGGATATTTGCCATGAGAAAAGCGATAAAGAAAACAGGGAGGAATACGAAAGGAAGATTATAAGCAAGACGTGTGGGATTTACATTTCTTTTCAGGTCGTCAATCCAATCAGCCATATCAAAACCATAGAGACCGGCAGGAATGAAAGCGGCAAGAATGACCTTATCCCAAACGGAAGCTAAACGATCGCGGTCATTACCGACCCACCAGAAGAACGCACAGAGGGCTAAGATAACAAAACCGCCCAATCCATAATAAAGAGTTTCTGGGATAAATTTTACAGCGACCATGGACAGCGTCATAAGGACTGCGCCGCCGATGATGTATGGCATAAGTTCGCCTTTTTCCATACAGTGTTCTTCTGGGATTTTCATCCGCATCTTTGCCAGTACTTCAGCCATGAATACGAGAAGGAAAATAGCGAGACCTGCAAAGGGATAGAGAATAAGAGAAATTAAAATAAGGGCAATTGCAGGGATAATTTTCCATCCCGGAAATACTTCCATCTTTTGAAATTTACCCGATTTTTCTGTGTGTAAATAGTCAGACGCATAAATACGAGATAAGTAAGCATTATGCCGATTGTCTCCAAAGGTGTAGCACCAACGTAGAGAACAGCACAGCATACAAGGATGGATATAGGCGCACCGGAAAAACGAGAGATAACAGCACTGAATACGCCTACATTCAGAAAATAAGCGAGGGTGGTAATAAAGTCCAAATCTTCCATCTCCTTAACTGAAAATTTCAATAATGATGTACTTACAAAGTATACCCATAAAAAAGAATTGACGCAAGAAACAGAAAAAACTTGGCAAGGATATATTCTCTGATGGGAAGTCACTTTTACATGGCTGGTGAAACCTGTTAAAATAAAACAGGCAATAAAGGAGGCGGGTATGGATTCTTTAGTGATTGTTGATTGCCAATATGATTTTATTGATGGATCATTGGCATGCAGCGGAAGTCATGAGGCGGTGGCATACCTTATTAATTTTATAAACAGGCATGAGATGGAAGTGTTGTATACTTCTGATTGGCACAGCCCGGCAAACAGGTCTTTTAAGGTGAATGGAGGCATCTGGCCGATTCATTGTGTCGCCGGGGAAAAAGGTTCTGCTTTGGACAGACATTTCTTTGCGGATATTATCGATGTTAAAAATCGCCCGAATGAAGAAAATATTTTTCATAAAGGAATGGATGATATTGTTGAAGAATATTCCGCTTTCCATGGAATAAATAAAAAAGGGATTCCACTTGGAACAATGGTGACAGACCATGTTTATGTAGGTGGCATTGCTTCTGAATATTGTATCAAAGAAACGGTTTTTGAGTTATTAAAGGCTGGGCATAAGGTCACGCTTCTTGTCAAGGGTCTTGGTTATGTGGATTATAACGGCCATTTGGCAGCAATAGATGCAATGAAAAAGCTTGGCGTGGAAATTTTGGAGTGATGAAGGAAGAAACTTTGCGGGATATCGGAGAGTTTGAATGTATTCACCGTATTGCCCATGATCTTATTTACCGGCCTGAATTGGTTAAGCTAGGCACAGGTGATGATGGAGCTGTATTTATGACGCCTTGCGAATACGACGAGGTGATTTCCACGGATACTATGGTGGAAGGAATTCATTTTACAAAAAGAACGATGTCTGCCGCTGATACGGGATATCATCTGTGTGCTGTGAATTTCAGTGACATGGCGGCCATGGGGGCGGAGCCGGTATCTTTCGTAATATCTGCTGCGCTTCCAGGGGATTTGTCTATTACATGGATAGAATCCTGTTATGATGGAATCCGTGAATGCTGCCGCGAATACAGCGTCAATCTTCTTGGCGGAGACATCACCGGTTCAAAACAGGGGGTTATTCTCACAGGGACGATAGTAGGTATCGTTCCTGAAAATCAAGCGGTAAAGCGGAGCGGTGCCCAAGAGGGAGATATCGTTTTTGTCACAGGAACGCTTGGTGATTCGTCAGCAGGATTGTCTATCCTCTTAGATGGTAAGAAAGAAGAATACCCTATGTTGGCAATCCGGCATCAAAGACCGAAACCGCAGATAGATTTTGGCCGGATCCTTCGAGAAAGTGGAGCCTCTTCGCTCAATGATGTATCTGACGGTCTTTCGCGGGAAATCAATGAAATAGCATTGGCAAGCCGGGTGACGATAGAATTGGAAAAAGAACGGATTCCTCTGTCTGATGAACTTTGCCGATGGGGACAGGACTGTGGAAAAGAGCCTTTCTGTTTTGCCATTAATGGTGGAGAAGACTATGAATTGGTTGGTACGATTTCTAAAAAGAATTGGGAATATGTAAAGGGTATTGGTGGTGTGACCGGAATCGGACATGTCACGAAAGCAGGGAAAGGGCAGGTATTTCTTAAAGATAAAAATAGTATAAAACTGCTTACAATAGCAGGGTATGACCATTTTCGTTCATAAGGAGGAATTATGCATACACTCGTAATAATCAGACATGGAGAAAGTCAGTGGAATAAGCTGAATCTGTTTTGCGGCTGGACGGATGTAGATTTGACAGAAACAGGGTATGAAGAAGCCCATCAGGCAGGAAGACTTTTGAGAGAAGAAAATTACCATTTTGACATATGCTATACGTCTGTTTTAAAGCGGGCCATCCATACTGCTTATACTGTTCTTGATGAATTGGATCTGGCATGGATTCCCATGGTAAAAGATTATCATTTGAATGAACGTCACTACGGCGCGCTCCAAGGCTTGAACAAGAAGGAAACCGCAGAGAAATATGGTGACTCCCAAGTCCATCTTTGGCGCCGTTCTTATGATGTGCGGCCGCCGGCTTTGCCGAAGGATGATGAACGAAATCCTGCAAAACAGGCGCCTTACCAGCGGTATAAAGGAACTGTGGAGCTGCCGCTGACGGAATGCCTGAAAGATACCGTGGCCCGTGTAGCACCTTATTTTGAATCGGAAATCAAGCCTAAAATTGAATTGGGAGAAAATGTTTTAATTACAGCCCACGGAAACTCTATCCGTGCTCTGAGAAAGTATTTGGAAGATATTTCTGATGATGAAATTGCCGGTATGAATATTCCTACAGGTGTGCCACTTGTATACCATTTGAATGAGGACTTTACAGTTGATCATGTAGGTTATCTTGGTGATGAAGAAATAATTCGTGCGAAAATTGACGCTGTAAAAATGCAGTCTGTTCGTACGGAAGAAGAGAAGTAAATTTTATGGGATAAAGGCAGTATAGTGCCGTGAGGTGTATGACAGAAAAGATAAATTCGTTTGATTTTTATGTACCGATGGACATTCCCCTTGTTCTGGAGGGCGGCGCTATGCGAGGTGTTTTTGAGGCAGGCGTTTTAGATGTATTTATTGAAAAAGGGCTCCGTTTCCGGAAGGTAGTTGGTACGTCAGCAGGAGCCATGCAGGGAATGTGTTATATGTCCGGACAAAAAGGACGCAATATCCGAATCAATACGACTTATTGTAATGATCCGCGGTACATGGGAATAAAACATCTTCTCAGAGAAAAGAACTATTTCAATTTTAAATTCATGTTTGGCGAGCTGGCAAATGAACTGGATCCTATGGACATGGAAACATATCGTGCATCAGATACTGAATTGTATGCTGTTGTAACCGATGGACAAACAGGGAAGGCACGTTATATTTCAAACAAAAGCCGCAGTGAGGAAGACTTTGTGAAAGCCGTAGAAGCGAGTGCATCCATTCCTGTTCTTTCGCCGCCTGTAGAAATAGATGGCATTCCTTATGTGGATGGCGGACTTGCCATGCCACTTGTTCCATTTTATGATGAACTTCCTTTTCCTGTAAAAAAATCTGTATATATATTGACACGGCCGATTTCCTACAGAAAAAGGCAGATGCCCTATTTCTTGAGGAAGATGGCAGAAGCCGTGTGGGGAAGAAAATATCCTGCCATTGTAGATTCCATGTGTACTATTCCGGAACGGTACAATGCACGGCTGGAAAAGATTTTACAGATGGAAAAAAAGGGAGATGTTTTTATTTTCCGTCCTGAAAATCCGGTGAAAGTCAGCCGGGCAGAACGGAACCCTGCCAAACTTCGTGTGCTTCATGGCGAAGGATACAGAATCGGCATGATGCGTTTTGATGAATTAATGAGGTGGCTTCATGGATGAAGTGAATTTGACAACTCACAGTGAAGAAGAAACAATGGCCTTTGGTGAGTGGATTGGCGCTCATGCAGTGAATGACCTGTTTATCGCCTTAAATGGTGACCTTGGTACGGGAAAAACACACTTTGTACAGGGACTGGCTAAGGGAATGGGTATCAATGATGCGGTTGGCAGTCCTACCTTTATGATTATGAATTATTATGAGGGGGTACTGCCACTGAAGCATTTTGATTTTTATCGGTTGGGTGACGAAAAAGATTTATATAATATCGGATGGGAGGAGTACAGCAGCGGTGGTGTGACAGTTGTAGAGTGGGCGGATGTATTTCCTGCTTTGCTGCCGCCGGAAAGTATTACTGTCCATATAGAAAGAATCAATGAGACTATGCGCCATATTTCCCTGTGCTGGGGAAAAGGCGCTCCGGAATCAGTTGTAAAGGAGATTATAAAGTATGTTGCTTGCCATTGATACCTCTTCTCTTGTTCTCAGTTGTGCGCTGGCGGAGAAGGACAAGCTTGTAGCCGAGTGGACAGTACAGAAAAGGTTAACCCATTCAGAACAGCTCATACCACATATGGATGAAATACTGAAAGATGCAGGAGTGGATCAAAAGGAGATTACTGCCATTGCCGCTGCCAAAGGACCGGGGTCGTTTACCGGTCTCCGTATCGGACTTGCTACCGCAAAGACAGCAGCTTATATATGGAAAGTTCCGCTTATCGGCGTAGATACCCTGGAAGCGCTGGTATGGAATCTGGTTGGCGCGAGAGCTTTTATTCTTCCCCTGCTGGATGCCCAGCGTGGAAACGTTTATGCGGCGATGTATGGCTCTTTTGATGAGATATGGCAGGAAGCACCCGCAGAAGCAGCCTCTATTGATGAAGTGGTTAAAGCAGCAGCCAGCCATGGCGGACCGATTCTTGCTGTAGGTGAAGGTGCAGAAATGTATCGGGGAAAAGCTTCTTGCAGAAGGGATACAGGTGGCACCACCCCATAATTGCTGTGCCCGTGCCTCTTCAGTGGCGATGGCCGCATTTGTCCGATGGGAAAAAGGACAAATTGATGATCCCCTTCAGCTTATGCCAAATTATATTCGCAGAAGTGAGGCAGAGGTTTTATGGGAAAAACTTCACGGTATGAATTAATAGTTATAAAAGCAGAAGAAAAGGATATCAGCGATATTTATCAAATTGGGACAGTTTCTTTTTCTGATGCTTGGCGTGAAGAAACTATAAGAAATGATATGAAGGGCGGACACAGCTGTTATTTCATTGCAAAACTTGCCAAAAAAGTTATTGGATATGGATGTTTTTGGTTTATTGCTGATGAAGCCCAGCTAATGAATATAGGTGTGCTTCCTGAGTATCGTCGTATGGGAGCAGCGGAAAAAATATTGAAGCAGGGGTTGGAGGAAGCTGCGGAGCGTCATATGGAAGTCATTTTTCTCGAGGTTCGTGTGAGTAATCTGCCTGCCCAGTCGCTATACAGGAAATATAATTTTCAAACGGTCAGCGTAAGACAGGATGTCTATAAACTGCCCCGTGAAAATGGATATATCATGTCCCGGAAGGTGTAAGGAGATAAAATGAAAATCTTAGCGTTTGAAACAAGTTGTGATGAAACTTCCTGCGCTGTTATCGAAGACGGACGGAAGATTTTATCTAATGTTATTTCCACACAAGTTCCTATACATAAAAAATTTGGCGGCGTTGTGCCCGAGATTGCATCCCGGCACCATATTGAAGACGTTCTTCCTGTGGCTATTGAAGCACTGGAAGAAGCCCGAGCCGGCTGGGAGGATATTGATGCTGTTGCTGTTACACAAGGGCCGGGGCTGGTGGGTGCTCTTTTGGTGGGCGTAGCTGCAGCCAAGACGGCAGCATGGGTTTTAGGAAAACCGTTAATTGCGGTGAACCATATGGAAGGACATATTTTTGCCAACCTTCTCCAGTATTCTGATTTGGAACCTCCCTTTTTATCGCTTGTCGTTTCCGGTGGACATACTATGCTTGTTGTTGTTCGTGACTACAATACTTTTGAACTCCTTGGACAGACGAGAGATGATGCGGCCGGTGAAGCTTTTGATAAAATTGCACGGGTCATGGGGTATCCTTATCCCGGCGGTCCTTATATCGATAAATTGGCAAAAGCGGGAAATCCTAATGCTATAGAATTCCCGCTGGCCTTGAGGAAAGAACATAGTTTCGATTTTTCGTTCAGTGGATTGAAATCTGCTGTGATTAACTACATTCATGCGAAAGAGATGAAGAAGGTTCCTGTTTCTTATGAAGATGTAGCTGCTTCTTTCCAAAAAGCGGTTGTAAACGCATTGCTTGAAAAGACAATGGCAGCTTTGGATAAAACGAAGTTGAAAACAGTAGCCTTAGCAGGCGGCGTCGCGGCGAACAGCGGACTTCGTGAAGCAATGGAGAAAAACTGTCTGAAAAGAAATGTTCGTATATGCAGTCCTGCCCCCGGGCTTTGTACGGATAATGGCGCTATGATTGGCTGCCGGGCGTATTACATGGCGCAAAAGGGGGATTTTGCGCCAATGACATTGAACGCAGATCCACGCCTTCCCTTTCTGGCAGAACGGGGGAAGGTTTAAAGGTAATTTAATACAGGCGGTACTTATGAATCAGCTCTATTCGCTGGCCCGCGAGATGACGAATCTTACGGATGTGCAGATTCGTATTTTGGATCATATGGAAGCAGCTCTCCAGTTCGCTGCTGATATTTCCAAAAATCAAATTTACATCTGCGCAAAAGGAAAAAATGAAAGTGTAGAAATAGTTCTTTTGGCGGCAAAGCCTTCTTATTCCATGGGGAATACCTTTTTTGACAGAGGGGATGCCTATTTAGATGAGGAATTTACTCTTGTGGAAAATGTATTCTCTACAGGCAGTAAAGTCGTTGGACGAAAGGAACTTGATTTAGGGCGGTTGGTAGCGCTGACAGCATATCCTGTTTTTGATAATGCCGGGATTCCTTTTGCTGTGGCTGCTTTTCTGTCTAATTCCCAGTCTCAGCAGCAGGTTCTTACCGATACGGCTTATATGATGCTCCAAGTGCCGATGGAAGAAGGGGCGTACCATTATCTTCGTCCTCAGGATGGGATGGTTATCCTTGATTCCGTAGGACGTATCATGTATGCCAATGATATGGCGGATGATTTATATTTTGTTCTTGATAAGGAAACGGTGGAACGGAAAGAAATCATTGGGCATTCCATGGTTCATCTGCCATTGGTGGATAAAATTATGGAAACGAAAAAGCCGGCATATGGCGATGAAGTATCCGGGAATATGATATTGTCTGCCTGGGGAATGCCTATTCTTTCTGGCGGCCGTGTGTCTCGCACGATCCTTCTTTTAAGTGATGTAACTGCAATCCGTGAAAAGGAACGACAGATTATGGTGAAGGACTCCGTTATTCGAGAAATACACCATCGTGTGAAGAATTCTTTGAATACTATTGCCGGGATACTTCGGATGCAGGCGCGCCGGGCAAAAGATACTGATACGAAAGAGGCATTGAGAGTTGCGGTGAACCGCATATTGGGAATTTCCCAAATCCATGATGTTTTGGCGAGCCAAAGCGGGGACCATGTGAATTGGAATGTATTTTTGGATAAAATCTGCCGGCTTTCTGTCGACAGTCTGGCAGTATGCCCTATCGAATTAGTACGGCCGAATAATGAAATGAAGCTGCTTATTAATTCGGAAAAAGCGGTTCCATTGGCTATTGCTACAAGTGAATTAATTCATAATTCTATTGCCCATGGTTTTAAAGGTATGGAAGACGGTGTACTTATTGTAAGTGCTTCTGTAGAAAATGGTATGCTCCATACCTGTGTGAAAAATAATGGGCATATCTTAGATACACATTTCAGTACGAAATCTTTCGATCTGGGGTTGCAGATTGTCCGTACCTTAGTAGAAATAGAATTAAATGGTTCTTTTATATTGAAAAATAAAGGAGATATGGCAGAAGCCCATATCCGAATCCCTTTATCGATTATGGAGAACAAAAGATGAGTGAAACATATCGTATCGTTATCGCCGATGATGAAGCGATTATATGTATGGATTTAAAAGAAATATTAGAAGAGGCAGGGCATGAGGTGGTCGGTATATGTGCAGATGGCGTGCGTGCCTTGGAACTGGTAAAAGAGGAAAAACCGGATCTCGTGATTCTAGATGTACAGATGCCGAAGCTTGATGGATTACAGGCTGCAAAACTGATTGCCCATGATGATCTGGCGCCTGTTGTCCTTTTAACTGCTTATGGTGATGCGGAGACGGTGGAGAAAGCGAAACGATCCCATGTTTTTGGCTATGTCATGAAGCCGGTAGAAGAAAGAAATTTATTTCCTGCACTTCAGATTGCTGTCAGTCAGTATCGCAGCAGACATGAAATAGCACACCGTGTGAAAGAAATGGAGAGGGAACTGGCATCACGCAAGATCATTAACCGCGCCAAAGGGCTGCTGATGGATTACTATCATATCAGTGATGAAGAAGCTTATCATAAAATGCAGCAGACCAGTATGCGTCGTGGAATTCTCTTGACTGATGTGGCGCAAAAAGTTATTAAGGAAATTATGGTGAGAAAGAATATGCTGTCATAATTGTTCATGGTGTCCATATTTATATTCGATCAAAGGAGTGATGAAAATGAAATTTATATTTTTGGGACATGCGTGCTTCCAGATTGATACAGGAAAGGAAAAACTGCTTTTTGATCCTTTCCTCACCGGGAATGGACTTGCCGAAGAAGCTGCCAGCAAAGTAGAATGTGACTATATTTTTCTTTCCCATGCCCATGCGGATCATTTTGGAGATGCTATTGCCATTGCGGAACGGACAGGTGCAAAAGTCATCGCTATTCCTGAAGTCATCGGACTTTTTCCGAAAACCGTAATCAATTTCCAGCCCATGAACCTTGGGGGAACTTTTACGGCGCCTTTCGGTAAAGTGAAAATGGTGCAGGCCATCCACAGCTGTGGTGTGGCAGGCGGTATTCCTTGCGGATTTGTACTGTCTTTCAATGATGGTTTGACACTTTACTTTGCCGGAGATACGGCACTCTTTGGCGATATGAAACTTTTTGGGAAACTTTTTGATATTGACTATGCTGTTCTTCCTATCGGTGATAACTATACTATGGGACCAAAAGATGCGATTTTGGCAGCGAAATTTTTAAAAACGAAAAAGTTATTCCCGTCCACTATAATACATGGCCTGTTATTTCACAAAATCCTGAAGAATTTAAGAAGGCGGCAGCTCGGGAAAATGTTTCTGTTGTAGTTGTGAAGCCAGGAGAATCCGTCGAATTATAATTGTAGGAGATGAGAAAATATAAAGGGCAGGTATTATTTGCGTTCTAAGGCTGATAATACCTGCCCTTTAAGCAGAGTAGCGAAAGTGGTGGACTAGCACAAAATATCATACTGTGAGAGGGATGGATTTAATCTCCGATGAAAGCATATTGACAATTCATGGGGGCAAGAATATACTAATAACGTAAGTTTAGCACTCGATATGAGTGAGTGCTAATAAAGGTGATAAAGATGGCAAAATGGACAATGAATGATGCTTTTGACGGACTCAATGAACTGACTGAAAGAAAAAGAAGAGTGCTGTGGGCTATTGTTCAGGATTATTCTTCTACGGCTGAGCCGGTTGGATCCCGTACTATTGCACGGAAATATGATTTAGGCGTAAGCAGTGCCACTATTCGCAATGAAATGCAGGATTTGGAAGATGAAGGGTATCTTGAACAGCCTCATACTTCCGCGGGACGGGTTCCTTCTATTAAAGGGTACCGGTACTATGTGGATTGGCTTATGCAGCCGTCTCCTGTGACTCCTGAAGAAGAGTCTCTCCTTGTGGAGGCATTGACTGGTCACGTGGCAAAGGTAGATGAGATATTTCGAAATATGGCTAAGGTTGTGTCAATGCTTACACGTTCATTGTCAGTAGCAGCCTCTTCCGGACAACAAAGTATATTGAATTATATCCGTTTTCTTCCATTAGATGGCAGGCGGGCAATTCTTCTTGTAGTTACCGGTGGGGGGGAAGTGTCAAATGCAATTATAAAGATTCCTGATGATTCATCTTTTGATGAGATGCAGCTGCTTGCTGATAAATTGAATCATTTCCTTCATGGACGGGATTTGGCGCGTGTGGATGAAAAGTTTATTATGTCTTTCCAAAAAGACGTGGAAAGAGATTTATCCCCTTATATACATATTTTTGCAGCTATGCAGGAGGCAGTGAAAACGCAGAAACAGGTTTATTCTGACGGTGCGTCACAGTTGATTGAGCAGCCTGAGTTTCAAAATGTGGAGAAAATGCAGGATATATTGAATTTATTGGAAAAGCGGGATATACTGGAAAGCATGCTTCTCTCTACTATGGATCGTCCGATTGCGGTCCATATAGGTACAGAAAATGCATTTAAGAATTTTGAAGATTTATCTGTGGTACGGGCGCAATTTACGGCCAATGGCAAAGTGATTGGATCTATGGCTGTTTTGGGGCCTACCCGTATGCAGTATGAAAAAGTAGTAGGGATGATGTATTTCATGCAGCATCAATTAAATCAACTCTTGGAAAAGGATGATGATTAAATTTTTGAGTCAATGGTAATGATTCATAAGATAAGAAGAGTCTCAAAAATAAAGTGAGGAGGTTTTGTGAATGGCAGAAAATAAAGATAAAGTAAAATTAAAAGATACTTTTTCTGCTGATGAGGCAGCTGTAAAAACTACTTCTGAAAATAAAGAAGAAAAAGCTGCAGTGAGAGAAGAAGTCCTAGAAAAGGTAGAAGCTGATTTGGCAACTTATAAAAATAAGGCGGAAGAAGCAGAGTCCAAACTGGCAACTACAATTTCTCAATATATAAGACTTCAGGCGGATTTTGAAAATTTCCGCCGCCGCAGCCGTGAAAATGAGGCGAAACTGTCAGATACGGTGAAAGCAGGTACAATGAAGGGATTTCTTCCGATTGTGGATAATTTTGAAATGGCTCTTGCGCAGATAAAAAGAAGCAGCGCTCCTGATACATTTATTGAGGGGGTTGAATTGCTGCTTAAGCAGTTTGTGAAATTTTTAAATGATTCCGGTGTTACAGAAATCGAAGCGGTAGGAAAGCCTTTTGATCCCCATTTCCATGAAGCAGTTATGCAAATTTCTTCTGATGAATGGGAAGACGATACAGTTTCTATGGTATTAAAGAAGGGATACATGTATAAAGATATGGTGCTCCGGCCTTCCTCTGTACAAGTTTCCCATAAACCTTAATTTTCGTAAAAAAGTCATTAATTATCAGGCAAAACCTGAAAAGAAAGGGGACATAGTAAATGTCAAAAGTAATTGGTATTGATCTTGGTACAACCAACTCTGTCGTAGCTGTTATGGAAGGTGGTGAACCTGTCGTCATTTCCAATGCGGAAGGTTCCCGCCTGACTCCGTCGGTGGTAGGGTTTTCTAAAAATGGAGAAAGGCTGGTAGGACAGCTTGCGAAGCGCCAGGCCGTCTCCAATCCGGATCGCACCGTTGTTTCTATTAAGCGGCACATGGGTGAAGGAAATTACAAAGTAAATATTGATGGAAAAAGTTACACGCCGCAGGAAATTTCTGCAATGATTTTACAGAAACTGAAAACAGATGCGGAAGCTTATCTTGGAGAAACAGTTACTGATGCGGTTATTACCTGCCCGGCATACTTTACTGACAGCCAGCGTCAAGCGACAAAAGATGCAGGTACTATTGCGGGTTTGAATGTGCTCCGTATTATCAATGAACCGACGGCATCTTCTCTTGCTTACGGTCTGGATAAAATAAAAGACGGCAAAGAACATCGTTTTCTTGTTTATGACCTTGGCGGCGGTACTTTCGATGTGTCCATTTTGAATTTAGCTGATGGTGTATTTGAAGTGGAAGCTTCCCATGGCAATGGACATCTTGGCGGTGATGATTTTGATGCCCGTATTATGGACTGGATCGCTACTACCTTTAAAGCACAGAATGGTTTTGAATTGCACCGTGATCCAATGACCAATCAGCGTTTGAAAGAAGCGGCTGAGAAGGCAAAGATCGAGTTGTCCAATGTTATGTCTACCGACATCAATCTTCCGTTTATTACCATGGATGTGAATGGACAGCCGGTACATTTCAATGCCGCTCTGACTCGTGCCATGTTTGACAAGATTACGGAAGATCTCGTTATGGATACTATGGAACCGATTGACTTAGCATTGAAAGATGCGGGGCTTACCGTAAACGATATTGACAAGGTTCTTCTTGTCGGCGGCTCTTCCCGTATCCCTGCCGTACAGACGCTGATTAAGAATAAGTTCGGCAAAGAGCCGAGCAAGAGTGTTAATCCTGATGAATCCGTTGCTGTTGGTGCGGCTATTCAGGCGGGCGTACTAAAAGGAGAGGTCAAAGATGTTCTCCTTCTCGACGTAACACCATTATCCCTTGGTATTGAAACGCTCGGCGGTGTATTTACGACTATGATTAAAAGAAATACAACAATCCCGACGTCCAAGAGTCAGGTGTTTTCTACTGCCAGCGACAATCAGCCGTCTGTAGATATTCATGTGCTCCAGGGGGAAAGGCCGATGGCTGCCAACAATAAAACATTGGGGCGGTTTGAATTGTCCGATATCCCGCCGGCTCCTCGTGGAGTACCACAGATTCAGGTTACTTTTGATATTGATGCTAATGGCATTGTCCATGTTTCTGCAAAAGATTTGGGAACAGGCAAGGAACAGAAAATTGATATTAAATCTTCTTCTGGCCTGACTGATGAAGAAATTGAAAGAATGCAGCAGGATGCGAAAGCCCATGAAGAAGAGGATAAGAAGCATAAAGAAATTATTGAAGAAAGAAATAAGGGTGAAGCACTAATTTATCAGGCTCAGAAAACAATTAAAGATCTTGGCGATAAGGCCGATGCGGAAAAGGTAAAAGAAATCAATGAAGCGATTACCCGGCTTCAGGAAACACTAAAAGGGGAAGATGCAGAAAAGATGAAAGCTGATGCGGAAGCGCTCACAAAGCCCCTTTATGAAATGACCAGCAAGATGTACGAGGCGGCCCAACAACAGGGTGCATCGGAAGCAGGAGCTGCCCAACAGGATTCCCAGCAGAAAAAGAAATCGGATGATAATGTGGTTGATGCAGATTACAAAGTGGTTGATGACGATAATAAATAACAGCCAGTGGTTAGTTAGCATACGGGCTGCGGGTGATTTTCGGTTATCCGCAGCTCTATGCTGTTTATTGTAGCAGAAAAGGATTGTGTTTCTGGAATGGCAAATCGGGATTATTATGAAGTCCTTGGCATTGATAAAAATGCCACGGAAGCAGATATAAAAAGAGCATACCGGAGAATGGCCCGCAAATACCATCCGGATTTGAATAAGGAACATCCGAAGGAAGCGGAAGAAAATTTTAAAAAGGTAAATGAGGCATACCACGTTCTTTCTGATGCGGATAAAAGAGCGCAATATGATCAGATGGGGCACGATGCCTTTCGTCAAGCGGCGCAGAATGGCGGCGGACCGGGAGGTTTCGGCGGAACTGGCGGTTTTGATTTCAGCAGCTTTAGTGGCGGAGCAGGCGGTTTTGACTTCGGCGATATTTTCGATATGTTTGGCGGAGGTGGGAGAAGGAGCCGAAATGGTCCGGAACAGGGGGCGGATCTCCGCTATGATATGGAAATTACTCTTCGTGAGGCGGCCAGTGGTATTCATAAGACCTTTACTGTAACGAAAAATGAAACTTGTGACCATTGTCATGGGGATGGAGCGGAACCGGGAAGTTCAGTAGACACCTGCCATGCCTGTCATGGTACAGGTCAGCAGCGTATTGTTCGGAACAGTCCTTTCGGACAGATGGTGAATGTTGTGACTTGTCCGGATTGTGGCGGTACAGGCAAAATTATTAAAAATAAATGCAGCCGCTGCCATGGGAGCGGTACGACCCGTAAGCAGAAGAAATTGGAAGTAAATATTCCTGCAGGCGCAGATACGGGTGTACGTATGCGTATTTCCGGTGAAGGAGAACCCGGTAAACGGGGAGGGCCGAAGGGGGATCTTTATGTATATATTTACGTCAGATCTGATCCTGATTTTGAACGGCAAGGGGATGATCTTTACTGCAGGGTACCTGTTTCTTTCCCGACAGCGGCGTTGGGAAGCACTATCCAGGTAAAAACGTTGGATAAACAGGTGGAACTCAAGATTCCTGCAGGAACGCAGAGTGGTACACGTTTTCGTATTTCAAAAGAGGGAATGCCTCGCCTGCAGTCATCCTATAAGGGCGATTTATATGTGGAAGTGAAAGTGGTTGTTCCGAAAAAGCTGAAAGAAAATCAGAAAGAAGCTCTTTTGAACTATGCGAATGTATCAGGTGAAGATGTTACCCAGTATAAAGGGAAGGGCTCGTGGCTGGATAAAATTATTGACAAAATAAAAAGTTGCTGAATCTTGGAGTAGAAAAATCGTATCCTCTGAAAGAGGATACGATTTTTTCGTACCGTGATCTATTATTAGAAGAAAAAATGGAAAATCGCAAGGAAAACGGTTCCCGGAATTCCGAAGATAGCAATAACGATAATGTCAAAAAAGCTCCACTGCATATGGACAATATGCAGTAAATTGATGACGTAATATAACAGACCGCCCAAAATGATATTCCCAAGTAAAGGAAATACGGCACAGCTTAGGAATTTCCACAAAAGAAAAATACAAACAGCAGATGTAATGAGACCGACGATGCTGGCATCCATAATTTCCATAGAGAACCTCCCGATGATGAATCAATTTGATATATTTTAGTATTTCAAGAAATCTGATTAGTAAGGTGAGAAGCCCTGTAAAAAAGCATATGCTTCATGTATGTGTAAGTTGTCCGGCTTTTTACACAAAGCACACGCTTTTACATTTCTTTTCTGTTTTCTACTGCGCCGGCCAATGTCATGCTGTCAGCATATCCTACGTCACCGCCGGCAGGAAGGCCGCGGGCAATCCGTGTAACACGGACAGAAAGCGGTTTAATCAGGCGGGACAGGTAGTATGCTGTCGCTTCGCCTTCTGTATTGGGGTCTGTCGCAATAATGACTTCTTTTACTGTATCATCGGCGAGCCTGTTTAAGAGCTCTTTGATTTTGAGCTGTTCTGGACCAATACCATCAAGAGGGGAAAGGACGCCGTGGAGAACATGGTACAAACCATGGTATTCATGGCTCTGTTCCAGTGCCTGCACATCCTGAGGATGCTCCACTACACAAATCACTGATGAATCGCGTCGGTTGTCACCACAAATCTCACAGGGGTCTGATGTAGCTAAATTACAGCAGATAGAACAATAGCAAATCTTATCCCGTGCAGAATGGATGACATTGATAAATGCGTCTATATCTTCTTTAGGACGTTCCAACATAAAGTAAGCAAGCCGTCTTGCCGTTTTTACACCGATTCCGGGGAGTTTGCGGAATTGTTCGGCTACAAGTTCTAAATCACTGTTCATCAGAACATGCCGCCGGGGAGACCAAGGCCGCCGGTGACCTTGCTCATACCTTTCTGTACCATTTCATCAGCTTTTTTGCCTGCTTCATTGACAGCAGTGGTGATGAGATCTTCTAACATTTCCGGATCTTCCGGATCAATAGCATCTTTTGCGATTTTCAGGGAAACAATTTTTTTTTCGCCATTCATAATGAGAGCCACAGCACCGCCGCCTACAGAAACGTCAACTGTCTGCTGTTTTAATTCTTCCTGTATCTTTTGCATATCTTCCTGCATTTTACGAGCCTTTTTCAACATATTCTGCATCTGTGCCTTGTTGCCAAACATAAATAATTCCTCCTCGAAAAGCGATTGTTACCTTTTACAAATAAAACTTATAATTTCACATTCATCATTATACCGTATATCGGCAAATATAGTAAATTTGTCAAATTGGATCTATTTCTTTTCATAGATATCACAGTCGGAAAGAATTCGGAAAGCTTTTGCAAGTGCAGGCATATCTTTCTCATCGTCTGGGATTTCAGATTTTTCAACCAGTCGGTAATCACTATCTGCGGTTTCCGCCATCGGTTCCTTTTCAGTTTCATGAACCGATGCTGCGGAATCTGTATACATTTGCACTTGCCTAAGAGCATCTGCTTCATCGACAGTACCTTTCAAGATGGAATGGAATTCGACAGGAATTCCGATGGCATTTATGAACGCATCTTTGATTGTATTCTGATAGCCTTTATTATTTCCTGCGAGAACAAGGTAAGGCTGGGGGGCTACTGCAATAGCCCGGGATTTACTTAACAGGATCAGACTGCTTTTTTGAAGACAGTATAAAATATCAATGCGATGGTTAATTTCAAAAAATGCCAGTACCTTTGCCCATATATCATTATAGGTCGAGGGATCCAGAAGTGTTTCACCAATCTCATGGCTGGTTTCAGCCTTCTTTTCTTCGGGAGATTTTTTTGTTTTGCAGGGAAGAGTCGGCTTATTTTTTGTGGCAGGTTCCATTTTTACCGGTGTTTTATCAACAGGAGGGTGCGGTACCACTTCCTTTGGAGAATCCGGGCAGGTGGTTGTACTTGCCGCAGGGGCGGGGGTAAGTGCTGTAGGTGTGACGAGAGGTATAGAAATCGTTGGAGGCAGTATAGCGGGTGACGGAGCAGCGGGTATAGTTTCGGTTTGCGGGAGCGTGCTGCTTTTCATAAGTACAGATACGTTTTTTTCCAATGCTGTGATCCGTTCTTCTAAACTGTCCAATGCCTGTGAACCACGGAGACGGCATAGGCGGAGAAGTCCCATTTCAGCACTCATGCGGGGAGATGAACTTCTGTTAGCTTCAGAAAAAGAATGGTGGAGAGAATCGAAAAGTGCGTCCAAGTAAGCATCACTTAATTCCTGAGCATCTTTTTGTATAACAGAAATCTTATTTCCATAAGCAGATAATTCCGGTGCGTTTGGATTCACTTTGCAGATCATAATACTTCTGAAATGTTCCAGTAAATCAGAAAGTATAGCGGAAGGTTCCTTTCCGTCTTGGAGAATCTTATAAAAAAGCTGAAGTGTGGCACTGCTTTTTCCACACACAATCATGTGGAACAAATCTATAATCTGTTCTTTGTCCGTAAGGCCTAGAAGATCATAGACTATTTCTGCAGAAAGCTCATTACCTGCTGATGCGCCGGAACATTGATCCAAAAGAGACAGCGCATCACGAAGACCGCCTTCTGCGCGTACAGCAATTAAAGCAGCCGCTTCAGGGGTGAGAGAAAGATGGCTTTCTTGGGAAATGTGCAGTAAATGTTCCTTGATGTCATTTACAGAAATACGGTGGAATTCATACCGCTGGCAGCGGGATAAAATTGTAAGCGGAATCTTGGCAGGTTCTGTGGTGGCAAGGATAAAGAGTACATGGGCCGGAGGTTCCTCCAAAGTTTTTAGAAGGGCATTAAACGCTTCTTTTGTCAACATATGGACTTCATCAATGATATAAACCTTTTTATTCCCCGCTACAGGAAGAGTACGAACCGATTCGCGAAGTACGCGAATTTCATCAACACCACGGGCAGAAGCGCCGTCTATTTCATAAACATCCATACTGGCGCCGGTATTAATTGATTTACAGTTAGCACATTCATTGCAGGGATTGCCATTTTTTAAATCAAGGCAATTTACTGCTTTGGCAAGAATTCGTGCCATACTTGTCTTTCCTGTGCCACGGGGGCCGGAAAACAGATAGGCATGGGCAAGGCGGTTTTGTTCAAATGCGCGAAGAATGGGAATGGAAATATGCTTTTGCCCGATTATTTCTTTAAAAGTGCTTGGGCGCCATTTTCTGTATAGTGATAGGTAAGCCATTGAACCCTCCTTGGACAAGGAATAACAGCCTTTAATAGAAAGATGTATAAATTAATTATACCAAAAATAACATAAAAAAAGACTTTACAACTCTCATTTATGACAGCCTTCAGAATACACCGTGGCACATAGAAAGGGCCACTTACTGCTGCTTCCTCTCGGACCTGACAGGATTCATGGGATTCCATTGCACGGGACCCGAAGACTGCCATAAATCAGAACTGTAAAGCCATGTGCTGTTATTATACTATACGGACTTTATTTTGCAAAATATTTTATTTCTGAGAGCTAATTCAAGAAAAATATTTTTTGTTTTGATTGAAAAAACGCGTGATAATTTAAAAGAATATAACCTTTTCTAAATGACAATTTTCAGGAGGAAATGGTAGAATAATATAGAATTCATTTCTGAAGGAGGAAACGACATGGAATACCGTATTGAACATGATACGCTGGGAGAAGTGAAGGTACCGGCTGATCATAAATGGGGAGCTCAGACACAGCGGTCTTTTGAAAATTTTAAAATCGGTAAAAATAAAATACCTGAAGATATTATTCGTGCTTTTGCCATACTGAAAAAGTGCGCCGCCATAGCGAATAAAGAAGCCGGAAAATTATCAGTTGAAAAGCAGAAGGTTATTTGTGAGGTTTGTGACGAAATCATTGCGGGAGAGTGGAAAGAAGAATTTCCACTTGTTGTATATCAGACCGGATCCGGTACACAGAGCAATATGAATATGAATGAAGTAATTGCGCATATTGCTAATGAAAAATTGGGGAGCAAAAAAAGTGAAACCCGTATTCATCCCAATGACGATGTGAATATGTCCCAGTCATCTAATGATACGTTCCCGACAGCTATGCACATCGCTGCTGTGGAGACACTTCATAACAAACTGTACGGACCATTGAATCATCTTATTGAGATTTTTGAGGAAAAAAGTAAAAAGTACATGCATCTTGTCAAAATCGGACGTACCCATTTGCAGGATGCTGTCCCTCTTACTTTCGGGCAGGAAATCTCCGCATGGAAAGTGATGCTGGAAAAGAGCCGTGATATGCTTCATGATTCTGAAAAATACCTTCTTGGGCTTGCTATCGGAGGGACTGCGGTAGGAACAGGTCTGAACAGCCCGAAAGATTTCGGTGAAAAAGTATCTGCTGCTATTGCGAAAGAAACGGGATTGCCCTTTGTTTCCGAAAAAAATAAGTTTTATACCCTTACCGGACGGGACGATTTTGTTTTTGCCCATGGCGCTCTTGAGGCGCTTGCCATGGACTGTATGAAATTCGCTGATGATATCCGTCTCCTCGGCTGCGGACCCCGTGCAGGATTAGGGGAAATCACACTCCCTGCTAATGAACCGGGATCTTCCATTATGCCCGGTAAAGTAAATCCCACGCAGTGCGAAGCCTTGACGATGGTAGCTTGTCGTGTTCACGGCAATCAGGCAGTTGTTTCCTTTGGGGCTTCCCAGGGGCGATTTGAACTGAATGTATTTGCTCCTGTTATGGCAGAAGCCTTCATCGAATCAGCTGCTATTCTGGGTGAAGCCATCCACTCTTTTGATATCCATTGTGTGGAAGGTATGCTGGCCAATGAAGACAGGATGGCTGAATTGGTAGAAAGATCACTTATGCTTGTCACTGCGCTTTCTCCGCATATCGGTTACGAAAAATCCGCAAAGATTGCCGAAACTGCTTTTGCCGATAACAGCTCCTTGAAAGAAGCCGCTTTGAAACTGGGCTACGTGACAGAAGAAGATTATGATCGCTTTGTCGTGGCAAGAGATATGACCAATTTGGACAGATGATTTGCTTCATAGAATTGTGAAGAACTGTTCTGTGTAATCATAGGCAGTTCTTTTTTATGGTAATTTTTCTGAAAAATTGTAAAAAAGATTTTGGGAGTGGTGCTTTTTGAATAATTGACGATATAGATATTCATTCATATAATAGTGAAAATAGGAATATGTATTAAGAAGGATTTTTTATGGTTGCATATACGGAATTATTTTCTTCTTTTTTAAGAAGGAATCAAATTAAGCTGAATGAACCCATGAGCCGTCACACAACATTTGGTATCGGTGGGGCAGCGGACTGTTTTGTTATGCCTGAAACGATAGAGGAGCTGCAGAAAGTCATTGTGGAGGTCACTAAAGCGAATGTGCCGTTTTTTATTCTTGGGGGCGGCGCAAATTTGCTTGTTCGTGATAAAGGAATCCGCGGTGTAGTGATTTATACGGGACGGCTGCAGTCTATTATTCATGAAGGAAACAGGCTCCGTGTAGCTGCGGGTGTTTCTACGGCAAAGGCTGCCAAGGCGGCAATGGAGCATGGCCTTTCAGGGATGGAATTTGCCGCCGGTATTCCCGGAACTATAGGTGGAGCGGCGTACATGAATGCTGGTGCGTATAACGGGGAGATGGCGGATATTGTGGTGTCTGTTCTTTCCTGCAATCGGAATGGGCAGTTGTCTGTTTACAATAAATCGAAGCTTCATTATGATTACCGCCACAGTCTTTTTATGGAGAATGGTGAAATAATTGTGGAAATTACAGTGGAGCTTGCACCTGGTAATATTCATGACATAGAAGTAATGATGGAAGAGTTTAATCGCCGCCGCCGCATGAAGCAGCCGTTGGAGAAGAAGAGTGCAGGAAGTACGTTTAAGCGTCCTGCTGGGTATTTTGTGGGGCAAATGATTGAGGAGATGGGACTAAAGGGATTTGCCGTAGGTGATGCAAAGGTAAGCATGAAACATGCCGGGTTCCTTATCAATGACGGACATGCGTCCTGTACGGATATGATGAACCTAATTTCTGAAATTAAGCGCCGGGTTTTTGATGGGTATGGTGTGGAACTTATGACGGAAGTGCAAATTGTAGGAGAAGAGTAGTTTTGGCTTGTAAGGATTGGACAGGCTGCCTGCGGACAGGGAGAATCGTATGGATGTTTTAGCATTTACAGGACCGCCGGGATCAGGGAAAAGTGACCGTGCACTTGTGGTAGCTTATGAAAATAAAGCTTCTTGTATTATCGATGATGGGATCCTGATATATCATAATCGTATTGTGGCAGGAAAGTCGGCAAAAAGGGAAGCCAGCCGTTTAACGGCGGTACGCCGCGCGCTTTTTTGGGATTCAAATCAGGCGGAAGATGTAATTTTCCATATTATGAAAATCAATCCGGAGCGTATTTTAATCCTCGGCACATCTGACCGTATGGTTCAGAAGATTGCTGCAACACTTAAGCTTCCTGCACCTTCACGGTATATTCATATCGAGGATGTGGCAAAACCTGAGGAAATTGCTCAGGCAAATTACGCACGCCATAAGGAAGGAAAGCATGTTATTCCTGTGCCGACGATGGAGCTGCGCCCCTATTTCAAAGGATACCTTGTAGATCCGCTTCAGTTTTTCCGCAATCGCAGAAGTGTAAGGGGAAAAACGAAGGGCAATGAAGAGCGATCTGTCGTCCGTCCGGTATTCAGTTATTATGGAAAGTTGTCTTTTTCAAATCATGTTATTGAAGCACTGGTACATTACGCGGTGCGTGATCTGAGAAAGATACATATCAGCCATATTTCCAGCGTGAAAAGTACAAGCCAGATGAATGGTATCATTTTGTCTCTTAACGTAACGGTCCGGCAGGGAACGCCGCAGGAGATCAAGAAACTGATTCACCTGATGCGTGACAAGATTCAGCGTGAAATTGAGCATACCACGGGTATGGCTCTGGATACAATTAAAGTCAATATCATAACTGATGTAACAGGATGAGTGGGTCTGCGCCGTAAGGGGCAGGCTTTTCATTTTCAGGAGAACGGGGGCGGTTATGATATAATTAAATATCATGGTTATACTTGGAGGACTATTTTGAAAGAAGTGTCTTTTGATAAGAAATATTTTATAGAAACCTATGGCTGCCAGATGAATGAAAGCGATACGGAACGTATCAGCGGGCAGCTGGAAGAGCTTGGCTATGTGCCGGCGGATATATTGGATGATGCCGATGTTGTTATTTTGAATACCTGCAGTATCCGGCAGAATGCAGAAGAGAAAGTATATGGCAAAATTGGAGAGGTAAAGAAATTAAAGGGGAAGAAGCCCGGTGTCCTTTTGGGGATTGCCGGATGCATGGCGCAGGAAAATAAAGGAAAGCTTATTGAGCGTATGCCGGTGATCGATTTTGTTATTGGACCATACCATATCCATGATTTAAAGGATATTGTTTCCCGCAGGGGGGCAGAAGGTTCGCATGTGGTCATGACGCAGATGAATCCGAACCGCGTGAATGATTACAGTGAACTTCATTCTGTGAGAAAAAGCCGGATTTTTGCTTGGGTACCTATTATGCAGGGATGCAATAAGTTCTGTACTTATTGTATTGTGCCTTATGTCCGCGGCAGGGAAACAAGCCGTACGATTGATGATATTTGTCGTGAGATTGAGAAACTTGCCCGAGAAGGGTATAAAGAAATCACTCTTCTTGGTCAGAATGTCAATTCCTATGGACTTGATTTTCATGATGGTACGGATTTCGGCAGTTTGATTCACGCCATTGACAAGATTGACGGAATTAAGCGTGTTCGTTATATGACGTCTCATCCCAAGGATATGACTTTTGGAATGGTGGATGCTATGGCTGCTTCACCCAAGGTGGTGCGCCATATGCATCTTCCCGTTCAGCATGGGGCGAATGAAATACTGCGGCGGATGAACCGCGGATACACAATTGAGCGTTTTAAGGAGCTTCTAAAGTACGTCCGGGAAAAGATGCCTGGCATCACTGTGACGACTGATCTGATCACGGGATTTCCTGGCGAGACGGAGGACATGCATGAGGAAACGCTTACACTCCTTAAAGAAATGAAGTTTGATTCAGCCTATACTTTTATTTATTCTCCCCGCAGAGGAACTCCTGCGGCGCGTATGACAAATCAGGTGTCTGATGCTGTCTGCCACCGCCGTTTGCAGGAAATCATGAATGTGGAAAATGAAATCAGTCTTTCTCTTAATAAGGAAATGGAAGGGAAGGTGTATACTGTCATTGCGGAAGGGGAAACAAAACAGAATCCTGATAATTGGTTCGGTCGTACATCAGGTAATAAGATGGTTATTTTTCCTAAGACAGGGTCTCTTTCTGCGGGCGATATTTTGAAGGTGCGTGTAGATACGGCGCAGACCTGGATATTAAAAGGAACTATTGTGGAGTGATACAGATGGCAGCTAAATCTCCTTTGATGGAACAATACAAGTCTATTAAGAATGAGCACAAAGACGCATTTCTTTTTTATCGGCTCGGTGATTTTTATGAGCTTTTTTATGACGATGCAGTAACTGTTTCTCATGAATTGGAATTGACGCTGACGGGGAAGAATGCGGGCCCTGAAGGAAGAGTTCCTATGTGCGGGATTCCGTATCATGCGGCAGAAACGTATATTTACCGGCTTGTACAGAAAGGCTATAAGGTTGCCATTTGTGAACAATTGGAGGATCCGAAAAAAGCGAAAGGCTTAGTGAAGCGTGATGTGATTCGTATCGTTACGCCGGGAACGATCCTTTTTGAAAATTCTATCGCCGATAAATCCAATAATTACCTTGCTTACCTTTATGAAACGGATAATGACATTGACGCGGTACTGGCGGATATTTCCACAGGGGAATGCTGGTGGGGAATTTGGGATAAAAAGAAGGAATGGGAAGCATTTTTTTGATATGCTGTCTGTTTATGCACCGACAGAAGCAGTATGCTCTTTAAGTGATAATTTTTATGGGAGACTGGAAGCTTACTGCCGGGCGCGTCTTGGAGGTTGTCTTCTTACCCGGCGTGGAGAGGAGGGGGATTATCCGGTTCCCCACGTGGCGGAAGCGTTAGGAGATGAAAATATCCGCCGTGTCTTTGCATGGCTGGCAGCATACCTGAAAGAAATGATGAAGGCTGATGCAGCAGAGTTTCATACGGTGATGCCTATTCGTGAGGAGGATTGCCTTTTACTCGGAGAAGACTGTTTACGGAATTTAGAAATCACGCGAAATATGCGTGATGGAGGGCGACGGGGAACGCTTCTTGAAATATTGGATCACACCCATACTGCCATGGGAGCACGTCTGTTACGCCGTTGGTTGGAACGCCCGTTGACGGATGTGAATCGAATTATTCAACGACAGGATGGTATTGAAGAACTGACGGGGCATACGACGGAACTTTCCCAACTGGAAGAAATGCTGGAACATGTTTTTGATTTCGAACGTATTTTAACCCGCATTGAAGCAAACACGACATCTCCAAAGGACTTACTGGCACTTAAGGCATCTCTCGGGATGATTCCCGAGATAAAGAAACTGCTTTCCGGCACAGCTTCAATAGTCCTTAGAAAATTGTCCGATCAAATGGATATCCACAGTACGGTCTATGAGCTTTTGGATCGTTCTATGAATGAAAACGGTACGGGAAACATTCGTGACGGCAAGTATATAAAAGAGGGATATTCTGCGGAACTTGATGAGGTTCGTTCCCTTTCTGAAAACAGCAGGAAATGGATTGCCGATTTGGAAGAACGAGAAAAAGAAAAAACAGGGATTAAACTGAAAATCGGATTCAATAATGTGTTCGGGTATTATTTTGAAATTACGAACGCCAACAAGGTGCCGATTCCTGAGTATTATATGCGCAAGCAGACACTTGTCAATGCAGAACGGTATATCACACCTGAATTGAAGGAGTTTGAGACAAAAGCGCTTTTAGCAAAAGAAAAAACAGAAGAACTGGAATTGAAAATTTATCAGGCTGTCAAGGCGGCTATCCGCCCTGAAATTGCTGCTATGCAGAGGACCGCAAAGGCTCTTGCGGCGCTGGATTGTTTGACGGGGCTTTCCCGGGCGGCACTGAAAGACCGTTATGTCCGTCCACAGATTACAAACAGCCGTGAAGGGCGTATTTCTATCCATGACGGACGTCATCCGATGGTGGAACATGCCCTGAAACGAGAGATGTTTGTGCCGAATGATACAGAGCTTAACCATACGGATCAAGAAATGATTATTATTACCGGGCCCAATATGGCAGGCAAGTCTACCTATATGCGTCAGGTTGCAGTACTTACGATTATGGCGCAGACCGGCTCTTTTATTCCTGCAAAAAGTGCATCATTTGCACCTGTGGACCGCATATTTACACGAGTGGGTGCGGCTGATGACATTTCTACGGGACAGAGTACATTTATGGTGGAAATGAAAGAAGTCTCTCATATTCTTTGCAATGCTACGAAGAACAGTCTTATCCTTTTGGATGAAATAGGCCGCGGTACGAGTACTTATGATGGAATGAGTATCGCACGGGCAGTGGTGGAGTACCTTAATAGCAAGGTGCATGCGTATACTCTTTTTGCTACTCATTATCACGAACTTTCAGATATGGCAGCAGAAAATGAACATATCAAAAATTATACGGTTACCGTTAAGGAGCGGGGAAAAGAGATTACATTTCTCCGTCGTATTGTTCCGGGGAGTGCTGATAAAAGTTACGGCATCCATGTGGCACGGCTGGCAGGACTTCCTGAATCGCTCCTGAAGCGGGCCGATGAAATACTGGAAGGGCTGGAAGTGGAGGGAATAAAGGAAGAGCCTGCTGCTCCGGTTATAAGAAGAAAAACTGCTCTTAATTTATTTTCTTCACCGATTATAGATGAGCTGGCGGATTTGGATGTCATGAGCAAGACACCCATCGAGGCGATGGAGATTTTGTTCAGGCTTAGTAAAGAAGCAAAGGAGGGGCGCTAATGTCATTAATACATATACTTGATGAAGTTACTTCAAACCAGATTGCTGCGGGGGAAGTGGTAGAAAGACCAGTCAATGCGGTAAAGGAATTGGTGGAAAATTCTATTGATGCCGGTGCCCACATGATTGAAGTGGAAATAGCAGACGGGGGAATGACATATATCCGTGTTACCGATGATGGCAGCGGCATGACGAGGGAAGATGCGAAATTGTCCGTGATCCGCCATGCAACCAGTAAAATTTCCAGTGTTGAAAATATTTATCATATTTGTTCCCTTGGATTTCGCGGGGAGGCTTTACCAAGTATTATGTCTGTATCCCGAACGACAATTACCACAAGACGGGCGGAAGATATGGAAGGAACCGCTATTGATGTGACAGGCGGAGCGGTGGAAAAAATTAAAGGTGTGGGTGCGCCTGCAGGAACTACAGTGGAAGTACGTGAACTGTTCTACAATGTGCCGGCAAGAAAGAAGTTTTTGAAATCAGAACGGATGGAAAGCAGTCGGATTAATACAATGATTGGTAAATTGGCACTGGCAAATCCCGATATTTCTTTTACTCTTATCAATAATGGACGTACTGTCATTGAGACACCGGGAAACGGGCGCCTGATGGATGTGATTTCTGCATTATACGGGGTGAAGGTGACCGGAGAAATGTTAGAAGTGGAAAGTGAAGGGGAAGACTCTGTTATGACAGGAATGATTTCTAAGCCTTCTCTTTTGAAAAGCAGCCGTCAGAACCAAACGATTATTATTAACCGCCGTGTGGTGGAAAGCGCCGTAGTGACGAAGGCGGTAGATAATGCCTATCATTCCCTGCTGCCTAAGAACGGCTATCCGATTATGGTGCTGACATTCACCTTGCCGCCTGAAAGTATCGATGTAAATGTTCATCCGCAGAAGAGAGAAATTAAATTTGATGATGAGCAGAAAATATTCCGTCTTGTTTACCACGCAGTTCTTAATACGCTGACATCCCAATCTGCACCTGATTCTATTGTGAAAGATATGATCAAAGAACCTGCGCATCAGGTACCGTTGGGAACGGAACTGGACTTGTCAAAGGTGGTGGTGGAAGATAAGCAGCTTGGTGCGCATGATATCGGACTCACTGAAGCGGACGGAGTCGTGCAGAAACCGCAACCGTCTGTGCCGGTACAGTCTTCATGGAACGAATCTTTTTCTTCTTATGGAAATCGTGATTTTCGCAAATCGGAACATGCTGTATCCCGATCAGGAACTGATTTTGAAACAAAACAAACCCGATCAGAAATTTTATCGACAACACCCGTTTTTATAAAACCACATGAAGAGTCGATGAAAGCGGAAAGTGAACCGCTTTTTGAAGTAACCGCTGAAAAAGATGATCCTGTCATTCCTTTGGGACAGGTGGCGGATTGCTTTATTCTGTGCCAGCATGGGAGCGATTTATTTATTATTGACCAGCATGCTGCCCATGAACGGGTAAGGTATGATCGTTTTGCTGCAAAGACTGACGGAATTCCGGTTCAGACAATTCTAATTCCTTACCTGATTGATGTGGAACCGGAAGATATGAATATTCTTTTTGAGAAAGAAGAAGAGATTAAAAAGCTGGGAATTACTTTTGAGCAGGCAGGCCGTGATGTCATCCGAATCACAGGCGCACCGGAAGACTTCCCGGAAAATGATATGGATCGTATTATTAAAGATTTGCTTTTTGCTTTCCATGATGAAAACATGCCTTCTCCTGAAACCCTGCGTCATCGGATGATGGCTTATGCCGCCTGTCGCGGTGCAATTAAGAGAGGCGATCCGCTTAATGTACGGCAGATGAAGGAACTTATTACTGATCTGTTCCATACCACGCGGCCATTCGTTTGTCCCCATGGTCGTCCGACCATTGTGAAATTTACACCTGACGAACTGGGGCGCCTCTTTGACAGAACATGAATATAGCCGTCACCACCGTTTTAAAGCCTGATGCAGATTCTCTTCGGCGTGCAAGGGAAAAGGCGGAAGACTTGCGAACCGCTTTTTATGAAAGAGAAAAGAACCTGTTCCATATGTCAGAAAAATATGGAGAGGAAGGCTTTCTGGTTTATGGAAAGAAACCAGTATTCTTCTGGTCAAAAGAAGGAACTTACCGGTTTCATTTGGGGACGGCAGTTCTTCGTATTTTTGAAATGCGAAAAGGGCATGGAGACAGGCTGTGCAATCTTTTGCCGGGAGACTGTACATCTGTACTGGACTGTACCTTTGGACAGGGCAGGGATTCTGTCATTTTAAGCTGGTATCTGCGGAAACGCGGAGAAGTTATTTCTCTTGAGCGGAGCCGTCCTCTTTATGAAGTGGGGAAAGAAGGTCTTGCTGCATTGTCAGGACAAGATGGAGAAATGACGGAAGCTTTACGGCGTATTCAGCTGCTGCATGCCGATTTTCGTGGATTTTTAGAAACAGCAGTGCCAAATTCTTTTGATGTAATTTACTTTGATCCTATGTTTAGGTATCCTGTAAAACGGAAAGAAAATAGTATGGAGGGATTCCGCAGTGCCGCGGTTTATGATCCTTTGACAGAAGATGTTTTACAGTTTGCAATGAGAGCAGCCAGAAAAAAAGTAATAGTGAAAGAGAGGCCGTTTTCTGCGCTGTTCCGTACAGGATTATTTACAGAAATTCACGGTAAAAAGAGGACAGACAACCGCTTATGGAGTGATAAAACTATGAAGAAAGAAAAACTGCTGACGATTCTTGGACCTACGGCAGTTGGTAAGACGGAGCTGTCAGTCTATTTAGCAAAGATTCTGGGCAGTTCCATCATTTCCGGTGACGCTTTTCAAGTATATCGCGGTATGGATATCGGTACAGCAAAGGTAACGAAAGAAGAGGCGGATGGAATTTTCCATTATCTGGTAGACTGTATGGAACCTGAAGAATCATATTCAGCCGCTATATTTCAAGAGAAAGCGCGGGAATATATCTCTAAGGAAAATAAAAAGGATAAAATTCCTATTCTTATCGGCGGTACAGGTCTTTATGTGCAGGGACTTTTGGAAGGATATGTCTTTTCACCAAAAGTAGAAGGTCGAAGCAAGTGGTACACTTTTTATAAGATGCAGGGGAAAGAAGGATTGGCGGACGCATTTAAGAAACTTCTTCCTGAAGAGGTAATTCCTTTGGATCCCCAACGTATGGTACGGCGGTTAGAGCTTGCTGATGCTGGGCAAAGCCTTGTAACGGATAGAGCAGAGCATCTCGTATATGACGGACCTGTTATAGGTATTACTATGGACAGATCGGTTTTATATGATAGAATAAATAAGCGAGTCCATCAAATGATTGAAAGAGGACTCAAGGAGGAAGTTGCGGCTCTTCTTGCTGCAGGCGTGCCTGAAAATTCACAGGCATTCAAGGGGATTGGCTATAAAGAGATGATTCCCGTTCTTCACGGTAAGTATTCCCTTGAGGAAGCGGAAGCGCTCATTGCAAAGAATACACGTCATTTTGCCAAAAGACAGCTAACCTGGTACCGCCGCATGCCTTATATCCATTGGGTAGAGCGGACAGATACGGACACATGGCTCAGGGAAATAGAAGCGTATGTGATTTCATGGATCAGAGGAGAATCAGAATGGAAGGGAAAATGAATCTTCAGGATACGTTTTTAAATGAAGCGAGAAAAGAAAATGTACCGGTTAGCATATTTCTTTTAAGCGGCGTACAACTCAAGGGTAAAGTTAAATCATTCGACAGCTTTACAGTGCTGCTTGTGAGCGAAAATCGTTCACAACTTATCTATAAGCATGCTATATCTACGATTCAAAGGATCTGATTATTTATAATGAATACACAATTACAGAAGGTGCGGCAGGAAGCTCTTATGCTCTGCGCACCTGTTTTTCATAAGATGGAAGAAATTTCCTTATTCAATATGCAAAAAGTACTAGAAGCTTTTCGCAAGAACCATCTGTCGGCTTATCACTTTGCGCCATCTAACGGATATGGTTACGGTGACCCCGGCAGGGAGAAGTTGGAGAATGTCTGGTGCGATATTTTTCATGCGGAAGCGTCTTTGGTACGGCCCCAGTTCGTTTCGGGTACTCATGCGCTGGCGACGGTTCTTTTGGCGCTTTTAAATCCCGGTGATACCATGGTTTCCGCTGTGGGAAGTCCCTATGATACGATGCAGAGTGTTATTGGGATTACGGGTGATGCACCCGGCAATTTGAAAAAGCGCGGTGTCCGGTATAAAGAAGTGCCGCTCAAAGGGAATGCATATGATTTGGATGCCATTGCCGCGGCGGTGGATGAAAATGTAAAGCTGGTGGAAATACAGCGGTCCCGTGGTTACATGCTTCGCGATTCCTTATTTCCTGAGGATATAAAAAAAATTGTCGATACGGTCAAAGCAAAAAATCCTGATACGATTTGTTTTGTAGACAACTGCTACGGTGAATTTACCTGTAAAGAAGAACCGATCGAACTCGGTGCGGATATTACGGCAGGTTCGCTTATTAAGAATGCCGGCGGCGGATTTGCTCCTACCGGAGCATATATCTGCGGTAAGGCGGATCTGGTGGAACTTTGTGCCCATGCATGGACGGCTCCTGGGCTTGGCTCTGAGATGGGATCTTATGCAGCCAGCTATCGGCCGTTTTTCGAGGGACTTTTTATGGCACCGCATGTAACACGTCAGGCCATGATGAGTGCCGAATTCTGTTCATCCGTATTTAAGATACTCGGATTTTCAGTAACTCCTGAACCGGGACACTTAAGAACAGACCTGATTACAGCGATTACATTAGACACTGAGGAAAATATGTGCCGCTTCGCGGAAGCCGTTCAGAGCTGGTCGCCTGTCGATTCTGATGCAACACCGATTCCCGGTCCCATGCCGGGATATGTAGATCCTATTATCATGGCTGCCGGTACTTTTGTTCAGGGGTCAACCATAGAAATGTCGGCAGATGGTCCGGTGCGTCCTCCATACATTATGTATTTTCAAGGCGGACTTGTATTTGAACATGCTCTTCTTGCCGTCATGGGTGCAGCAGAAAGAATCATAGAAAGTCAAAATGAATTGTAATTAAGAGGACTGCTTTGTAGTGGGCAGTTTTTTCTTTTAACCAAGTATGATTGCTTTTTTACGTATGCTAATGTATAATGGACTTCACTTATGGGACTATAGCTCAGCCGGTCAGAGCGCTTCGTTGACATCGAAGAGGTCTTCAGTTCGAATCTGAATAGTCCCACCACAGAACTTCCAATTCTTATGAGGCGGAAGTTTTTGCTTTCAAGGAGCAGATTGTTCGACTTTTATATACTTCATAATTCTTTTCTTGATTGTCCAATTTGCTACTGCAATTTGGTGAAAATAAGATTTAAAATGATGTGTCTTTTGATTTAGAAAGACGGGCATAATGTCTGTTTGACAAATAACAGGAAACTCGGTTTATCATCTGCCCGAAGATAGTGGTAAATAAGTTTACTCACTGAGAAATCAATGTCGGTAAGATGCTGATAAATTATTGACAAAACAGGGGGTGATAGATATACTTATAAGGTAACTTGCGGCCCGGTGGTGTAGTGGTCTAACATGCCGCCCTGTCACGGCGGAGATCGTCAGTTCAAATCTGATCCGGGTCGCCAAGTGCGGAAGTAGCTCAGTGGTAGAGCACAACCTTGCCAAGGTTGGGGTCGCGGGTTCGAGTCCCGTTTTCCGCTCCATATGGCGGCATAGCCAAGCGGTAAGGCAGAGGTCTGCAAAACCTTTATCTCCGGTTCGATTCCGGATGCCGCCTCCATATTTTAGATGAAAGTTCCATGAACCTGCCGGGGTGGCGGAACTGGCAGACGCAAGGGACTTAAAATCCCTCGAATCGTGAGATTCGTACCGGTTCGATTCCGGTCCTCGGCACCAAAAACAACTGTTGTGAAATTTTGCAGCAGTTTTTTATTGCTTATTTCTAAAATGGATTCGTCCGTGAGTTATTTTTAACCGACTGATCAGTAAAACAACTTATAATCATTAGTGCATGATGTCGCGCTTTGTCATAAATGAGATGAAGCAGTCCGTGTAATATCTGCAGTAGTGGCATGGATAAAATCAATCAGTGCTCTTGCAGATAAAAGAATCTGTTGACCCCGTTGGCCGGCACTGATACTGATTTGTTCATGAAACAGACAGGAACTGTCTATATAAGTAGAAAATTGTTTCTTCATTCCTATCGGTGAACATCCGCCTCTTACATATCCGGTGAGAGCGGGAAGGTCTTTTACATGAATCATTTCAAGAGTTTTATTTTTACTAATTCGGGCGGCTGCCTTTAAATCTAGTTCCTTTGAGGATGGCAAGCAAAAAATAATAGGGCCGGTTCTATCGCCTTTTGTCACGATGGTCTTAAAAACTATGGCGGGGTCATATCCGAGGGCAGTAGCAGCGTGGGTGCCTGACAGATTACTTTCTTTGTATTCATAAGATTTTGCGATGTATGGTATTTTTGCCTTATCAAGTATACGCATAACATTGGTCTTCTTTTCTTTACTCATAAAACCTCCTGCTTAGAACATACGCGCGTGCAAAAGCATTGTCAATCAATTATTGCTGATTTTATGCAATGTTGATATAAAATTTTAATGGGGGTTTTTATACAATTACTCTTCTTTGTGGAATCATTTGGGTAACGGATTTGATCATTGGAATTGAGAGGGATTCTGTGAAAGAGATTTTTACCCACAACAACTTGACACCATCCCATGTAAAGGCAGGTGTAACGATGAATTAGGAAAATGGTATAATAAAAAAGAATTTAAGGCAGGTGAGGATATGTATATTTCTGATGTGAGGATTGAGAATTATCGTACATTCCAAGATGTGACATTTCATTTTGACAGTCGTGCCAATTATATTGTTGGAGATAACAATATCGGGAAGTCTAATTTTCTAAGTTTTCTAAAAACGGTTACCCATGGATATGGATTCCGGGAAGCGGATTTTCTTGATGAGAATAATCCGATACGTGTCTTTATTACTCTTTCTTCTGCAGATATGGGAACAGGGGAATTTGCACATATCGAACTTCGCCAGTTAGTGAGTGAAGTGGTACCGACTCTGATCAATTCTGATACGGGCGAACGATTACCGCTCGAATATATGCGCTGTCTGTTTTATATTGATTATGCCTTAGATGATGTGCCGCGCAACATGGTTACGGATGAAGAGCTTCTACAGATATCTTCCTTATATAAGGATTATCTTTCTGCAGGAGAAGAGACGATTCGAGAGGCGGAAGAACTTTTGGCAAAAAAAGGGCTTCCGGTCAGCTTACCGTCCGATCCTAACTTGGCAGTGGTTAAAATATTGAAAGTTATTTTCACATCGGATAAAGATGCGGCACCGTCCGGTTTTACAATTCGTTTAATGTTTGCGATTGCCTCACATCTGTTGGTTCAGCTTGTGGAAAAAAGAAATAGTAAGGCAATTCCTTTTGAAAATATCATTGTATACAATAAATGGGGAAAACGATTTTTTCCTTTGGTGCTAAGCATCGATGAACCCGAATTGCATCTTCATCCATATCTGCAGAGAGCGGTATTGGCCTTTTTGCAGTCCATTTTAAATAATGAAGAACCTTTTTTTAAAAAACTGATACAAAGAACATTAGGGGTTGACGGACTTGACGGGCAGCTTTTTGTAGTAACTCATTCCACAGATTCTCTGGTAAATGACTATCGGCAAATCATCCGTTTATATTGGAATGAAGAAAAGAAAGTACAGGTGTCTTGCGGAACTACTTTCCATTTCAACCGTGAAATAGAGAAGCATTTGATAATGCATTTTCCCGAGGTTAAAGAGGCACTGTACTCGCGGTGTACTATTTTAGTAGAAGGTGAAACAGAGTATGGTTCGTTTCCTTATTTTGCGAAGACTTTAGGCATTAATTTTGATTATTATGGAATCTGCCTGATCAATGCCCGTGGTGAAAGCTCTATTACAAAAATTTCCCAGTTGATCCGACGTTTTCATATTCCTACAGTTTGTCTTTATGATAAGGATGTAATGGTTGAAAATCCGAAACCTTATGTTTTTTATACTGACTATATTTGTTATGAAATGGATGTGGTACAGGCTTGTATATCCAGTGGGAGTATTGGCGTTTTGAATCGGGTGATACATTCTGTGGAAGACAGTTCCGATGTGGTAAATTCTTCTCTTGTGAAAAAAGCGGGACAAAAACTTGGCATGGCTCGTGGTTCTTATCCGCCGAGAAAGCTGTCTAATATTTCGAAACGGGATAATCGTTCACTGCAGTTCTACTACTTTGCCTGGCTTTATGGAAATAAAGGGGTCATTGTTGGAAGAGCTATTGGTGAATTTTTAACAGGGAAGGAAATCCCGCCTGCATTTAAGACTGTGATTGAAGCAGCAGTTTCTTATTCAAAGGGAGAAATACTTTAAGGGAAACGGATTCACCAAAATTTAATCGAGTTTATGTTGAAAAAAAGAGTTTGATATTTTAGAATCATAAAGATAATGATTTAGCTGTTTTAATTTAAGGAGGCCGGAATGGGTACAGTTTCGCTACAAGGCCGATCAATTTTAGGGCTGGAAGATTTTAAAGCTGAAGAGATTGAACGGGTGCTTGATGTGGCGGCACAAATGAAAAGAATTGTGTTGTCCGGGAATAAGAAAGGATTATCTTAAAGGGAAATCTATTGTTACCGTATTTTCCGAGGCTTCCACCAGGACGCGCAGTTCTTTTGAACTTGCCGGCAAGTATTTGGGGGCGGATGTTGTTAATATTACAAAGAGCGGCAGCTCAATGACGAAAGGTGAAAGCCTGCGTGATACATTGCTTACTGTTTCGGCAATGGGAACAGATGCGGTGATTATTCGTAATTCGTCAGAGGGGGCCGCTCTTTTTGCATCCAAAGTAAAAAGCCCGAAGGTAAAGACACCTTTGATTTTTAATGCAGGTGATGGGGCGCATGAGCATCCCAGTCAGACGTTACTTGAACTTTTTACACTTCGTGAAGCGGGAAAGAAGATCAAGGAAATGAAGTATGCAATTATTGGAGATATTCTTCACTCCCGCGTGGCGAGGAGCGATATTTACGGATTTACGAAATTAGGTGCGGAAGTTCATTTAACAGGACCGCGTACATTGGTGCCTAAAAAGTTAGAGGCCATGGGAGCGATTGTGGATGATAAATTGGAAGATGCTTTAAAAGACGCTGATGCTATTAATATCCTGCGCATTCAGCTTGAAAGAGCAGCAGGCGGTTTTTTCCCGACTACCCGTGAATATGCCCGTTTGTGGGGAATTAATCGGGAACGCTTAGCACTTTGCAAACCTGATGTGGCAATCATTCATCCGGGGCCGATGAACCGGGGAATAGAAATTTCTCATGATATAGCTTATGATGAGCAGTCTTGGATTCAGGAAGAAGTGCGGAATGGCGTTGCAGTACGTATGGCATTGTTATATTTAACGCTGACGGAGGGAAAAGACATTGAAACTGATTATTAAAAATGGAACCATTATAAATCCTGTCCATCATCAACATGAGAAGGGTGATGTGGTGATTGAAGATGGAAAAATCGTGTCTTTGGGAGGCATAGCTGATGTGCCCGGCGCAGAAGTATATGATGCGGAAGGTTTTTTTGTAACGCCCGGCCTGATTGATATGCATGTCCATCTTCGTGAGCCTGGGCAGGAAGCAAAAGAAGATATCCATACAGGAACACAAGCAGCCGCCGCAGGTGGGATTACTCATGTGGTGACAATGGCAAATACAAAACCGGTTATTGATAATATGGCTGTCCTTCGGGCAGTACAGAAGCGGGTTGAAGAGGATGGTGTAGTAAAAGTCAGCATTATCGGTTCCGTATCGAAGGGACTGGAAGGGGAGCAGTTGTCTGAAATGGGGGATTTATCTGCTGCTGGCGCGGTGGCGTTTTCTGATGATGGACATTATGTGGAAAATGCCAATTTCATGCGGCGTGCGATGGAATATGCAGGGCAGCTTGGAAAAATGATTATCGACCATGCAGAAGATATGACGATGTGCAGTGATGGATTTATGAATGAGGGGATCATTTCTTATCAGATGGGAGTGGCTGGGAGGCCGGCTGTAGGGGAGGATATCGCGGTGTCGCGGGATTTGCTCCTTTCACAGTTAACGGGATGCCATATCCATATTGCTCACGTAAGTTCCGCAAGAGCGGTGGAATTGATTCGAGATGCAAAGAAGAAAGGGATTGATTGTTCTACAGAAGTGACAGCGCAGCATTTATATTTCACTGACGATTATTTGAAAAATTATGAATCCGCTTTTAAGATGGCGCCTCCTATACGGACGGAAAAGGATCGGCAGGCATTGATTAACGGACTGCTTGATGGAACGATTGACGCTATTATGACGGATCATGCGCCTCATGCTGACGAGGAAAAGGATGTGCCTTTTAACTGTGCGCCGAATGGAATTGCAGGGCTGGAAACATCTTTGGCATCAACATTGACCGTCCTTTATCATACCGGTAAGATGTCTATCGATCGCATTGTCGAACTGATGGCGGTTAATCCTGCGAAACTTCTCCATATTTCCGGTGGTGTGCTGGAAGAAGAAGGAACAGCGGATATAACTGTTATTGATCCTGACAAAGAGTGGGTAGTCCGTGGAAATGAGTTATATACAAAGTCTCTCTTTACGCCATATGAAGGGATCAGCCTGAAGGGAAAGGCTGTTCTTACGATAGTGGATGGGGAGATTGTTATGAAAGGAGGAAAGGTGGTTAAATGAGGGGCCTGCTGGTTTTAGAGAATGGCGTTCGATTTAAAGGGGATTTGTTGGGGTCAGCAGAGGGAATTGGCGAACTTGTTTTTAATACGGGAATGACAGGATATCAGGAATGTTTTACCGATCCTTCTTACGAAGGGCAGATTCTTGCGTTGACGTATCCCTTGATTGGCAATTACGGCGCTAATAATGAATTTATGCAGAACAGCAAACCTGCAGCTACTGGGTATGTCTTGGATCAAATTACGATTCATCCGAGCAATTGGGAATGTAAAGAAACGATTGCTGATTTTATTGAAAGATATAATGTGCCGTGTCTCTACAATGTGGATACTCGTGCAGTTACCCGTGCCGTACGAAAATACGGTGTCATGAAAGCGATTATTGTCAGAGACGATACTGATGAAAAAATAATTCAGGAGAAATTGGCGAAAGAGCTTCATCGGGATCAGGTTGAAAGAGTAACGGCTGATAAGCCTTATATCTATGGTCATGGGACACATAAGGTATCTTTGCTTGATTGCGGTCTTAAGAAAAACATCTTAGTCAGCCTTGCTAAAAACGACTGTACTGTAACCGTATATCCCTGCCATACCACTGCAGCAGAAATGCTTGCGGATAACCCTGATGGTATATTTCTGAGTCCCGGTCCGGGGGATCCTCTCGATGTACCTTATGTCATCAGTACGGTTAAGGAATTGATCGGGAAAAAACCGATTTTCGGCATCTGCCTTGGTATACAGATGCTTTCTCTGGCATTGGGAGCGCATACTTTTAAGCTGCCTTTCGGGCACCGCGGATCAAATCATCCGGTGAAAGATCTGCGTACAGGGCGTGTCTATATTACCAGTCAAAACCATGGGTATGCTGTTTCTGATGAGGGACTGCCGGAATGTATAGAAGTGACCCACAGAAGTGTCAATGATGGAACGATTGAAGGGTTCTGCCATAAAACTCTGCCGATTCAGGCAGTACAGTACCATCCGGAAGCATCACCGGGACCGACGGATAATTTTTACCTGTTTAAAGAATTTGTAAAGGCAATGGAGGATGCAAAAAGATGACAAAAAAGAATGTAAAGAAAGTCTTAGTCATTGGTTCCGGTCCTATTGTCATCGGTCAGGCGGCTGAATTTGACTATGCGGGGACACAGGCCTGCCGTTCTTTAAAAGAAGAGGGAATGGAAGTTATTCTTGTCAATAGCAACCCGTCAACCATTATGACAGATGTGGATATTGCGGATCGGGTCTATATCGAACCAATTACATTGCCTTTTGTGACGGAAGTTATAAAGAAGGAACGTCCTGATGCTCTACTTGCCACCTTGGGCGGGCAGGTCGGCTTAAATATGGCGGTGGATCTTTCAGAGGCAGGCGTCTTAGAAAAATATGGTGTGGAATTGCTTGGCTCTTCACTCCATGCTATCAAGCATGCGGAAGATCGTGAGCTGTTCAAGCGCGCGATGAATGAAATCCATCAGCCTGTTCCTGAAAGCGGTATTTTTGATGAACTGGAACCGGCAGTAACTTTTGCTGATAAAATCGGCTATCCTGTTATTATTCGTCCTGCATATACGCTCGGGGGTACAGGTGGCGGTATCGCCCATGACCGCTATGAAATGGAGGAGATTTCCAATCGTGGTATTAAATTGTCCCCTATTAATCAGATTCTGGTAGAACGCAGTGTGGCTGGCTGGAAGGAAGTGGAGTTCGAAGTGATGCGTGACAGTGCAGATAATTGCATTATTGTCTGTGCTATGGAAAATATCGATCCTGTCGGCGTCCATACAGGAGACTCCATCGTTGTGGCGCCGACACAGACACTAACAGATGGTCAGTACCAAATGTTGCGTACCGCTTCTTTAGATATTATTCGTTATCTCCAAATTGAAGGCGGCTGTAATGTGCAGTATGCGCTGGATACGAAAACAAATAATTACTATGTAATCGAAGTGAATCCCCGTGTCAGCCGTTCTTCCGCGCTGGCATCCAAGGCGACGGGCTATCCGATTGCGAAAGTGGCGGCGAAGATTGCTTTGGGGATGCATCTTGATGAAATCACGAACAGTATTACAAAGCGTACGAAAGCATGTTTTGAGCCGTCTATTGATTACATAGTCGTTAAATTCCCCCGATGGCCTTTTGAAAAGTTTACCTTGGCGGATCGTTCAATTGGGACGCAGATGAAAGCCACTGGGGAAGTCATGGCACTTGACCGTACTTTGGAAGGGGCTCTGTTGAAGGCACTCCGGTCATTGGAGGTAGGAGAAGGTTACCTTCACTTGAAAAAATTAGATGGGCAATCCTTATATGATATCCGTTGTCTTTTGAGTCGAATTGATAATGAACGTCTCTTCGTCCTGGCAGAAGCACTTCGTCGTGGTATTGAACCGGAAGAGATCAATAGGATCACCAAGATCGATTTGTTCTTTATTTACAAAATCCAAAATATTATCAGGATGGAACGCCGATTGCTTAAGGAAGGGCTGACGGAAGAAACATTAAAAGCGGCCAAACGCATACAGATGCCTGACCCGGCTATTGCCCACTTTGCAGAAATCTCCATAAAAGATGTAGAAAACTTCCGGAAGAAATTTAATTTGCATCCTGACTATAAAATGGTAGATACTTGTGCCGCTGAGTTTGAATCTTACACTCCTTATTATTATTCTACTTATAGCAGTGAAGATGAGGTGAAACCGCAGGGAGAAAATGCGGTCATTGTTTTTGGATCCGGACCAATCCGTATCGGACAGGGAATCGAATTTGACTATTGCTCTGTTCATGCTTCCTGGGCATTGCGAGGGGCGGGGAAGAAATCTATTGTTATCAATAATAATCCTGAAACTGTATCTACGGATTTTGATACATCAGACTCTCTGTATTTTGAACCGCTCTCGGAAGAAGATGTACTGGAAATTATTGAAAAAGAAAAGCCGGAAGGCGTTATTTGCCAGTTTGGGGGACAGACAGCAATCAATTTAGCAACGCCTATGGCAAAAAGGGGAATCCGTATTATTGGCTCCTCTAATGAAAGTATAGATATGGCGGAAGACCGTGAACGCTTTGATACACTTATGGGACAGCTCGGTATAGCAAGACCGAAAGGCTGTCTTGTAGAAAGTGTGGAAGAAGCTATGGAAAAAACACAGGATTTGGATTATCCGCTTATTGTACGGCCCAGTTATGTGCTTGGCGGCCGTGCGATGCAGATCGTTTATGATCAGGCTGAATTGCGTCAGTATCTGAAGGAAGCCGTTGTAGCTTCTCATGAACATCCGGTCCTTATTGACCAGTACATGGTTGGCCGAGAAGTAGAAGTGGATGCGATTTCTGATGGTATCGATGTATGCATCCCCGGGATTATGGAGCAAATTGAACGCTCCGGTGTTCATTCCGGCGATTCTATTGCTGTTTATCCGCCTCAGCATCTAACACAGGAAACGATAGAGACTTTGACCGATTACACACGGAAAATTGCGCGAGCGATGAATGTTAAGGGCCTTATCAACATTCAGTTCATTGTTGTCGGTAATAAAGTTTATGTTATTGAAGTGAATCCGCGTGCCAGCCGTACGGTTCCCTTCATGAGCAAGATTACAGGAATCAACATGGTGGAGCATGCAACGCGAATTGCGCTTGGCGAATCTTTGGAATTGCAGGGACTGCCGCTGGGTCTTGTTCCTGATAAAAATTATGTAGCCGTTAAAGCACCGGTATTTTCATTCTCTAAGTTGGGACTTGTGGAAATCAAGCTGGGACCGGAAATGAAATCAACCGGTGAGGTTATGGGAATCGGGCATACATACCAGGAAGCACTCTATAAAGCCGTTGTTGCCGCAAATCTTATGATTCCTGCCAAAGGAAATATTCTTATTACTGTTAGTGACAGGGATAAACCGGAAACGGCGGAACTGGCAAAGCGATTTGTAGAACTTGGTTATCACCTAATCAGCACGTCCGGTACAGGCGAGTATTTCAAGAATCACGGTATTCCGGTAGAAATAATCAGGAAGATTCATGAGAAGGGAGAAAACTGTGAGAAGTATTTGAAGTCAGGAAAGGTAGACATGGTACTGAACACTATTTCTTACGGAAGTCAGATTGAACAGGAAGGCTACGACCTGCGGCGCATTGCGGTCGAATTGGCGATTCCCTGTCTTACCTCTTTGGATACGGCAAGAGAAGTACTCCGTGTTATGGCAGAGGCGGCCGGTGAAAACCGGAATGTAGAAGCCATCCAGGATTATATCGGAGAGAATTAATTATGGCCGGTTATGTAGAAAAGGGTGTTATTCGCCTTCATGAAAAAGTGGGGCATGATATCTGGAGAATGCAGATTGAACTTCCACAGACTGCTAAATCGGCACTGCCAGGACAATTTATTCATATAAAAATTAACGATCCCAGCAAATTGTTGCGGCGGCCTATTTCTATCGCAGGCATTGAACCGGGAAAAGGCCTTGTGGAAATTATTTATCGAATTGTTGGTAACGGGACGGAAGCCATGGCTCATATGAAAATAGGGGATGTTGTTGACAGCCTTGGGCCATTGGGAACCTCTTTTTCCATGGATAAAGGACATATTGTAGGGGTTGGCGGTGGTGTAGGAATCGCACCGATCCTTTTCATGGCACGTTGTGCAAAACGGGGACAAATGACAGTTGTCATCGGTGGAAGAAATAAAGAAGAAGTATTCTGGAAAGACCTTTTCCCTAAAACTTTGAAACAATTAATTGTAACAACAGATGATGGTTCTTATGGGATTAAAGGATTCTCCGTATCTGTTCTGCCTGAACTTTTTGCAGAAGAACAGGTAGATGAGGCCTGTATCTGCGGTCCCGGTATCATGATGAAAACAGCGGCGCAAATGGCAGCGGATGCAGGAATATACTGCGAGGTTTCCATGGAACGCCGGATGGGCTGCGGCACGGGAACATGCTTGGCGTGTGTTTGCAATAAAGCTGACGGCGGGCATTACAAAGTCTGTCTTGACGGACCGGTATTCAATGCACAGGAGGTTTGCTTATGAGTACTGATCTGAATGTGAATTTCCTTGGTATAAGGATGAAAACACCTATTATTGCGGCATCAGGGACTTTTGGATTTGGCGTGGAATATAAGGATTACATGGACTTATCGCAAATCGGAGCAATTTCCTGTAAAGGGATTGCTATTACGCCTTGGGACGGTAATGAAGGCGTTCGTATCGCAGAAACGTCATCAGGAATACTGAATTGCATTGGCCTCGAAAATCCCGGTACTAATGTTTTTAAGAAAAGGTATCTGCCTGAGTTAAAAAAGTACGACGTACCGGTGATTTGTAATATTGTAGGAAAGAACCCGGAAGAGTATGGCATGGTTGCAAAAGCATTGTCTGTGGAAGGCGTAGATGCTTTTGAAGTCAATATTTCCTGTCCGAATGTAAAATGTGGAGGGATTGCTTTTGGTTCTGATCCCCATATGGCGGCAGAAGTGACGAGAGCCGTAAAAAGAAATACTGATTTGCCTGTCATCATGAAACTGTCTCCCAATGTGACGGATATAGTTTCTATAGCCAGAGCGGTAGAAGATGCTGGGGCAGATGCAGTGTCGCTCATAAATACGCTTCTTGGTCTTGCAATTGATGTCAAAACGCGGAGGCCGATACTTGGTAATGTGACTGGCGGATTATCAGGCCCTGCGATAAAACCTGTGGCGCTTCGTATGGTATGGCAGGTAGCACATGCTGTTCACATCCCTGTTTGTGGAATGGGGGGGATCATGACTGGTACTGACGCAGTGGAGTTTATGATGGCCGGTGCGGATACTGTGCAGGTGGGAACAGCATCATTGGCAAGTCCCTATGCAATTCCAAAGATCACTGATGAATTACGTATGTGGTGTGAAAAAAATAATATTTCTGATGTAAATAGCATAGTAGACACGTTACAAGTCTGAAAGAGGTGACAGAGGGATATCTTTGCCACCTCTTTTGATAGGCTAAAATATAAATTTATTTTGATGATATATTACATATGGACATCATATGTAGAGGAAATTATGGAAAAGTCATATTTGGTGTAGATGAAGTTTTCTTCCGCGATGAACAGATATTTTAATGTACCTATGAAAACGGTCCTTCGTCAAAACTTACGTGGAATTTCCATAAGAGAGAAGATCGTGATGTTACCCATAGCACTGAAGGACAAATTACTTCCGACAGGAATACCGTATAGAATAGAGGAAATTAAAATTTTATACTGAGAAAAACGCTATACTAATTATTCAACACTATTCTTGTTGATACATGATATATAAGGGAGATTAATTTTATAAAATATCAGGAGAATAAAGTATATGTTTTATATGCGGAGAACATATAAGTTCCCGTACTTTTGCTATGTTCGGGTTTAGATGATAAAATAATAAAATAAGTTTTTATAGGTGTGGGATATCAGAATGAACCAATTTCTTACTCACGTATATGGACAGGAAAAATTAAAAAGGGAGCTGAAGCTTTTGATGGAAAATCATAGGTTACCGCATACTATGATTTTTTACGGTGATGATGGGCTGGGAAAAACAACAGCTGCTTTTGATTTTGCAGATTTTCTCACGGGGGCATCTGAAAAAATATGGGTGGAAATTAAAAAGATAAAAAGCAGTAAAAATGAAAAGCTTCTGGAAAATCTGAAAGGAGACCGTGTTTGGTATATCCGGCCGATGGGAATGGAACTTAAAATTGACCAGTTCCGCGCCTTTATGGAGGAAATGGCTTCCTTTGATGAAAAATTGCGTGTATGTATTATTGATGATGCGCAGAAAATGAACCAATACGCGGCGAATTCTTTCCTGAAAACCTTGGAAGAACCGGTAGAAAATCTATATTTTATTCTTGTTACTTCTGATATAAATGCACTTTTACCGACGATTGTTTCACGAGGGGAAAGATTTCCTTTCTTTCCGTTAATGGAAAATGAGTTTTATTACTTAGTGGAGACAGTGGCTGAAGAATTTAATTTTGACGGGACAGTAGGGAAGGAAACAGCGTTCAAGGTTTCTGAAGGTAATCCTGGCGTTGCTAAAGATCTTTGTGGTGAAAAAGGGATGATGCAGTTGGACGTGGCCATGAGGTTTTGGGAAACAGTCACAACATCTTCAACAGCATTTTCTTCTTTATCCGCATGGACATTTAAGGAACGGGAGGATTTTTTGGTTTTGCTTCGATGGGTTATTATCATCGGACGGGATCTCATGATTGGCGCTGAAACTACCGATGATCAGCTGGAGAAATGTATGCAATGGTCTGATCGGGAGAAGCGGCTGTTGAAATATTGGACTGACGGCCGTGCGATAGAGGCATTAGCTGTCTTGCAAAAAGCAGAATCGGCGTGCCGGCGTTATATCTCTACTAAAAATATATGGGATATGATTTTAATTCAATTACAGCACATACAGAAAGGCGATTATATATTATGGAACAGGTAGTGGGGGTTCGTTTTAAAAAAGCTGGTAAAATTTATTATTTTGCGCCTAATGAATTACATTTACAAATTAATGACGGGGTTATCGTAGAAACATCCCGTGGTATGGAATATGGGTACATCGTAACGATACCGGCGGGAGAAAGAGTATACGAGGATAATGGACCGCTAAAACCGGTTGTTCGTAAAGCAACTGTAAAAGATATGGTACAACTGGAGCGAAATCGGGATAGAGAGAATTCGGCTTTTGCTGTTTGCATTGAGAAAATTGAAAAGTTCAAGGTACCGATGAAACTCTTACGTACAGAATATACTTTTGACAGAAGCAAGATTGTATTCTTTTTCACAGCAGAAGGCCGCGTTGATTTTCGTGAATTGGTAAAAGAGTTAGCTTCTGTTTTTCATACGCGCATTGAATTAAGGCAGGTGGGGGTCAGGGATGAGGCGAAACAGGTCAGCGGTATTGGTTCCTGCGGAAGACCGCTTTGTTGTGCGACTTATTTGGGGGAATTTGCCCCGGTTTCTATTAAAATGGCAAAAAACCAGGGATTATCTTTGAATCCTGCTAAAATATCCGGCGTTTGCGGGCGTCTTATGTGCTGCCTTCGATATGAAAATGACCAGTATACAGGAGATCATTCACGAAAGAAATGCTGCTGCGGCGAGCAGGAGTCCTATAAAATGTTTCGTGTCGGGATGAAAGTTATCACTGACGAAGGTGAAGGACAGGTTGTCTATGTAAATCTGCAAAAACACAGTGTGAAAGTACAGTTGGAAGGCGGACGGACGAAAACGATGCAATGGGATGTGGTGGAACCGGTGGAAAATGAATAATTGGGTTTTAAATGAGGGAGAACGGCTGGATGATTTGGTTAGGGGCGATATGAAAATTATCCAGCGGCCGGATCAATTTTGCTTCTCTTTGGATTCCATATTGGCAGCTCACTATGTTTCAATTCGCAAAAAGGACAGGATTGCCGATTTGGGAACCGGTACGGGAGTTATTGCGCTCTTGCTTTCTACACTTGGCGGTGAAGATATTACTGCGTTTGAAATTAATCCGGTAATGGCGGATTTAGCTCGTAGAAATGTGAATGGGAATAACAAATCAGATTGTATAAAAGTCGTGGAATGTGACTACAGGAATGTAAAGGAGCTTTATCCGACGGGAAGTTTTGACTCTGTCGTGGTAAATCCGCCCTATCGGGAAATAGGAACCGGTCGAATGAACCATTGCGAAGGTGTAGCCAGCGCCAGTTATGAATTAAATGTAACCTTGGAAGATATTTTTCATACAGCACAGTATCTTTTGAAATATGGCGGTCGTCTAACTATGGTTCACCGTGCGGATCGTTTAGTCGATTTGATTACGCTTGGCCGCAGGTACAAAATGGAAGCCAAACGGATACGCCCCGTATATGCCCGAATAGGCGCTTCGGCAGTTCGTGTCTTACTGGAGTTCAGATATGGTGGACATACGGAATTAATCTTGGAACCGCCGTTATTAATCCATAATACTGATGGATCTTACACACAGGAGATTATGGAGATATATGGGAAGAAAACAAATGAATGAGGTGGAAGCGGGTACATTGTACCTTGTGCCTACTCCTATCGGAAATTTATCTGATATGACAGAGCGGGCAGTAGGCATTTTACGGCAGGTTGATTTAATCGCGGCAGAAGATACACGACACACAAGAATATTACTGAATCATTTTCAAATTTCCGGGCATGTGGTTTCCTATCATGAACATAATAAAAAAGAATCTGGCAATAAATTAATTGAAGCATTGAAAAGCGGTCGTTCCGTGGCTCAGTGCAGTGATGCAGGAATGCCTGTCATTTCTGATCCTGGGTCAGATCTGGTACGGCTTGCCATAGAGGCGGAGATTCCTGTTGTGCCTTTACCGGGACCTAATGCGGCATTGACAGCGTTAATAGCGTCCGGACTTAATGCCCGGCAGTTTGCGTTTATTGGCTTTTTGCCTAAAATTAACGCAAAGAAAAAGAAGTTATTGTTTGATATGTCTCATATACCGGTTACTTTAATTTTTTATGAAGCCCCCCATCGGTTGAAAGAAACATTAGAGACGTTGATACGGGAATTGGGAAACAGGAAAGCGGTTCTTGCAAAAGAGCTGACAAAAAGATTTGAAACCTTTAAAAGAAGCATGCTTCAGGAATTGTTGGATGACTTAGAAACGGAAACACCACGTGGAGAATATGTTATTCTTGTGGAGGGATGGAATGAAATTTCTGCGGAAGAAAAGGAACAGAAAACTGGCTGGCGTGAAGAGGCAGTATCTTTTGCGCTGAAGATGCCGTTAAAAGAAGCAGCAAGGCAAGTATCTTTTAAACATCATTTATCTCGTCGAGAAGTGTATCAGTACCTTTTAAATCAAAAAGAAGCTGATGCGAATAAATGATTTGGGAAATAATTGCTCCCGGTTATATAATGGAAAATACAAGGAAATAAAGACTTTTACAGGGGGAGTTACAATGACAGAAAAACCAAAATACTATATCACAACGCCGATTTATTATCCAAGTGCCAAACTTCATATCGGACATACATACTGTACGTCCATTGCGGACAGTATGGCACGGTTCAAACGCCTTGATGGATACGAGGTGATGTTTCTGACCGGTTCTGATGAACATGGGCAGAAGATTGAACAGAAAGCGGAAGAATCTGGAGTTACGCCGATTGAGTATGTGGATAATATTGTTGCTCTTTTCAAGCAGCTTTGGAAAGAACTAAATATTTCCAATGATGATTTCATCCGCACAACGGAAGAACGTCACCGTGAAGTGGTGCAGATGCTTTTTCAGCGTGCTTATGATAATGGAGATATCTATCTTGGGAAATACGAAGGATGGTACTGTATTCCTGATGAAACTTTCTGGCCGGAAAATAAGCTGACACCGGAGCATCTTTGCCCTGACTGCGGACGACCATTGCAACGTATCAGTGAAGAGGCCTATTTTTTTAAGATGTCAAAATACGCGGATAGATGGATGAAGTTTATCGAAGAAAATCCGGATTTTATCCAACCTGCATCTCGGAGAAATGAAATGATCCAGTTCGTTAAGGGCGGCCTGGAAGATCTTTGTGTGTCACGAACTAGTTTTACGTGGGGCATTCCTGTACCATTTGATCCCAAGCATGTTGTTTATGTGTGGTTTGACGCGCTTGTTAACTATATAACGGCAGCGGGTATTATTGATAATCCTGAAAAATTTAAAAGATTTTGGCCGGCTGATGTTCATTTGGTAGGGAAAGAGATTGTCCGGTTTCATTCTATTATCTGGCCAATTATGCTTATGAGTCTCGGGATAGAGTTGCCGAAAAAAATTTATGGTCATGGATGGCTGATTGTTGACGGAGAAAAAATGTCCAAGTCTAAAGGAAATGTAGTGGATCCTATTCCATTGCTGCAAGAGTTCGGCTCAGATGCTATTCGTTACTATCTTTTAAATGATATTCAGTTGGGACAGGATGGTAATTTCAGTAGAGAAAGGCTTATCAACCGTATTAACTCAGATCTTTCCAATGATCTTGGCAATTTGCTCCACAGAAGTTTATCCATGGTGGAAAAATATAGCAATGGGGTTCTTGTGCATGGTGACGCGTCTGTTGATCCTTGCATAGGAGAGGTATCTTCGGAAGTTGAAAAAAATGCAGAAGCTACTTTGCAGAGGTTCCGTAATGGAATGGATAATTGGAAAATTAATGACGCTCTTAAAGCGGTGTGGATCTTTATCCGTTCATTAAATAAATATATTGATGTAACAATGCCTTGGATACTGGCAAAGGATGAAGCTAAAAGGGCTGCACTTGATGCTGTGCTTTATCACCTTTGTGAGGGTATGCGTTTTGTTTCTCTTATGGTAGAGCCCGTAATTCCAATTGCTGCTGAAAAGATTTGGGGGCAGTTGGGACTGGTTGATTTTGAAAAAGCAAATTATGAAAACCTTGTATGGGGCGGTATTGCTGATGGTACAAAAGTTGCCAAAGGAATGCCTATTTTCCCGCGTATTGAAGTGGAGAAAGAAGACTTGAAAGCGAAAGTAAAGTCGGAGAGAAAGTTCAACGTGAAGAAAACAGAAAATGACACAAGTGTTCCACTCATTACAATGGATGATTTTTTAAAGACGGAATTGCGTGTTGCGGAAATACTGACAGCAGAAAAAATAGAAAAATCAGAAAAGTTGATTAAGCTGACAGTGTCTTTGGGCGAAGAAATTAGGACAGTTGTCAGTGGTATTGCTAAATACTATAAGCCGGAAGAACTTGTTGGCAAGCATGTGATTTTTGTAGCGAACCTTAAACCGGCGAAGTTGATGGGGATAGAATCGCAGGGGATGGTTTTGGCAGCGTCCAAAGATAATGATCTTGTACTTCCTTTCGTTGATATGCCCGCGGGCAGCCGTGTGAAATAATGGAACTTTTTGATACTCATGCGCATGTGTATGATAAACGTTTTGATAATGACAGAGAGCAAGTTCTGTCAGACGTATTTGCACATTTAAAATATGTGGTTTGTCCTTCTGAAAATTTGGAAACGAGCAGGAAAACGACAGATCTTGTAAACAGGTATCCCCGGCTCTATGGAGCAGTCGGTATTCATCCTCATGAAACCTGTCATGCGACGGAAGACAGCTTGCAGGAGCTCGAATCTATGGCGCGAGAAAATCATAAAATCGTTGCTATCGGTGAAATCGGTCTGGATTATCATTATTTCTATAGTGATAAAGAAATGCAGCAGAAATGGTTTCACCGACAGATAGAATTGGCAGGGAAGTTAGATTTGCCGATAATTATTCATGACAGAGATGCGCATGGCGATACACTCCGGATTTTGCGGGAACATAAACGGGATTCTTTGCGGGGGATACTGCACTGTTACAGCGGCAGTTTAGAGATGGCCAAAGAATTCATTCGTTTGGGGTTTTATATTTCCTTTGCGGGACCGGTAGTATTTCCTAAAAGTACCAAACTGAAACAGGTGGCTAAAGGAATCCCTTTGAATAGATTGTTAATTGAAACTGACAGTCCTTACCTGGCACCACCGCCACATAGAGGAGAACGGAATACGCCGCGTAATGTAATTTATGTGGCGGAAGAAATTGCACGGCTGAAAGATTTGAGCGTGGAGGCTGTTGTTTTTCAGACAACGACAAATGCCTGTAACATTTATAAAATTGAGCAATAAATATAAACAAGCCGCTTTGTGCGAATCAAATCGCCAGGCGGCTTTTGCATGGGGGAAGTATGAAAGTGGCAGATCAATTATATGGACATATAAGGGGCAGCGATTTCCGCAAATCTGGAATATCCCTTTTCATTGGGATGGATACCATCGGAATACCAGGCATTATCAAGAGGGAAGGCAGTTGAAAAATCAATAAAGAGAATATCTAAGTCGATGCAATTTGCTTTTAAAAAGCTCCCATAGTTTTTCAAATCTTTATTATTTTTCGTAAAAGCAAAGTGCGTCTGCCATCCTGTGGTAATGCTGAGTGGTGTCATTAAAGGAGGGATACCGATGCAGAGAGGGATTTTCTTATTAAGTTTATTAATCTCGGATAACATCATTTTTTCCAAATGAGTTACTCTGATTCCGGAAAGTATGTCGTTGGTACCACCCATCATAAAAAACAATGTATTTTCATGGGGGCTGCTTAGAAACAGAGAGAGGGAATCAAAAATGTCTTCAAGTCCTGCACCGCATAAACCGTGATTGTAGTATTGGATGGCAGGGCAGCGTCTGGAAATTTGGTAAATCCAGCCATACTGCGGTAAGGTGCCGTATCCTGCAGTAAGACTGTCTCCAAAGAAATGAATTGAGTTTGCATTTTGAATATCCCAGTCCATGATGCTCCTCCCATGTTATATGACTAATGATAGAAATAGCAAGGTCCTTTTGTCAAATCGGCAAAAGGTTAAAAACCGTTTGCTATATGCAAAGATAATAGTCAGATTTCTTTTTAAATGGCTGCTTCATGGAGCTTTCAAAAGTGATATAATATTTCAAGATGGAAGATAGTGTACTATTATGGAGGCTGTAATGGATAGACAATTATCATTGGAGTTTGCACGTATTACAGAACAAGCTGCATTGAAAAGTGCGCGGCTCGTAGGATTAGGTGATAAGGAGGGCGCCGACCAGGCTGCTGTTGATGGTATGCATGAGCAGTTTGCTTTAACGCCTGTTTCCGGTACCGTGGTCATTGGCGAGGGTGAGATTGATGAAGCCCCCATGCTGTACATTGGCGAACATGTAGGACAGGGTGGGGAAGAAGTGGATATTGCGGTGGATCCTGTAGAAGGAACAAACCTTGTAGCAAAAGGAAAAAATGGTGCTATTGCTGTTCTTGCTATCGCTCCTAAAGGGTGTCTGCTTCATGCTCCGGACATGTATATGCAGAAAATCTGCGTGGGTCCTCGTGCGAAGGGGAGGATTGATATCCGTGCCTCGGTTACTGAAAATCTTAAAAATGTGGCAGATGCGATGGGACGTGAAGTTTCCGATCTGACGATGGTTATTTTGGACAGGGAACGCCATGAAAAGATTATTCGTGAAGCGAGGGAAGCCGGGGCCCGCGTATACCTGATTACTGACGGAGATGTAGTGCCTTCTGTCGACTGCGGTATCCAGGGCAGCGGCATCCATATGGTTATGGGGTCGGGCGGAGCGCCGGAAGGTGTTTTATCCGCAGTAGGATTGAAATGTCTTGGCGGTGATATGCAGGCAAGACTGCTTCCGCAGACGGAACAGGAGATCCAGCGGCTGCACACAATGGGGATTGATGATCCCAATAAAGTGCTGACATTGGATGATTTGGTAAAAGGAGATGACTGTATTTTCGCGGAGACAGCTATTACAGACTGTGCTATGCTTCGCGGTGTCCGTTTTTTTGGCGGCGGGGCAAGGACAAGTACTTTAGTTCTTCGTTATAAGACCGGTACTGTCCGTTTTATTGATACAGTTCACCGTTTTGGAGAGGATAAACCCGGTGTAAGAATGTTTTAATAACAGTATATTAGAAGAACCCTCGACAAATGCTTATGATGTTCAAGTGAGGCGGGGGTTTTTATATGGAATTTTTTTATTGTTTGCAGTAAAATATATTGTATTACAGATGAAAGGGGAGACTTATGCACGAATTGTTTGATTGGATTTATTCTATCGTGGTCGCTTTATTTTTAGCGATGATTATCCATATATTTCTTTTTTGTCCCTACCAAAGTGGCAGGTTCATCCATGTATCCTACGTTAGAGGATGGACAGTATTTAATTGTTTCCAAGTTAGGGCATGTTTTCCGTCAGACACCTGATTATGGTGAGATTGTTATTATTGACAGCCGTACGCAGAGAATGCGGTCGTGGGCGGATGATTTATCTGAACCTGCTTTAAACTACGTGGCGCTTTTCAGCCGAAGCGGTCAGGGACACAATGTTTGGGTAAAGCGTGTGATCGGTAAGGGCGGGGATAAGCTGGAGTTTCATGATAATGCGGTATACAGAAATGGCACAAAATTGAATGAACCCTACATCAATGGCGTGATGGAGTTCTCAATGCCCGGTTCGTTTACGGTGCCCGAAGGAACAATTTTCGTTATGGGCGATAATAGAAATCATAGCTCTGACAGCCGATTTATCGGGCCGATTCCAATTGACCACGTACTTGGAACTGTAGTGGTTGAGTTATGATGGAAGACCGTTTCCTGGAAGCAGGAGCGGTTTTTATTTGCGACAAAGGATAGGAGTATTATGTTATAATAACTTATATTTTATGTTTAATGATGGGGAATGAGGGGTAATTATTTTGGCACATTGCAATGAAAATTTTAATGATTTGCAGGGAGCGTATTTGTTTGCAAAAATAAGAAAGGAACAGGAAACATACAAAGCGAATTACCCGGATGCTGATATTATCTCTCTTGGCATTGGTGATGTAACGCAACCGTTAGTTTCGGCTGTTGTTGAGGCCATGATGAAAGCTGTTGCGGAAATGGGAGAAGTGGAAACTTTCCGTGGTTACGGTCCGGAACAAGGATATTTATTTTTGCGTGAAGCTGTTGCCCTGCACGATTTCAAAGACAGGGGATGTGATGTTTCTCCGGATGAAATTTTTGTTAGTGATGGCGCAAAATGTGATATAAGTAATATGCAGGAAATATTTGCCACGTCGGATATTGTGGCAATTATGGATCCTGTATATCCAGTGTATGTGGACAGTAATGTTATGGCGGGACGAAGTGGGAAATTTGTGAATGGATCATATGAAAAATTTGAGTACCTGCCGTGTTATGAAGAATGTGATTTTAAAGCAAACCTGCCATCCCATGATCCCATGATTATTTATTTATGTTCACCCAACAATCCGACAGGAACTGCGTTAAATAAAAAGGAATTAACTGTTTGGGTGAAGTACGCAAAGCAGACTGGATCAGTTATCTTCTTTGATGCTGCCTATGAGGCATTCATTACGGAAGACATTCCGCATAGCATTTATGAAATTGAAGGGGCCAAAGAGGTGGCAATTGAGTTCCATTCATTCTCTAAGACAGCCGGATTTACAGGGGTACGCTGCGGATATGTCGTTGTCCCGAAAGAATTGAAGCTGGAAACAAAGTCAGGGGGATTAATCAGTGCAAATGAACTTTGGTATCGCCGACAATGTACGAAATTTAATGGATGCTCTTATGTTGTGCAGCGCGGGGCGGAAGCTGTATATACAGAAGCCGGACAAAAGCAGATACAGAAGACTTTGGGGATATACAGAAAAAATGCCCTGGCTATTTTGGCAGGGGTAAAAGAAGTCGGGTTACGGGCTTCCGGTGGAATAAACAGCCCTTATATATGGGTGTCTGTACCTGATGGAATGAGCAGCTGGGATTTTTTTGACTTCCTTCTTCGGGAAGCGCAGGTTATATGTACGCCGGGATCAGGATTCGGTCCATGCGGGGAAGGGCATGTCCGTCTGACCGCATTCAATACACCGGAAAAGACGGCAATGGCTGTGAAACGTTTGAAAACTGCTGTTAAAAAATATACAAATAAAGGATGAAGATATGAGCACAAATTTACAGATTGGTATTGTCGGGCTTCCTAATGTAGGAAAGAGTACGCTTTTTAATGCGATTACAAAAGCAGGTGCGGAGGCGGCCAATTTTCCTTTTTGTACTATTGAACCTAATGTGGGTGTTGTGGAAGTGCCGGATCATAGAATTTATGATTTGGCAGGTATATTTAATCCGAAAAAAACGACGCCTGCATTTACCCGTTTTGTAGATATTGCAGGGCTGGTGGCAGGAGCATCGAAGGGGGAGGGGTTGGGAAACCAGTTTTTGAGCCACATTCGTGAAACCGATGCTATCGCTCATGTTGTCAGATGTTTTGATGATGAAAATATCACTCATGTAGAAGGCGGAATTAATCCTGTTCGTGATATGGGCATCATTAATACAGAATTATGTCTGGCGGATCTGGAGAGCGTCGATAAGAAAAGAGTAAAGACTGCCAAATTGGCTCAGGCGGGGATAAAAGAAGCAAAAGCGGTTTTACCAATTTATGAAAGGGTTTTTCAGGTTTTGCAGGAGGGAATACCGGCAAGAACTTTGGATTTAGCTGAGGATGAACTGGCGGTTCTTAAAGAATTAAATTTGATTACATTGAAGCCGGTTCTGTATGTATTGAATACGGCGGAAGATGATATTGCGAATCCCATGGATAATCCTTATGTGCAGGCGGCAGCAGCGCAGGCGGAAAAAGAAAATGCCAAATGGGTACCTGTTTCGGCAGAGATTGAGCAGGAAGTATCAGAATTGGAGGAAGAGGAAGCCAAAGCGTTCCTGGCGGATTTGGGAGAAACGGAACCGGGATTGAATCGTTTGATTCGTACGGCGTATGCAATGTTAGGCCTGATTAATTTCTTTACTGTAGGTGAAGATGAATGCCGTGCGTGGACGGTCCATTTTGGAACAAAGGCGCCTAAAGCTGCGGGGAAAATTCATTCCGATATCGAACGTGGATTTATTCGTGCGGAAATCATTACCTATGATGAATTAATAAAATGCGGTTCTTTTGCAGCTGCCCGTGAAAAAGGACTGCTGCGGGTAGAAGGGAAAGAATATATTATTAAGGACGGAGATATCGCGTATTTCCGCTTTAATGTATAGTGGTAAAATAATTGAGCCTCCGATAAGGGGGCTTTTTTGCGGAGAAGTACTAATGAAGAAACTTTATGAAAATATTGTCACCGGTGCATTTGTTATGCGGACGAACAGATTTGTAATTCATGCGGAGATAGATGGGAGAATGGAAATCTGCCATATGCCTAATCCCGGAAGAATGAGAGAGCTTTTATTTCCGGGGGTCAAAATGTATCTTGTAAAAAGCAGGAATCCCTTGAATCGCACGGCATATCGTGTTATCGGCGTGGAACGTGATGGAGAAGTTATTCTTCTGGATACATCTAAGTGTAATGATGTGGCGCATTACTTAGTGAGCCATCATCTAATTGCTGGTTGGGAAGAATATTCCGTAGTACAGCGAGAAGTCACAATGGGTAACAGCCGATTTGATTTACTGCTGGGAAATGAAGCGACAGGAGAAGTATTTCCTGTAGAAGTGAAATCGTGTACTCTTTTTGGCGAAAAGGGAGCAATGTTTCCTGATGCAGTCACTGCAAGAGGAAAGAAACATGTTGATCATCTTGGGCAAATAGGACAGATCGGACGCGCAGGCATATTGATCCTTGTGCAATGGAATCGGGCAGAGTGGTTTTTGCCTGATTTTCATACGGATATTGAGTTTGCAAAAGCATTCCGGGTTAATATGGAGCGTATTGATTGGAAGGTGGCAGCGCTTCATTGGACGCCTGAATTTGATTACCCCGATCATGTAAAGCTTCTTCCCACTTCCATAAAGGCCTTGGATGAGGAGATGGGGAATTGTGGTGACTACTTACTAATACTTTATTTGGATAAAGACAAATTAGTGGAAATAGGAACCAAAGGGATTATGAATTTCCCTCAGGGGTATTATGTATATATCGGGTCCGCAAAGAGAAATTTAGAACAGCGGATCAGACGGCATCGTCATCTGAGAAAGAAAATGCATTGGCATATTGATTACTTACGGCAGGAGTCTGAGTTTATCGGTGTTATTCCGATTAGAACAAAGCGCGATTTTGAACATCTTTTGGCAACGGCCATATCTGATATTGCAGATTGGGAAATTAAAGGATTCGGCTGTACGGACTGTTCCTGTAAATCTCATCTGTTCGGTTTTTATGAGAATCCTCTGCATATAAAAGCATTTACAAAGATTGAAGAAAATTTTGAAATCAATATATTGAACTCTTATTTTGATGCGTAAGAAAAGTGCCGATTGATGTGAACTGGCACTTTTAAAGTTTTATTCAGATATACCACTTTTGCTCTTGTGTTTAAAATGGAAATATAGAAATAAGATGAACGCTCCGGCAAAAGCAGCCAGACTGGTAAGTTGTGCACTTTTTAAGCCGAGAGCGAGTGTTCCGTAATCACCTCTGTAATTTTCAAGGAAGAAACGAAGAAGAGAATAAAACATAATATAGAGACAAAAGGTGGTTCCTTCTGCTCGTGTTTTGCATCCATACCAGAGAAGTAAAACAAAAATTAAAAGATCACCTTGGCATTCCCATACTTCTGCCGGCCAAAGCGGTTGGGCTCCATATGTATGATAAGCAAGAGTTGTGTCAGGATAGAGCAGTCCGAAATCTTGTCCAGTGGGATGTCCAAAAGCGTCTCCATTCATAAAATTGGCGATACGTCCGATAGCCTGTCCTAAAATAATTCCCGGTGTGACAGTATCGGCAAAGGGAAGAACTGGGATCTGATGTTTCTTTAAATAAAAGTATGCGGCAATGCACGCAAAAATAATGCCGCCTTGGATAGCCATCCCGCCCTGCCAGATATAGGGGATTTCTAATAGATGATTATGATAGTATTCCCAGTCAAAAAAGAATACGTCCCAAAGCCTTCCGCCAACGATTCCTGCAAAAGCGATGACAAGTCCTAAATCAAACATGTGGGATTCCCATCCCCGCCTGTCTTTTTTTAGTAAGAAATAAGCGGTAATACATCCTGATATGATACCCAGAGAGAAAAAGATCCCGTATAAGCGGATAGGGAAATTACCGATAAAAAATAAATATTGATGCATAATTGGCCTCACTCAATTATAATGATAACAATATTATTTTATTATACTCTAAAAAATGAAAACAGGTGGGGTTTTTATGTTTAAGATTTTATTCGCAGGATTGTTGTTTCTTATATTTACACAAAATATTTACGCCTTTACGAAGGTGAATGTGAAATATAAAGAAGTGAGTGAGACTGCTTATGAAGAAGGTGAACAGATATTTACGAGACCGTATTTCCTGGAAAAAGGAAATCAATGGAAGATTATAGAAAACGGGAAGAAAATCTATGCAAAAGTTAATCTGGGAATACATGAGGATCCAGTTGATGTAGAATTGCCATTGACGGAAATTAGAGGGGAGCCCTATATTAATTTTACGTTTTTTTCTAAACAGGCAGGTTTTGAATATATTTTTGATAGAAAGAAAATGGAAATATGTGCAAAGGAATATAAAGCGGAAGAAAAATCACGGAAAAATAAAAGGATCATTCTTATGTGGGATCCGGACTTGATATTTGATACGAGTAAAAATTATTTCACGGAACATGTGGGAGAAAGGGTTTTAGCACCCACATGGGGTGGCTATAAGGATATGAAAGAAATACCGCTATCGCTTTCATATCTGCAGGAAGCCAAACGTGCAGGAATGAAGATTACACCGCTTTTACATAATGACTTCGACTTACAGGAAACAAAGAAACTTCTTCATGATTCGGGAGCAGTTCAAAATCTAGTAAGACAAATTACTGCGACAGCACTGGTTTATGATTTCGATGGATGGAATTTGGATTTTGAAAATATGGATGAGGCGGATAAGTTTTTATATACGAAATTTATTAAAACAGTATCTGAAAAACTTCATATGCATGGAAAGGAAATTTCCGTTGATGTTACGGTGAACAGTAATAGTCCGAACTGGAGTCTCTGTTATGATCGTGAAGGAATGGCAGCCTATGTAGATTATGAAGTGATTATGGGATATGACCAGACGCCGGGGGGAAGTCGATATTCCGGGCCAGTATCGTCCTACTCATGGCTCAAACATCATATTGCTATGCTTTTAAAACAGGTGCCTAATAATAAACTGGTGCTGGGGTTACCTTTTTATACGCGCGTTTGGACGGGAAAAGAAGGGCAGGCGGCTTCTTCCGTCCTTATGATGAAGCAAATCAAAAGTTTGTTGGGGCAGAATAATATCGGATTGTTTTGGAACCCTGAAGATCGCCAGTATGTAGGGATATGGGAAGAAAATGGACAGACGAGAAAAGTTTGGTTTGAAGAAAGACGCTCTTTGCAAGAAAAGGTTTCCTTGGCACATGATTATAAACTGGCAGGACTGGCATTTTGGCGATATGGTTTTGAAACAGAAGAGATATACGATCAGATAGAAGGTGCATTTCTGAATAAAAAGGATGAATCGGTCAGGTATAAGAACAGAAGTGAGGATATACTTATCAAATTCAGGGAGAGGCTGAAAAGGGCGCAGTGAATACTTGCTCATTCAGCGGGAATCATCCGTGAAGTAACGGGCAGTTTGTTTGACGTTAATATGCTAAAAATATATAATATTGGATAACGGTTTTAGAAGAAATTTCTTTGATAAAATGCTTATGGAAGGTGACGGTATGCAGGGGAAATATATTCCGCAGCAAATTGAAAAAAAGTGGCAGCAGATTTGGGAAGAGACGAAAGCATTTGAGACTCATTTTGATCCGAATAAAAAGAAATACTATGTTCTTGAGATGTTCCCGTATCCTTCGGGCAATCTTCATATGGGGCATGTGAGAAATTACTCTATTGGTGACGTGGTAGCCCGCTTTAAATCCATGCAAGGGTTTAATGTTATTCATCCGATGGGATATGATGCCTTCGGCATGCCGGCGGAAAATGCCGCTATCCAGCATGGAATTGCTCCGGCTGAATGGACATATGCGAATATTGAGAATATGACGCGTCAGCAGAAAGAGCTCGGGCTTTCTTATGATTGGGAAAGAGAAGTCCTGACTTGTCGTGAAGATTATTATAAACATACGCAGAATCTTTTTGAGATTTTTTATAAGAGGGGGCTTGCGTATAAAAAGGAAGCAAAAGTAAACTGGTGTGACCATTGTCATACGGTTCTTGCAAATGAACAGGTGGAAGAAGGGAAGTGCTGGCGCTGTAAGAATCCGGTTGTTAAAAAAAATTTGTCTCAATGGTTCCTGAAAATTACAGATTATGCAGATCGTCTGCTTGCTGATTTGGATCATATGCCTGGTTGGCCGGAACGCGTAAAGATCATGCAGCGCAACTGGATTGGCCGTTCTATCGGGACACAGTTCTTTTTTCATGTGGATGGCATGGAAGATACAATTCCTGTTTACACTACTCGTGTAGATACAGTATATGGTGTTACCTACATAGTGTTAGCACCTGAACATCCTCTGGTAGAAAAGTTAATTTCCAATAATCCTGAAAAAGAAAAGATTCAGGCATTTATTCAGGAAATCAAAAATCAGAACGACATCGACCGCACGTCTGAAGATACACCTAAATTGGGAATGCCCACAGGCAGCTATGCTGTGCATCCGCTTACAGGCGAACGTGTGCCGATTTGGATTGCCAACTATGTTCTTTATGAATATGGTACAGGTGCAGTTATGGCAGTTCCCCAAGGTGATCAGCGTGATTGGGATTTTGCGAAAAAGTATAATCTTCCCGTAAAAATCGTTATCCAAAATAAAGCTCATGACCTAAAACTTGATAAAATGGATCAGGCCTACTGTGAAGATGGGGAGCTGGTCAATTCATCGGAGTTTGATGGCCAGCTTTCCGCGGAAGCAAGAATCAATATTACGAAAAAATTAGAGAAAATGGGAATTGGTGAAGAAAAGGTCAATTATCGCTTGAGAGATTGGCTTATTTCTCGTCAACGCTATTGGGGATGTCCGATCCCGATTATTAATTGCCCGCATTGCGGCAGCGTACTTGTGCCGGAAGAAGAACTGCCGGTTGTATTACCTGAAGATGTCAATTTTGTTGCCGGTGCTACATCGCCTCTTGAAACAAGTGAAAGTTTTCTTCATTGCAAATGTCCGAAGTGCGGAGCGGATGCCGTTCGTGAAACGGATACAATGGATACTTTTATTGATTCATCATGGTATTTCCTGCGGTATTGCGATCCGCATAATGAACAGGAACCGTTTAGTAAGGGTAAAACAGACTATTGGATGCCGGTGGATCAGTATATCGGCGGTATTGAACATGCGATTCTTCATTTACTATATTCCCGTTTCTTCATGAAAGTATTGCAAGACGAGGGGATGGTTGATTATCCGGAACCGTTTACCAATCTGCTGTGCCAAGGGATGGTGCTCAAGGATGGCGGGAAGATGAGTAAATCCGTTGGTAATGTGGTGAGTCCGGAAGAAATCGTTGGAAAATATGGAGCGGACACGGCCCGGCTCTTTATTCTTTTTGCCGCGCCGCCGGAAAAAGATTTGGAATGGAGTGATCAGGGCGTAGAAGGCTCTTATCGATTCCTAAAACGTGTTTGGACGATTGTTGGCAAGTATCAGGAATTGGGAAAAGAATTAAAAGGAATGTTATCACCTGATGAGGTGGCTCTGCGTCGCCGGCTGCATCAGTCTATTGCTAAAGTTACAGAGGATTTAGATGGGAAATTTGCCTTCAACACGGCTATTAGTGCGATTATGGAACTCGTAAACGAGATGTACAGGTTTGGAGAAAAGCACAGTACGATTGAAGACAGTTTTGCAAAGGAACTGCTTCGTGATTTGTTAATTCTGCTTGCGCCTTTTGTTCCACATATTACGGAAGAACTTTGGCAGGGTATCGGAGCGGAGGAAGTCAGTGTACATGCTGCAGCATGGCCAAAGGTTGATGAGGCTGCGCTTGCCGTAGATTCATTGGAAATGGCAGTGCAAATTAACGGCAAGGTTCGCACAACAATAAAAGTACCTGTTGACATGGATAAGGATAGTATCGAAAAACTTGTGAGAGCATTGCCGGAAGTACAGAAATTTACGGAGGGTAAGATAATTATCAAATGTATTGTGATTCCCGGAAAAATTATAAATATTGTTGCTAAGTAATCAGCGGTACAAAAAAGTGATGCCTCAAGTTAAAAACTCAGTTTGTGCAATTCCGCAGAGGGAAAGCATTGAACTGAGTTTTAATCATTTTAGATATTTACTTGATTACCTATTTTACCGGGTTACGGAGTGTACCAATGGGGTCAATCGTAATTTCCACAACATCTCCGGGACAAAGGAATTTTGGCGGGCTAAAACCCATTCCGACACCTTCCGGCGTTCCAGTGGCGATGATATCACCTGGAAGCAATGTCATGCCGGAAGAAAGAGTAGAAATCAGTTTGGCAACAGAAAAGATTAAATCCGTAGTATTGCCTTCCTGGCGAAGTTGGTCATTTATTTTTGTGTAGATTGTGAACGGAAACGGCCAGCCGCCAATGAGGACAGTGGGGCCTATGGGGCAGAAAGTATCCAGGCTTTTTCCTCGGAACCACTGGGCGTGGGATTTTTGTAAATCTCTGGCGGTTATATCGTTGATGATGGTATAGCCATATACATATTTCAGAGCATCTTTTTCGAGGACATCAATGCACTTTCTGCCAATGATTACACCCAGTTCACCTTCATAATCAACCTGGGATGTCACATCCCGATGAAGATCAATTTCTTCATTGGTACCGATGACAGAAGTGGTTGCTTTGGTAAAAAAAATAGGGTGCAGTGGATTTTTCGCATTTATATTTTTTTCGAATTCCTTGACATGGGACTGGTAGTTCTTTCCTACACAGAAAATATTACGTTTTGGATAGAAAGGAACTGCGATTTCTACCTCTGATAAAGAAACAGGGGGGATAGACTGATCTTCTTTGTTCATTTCCAGTACTTTCGCAAGGTTAAGCAGTCCTTCATCGCCAGTCTCAATAAATTCATCCATCGTTTCGCCTAAGGGAATGAAATAAGTTTCTTCCAACAGTTCAGCGGGAATAATGGACTTGCTGTCTTCTGTAAGGACGCCCCATTGGCGGAGGCCCTTATGATTATATGAAATAAGTCTCTGCATAGATATCCCTTCTTTCCGTTAAATTATGGCTATTATAACATAAAAGTAAGTGAGTTATTCATATTTTATTTCACAAAAATAGTATCTATGGTAGAATGAATTTGTGCCAATTATTGAAATCATTCTTGATTTTAGAAATAAACAGAGGGATAAGTAATGGAAGAAAGACAAGAAGCGGCCAATTTTATCGAAGCAGAGATTAACAAGGATATTACTAATAATGTATATGAAAATGGACGGGTATTAACGAGATTCCCTCCGGAACCTAATGGGTACCTTCATATTGGACATGTGAAAAGTATTTGCCTTAATTTCGGCCTTGGTGAAAAATATCATGGTGAAACTAATGTACGTTTTGATGATACCAATCCTGCCAAAGAAGAGATCGAATATGTTAATTCGATTTTAGAAGATATAAAATGGCTCGGATTCAAATGGAAAGAACCCGTACATTATGCATCTGACTATTTTCCGCAACTTTATGAATTTGCCTGCAAATTGATTCGTATGGGATTGGCTTATGTAGATGACCAGACCAGCGAGGAAATTCATGATACCCGCGGTGATTTTTTACATCCCGGTAAAGAAAGCCCATGGCGTAACCGCAGTGTGGAAGAAAATCTGCAGTTATTCCAGGAAATGAAGAATGGAAAATATAAAGATGGTGAAAAGGTTCTTCGTGCCAAGATTGATATGTCGGCACCCAATGTGGTTATGAGAGATCCGGTTATTTATCGGATTCTCCATTCTACACATCACCGTACAGGCAACACATGGTGTATCTATCCGCTCTATGATTTTGCGCATCCTCTTTCTGATGCTATTGAAGGAATTACCCAATCTATCTGTACGTTGGAATTTGAGGAAAGACGCCCTTTATATAATTGGTGTCTCCAGGCATTTGACGGGAAGGAAAAACCGAGGCAGATTGAATTTGCGCGATTGAATGTGACTACAATGATTACGAGTAAGCGCAAACTGCGTAAGATGGTAGAATCGGGTGTTGTCTCCGGATGGGATGATCCCCGTATGCCAACTATCAGCGGCATCAGAAGAAGAGGATATACGCCGGAATCTTTACGACGCTTCTGTGAATTGATTGGTGTGGCTAAGGCAGATAATGTAGTAGATATTTCTTTTTTAGAATACTGTATTCGTGAAGACCTTAAGACTAAGGCGCCTCGAATTATGACTGTTATTGATCCTGTTAAAGTTGTTCTTACGAACTATCCTGAAGATAAAATGGAATATGTAACGATTGAAAATAATCCGGAACAGGAAACTATGGGAACACGGCAGGTTCCTTTTGGCAGAACTATTTATATTGAACGGGAAGATTTTATGGAAACGCCGGTGAAGAAATTTTTCCGTATGACACCGGGAAAGGAGGTTCGGCTTAAAGGGGCATACATTGTGCACTGTGATGAACTTATTAAGGATGAAAAGGGTAAACTCAAAGAAATTCATTGCACGGTTGATTTTGATACACGCAGTGGAACACCCGGTGCAGATCGTAAAGTGAAGGGGACGCTTCATTGGGTATATGCTGATACAGCAGTTGATGTGGCAGTGCGTCTGTACGATTATCTGATTTCCCCGGATGATGTAGATGATGGCCGCGATTTCATGGAAAAGGTGAATACAGATTCACTTGTAGTAATGAATGGTAAGGCTGAACCGGTAATTAAGGAATATGATGTGGGAAGCCGTTTTCAGTTTTTACGCAAGGGATATTTTATTATTGATAAAGACAGTACAAAAAAACAGATTGTGTGCAATCGGATTGTCGGGCTTCGGGATACTTGGGCTAAGTTGCAGAAAATAATGGGGAAGGGAAACGGATAAGGAAAAATATGAGATATAGATTATGGCTTGGTATATTATCTGTGATATTTACGGTATCACTGACAGCTAATGTTTCAGCAGAAAAATGGGAATTACCTGATGTTGGAAAGATGGAAGTGCCTCCGCATGTTCATTTTGAGGAAGGCGAGCAGTCTGCTTTACCTTTTTTGCAGGATAAAGGGATAAAGCTGTATTTTACGCGGAAGGGAGCAGCAAGTGGAAGATATTATACGATGACTTATTCCAACCCCCCTGATTTTTCCTATGGCTGGGCAACCAGTCAAAAGCTGGGAGTTCCCTTTTTATTGGAAATAGGGGAGATCACACATAAAACAGATCCTATAGAAAAGCAGATGGATGTCATTGCGGGGTATTTGAATAAGTGTATTATGGAAAGTGGTGCCGTTTATACAGGGGAAACACCTTTGATACGGATAAATGATAAGAAGAATCCTCGCTGGGAAGGATCGTTTGAGATTAGAATAAAAGAAAAAGATATCGTTTATCATGAAGCATATCAAGTTGTACTACAAAATGACGGTTATTTCATTTCCTTAGGAATTATCAATTCTGACGCGGAGCAATTTGAATTGACCAGTTCTTTACGGGAGATGATGGGGAAAAGGAAAATTGTCAAGCAGAAGAAATTGCTTGATTTAAAAAAGTAGATTTTGGAATAAAAATTTGTAATAAAAAGTGGCAAATTGACAAGGCATGTTTTGATAAGTAATATAAAGAGGTAGTAATTCATTATGTAAAAATTTGACAGGAGGAGTTTTACATGGCAAAGGTAGCAATCGTATATTGGTCCGGCTCCGGAAATACAGAAGCTATGGCACAAGCAATTGAAAATGCAGCAAAGGATGCGGGTGCAGAAACCACATTGAGCTTTGTAAGTGATACTACTGCATCTGATGTGGCAGCTTTTGATCATATTATTCTTGGCTGTCCGGCGATGGGGAATGAAGAGTTGGAAGAATATGAATTTGAACCATTTTTTGCTGAACTGTTGCCACAGCTCAAAGGTAAAATAGTTGGTATTTTTGGTTCTTATGCGTGGAATCAGGGCGATTGGATTGTGACGTGGAAGCAGCGTTTGAATGATGCAGGTGTTGAACTTATATCCGAACCGGTTAAGGCTTACAGCTATCCTGATGATGAAGCACTGGCTGCTTGTGCCGCTTTAGGGAAAGCGGTAGCGAATGCGTAATTAAATCGTATCGAAGAGGCGTCTTAAGAGAGGCGCTTCTTTTTTACATAGGGGGACTTATGGGAAGTAAAGTTGCAATTATTTATTTTTCAGCAACAGGGAATACAGAAGCGATGGCAGAGGCCGTGGCCGTGGGAGCTCGTAATACGGGAGCTGAAGTTTTACTTGCTCCCGTTTCAGATGTAGATCCTATTGAAATCGGTAATACCTGTCATCACATTATCTTAGGGTGTTCAGCTTGGGGAGTCGAAGTGATTGAGGAGATGGAAATGAAGCCATTTTGTGAGAAGTTGAAACCTTATTTAAAAGGGAAAGAAATGGGGGTTTTCGGCTCTTGTGGCTGGAGCCGCGGCGCATGGCTGAATTCCTGGTATAATGAGCTTCATTTCGCAGGGGCGCATTTTGCTGCCAAACCGGTTTTAGCTTATGGATATCCTGATGAAGAGGCTCAGAAGAATTGTGAAGCTCTTGGGGCAGCGGTTGCTAAAGCATAATGACTGTATTGTATAAAAGATGATAATTACTAAAGGTGGGATTTGAATGGAATGGAATAATAAAATTTCTGAAAATGTACAGGCAGTTCCTTTTTCTGGAATTCGTAAATTTTTTGATCTGGCAAGCACAATGAAAGATGTTATTTCTTTAGGTGTGGGAGAACCAGATTATGCGGCACCTGATAGAGTTATTGACGCATGCATTGAAAGTCTGAAAAACAAAGAAACTTCTTATACCTCAAATTGGGGTCTTTTGGAACTTCGCGAGGAAATCAGCGGCCTTTTTAAAAAGCGTTATGGATTGGAATATGATCCAATGAATGAAATTATGATTACCGTTGGTGTATCGGAAGCTATTACTGTTGTCATGCAGACGATCCTGAATCAGGGAGATCAGGTTTTAATGCCTGACCCTGCCTATCTCGCGTATCCTGCATGCGTAAGATTGGTTGGAGGGACACCTGTTCTTGTACCGACATTTTCTGATGATGAATTCAGATTAAGAGTGGATAAGTTGGAGGAAAAACTGACGACCAAGACGAAAGCGTTACTGATCGGTTATCCAAACAATCCAACGGGGACGGTAATGGATCAGGCAGCTCTTGAAGAAATTGCAGCATTTGCCCAGAGGCATGACTTGATCGTAATTTCAGATGAAATTTATTGTGACCTGACTTATGAGGGGAAACATACCTGTTTTGCTTCCATCCCCGGTATGAAGGAACGCACTCTTGTCATGAATGGGTTTTCAAAATCTTATGCGATGACAGGATTACGTATTGGCTATATTTGCGGACCGAAAGAAGTCATGCAGTCTTTGTACAAGGTCCACCAGTATGAGATTTTATGTGCTGCATCTACCAGTCAGTATGGAGCAATCGCTGCGCTGAGGAAATGTGATGAAGATGTAAAAGTGATGTTCGATGAATATAAGATTCGCAGAAAGATAGTGTATGATGCTCTCGCGAAAATGGGGCTTAAAGTATTTAAGCCGAAAGGGGCCTTCTATATTTTTCCGGATATCAGCTGTACTGGAATGAACGATGAAGAGTTTTGTGATAGGCTGCTGATGGAAGAAAAAGTGGGAGTGGTTCCTGGTACTTGTTTTGGGCTGCAGGGGAAAAATCATATTCGTATTTCCTATGCGGCAAGTCGAGAAAATTTGACAGAGGCGATGAAACGCATGGCACATTTTGTGACAAAATATAAAAAATAAAGTGTTGGTAAAAGAGGGGGGACGTGATTGTGCCTCCCTTTTTATTTTGTTTCTTGACAGAATAGTGATGCGAACTTCATAATAAAAAATATGTAAAATTATTGGACAGGAGAGATCTGATGAAGTATGAATCTTTGCAGAAAATGACTGTGATAACAGGGCTGCTCGTATTTTCCTTGGGAATATGTTCTTATGCGGAAGATAAGGTATCCATGATGAAAGAAGCCTCTCTGCCGAAAGAAAAAGCTTCCGAAGTAAAATCGGGAAACGTATCAGATGATAAGGAACGAGTATCTTTAATGGCGGTGGATGGGCATCCGTTAGATGATGATGACTTTATACTCAGTAATGTTAAAATGGGAGATGAACCGGAGCGTATATTTCGTCTTAATGGAGTTCCTGACATGGTTTCCCATGGAACTATTAGTGATGAATATCATTGGAAGAATGCAGGGCTTACTGTAGTAGTGAATAGGAAATTACCTTATGCTTATGTGCAACGAAAAGATGTACAGCTGAAAAAAGGGGAGGGATTTTCCGGGGTCTCGCGTCTTTATATAGATGGCAAAGCAGCGATCACCAAAAGAGGTATCACGGTGGGGTCCTTGAGGGAAAATGTTTTGCGGGCATATGGTGCGCCTGAAGGTCTTATGGGATGGTACAGACAAATCATCTTATTTTATTTACAAAGCAGGGCAAAAAAAGATTAAGTTCATCATAAAGGGAAATAAGGTAAAGGCATTTCAGTTTTCTGTTGAGGATTCGGGAAGAGCTGCCGGGAGCTTCCAGTCATTGACGCAAAAGATGAGGAAAGACGGACTACTTCCGGATAAAGACTTTGGGATCGCCGGGTTTAAACTGGATACGAAATTTAGGGCTCATTCGTGGGATACATGGCAAAGGAAAATGTCTAATCCCAAAGAAGATGTGTGGTATTTTTCCGGATATGCTGTTCGCGCTACGGCGAGATCGGGAATAGTACAGGGGTTGTTCCTGACGGATTCTGATATGGTGACCACTCGAGGCATAACCTTGGGAGATGATTTAGAAACGGCAGAGTTAATTTATGGGGCGCCGTATAAGGTAGAAATGGATACCTCGTCAGGGCATCTGAGAACTTCCTACATATATTTTTCGAAGGACAAAAGAAATATATTGATCTTATTTCTTACAAAACAAAAGATAGATGGAATCGTTTCTGCAAAGAATCCACAGTTTAGTGAAAAGAAATAGATTGCAAGTAGATTTTGTATGGTTATTGTGAAGAGGTTATATAAGTGTACGAGTATTTTTGTGCGTTAATTATTGGGATTGTTGAAGGTTTAACAGAGTATATTCCTGTGTCGAGTACGGGACATATGATCATCGTTGGGAATATGATTAACTTCACAGGTGAGCTGGCCAATGTTTTCGATGTATTTATTCAGCTTGGCGCCATTTTATCCGTAGTTGTCGTATACCGACAGAAGTTTCTTTATATACTGGATACCCATCATTGGTTTAGAAAAAAAGGTCCATCTTTGATGAATCTGGGAATTGCCATGCTTCCCGCCTGTGTTTTAGGCTATCTGTGCCACGGTATGATTAAACAATATCTGTTTGGTCCCAAAACCGTTATCATCGGTCTTGTTATTGGAGGCTTTTTCATGATTTTTGCGGAAAAGAAGAGAAAATACTTTTTGGTTGAAAATATAGATCAGATTACTTCACAACAGGCATTTAAAATAGGACTTTTTCAATGTCTTTCTCTGTGGCCGGGGTTTTCCAGAAGCGGAAGCACTATTGCCGGAAGTCTTTTAGTTGGCGTATCAAGAAAAGCGGCTGCCGATTTTTCCTTTATTATGGCAGTTCCGTTGATGTGCATTGCATGCCTGTATGATTTGATAAAGGTGGCAAAATATTTATCTATGGGTGACTTTGGCATTCTATCAGTGGGATTTATTACGTCTTTTGTTGTTGCATACGTTTCTATTCTTTGGTTTTTGAAGTTTTTGGCTACATCGACTTTGACAGGTTTTGCTTTCTATCGTTTTATTGTAGCGTTTGTTGCGCTAATTTACTTTTGGTGAAACTTGCCCGCTTGCTTTGAACATGTTATCATTAATCCCATAGCGGTAAGATTTTAGTTTGGAGAAAGTTCATGAGAGCATTTATTCGTATTCAGCATTCTGGAGACTTCTATGATCAGAATTGCTATTCTGTTTATCATGGATGCTCTAAATTGGATATTCCCATTGTTAGGTATAAAGCAATATATTCAGTGACGGATAATGCACCGACAGATTTGGTCGTTGGTGCTTTTTCGGATGTGAAGGTTGCGTTAGAGCGGTTAGGTGTAAATTTACTGCCGATTGATTATCCGGATGAATTATTGCCTTTTACAGGAAGAAAAATTTGGAAATCGACACTGTTTACGATTACCAGTCATCCCGATTATTGGCATGTGTTTGTAAAGCCGGTAGAAGATGTAAAACGTTTTCGCGGAACGATTTTAGATAAATCGGAAGATTTGATTAAATTAGGCGGCGGCCTTGAAGATATTGAAGTATGGTGCAGTGAAAAGGTGAATTTTCTTGCCGAATGGCGCATTTGGATTTTAGATGGGAAAATTATAGGTATAAATCCGTATAGAGGCAGATGGGATTTATATCCTGACCCTAAAGTGCTTCAACAAGCTGTCAATGCTTATCATTCCGCGCCTCGTGCATATGCTCTTGATTTTGGGATTACGGATAAAAGAGAAACTCTTTTAGTAGAAGTAAGTGATGCATATGCTTTGAGCAGTTTTGGCCTCGATTCCGTTTTATATACTAAAATATTAATGACTCGTTGGCAGGAACTGACATCTACAATTAAAATTTCTGTTGAATAAAGGATGCTTGATTTTACGGAAAGGAGAAACGCTGACAAATATTTCCTTGTCAGTTTTTTTGTCTACTTTCTGCTTTTTATAGATAAGGAGGAACTGTGAGAAAATTTAATAATGAGTTCCTTCAGCGGGTAAAAGACAGCACAAATCTTATTGATGTAATACGTGCTTACGGAATTGATGTAAAAAAGAAGGGAAGTAGATATTGGGCATGCTGCCCCTTCCACCATGAGAAAACGCCCTCCTTTTCTATTTCACCTGAAGATGGATTTTATTATTGTTTTGGTTGCCATGAATCAGGTGATTCCATTAAATTCATAGAGAAAATGGATCAAATTACATTTCCTGATGCTGTAGAACGTTTAGCTGAAATGGGGCATGTGGAATTGCCGCCGGATGAAATATCCGAAGAAGATAAAAGAGAAGCAGCACTGGTTCATGAGCTGTATGAAGTAACTGAACTTGCGGGAAATTATTTTCATAACTGCCTGTTGCGGACAAATATAGGAAAAGACGGGCTGGCTTATTTTAAAAAGAGACATTTAGATGATAAAACCATTGAAACATTTAAGCTGGGCTTTGCTCCACCCGAATGGGAACGGCTTTATTGCGATTTTACCAAAAGGAAACATATAAGTCCGGATATTTTACTTCAAGCGGGGCTGGTGGGCCATAAGAACGGAAAATATTATGATACTTTTCGCAATAGATGCATGTTTCCTATTATGGACTTAAAAGGAAGGATTGTTGCATTCGGCGGCAGAATTATGCACAGCGAAGAAAGTGCTGCCAAATATTTAAATTCTCCGGAGACGGTTATATTTAATAAACGCAGGTTGTTATTTCCCATCTATCAGGCACTTCCTGAAATTCGGCGGAAGCGTCAGGCAATTATGGTGGAAGGTTATATGGATGCCATTTCTTTACATGCTCATGGAATTAAAAATGTGGTTGCATCATTGGGAACAGCCTTTACTGTTGAGCAGGCAAGGCTCTTAAAAAAGTATGCTGATGAAGTTATTTTCAGCTATGACATGGATGCTGCCGGACAGAATGCGACACGTCGTGCGCTTGAGATAGCCGGTTCAGTAGGGCTAAAATTAAGAGTAGCACTGCTTGGGGAAGGAAAGGATCCTGATGAATTTGTAAATCTTCATGGCGGAGATGAATACCTAGAAGTTATTGATCAGGCAGTACCTGCTCTTGACTACTTATTTCAGGCTTTGCGGACTCAATATGATGGTGCCACTTTAGAAGGGCAGCAAAAAATTTTAAATGAAATGTTTGCAGTTCTTGCAGTACAGGATAATACATATCAATTCAATTCGTTTATCAGGAAGATGGCACGTACGCTTCATATGGATGAAGGCCTTATACGCAGTGAGGCAATTCGGTATACGAAGAAAAATAATTCCCATGTATATATATCACCCAATGTATATGGCGAGGAAAGAACTGGTACCGTCAGCTCCAATGATGGGCGTCAGCGAAGGCTGGAACAGGAACTGTTGAAGTACTGTTTGGTTTCACATATATTGCCGGAAGGCTTTGATAGTTTGGAGAAGTATTCCTTTGCCGATGAATTTCTTGGAAGATTATATGACGTATTGAAGCAGGCCGGCAAAGGAAATATTACTGTAGAGTATGCAGAGGCACGGTTGGAACGATCTGATCTGGAACAGTTGGCGCAGCTGATGATGACAGATTATCATGGTGTGGCAGAACCATATGAAGAGTATATCCGCCCTATGCGTAAAATTTATCTGCAGAACGAGTATAAATTTCATACACAGCGGGCGGCGGAATTAATGGAGAGTGATCCGCAAAAGGCAAAAGAAGAGCAGTTAACCTGTATTCGATTAAGTGAGGAAATTCGTTTGATCGGCGGGTGAAAATGCAGTATGAAATTTATGATAAAGGGGGGCTTATGAAGAAGAAAAGGCAAAATTTAGAGCTTTGGATGGGAGAACTGAGAGATAAGGTAAGGAAAGATGGGACAATTTCAAATAAAGATATCATGCTTTTCTTTACCGAAAAGAATCTGGGACAGGATGATCTTTCAGCGGTATATGAGCTGCTTCATGAAAGCAATATCGACATCAATTTCGATGAAGATGCATCCGATGAGGACCTGGAAATTTTAGAAGATGAAGAAACAGATGATGAAAAGGATATTGTCGAAATTTCTGATGTCATGAATACTTCTGATTCTATAAATATAGATGATCCGGTAAAGATGTATTTGAAAGAGATTGGAGCTATTAAGCTCCTTACAGGATCACAGGAAATAGAGCTTGCCAAGTTGGTGGAAAAAGGAAGCTTTGATGATGCAACTGGTCGGGATAAGCTGGCTGCTGATGAGGCGAAAAAAGCGCTTTCTGATGCGAATTTAAGACTTGTTGTTTCTATTGCAAAAAAATATCTTGGCAGAGGACTGCAGTTCTTAGATTTAATTCAGGAGGGGAATTTGGGGCTCCTCAAAGCTGTAGATAAATTTGATTACACCAAAGGTTTTAAATTCAGTACATATGCAACATGGTGGATAAGGCAGGCAATTACGCGGGCTATTGCGGATCAGGCGCGTACGATCCGTGTACCTGTCCATATGGTGGAGACTATCAATAAGTTAAATCGTATTTCTCGTCAGCTGCTTCAGGAGAAAGGCCGGGAGGCTACCAACGAAGAGTTGGCAAAAGCCATGGGAGTAAGTGTTGCGAAAATTCGGGAAGTAAAAAAAATTGCCCAGGATCCCATTTCGCTGGAAACACCAATTGGAGAAAAAGAGGACTCCCATTTAGGCGACTTTATTGAAGATCATGAGGCAATTGCTCCCGATGATGCGGCGGGTTCCATTTTACTTCGGGAACAGATTGATGAACTGCTGCGAGAATTGACAGATCGTGAACGACAGGTACTTGAACTCCGATTTGGATTAAAAGATGGAAGGCCACGAACTTTGGAAGAAGTGGGAAAATATTTTGATGTAACCCGGGAGCGTATCAGGCAAATTGAAGGGAAAGCATTAACAAAACTGAAGAAGTCTGCCAAATCATTGGCCAATGTATAGAAGTATTGACGGTATTCCTATTTGCTGATAAAATATCATGTATTGGTGAAGGGGGCCTATAGCTCAGTTGGTCAGAGCCGGCGGCTCATAACCGCCTGGTCCCAGGTTCGAGTCCTGGTGGGCCCACCAATAGATATTTAAGGTTGAGCTCAATGCTTGGCCTTTTTTGTTACAGAAAAGGAATTGGAATGAAACTTACACCTCGTCTGCGGGCTGTAGCGGGATTGGTTCCATGTGGTTCGTGTATAGCTGATATAGGGACAGATCATGCGTATGTACCTATTTCTTTGATTCATAACGGAAGAATTAAATATGCTATAGCGGGAGATATACATGCAGGTCCTGCGCAGCGGGCTCGGGAACATATAAAGAGGGAAGGTCTTTCAACGAAGATTAAGGTGCGCGAAGGTGCCGGATTATCTATTTTGGAAGAGGATGAAGTAGATGGTGCGGTGATCGCAGGGATGGGCGGATTTATGATTCGTGATATTTTAAAGCAGGAATATGTTATTGCTGAAAGTATTAAGTGGTTTATCCTGCAGCCACAAAACCATACATCCGATTTATATATTTGGCTGCAGCAAAATGGATATAAAATTGAACAGGAAGTTCTTGCTGAAGAAGGAACGCAGCTTTATGAGATCCTTTATGTGACACATGGATATATGGCGCCTTTCTCTGAGATAGAAGCTGAAATAGGAGTTACTGAGAGCCGATATAAAGATAAGCTTTTTGTTAAACATTTGAAAAAACTTAGCAATCAAAGAAAAATGATATTGAATGGCATTGATATTGAGAGTGCAAATGCCGTAAATACGGCAAAGTACCAAAAGGCATTAACGGATGAGGCTATTCTGGAGGAGATATTATGGAGATTTATGTAAAAGATATTATGCAATTGATGGAAGATTGGGCACCCTCCTCATTGGCGGAATCATGGGATCATCCCGGTCTTCAGGTGGGAAATCCGAATCAGCCTGTACATAAAATTCTGGTAGCTTTGGATATGACCGAACTGAATATATCCTATGCAATTGATCATGGAGTGGATATGGTCATATCGCATCACCCATTTTTATTTAAACCTATTCATGACATAGACCTTTCCACTTGTAAAGGACGAATGATTGAAAACTTGATCAGACATCGGATCACTTCTTTTGCAGCACATACCAATTTAGATTCAGCAGTACAAGGCGTAAATGATGCATTGGCTGAAAAATTGGGATTACAGGAATGCAAGGGATTTGTTCCGGTAATGACGTATTCATCTTATAAGTTCACTTTATACATAACTGCTGCGCATGCTAAATTATTGAAGAAGAAATTAGATAGTTTAAGAGGGAAAGATATTGAGAGCTACTATGTTGTTGATGATGCAGATGATTTTACGGAAAATATACGGGTTGAATTCCGCGTGCCTGGTCAGTTGGTAAAACGGGTGGAAGATATGATTTCATCTTTAGATAAATCAGCTAAATATGATGTATATAAGCTTGTAAATCATGGTTATAAGGAAACCATGGGGCGTATCGGAAAGCTCCCCTTCCCTATGTCGGTAGAGAAAGCTCTATCTTATATAAAGAATAAATTGGAGGTTCCTGTATTGCGGTATGCTGGTAATAAGGATTGTTTGGTAGAAAAATAGCTATCCTTGGCGGGGCAGGTGCTGAGTTTGCGGGGGTAGCAAAATCAATAGGGGCAGACCTGTATTTGACGGGGGATTTAAAATACCATGAGGCACAAGATGCGGCGATGAATGGATTAGTTATCGCTGATGGCGGGCATTTTTATACGGAACGTGTGATTATTCCGTACTTGGCAAAACGTTTGCGTGATGAATTTAAAACCCGTGGTTGGAATGTTGGAGTTTTAGAAGATGTTAGGGCAAAAGATATATTTCATTGTGTATAAAAGTTGAAATAAGATATACAGGATGGTATACTGTTACTCGCGAGCAGGAAAGATGATTGCGGGCCGAAAGGCGTGAGGAAAGTCCGAGCTTCGCAGGGCGAGATGCCGGATAACATCCGGCGGGGGCGACCCTAGGGAAAGTGCCATAGAAAAGAAAACCGCCGTGAATAACGGTAAGGGTGGAAAGGTGCGGTAAGAGCGCACCAGCAGGCGGGAGACCGTTTGGCTTGGTAAACCCCATCTGAAGCAAGACCGAATAGGGAAGGAATGACGTTGCCCGCTGACCTTCCGGGTTGAGTCGCTTGACCGATAAAGTAATTTACTCGGCTAGACAGATAATCATCACCATGAAAATGGTACAGAACTCGGCTTATTGATTGCTCGCAAAAAAATAAAGGATCGCTTTTAGCGGTCCTTTTGTATTACAAAAAAATATGACAATTTGACAATGTACTTTGAGGGTAATAAATTGTGTTATTCGTAATGAGATTTGTATTCAATCAATTATTTTTCATTGGAAAGAGATACTACTTTATTAAAGTTATCCAAAATTGTTTGTGATGGTTTTTCATCCATAAGGCTGATTAAAATGATAGAGATTGTAGAAAAGAGAAATCCTGGGATTAATTCATAAAGACCAAACCAGTTAAACTGTTTCCAAATGAGGACGGTGATGCCGCCAACAATGATGCCGGCATAAGTTCCTTTTAAAGTCATACGTCTCCAGTAAAGTGAAAGGAGAACGACTGGTCCGAAGCAGGCGCCAAATCCTGCCCATGCATAAGATACTATGGAGAAAATATAACTGTTCGGGTCGGACGCAAGATAGATTGAACATAGGGAGATTAACAAAACCGTAACACGGCTTATAATAATAAGCTCTTTCTCAGAAGCATTTTTATGGAAGAAGGGCTGATATAAGTCTCTTGCTACAGCAGAAGCCGTTACGAGAAGCTGAGAAGAGGCGGTACTCATAATTGCTGCCAGTACGGCCGACCATATAAGTCCCGTGATGAACGGAGGGGAAAGTGTTTCCGCCATAATGATGAATACACGTTCAGCATTGGCATTTTCGAGAGTCATAGGCAGGTAGGCTTTTCCTACGATACCAATAGCAACAGCGAAAGTCAGGGACAAAAGAACCCAGGACACCGCGATTTGCGTAGACTTTTTTAATTCTTTCGGATTGCTGATTGCCATAAAGCGGACTAGGATATGGGGCTGCCCAAAATAACCGAGTCCCCAGCCCAATGAGGAAAGAATCATGATAATAAGCGACATTCCTCCCAGTGATTCAGGGAAAAAGGAGAAAAAGTCTTTCCCTTCTCCCGCGAGAGAAGCCATTGTCGGTGCTGGCCCGCCTAATACGATCGTTGCGGCAACAGGGATATATATGACGGTGAAGAACATCATCGTTCCCTGAATGAAATCTGTCATGCTGACAGCGGAGAATCCACCTAAAAAGGTATAAAATACAACAACAAATGCTCCGATAAGAAGTGCGGTAAAATAGGGCAGCCCCAAAATTGTATTAAAAAGTTTCCCTGCAGAAACAAATCCGGAAGACGTATAAATAATAAAAAATAATATAATAAAAAGCGCGCAAATAAGGCGAAGTCCGCTTTTGTGATCTTCAAAACGATTGGAAAGGTAGTCGGGAATTGTTAGGCTATTATTGGCTACTTCTGTATAATGGCGGAGCCGTTTAGAAGTCAGTACCCAGTTTGCCCAAGTGCCTACTATTAGTCCAAATCCGGTCCAAAATGCGGAAAGTCCATTCAAATAGGCAAAACCGGGAAGTCCCATAAGCATCCATCCGCTCATGTCAGAGGCTTCAGCACTCATGGATGTCACCCACGGGCCGAGTTTGCGGTCACCTAAAATAAATTGAGATAATTTCTTTTGTCGGCGTGAGTAATAAATGCCAATCCCCATCATGGCGGCTAAATAGAGCATGAATGCCGCCAAAATTCCCATATTGTTCTGCAAATTCATATACAGAAGCCCCCTTCTATTCTGCAGTTATAGTTATATCTATTATATTGTTTATTCATGATACTGGATAAGAAAAATAATGTAAAGTATCAATTACCTTATAACAGGTGAATGATAGAAATCCAATCTGCCGGTTCTGTATGATTTATTTTTCATGCAATAGGATTGGATGTCGGTTGCCCGCAAATCGATGCTAAAAGACTCTAAGGCTTTTTTTTCTTGCAAAGTACGCAGAGCTTTTGCTGCGCCTGTGATTACAGGGAGATTTGATTTGTTGAGGATAAAACTTTTTGTGTTTTTCAAAGCAAGGAGCCTGGCATATTTGGGGAAGGAGGAATGAGAAAAGGGAGAAGGTACCAGTTCTGATGAAAGTAAAAGCGATGCTGCAATTCGTTTAAGACGGCTATAAAGGTAGCGCTTGCTTTTTATTGCCTCAAATATATCCGGAAGAGACGCCTGCTGGATTTCTTTGTACCATTTATTTTCTAACCCTTCAGAAAAGAGCCGGGAGTCTCTCAGTGACTCTTTTTTTGTTAACCGCCCTAATAATAGACATGCGTCTTCGTAACGGGCGTAAGAGAGAATATGCCCTGTGTTCATAAGGGTATGGATTTCAGTTTGTATTTGTTCAGGAAGCAGAGGATAAGACTCGCCTGCTATAAAATGCTTTCTGGCAGTTGTAGCAGAGGCGGGATAATGCGCATTTCTTTCTATGACGATAAATGATAAAGGCAGGTTTTGCTTTAATGCGGCCTGTACATAAAGGAATCCAAGCAAATTATTGGGGCGTGTTAATTCTCGTGAGATTTCAGGATATCGGATTTCCATGGATTTGGTGACAGCAGAGGCGTAAGAAAGTCCCTTTCCTAAAAATTGGTGAAAATATAGATTGAAATTGGGCTGCAGGGACCATTGCGCAGCGTTATAAAGTGTATCCGAATTTAAGGATTCGGCGCCAAAAGCAATATGGGTACAACCCATATTATGAAGCAGTGAAACCGATGAGGCAGCAAATTTGTCGGCGCTTTGCAATACACAAAGTACAGGGAGTTCGATTACGGCATCCACACCAAACATAAGCGCCCATTTTGCACGTGTCCATTTATCAAAAATAGCAGGTTCTCCACGCTGTACAAAAGAACCGCTCATCGCGGAAATTATAGGGGCGTCCGGAAATAAATTTTTAAGGCTCCGGAGCATATGGGCATGGCCGCTGTGGAAAGGGTTCCATTCAGCAGTAATTCCAATATACATGATGTACCTCCAATGTATTTATTGACTATTTTACCATAAGTATGTAGGATTTCCTGTAATCAGGGGAATGGCATATGCTATAATTATTTAATGAAATAATAAATCGGGATAATTTTATTTATAGAAAAGGAATAAATGAATATATATCATTTTGTTCAGAGGAATAGTTTAGGTTTTCTTATATGTTTTGTCCTGCTTTTGTCGGGGTGTAGCGGTAATAATGTGAGAGATAAGTTTGTCTTTGGGAAAAATAGAATTAGTTGCAATAATACAACTATTACAGTATTAACACCTTTTGAACTAATTGCAAATGGAAAACAGGCGGAAATCTCAGACAGAAATGCTGATAAAATAATGGCAGAAGGGCATAATCAACATATACGCATCTTTGTTATGGGGGATAAGAATACAATAAATGAGAGCATATCTGCTGCGGCAGAAAGTGCAGAAACCCTTTTGCGGAACAATAAGCGAGTTACTAATTTGAAGGTAGAAAAAGCCGACGATAAATTTAATAATGAAGACGCTAAAGTTTTGAGATTCTCTTATGTGGAAAAAGCAAGAGAGGAGAAGACTGCACTAACGGTTAATGAATATATTTTTTTACAGGATGAAGTTATTTGGCGTGTAATTTACCAATATCGGACAGAAGATCCGATTGGGAGAGAACTCTCCGCACAGCTGGCAGGGAGAATACAGATTGGGGCAGTATTTTAGGAAATGGGGGAAATGTGATGCGTTTCGGTGGACACGGATTATTTTCTTTGTTACTCTTTTTGGTATGCGGAGCTTTGATTGGTGGGATTATTGGGCAAGTGCTCATCCAGGTCAGCTTATCCGGAATGATACCGTATTTGACGAAAACATATGAGATTTTTGATTTTAAGGATATTTATTTGAATTTAGCGGTCATAGATGTTCATTTTGGTATCCGGTTTGCGCCCAATTTAATTAGTATTTTCGGGATACTTTTGGCAGCTTGGGTATATAAAAGATTTTAATGAATTTATTGTTATTACCCGGTCTATATTATGTTATTTTGGCCGATCAAAGAGGGGCTATAAATGATGATTAAAGAAATGCGGAGCGAAGATAAACCGCGCGAAAGATTTGCCAAGGCTCCCGATACGGCTAGCATGGTAGATTTGGTTGCTATCCTGTTGCGAACCGGTCGCCATGGGTGTTCTGTTATGGATATGGCGCAGGAAGTGGTAGAGCAAATTCGGTTGTCCACGGATGTCAATGGATTTGATAATTTGGATTGGCGGGATTTAATCTCTGTGAAGGGTGTTGGACAAGATAAAGCGATTACCGTATGTGCAGCAGTAGAGTTAGGGCGAAGGCTGGCGCAGTTTCATAATAAGAAACAGTTGGAGAATTTTAGTTTCCCCGAAGCAGTGGCATCATATTTTATGGAAAAATTAAGACATGAAGATCAGGAACATTTCATTGTCTGCTTTTTAAATACCAAGAACAGATTGCTTGGATATAAAGAAATTTGTGTGGGAAGTTTGGATGCTGCGCCTGTGGATATAAAGGAGGCTATGAGATGGGCTCTTCGCTTTAAGGCCCACGGTATGATACTCGTACATAATCATCCGTCAGGATATCCGGAACCTTCAGATGCGGATATTAATTTAACGAGACAATTTAGAAGGGCTACTTCGTTTTTTGATATACGGTTATTAGATCATGTTATAATCGGTGATGGAGAATTTGCCAGTTTAAACAAAAATGGACTGGTATAGAAAACATAGTTTAAGAATTGTAATTAAAGGAGTGCATATTATGGCAGATAGGGAAAATGAAAAGAAATATTCCGCGGAGACGAAAGGGTATACGGATAAGATTTATGAAGTAAGGTTCATGCCGGTACTGGAAAGGAGTGAGTATCAAGCTGGACCGGAACGTGAGGGACTCATTAAGTTACAAGGAATTATGGAAGAAAAAGATTTCGAGAAATATATTAATAATGGATTAATCCGTATTACACAAGATGGCGATCGGCTTATGATGATCAGCAAGAGTGAAATGTATCGTTCCATGCTTATGGGGAAGTTTTGGAGTTCCATTTGCGAAGCTTTTGGTGTAGATGATTTTCGTGTGGTAAGCCAGACAAACGGATATTAATGATATTAATAATAAATATTAATAATGAGGGAGGGGTGCTTAGTCCCTTCCTTTTTTCATTTGTTCTTGACTTATATAAAATTTACATTAATGTATAATGATAGAAATTATGATATAAAAGGAAAATATTTGACTAGAATATATGTAAATGCTATTCTTTTTGTAATAAGTTTTATATATACTCTTTTATTAATTTGTGAATAAAGTGTATGGTTGCTAAAATGTGAATTGGGAGGATGTTATGTATTTTTTGCACTTATTTCATGCTGGCGGATTTATGATGTACCCGCTTTTACTTTGTTCGATTATAGTTGTGGCGATTTTTTTTGAAAGATATAGATACTATTCTTCCCATCGTTCTGATACAGAAAGGTTGTCAGCGGTGATGACTGACAGCTTGGACCGGGGAGATATAGAAGGATTAAAAGACGCTTTAAAAGCTGATGGTGGAATTCCGGCCGGGGTTCTTCTATCTGCAGTCAATGTATATGGAACTAAAGCACATCAGGCGACAATTATTGAAGGCGCTGCAGCACATGCGGCAGGTCTTTTGAAAAATTACCTGAATTATCTGGATGTTATTGTGACACTTTCCCCTTTAATGGGATTGCTTGGCACTGTTATCGGAATGATAGGTTCCTTTGATGTCTTGTCCACTGCGGATGGTCAGCCTTTTGCTATTACCGGTGGTGTTGCGGAAGCATTGGTGTGTACGGCAACGGGTTTATTCGTTGCCATTATAGCGTTAATTGCTTATACTTACTTATCCCAGCAAGTTAGCCACTATATTTCTTCTATAGAAAAATTATCTTCTGTTTATCTTGCAATAGCGGAAGGTAAAGAAAAATGAGATTACAACAACTGGATGTAGATAAAAAGCCTAAAATAATGATTATCCCCATGATTGATATCATATTTTTCTTACTTGTTTTCTTTATGATGAGTATGTTAACCATGGTGGTGCAAAAATCAATTAGTTTAAATTTACCGCAAACGGTGACTTCGAAATTGGATATAGAAAAGGCCTTACCGGTAGCGGTTACTTCAGATGGGCAGATTTACGTAGAGCAGGAAAAGATTCCCCGTGAAACGTTCCGCAGAAGAATGGAAATTGAAAAAAATAGAAATCCGAATTTGAGTATTGTTCTTCGGGCGGATACGAAATCAGAACATGGGGATTTCGTATTTGTTCTGGATCAATTGAAATCAGTGGGAATTAGTAAGATTGGTATTGCAACGGAAGCAAAATCACAGAGTAAGGAATAAAGGGGGGCGGCGCTATGTTTACATCTAAATACAGATGGATGGCTGCCTTTGGAACATCTATTGCTTGTCACGTTGTAGTGTTTGTTGTGATTGGGGTGGTTGTGGCACTATTTCCTTCTGCTCCCGTTGATAAAGGACCTATTCAGGTAGATTTGGTTTCATTATCTGGCGGCGGCGGTGGCGGCGGCGGAAGTCCTGATGCAGATAATGGCCCTGCCATAGCGCCACCTTCAGCCGAACCGACAGAAGTTGCACCGCCTCCTCCGGCTCTGGCAGAAGATATGCCGGAAGATGCCATGAATGATATTCATGAAATTGCTGATTCAGTAACAGAATCTAAAGAGGCTGCAACAAAAGACAATATGGGGAAGCAGGTTTCCGGAGAAGGGGAATCTTCAGGAAATCGTGGGTTTGGCAGCGGTACGGGTTCCGGAGGCGGTCATGGATCTGGGCATGGCACCGGAACGGGGTCAGGTACGGGTTCCGGCAGCGGTACAGGTTCCGGTGGTGGAAATGGTTCAGGAGCAGGAACCGGTAATGGTGATGGAAATGATGGCGTCACTATGGGCCCGCAAATATTAAGCGCACCATCTCCTTCTTATCCTGAGTCGGCTCGTGCGTCAAATGTAGAGGGAACGACGGTGGTCGGTCTTATCATCAGCGTTAATGGTAATGTGACAAGTGCCTGGGTTGAATCATCATCAGGAAACAGCATACTTGATCAAACTGCGGTGAATGCCGTTTACGGATGGCAATTTGTTCCTGCAAAGCAAAATGGAGTAGCTGTTGAAGCACAATCACGAGTCCCGGTATCATTTACACTAAAGTGATTGTTATATATGGTTTTGGTAAGTGTAGGAACTAATCTGTGGAGATTTCATATTTTCACAGATTTTTTTTAAAATAGATGATAGAATAGGAATCGTATAGTATATTCTAAAAATTTTTATGAGGAGGATAGTTATGTCAAAGGGGAAGTTATATGGAATCGGTGTGGGACCGGGAGATTCCAAACTTTTAACTGTAAAAGCGGTAGAAACGATTCGAAATGCGGATATGATTATTACACCAAAAACAGAAAAAAAAGAAGACTCTGTTGCCTATCATATTGCAACTCCCTATATTTCAAAAAAAGCGGAAATCTTACCTCTTGTGTTTCAAATGGTAACTGATATGGAAGTTTTATCGAAACAGTGGGAAGAAAATAGAAGAATTATTGAAGAAAAGTTAGATGAAGGAAAAAATCTGGTTTTTCTTACTTTAGGTGATCCGATGCTGTATAGTACATATATGTATATTTTCCGGGCATTAAAAAAAAAGAACAGAATATACTGTGGAAACGATTCCGGGGATTCCTGCTTTTTTAGGAATTGCTTCTTATATCGGAATGCCGGTGACCGAATGGGAAGAAAACGTACTGATCATTCCTGCAACTGCAGATCCTGAAAAAATTGACAGAGCACTTTCCGCTGCTGACAATGCGGTAATTATGAAGGTGTATAAGAAGTTTGCATTTATCCAGGAAGAACTGCGTAAGCATCACATGATAAAGAATGCGGTCATGGTATCACGCGCGGGTTTGCCTGATGAAATAATAGAGCGGGATCTGGATAGTTTGCCTTCAGATTATCGACCGAATTATTTAAGTACAATTATTGCCAAACGAGGGAACTGATATGACGGAGTTTATACGACCTCGGATTATCGTTGCAGGTACGAACAGCGGTGTCGGGAAGACAACGATAGTGACCGGCCTTTTATCATATTTTAATAGAGAGGGGTACAGAGTCCAGCCCTTTAAAGTGGGGCCTGACTATATAGATCCCGGGTTTCATGCGGAAGCAGCAGGACATAGCTCTTATAACCTGGATACATGGATGACACCTCCAGATAAGTTAAATGAGACCTTTATTGCTTTATCTAAAAATGCAGATATATCAATTATAGAAGGGGTTATGGGTCTCTATGATGGAGGGGAGGATGGAATCAGCAGTACTGCCGCCATTGCAAAACAGTTAAATGCGCCGGTCATATTGGTATTGGATTGTAAATCCGTTGGGTACAGTATCGCGGCTACAGCGTTAGGCTTCCGTGAATATGATAAGGGAGTAAATATCGTCGGGGTCATATTGAATCGCCTTGGTTCCGACCGCCATGAGGCGATGGTTCGAGAAGTTATGGGAAAAATTCATATGCCTGTATTTGGCGCGTTCCATCGGGATGATGCATTAAAAACGCCGGAACGCCATTTGGGACTGACACCTGTTACGGAAGTAGAAACACGAGTGTTAATTAAGCATATGGGGGAGGCTGTCAGTAGATGGGTAGATACGGATGCCTTCCTGAAAGCAGCGCAGCAGGCACCTTCTATGTTTGTAGACGTACGGAATGATTTTTCAGCTAAGAAACGGGTTTGTATTGCCGTGGCGAAAGATGAAGCGTTTTCTTTTTATTATCCGACAAGCTTAGAATATCTTGAAAAAAATGGAGCAAAAATTATTGAATTTAGTCCTCTTCGGGATAAAACTGTACCGGAAGCGGATGGCCTAATCTTTGGCGGCGGCTTTCCGGAGATGTTTCTGCAGCAATTAATGGGGAACATTTCCATGAAGGAGTCTATACGCCGGTGTGCTGAAAGAGGAATGCCGATTTATGCGGAATGCGGCGGATTGATGTATCTTTGCAAGGCTATACAGGGATTTAATGGAGAATATTATGAAATGGCGGGAATTGTGCCGGCTGTTTGTAAAATGCAGAAGAGTCTTCAGCGCATTGGCTATGTGAAAGGGGAAACGCTTTTATCTAGTATTATTGCTGATGCGGGTGATACTCTGAAAGGGCATGAATTTCATTTTTCTACTTTAGAATACGGCGAAGGGTTTCCCTGGGCATATAATCTTCAGGGATCCCGACAAAAAGAGGGGCATTTGGAAGGCTATAGCAATAAAAACATATTGGCATCATATCTGCACCTTTCTTTTGATGGGAATCCCAAAGCTGGAGAAAAGTTAATTGAATCCTGCGAGAGTTATCATTGTAGCAAGGAGGGAAAATGACAGAACAAAAGGGCTTGATCCTTATTAATACAGGAACGGGTAAAGGGAAAACCACAGCGGCGTTAGGTACTGCAATCCGTGCTTGGGGTAATGGACAAAAAGTTCTTATTTTACAATTTATTAAAGGTGCATGGAAATATGGTGAACTTAAAGCAATTGAAGCATTGGAGGCATGTAACGGAAATATAGAGATTCGACCTATGGGTGATGGCTTTGTGTTTCACAATCGCAAAGAGGATGAAGCTGCTTATCAGAATAAAAAAGAGTTGGCAGCCAGGGCTTGGGAAACTGTTGTTGATGAAGTAATGAGTGATAGGTGGGATTTGGTTGTTTTAGATGAGGTTAATTATGCGATTCATTTTGAGATGCTTGAACCGGAAAAACTTTTAAAACTTATTAAAGAACGGCCTCCGCGGTTAAATATGATTTTAACCGGGCGCTATGCCAGGCCGGAGATTATTGAAGCTGCTGATACGGTAACCGAAATGACTTTAATTAAACATGCTTTTCAAAATGGGATACATGCACGCAAAGGTATAGAATTTTAAATCGGCTGCAGCAAGATAAATTCCTTTACATAGATTAAAATGCATGATAAAATCTCTAAATAAATATAAAAGTAAATGAGGGATGCGGAATGGCACTCTATGTAAAAAAGTTTGGCGGATCATCTGTTGCGACAACAGAAAGAATGAAGAATATAGCATCGCGCATTCTTCGCGAAAAACATGATAATGATAAGATTGTTATAGTAGTTTCCGCCATGGGTGACAGTACGGATGATTTGCTGGCGTTAGCTGGTCAGGTTCCATCATTGAGACATGGCCGAGAGATGGATATGTTGCTGTCTACAGGAGAACAGGTCTCGATCTCTCTTTTGGCGATGACCTTCAAAAGCTTAGGAGCACCTGCAATATCTTTGACGGGGATGCAGGCAGGAGTTTTTTGTAGCGGGACACATGGCAAGGCGCTGATTGACGATATAAAACCGGAAAGAGTATTTTCTGAGTTAGAGAAAGGGAATATTGTCATTGTTGCAGGTTTCCAGGGGGTGTTGCCGAATGGAGATGTTGCCACTTTGGGGCGCGGTGGGAGCGATGCAACAGCAGTTGCCCTAGCCGGTGCAATGCATGCGGATGTGTGTGAAATTTTCACTGATGTAGATGGTGTTTATTCGGCGGATCCCAGATACTGTCCGCATGCTGTAAAAATGCAGGAAATCACGAATATAGAAATGCTGGAATTGGCACGTCTTGGCGCAGGCATTATGCAGCCGCGCAGTGTTGAATTAGGGATGCATTACCACATACCAATTCATGTCAGATCTACATTTACGGACGATGAAGGAACAATTATCCAGGAGGAATGCGTCATGGAAAGAAAACGCCAAATTATTAAAGGTGTTGCGCAAGATACACATACGGCCAGGATTTCTGTATTGAACGTGAAAAATGTTCCCGGTGTTGCGCATATGGTATTTGAAGCTCTTGCTGATGAACATATTGATGTCGATATGATTGTACAAAGTGTGCAGCGGTCTAATGATGATCTGACTGACATTATTTTTACTATTACCGATACTGATTTGGAGGATGCGAGGCGTGTTCTTGGCGAATTGCAGTCGCAAGAGAAATTAACGACTATTATTTATGATGATAATATGGCGAAAGTATCTATTGTGGGTGCAGGCATGCTCGGTACGCCCGGGGTTGCTGCAAGAATGTTCGGCGCACTGGGAAGGGTCGGCGTTAATATCTTGATAGTTAGTACATCAGAAATTAGCGTATCCTGTCTGATTAACCGGGACGATGTGGCAAAAGCTATACAGGCTATCCATAAAGAGTTTTGGGGAAATAAAACGGTCTGATCGTTAGACTATTTAGAAAGCACAGGATAAAATTGCCTGCGCTTTTTCTATTAATGATGAGATAATATGGAGGTTGACCATGAAATGGAATAATGGAGATGTAGTGCATGGATTCAATATTATGAAAGTGGATTATGTTGAAGAGGTAAATTCTGATGTATACATGATGGAGCACATAAAATCCGGTGCAAAATTAATGTATTTAGATTCAGCAGATGATAATAAGGTTTTTTATATCTGTTTCCGCACGACACCGGATAATTCAAAAGGAACGCCGCATATTATGGAACATTCTACTCTTTGTGGCTCAAGAAAGTTCCCTTTAAAAGAACCCTTTGTGGAACTTGCAAAAGGCTCTTTGAATACTTTTTTAAATGCCATGACTTGGCCTGATAAAACTATGTATCCTGTTGCCAGTAGAAATTCTACAGATTTTCATAATCTGATGGATGTGTATTTAGATGCGGTGTTTTATCCGGACTGTTTGCAGAATCCCCAAATACTGATGCAGGAAGGATGGCATTATGAACTTGATAAGAAAGATGGAGAACTTACCTATAATGGGGTTGTTTATAATGAAATGAAGGGAGCACTTTCTTCCCCTGATGCATTATTGAACGACGCTGCGATGGAAAAGCTTTTTCCTGATACGACATACAGTGTAGAGTCAGGGGGAGATCCAGACGTTATTCCTACTCTTTCATTCCGTGAGTTTACTGATTTTCATCGTCGTTTTTATCATCCGTCAAACAGCTATATCTATTTATATGGGGATATGGATATAGAAAATACCTTAAAATATATTGATGAAGAGTATTTATCAGCTTTCGATAGACGGTGTGTCTATTCTGAGGTGGGAACACAGAAAGCGTTTGCCAAACGTGTCATAACAGAAAAGAATTACAACATAGCAGATGGAGAGAATATCGCTAATAAAGCGATTCATGCTTTATATGCTGCTATGACGGATTGTATGACAACAAAAGAGTCATTGGCCATTCGGATATTAAATTATGTATTGATTGATATGGATGGCGCTCCGTTAAAAAAAGCCCTCCTTGATGCAGGTGTTGGAGGTGATGTATCGGGAGCTTACGAGGATAGTTATAAACAGCCGGTCTGGTCTATTGTTGTGACGGGTTCGGAACCTGAACGGCAGGGAGAATTCTCACAAATCGTAGATCATACACTTAGAAAACTTGCGCTTACGGGGCTTGATAAAAAGATGTTGACTGCCGCATTGAATCGTACGGAATTTATTTTAAGAGAAAACGATTATCAGGGGAGGCCTAAAGGCTTGTTTTACGGAATACGGGCTATGGATATGTGGCTATATGACCGTGATCCAATAGAAGCTCTGCGGTATTACGATGATATAAATGGATTAAGGAAAGCTATTGAAACGGATTATTTTGAAGGCCTGCTTCTAAAATATCTTATTAAGAATTCTCATCAGGTATTGATTACCATGAAAGCTAAAAAAGGGATTGATGAAAAGAAAAGAATTGAAGTTGCGGAACAACTGGACGCCTATAAAAAAAGCCTTTCAGAGAATCAGATTACGGATATTATAGAAAAGACACGGGTATTAAAAGAGCGACAGGCATCTGTGGATTCAGAAGAGGCTTTGTCTGCTATTCCTCTCCTTCGACGGGAAGATTTAAATCGTGAAATTGAGAATGATGAAATCGAGAATGGCAGAATTGAGGAAATCCGTCATTTTCACTATAACATCAATTCAAACGGTATTGTTTATCTAAATTTATATTTTAATTTAGAAGGATTGTCAAAAAAGGATATCTTTTATGCCAATATATTGACAAGACTGCTATTATCGATGAATACCGTAAATTATGAATATTCTGAATTGGTTAGACAGTCTAATGCGTATACTGGAGGAATTAACTTTCAAGTGGGGTCGATCAGTAATATCGATTCAGATCAAAAATGCACGCCGTATTTAATCGTAAAAGGAAAAGCACTCGTATCTAACGCAGACAAAATGGTTCGACTGCTGAAAGAGGTGATCCTGCATACTGATTATACTGACAAAATTCGGTTAAGAGAGATTTTAATGGAAGAAAAAGCAAATTGGGATATGACAGCGTTTGCCCGCGGACATACTCTTTGTATAAGCCGATTATTATCTTATTTTTCTGAAACAGGTAGATATTCAGAGACGACAGGGTTGTCTTATTATTATTTTTTGAGTGATGTGGTTGCAAGATTTGATGCAATTAGCGATGAAATGATTTCTTGCTTGCAATGGCTGGCAAAACAAATTTTTACACGGCATAATCTTTTTATTCATACAATTGGATCTGAAGAAGAAAAAACGGCAGTCAATAAGTTTTTACCTGAAATGGTTTCAGAAATGCCCGAAGAGCTGGGCCCTGCCAACCGAGAAACGACCTGCCCCAACGTAGTAATAAATGAGGCTTTTCAAACAGCAGGTAAAGTACAGTATGTAGCAAAAGGCGGAAATTTTAAAAGACATGGTTTTGCGTATACTGGAGCACTCCGGGTGATGGAAACTATTCTTCGATATGAGTATTTGTGGAAAAAAGTAAGAGTCCTTGGTGGAGCATATGGAGCGTTTACCCAGTTTATGCGAAATGGTAATGCCGTTTTATGTTCTTACCGTGATCCTAATTTAGCGGAAACTTTAAAAGTTTATGAGGAATTGCCTGACTATTTAAGCGCACTCGTCTTATCTGAACGCGAGATGACCAAGTATGTTATTGGAACGATGGCTGCTGAAGAAATTCAATTGACACCATTTATGAAGGGAGAAAGAGCTTTAGCATACTACTTGACAGGGAATACACGAGAAAGCCGAATGAAGATAAGGGATGAAATTGTTAACTGTACAATTGACAATATCAGAAGTTTAGCACCGCTTGTCAGAAGTGTGATGGATGATCCTTATATTTGTGTAATGGGAAACGAAGAAAAAAATAAGACAAAATAAAGCGCTATTCACATCTATTCTGTCTATGCCGAAGTGATGGGGATAAAAACAAGATTTGCACCAAGTCCAACAGGTTATTTGCATTTGGGAAATGTATGGGTGGCGTTTTTAAACTGGTTATGGACGAGGCAAAATAAAGGGCGAATTATTCTGCGAATAGAGGATATCGATCAAAGCCGGTGCAGGGCAGACTATATCTCAGCAATTAAAGAAGATTTATCTTGGCTGGGGTTAGATTGGGATGAAGAACCCGGGCATGTATATGCATATGGAGAGCCTATACAAAGTAAACGGTTCTCTATATATGAAGGTATTAAGAAGCGGTGGGAAGCTGAAGATTCCATATACCCTTGCTTTTGTTCGCGGGCAAGAATACATAATATATCGTCAGCTCCTCATTTAGGGGAAAACAAACCTGTATATGACGGGCATTGTCGAAACTTATCATGGTCAGAACGGGGACAAACCGACAAAGAGCCATCTTGGAGAATCCGCATGAAAAAGCAAGAAATTTCTTTTTGTGATATGTTCTGCGGGAATCAGATAAAGACTTTAGAAGAGGGGAAAGATGATTTTATTATTTTTCGGGCAGATGGTGCCGTATCATATCAATTGGCGGCTTCTGCGGATGACGGGATAATGCAGGTAACTCATGTTTTCAGAGGAAATGATCTATTGCCTTCAACGTTTTATCAAATTTATCTTTTGAGAAAGCTTGACTATCAAATTCCCTTATACGGACATTTACCTCTGCTGGTAGATAAGTATGGTATACGTTTGTCTAAGAGGCAAGGCGGAATTACCATTCGGGAACTGAGGGCAAACGGGAAGTCACCTGGCGAGATTATAGGTAGGATGTTATACTGGTCTGGCGCAGTGAAAACGCCACTGTCTGTAAATGCGAGGGCGGCTTTGATAAATATTCCGTTTAATACATGTACCAGCCTGGGTAGTGCGTATATCGTAGCAGAATAGGAAACGTGATGAAAGAGATTTTCATCACGTTTTTTTGAAAAAAAACCCCTGGTTAGACCAGGGGTTCAGTTGAGCTTTAGCGTTGAGTCTTTAATGTTAAAAAGCATCCTAAGTATTAATATAAAATTGCGGCCTGTAAACTGCAGTTTTAATTAATAGAAGGAGGCTTTTTAACATGTCATATGAACATAGTTTAGCACATACAAAATGGGATTGTAAGTATCACGTAGTATTTGCCCTAAATATCGGAGGAAGGTATTTTATGGACAGAAAAGATATGAAATAGGACAAATACTACGTGAACTTTGTAAATGGAAAGGCGTAACTGTATTATCGGCTGAAGCCTGTCCAGATCATATACATATGATGTTAGAAGTACCGCCAAAGTATAGCATATCAGGATTTATGGGGTTCTTGAAAGGGAAAAGCAGCTTAATGATATATGAGAAATGGGGGAATATGAAGTATAAGTATAGGAACAGACAGTTCTGGTGTAGAGGATACTATGTGAGTACGGTGGGGAAACAAGAGAAAGTGATAGAAAGATATATAGAAAACCAGTTAAAAGAAGATGCAATGAGTGAGGAATTAACATTGAATTTTGAAGACCCGTTTACGGGTAGCAAGAAGTAGGATGCAAGTGAACAGGCCGCAAGCGCGTAGACGCGCCGCTGGTAAGATAGGCCCTTGGGCCGCATAAGAAGAACCACCGGCTATGCCGGTGGGTTTCTCTTTGTGTAATTTTATTCTGTTTTACACAGTATAAAGACAAAGTGGGAGTTAAAAATGTCTGGCATTATTAAAGCGAAGAAAGAGATGGTAGGAAATATTGGTGAATAATAGTTATATGAGAATAAATGTTCTGGATTGTATATAAGTGGGGGATTGTGGTAGAATGTGGCTAAAAGTGGAGGGAGGTGGAAGAATCATGTTTATGTCAGAATATTCGCACAGTATAGATTCGAAAGGGCGGATGATTCTTCCTGCCAAATTCCGCGAAGAATTGGGGGATCATTTCGTTTTAGCTCCAGGGTTGGATTCCTGTCTCTGCATCTATACGATGGAACATTGGAATAATCTTATTTCTAAGTTTGAGCAAATGTCGGCAACACATCAAAATGTAAGAAAGGTAAAAAGATATCTGATTGGAAAAGGAAGTGAAATGGAGTGCGATAAGCAGGGGCGGATATTGATTCCTGCACATTTAAGGAAACTTGCTGATTTAAAAAAAGATGCAAGAATTATCGGTGCGGGAAGCACGATTGAAATATGGGATCCTGAGCTTCTTGATCGGGATTTAAATGAAGAAGAATCTATTACCGATTTGGCGGAATCGTTAGAACTTCCTCTGAATTTCTGATATAAGAGGTATCTATGAAATTTAGCCACACTACTGTTTTGCAAAATGAGATGGTTAGTCATGTATTGACGAATACAAACGGTACTTATGTGGATTGCACATTGGGCGGTGGAGGCCATTCTTTGGCTCTTGCTGAAGGGCTTTCAAATCTTGGCTGCATAATTGGTGTAGATCAGGATGGGGAGGCTATTGAGGCGGCTAAAGAACGGCTCCGTGGAGCCCAGTGTAAATTTATATCAGTAAGAGACAATTTTTCTAATATCAATGGAATTTTAAAAGAGAATGGAATAGAAAAAGTTGATGGTTTTATTTTTGATTTAGGGGTATCATCGCATCAGTTGGATGATGGAGCCCGTGGATTCTCATATATGAATAATGGAAAAAGCTTGATATGAGAATGGATCAAAGGAACTCGTTGACTGCATATGATGTGATAAATACATATACGGAAGAGCATTTAAGAAATATTATTCGTGATTACGGGGAAGAACGTTGGGCGAGTCGTATTGTTGATTTTATAGATAGAGCCAGGATGCGCAGACCAATCTCTACTACAGAAGAACTTGTCCATGTCATTAAAGCGGCAATCCCCTCTGCGGCAAGAAGAGATGGACCGCATCCAGCGAAAAGGACTTTTCAGGCCATTCGCATTGAAGTAAATAATGAACTTGGTATTTTGCGAAAAGCCATGGAGGATTGCATAAATCACCTGAATAAGAGAGGACGGTTAGGAGTCATCACTTTTCATTCATTGGAAGATCGTATTATCAAAAATACCTTTAGGGACATGTCTAAAGACTGTATTTGTCCGTCGGAAATTCCGATTTGTATATGTAATCACAGAAGACAGGTCAGAAGTGTGGGGAAATCAATAAGGCCATCCCTGCAAGAGGTTAAGGAGAATCCAAGAGCACGAAGCGCTGTGCTTCGTGTAGTGGAAAAAGTGTAATAAGGGATAGGGGAAGTTCAAATGACATCACAGAATGTGAATATGATGAATTATATATCTGAAAACGTAGCAGTAGCAGGACAAAGTGGCGTCATTGAACGCAGGAACTTTTATCAAGTATTTATAAGCCTTTCCTTATTATTTATTCCTGTGTTGGCATTGTATTTTTTTTCGGGAATGAATGCACAGCAAGAATATAAAATGCAAGTTCTTCGTTCTGAAGTAATTTCTATTGCAAAAGAAAATGCAACTTTACAGCTGGATGTTGCCAAGCTTGAAGCACCGGCAAGAATCCAAAATATTGCGGAAACACAACTTGGTATGCAAGTTGCTACAAGTGCTATTTATGGACGTATGGAGACAGAAGGCAGAAAGCAGAAAATAAGAGATTGAGTTAATAGCGGCCCTCATAGGACCGCTATTGTGCTTGTATATAAATTGTTATACTATATAAGGCAATGTACAGGATTATGATGACAAGTAGAAGGTATTGGTGTGAAGCAATTAATTGATTTATTAAAGGCAACTCCTATCGAGAGAATGGAAGGTAATTCCCAAGTTAGAATAATTGATGTAACTGCGGATTCCCGTGCGGTAGAAACAGGAAGTTTATTTTTCTGTTTGCGTGGAGAACACGTAGATGGACATAATTTTGCAAATATGGCGGCTGAAAATGGAGCGGCAGCTATTATTGCGGAAAAGAAAATCGATGTGGCCTCAGATGTTACAATTATCTATGTTGCCGATACACGGAAAGCGATGGAAGATATAGTTCCATATTTTTTTGACTATCCCTCTAAAAAAATGAGAATGATTGCTTTGACGGGAACAAATGGAAAAACTACAACAACCCATGTTATATCCCATATCCTGCATCATGTCGGATATAAAACCGGTGTCATTGGAACGGTGCATGCTTTGATTGGGGATAAAGAGATCCCGACACATAATACAACACCGGATGTTATAGACCTGCAGCGTATTTTATATCAGATGCTAAAAGAAAATGTAACCCATGTTTGTATGGAAGTATCTTCTCATTCATTAGTTATGGGGCGTGTTATCGGATGTGAGTTTGATACAGCGGTTTTTACAAATCTGACAGAAGATCATTTGGATTATCATAAGACTATGGATAATTATGCCAAGGCAAAATCCATCCTTTTCAAAATGGTTTCTGGCAAAGATCAGATTAAAGATGGGAAATCGGCGTGGATTAACAGTGATGATCCATATGCAGCCGTAATGAGTAACGCAATTTCAGACCCGGATTTTTGCCAAGTATCAACTTATGGCTTTAATGGTAATCCCGATCTAAAAGCAAGTGATGTTCATTTTAGTGGAAAATCCTCATCGTTCAAAATTCAGCTTGGTGAAAAAAGATACGTTATAAAAACTAAGCTTATCGGCCGTTTCAACGTATATAATGTAATGGCAGCTATTGGTGCAGCTCTGTCAGAAGGTGTGGATATCAAAGACATACAAGCTGCTCTTTCTGATTTCGTATCAGTGGCAGGACGGTTTGAACTTATTGAAGAAGGGCAATCTTTTTCCGTCGTCGTAGATTATGCACATACACCGGATGGGTTGGAAAAAATATTAACAACTGCGAAAGAGATTGCGAAGGGGCGTCTTATAACCTGTTTTGGCTGTGGCGGAGACAGGGACAAATTGAAACGTCCTATTATGGGGCGCATCGCTGCCAATTATTCTGATGTTGTTGTTATTACTAGTGATAATCCAAGAACAGAAGACCCGGAAGAAATTATTAGGGAAATAGCTGCCGGGGTACAGGATATTTCCCAACATAAGAGTAATTTACTTTATAAAACGGTAACTGACAGGCGTGCTGCCATACAGTATGCTCTGTCGATAGCACACAATCAGGATATTGTATTGATTGCGGGTAAAGGGCATGAAGATTATCAGATTTTGAAAGATAAAACGGTTCATTTTGATGATCGTGAAGAAGTAAGGAAGGCATTAAGAGGTTAGGAAATGGCATCATTTACGCTGGGGGAAATTTTAAAGGCAGTTAGTGGTGTTTTACTGCAGCAGGGGAGCCATGAATATTGTACAGGGGTAAATACTGATACACGCACTATTTCTCCCGGAGAACTTTTTATTGCTTTGCAAGGGAATACATTTGACGGACATCATTTTTTAAATGATGCATGTATTAACGGTGCATCAATGGTCATTATTTCCGAAAGATCTTCTTTTAAGGCTGTTCCTCGAACAGTTTCCGTTATCCTGGTAAAAAATACCCAAACAGCCCTGGAAGCATTAGCACATTTCTATCGGATGAAGTTTGATATTCCAGTGGTGGCGGTAACGGGATCTAATGGAAAAACGACGACAAAAAATATGATTGCGGCTTTAGTTGCTTCCAAATTGAATGTATGTGCAACGCAGAAAAATTTTAATAATGAAATTGGACTTTCGTTGACTCTTTTATCCATGACGCCGGAAACAGAAGCGTGCGTGGTGGAAATGGGAATGAGAGGTCTTGGGCAAATTGCAGAACTGTGTCGAATTGCAGCGCCTACTATCGGTGTTGTAACAAATGTAGGGACTTCGCATATAGGAATTTTAGGGAGTCAGGAGAATATCGCGAAGGCGAAGGGAGAGCTAATTGAATCACTACCTGATAAGGGGATTGCCATATTAAATGAAGATGATCCTTATGTAATTAGAATGGGCGATACTTTTAGCGGAAATATAATAGGGTATGGCGTAAATGGGAATTATACTGTCCATGGGAGTAGAATTCAATATGAAAATAATTGTACCAAATATGTTTGTACCTGCTTTGATGAGGCATTTAAAGTTAAGCTGAATATGCTAGGTATTCATAATGTATATAATGCATTGGCGGCTACGGCAACGGCAAGAGTGCTTGGGATTGATGTAAATCGTATTCAAAAAGCACTTTCTGAGTTTTTACCTGGAGCGCAAAGACAGTTTTTCACAGAGATTAATGGCGTAACTGTGATTGATGACTCTTATAATGCCAATCCATTATCAATGGAGATGGCTTTTCATGCTATGCGTCAGGTCAATGGAAAGCATTATTTCCTTGTGTTAGGGGATATGGGAGAGTTGGGGGAAAAAGAGGAACAATTTCATTATGAACTGGGGAAAATAGCCGCAAATATAGGGTTTGACGGAATGATTACGGTGGGGAAGCTTAGCCGCCATATAGCTATGGGGGCTCGCGATGCGGGAAAAACGAACATCATGGAATGCACAACTTGTGAGGATGCTTGGCAGAGATTACAAAAGATGATCCAGTCTGGAGATGTTGTTTTAGTCAAAGGATCCCGTTACATGCATATGGAAACGATACTGGAACTTTGGAGGAAATCTTTAAATTAAGATGGAATTTACTTATATACTTTACATGGGGGAAGCAATTGCATTAACAGTTATGCTTGGGGTAATTGCAATTCCCCTCGCACGAAAATATAAGGCGCAGCAGTCTATTCGAGAAGAAGGACCCAAATCGCATCGCTTAAAGGCGGGAACTCCCACAATGGGGGGGCTATTTGTGTGCTTGTCTGTAGTTCTTGTCGTTATTTGGAACAGATTGGCAGACCCATCAGTACTTTGGCTCCTGTTTCTGACTTTGGGACATGGCTTGCTTGGTTTTTTAGACGACTTGATAAAAGCGGAAAAGAAAAGGAATTTGGGGTTAACCGCTAAGCAGAAAATCGCGGGACAATTGATTTTAGCGGCCTTTTTTTGCTGGGGATGTGTAGAGACGCTTCATCTGCCATATTCAATCTCAATTCCATTCTCATCAATGGAGATCGAGATTGGAGCGCTGTATTATATTTTTGCAGTATTGGTTGTTGTAGGGGCTTCCAATGCAGTGAATCTGACTGATGGGCTGGATGGCTTGGCTTCAGGATGCAGTGTTGTAACATTTTTAGCTTATTCAGTTTATTGCTATGTAAACGGGATACATGACATTGGTTTGTTTTCTGCAATCTTAGCGGGGGGCTGTGTGGGATTTTTATTTTTCAATTATCATCCGGCTGAAATTTTCATGGGAGACACCGGCTCTTTGGCTTTAGGAGGGGCAGTTGCAGGAATTGCCATAGTGACAAAAACCGAATTGCTTCTCATTTTTTTAGGGATGGTTTTTGTGCTCGAAGCACTTTCTGTGATTTTACAGGTTGTATCTTTCCAATTAACAGGAAAACGAATATTTAAAATGAGTCCACTTCATCATCATTTTGAGCTTTCCGGCTGGAGTGAAGTTAGAGTGGTTTGGTCATTTTGGATTTTTGCTTGCATTATGGCATGTGTCACACTCATGATTTCATTTAAAGCATAGAAAAATATAGACATATATTCATGCATTAAAGTGAAGCAATAAGTGTAGTAGTTGTTTTTATTTGAGGCGGTAAAAGTGAAAAATGTATTGGTGCTTGGCGCAGGGATTAGCGGCCTAGGGGCAGCGCATGTATTGCTCAGACATGAATGTAATGTTATTGTTTCAGATTTAAAAGACAATATAAAAGATAAGAAAGAAAAAGAAATACTTCAATCGTTTGGGGTCGTATTTGAATTTGGCATGCAATCTGTTGAGTTACTGGATGGAATCGATACGGTTGTGGTTTCACCAGTTATTTCTGCTGAGAATATAGTTGTGATGGAGGCTTTTAAGCGTAGAATTCCTGTAATTAGCGAAATTGAACTGGCATATAGAGTAACGAAGGCTCCTATATTGGCAGTTACCGGTACAAATGGGAAAACAACTACAACAACTTTACTCGGCAGCATGATAGGCCATTCATCAATACCTTTTGCAGTAGCAGGAAACCTAGGGATTTCACTTAGCCGTGAAGCAGAATTGGTAGCTGAAGATGGAGTGATTGCGGCAGAGGTATCCAGTTTCCAGTTGGAGTTTATTAAAGATTTTTGCCCTAGAGCAGCAGTGATCTTGAATATTACTCCAGATCATATAGAACGTCATCATACGATGGAAAGATATGTGGCAGCAAAAGCAAGAATTTTTGAGAATATGGGAAAGGATAATTGCTTGTTATTAAATGCGGAAGATGAATATACTCCGATACTGATGAAAAAAGCTAAAAATACTACTGTATGTTTGTTCAGTATAAGCCGTGATGTAGAAGAAGGCGCCTGTCTTAACGGAGCAGACTTGGTGATTAAGCGAAGGGGGAAAGTTCTTAAGGTGGCAGGTATAGATGAATTGCAGCTGACAGGAAATCAGAATTACCAGAATGTCTTAGCAGCAGCATTTTTAGCATATGAAGGTGGAATCCCGCTTGAAGCCATTCATGATGGAATAATTGAATTCAAAGGCTTACCGCATCGTATCGAATTTGTTCGAGAGCTGGATGGAGTTTCATATTATAATGACTCAAAGGCAACAAATACAGATGCGGCGATTAAGGGAATGGAAACATTCGATCGTCCAATCATTCTTATTGCAGGCGGATATGACAAGCACACAAAACTTGATAAGTTTATGAAAACGGTGAAAGCGCGTGTCAAATGTTTGATTTTATTAGGCAATGCAACAGCAAGATTTAAAGATGAAGCAGAGAAAGCCGGGATAAAAACTATTGTTTTGGCTGATGATATGCGGGGCGCTGTTGAAAAAGGGAAATCCATTGCCTGCAGCGGGGATGTTGTATTGCTGTCTCCGGCATGTTCAAGTTTTGATATGTATGCTAATTATGAAGCGCGAGGCTTTGATTTTAAAAAGATTGTAAACAGGCTGAAGTGATGGGAGTATAGATGAAACGTATTATTTTATCCGGAGGCGGAACAGGTGGACATATTTATCCGGCAATTACGATTGCCCGCGAGATTCTAAAAATAGAAGAAGCAGAGATTTTATTTATCGGAACTCCGGATGGGATGGAGTCTAAAATTATTCCGGAAGAGGGATTTGCTTTTGCATCAATTCCGGTTTCGGGATTAAAAAGGAAAATCACATTTGATAATATAAAAATTTTAATGCAGGCAATACATAGTTTATTTAAAGCAAAAGCTGTTTTGAATAAGTTTAAACCTGATATTGTGATTGGAACGGGCGGATATGTGTGCGGACCTATTTTAATGGCTGCAGCATTGAGCCGTATTCCGACCCTTATCCAAGAGCAAAATGTGATTCCCGGTATTACAAATAAAATTTTAAATCGAGTGGTTGATAAGGTTGCCTTAGGCTACGAAGAAGCGAGAATACGCTTTCCCAAACCGGAAAAATGTATTTATACGGGGAATCCGATTAGGCCGGATGTAGTATCTGCACAACGGGCGGAATCCAGGAGAAAACTAGGGATATCACCTGAAGTGTTTATGGTAGTAATTACCGGCGGTAGCCGTGGTGCAAGAACGATTAATCGTGCAATGATTAGTGTACATGAACATTTTAAGAGAGATAAAGGAATCTGTCTTTATCATATAACAGGGAATCTTGAATACGATAAAATTGTTCGAGAGTTAGGACTTACAGACGGTAAGTCCTTTGGGAAAGGCAGTCGGATTATTAAGTATGAGTATGATATGCCGGCGGTATTAGCAGCTGCGGATCTAATTATCTGCAGGGCGGGGGCAGTGAGTCTTGCGGAACTTGCTGCACGGGAACTCCCTTCTATTCTGATACCATATCCCTACGCGTCAGGAGATCATCAGACATTCAATGCAAGAGTTTTTGTTAAAGCTGAGGCTGCAAAAATGATTGCGGATAAGTATGTGACTGAAAAGGAACTTATTCAGGATATTAATGATTTCAGACACCAGCCTGAAACCTTGGAACGGATGTCTGAAGCAACAAAAAAGATTAAAAAGATCTATGCAGGGGTAGATATTGCGCAATTGGCGCTTGAAATGACGGAGAATAAGAAATGATGGAATTGGAAAATTATCATGCGTTTCATTTTGTTGGGCTTGGCGGTGTGGGAATGTGTGCGCTTGCCAGAATCTTAATTGAAAAAGGTATTACTGTTTCTGGTTCTGATGTGTCGGATTCAGCTGTTTTACAGGAACTTAGGAATAAAGGAGCTGCCGTCTTTATTGGGCATAAGCGGGAAAATATAAACGATGCGGATGTACTGGTAGTTTCTTCAGCCATTGGCATGGATAATCCTGAGCTGCAGGAGGCCAAAAGTAGAGATCTGCCGATTTTCCATCGATCTGATGTATTGGCGGCCATTTTCAAATGGGGAAAAGGCATTGCAGTAGCCGGTGCACATGGAAAATCAACCACGTCAGCAATGATCGGGCAGATTTTTCATGTGGCAAAGATGGATCCTACAATTGTTTTAGGCGGATTCACGGATTATCTTAAAGGAAACTCATGTTTGGGACATGGTGAACATATCATCGCGGAAGCTGATGAAAGTGATGGCTCCTTTTTAAAATTCGCTACGTTTCTTTCGTAGTAACTAATATAGAGGATGATCATTTAGACCACTATGGGACAGTAGAAAATATAAGAAAGGCCTTTGTTGAGTTTCTTAACCATGTTACTTATAAAGATGGGGGAGCAATTGTTTGTATCGATAGTGAAGGTGTACAGGCTATACTGCCGCAAATAAAGAAAAAGGTTATTTCTTTTGGCATAAATGATTCTGCTGAATATCGTGCGGTGAATAAAAGATATGAAAAGCAGAATATGCTGTTTGATGTGTATCACTATAAAGAAAAACTTGGAACGGTATCTTTGCAGATTCCAGGGATTCATAATGTTAGAGATGCTTTGGGAGCCATTGTGGTAGCATTATATTGTGGAATTTCTTTTGAAACAAGTGTAAAAGCGTTATCAGTGTTTTCCGGCGTTAAGCGTCGGTTTCAGACAAAAATGAAAGAGCATGGGGTTTGGATCGTAGATGATTATGCCCATCATCCGACTGAAATAGCAGCAACGTTAAAAGCGGCCAAAGAGATGGGAAGGCATCGAGTTATTTGTGCATTTCAGCCACATCGATACTCTCGGACAAAATTGCTGCAAGAAGAGTTTTCAGAAGCATTTATTGATGCTGATGTCTTGTTTTTTACTGATATTTATGCAGCCGGTGAATCCCCTATTCAGGGAATAGATGGAACATTGATTCCAAATCTTGTGAAAAGGCGGTTCCCGGATAAACCAATTAATTACGTGAAGAATGTAGAAGATTTGCCCAAAGAGCTTTATAAGGTCATCAAACCTGATGATATGCTGATTACTATGGGCGCAGGGAATATATATATGGCAGGCGAAATGCTTGCGAATCTTATGAAAGGAAAGGGTTTATCCAGTGATTACAAAAAATAATACAGTAGCTGTTTTAATGGGAGGCGTATCTCGTGAGGCGGATATATCCAGGAAAACAGGAACGGCTATTCTTCAGGCGCTGTTGTCTTTGGGGTACCATGCGGTAAAAGTTGAATATAATCCGTCTTGTGTCCTTAAACAGCTTAAAGCAGTCGGGGCGGAAGTTGTTTTTATTGCACTTCATGGGAAATATGGGGAAGATGGAACAATTCAAAGTATACTTGAGTTAAGCAAGATTCCGTATACAGGATCGGGAGTTTCCTCAAGTGCTATTACGATGGATAAGATTATCAGCAGTAGAGTTTTTAAAGATGCCGGTGTCCGGATGGCTTTTTCAAAACCGTATTATTTAAAAAACGGAATTGATACCGTGGCGGAATCCATTGAAAAGAATTTTAAGTTTCCAGTTGTGTTGAAACCGGCATGTGAGGGATCTACGATTGGGCTCGAAATTGTTTATGAAAAAGAGAAATTAAAAGAGGCATTAAAAAGAGTGTTTGCCATTGAATCCAGAATTTTGGCAGAAGCTTATTTAGATGGAAAGGAATTTACCATAGCGGTCCTGAATGGTAAAGCTTTGCCGATTATTCAGATATGCCCTCATTCAGGACAATATGATTTTCACTCTAAATATACGAGTGGTGCAACCGATTATATAGTACCTGCACCATTGCCGGGAGCCGCGGCTGATGAAATGACTCGTATGGCGATTTTAGGATATGAGGCTGCAGAGTGCAGCGGGGTGGTCAGATTTGATTTTCGCACCGATAAAAGAGGAACGCCTTTTCTGCTTGAAGCGAATTCTATTCCGGGAATGACGGAGACAAGTCTTGTACCTAAGGCTGCTGCGGCAATCGGTATGGATTTTCCGTCTTTGTGCGAAAATATTTTGCTGAAAGCTGGTGTTGGTAAAGTATAATACGTGTCAAGGTGGTTTAGAATCATGGGTGAAAAGAAAGCTTTTAAGAAGTTCCCAAAGAAGCAGCACATAAAAAATGACACCCCATCTGTTCAAGAGAGGGTTGAGGAAGTTTATGATGACGGCCGAGTGCTGTTAAAAGAGAAACCTCATAGAAACGGCAGGCATCCAGCATCCTTTTATGGAGCCGGAAAAATTAGAATGTATGCCATGTCAGTGTTTGCGTTATTTTTTATGATATTTTTAACACTGCTATTATTTCCGATACCCTTTGGGCAAATCCAGATCTCGGGAACACGGAGCATCACGTTGGAAGATGTCCTGTTTGAGGGAAATGTTTCCACACCGATTAATATATTGCAAATTAGCACAACTAATCTAGAGGAACGGCTTACCCATGATATTCGAATTCAAACCGTTAGGGTGAAGAGGAGCTCGCCTTTCACAATTTCTGTGGAGATTACGGATAGAAAAGTAGTGGCTGTCATGCAGGGGGAATATGCCTACATATTTCTGGATAAAGAAGGAACAGTCGTTCAAACAGAACCGTCTATTAAAGGAATGGTTTTTCCAATGATAACAGGAAAGAAATTGGGAAATGTCCTTCTTGGGGATAAACTCGATGATGCACAAATCCATACAGCATTAGAATTCATTAACGGGCTTACTGAAGACGGCATCAAAATATTTTCGGAAGTGAATGTGGGAAATACGGATAATCTGATGGCCTATACAAGAGGTGGGATATCCGTCCATTTAAAGAATGGAACGGATATGGAAAAAAAAAGGCGGCGCTTGCGGAAAGTATGGTGAACGATGTCAAGGCGAGAGGATTGTCTGTTGAGTATCTGGATGCCAATTTGGCAGCACCCTTTATTAAATTGAAAAGGTAGTGTAATATTTTGGGAACATATACAATATATATGGCGAATCTTTTCAAAGTATTGTAGAATATAAAATATATTATTATGAAACAAATTGAACATAATTGTAGTATATCGCAAGTACCAGAAGGAGGAGCGAAAATGGGAGATTCTGAAATCGCAAAAATTAAAGTCATCGGTGTAGGTGGCGGTGGAAATAATGCCGTTAACCGCATGATTGAGGCAAATATATCCGGTGTAGAATTTATTGCTGTAAATACGGAGCTTCAAGTGTTGAATCAGTCCAATGCACCGACAAAGATACAGATTGGCGAGAAGCTGACACGCGGTCTGGGGGCAGGCGCTAAACCTATTGTTGGTGAACAGGCCGCAGAAGAGTCGCGTGAAGATTTATCAAAAGCCCTTAGTGGTGCCGATATGGTATTCGTTACCGGAGGAATGGGGGGGGGCACAGGAACCGGTGCGGCTCCTGTAGCAGCTCTTTGTGCCAGGGAACTTGGCGCATTAACCATTGCCGTAGTTACAAAACCGTTTAGTTTTGAAGGTAAGGTTCGTATGAAAAATGCACTGGAGGGCATTGAGAAGTTAAAGGGAAATGTAGATGCCATTTTGGTTGTTTCTAATGATAAATTACTTCAGATTTTTGATAAAAAAACACCATTGAGAGATGCATTTAAAACGGCTGATGAAGTGCTTCGTCAGGGGATTCAGGGGATTTCTGATCTGATTACTGTCCCCGGGGTTATTAATCTTGACTTTGCAGATGTCAGGACGATTATGAGTGATCAAGGTGAAGCACTGATGGGAATTGGCATGGGGACAGGTGATAATCGTGCAAGCGATGCGGCAACCATGGCTATTAACAGTCCGTTATTAGAACGTAGCATTGACGGTGCCAAAGGTATTATTATCAATATCACGGGAAATGAAGATCTCGGGCTTTTTGAAATCAATGAGGCGTCTCAGATTATAACGGAAGCCGCCGACCCTGATGCAAATATTATTTGGGGAACATCTGTCGATTCGACACTTGATAATGATACCGTTAAAATTACGGTTATTGCAACAGGATTTGAAGAAAGAGCAAAAACTGCGGCAGGAACCAGTACGTTTAGAGGCAGCATTCATACACCCGGTATTGCGGTTCCTGAATTTTTGAAAAAATGATAGTAAGCAGGGCCACACCGCAATCGCAGTGTGGCTTTTTTTGTAAGGAGAATGTTATGAGATGTCCTTTTTGCAGCAGTCTTGATACAAAAGTGACTGATTCACGTGATACAGATGATGGTGCGTCTATTCGCAGAAGGAGGCAGTGTTTATCTTGTAATCGTCGGTTTACAACCTATGAAACTGTTGAACAAGCACCATTACGCGTAGTGAAGAAGAACGGATCCCGTGAAATGTTTGATAGGAATAAGTTGAGAAATGGTCTTGTCAGAGCTTGTGAAAAAAAGAAATATTTCATCCCGTCAGATCGAAGAAATCGTTAATTCTGTAGAACGAACTGTCAGAAATGAATTGAAACAGGAGGTTCCTACTGAAGTTATCGGTAATCTTATCATGGAAGAACTGCGTAAATTGGATCAGGTTGCCTATGTCCGCTTTGCATCGGTATATAGGGAGTTTAAAGATTTAAGCAGTTTCATGAGCGAACTCGAAACGCTAATGAAAAATGGTAAAACAGAAGGAACCGATAGTAAAAATGATCAAAATTAATACGATAGAAACGTGTTTTAATGCTCACGAAGAAACTTTATTGGCAACGAAAAAACTTTTCCCTGTAATTCGCCAAATGGCTGAAATATGTCAAGGATGCAATGATAACCGGACATAAGATTCTTATCTGTGGTAATGGCGGCAGCGCTGCTGACGCGCAGCATATTGCTGCGGAATTTATTGGAAGGTTTCATAACGAGCGGCGGGCGCTTCCTGCAATTGCCCTTAGTACAGATACATCTATCTTGACATCTATCGCAAATGACTATGACTATTCCCAAGTTTTTTCCCGGCAAGTACAAGGACTTGGGCGCGCTGGAGATGTATTCTGGGGGATATCCACCAGCGGAAATAGCGAAAATGTGAATAAAGCGATTATAGAGGCTAAAAACAAGAAGATGATAACTATTGCCTCAACTGGTAAGACTGGAGGGGAGATGGTTGATACTTGTGATGTTGCACTTGTGATTCCCAGTGATAGTACGGCGAGAATTCAAGAAATGCATATATTATGTGCCCATATCATTTGTCAGTTGATTGATGACATTGATTGGGGTAAATAATAATGCGTATTGGGAAAAAGGCGATACTTTTTGATCGGGATGGTGTTCTTAATATTGATTCCGGATATGTATACCGATATGAAAATATCCGCTGGATTGATGGTGCGAGAGAAGCGGTTGCCCGGTTAACGGAAGAGGGATGGCTTTTGTTTGTTGTTACCAATCAAAGCGGTGTGGCGCGTGGTTTCTATACGGAAAAAGATGTGATGAAACTGCATAAACAAATGAATAAAGAATTTAGGAAATATGGTGGAAATATTACTGAATTCTTTTTTTGCCCACATCTGAATGGTACAAAAATTTCCCGCTATAACGTGGACTGTGATTGCAGGAAACCTAAGCCTGGGATGATTTTACAGGCGATTAACAAGTATGGATTGATTAAAGAAAACACATTTTTGGTCGGTGATAGCAGAAGAGATATAGAAGCAGCAGCCCGTGCGGGTATAAAAGGTTTTTTATTTGAAGGGGATAATTTAAATCTTTTTCTGAAAAATATTTTTCGGGAAAAAGGATAACTAGATAGATGAAAGATTACAAAAATATACTGGTTATTAAAATGAGCTCATTGGGGGATATAATTCATGCATTGCCTTCACTTTATGCTTTGAGGGAGCTCTTTCCAGATGCGTGCATTACCTGGGCGATACATGAAAGTTTTGCGAAGATACTTCCGGGAAAACCGTGGATCGACAATGTATATGTTATTGATCGAAAACGAATAAAGAAAATAAATTATTTGCTCCAGGTAAGGAAGGATTTGCATAAAAAACAGTTTGATCTTGTGATTGATTTGCAAATGATTGCGAAGAGCGGATTAATTTCATTTCTAACGGGCTGTCATGAACGGATTGGCTATAATGATGCACGGGAATGCAGTGGATTATTTAGCCGTGCCATTTCCGGCAAATATAAAAATGGGCATATCATTGAACAGCTTTTAGATGTAATACGTTACTTGGGATGGCAGGGAAGCGGAATCCATTTCCCGCTCCATGACTACAAAAATGAATTGTCAGTTGTGAGAAAAAAGCTTTCTGAGGCAGGTGTAATTGGGAAATATGTACTTCTTGTGCCTGGAACAAGAGGTGAAAATAAAAAGTGGCCCATTGGATATTGGGGAGAGCTGGCAAAACGATTGGCCAAGAAGGGAATTTTCTGTATTATATCCGGAACTGTGGGTGAAAGGCCTATGGCAGATGAAATCCGCAGGATAGCACAGTCGAAATATGTAGTAGATTTCATGGGTAAAACAAATTTATTGGAATTGATAGCATTGGAAAAGATGGCTGCTGTCCATGTATCATCGGACACAGGACCGCTCCATATTGCTAATGCTGTTGGAACTCCTATTATTGCGTTATTTGGCCCCACACTTCCTTATCGGAGCGGTCCCTATGGAAAGCGTTATAGTGAGGTTCTTTTAGCGGAAAATCCCGGCCATGGAGTTACAAATATGGGTACAATTTCAGTAGAGGCTGTTTATGATTCATGTATGAAAAAACTATCGTTGTGAATTGTTTGTGCATCAGATTGTTGGAGAAACAAGTAGTGTATAAGGAGAAATTTGGTTGGAGCATATCACAAGCAAAAACAACCGCTGGATTAGATTGGCAATCCGTCTCAAACAAAAAAAGTACAGGGATAAGAATAAAATGTTTCTGATGGAGGGGCTCCGTAATGCGGAAGATGTTCAGAATCAAGAGATAAGTGATATTGTATGCCTGGTTCAGTCGGGAAGAGCAGAGAATGGATCAGTGCAGCACATTTTTGAACGGGGGGAAAATCTGCACTGGCTATTTTGTGAAGTTGAAGAACCGCTGATGCGTTTAATTTCGGGTACAGAAAATGGACAGGGAATCATCTTATTGGTGAAACAGCCATATGTTATGGATTATCCCCAGTTATTAAATGGCTTGCATGGTAAATATGTTTTGTTGGATACAGTCCAGGATCCCGGAAATGTTGGGGCGATTATCAGGACGGCCGCCGCGGCTGGGTGTAGTGGAGTTCTTTTGACAAAGGGAGTGCAGATCCATATTCGGAGAAAGTGGTAAGGAGTTCTATGGGCAGTATTCTTAGACTTCCGATATATCATGATTTGGACATAGAATTTTTAAAAGAAATTAAATCTTTTTCGAAGGTTCCTTTTATTGGAACATCACTTAGTGCTTCCCAAAATTATCGCCATGCCAAGTTTGTGACAGAGGGGGTTTTTATCTTTGGAAATGAAGGAAGTGGAATAAGTCCGGAAATATTAGACTTGACGGATTGGAATGTGTTTATCCCTATGGCAGGTACTGTGGAATCATTAAATGTTTCTTCGACAGCGGCAATCATTTTATTCTATTATTTAGATGATAATGAATTTAATAATTAATAGTATTTAGTAGAGTTTGGACATATTAATTCAAAAATGCTTGATTATAGTGTGTACGATTGAAAGGAAAGATGATGAAAAAACAGCTGATAATTAATGCCGATGATTTTGGGATACATGAGGCTGTGAATCTTGCTGTTTATAGAGGTTTTGAGTCAGGAATTTTAACCAGTACTTCGATTATGGCAGGTGGGGATGCTTTTTCCTCAGCGGTGAGGCTATCTCGCGAAATGGGAAATATTGGGATAGGAATCCATCTAACCTTGGTAGGAACACTGACAACAGTTTTACCTGCTGAAGAAGTTCCGACGCTAACTTGGGAGAAAGGAGTCCTTTGTAAAGATTATTTAGAATTAATTCTCCGAGATATGAAAGGCCTTATTAGTCTTGATGACGTTTACAGGGAGTGGGATGCACAAATCCGTAAGGTTCTTGATGCAGGAATTTCAATTACGCACATTGATGGGCATCAACATCTTCATATGTGGAATAAATTTCCTATTGCCCTTGCATTAGGGAAGAAATATAAAATTCCATGTATGAGAGTACCTGATGAAAGCTTTTTTTTTGATATAAGCGCAAAAAATATTTTACGATCAATGGCAGGAACCGGATTGGCCTTTATTGCCCGAAGACATAGAGAAGTGTATTAAAGCAGATGAATGTGAAAACGAATGATTATTTTTACGGAATGCTCTACGGGGGACATTTGACGGAAGATAGAATAATCAATTTATTGAGCAGAGTTAAGTCTGGCGTTACAGAGATTATGTGCCATCCTTCATCGAATGAACAGGAAATGGATAGGCAATTTCGGTGGGGATATCATGGGGAATCGGAACTACAGGCATTATTATCGACAACGGTAAAGGAAAAGATTGATGAAGAGAGTATTGATTTAATATCTTATCGGGATGTGGCAATAGAAGGGATTTCTGCAAAATGAAAAATAATGAAAAGCAGTTTTATTTGGTGGATTTTCAAGTATTACCGGAAGCAATAAAAAAAACAATTCGTATTAAAGAATCTTTGAAAAATGGAAGGGTGAAGACAATAAATGAAGCATTATCTGCGATGAATATAAGCAGGAGTGCTTATTATAAATATAAAGATCATGTGGAACCGGTAACGGGAGCCGTTAAAGAACGCAGTATCACGTACTTTATAATGATGCAAAATGATTTTTCTCTTTTAAATAAAATAATGAGAAAAATAAAAAAGGAAAATAATGATGTGCTATCCATAAATAGCGGGGTAGCTTTTGGCGAAAATGTTCCGACTATAATTTCATTTAAGACAAAGATGACCCTGGCGGATATCAATTTATTGGCAGAAAGTATTCGCAGGATTAAGGGGATCATACAAATCGTCGTTTCAGAAGAGGAAGGTAGCCGATGAAAAATATAAATATCGCTTTACTCGGATTTGGTACGGTTGGAAGCGGTGTGGCAGAAACGATTAAGAGAAATTCCGACATTATCAAAGAGCGGCTGGGCGTGCATTTATTGATAAAATATGTTCTGGTTCGAGAGGTAAACAAATATACTAAATTTCCCGTATTGAAAGATATTCATTTAACCGATAACTTTTCGGAGATAATAGAAGATAAATCCCTGGATATCATTGTTGAAGTGATGGGAGGGATTACCCCAGCCAAGGAGTATATTTTCAGTGCATTAGAGCATGGATTGAGCGTCGTCAGCGCAAATAAGGATTTAGTAGCTTTATATGGCCCGGATATTATCCATAAGGCGATTGAGAACCATGTAAATTTCAGTTGTGAGGCGAGTGTCGGCGGAGGAATTCCTATTTTGATGCCACTCCATCAGTCACTTGCAGCAAATCAGATTGAAAGTATCGTGGGCATATTGAATGGAACAACAAATTATATATTGTCACAGATGACAGAAACCGGTGTCAACTATGCAAACGCATTGGCAGATGCCCAAAAACAAGGATTTGCCGAGGCTGATCCGACAAATGATGTGTGTGGTTTTGATGCGGCCAGAAAACTTGCTATTTTATCCTCTATTGGATTTAGAGCTAATGTAACCTTTGATGATGTTTTGGTGGAAGGCATTGAAAAGATAGATAAAAGTGATATTCAATATGCGAAAGATATGGGATATACAATTAAACTTTTAACGGTTGCGCTCAGACAGGAAAATGGAATTGCACTAAACGTTTATCCGGCCTTTTTGCCCGATAATCATCCATTGTCTTCAGTAAAGGGGGCATATAATGCGATTTATGTAACTGGAAATATTGTTGATGATGTTATGTTTTATGGCAGAGGAGCCGGCGCATTACCTACGGCAAGTGCAGTGATGGGGGATGTTATCAGCACGGCACAGCATATATTGAATGGGTCAACAGGAACCGGCATGATAATGACTGATACAAAAAGAATTCCATTTTATTCATCATTAAAACTTCAAAATTCATATTATTTTCGTTTAGATGTTGATGATGTTACCGGTGTGCTTTCTCAAATTGCGGCGGCTTTCGCAGAAAATGACATCAGTATTTGCGAAGTCGTCCAAAAACGAAAAACAAAAGGTTTGGCGGAGTTGGTGCTTATTACGGAACTGGCGAGCCGGGAAAGCATATTGCAGGTGGAGAAAGGTCTCCAGGTACTTCCTTGTATGCGTAAGGTTGCTAATGTGATAAGGGTTATGTGAGATGAAAATAAATAAGAAATACGGTGTGCGTGTCCCTGCAACTACGGCCAATATAGGAAGCGGATTTGATACGCTGGGAATGGCGCTTGGATTATATAACGAAGCTTATTTTACGCCTGTAAATGAGTTATCACTTATGAAGTCTCATATTGATATTCAAGGAGAAGGTGCCGGCAAGATTAAACCTGGTGCTGATAATATGGTTTTACAGGCCATGCAGGCAGTGGCGGGAAAAGTAGGAAAGGAAATTCCCGGCGGTGAACTGAAGCTTATTAATCAAATTCCTTTGGCACGAGGAATGGGAAGCAGTTCTGCAGCACTTGTTTCCGGCGCGTATCTTGCCAACCAATTGTGCGGAAACGTATTAAACAGACATGAAATCTTAAATATCGTTACTGAATTGGAAGGTCATCCTGATAATGTTGCTCCTGCTATTTGGTGGATTTTGTTTCTCCAATTGTTAAAGATAAATTTGTTCTTACGGAACAGTGGAAAATCCCGGACGCTTGGAAGGCGGTCGTTGCTATTCCCGATTTTGAACTTAGAACAGAAGATGCACGATGTGCATTGCCGGATACTTATTCCAGAGAGGACTTAGTGCAAAACATAGGGGCGGTTTCCTTTTTAATGGCAGCTGTTATGATGCGGAGAGGTGAATTACTGAAGGTAGGATTGGCGGATCGTATCCATGTACCTTATCGTTTGCCATTAATCAGTGGGGCTGAAGAGGCGATGAAAAATGCTGATAAAAAAGGATGTTACGGTGTAACAATAAGCGGATCCGGTCCGACGATTATTGCTTTCTCTTCAGCGGAGAAAGCATATGAAATTGGTGCTGTGATGGTAGACGGATTCAAGTTGCATCATGTAAAATCAAAATTTATGGTTTTGGATTTTGATCAAGAGGGCGTACGGCTAATACAGCTTGACAATTACTGATAACATGTGTATTGTATATAACGTAGTAAATGTCGGGACGTAGCTCAGTTTGGTAGAGCGCTACCTTGGGGTGGTAGAGGTCGCATGTTCGAATCATGTCGTTCCGACCATTTTTATTGCATGATATTATTCTAAAAATAAGCTTTTTTGAATAAGTATTTGTTATAAAGCGAGGTTTTATGTTGAATAGAGTAAAATCAGTCATGCTTATGACACTGCTCGGTTTGATTCTGGTATCAGCTGGCGGATATGTGGGCGGGCAAAATGGGGCGACAATGATGTTTATCATTGCTCTCATTTTAAATTTTTACAGTTATTGGAATTCTGATAAAATAGTGCTGAAAGCATATAATGCAAAAGAGTTGTCGGAGAATCAAGTGCCGGAATTATTTTCACTGGTAAAAGGATTATCAAGAAATGCGGGAATCCCTATGCCGCGATTATATATTATTCCCACAGAAATTCCGAATGCTTTTGCTACCGGCCGGAATGAAAATCATGCCGCTGTGGCCGTGACAGAGGGATTAATATCGTTGCTTGACAGAGATGAAATTGCGGGTGTAATCGGTCATGAATTGTCCCATATCCGTCATCATGATACACTTATTATGACCCTGGCAGCTACCTTTGCGACTGCTATCAGTTATCTTGCGCAAGCCGCACAATGGGCCGCTATATTTGGAAGTGGACATGACAGCGAAGGAAGAAGTAATAATCCATTTGCGTTGATTGCTACCATTATTATCGCTCCTTTAGCTGCATCACTGGTTCAAATGGCATTATCAAGGTCACGAGAATTTATGGCAGATGCTTCCGGGGCAGAAATAAGCGGTAAGCCTTTAGCGCTTGCCCGTGCATTACAGAAATTGGACAGTTATTCACGTCAAAAAGTTATGCCTTATGCAAAACCGGCTTCCTCTGGATTATTTATTATCAATCCGCTTGCGGCTGTTGGCGGTTATGCAACATTGTTTTCTACGCATCCTTCTACAGAGGAGCGTGTTAAAAAGCTGCATGAAATAGCAGCCCAAAAGAATTTATTCTAAGGAGGATAATAGTATGGCTAATGTAGAGAAAACTCTTGTATTGGTGAAACCGGATGGTGTAAAAAAACACATTTGCGGTGAAGTAATTTCTCGTTTTGAGAGAAAGGGACTCATTCTTCATTCCGTAAAAATGATACAGGTTCCGGAAGAATTAGCGAAAAAACACTATGCAGAACATGCAGGGAAAGGATTCTTCAATGATCTGATTTCTTTTATTACATCCGGACCTGTATTGGCAATGGTTATTGAAGGGGAAAATGCAGTAGCAGCCGTCCGTCAGATTAATGGCGCAACAGATCCTATTAAGGCAGTCCCGGGGTCTATCCGTGGTGATTTTGCCACTTCTATTGATGAAAACGTTGTTCATGCATCTGATGCTCCGGAAACTGCAGCAAGGGAAATTGCTCTGTGGTTCCCTGAATTAAATTAGCAGGGAGGGCTGTTATGGCAAAAGTTTATACTCGTACCGGGGATAGAGGACAAACCAGTCTATATACCGGGGAACGTGTGTCCAAAGGAAGTCTTCGTGTTGAAACGTATGGCACAATTGATGAGGTAGACTCTGTCTTAGGAAGCGCTCGTGCTTTTGTTGTTCATCAGAATGTAAAAGAAACCATTTTTAAGATTCAGAAAGATCTTTGGCTGCTGATGGCGGATGTTGCCAGTCTTGGGAAAGAACCTAATATTGGCAGTGATCATGTGAAAGACTTAGAGCAGACTATTGATAAGTATACGGAAGAATTAGAACCTTTGGATCATTTTTTGGTTCCCGGAGAAACACAGGGGGCCGCGTTTCTTGATGTAGCCCGTGCCGTAGTCCGTCGTGCTGAGCGGAGTATGTGGAGACTTTCTGAAACGGAAGAGGTTCATGAATCGGGGATTCGCTATCTTAATCGGCTTTCTGATTTATGCTTTACTTTGTCCCGTTATGAAACAGAAGTGAAGTAAAAGTTATTCGATAAATATGCTAAACTAAGAGGAGATATTCGAATTGATGGGTATCTCCTCTTATGTTTTTCATTAAAATTTATATTCGGAACAGAAGATATTTAATAGATATTATAATACGAATGAATTTTGTTAATATTTTGGAGTGTTACAGGATGGAACAAGATATATTGCAGATTCTTGAATTTAATGAAATCAGGCGTATGCTTGCCCAATTATGCCCTTCTTCTTTATCAAAAGCAAAAGCTATGGATCTGCAGCCGTCTTCGAAACCACGGATAATTGCAGAACATCTGCAGGAAACGGAAGAGGCTTCAATTTGTTTGCAAAAAGAGATATCCTCACCCTTGGGAGAGACCTATGACATCATTCCATTTATAGATAGGGCGGAGAAAGAAATGATACTTCTTGCTGGAGAGTTTATGGAAATTTCTTCATCGCTTGAAACCTATCAAAAGATGCATGAGTATTTTAGTGGGGAAAGACATTTACGCTATCCGATTTTGGAAGAAAAAGCGTCTTTAATCCTTCCCTTGGATGGTTTGCTTAACAGAATCCGGCAGGTTTTTGATGATAAAGGCGATATACGGGATAAGGCATCTATGAAGCTGTCCCGTATCAGAGGAGATATAGAAACAGTTAAAAGCAGGATACGGAAATCTTTCAGGCAGATACTGCATGATAAAGATACCGCATTATACCTGCAGGATGCGATTATTACACAGCGCAACGGGCGGTATGTAGTGCCTGTCAAAGAAGAGTATCGATATAAATTTGATGGAATCGTTCACGATCGTTCCTCTACCGGGCAAACACTCTTTATGGAGCCGATGATTTCCGTGCGTCTGAATAATGATCTTATTGAGCTGGTAATGGCAGAAAAGCAAGAAGTGATGGAGGTTCTGAGGGAGCTTACACGGCAGATCAAAAATAATAGTGCAGTTATTCGAAAAGATTGCCATATTGTTTCGGATATGGAGTTTATCTTTGCGCGGGGACAATTGGCGCTTGCCATGAATGGAGTTCGGGCGACTTTCTCAGCTGCCGGTATATTGGATTTAAAGGACGCAAGACATCCATTGATTCCTGCGGATAGAGTTGTTCCTATTTCGCTTACATTAGGGAAAGCTTTCAAAATACTTGTCATAACAGGTTCCAATGCCGGCGGGAAAACAATTGCTATCAAAACGGTGGGCATATTGGCATTGATGAATCAATCAGGTTTATTTATCCCTGCTGCAGAAGGCTCAATGATGCCTGTATATAACCACATTTATTCGATTATTGGTGATGACCAGAGTATTCAATATAATTTATCGACTTTCTCCAGCTATATTACGCAGTTGGTTTCATTTCTACCTTATGTGAATGAAAAGGATCTTGTACTTTTAGATGAATTGGGAGCAGGGACGGATCCAATTGAAGGTGCCATGTTGGCACAGGCGGTTACGGAATATTTGGTAAACAAAAATGTGAACTCTATTATTACGTCACATTTTAGCGAGATGAAGAAGCTTGCCTACGAATTGTCAGAAGTTGAAAATGCGTTTGTTGAATTTGATAAGGAAACGTTATCACCGACTTATCATTTGATTATTGGAGTTGCCGGAAACAGCAACGCATTTAATATCTGTCGGCGGCTTGGTATGCAGGAGAGTATATTGAATCGGGCAGTTGGGCTTCAGCAAAGATCACCTTTTCATAATATGGAGATGGTGATGAATCATCTAAATGAGCAGAGAAAAGAATTGGAGCAGGAGAAAGAATCTATCCGTATCATTCGGCAAGAGTCAGACAGAGTAAAAGCTCAATTGCAGGAGGAGCAGGAGGAGTTTTTATTGAAGAAAAATGCCATACTGTCAAAAATGCGGGAAGAATCCTCTGATATAAAACGTAATTTGAGGATTCAGGCTGAAAAAATAATTAGAGATGTTAAAAAGGCATCAAGTCTCGATAAAGATGCTTTTATGAAACATGTGGGAACTACAAGAAGTGCCATTGAAAATATGAAGATTCCGGAGAGTCGGTCGAAGCGGGGGCTTGTTGCTGATGAAATCAAACGGGGAGATATTATTTATATAGATACGTTAGGCAGTAATGGAAAGGTGATTTCTGTAACTGGTAAGAAAATCACGGTTGCCTGTGGATTAGCCAATATATGTGTGGATATAAGCCATTGTTTTGCTGCAGAACAGTTGGTGAAGATGATTCCGCAAAAAATATCACACCAAAAGAAAAATGTATCAAATTTACGACATGAGGAAGTAAGTACATCGGTAAATGTGATTGGCAAAACTGTATATGAGGCAATTCCTGAAATAGATAAATTTTTAAATGATTGTATAATGGCGGGAGTTTCCCCTGTGCAAATCATTCATGGAAAAGGGACGGGAAGCTTGCGGAAGGGAATTCATGATTACTTGAAAACGCTTCCGTTTATAACTGATTTTCGGATGGCAGAACCTCAAAATGGAGGAGCAGGCGTTACAGATGTGTATTTTAATTGATTCATATGCTTGACCAAATGTTTATGTAGATATATATTTAAATACAGTGGAAAGTTGTATAAAAATATGGGCAGGCAAATATGTTTAATTTACCGGAAAAGTTTGTAATTGTAGATGGTTATAGAATTCCCGCGGACAAAGCAGAAGAGTATAGAAAAACAAAGGAACGGATGGAAAAAGAAGCAGAGAAGTTTTTCAAAGGCTTTTGTGAAATTGTAAAGAAAGAGCCTCTTCTTGATCTTTTAGGACATGGGGTTGTTGGATATTCTTCTACGGGGGAACAGTTGGCTCGAATTTCTTTAGATCCCTTTGAAATTTCAGCTATGAATGTCGCTTTAGGCCGTAACAAATTGAAAGAATATATCCTTGCCACCAATGGATATGATGAATATGCATATCAGCAGCTATTGAAAGAATATAAAATAAGGCACGAAAATAAATAACAGGAAGGATTGTATTGTATGATTCATATCATTGCGGACAGCACATCTGCTATTCCTCAAGAAATGTTGTCTAAATATTCAAATTTGCATGTTATCCCTCTTAGTTTATCTATTAAAGGAGAGTATATTCCTGAGAATGAAGCAACAATCAGGCAGGTTATTGAATACTCTGAAAAGACAAATCAAGCAATACCTACAAGCCAGCCGAGCACGGGAGATTTTTTAAATGCATTTAATTTGATTCCCGAAAAAGATGACATTATTGTTTTATGCATCACAACTGCAGTCAGTGGTACATACAATGGTGCGGTTTTGGCTGCAAAACAATCTGGAAGGGGAAATATATCAGTAATTAATACCAAGACAACGGCTGTTGGAATGCTCCAAATGGTTCAGGATGCTTTGGAATTCATTGAAAGTGGCAATTCTTTTGCAGAAATCACGGATAAATTGACGGAAGTTGCTGAACATATGAGGACAACTTTTACTGTGGATACCCTAGATTACCTTCGTCGTGGAGGAAGAATTGGTAAGGCTGCGGGGTTAATTGGAAGTATATTAAAGATAAAACCCTGTATTTATCTAAATAAGAACAATGAAGTGGATGTTTTGGACAAAGTGCGTACAAGGAAGAAAGCGGTAGCCAGTTTAATAAAGTACTTAGATGAGAATGCTCCTTGCAAACGTATCGGTATCGTCCATATTGAGAATCCGGAAGGCGGAAAAGAATTACAGTCTATCGTTCAGGAAAAATATCCTGATATTGATGTCACTTTGACGACAGGGACACCAGTATTGGCTTGCTATTTAGGACCGGGACTGGTAGGTATTATTTTTGAGAGCGCCTGAGATGGGGGAGAATTGCATGTATACGATTATTGATGGTGGTTGTTTTAAGAATATGCTGATTGGCGCATATCAGATGTTTGAACAAAAATATGAAATATTAAATCAGCTGAATGTTTTTCCTGTTCCTGATGGGGATACAGGAAATAATATGCTGAATACGCTGAAATCGATGTATAGTATGATCAGTGATGTCAGTGCGGATGAGCCGGTAGGTATGATTGCGGAAAAGGCTTCCGCCGGTGCAATTATGGGGGCAAGAGGGAATTCAGGTGTTATCCTTTCTCAGATTATTCATGGGATAAGCCGTGGATTACGTGGTAAAAAGACAGCATCGGGAACCCAAATGGGAAAGGCTTTTCAGTATGGTATTTTATATGCTTATCGTGCAGTAACCAAGCCGGTAGAAGGGACTATTCTTTCCGTTGCAAGGGGAATTGCCAAAGGAACATATGAAGTGATCAGGCAGGAACCTGATTTCAGCAAGGTTTTGGAGTCTGCCATTGGTCATGGCAATGATGCTTTGGCAAAAACGCCGGAGCAGTTAAAGATCTTAAAAGATGCAAATGTTGTCGATGCCGGAGGACAAGGCCTGATATTCTTCCTCATAGGATGCTTTAACGGATTGACCGGAAAAGTAAGCGAAGTAAATTTGGAGATTAAACCGGTAATCAGTCGGTTGGAAGCAAAAGGAGAATCTTTCTCCATCGAGTATCCGTACTGCACGGAGTTTATTATCAGTCCTTGTAAATTGGCGGCAAAAGAAATACGCCAGAAATTGGGAACCTGGGGCGAATCTATGATTGTGGCGGAAGGAGATAATCTTATCAAAGTCCATATTCACGCCCAACGGCCGGGGCATGTTTTAGATATGGCTGCCTCTTGGGGGACATTGCATGATATTAAATGTGACAATATGGTTGACCAGTTTCATAAAAATAAAGAAAAGCAACAAGATGAACCTAAACGTCCGTTAGGGGTTTTAGCAGTTGTATCCGGTGACGGTTGGACAGAATTATACCAAAAACTCGGTTGCGATGTTGTATCTGGCGGGCAGTCGATGAATCCTTCCGTTCAGGAATTGAATGCAGGTATAGAAAATGGAAGGTATGATAAATATATCCTATTGCCTAATAATAAAAATATTATTTTAGCAGCACAGCAACTCCAGAAAATGCTTGGTGAGAAAATACACATTGTGCCATCTGTTAATCCTATGGAAGGGTTAGCTGCTGCGATGGCATTTATGGATAATATCGGTATTGAGGAAAATTTGAATGAAATGTCAAAGAGAGTGCAGCAGATAAAAACAGGAATGATTACTGCTGCAGTGAGGGATAGCCTTATTGGGGATATTGTTATCCATAAGGGAGATTACATGGGGATAACAAAAGATCACCAGGTTTTTACAGAAAAAGATTTCAATAAGTGTTTTCGGAAGTTACTGGAATCCCTTATTGATGAAGATACGGGTGTGGTTACTGTATATTATGGAAAAGATATGTCGAAAGATGCATGTGGTCGTGAGTTGGCGGCAGTGGAGAAAATTTATTCAGACATAGAGTTTGAGATGTATGATGGCGGACAACCGCTATATCCGATGTTTATTTCAGCAGAATAATATATTTTGAGAAATTTAAAACGGTGCAGTGATTTATATCACACATAGCACCGTTTTCTTGTAGTATAAGATCTTTTTAACAAAATAATTAGTTTACATTATCTACATTTCTATTTGCTGTTTCTGCACCATCAGAAGGGCTTGGGTAAAAGTACATAATACGGTCTGGTTGAAAATATTCACTTGATACTTTTTTCGTGATGATCTTGGACATAATTTGTTCAAATTCCACGACTTCAAGCGGAGAAAGAATAGTGTCTTCAATGAGTACAATAACTGAGGGATTAACTTTCGGAGCATTTTCGGGGACTTCGCTGCGATCAAGGGGAATGCTTAAGATTAATCGTATGGTTGCAACATATTGCTCTTTATAATCGAAAACGGTTCCACGATAAGTGTTTTCCCATAAGGTCCGCATTAAATCAATGTGGTAAGGATCTTGATTCAATTCTTCTGTCATGATATCCTCCATAACTTAAAATATATTATATTGTAGCACTTTTGAGCAAGACGAGTGGTGGAATCCGTCTAATTGGCATAGGAATTTTACATATGTTATTATGTAAAAGACATACTCGGGATTTAAGGTGGTAAGGCACAGATGGGCAATAAGATATTTTTAGTGTTAGGCGGATCAAGAAGCGGCAAGAGTGAGTTTGCCGAAGAGCTGATGTATCATTCTACAGGGAAAAGAAAAGGATATGTTGCAACAAGCCGAATCTTAGATGATGAAATGAAATACCGCGTTATCTTGCATCAAAAAAGGCGCCCGGAAGACTGGAAAACATTTGAAATTTTAGGAGAAGTCAGCGGCAAAATAGGATTTGTTCTTATGGAAGCGGACACGGTTCTTTTTGATTGCATTACGATGTATGTCAACAATATTCTTATGGAGCATTTGGCGAATAAAGATAATGAAACACTTGGAATTAACGATCTGACGGCATTACAAACATTACTGGAGAAAGATTTGGAATTGCTCTTTAATATCATTTCCCAGACGGATAACAAGGAAATTATCTTTGTTTCTGACGAGTTGGGGATGGGCATCGTACCGGCCAACGCAATGAGCCGGGTATACCGCGATTTGGTGGGATTGGCAAATCAGTATGTGGCCCAAAAGGCAGATAAGGTATATCTATCAATTGCAGGAATTACAGTGGAGCTTAAAAGCAGAGGAGTGGAACCATGGTGAGAAAAATTGCCAAAAGTTATGTTTCAGGGAACAAGCTCTCATGTGGGTAAAAGTATTTTAACAACGGCATTTTGTAGAATTCTCAAACAAGATGGGTATCATGTTGCCCCATTTAAGGCGCAGAATATGGCACTAAATTCCTATGTTACGCATTCTGGTGGAGAAATCGGCCGTTCTACTGTTGCCCAGGCGGAAGCCGCAGGGGAAGATCCTATTGTGCAGATGAATCCTGTACTTTTGAAACCCACGGGGAATTCCTGCTCTCAGGTGATTCTTCTCGGTAAATCGGTCGGTAATTATAGCGCTTCAGAATATCAAAATAAATATAGCCAAGAGGCATGGTCTTCCGTAAAAAAGAGTCTTGATTTCATGGAAACACATTATGATGTGCTGGTGATTGAGGGGGCGGGAAGTCCTGCTGAAGTCAATCTGAAAAAGAATGATATTGTCAATATGCGGATTGCAAAAGAATGCCGGTCTCCCGTATTTTTGATCGCAGATATTGATCGTGGCGGGGCGTTGGCGTCTATTGTAGGAACCCTTGAACTGTTAGAGCCTGAAGAACGTAAACTTGTGAAGGGACTTATTATTAATAAATTTCGCGGGGATATTACACTTTTGGAACCGGCATTGACATTCCTTGAAGAACATACGGGGATTCCGGTCTTAGGTGTTATTCCTTATTTGGATAAGCTGGGGATTGATGATGAAGATTCCGTGTCACTTCAGGAAATGCCACGGAATCAGATTATGCATGATGTTCATATTGCTATTATCCAAACGCCTAAAATCTCAAATTTCACGGACTTTGATGCATTTACCCATGAACCGGATGTAAACGTGCGTTTTATTCAGCAGGGAGATTTGATTGGGAGTCCGGATCTTATTATACTGCCGGGCAGTAAAAATACGACAGAGGACTTGCTTTATCTGAAGCGACAGGGGTACGATCATGATATTAAAACGCTTGCAGCAAAAGGTATTCCCGTGGTTGGAATTTGCGGCGGCTATCAGATGCTTGGAGAAAAGGTTTGTGATCCATTACATGTAGAAAGCAGTAATGATGCAGTGGAAGGACTGGGGTTAATGCCTTATGTTACAACCATGCAGGGGGAAAAAAATACATATCAGGTAGAGTTTAATTGTGAAGCCTTTCCATTTCTTGGTATGGATTTTAAAGGAAGCCATCTAAAAGGGTATGAAATACATATGGGAAAAACGGTACTTACCCATTCAGCACAAAGCCTTTTTAATATAGTGCGGAGAAGTAATCAGCCGGTGCAAGTGCAAGACGGATATATCAATGAAACACATCATATATTTGGTACATACTGCCATGGTATCTTTGATAATGATGATCTTAGGCGGGCGATAATTAACGCACTTCGTAAAAGAAAAGGATTGGATACGCTTCCTGTGCAGTTCCGTTATCGCCAATATAAAGAATCGGAATTTGACCGTCTTGCCGATACAGTACGAAAACATTTTGATATGAAGAAGTTTTATGAAGTCTTGGGGTGAGTGAATTGGAAACTCTCCCTTATGCGTTGGTTCCGTTTATGGCATTGATAATAGATGCAGTAATAGGAGATCCCCGATCGGACTGGCATCCGGTAGTTCTCATCGGGAAACTGATCTCCACATGGGAAAATAAATTGTATCCGAAGCATCATACGGATAATATAAAGCTATTCCTTTACGGATGTGGTGTGGTTCTTCTTGTCTTGGTGAGCGTAGGTATTGTATCTACGGTAATATTGTATATTGCTGCGAAAGCAGGAATTTTCTGTTATTTTCTGCTTAGTGCGGTTTTACTCTATGTTTCGATTACTCCGCGCGCGCTTGCCCGTGATGGGATGGAAATATACAATCTTCTGAAAAAAGGAAATGTAGAAACAGCGCGTGCCCGGTTATCTTGGATTGTAGGAAGAGATACTGACGGATTAAATGAAAGTGAAATTTCAAGAGGGACGATAGAAACTGTTGCAGAAAATACGACTGATGGAATTATTTCCCCGCTATTTTATTTTCTACTTTTGGGCCCAATTGGCGCTATTGTATATCGAGCAGGCAATACGATGGATTCCATGATCGGCTATAAAAACGAACGCTATCTTTTCTTCGGCAGATCTGCTGCACGGCTTGATGATGTTTTGAATTACATACCCGCGAGGGTTACTTATTTACTTTTTATTATAGCCGCTTTTATTCTTCGGCTAGATTGGCGAAACGCATGCGTGATCGGATTTCGTGATGCGAACAAACATCCGAGTCCCAATGGGGGTTATGCTGAAGCTACTGTGGCGGGTGCAATGCATGTGCAGCTTGGCGGATATAATTATTACAATGGGAAACCGGAGTTTCGTGCTTATATGGGGGATTCGGATCAAACTTTGCGGGCGGAGCACATTAAGACTACTATTTGGATGATGTATCTGGCTACTATTATTTTTGCCTTTATGGAATCGTTGATTCTATTATTTTGGTGATGGAATGAAAAGTTTTCTTGTCGGGCTGCAGTTTTTGACGCGGCTTCGCCTTGACACACAAACTGAATGGAAAGATGAAGACTTTGGGAAAAGTGTAGCATGGTTTCCTGTAATTGGATGGATTATAGGACTCCTGTTATGCGGTGTTTTCTTTTTGATACGACCACTCGGCAGCCCTCTTTTGATTGGATTTATTTTGGTTATATCGGAACTTTTTATTACAGGGGCATTATTGCTTGACGGGCTTATGGATTCCGCTGACGGCTTATTTTCGGGACGCAGTAAAGAGAGAAGCCTGGAAATTATGAAAGACAGCCATGTAGGAGCTTTTGGGGTACTTTCTGTCTTATTGATAGTTCTCTTAAAAACATTCGCGCTGGCTTCTGCTGATACTACGCTATATTTTGTCCTTATCGCGATGCCGACACTGGGAAGGTTAAATCTGGTTATTAGTATATGTGAATATCCTTATGCCAGACCATATGGAATCGGGAAGTCCTTTTCGGCCTATAGGTCTAAAAATGCGGTTTTTTATGCATTTTTTACAGCTATTCTGCCGGCAGTTTGTTTTGGGCTTGACTATATTATTCTCTTCAGCGCGGCTATATTGTTCGGTCTTTATTTAAATTCGTGGATAGTTGAAAAGATTGGCGGAACAACCGGTGATACTTATGGGTTTATTACAGAAATCACCGAGGCATTTATAGCATTCTTATTTGTGTTATTGGTTAAAGGTGGGGCATGGCATATTTAGTTATATCTCCCGGATCATGCGGAGAGTTTATTCAGGGGTATGCGAATGGATCCTCCTTTATGGTGACTTGCCCGATTAATCGATATTCTTATGCTTATAGCGGATTCGACGGAATTGGTGACATTTTGCCTGATAAGGCGGCGGAGGCCGTGAAACGTACATTAGTTTATCTGAAAAGACCCGATACGATTGTTCCGATTAAGCTAAAATCCTATATTCCGAGGGGAAAGGGATTGGCGTCAAGTACGGCCGATATAAGTGCGGTATGCCAGGCGACAGCGTTAAGTGTCGGGGAAATTCTTTCTCCGCGTGAATTAGCAACGATCGCGCTTTCTATTGAACCCAGTGACGCTACGTTTTTTGAGGGAATTGTGGAGTTTGATTACCGTGACGGGAAAGTGATTCGGGAAATGGGGCATTGTCCTGATATGCAGATTTTAATTTACGATTGTGGCGGTGAAGTTGATACGATGTCTTTTAACAATAGGAAAGATCTGATTTCATTGCAAAAGAGCAATCAAACCGAAATAGAGAAAGCGATGTCTTTTTTGGTGGAAGGATTAAAAAATCAGTCATTGGAAATTATCGGGAAGGCGGCTACAATCAGCGCGTTTGCAAACCAGAAGATACTTTTTAAAAAGCCGCTGGAAGATTTTTATACGAGGGGAACCGCATTAGGAGGAAAAGGGGTTATTTGCGCACACAGTGGAACTGTTCTTGGGTTAATCGTAGCACCTGGTGCAGATATTGAAGCGATCCGGGCGAAAATTAAAGATTATGATTTAGGAGTTTTTTATCTAGATACAGTACGGTTGACAAACCAAGGTATGCAGGTCAGAAAGTGTAAATTGGATGATCCTTTCACAAAGTAGGCATGGTGGCGATATATTTAAATTGCCGGAAGGAGAACGGGATGGTTTTTTAGATTTCAGTATCAATATCAATCCGTTAGGACTTTCCCCGAAAGGCAAAGAAGCACTTATTCGATCCTGGGAAAAAGAGGTATTGCGGTATCCCGATATGGAATGTCGAGATCTTATTTCTGCTTTGGCAAACAGGTATGGCATACCTGACCGGATGATAACGGTTGGAAATGGTGCTACAGAAATTATGTATACTTTGCTCCGTGTGCTGATGCCTGGCAAGGTTTATGTACCGGCACCGTCATTTAGCGAGTATCGTCTATCAGCTGAATCTATCGACGCAAAGGTAGAGGAAATACCGTTGTCTGCAAAAATGGATTTCAAAATTCCTGTGGAGTTTTTTACAAAGATAGAGCCGAAATCTGTTGTATATTTAGGGAACCCCAACAATCCTGACGGACAAATACTTAATGAGGAGAGGTTGAAACAGATACTTCCGCTTGTAGAAAAAACGCAAAGCTATTTGATTTTGGATGAGTCTTTTGTGGACTTTTTAGGAGACTTTTTTTCCTACCGAAAACTTTGCCTTTGCCATAGACAGGTTATTATAGTTTCTTCTTTAACGAAATTTTATGCTGTCCCGGGGCTAAGAATCGGATGCAGTTTTTCTACAGAAGAAATTGCTAAGAAATGCCAGGAGCAATTAATTCCTTGGCATGTAAATGGACTTGTTCAGACTTATATGAAGAGTGCATTGGCAGATGATGCGTATATTCAGAGAACACGAGAATATTGTAAAACGGAAAGGAATAGGATGATTACGGATTTGTCTGCAATCGATAGTATTAAGGTATATCCGGGAAGTGTTAATTTCTTTTTATGCAAACTGATGAGAAAGTTCAAATCAGCATATGAACTGCAGCAAGCACTATGGCCTTATAAAATTATTTTGCGGCAATGCGGTAATTATGCGGGGTTGGATGAAAGTTATTTTCGGATTGCAGTAAAGATAAAGGAAGAAAATCTGCGATTAGTTAATGCATTGAGAAAGGTTCTTGAATAGATGATCACGCTATATTTTGTTCGTCATGGACAAACGGTCTGGAATGAATCTGGAAGGTACCAAGGCAGTACTGAGGTGGCACTGAGTGCATTGGGGAAAGAACAGGCGAAGCTGACAGCTCATTGGTTTGAAGGAATTTTTCTGAATGGAATAATATCCAGCAGTTTGGGAAGAGCCATGGAAACGGCGAAAGAAATTGCAAAATTGAAGAATATGAATGTCGAAGTGGTTGATGCGTTGCAGGAACTTCATTTTGGCGACTGGGAAGGAAAAACTTTTGAAGAGATTGAGCATTACTGGCCGGGAATGATTGAGGAGATGTATCATCATCCGGAACTACTGCAGCTGCCTCACGGCGAGTCTTTTGCCGATTTACAGAGGAGGACGGTGCAAGCAGTTGAAGAGATTATTGACCGCGGGGATAATAAGACTTATGTAATTATAAGCCATGGTGCGGCTATCAGGACAATTATCTGCGGTCTTTTGGATATACCGTTAAAAACAGCTTGGAATTTCAGTTTATATAATGCCGGTATTACTTGCATGACACATTATATGGGTGACAGGACAATTTTGACTTTTCATAATTTTACGGATCATCTGATAAAGTGATTTACAGATACTGCCATAACGGAACATTTTTTATCGGATTATCCGGTAATAAGGAATCGTAACAGAAATTATTGCCGGAACCAAAGCAAAATGGACAAACATGCACTTTTACGGTATCATAAAGAAACGGAAAAGTGGTGATTTAATGACTGAAAAAATGAAAATAATTGATTTTCTTAGAGAAAATCAATTAGATGCAATTTTTGTGCAAAAGGATGAAAACTACAGATACTTAAGTAAGTTTACAGGTTCAGACAGTTATCTGCTTCTGACAAAAGAGGAGTTGTACCTTCTGACGGACAGCAGATATACAGAGCAGGCAAGAAAAGAAGCTGCCGATTATACAGTGGTGGATTACAAAGGTCATCTGGCAGAAATAGTCGCGAAGCTTGCTGGTGAATACCATATAAGAACTATGGGAGTAGAAACGGTTTTTTCCTATCAGATGTACCTGTCTTTTTCATGAATATATGCCGAATATAGAATTCAGGTTTTCTCAAATAGATCGGCTGCGGCAGATCAAATCTGAGGAAGAAATTTCCTGTATAAAAGAGGCTTGTCGTATATCAGATGCGGGATTTAAGGCAACTCTTCCTTTTATCAGGGCAGGAATAACTGAGGCACGGTTGAGGACTATCCTTGAGTGCGCTATGCTTGAAGAAGGATCGGAAGGAAAATCTTTTGATACTATTGTCGCATCGGGTGAACGGTCCGCATATCCTCATGGTGTAGCCACAGGAAAGGTTTTGGAAGATGGTGATTTGGTCACTTTTGATTTTGGTGCTATTTATAAGGGGTACCATTCTGACATTACACGGACGGTTGCCATAGGAGATATTTCAGAGCGACTGCAGAAGATTTATGACAGTGTCTTACGCTGCAATGAGCATATTGAAATGCAGCTTAAGGAGGGAATTATTTGTTCGGAAGTGGATAAATCGGCGCGAGAGTATCTGAAGAAAGATGGATTTGAGTCTTATTTCATCCATTCACTTGGACATAGTGTGGGGTTGGAGATTCATGAATCTCCATTTTTATCAGCACGGGACCATACGGTATTGAAAGAAAATATGATAGAAACGGTGGAACCTGGGGTATATATTCCAGGAATTGGTGGAGCCCGTATTGAAGATACGGTTGTTATAAAAAAAGACGGTATTGAAGTCTTAACAAAATTCCCGAAAAAATTTTTAAGAATGTAGCAGGAGGAAGAAAGTAAATGATTTCCAGTAATGATTTGCGACCGGGTATTACCATTGAACTCGATGGATCTGTATGGCAGTGTGTCGAATTTTTACATGTAAAACCGGGGAAAGGTGCGGCATTTGTACGTGCAAAGCTGAAGAACATGGTAAATGGTTCGGTTGTTGAGCGTAAGTTTAATGCCGGGATTAAATTGCAGCCGGCCATTGTAGAACGTAAGCCGATGCAGTATTTGTATGAGGCTGATGAATCCTATTGTTTTATGGATACGGAAACGTATGAACAGATTATGCTTCGCAAGGATCAATTGGGAGATAAGATTAATTTCCTTAAGGAAGAGATGGAATGTTCTGTTATGTTTTTCAATGGGGATATTATCGGGATTGATATTCCGAACTCTGTTGAGCTGAAAGTTGTTGAAACAGAACCAGGGATTCGCGGCGATACGGCGACCGGCGGGTCAAAACCTGCCAAGCTGGAAACCGGATATACCGTATCCGTTCCACTTTTTATTAATGAAGGGGAAGTGCTCCGTATTGATACACGTACCGGCGACTATATTGAACGTGTAAAGTGAGATCTTTTTGATGGCAACTGCAGAAATTAAAACATCATTGGGAATTATCAGTATTTCTGAACAGGTGCTTGCTACTATTGCCAGGGATACAGCGCTTCAAATTAATGAGGTTATGTCCATGGATGGTCGATATTCGCATGGAATTTCTTCTGTGATTGGCGATGGGGATGCGGAAGGTGTTCGTGTCTCCATAAGAAATAAAAATGTAATTATTGATTTATATATTTGCGTGAAACATGGGATGAGAATCCCTGCTGTTGCCTTGCAGTTACAGGAAACTGTTAAAGAAAATATTTTTCAATATACGGGAATTACTGTTGCGGAGGTTAATGTAAATGTGCAGCAGATTGTTTTTGGTGCAGCAAGGTAAACGATATGGTGGAAGATTTGCATTCTGTTGTTTCAGATGAAGAACTTTATCTGAAAATTGAAGAAACTATTCTTGCTATTCCGGAGGTCAAGGGATTTACATCGGAAGGTCTTCAGAATATCGTCAAGGGAATTACTTCAGCATTTGGCAAAAAGGCGCATAAAGGGATTTTAATCCACCATGATAAAAATGGAATGACTATTAATATTTTTATCTCGCTCATTTATGGCTGTCATGTCCATGAGGTGGGATATCTTGTACAAAAACAAGTACAACGCGAAATTTTACTACTGACTGATGAACCTGTTTTATCAGTTGATGTAGCCGTGACAGAAGTTATTAAATAAAGAAAGTAGAACAATGAGCAGAAGTAAAGCCAGAGAACATGCATTAAAAGTTTTATATGCAAAGGAGATAAATCCCAATACGGCAGAATTATCAGCAGATATCTCTGATGCTTTATCTGAGAAAGGAAAATCCTTTTCTGATTTTTTAGTTGAACAGGTGCAGCTGCATCGGGATGAGATCGATGGGGAGATTGTCAGGTTTTTAAAAAAATGGTCATTAAGCCAGTTAAATATTGTAGATAAAAATATTTTGCGGATAGCGATTGCCGAATTTAATTATACTTATGAGGATAAGGCGGATAGAAAAGTTATCATCAATGAAGCTGTTGAACTTGCGAAAATTTATGGCGGTGAAAATTCCTATCGTTTTATCAATGGAATTTTAAGTGCGGTAACAGGTGAAAAAAATGGCTAAATTCCTTGGTATTGATACAAGCTGCTATACGACATCTGCAGCTGTATATGACAGTACTGAAGGTATAGTGGGAGAGTCACGCATTATTTTATCTGTAAAGGCTGGAAAAAGAGGGTTATCCCAGTCAGAAATGGTATTCCAGCATGTCAGAAATCTCCCTGTGATTTTGGGACAATTAGAGCCATGGATTGATCAGATTAATGGTATCGGCGTATCAGTATTTCCACGTCGGCGGGCAGATTCTTACATGCCCGCTTTTCTTGTCGGCAAAGGTATGGCAGAGTCGCTGTCTTATGTGTTACGCGTACCTGTTTTCGAATTCAGTCATCAGGAAAATCATGCATTGGCAGCCATTCAAAATATGCCTGAAATATGGGGAACACCCTTTTATATGATGCATCTTTCCGGGGGGACACAAGATGTTCTTTCAGTGGAATGGGAAAAGAATATTATGCAAATTGTGGATCTGATTCATTCTGCGGACATTACCGCCGGACAATTCATTGATCGTGTAGGTGTTTCTTTAGGAATGCCTTTTCCTGCAGGCCCGTCTATGGAACGATTAGCAATGAAACATCAGCAATTATATAAAGTACCGGTAGCAAATGTTAAAAATGGATTCAGTTTTGCCGGCCCGGAAGCGCAGGTACAGCGTGATATACAAACTAAGCGTTATACACCAGAAGATATTGCTTATGGCGTTTTTTCCTCTATTGGCAAGTCATTACATAAAGTCTTGGACTCATATAATGGCTTTATAGAAGGGAGAACCTTTATCGCAGTCGGCGGAGTAATGAGCAATGGGTATCTGCGAAAGAGTATTACGGAAATATGCAGGCATAAATCTTTGCATCCATGCTTCGCAGAAGTGGAGTATAGCAGTGACAATGCGACAGGAAATGCGTTCGGAGCATTTATGAGGTATACATATGAAAGTCTACTCGGTTCGTGAATGCAGCAGCCTTGTAGCAGGTGCTCTTCAAAAAGATTATATTTTTAAAAATATAACCATATCGGGAACTGTCAGCAATTTACACTTTCATTTTTCAGGGGTCATATTTTTTTCTTTAATTGATGAAGAGACTCGTATTACCTGCCGTATCGGGAAAATGAGAAGCGCGTTTCTTGGACGCAGGATTAAGAATGGGACGGAAATTCTTATTCTTGGAAATATTAAATATGACAAAATAAGCGGTAGACCGATTTTTCAGGTGGATAGAATCCTTTCTTCTACTGAGAGTCCGATTTTGGAGAAATTGGATATGCTGAAGAAAGAACTTAAAGCTTCAGGATATTTTGATATTGAAAAGAAAAAAAGATTACCTTTATTCCCCTTTAGAGTAGGAATTGTTACATCAGCGTCAGGGGCGGTCATCCATGACATTATACGGACGGGATTTTTACGGAATAATTCAGTAAGATATTCTTTATACAGTACAACGGTGCAAGGGGAGAATGCTGCGGCCGATATGGCAGAAATGGTTATTAGGGCAAATGAAGAGACAGAGCCGCCGGATATTCTTATTATTGCTAGAGGCGGCGGCGCGGAAGAGGATTTAACACCTTTTAATCAAAGAGTTTTATTGGATGCAGTGTTCTGTTCTAAGATACCGGTTATATCTGCAGTAGGACATGAAACAGACGTGACTTTACTTGATTTGGCCGCTGATGTGAGAGCCTCTACGCCAACGCAGGCAGCGGAAATTGCTGTCCCTGATAAAAAATATATTGAAGAGCGTATAATATGCTTGTACTTGGTTTTACAGAAAATTATTCGAGACAAGCTGAATATATCCAAGCTTAAATTGCAGCATACTTTAACTATCTTTAACATATTGGCACAAAGTGGAAAAGTAACTGCTGTACGTAAGGATATTTTATATAATTGGATTATACTGGATCGAAAACTAAAAAAGGTTATCAGCAATAAAAAATTGGATGTTTTAGAGCGAATGCAGTTTCTTTCAAGGTGTGGAATGGAAGATATTCTTATCTGCAGTAAACATATAAAAGGAGCAGATGATGGAAAAGAAATTTGAAGATTGCATGGAAGAATTAAGTTCTGTAGTGTCTCAACTGCAGAAGGAAGAGACACCGTTGGAAGAAATGCTTGTCCAATATAAAAAGGGGACAGAAGCAGCAATGGCTTGTCTTACTATATTGAAAGAAACCGAGAGAGATATACATGATATTTCTGTTGAAATAGAAAAATTAATCCAGCAAGGGGAGGAAACGCGTGATAAAAGAAATGATGGTAAATAAGAAGATACTAGTTGATGATGCATTGGAATGTCTTCTTATGCCGTCAGATCCGGCACATGATTCATTATACGCATCTATGCAATATAGTTTAATGGCAGGGGGAAAACGGATACGCCCCTGTTTATTTTTGGTACTTCTAGATATATTGGGTGTGGATTCGAATTTATATATAAATGTGGCCTGCGCATTGGAATGTGTTCATACATATTCACTCATTCATGACGATTTACCGGGCATGGATAATGATGACTATCGGCGGGGAAAGTTGGCCAATCATAAAAAGATATGGGGTAGGTATTGCAACTATGGCGGGAGATGGGCTCTTAACCTATGCTTTTGAACTCCTTGCCTGTGAAAACAATATATCGTTTTTCAAACGTATAGCATTGATAAAAATTTTAACAGCCGCGGCAGGTCCTGCTGGAATGGTAGGAGGGCAGGCACATGATAAAGGGGCAGAAGGTAAAACACTCTCTCTGTCAGAATTAATGTTTTTAGATCAATGTAAGACAGGTAAACTGATATGCGCTTCCTTGGATATGGCATCAGAAATTGCTGGGCTTTCTAAAAATGATAAGGAAGCGATTCATACATATGGAAAGCATATAGGGCTTCTATTTCAAATTACGGATGATCTTTTGGATTTCAATGGAGGTTTTCAGGAAATGGGGAAAGTTCCATTACAGGATATTTCAGAACATAAATGCACCTATGTGACGCTTTTGGGGAAACATCAGGCACAACAGAGAGCACGGAAGGAAGCTGTTGCTGCTGTACAGAGCCTGGGGGCTTTCGGAGAAGAATTTAAGCCGTTGAGAGAGCTGCCGGAGATGATCCTTTGCCGGAGAAAATAAGTTTCTTGCGCAGTATTTGCTTTGATTTACAACAGATAAAGGAATAAAAGATATGAATAAAGTAAAAAAAGAACGACTGGATGTTCTTTTGGTAGAACGAGGTTTTTTTGAAACCCGGGAAAATGCGAAACGGCATATTATGGCAGGAATTATTCTGGTGAATGATGTTCCTGTTGATAAACCGGGAACAAAGATACCGTCTGATGTCAGACTCAGAATTAAAGGGCATGTTATGCCATATGTCGGGCGTGGGGGATATAAACTGGAAAAGGCGATAAAAGAATTTCATCTTGATTTAAAAAATCTTGTGATGGCTGATATCGGCGCTTCCACGGGTGGATTCACCGATTGTGCGCTTCAAAACGGCATTGCCAAAGTGTATGCTATTGATGTGGGAACCAATCAGCTTGATTGGAAATTACGTACTAATCCTCATGTAATTAATTTGGAAAAAACAAATATCAAACAGGTAACTGAAGACATGATAGGAGAAAAAGTAGATTTCATTTCGACTGATATTTCTTTTATTTCCGTATTAAAAATTCTGCCGGCCGTACATTCTATACTTAAACCGGAGGGATCCGTAGTTATTCTGATTAAACCGCAGTTTGAAGCGGGGAAAGAAAAGGTTGGAAAGGGCGGAGTTATTTGTGATAAGAATATCCATGAAGACGTAATAAGGGATACTTTGTCAGCATTTGAAACAGAAGGATTCCACGCATGGGGGATAACATATTCACCAATTAAAGGCGGATCCGGGAATATTGAATTTTTAGCATTGCTGAAGAAAGATAGGCCGGAACGGTCTATGGTGAATACAGATATTATTCACGATATAGTAGAAGAATCACATCAGGTATTTAAGGGAGAAATGTCATGAAGATCGGTATATTTCCTAATATGGGAAAGGAAGCACTTTATACTTTTTGGGGCAAGTTGATTTCGATTCTTCAAGCCAAACATATTGAATATTATGTGGCTGAGTATGCACGAGGCGGTTTTGAGTCACGGGATATAGCTATTGATAAAGACCGGTATAAAAGCACAAACTGGATGGGCAAAAATTTAAAATATATTCTTTCTATTGGGGGTGATGGTTCATATTTAGAAGCTGCCAAGGCTTTTTCAGATTACTCTGTTATTTTAATCGGTATCCATTTGGGAGAACTTGGTTTTTTAAATTCAATACGCCAGTCTGACGTGGAAGAGCGATTGGATCAGATTATATCGCAAAAATATGTTTTAGAAGATCGTATGTTTTTGAGTTCCTGCATATTGCATGCTGATGGCACAAGAACTTTTCTGCCTGATGTTTTAAATGATATCGTAATCGGTCGTGCACAAATTGGCAAAATGGTAAGAGTCAACCTGTATATCAATGATATTTTTGCACAACAGTATCCTGCCGACGGCTTGATTATATCGACAGCAACCGGCTCTACGGGATATGCATTTTCTTGCGGCGGACCAATCCTGTCTCCTTCCGTAAAGCAGATGATGGTGGTTCCGATATGTCCCCACACTTTGTCACGATTTGCATCTGTATTATCCGAAAAGGATATCGTAAAAATTACATTGCCATCACGGGAACATATTCTATATATATCAGCAGACGGTAATGGGAGTTACGAACTAAAAACGAATGATATTCTGCTTGTACAGGGAGTTAGTAAACCTATTCGTTTTGTTCGTTTCTTTGATCATGATTTTTGGGGTACGCTTTCCGGTAAACTTATGAAGAAATCCTGATTCCGATTAAAGGTCAATTATCAGATAAATGTACAAATAGCGCAGATAGGAAGCTTCTGTGCTATTTGTACATTTTTGACAGTTAACGGAATCTGTTGATAGTCATAAGCAAGCAAGTTAAGGGTTTTATTTTTATGCAATATTTATTGACCTTATGCATTAAATACTATAAAATAAATCAATAAACTGTTAATAAAGATCTATATGAAATAAGGTGTAGGAGGATATGCGATGAAAAGATATAGAAGCATGAAAATAAAAGAAATTATACAGCATCAGATTATTGAAACACAGGAAGAACTGGCGGCTGCTCTAAAGAGAGAGGGGATTATTGTCACGCAAGCAACCGTTTCAAGAGATATCAAAGATCTCATGCTTATTAAAATCCCATATAAAGATGGTCATTATCGATATGCTCTGTCCACAGAGAAACCGGGGATCATGTCTAAGAACCATACATCATTTCTTTTCCAAGAAGCGGTTATCGGAATTGAAAGCAGCATGAACCTAATTGTGATTCATACATTGCCGGGATCGGCACAATCCGTAGCAGCCGCTATCGATCAGACCAGATATAGTGAGATTATGGGAACACTTGCAGGAGATGATACGATTCTCCTTATCATGAGAAATCCGGATGATGTGGAGCTGTTTAAGAAAAAAATACAGGAGCTTTTGAAAGCATAGGAGGAAATATGCTTCAAAGTTTACATATTGTTAATTTTGCGATTATTGAAGATACCATTATTGAATTAACTGATGGTGCGACAGTATTTACCGGAGAGACGGGAGCCGGTAAATCTATTTTGATTGATGCGCTTGCGATACTCTTGGGGCGACGCGCACGGACCGATTTGATTCGTACTGGTGCAGAATTTTTTAAAGTGGAAGGCGTTTTTTCTGCTGATGATGAAATAGTTTCTATTTTATCATCATTTGGCTTTGATGCAGCAGATTCACAGATTATTATTACTCGAAAATTAAATCGGTCCGGTCGGGGAATCTGCACGATTAATGGAGATTTCTGTACTGTAAAACAATTGGAATTTATCGGCAGAAAACTGGTTCGTCTACATGAACAAAATGATGCTATCGAACTTCTTTCTTCTGAATATTGCAGGAGGATTATTGACAGGTTTACGCCTGAAATCTCAACGCTCCGTGATGAATATGACCATATATATCAGGAATGGAAAGAAACTAAAAAAAATTTAGAGGAATTTCATGCGCATAGGCAGGAAAATGAACGACGTATTGATATTCTTGAATGGGAATTAGAGCAAATTCGGACGGCTAATATCATAAACGGGGAAGATGAAGAAATAGATAGACGCCTTTCCATTTTGCAAAATTATGAAAAAATTATCTATTCCGTAAAAGCAGCTCTTTCTGCTCTCAGTGATGAAGGTGGTGCCCGAGATTTATTGGCATCAGCATCTAAAGCGGTATCAACGGCATCCCGTTATGATAAAGAAATGAAGGAAACAGATGAAGAACTGAGAACGGTATTATATTCATTAGAAGATATAGAAGGGAAATTAGATACTTATATATCCGCTGCGGATTTTTCAGATGAAGAATTATCAGAACTGCAATCAAGAAGCAACATATTGATAGGGTTGAAGCGAAAATTTGGCCCTACATTGGCAGATGTAATTCATTATGAAGAGAATGCAGAGAAAGAATGTACCAGCCTTAAAAATCTCATTTATGAAAATAAAGAGATGCAAGAAAAATACAAATTATTGACAGAAGCGGTGATGAAAAAGGCGGAAGCACTAAATCGACAACGTATTCTTACAGGCTGTGAATTTACGGAAAAGATCATATCTTTATTGCAAGATATGGGGATGGATGATCCAAGGATGACTTTACATTTAATCCCCGCAGCGGCACCTGTATCATCCGGTGTTGAAGAAATGGAGCTGTATTTTTCTGCTAATAGGGGAGAATCTTTACGTTCTATGAAAGAAACCGCTTCAGGAGGAGAACTATCGAGAATTGCATTAGCCATAGAAATCGTAATTTCACGGTTGATGAGAGGACAAACTCTTGTTTTTGATGAAATTGATGTGGGAATCAGCGGAAAAATAGGAATACAGATTGCAAAAAAAATAAAAATTTTGTCAAAATATCTGCAGGTGCTTATTATTACACATTTGCCACAGACTGCAAGTATTCCCGGACGCTATTATAAAATTGAAAAAATCATTAGCCGCGGGCAGACATCTTCCAAGGCCATGCTTTTAGATGGGCGGCAGCAAGTAGAAAATATTGCTCAAATGATTTCAGGAACGTCTAAATCAGAAAATGCGATTCGATCAGCATTGGAAATGCAAAAAATACTATCTGATGATTGACTTCTCCTTTTGTTTATACTACGATTCTTATAATTTAATAACAGATGTAATTATATTATTTTGGGGTGGTAAATAGAAAGAAGGGGACTGTAGTGATAAAGGTTCTGGTTAACGGTGCCAGCGGCAGGATGGGCAGTGAAGTGGTTCGTTCTATTGAGAAAGAAGAAGGGCTTATCCTTTGCGGAGCGGTAGATCCTAAGTGTACGGGGCAGGATATTGGGGACGTCGTGGGTATTGGATATAAAGGAATACAGATTTATGGAAGCCTGGAAGAAGCTTTTGTTGGTGGTAAGCCTGATGTAGTCGTTGATTTTACTTCACCTAAAGTTATTTATTCAAATGCACAGACGGTTCTTGCAGCTGGCATAAATATGGTTATTGGCACAACTGGCTTGAAAACGGAAGAAAGAAAAGGTTTGTCTGCTGTTTGCGATAAAAATAGTTCTCATTGCCTGATTGCCCCCAATTTTTCTCTTGGTGCGGTATTAATGATGAAAGTATCTGAAGAAATAGCTAAATATTTTCCTAATGCTGAAATTATAGAACTTCACCATAATCATAAATTTGATGCGCCTTCCGGGACGGCTAAATTGACAGCGGAAAAAATTGCTGCAGCCCGTACATTGCATCCCGATGAAGATGAAACAAAAGAAGGCCTGCCGGGGGTAAGAGGTGGCAAGTATGAAGATATTCCGATTCATAGTGTAAGGCTTCCAGGATATGTCGCTCATCAGGAAGTACTTTTTGGAGGATATGGGGAAATACTTACGATCCGACATGATTCGCTTGATCGGAAGTCTTTTATGCCGGGAGTAATGCTTGCATGTCATAAAGTTATGAAAATTCCAGGGCTTGTTTATGGTCTTGAAAATTATTTAAAGTGAGGTGTTTGTAATGAACAAATTGCCCCATGTAGCTGTTTTAGGAGCAACAGGTGCTGTTGGTCAGGAATTTATACGTTTATTTGAAGAAAGAAATTTTTCATTTGCTTCACTCAAACTTTTGGCATCTGCCAAATCTGCCGGTAAAAAGTTAATGGTTTGTGGTGAGGAATATACTGTAGAAGAGGCAAAACCCGATTCTTTCAAGGATATTGACATTGCATTGTTTGCCGGCGGCAAAGTAAGTGAAGTATTAGCACCGGAAGCAGTAAGGCGCGGCGCTGTAGTAATAGATAATTCAAGTGCGTTCAGAATGGATCCCCAAGTGCCGCTGATTATCCCTGAAATTAATCCGGAAGATATAGAAAAGCATAGGGGAATTATTGCTAATCCCAATTGCTCTACAATTATCATGCTTATGGCGTTGAAGCCGATTTATGATTTATCTCCTATAAAGCGTGTTATTGTCAGCACCTATCAAGCCGTATCAGGAGCAGGGAAAGAAGGAATTGACGAACTTTACGGGGAAACAGAAGCCGTATCAAAAGGGACTGTATATGAACCGAAGATTCTTCCCTCTGTCAGCCTTCCTAAACACTACCCGATTGCCTATAACCTAATACCGCAGATTGATATATTTTTGGATAATGAATATACCAAAGAAGAAATGAAAATGGTCAATGAAACCCGTAAAATTCTTCATGATGAGGATATTGCAATTACGCCGACCGCAGTTCGAGTACCTGTTATAAGAAGCCATGCAGAATCAATTTATGTTGAGACTGCTGCTTCTCTTTCGACTAAACAGATTAAAGAGGCAATGAAATCATTTCCCGGTGTGGTTCTTGTAGATGATATAAAAAAACAAGTGTATCCTATGCCACTGGATACATCTAATAAGACCGATGTGGCGGTAGGAAGAATTAGAAAGGATCTATATAATAAAAGGGGAATCAATCTGTGGGTTTGCGGGGATCAGATCAGAAAAGGAGCTGCTTTAAACACCTTACAAATTGCAGAATATATGATTGCTCATGATATGTTTTAGTTGATAGGACAGCAGTTTATACAGAAAGAAGGGAAAATCATGGCAATAGCAAAGTTTGGACGAGTTATAACCGCAATGATTACTCCATTTAAAGAAAATGGAGATGTAAATTATGAAGGCGCATCTTCTTTATCTAAATATTTAGTTAATCATGGATCTGAGGGAATTCTTGTCGGTGGAACAACCGGTGAAGGTGCGACCATGTCCAGTGAAGAAAAACTAAAGCTGTATAAGATGATTGTTGATGCGGTTGGTAAAAATGGAACAGAAAAGAGAGTATCTGTTATAGGAAATGTAGGCACCATTGGGACGAAGGAAACAATCGAGTTTTTAAAAGAAGCAGAAAAAACAGGGATAGATGCGGCTCTGGTTATTGTTCCATTTTATGTTAAACCGACGCAGGAGGGGATGTATCAACATTTTAAAGCCATTGCGGAATCTACTGAACTGCCAATTATTCTATATAACGTACCGGGACGTGTCGGTGTTAGTATCCAACCGGAAACAATCAAACGGTTGACAGATGTTTGCCCCAATATAGTAGGCGTGAAGGATGCTGCCGGGAATTGGGATCAGGTAACAAAGGAAAAGATTCTGCTTCCAGATGATTTCATGATATACAGTGGAGATGATGCATTTACTTTGCCTGTTTTAGCAGCAGGCGGTGTAGGTGTTATTTCTGTGGCGAGCCATGTGATCGGAGAGGATCTTCTTTCTATGATTGACGCTTTTGAAAAAGGAAACTTGGTTGCCGCGCGGAGACTGCATTTGAAAATGTATCCGATTATGAAAGGAATGTTTTTTATTGCAAGCCCTATTCCCGTTAAGACTGCTGTTAATTTAATTGGACAACCGGGCGGAAATTTCCGGCTTCCCATGGTTGCCCCGACAAAAGAAGAAGAGTCACATGTGCGGACTCTATTAGAGAATTACGGATTTCTTCTATAAAAGGAATCATAAAACTTTACGCTACAATTGTATCTGATAAAAACGGTCTGTCATGTTGAGGTTTCCTATAACAGGCCGTTTTTTTATAAGTGCTTATATGGATATTTTGAAATCTTCCGGAATTACAGTGACAGTAGATTGGTGGGTATAATTGACCAGTCCGGGGGGACTGTTGGGAATCTTTTTGACATATTTTATACGAGTATAGTCAACATTAACCTTTCCGGATGATTTTCCTTTGCTGTAGAAGGCAGCCAGTGCAGCTGTTTTTGCAATTAATTCCTTAGGAATAACTTGTCCTTCCGTTATTAGAACAACATGGGATCCCGGAAGAGCTTGTGCATGAAACCACAAATCTTCTTTTCCTGCTTTGTGAAATGTCAAGTATTCATTTTGTACATTATTTTTTCCGAGGAGGACATGAAATCCATCTATAGTCAGTGAGATGAAAGAAGGTTCTTTTTCTTTCTTTCTCTGCCTGGAAGAGTGACGCTGAATAGTTGCTCCGGAATCTTTTAATTCATCCTTTAATTGAATAAGCTCATTTTTTGTTTTTATATTCTCAAGGAAATAAGAAATATTTTCCAGATAGCGGATTTTTGCAAAACATTCATTTAATTTATCCTGTCCGACTTGCAATCTTGTCTTCATTTTGGAATATTTTTTAAAATATAACTGACTATTTTGACTTACCGATAAAAGCGGATTGACAGGGATGCTCTCATCTGTCGGAGGTTCATTAAAAACATTGCTTACTGTTAATTCATGCATTCCGTTAAGTTTTTTATACGCATAAATGGAAAGCAGTGTTCCCCAAAGTTTATAGGTCTCCGTTTTTTTCGTTTCTTTCAATTCATCTTTTATTTTATTCATCTTTCTGGTCTCTTTTTTTAAGAGAGAGGATATCTTTTGGGACATCTGTGAAGTTTCAGCAGAGAGAATGCCGCCATCTTTTTGCAGTTCTTCACGAATCCATCTGTCAGCAGAAATTTTTCTGATGGGTTCTCCCGCAGAGAGCGTAATGGGCGTTGCCCAGGTTTTGTTATTTGGTTTCTTGTAAATATAAAGAGCTTTTGCACTTAAGATCTCTTGCGCTATATCGTAAATTGTATTTGCCAGGATAGTAGATTCTTCCTCATTTAGATGATTTAGTGGCAGATCAGCTTTAATTTTTGTTCGGGAAAATAATTCCTCTGCCAAAAAGCTGCTGAAGCCATTAAACGTATCAAAAATCCACTGCTGAACTGAAGAATCTTGCAATTGACCGAATTTCAATATTTGGAGGATTTCTTCTGCAGAAAAAAGAAGAAAGTTATTTCTGCTTGCATATGAATTACGGACATAGGGTTTTCCCGGTGCAAGGATTCGTTCCATCTTTTTCCCTCGAAGACAGGCATCAATAATTACATTATCTTCTGTTAAAATTAAATTGGGTGCAGAGGGAATTAATTCCATACAGAGGGATTTGGTAATAATCTTCCCACCTGCTTCTATACGATCGAAATTAAATTTTAAGAACCGATCAAAATCCGGTTGTTCAATGGATGAAAGCCTGGAGCCTTCCAGCTGTTTACGCAATGTCATGCAAAACGTTTGAGAGGGCATATATCCGGTGTCCTTTTTTAGGTTTTCGGTGATGTAGATTAAAGGGCGGTAAGTGTCAAAAATTAAGTGTATAGGTTTTTCGTATGAACGAAATAGTTCTATGTCAATAATCCGGTTATCTATTTGATGAATTTGGCGTACCTGTGCCGGTATGATTTTAGCTGCCAATTCTTTTCTGAATATGTAAAGAACTGCACTGTCAATTTGCATGAAATAACTCCTTTCTTGTTCTGAATCAGTATAGCATAATCCATTGGGGAGGATAGCCTGTTTTCTGTAGAAATATGCTCGACTCTGTTTAGTATAGATGTTAAAATAAAAAGCTAATGAATGATATGCAGGAGGGGATTATGCATTTTACGAAATGGCAGGCCTGTGGAAATGACTTTGTTTTTGTCAATGCAATGACAATGGATATCCGGCCAGTGGTAAAAAAATGTGTTTCTATTTGTAACAGAAATTTTGGTATAGGTGCCGATGGAATAATCTTTGTTCTTCCTTCGGAAAAGGCAACGCTTCAGATGAGAATTTTCAATAGTGATGGAAGTGAAGCAGAAATGTGCGGTAACGGTATTCGTGCTTTTGCCAAGTGGGCTCATGAGCTGGGGCTGGTATCAAAGCATCATTTTTCCGTAGAAACCGGTGCAGGGATTTTATTCCCTGAACTGCTTCCGGATGGAAAGGTTCGTGTCGACATGGGCGTGCCGCATTTAAACAGCAGTGAGATTCCTGTGACAGGATTTGGTGACGGTATGGTGGTGAACCGGAAACTTACAAATGACTTGCATACATACCGTATTACTTGTGTATCAATGGGGAATCCACATTGTGTTATTTTTACTGACAATATTGATCGAATTTCGCTTGAAGAAATCGGTTCCCGATTAGAAGCAGACGCTCATTTTCCGCGAAAAACAAATGTGGAGTTTGCGCAGCTCCTGAAAAAAAATTTACTGCGCATGCGTGTATGGGAACGTGGTACTGGTGTTACGATGGCTTGTGGTACAGGAACCTGCGCGACTGTTGTTGCTGCAATCCTGAATGGACTTGTAGAAAAAGAAGCAGAGGTTATTCTTGACGGAGGAAATCTTCATATTTCATGGGAGGGTGATAGTTCTGCGCATGTATTTATGACAGGACCGGCAGAAAAAGTATTTGAGGGTGAATATATAATTTAATTATTTGGAAAAGGGGCGTAAGTATGAAGAGCATGACCGGTTTCGGGCATGGTACGGCAACTGGTACTAAGGGAATGGTAACGGCTGAAATAAAAACTGTTAACAATCGATTTCTTGAGTTAAATATACGTACTGACCATTTTTCTGCAGCCGCGGAAGAAAGCATAAAATCTTTAATCAAAGAACAGGTACACCGAGGCAAGATATACGTTAATCTCACATTCACATCAGACGGAAGCAGAAAACATTCATGTTTCTTTAGATGAAGACCTTTTATCTGCTTATTTGGATGTATTTCACATGCTGAGGCATAAAGATGAGATCAGGTGCCGGAAACCTTCAGTTTCCGATCTTTTATTGTTGCCGACTCCTTTTCTTCATGTAGCAATAGAATCCATTACTGATGAAGAATTGATTTCTCTTGCCCGCAAGGCTGTATCTGCCGCACTAGCTGGAGTGAATGAAATGAGGCGTCGGGAAGGAGAAATTTAGCGGCTGATTTAAATAAAAGAATTGATCTATTGAGGGAAAAACTTCTGTATCTGAAAAGTAAACAAAATATCATTGTAGAGGATTACGAAAAAAGGCTTCGCAGCCGCATGATCAAATTATTGGAAGACAGTGGGAGTGCTTGGGATGAGACACGTTTATTGCAAGAGGTCGCTGTTTACTCTGAAAAAACGGATTATACAGAAGAACTTACCCGGTTTGAGAGTCATTTAAATCAGTTCGCTGCTGCCTTAAACAGTATGGAACCTATAGGACGGAAGCTTGATTTTCTGCTCCAGGAAATTAACCGGGAAATCAATACAACCGCCTCAAAAGCCAATGACATCAGTGTGATTGACTGTGTTATAATAATCAAAACAGAATTGGAGAAAATCAGGGAACAGGTTCAAAATATCGAATAAGGAGATAATAATGGGAGTTCAGCTTATTAACATAGGCTTTGGAAACATGGCGGCGGCAACCAGAGTTATTGCAATTATCAGTCCAGAATCGGCACCGGTCAAACGAATGATTCAAGATTGCCGAGACAAAGGCGAGCTGATTGATGCTACTTACGGGAGAAAAACACGGGCAGTTTTGATTATGGACAGTGGGCAAACTATTCTTTCCGCTGTTCAGCCTGAAACAATTTCTCACCGTTTAATGAATAAGGAAACGGCAATTATGGAAGCGGCTGATGAGGGGTAAAGGTATATGGGGAAAAAGGATGAGGGAATTCTGCTTGTCGTTTCCGGTCCGTCGGGAGCAGGGAAAGGCACTATTTGCAATGAAATCAGAAATATTTATCCTGAATTGAATTATTCCATTTCTATGACAACCAGAACGGCAAGAGTGGGGGAAGAAGAGGGGGTCAGCTACTTTTTCAGATCAAAGGAAGAGTTTGAAAGACTGATAAAAAGAAGAGGCCTTTTTGGAGTATGCATGTGTATACGGCAATTATTACGGAACACCAAAGAAAAGTGTTCTTGATCTAATTGAAAGAGGAAAATCAGTTTTGCTTGAAATTGATATCCAAGGTGCTATGCAGGTTAAGGAAAGATATCCTAAAGGTGTTTTTATTTATATAGTTCCACCATCCTTAAGGACGCTTTCAGCGCGTTTACACGGCAGAGGGACAGATTCGGAAGATACCATCCAAAAGCGTTTGGCTCAAATCACCGGTGAATTATCTATGGCGCATAAATATGATTACATAGTCGTAAATGATGTACTGAAGGATGCAGTTCATAAAACCTGCGCAATTATAGAGGCAGAAAGATGTAAACTATCCAGGAATCAGAATCAGATAGAAACAATTTTTCAGCAGTATATAAATAAGGAGGTTCCTTTAAAATGATGTGTTATCCAGCAATTGATGCTCTTGTGAAAAAGTTGATACAAAATATACCCTTGTCACATTGGCTGCCCTGAGAGCGAGAGAATTAACGGATGGAGCTCCGGCATTACTTGATGATAAAGGGAAAAAAACGGTGACTGTGGCGCTTGAAGAGATATATCACGATAAGATTTCTTATTATGAAAATAAAAAATAAATTTACGGTGTAATTACTTGTTTCTTACTCACCTTACTGAAAGGATTTTTATGATGTTTATAAATAAGCATATTGTCGTAGGAGTTTGCGGCGGTATTGCGGCGTATAAAGCGGCCGGACTTGTAAGCCAGCTTAGGCAGCGCGGTGCAGATGTACATTGCATTATGACTGAACATGCAGCAAAATTGGTTACACCTATTACATTCGGAGAACTTTCAGGTAATGATGTTACTGTCGATATGTTTGCCAATATCAACAAATGGGATGTAGAGCATATTTCGCTTGCCCAATTAGCGGATGTTTTTGTTATTGCTCCTGCAACAGCTGATATCATTGGGAAAATAGCCAATGGAATTGCTGATGATATGCTTTCGACAACAATTATGGCGACAACTGCAAAGGTTATTTTTGTTCCGTCCATGAATACAAACATGTATGAGAATCCTATTGTCCAAGAGAATATTAAAAAGTTGCGCAAACTTGGCTATATATTTGTAGAACCTGAAAGCGGACACTTGGCATGTAATGCTTCCGGTAAAGGCCGGTTCCCTTCGCTGGAAAAAATTATTTTCCGGATTGAACGGATTTTATCGGGAAGGCAGTTGTTAAAGGGGAAGCGTGTAGTCATAAGCGCGGGTGGGACAAAAGAGAATATTGATCCGGTACGTTATATAGGAAATCGTTCCAGCGGACGGATGGGTTATGCTATCGCCAGGGCCGCTGCAATAGAAGCAGCTGACGTGGTTCTGGTAAGTTGTACGGAAGCACTGCCCGCGCCGGAAGATGTTAGAATGATTTATGTTCGGGATGCCCGTGAATTGGATAAGGCAATGAAGAGTCTCTATGAAGAAAGTGATATAGTCATTATGGCAGCGGCAGTTTCAGATTACAGACCGATTGTTGCGGCGAATCAAAAAATTAAAAAAGAAGAAAATGATGATCTTATGATTCACCTGTCGCTTAATCCGGATATTCTTTTTGATCTGGGGCAAAAAAAGACTCACCAGTTCCTTGTTGGTTTTGCAGCAGAAACGAATGATGTTATTGCCCATGGTCGAAACAAGGTGGAAAGAAAGAATTTAGATATGCTTATTGCCAATGATGTGGCAATGCCCGGCGCAGGATTTAATGTAACGACTAATATTGCCGCCATATTATATAAAGATGGTACATTACAGCAATACCCTAAAATGGCAAAAGAAGAATTAGGAAAAATCATCATAGAGAAAATTGCGGAAAAATGTAATTTATTATTTAATAAGAGAAGACATCCTGTTCTTGAACTGCGTAAATCGTAGGAGATACCTTTGTTGTAAACTCTATTGATTAATTTCAATGATATGATATAATAAATTTCATAATACTCATCGAGAGCAGCGGAGGGATTTGGCCCCATGATGCTGCAGCAACCATTCTATATAGGGAAAAGGTGCTAATTCCATCAGCATTTGCTGGCAGATGAGAGGAAGTCCTCCCTGCGCGGAGGAATTTTTATTTTACATAATCGGAGGATAAAAATATGCCGAAAAAAGTTTTATTTACGTCAGAATCTGTTACAGAAGGGCATCCGGATAAAATAGCTGATCAGATTTCAGACGCCATATTGGATTCTATTCTTGAGCAGGATCCCAATGGGCGTGTTGCTTGTGAAACCATTGTCACAACCGGGCAGGTGCATGTGTTTGGCGAAATAACAACTGATGCCAAAGTGGATATTCCACGGGTGATTCGCAAAACGATTGGGGACATCGGGTATACTGATGCAAGTTATGGATTTGACAGTGAAACCTGTGCGATTCTGATTTCTCTGGATGAACAGTCTCCTGATATCGCAATGGGGGTGGATCGTTCTCTGGAATCAAAGGAAGCTAAAGCGGATTTTTATGATATCGGAGCCGGCGATCAGGGAATGATGTTCGGTTATGCATGCAATGAAACTCCTGAATTTTTACCTCTTCCTATTGCATTTGCACACAGACTTTCACGCCGTTTGGCAGAAGTCAGGAAAAATGGACAACTCGCATATCTCAGACCAGACGGGAAAACACAAGTAACCGTAGAATATATTGATGGGAAACCGGTGCGTATTGATACGATTGTTATTTCAACGCAACATGCGCCGGATATTACACAGAAAGCAATCAGAGAAGATATGATTGAGCATGTGATAAAAGCCGTCTTACCGGCCCAATTTATTGATGAAAATACAAAATACCTGATTAATCCGACAGGCCGCTTTGTTATTGGTGGGCCGCAGGGAGATGCGGGACTCACTGGACGGAAAATTATTGTTGATACTTACGGCGGAATGGCTCGCCATGGCGGCGGTGCCTTCTCCGGAAAAGATCCGACAAAAGTGGATCGCTCAGCAGCATATGCTGCGCGTTATGTGGCAAAGAATATCGTGGCAGCAGGTCTTGCGGATAAATGTGAAATTCAATTGGCTTATGCAATTGGTGTAGCACGTCCGGTATCTATTTTAGTCGATACATTCGGAACAGGGAAAATTGATGAAGAACAAATCGTAAATCTGGTTGAGGAAAATTTTGAACTTCGACCTGCCGGTATCATTGATATGCTTAATCTACGTCATCCGATTTATAGACAGACTGCAGCATATGGACATTTTGGAAGAGATGATATAGATTTACCGTGGGAGCATACAGACAAGGCGGAATCATTGAAAAGACAAGTTGGGATATAATTTTTGAGAAACTTCTTTGTGGTGACAGAATCGTTTTTTATCCAAAGAAGTTTTTTATTGTCGTGAAAAATATCCTGCCGCATTAAAATAAATAATGAATAAGGATAGCATTTTATGATAATATATAGATATCGTTTTATATCGATATAAAAGAGCTTCTTTAGGAGTCACGAAATAAGGAAAATGATCTATGACTGGTACAATTGCGGAGATATTAATTAATCGGCCCTCGAAACATTTAAATAAAACATTTTCTTATAAAATCCCGGATCATCTCAGTTATGTGGGTTCCGGCTGGCGGTGCATAGTACCGTTTGCCGGCAAGCAGGAAGAAGGAATTATTCTATCATGTCATGAAGAGGAATTCTCTCATATTTCTTACAAGTTGCTGGAAATTTATGATGCCATTGATTCAGTACCTTGGTTTACGGATGCAATGATTAAAACAGCAAAATGGATTTCACAATATTATATGTACATTGATAGATGCTCTTCGTCTTTTTTTTATTGATAAAAAAGGAATACGAACAGAGGTCTTATATGAGATTAATTGGAAGGAAATTCCGGAATGTGAGGATATATGGGGATTGATCGATATCTCTGTTGAAATCATTTCGAAAGAAGACGCGGTTTTAGTTTTGGGTAAAACTCGTTGTAACCGATATCTTGCGAAAGGATTTATAAAAAGAAACAGAATTATTGCAAAAAGTCTATAAAGAACCATTGGAAGAATGGTTAGCCATTAATAACAAATCGGAATCGGAGTCCATGAAAAGAGGGGGAAGACAAAAAGCCTTATGGTCGCATCTGTGTCAAATCGGGCAGGATTCGATTTCAAACCTGATATCAGCGGGCTTTTCACGGGATGTTATTCGACGCTTTTGCAGGAATGGCAATGGACATCTATTTTATCGAGGGAAGAAAACGTTTTCGCTTGTGGAAAACACAAGGAGCGACAACCCACGCAAACTAACGGCGGAACAAAAATATGCGGTAGAATATATAATCGGTGCTGTTAATGAGGAAAGATACAAGGGTATACTCCTTTATGGTGTAACAGGAAGTGGGAAGACGGAAGTTTATCTCCGCGCGGCTGAGAGTGCGATTGCAGCAGGGGGAACAGTGCTGCTCGAAGTACCTGAGATTGCTTTGACGAACCAGATGGTTTCTTATTTTGCCGATTACTTTGGCGATAAAGTGGTTTTTATGCACAGTAATTTAAGTAAAGGTGAGCGGTATAATAATCGTCAAAGAATTGCAAATGAAGAAAGTTCTATTATTATTGGTTCCCGTTCTGCCCTTTTCATGCCGTTTAAGAATCTGAAACTTATTATTGTTGATGAGGAATATGATTCATCTTATAAACAAACGGAGACTCCCCGCTATAATGGCAGAGATGTGGCGAAGGTAATGGCTGTTATTTATAATTGCCCTATTGTTCTTGGGGCGGCTACGCCTTCTGTTACTACTTTTTTTGCGGCTAAAAATAAGAAGATTGAATTGCTGGAAATGCGGCAACGTGTTCATAGAACACCACTGCCTCAAATATATGTTTATGATATGCGGAGCGAAGCAGATATAGGGCATGCGACCAACTTATCAAGACCGATGATTGATCTTTTGAGAGATACGGTTCAAAAGAATCATAAGGCGATTCTGCTGCTGAATCGAAGAGGCTTTGCACCGACTTTGATGTGTAAACATTGCGGATATGTATTCAAATGCACCCATTGTGATGTTCCGCTTGTCTATCATAAAGATAAACATCGATTGAACTGCCATTATTGTGAGAGTACATTTCCTTTGCCCAGGCAGTGTCCTGTGTGCAGTTCTCAAGATATATTATATTTAGGATGGGGAACACAGCGGATTGAAGAGGATTTGAAAAAATTACTTCCGGAAGCGAAATGTTGCCGCTTTGATGTAGATAGTACTGCCAGGAAGTATAGCGCTGCAAAAATATTATCCAATTTTCGAGATGGAAAATTTGACATCTTATTTGGCACACAGATGGTAGCCAAGGGACATGATATACCGGGCGTGCAGTCTGTAGGGATCCTTTCTGTGGATAGCACCTTGAATATGCCTACTTATCTTGCAGCAGAACAGACTTTTAATCTGATTACACAATGTGCGGGGCGGGCAGGCAGGAATTTGGAACAGGGACGAGTCATTCTTCAAACATATAATACAGAACACTATGTTATATTAACTGCTGCAAAACAGGACTATGATGCTTTTTATCAGCAGGAATTGGAATATCGAAGAACTCTCCATTATCCGCCGTTTACCAGGCTGATGAAAATCACCTGTTTTAATAAAAAAGAGAGCATCGCCAGAAATCATGCAGAAAAGATTTATCGTTATATTCGGGAAATGCTGCCTAGCATACCGGATTATATTTCTGTAACACCGCCTTATGATGAACCTGTCAAAAAGGTAAGAAATATATATAATGTTTCCTTGCTTATAAAAGGAAAAACACTAAGGCGTTTGAAGCTTTCCATGCAGAATTCTAAGATATTTCAGGAAAATGATATAATTATAGATGTAGATCCCCTATAATATTTTAGTGAAAGTGAAGGGAAATGAATTGAGTAAAATAATTACTGCAGGCGATCCGATTTTGAAGTCTGTTGCAATGCCTATTACCGCATTTGATAAGAAACTGAAGTTCTTAGTTAATGAAATGAAAAAGACAATGTATGAATCTAACGGAGTAGGATTGGCAGCACCGCAAATTGCTGTTTCAAAACGTGTTTTTGTTGCTGATGATGGAGAATCCGGATTTGAAGCTTATATTAATCCGAGATGGACTCCTGACGGAGATGAGAAAGTAATTGATACGGAAGGTTGTTTGTCTGTTCCAAATTGGTATGGAGAAGTAGAACGTTATGCTAATGTGACTGTAAAATATCAGGATATTCACGGGAAAAGAAAGCAAAAGAAAGCAACGGGACTTCTGGCACGTTGTATACAACATGAAACAGATCATCTGAATGGGATTCTTTTTATCGAAAAGGCAAACTCGTTGCATAAAGGAGCGTCTGATGAGTAATCCATATCGGATTATATTTATGGGAACACCTGATTTTGCGGCTGTGCAATTAAAAACACTGTGTGAAAATGGATATAGACCTATTGCTGTTTATACTCAGCCTGACAAAATAAATGGAAGAGGAAATAGGATAACTTTTTCTGATGTAAAAAAATTAGCAATGGAAGAGAATATCCCGGTATACCAACCGACGACTTTTAAAAGTGAAGATACTATTTGGGAATTGGCTGCATTAAAGCCAGATCTTATTATTGTAGTGGCTTATGGAAAAATTCTTCCGGTCGCAGTTATAGATGCCGCCGTTTATGGAGCGATTAATATTCACGCCTCTCTTTTGCCGGAGTATAGAGGCTCTGCCCCTATACAAAGGGCTATTATAGACCGTAAAAGTGAGACTGGTATCAGTATCATGAAACTTGATGCCGGGATGGATACAGGCGATATCATTCGTATGGCTCCATTGAAAATCCTGCCGCATATGACAGCGGGTGAATTATTTGAATCACTTTCCGTGTTGGGGGCGAAAGAGCTTCTCTATGTCTTGAAGAATCTACCTGAAAGTATGGCTGGTGCGAAACCGCAAGATCATGCTAAAGCAACTTATGCGGAAAAAGTTACAAAAGAGATGGGGCATATTGATTGGGAGCAAGAGGCATCGGTTATTGATGCCCTTATTCGAGGAATGTATCCTTCCCCGGGGACATACACCTATTTTCATGGCAAACGGATAAAAATCCATGCTGCTTTTTATGAGAACAGCGATACCGCTGCGATCCCCAAGGGAACTGTTGTTTCTTTAAAAGATGGGAATATAGGTGTTGCTGCGACGCATGGAATCATATACTTAACAATGGTTCAACCGGAGAATCATAAGCGAATGAAAACGATTGATTTTATCAATGGATATCAGGTAAAAACCAATGATTGCTTCGAGTACTGAAAAAATAAAATCAGCGAGAACATTGGCATTTGAGGCACTTTATGAAATCTTTGAAAAAAATGCTTACGCTAATTTAACGATTCAGAGTATTTTGCGGTGGTGCCCTTTAAAAAAGGAAGAACGACATTTATTGACGGAACTTATTTATGGGGTTTGTCGTAAATATAATTATTGCCTTTGGCTGATCAGTTTGATAAGTGACCGGCCGATGTTTAAAATTCATCCTGCAGTACGTATTCTTTTAGCCCTTGGGATATATCAGATTGTCTTTTTAGATCGTATCCCTGAGTCTGCAGCTGTCAACGAAACAGTAAAAATTGCAAAAAAAGTAACTCATATCGGAAATGTAAAATTTATTAATGGAGTTCTCCGAAATTTTCTTCGCCGAAGGGAATCACTTACGTTGCCGGATAGAACTTCCAACCGTGTCTTTTATGAATCTTTAATCTATAACCAACCTGAATGGCTGATTCGATTTTTTGAAAAAGAATACGGTATGGGACAATCTGAAAAGATTCTGAAAGCCTTTAATACTATTTCGGACACATGCATTAGAGTAAATACGCTTAAAATAGAAACGGATGATATCAAAAAACAGTTAAAATTAAGAAATATAAGTGTAGGAGATATTTCTTATATGCCGGAAGCACTGGCAATAAAAGCGGGGACGGATATTCTGTTTTCAGAGTTTCTGCAGACAGGACTTATATATATACAGACGGCATCTTCCATGATTCCTGCCAAAGTACTTGGACCGGATGCAGAAGACCATGTTCTTGATATGTGTGCGGCGCCAGGAAGCAAAACAACGCATATAGCAGCGTTGATGGGAAATAGAGGCAGTATTGACGCTTGGGATGTTTATCCGCATAAAGTCAAATTGATAAAAGACAATGCAAAACGTTTGGGAATATCTATTATCCATACAGAGGTAAGAGATTCCGTCAAACCGTTACCATTCCTGTATGAAACTTATGATAAGGTCCTTTTAGATGCACCTTGTTCAGGATTAGGGGTCTTAGGACATAAGGTGGAACTTCGGTGGAGAAGAAAGGAAAGTGACTTATCCGTATTTCCACCATTACAAAAACAATTAATTGAGCAGGCGGCTAAATATACAAAAACAGGCGGCGTATTGGTTTATAGTACTTGCACACTTAATCCTGATGAGAACGAACATATTATTAATGAGTTTCTTTCTTTACATTCGGAGTTTACGCCGGAAGAATTTAACTTTCCCGTTTTGGGAAAATCTTTAAATGGGATGATGACCCTTTATCCTGATTTAGTCAGAAGTGATGGTTTTTTTGTGGCAAAATTAAGAAAGGTATCTCATGAAGCGTAATATATGGGGACTAAATTTGCAGGAGCTAGAAACATGGGTTGTGGGAAACGGGTTTCCCCGTTTCAGAGCAAAGCAATTACGAGATTACCTATACAAAAGGCATATATTCCATTTTGATGAAATGACTCAGTTTTCGCAGAAAATGCGAGACTGGTTAAAAGAGAACGGACAGATTGATAAGCCGGTCATTATAAGCCGGGCGCAATCCGATGATGAAAAGACTATAAAATTACTTCTTAAATTAAAAGATGGCTCCTTGGTTGAGACCGTTTGTATGTGTCACCATTATGGAAATTCTATTTGCGTCTCCACCCAGGTCGGCTGTGCAATGGGATGTATATTTTGCGCTTCCACAAGAAAAGGGTTGGAAAGAAATTTAACGGCAGGAGAAATTCTTGCACAGATGTATGCATTTAAAGAACTTTACGATATACCGTTCCATTCCATCGTTCTGATGGGAGCAGGGGAACCACTTACTAATTATGAAGAGGTTTTGCATTTTATCCATCTTGCGAATGATCCTGAACTATTGAATATCAGTTATCGTAATATAACTATTTCTACATGCGGGATCGTACCTCAAATTTATCGATTAACTGATGAAAATATCCCTATTACCCTTGCTATTTCTTTGCATGCGCCGAATGATCGGATTCGTAATGTTTTGGTTCCTATAAGTAAAAATTTTAGAATTAAAGATGTAGTGAGTGCGGCAGAATATTACTTTAAGAAAACAAAGAGAAGGGTCACTTTTGAATATATTCTTATCAAGGATATGAATGCAAGTGTGGAAAACGCAAAAGAACTTTGCCGCTTAATAGGTAAAATGCCGTGCCATATTAATTTAATCCCTATCAACGGTACAGAGCATATTAAATTGTATCCGCCAGAATGGAAAGAAATCAAACGATTTCAGGATATTTTGCTGAAAAAAGGAAAGGAAACGACTGTGCGCAAACAAATGGGGGATGAAATACAAGCGGCTTGCGGACAGTTAAAACGGAGATATTTAAACAGTGTCACTTAGTATCCTTAAAGGCTTTTGTTGACTGTGTTTTTTCAACATGCTACTATGAATTGTAAATAGCATTTATTGTATTTGAGTTATAGAAAGAATCTGGCATCTATGTTTATTGCATACGGCGATTCCCGTGTCGGACTGATTCGCAAAGTAAATGAAGACAGTATTTCGGATTGTTCCGGTCCCGTTTTTATCTTAGCGGATGGCATGGGAGGTTACGTAGGTGGTCAAGTGGCCAGTAGGCTTGCTGTTGAAAGTGGAACCGGCTTCTTGAAGAATGTACCTTTGGAAAAAATTTCAGAAGGACTCTTGAAGGAGTCTATTTTGCATGCAAATCAAGTTGTTCTGACCGAAAAAATGAAGAAACCTGAACTTGATGGTATGGGAACAACCATGATTACAGTAGGTATCAATGATAATGTGCTGAGTTGGGCACATGTCGGAGATAGCCGATTATATATTTATCATAAAGAAATTCTCCAGCAAGTGACAACAGACCATTCTTTTGTTATGGAACTTCTAAGAAAAGGCAAGATTACCGAGGATGAAATGCATGAACATCCACGGAAGAATGAAATTACCCGTGCTGTGGGAATCAAGAAGGCATTAGAAGTGGATACAGGTACAATCCGGTTAAAAAATAATACATTAATACTGCTTTGTACTGACGGATTGACAGGGATGGTGGATGATACACATATCGCAAAAATTCTGTCGGAATATAGAAATTTTACCAAAGAAGATTTAATGAATTGCGGAGAACATTTATTCAATGCCGCTTATAATGCAGGTGCGGCAGATAATGTATCTCTTATATTAATTGACTACTGGGGTAGAAAAGGCGGAGAAGGCTAATGGTTGGTAAAACACTTGACAATCGCTATAAATTGGAAAAGAAAATAGGCTCGGGGGGCATGGCAGATGTCTATATGGCTACCGATTTATTACTTGATAGGGTAGTTGCTGTAAAAGTGCTTCATAGCAGTTTTGCAGAAGACAATGATTTCATTGTACGTTTTCGACATGAAGCGCAGTCTGCAGGGAAACTTACACATCCTAATATTGTGGGGATATATGATGTTGGGGATGATCAGGGAGTACATTATATTGTTATGGAGTATGTCGAAGGGGTGACCCTTAAACAATATATTCAAGATCACAGCAGTATATCTGTCGATATGGCTGTACGTATTGCTGTTGAAATCGGCAGCGCACTTGAAGCAGCCCATGAGAATGGTATTGTTCATTGCGACATTAAGCCGCATAACATTCTTCTGACTGAAACCGGTAAGGTGAAAGTGACTGACTTTGGCATCGCACGAGCAATCAATTCTGCAACAGTAATTGATAAAAAATCTATTTTGGGATCTGTTCATTATTTATCACCAGAACAAGCGGCTGGGGATAAAGTTACAGAGAAAACAGATATTTATTCTTTAGGTGTTGTGCTCTATGAAATGCTTACACACCATTTACCGTTTGAAGGTGAAACAGCAGTCAGTATTGCACTGCAGCATATGCGCGGAGAAGTACCACGGCCAACTAAATTTAATCCTGCCATTACGCCCATGCTGGAAGAATGCGTTTTGACCGCGTTGCAGAAAGATCCTGATAAGAGATACAATTCTGTTTCTGATTTTATTTCTGAGTTAAAAATGGCGCAGGGATTTACTACGTCCATTTATAAACCTGCACAGCCCGAGTTTGCTGCGATGACGAAACCAATTGCACAAAAAACAGAAATTGCACGAACAGAGACGGAAGGCAAGCTTTCTCATCTGATTACAAATTTCCCTCAAAAGTATATTTGGATCGCCATGGTGCTTTTATTTATTTCCTGTTTTTTTGTGGGCATTTTTTAGCTTTGGAAATTTTTGGAGTACCTCAAATGTAACAGTACCCATGCTTGTCGGAGAGCCTGTGGAAGTGGCACAAAAGACACTGAAGGAAATGAATCTTAAGTTTTCCATTGATGAAATTGCCAGTGATGATATTCCGGCCGGACAGGTAATATCCCAAACACCGGTTGGCGGAGCAAGTGTAAAAGAACAGAGGATCATTCATCTGACAGTCAGCAAAGGTGGAGCTGTTATTTTGGTTCCCGATTTAAAAGGGCTTACTTTAGATCAGGCAAAAGAACGGTTAGAAAAATTGGATCTTGCTTTAGGGGCTGTTGAAAATGGTAGTGACCAATCCCAGCCGGCCGAAATCATTATCTCTCAGAGCCCGCAGTCTTTCTCGAAAGTAGCAAAAGGAACACTTGTCAATATTGTTATTAACTTGCGCCAACCGGTAAATGTTCCTAATTTGGTAGGTATGACATTGGCAGATGCAAAAAATGCATTGGATTCCGTACATCTTACATTAGGAACTATTTCATCTTCTGACGGGGTTGCTGCAGATGATTCTGCTGTTGTTTTGGCGCAGAATCCCACCGGTGGCGTATCTACGAATGAATCTTCCGTAAATCTTACTATCGGGAAAAAAGAAAAAACGCAGAAAAAAACAGGGAGCGTTAATATTACTATTCCTAAAAACGGCAATTCACGCCATGTGGTTATCTATATAATTGATGATAATGGTAAATCAGTCTCCTATGATCAGCAGGTTAAACCGGGAAGTACAGTTAATCAATCTGTATCAGGGATAGGGAATGTTAAGGTTCAGGTACTTATTGATGGAAATATAGTCCAAGATCGGGAGCTATAAATTTATGGAAGGGACTGTCCTGAAAGATCAAAACGGATATTTTACCATATTGGGAAATAATCAGGTACTGACTCGCTGCCGTTCACGCGGAGCGTTGAAGAAAAAGACCGATGTATTAGTGGGCGATCATGTAGAATATGAAACCAATAAAGGGTTCGAGGGAATCATTACAAAAGTTTATAAACGAAAGAATCAATTATATCGGCCGCCGGTTTCAAATGTAGATGAACTCGTACTGGTGTCATCCATTTGTACACCGGATCTTAATCGCGGTCTTCTTGATAAAATGATATTACTTGCGGAAAATGCGAATATGTCTCCTGTGATTTGCATCAATAAGTGCGATTTGGATGAAGTTTCTGCCAAAAGAGTATGTGAAGAATATGAAAAAGCGGGATATCCCTGTGTTTATACATCTACATATACTCAAGATGGCCTTGACGATTTAAAAAAACTTTTGCGAGGTCGTATCATCGTATTTTCCGGACCGTCTGGAGTTGGAAAGTCCAGTATTCTAAATTATTTTTTAGGGCAGTCATACTTTACCTCCGGTGCGGTCAGCGCTTATACAGGAAAGGGGCGGGCAACAACCCGGCATGCAGAATTAGTGCCATTTAAGACGGGAGTATTTCTTATGGACACCCCAGGGTATACGCTTCTAGATATAGATTTACTGGATATTGATGAATTAGGTTTTTTATTTAAAGACTTTCGTCCTTACTTAGGGAAATGTTATTTTAATAATTGCCGGCACATTTCCGAGCCGAAGTGTGCTATCCGGAAGGCTATAGAAGACGGGGTTGTTCAAAAAAAAGAAGATATGAGTCCTATTTACAAATATTTCAGAAATTGAAGTATTCCAAAAAGTATTGATTTGATTTTGCCAGGAGAAAAAATTATGAAGATTGCTCCCTCGGTCCTCGCCGCAGATTTTTCCAATTTAGAATGTGAGTTGAAAGATATTGAAACGGGTGGTGCTGATTTAGTTCATCTTGATGTCATGGACGGTACCTTTGTACCCAATATTTCTTTTGGTCCACCGGTCATTCAGTCACTTAGAAAAGTCACGTTGCTGCCATTTGATGTTCATTTAATGACATATCATCCTGAATATTATTTTGATTCACTTGGAAAAATTGGTGTTGATATGATTTCCTTTCATCAGGAGGCGGTGATTCATGTGGATCGTACTATTCACGATATAAAGTTTCGTGGAATTAAAGCGGGTATTGCGCTTAATCCTGGCACATCACTGTCTGCTTTGGAACTTGTATTGCCTCTTTTAGATTTTGTACTTATTATGTCCGTTAATCCGGGATTCGGCGGTCAGAAGTTCATTTCCTATACTTTAGATAAAATAAAAGTATTAAAAAAGATGATGAAGAATTTAAATCTTCAAATTCCCATCGAAGTGGATGGAGGAGTTTCTTCTGCTAATGCTGTTTTGCTTAAAGACGCAGGCGCAGATATTCTTGTAGCCGGTTCCTCCGTGTTTGGCGCGGCTGATAGAAAAAAAGCGATTGATGTACTGCGTTCATAGGGTTTTCTTTCCGTATTTTATCCGCATAGTCTGTTTTTATAGGCTGTGCGCTTTTTGTTCTCATTGATTTTGTTGTAAAATAAACATATGATGCAAAGATTTGATATCTAAATTTGTTCAAATATTCAAGATATCCGGAGAGAAAATTGATTAAAATTAATACAATTCAACATTATTTAAGCATGTCAGGAATTCGTATAACTGTTTCTGATGTTTCTTCTGCTGCTGCAAAGGTACAGGAGTTACATCATCTGCCTGCTTTAACAGCAGTGATTATGGGGAAAATTCTGGCCGGTACATCTGTACTTGCGACGGATTTTAAGAATCATGAAGGAATCAGTATTCTTTGGCAAACAAATTCTATTTTGGGATCTATTCATGCTGATGCCTATGAAGGGTATTTTATACGTGGTTATGTGGACACTGCTGATGATAATCTTCCGGTGACATCACATAATGAAAAGCTCCTCATCAGTGATAAAGCACAACTTACCGTTACAAGATATTCCTTAGTACGGACTCCTTATAGTAGCCGTATAAATTTATCTTTTGGTAATATTTCTGAATGCCTTGGACAATATTTAAAACAGTCTGACCAAATAAAATCTTTCATTTTTGTTACAGCAGCTGTATCACCGGAGAAAAAAATAACGCGTGCCGCCGGTATTTTTGCCCAGCTGCTGCCGGAAGGGAATAAGAAAAAATTCACTCAATACTTCAGAAATAGAAACCATTTATTTTCCAAGGAAGGATTATTCCAGGGGCACGAATTGGAAACACTTATAAAAGAAGGCGGGTTTTCAATAATTAAAGAGGCACCGGTCGCATTTTGCTGTACGTGTTCGGAAGAACGGATAAAAACGGCGCTTGTGGCATTGCCGAAATCTGAAAGAGTTTCTTTGCTGAAAGACGAATATATTGAAATTTCATGTCATTATTGTGGTAAGATCCGAAAAATATCAAGAGAGACGCTTCAACATTGGTTTCAGAAGGAAGGAAGTATAACGCAATGAATAAACTGGCATTTATTGGTGGTACCGGCGTGTATGATGCCGGGATATTATCCGATATTCGTTCTGAAATAATAAATACCCCTTTTGGACAAGCGGCTTGTCAAATTGGGTATTTTAAGGGGAAAGAAATCGTATTTTTAGCCCGGCATGGTACAGAGCATACTATTCCTCCGCATAAAATAAATTATCGTGCAAATATTTACGCGTTAAAAATGTTAGAAGTTTCTTCCATAGTTTCAACTACTGCGGTAGGCTCTTTAAACACGGAATATAAACCGGGCGAACTTGTACTGATTGATCAGTTCTTAGATATGACGAAATCAAGGAATGGAACTTTCTTTGATGGAGAATTCCGTGGTGTTGCTCATATTGATATGACAAATCCTTACTGTCAAACCTTAAGGAATGTGATTATTCAAGCTGGAATGAAAAATGAAATTGCTATCCATCCTAATGGTACATATATATGTACGGAAGGACCACGATTTGAGACTCCGGCGGAAATAAAGACATTTAGGCTTTGGGGAGCAGATGTGGTAGGAATGACCAATGTACCGGAGTGCCAATTGGCAAGAGAAGCGGAAATGTGCTATGCGACTATTTCAATGGTTACCAATTTTGCGGCGGGAATTTCACCGACGATACTTACTCATAAAGAGGTCGTTGAGTGCATGGATCGGAATATCGAAAGCTTTCGTAAAATTACGATGATGATTTGCGAATCTTTTGATACAACGCTTGATTGTGAGTGCCGTCATGCAGGTAAGGATTTCGGGGGATTCTGCTTATGATAATACATTCCTTGGAATGGAAAGATAATAAACTGTATTTGCTTGATCAAACACGTTTGCCTGGAACATATGTATATCTGGAATATAGTGATTACCTAAAGGTGGCTGATGCCATAAAAAATCTTGTCGTAAGGGGAGCTCCCGCTATTGGTATAGCCGCTGCTTATGGAATGCTGCTGGCTTATCAGAATTTATCAAGAGATTGTCAAGATATCGCCACAATTGAAAAGCGATTTTTATATGCTGCCGACACAATGAAAATGGCGAGACCTACAGCAGTTAACCTATTTTGGGCAGTTGATGAAATGATTAAAGTTTTTAAAAACACAAAACTGGAAAATATTTATGGAGCGCTGCTAAGAAAAGCAAATGAAATAGAAAGGCAGGATAAAGAAATATGCAGCCGAATTGCTGATCAGGGCGCAGATATTTTTAAGGGTAAAAAGCATTTGAAAATACTGACGCATTGTAATGCTGGAGCATTGGCGACCGCAGGAATCGGAACTGCTTTGGGTGTAATCACACGTCTGCATCAGCATGGTCAACTATCTTGTGTCTATGTTGATGAAACAAGACCACTGCTCCAAGGGGCAAGGCTGACAGCAGCCGAGTTGGTAAGCAGTCAGATTCCTGTCCGCCTTATATCAGATAGTATGGCAGCAGATGTAATGAAACGAAAAAAAATTGATGCTGTAATCGTAGGGGCAGATCGAATTGCAGGTAATGGAGATACGGCTAATAAAATAGGGACATATGGAATTGCTGTACTATGTAAATATCATCAGATTCCATTTTATGTAGCAGCGCCATTTTCTACATTTGATTTTTCCATTTCTTCCGGTAAGGATATACCAATTGAAGAAAGAAATCCTGATGAAGTTCGTATGGTTCAGGGGATTTATATCGCACCTAAGAATATTCCTGTTTACAATCCCTCATTTGATATAACACCAAATGAACTGATTACAGGAATTATTACCGAAAAAGGGGCATTAAAGGCGCCTTACTATATATCTATCAAACAGTTTGAAAGGAGTTTAAAATATGAATGATTCTATGATTCGAGACATATCTTTGGCCGAAGAAGGACTTCAACGGATTCGCTGGGTGGGAAAATTTATGCCGGCATTGAATGCACTGAAAAGAGATTTTATAAATAATCAGGCATTAAAAGAAAAGACCATTGTAATGTCCATTCACTTGGAGGCAAAAACGGCATATTTGGCACTTACGCTGCAGTCTGCGGGCGCGGATGTCATCGTGACCGGAAGTAATCCATTATCTACACAAGATCCGATTGCTGCAGGTCTCGTAAACCAGGGTATAACTGTTTACGCATGGCATGGGTGTACTGACGAGGAATATACCATGTTCCTGAATAAGGCGCTAGATCATATGCCGCATATTATCATTGATGACGGTGGGGATCTGGTTCATTTACTTCATTCCGACAGAACAGACGCAAAAAAGAATCTGATTGGCGGATCTGAGGAAACAACGACCGGCATATATCGCTTAAAGGCATTGGAAAAAGAAAATAAATTGGCATTCCCTATGATAGCAGTCAATGATTCTTATTGTAAGTATTTATTTGATAATAGATATGGGACAGGACAATCTGTATGGGACGGGGTGATTCGCAGTACCAATTTAACAGTAACAGGAAAAACCGTTGTTGTAGCGGGGTATGGATGGTGTGGAAAGGGCGTTTCTATGCGTGCTAAAGGGTTGGGCGCCCATGTTATTGTTACAGAAGTAGATCCAATTAAAGCAATTGAAGCAGTTTTTGACGGCTTTGAGGTAATGCCTATGAAAAAGGCAGCAAGATATGGAGATATTTTTTTAACAGTTACCGGTGACATAGACATTATTACGGAAAAACATTTTATGGAAATGAAAGATGGTGCAATTTGTGCGAATGCCGGACATTTTGATTGCGAGGTCAGCCGAAAGGATTTAGAGCGTATTTCTGACTCTCATTATGAAGCAAGAAAAAATATCGAGGCATATATTCTTCCTAACGGGAATACCATTTATTTAATGGCTGAAGGGCGATTGGTTAATCTGGCAGCAGGGGACGGTCATCCTGCGGAAATTATGGATTTATCTTTTGCTATGCAGGCATTGGCTGTTTCATACCTTTGTGAACATGAAAAAGAACTGCGGCCCCAATTATACCTACTCCCGAGAGAATTAGATGAAAAAGTAGCAGAAATCAAATTGAAATCTATGGGATATGAGATTGATACTTTATCTGATAAACAAAAGGAATACCTGGGATTAGACTGAGGGGGGCTATATGTCTATTTTATTAAAAGATGTCGCATTATATCAAAATGGAGAAATCCATGAACATAGTAATATTGTAGTCGATGGAAAATTGATTAGGGAATTTCCCAAGCATCCCCGAAATGAGGATTATGACGAAGTCATTGATGGCCAAAATATGCTTGCCTTACCGGGACTTGTAAATACGCATACCCATGTAGGAATGACCTTATTCCGAAGTTATGCTGACGATCTGGCACTGATGGATTGGCTGCAAAATAAAATATGGCCGGTAGAGGAACACTTAAATGATGATATTGTTTATTGGGGAAGTATGCTTGCATTTGCAGAAATGATTCGCGGCGGTACAACATCATTCTGTGATATGTATATGTTTATGAATGCCTGTGGAGAAGCTGCTGAGAAAGCGGGAATGCGTGGGAATCTCGCAAGAGGGCTTGCCGGTGTCAGTCCTAACGCTTCCTCAGCTCTACAGGAGAACATAGAACTTTTTAAGAAATGGGATGGAGCGGGTGATGGACGATTTAAGGTGATGCTTGGCCCACACGCGCCATATACCTGTCCACCGGAGTATATAAAGAAAGTTAGAGATATAGCTGAAAAATATAACATTCCAATCCATATACATCTTTGTGAGACAAAAGGGGAAGTTGATAATTGCCTGAAAGAATATGGATTAACACCAATTGCTTTGATGGATAATCTTGGGCTTTTTGAACAGCCTACATTGGCAGCACATTGTGTACATGTTAACGATAATGATATAAAGATCATGGCTCAAAAACATGTCTGTGTCGCACATAATCCGGGGAGTAATTTAAAATTGGCATCTGGTATTGCACCAGTTATAAAGATGAGAAATTCTGGAATTACTGTCGGTCTTGGGACGGATAGTGCGGCCAGTAACAATAAATTGGATATGTTTGCGGAAATGCGCTTGGCTGCGCTTATCCATAAAGCAAATAATTATGATCCTTTTGCGGTTACTGCAAAGGAAGCTATTGATATGGGGACCATAGAAGGTGCCAAGTGTCTTGGATATGATAATTTAGGTAAATTAGAACCGGGATATCTTGCAGATATTATTTTAATAGATCAAAGCGGTTTTCATTGGCATCCACGGTTTGACAGTATATCTTTGGCTGCATATGCTGGAAATTCTATGGATGTAGATACTGTAATGATTAATGGAAATCTTGTTATGCGGAACAAAGAGCTTCTTACAATTGATACTGAACGAGTTTTTGCTGAAGTATCTCGTGTTACAAAAGAATTGTATTCTTTTACGTAACCATAATTAAATATAAAGAGAATATATTGGATCTGATGGAAACGGGTATATTTTCTCTTTACGCAACATTACTTCCGATAACATTAAATTATCGGAAGTAATGTTGTAGTTAATTTTAAAGAGGTATTGCCACGGCTATATTATTTTGATATATGGAGGAATGTAAGTGCCTGAAAAACATTTTTATTTACGGAATATCATCCAGACAAAAGATAATTTAAGACTGTCTGATAAAAGTAAAGAAACGCTCTCCGAAACAAAAGCGGTAAATACCGTTGATGCTTATGAATCAGACTGGAATGATTTTTGTGACTGGTGTAAATATCATAAGGTATCGGCCTTCCCTGCCACCGTAGAAACGATTGTAAATTATATTAATGATTTAGCTGATTATGCAAAAATTTCTACAATCAGACGTCGCATAAGCGCTATTTCAGAAAATTATAATGCAGCCGGATTTTCTGAACAAAATCCCTGTCGAGTCTGGATTGTCAGGGAAACAATGATTGGTCTTACACGGACGAAGGGTGCTATGCAAAAGGGTAAGACTCCTATTTACTGGGAAGAATTGGAGCAAATGATTTCTTACATAGATACTGACAGCCTGTCAGGAATAAGGGATAAGGCGATTCTCCTCCTAGGTTTCCTGGGGGCGTTTAGAAGAAGTGAACTTTCCGGCTTAGATTTTGAAGACATCACCAGATATCCACAGGGAATTATTGTAACCTTAAAACATTCTAAAACCGATCAGGAACAAGTCGGGCAACAGGTCGGTATCCCCTACTTAAAGAATCCTGATATGTGTGCTATTGTTGCTCTTAATAAATGGATTCAAGAGGCTCAAATTACTTCTGGGCCATTATTCAGAAGAATCCTGAAAAACGGAAGGCTTTCATCCCACAGGTTAAGTGATAAAAGTATCAATTTGCTTGTAAAGAAATATATCGAGCTTATCGGCCTGCCTGTTGAATTATATGGTGCTCATAGTTTAAGACACGGTTTTGCAACTTATGCAGCACTTCACGGTGTAGAAGAACGTTTAATTATGAAACAGACACGTCATCGTTCTGTTGAAATGGTACGGCACTATATTAATGAAGCTGATTTATTTACAAATAACCCGATTACAATGATATTTCAGAAGAACGATAAAGGATGAGATTTCTTATTTCAAAAAGAATAAAGAACGTATGTTCATATGACAGCACAAAATGTCAAAAAAACATGCGTTCTTGGCTTTCCATATATAATTACTTGGATATCATTGGCAAACGTATTGTTTGACCGGGAACTAAGTTACCTGAATTTTTTATAGCATTTAACCGTTTAACTGTATATATGTATTCTCTGATATCCATGCGGTTATTGGTTTCCTTTGCCGCTATATCCCATAAGGTATCATTTTCTTTAATAATAATTTCTTTATAGACATAATTGTCCGATAGAACTGATGCATTGACGCCCCAACCGCATAGTAAGACTGCTGTGATAAATAAAAATAAAACTTTACTCATAATCATTTTCCCCTTTGCTCTCAAAACAGAACATATTTTTGCGGAACATATTTTCTGTATAAATAATATAACAGAATAAATGTTTGGTCAATAGGGAATCTATATTCGATTTGTTATTAGCCCTGACTTTTCCTCCACAACGCAACAAGGGTGAACTTTTGTTTGATTTATTAATTTTATTACGTTATAATTAAATTAATTATTATAGAATTACCTGATATTAAAATGAAAGGTGAAAGGAGTATCCAATCTTGGGCAAGAAATTAGGTCTCCAAAGAGAATTAACAACTCGAGAACGAAGCATACTGGATTATATTCGCAAAAAGACATGGGAAGATGGATTTCCCCCCCACGGTTCGTGAAATTTGTACAGCAGTTGGCTTGCGTTCTACATCCACCGTCCATGGATATTTGTCACGTCTTTCTGATTTAGGTATGATCAAAAAAGATCCATCCAGTTCACGTGCTATTGAAGTAATCAATGATCAGGCCTGGCATAGAAAGAAAATGCTTCCCATGCCTATGGTCGGTGCAGTTCGTGCCGGTGATCCCGTTTTCGCAGATGAACAAATTGAGGCCGTTTTTCCATTGCCTGCAGAATTGGTTGGCAGTGATACTAATTGTTTTATGCTTGTTGTCCGCGGAGACAGTATGATTAACGCTGGTATTCAAGAAGGTGATTATTTGATTGTTGCCGAACAGGAAACTGCTCGTAATGGTGATATCGTAGTGGCATTAGTCGGTAATGATGACGCAACGGTTAAACGTTTTTTCCGCGAAGCTGATCATATTCGTTTACAACCGGAAAATGATGATTATGAACCGATTATTTCACGAGACGTAAAGATTCGAGGGAAAGTTATTGGTTTATACAGGCATTATTGATTGCCACCTGTTTATAACCAAAAAAGAGATGTATCTGCGGATTGTTGCAGGCACATCTTTTTTTGTTATCTTTTTAATTGAATTTTACCTTCAGACATTATGATTTGATTAGTTTTCAGAAGATGTCCTACTGCTCTTTTGAATGCAGACTTACTCATCCTCAAATTGAGTTTTATAAGTTTAGAATCGCTTTTATCTGTATATGGCAATAGTCCATTATGTTGATTCATACAATCAATCAATACTGCCATATCGTGATTCATTTCCCTTTCTTTCGTTTGGCGGAGAGAAATGTTGACATGTCCGTCTTCACGAATAAAGGTAATTCTTCCGATGAGCTCCTGGCCTAATTTGATAACTGTATTTATGTTACTGTTATGTAAGAATCCTATCCACCGTTCTCTTGTTATAATAAAGATTCCCTGTCGGGTTATGTTATAGACAGTTCCGGTTATTTTATCACCCACGTTGAGTTCTTTGCAAGGACGTGCCAAACATCTGATATCTTCTTCAACATGTGTTGTTACGGCAAGACGTCCCGTTTTATCCTCATACAGTTTTATCCAAATTTTCTGCCCTTTTTGAACTGGTTCAATCATTTCTGAATAAGGAAGAAATATCCCGCGTTCGGTTCCCACATCAACAAAAGCACCAAAACGAGTAGTCAGAATGACTTCTGTATACCCGACCTCCCCTATTTCAAGTTTGGGAAGTCTCATGCTTGCAGTAAGGCGATGTTTAGGATCATGATATAGAAAAACTTTGACGATATCACCTTCTTTAATCTCAGACGTTTGTTGTCCATTATGTAATAGGATATCATCGGCATTATTTCCTGTTTGTGCCGATAAAAATGCGCCAAAAGACACGATGCGGGATACAGGAAGCTCTACAATGGAATTTTCTTTCAGAGCAGGAACGTTTATTTCAGGGGTTATCATTTTATTTATCATTTTTATTTTGCGAATAATCCTCTGAAAGTGCATCCTTCCAAAGTGAATCAAAGTCATAATGCTGACGCTCTTCACCAGTAAATATATGAACAATAACATCTCCAAAATCCATAAGAATCCATTCCCCTTCCCGATAACCCTCTTTGCGAATGGCTTTGATTCCGGCTTTTTCCAGTTTTTCTTCCACTTCATCCGCTGATGCCTGGGCCTGCTTTTTATTCATTACAGATGAAATAATGAAATAGTCTGCAATAGATGTCAAATCTTTTACGTTCAATACTTTAATCAATACCCCTTTTTTATTTGATAATGCTTCACAAATTAATTCTAACGTTTTCTCCATAATTTATACTCTCCTTACTCATTACTCTGTCCAAGAGTTACACCAATAATTTTTTGTATTTCCACCGGGTTTGCTATCCATATATTTTGTTTATTTATTCTGTGCATTTCCCCCGGCAATATGATGAAACGTATATCTTCTATAGGAATTTTAGTTAATTCATAGGCAATAGACGCTGCATCCGATGAGGTTACATTTGTTTCCGCCGCCTTCCAATAATACTTTGCATATAACCAGTTTGCAAAAGAAAAGTTTTTCTGCATTTGGCTAATCATTGCCTTAATAAAGCGCTCTTCCCGTTGGATGCGACCGATCTCGCCATCAAAAGCATCTATATAACGCATATAGGATAAAGCTTTTTCCGCATCAAGTGACTGATATCCTCTGTGCAGCCAAATATCTGAAACGCCGTTTTTGTCATCGTGTGACATGGGCCTTTCTACATACAGTTCAATATTACCGGTTTTATCAATTAAATTTTTGAAGGCATGGTAATCAAATACTGCATATTGACTAATTCTAATGTGCAATAAGTTTTCTACCGCACTTTGTATTTCTTCCCCATTTCCTTCAGAAAAAGATGATTTCAATGTCATATTGTTTTTTTCATCTTTCCCAATCTTGGTGTTTCCCGGAATTGAGATTAGCGTTACCTTTTTAGAATTGCTATCGATAGATGCAATCATGACAAAATCTGCTTGGGCTGTAGATTGAGCATCTGTTCCTACAAGGAGGTAATATACTGGTTTGGGATTATCTTCCCCATGAAAATCGTTCAAAATATAATGAATTCCGCGAAAAATTGCCATAGATAACAAAAATAAAACGGTAACCAACGCACTTATAAACAGGAAGAGTTTTCCATAGCGAATTTTACTTTTTCTTTTTATGTTCCTCTGTTTCTTCATTTATTTCCCATGTGTTTAATTAAATCATTGCGGCCCAAAAAGGTTAATTCATAGATATACTCTTTTTGGTCCAATAAGTGACGGATTGTTGCGTCATAAGCGGACAAGACGGCTGCATCCAAATTTTTTTGAGCATTCCTTCTGATAATATTTATGCCGGGAAAATCACGACTCGGTTCTATATAATCTGCCAAAAAAATTATTTTATCCAATAATTCCATTTGAGGACGTCCTGTCGTATGGAAAAAGATGGAATTTTGGATATCTCTGTCTTTTATTCCATAAACAGTTTTTGCCATGATACTTCCAGCCGGTCCATGCAAAAGGGCACGACTCGAACGCATATATTCATCGACTTGTAGATTTTGTTTATCAATGATATCCTGCATTTCTTCAAGTTTCATTTCTTTTGCACAGTCATGGAGCCAACCGGCCAATTCCGCTTTTTTGGGATTATATCCGTATTTCTCAGCCAGTATATAGGCAGAAGCGGCAACTCCTGCCGAATGAACATACCGCCGTTCAGACAATCTATTTTTTAAGTCCTTCTTTATATCTGTTAGTTTCATTCTTCATCCTTATAAAGATTATGAATATTAATATACTGGATAACCGAATCGGGAATCATATATTTTACAGAACGATTTGAAGCAATCCACTTCCGTAAAATAGTAGATGATATTTCCAATTCAGGTGTACGCAGAAAATGAATTTTTTCGCAGCCTTTTTTCCCAAAATAAGCAACAGCTTGTTTTATCCTTTCTTCAGAACTTGGGCGGCTTGCACAAATAAAGTGACAGGAATCAAGTAATTCCTCATTATACTTCCACGTTGGCATATCAGCGACGGCATCCGTTCCGGCGATGAAATATATATCATATTCACTTCCCCATTCAGCGTGTAGCTGCTTAATAGTATCCACCGTATAAGAAAGACCTTTTCGTTCTATTTCTATAGACGAAATAGAAAAGTGAGGATTTTCTTTTATTGCCATCTTTACCATTTCAAAGCGATCTATTTTACTGATATGGTGCATATTTTTGTGAGGAGTGTCACCGGTTGGCACAAATACAACCTGTTCTAAGTTAAATTCCTGCCAGGCTGCTTCTGCAACAATGAGATGTCCCATATGTAACGGGTTAAAAGAACCGCCAAATACACCTATGCGTTTAGCCATAAATACAATATCACTTCCAAAATAATTACACATATCAAAATGAAAAGAAATAGACTTCGTATATGACTGAGTTCAAATTTTCCTTTTGGCGTATACATATAATAATATATCAAGCGCTTTAACTTATAAGTCAAATTCATTTTAACGCATTACCAATAGATTATCTCTATGAATAACGGTATCATATGGTGGCGGAGTGCCCAGTGCATTTCTCATTTCTTTCGTATGAAGGCCTTTGATTTGAGCCAGCTCAACACTTCCATAATGTGAAATTCCTCGTGCAATCTCATGGTTTTCATAAAATAAGGAAACTGCATCCCCCTCGGAGAAGATTCCCTCTATTTTTGTAATACCGATAGCAAGCAAACTGGAACCTTTGTTTAATATAGCTTCACTACAGCCTTTATCAATAAATATTTTTCCTCTCACATTTGAGCCGATAATGATTTCTTTTCGCTTCATTTGTGGATGGACATTTTCTGCATGAAAAAAAGTACCTATGGATTCCCCAGATATGATACGCTGTAAAATTTCCTTTGCATCACTTTTGGCAATAACCATATCTATACCGGAATGTACACATATTTCTGCTGCAAGCAGTTTAGTATACATTCCACCGGTACCGCGGGCAGAACCGGCGCCACCGGCAACATTGAAAAGCTCCCTGGTAAAATGGGGTACATCATGTATTAAGTGCGCATCTGCAAACTCATGGGGATCTTTATCATATAGTCCTTCGATATCAGAAAGAAGAATGAGCAGGTCCGCTTCTGCAACACTGGCGACAATAGCGGAAAGGGTATCATTATCTCCTATTTTTATTTCATCTACTGTAACCGCATCATTTTCATTAATGATAGGAATTACACCTAATTCCAGCAATGCGGAAAGCGCTCCTTTCATATGCATATACCGCTTGGTATTTAGTGCATCTCCTTTTGTCATCAGAAGTTGTGCCACGGTTTTACCGTAATCGTGAAAACATTTGCCGTAAAGACCCATTAAAATATTCTGTCCAACTGCAGCACATGCCTGCCTATAAGGAAGATAATTCGGTTTATGTTCAAACCCCAATACCGGTATGCCGATACCGATCGCACCGGAAGATACAAGAATAACATCTATATCTCTATTACTTAAATCAGAAATCTGTCGTGCCAAATGATCAATAAAATAAATATTTACTTTACCATTGGGCTGTGTCAGGGAACTTGTTCCCACCTTAATGACTATTCGTTTTTTCTTTTTAGCTTTTACGATATTCTCAGGGGAGATCATAATGAGATTTTTTGTCCTTCTGCTTGAAAAGAATACAGTTTCTTCCTATAATCTGTACGATTTCACATCCCGATTCTTCCGAAAGGAGTTTTGCTGCCTTACGGATATTTTCGGCAGAATTCTGATTGATTTTAACTTTAATTAATTCTCTGGCAGCCAGTGCTTCGGTTACACTGTTGATTACATTATCCGTAATTCCCTCTTTACCAATTTGAACTACAGCCGAAAAATCTACTGCAGTACCTTTTAAATATTGTTTTTGTTTGCCAGTCAGCATGATTTACCCTCACTTTCACCCGGTATATCAGAGCATCCTTTCTTGTCCGAAAGAAAATTCTACACCATAGAGATTCACGGTATCACCTTCTTGAATACCCTCTTTTTTCAAAAGTTTATCAAGTCCCATAAATTTCCAGGCTCTTTCAAAACGCCGCAAAGATACCGGATTATCAAAATCGGTCATGGCAATCAATTTTTCGACACGTTTCCCCTTTATTGAAAATACTCCCTGATCTTGTTCAATAATAAACTCATTTTTCGGTGATTCATATATAATTGTCGTTTCCGTTGGTGCAAATTCCACAGCAGGTGTTTCCTGTAATATTTTCCAAGCAGCCTCCAAAAGAGGGATAATTCCTTCTCCAGTTAATGTACAGATAGGAAAAAATTGATAGCCTTCTGCTTCTATTTTCCGGCGGAGTTCCTGCAATATATTGCTTTCTGCAATCAAATCAATTTTATTAGCAGCCACGATTTGTTTTTTTGCTGCAAGAGCAGGACTATATATTTCTAACTCATTATTGATGATATGGAAATCTTTATACGGGTCCCGTCCTTCGCTTCCGGCAGCATCAAGAACATGAATCAGAACCTTGCTTCGTTCTACATGGCGAAGAAACTCATACCCAAGACCAGTGCCTTCACTGGCGCCTTCTATTAATCCCGGAATATCCGCCATTACAAAAGATCTGATTTCATCAAGATTGACGACACCGAGACTGGGTGTCAAAGTCGTGAAGTGGTAAGCCGCTACTTCCGGCCGGGCGCCGGAGACCTTTCTGATCAAGCTTGACTTGCCTACGCTGGGAAATCCAAGTAATCCTACATCCGCAAGTACTTTTAATTCCAGGCGGATCTCTTTCTCTTCACCAGGTTCTCCTTTTTCTGCATAAGCAGGAGCTCGTACAGCACTGGTTGCAAAATGGGAATTTCCACGTCCGCCATTCCCTCCCTTAGCGATGAGAACTTCTTGTTTGTCATGTGTTATATCTGCCAAAAGTTCATTTGTGCTTTGGTCATATACCATTGTTCCCAGCGGTACGTCAATAAAAATATCATCTCCGCTTTTGCCGAACATTTCTTTGGCACCGCCATTCTCACCTTTTGCAGCGGCGAATTTTCGTTTACGCCGGAAATTCATAAGCGTATTCAATTCAGGAGTTGCTCTTATAAAAACGGATCCGCCTTTACCGCCGTCGCCACCGCTTGGTCCCCCGCGGGGAACATATTTCTCTCTTCGGAAAGAAACCATACCATCTCCGCCGGCACCGGAAATTACAATAATTTTCGCCTTGTCTATAAACATAAGTACCTCATTGTTATATAATTGATTACTTTTATTATACCCGAAAAATACTTTATCTGTCATATTTTCAGGATTCCTTATGAAGATAAAAGCTGTAAACGAAATTTATTACTATGATTTCGCTCGCAGCTTCCAGCTTATTGAGATAAAACTTCTATTGCTTTTTTAAGAACGTTGTCATCTTCTTGCTTAAAAACATGTCCGGTCTGCTTTATGGCAATATCAGGGGTGATGCCTGTTTTATCAATAATCCGCCCGGCAGCTGTGCGATATTCTGCAATAGAAATTTTCAACGCTGACTTATTCCCATTTTGGATAACGGATTGTACGGTTCCTTTGCCATAACTCGTTTCACCAATGATAATTCCTTCTTTTTTATCTTGCACTGCACCAGCCAAGATTTCAGAGGCACTGGCACTGTTTCTATCAATCAAAATTACCATCGGTAGCGGAGTTTCTATACCTGTGATATCAAAGGTTCTGTCATCGCCATTTCTGGTGTGGTAGCTGAGAACTCTGCCCTTGGTTAATATCTGATTCATGATGGATATCACCGTATCAACCAATCCACCCGGATTCATCCGAAGATCGATAATTAACCGATCAGCTCCCTGCGCCTTTATGCTTGCCAATTGCTTTTCAAATTCTTCATCTGTATGTTTTGCAAATGAAAAGATATGAATATAGCCTATGTTTTTATCTATAAGACGGCTTTGCACTGTTGGCATGGAAACATTTGAGCGTTCAACCCAAAATAATTTTTCTTCATTTTCACGTTCAACCAAAAGGGATACTCTCGTTCCCGCTTCTCCGCGGACCCGGTCAGAAACTTCCGATAAACTTAGTGCTGAAACATCTTCATTATTTACCCGCTTAATAATATCTCCGGACTGTAAACCATTTTTTTCCGCACTGCTACCGGGAAACACAGAAATAATCCGGGTAATATTTTTCTGATCGGCACCTATAACTACACCGATTCCACCATATTCACCACTGGTAGATTGCATGAAACTTTCATATTTATCCCCGCTAAGAATCATTGAATAAGGATCATCCAGAGCGGAAACCATCCCGTTTGAAGCTCCTTCAAAAAGCACGTCATCAGTTACTTCATGAAAATAATTTTCTTTAACAGCCTGATATGTAAATAGAAATTTCATCAATGAAGAAGGAGAGTCTGTAAACATGTACAAGCTGCCCAAAACAAGCAATATAGCGGTGAGTATGACAGATCCAAGCCAAAACAGAATCTTATTCATATTTCTCAAAACAAACTTGAGCATTATAAATAACCCATGGGATCAACTGCCTCACCATTTTGACGAACCTCAAAATGGCAATGAGGCCCTGTGGAATAGCCTGTGGATCCGGCATAAGCGATAATCTGCCCTTGTGAAACTGTTTCACCGACAGATACGGTTAATGAACTATTATGCCCATACAAGCTCTGCAATCCATTTCCATGATCAATAATAACCGCATTACCATATCCACCATACCATTCTGCCGCTATAACTGTACCACCATCTGCTGCATGGATTGGTGTTCCATAATCTACACCGATATCAATTCCGGCATGGTAAATAGTTGTTCCGAAAATAGGATGCGTCCTATATCCGAATGGTGAGGTAATCGGACCATTACAAGGCCAGATAAAGACGCCCGTTCCATGTACAACAGGAGTATCTATACCACCGGATTGCTGCTGCCTGATTCTGTTTTGAATCATTTCACGGACATTATTACTTTCAGCAATCAAATCTGCCTCCATTTGTGCTGCAGCTTCTTTTTCACTTCTTGCCTCATCCATGATTTTTTGCTGCTGTGCTTTTTTTGCAACAACTTCATCTTGAGCCTTTTGTGCTTCCGCCGCCAATGCATCCAAACGGGCTTTCTGTTCTTCAAGTTCTGCTTTTTTCGCTTCGATTACTGCTTTTTGTTTCTGTATTTCGATAATAAGGTTAAAATCCGAATGAATGATCCGTTTTAAAAGTTCAAGTCTGTTCGCAAAATCACTGAAACTCTTTGCCCCGGTAATTACCTCAAGGTAACTTAATTGTCCATACATATAGATAGACCGTACACGCTTATTTAGAATTTCCTGGCGCTGTTTCAGGTAAGCTTCCGCTTTTTTAATCTCTTCTTCCGTTTGTTTTATCTGTAAATTGACGGCTGACTGTTCTGCCTGAATGGCTTTGAGTTTTCGATTTGCTTCATCCAATTCTATTTGTATAGTACGAAGTTTCCCGGCTATTTCATTGATGACCTCTTGCCAGCTTTGTTGCTTGGCACGAGATTCATCTATTTGATCTTGTAAATTCTGGAGTTTGTCATTCAACTCATCAGCAGCAACAGGCGTGACAGCTCCGAAAAGTATTGCAGAAATTAAAGCTGCCGACATACAACGATTATATTTCATGTTTTAGACCTTCATATATTTACGCAACGAAATCGCACTTCCTGATCCGCCTATCAGAATTCCGGCGGCCATCAGAATAAGTACAACATACATCATAAATGGCCATAGTGATATTAAAGGAATAAAGACTAAACCTGCTTCAGCAATTTCATCCAATATGACATTATATCCGAGCCACAAAATAAGTGAAGCGATACTTGAACCGATAAAACCGATAATCATTCCTTCAAAAAGGAACGGCCAACGAATAAACCCATTTGTTGCCCCCACATATTTCATAATCTGTATTTCACGACGCCGCGCGAAAACTGTTAAACGAATCGTATTGGAAATAATAAATAACTCTGCCCCGGCAAGAAATAAAATAAGCATAATCCCGCTTATACGGATAATTTGTGCAATTTTGTAAAGTTGGTCAATGATATCTTGTCCATATTGGACTGCATCAACCGATGAATAAGTTTTAGCAATATCTACTGCCGCTTTTAATTCATCCGGAGAATAAAAGGACACCTGGTAAGAGGCGGGAAGCGGATTCCCGTTGATAGAATCCAATAAAGCGGACTGATTCCCCATGCGCTCTTTAAAATCTGCCATGGCCTGATCTTTATTTGTAAAACTGATTTCTTTTACGCCGGAAAGTTTCTTAAGACGAGCACCTACATCCATAACCTGATCCGTTCGGAGTCCTTCTTTTAAATAGACGGTCATTTCTACCTGATTTTCAAGGTAAGATGCCATGTGGTTAATGTTTAACACTACACAAAGAAAACCGCCCAGTATAAACATAGATACAGTTACGGTAAGTACAGAGGCAATCGCCATGAATTGATTGCGAAACAACGACTTGAAAGCTTCACTCCAAAAATATCTTAAAGAACTAAACATGGAGATCATAACCTCCTTTTTTTACGTCACTTATTATATGTCCTTCTTCTATGCTGACAACGCGTTTATGCATGGAATTAACTAGCTCTTTATTGTGCGTAACCATGATAATAGTTGTCCCCATATGGTTAATCTCATTAAAAAGCTTCATAATATCCTCAGAAGTTACAGGGTCAAGATTCCCCGTAGGTTCATCGGCAATTAAAAGTACGGGTTGATTGACAAGAGCTCTTGCGATGGCGACTCGCTGCTGCTCTCCGCCGGACAGTTTGGTGGGCAGTTCATTTGCTCGGCCTTTAAGACCGACCAGATCAAGTACACGATTTACCTTTTCACGGATCTCCGCACTTTTGGCTCCGGTAACCCGCAAAACAAAAGCAATATTTTCAAAAACAGTTTTTTCCGTTAAGAGTCGGAAATCCTGGAAAACAATTCCCAAAGTACGACGATAATAAGGGACTTTACTTTGTTTTAAGTCATTGATTTTTAATCCATTAACAAACACTGTACCTTGTTCCGGAATAAGTTCGTGAGTAATAATTCGAACAAAAGTAGATTTCCCTGCACCGCTTGGCCCAACAACAAAAACAAATTCACCTTTACCGATTTGTATATTTATATCACGAAGCGCCGTATGTCTGGCATCATATTGCAAGGATACATTTTCAAAAGTAATCATTCTTATTTCCTCTCTAAGAGACGAATAGCTTCTTCTTCAATATGTTTAACAGTAAGTCCATATTTTTCAAGAAGGTCTTCTGCTTTTCCTGATTCACCAAAAGTATCTTCGGTACCAACCATTCCCATTGGAACCGGATTATTTTTGCAAACCACTTCCGCCACTGCGCTTCCTAATCCCCCCATAATTGTATGCTCTTCACAAGTAAGGATTGCACCGGTATCTTTCGCGGCTTTTATGATTGTTTTGACATCAATCGGCTTAATAGAGCTTAAATTAATTACACGGGCTGATACCCCTTTTCCTTCTAAACTTTCAGCAGCACGAAGTGCCTTAGACACCATAATCCCACAAGCAACGATAGCCACATCATGTCCGTCTTTCAGTACAACACTCTTTCCGGGAGAAAAAATTACCTTTGGATCCATGATATCATCACATTTGGCTCTTCCCATACGGATATATACCGGCCCATTATAGTCCGCTGCCCATCTTACAGCCGCTTCTGTTTCTGCGGCATCGGCCGGAACTATAACTGTCATATTGGGCAATGCACGCATCAGCGCTATATCTTCTAACATCTGGTGTGTAGCGCCATCTTCACCCACCGTTAATCCGGCATGGGTTACAGCTATTTTTACATTTAAATTCGGATAACATATGGAATTTCTAATTTGTTCGTAGGCTCTGCCTGCACCGAATACGGCAAAGGTGGAAGCAAACGGAACCTTTCCTGTCGTTGCCAGGCCTGCAGCGATACCAATCATATTTTCTTCGGCAATACCTGTATCAAAAAATCTATCAGGAAATTTTTTTGCAAATATGGATGTTTTTGTAGACTCTGATAAATCCGCATCTAAAACTACGATATCAGGATGAGTGCTTCCTAATCTTTTTTTTAAAGTTTCACCATATGCATCACGTGTCGCTTTACCCATTATTCCGCCTCCAGCATTTTCACAAAACGCTCACATTCTTCACTTGAAGGTGCTTTTCCATGCCAGGATGCTTTCCCTTCTATTTCGGGAATCCCCTTTCCTTTAACCGTTTTCATAATAATCATTGTGGGTTTTCCTTTAATATTTCTTGCTTCTTCAATTGCGTTATGGAGCTCAGCCATATTATGCCCGTTCACAGTAATAACATGCCATCCAAAAGCACTGAATTTCTTATCAATGGGAAGTGATGACATTACATCCGTGATAGCTCCATCAATCTGTAATCCATTATTATCGATAAAAGCGGTCAGATGATCTAATTTGTAATGAGCCGCATACATCGCCGCCTCCCAAATTTGCCCCTCTTCAAGCTCACCATCTCCCAATATAGTATAAACACGCCAATCCGCATGATCCATTTTGGCAGCCAGTGCCATTCCGCAAGCAGCGCTAAATCCCTGTCCCAGTGATCCGGTTGTCATATCCACACCAGGGGTATGTTTCATATCGGGGTGTCCCTGCAGCATATGATTAATCTGCCGCAAAAAATCCATTTCTTCTTTAGGAAAATATCCTTTCTCCGCTAAGGCAGCATACAATGCCGGAGCACCATGTCCTTTGGATATGACCAGACGGTCTCGATTTTCCATCTTGGGATTTGCCGGATTGATATTCATCTCATGAAAAAAAAGTAATGTCAGTAGATCCGCAATAGAAAGAGAGCCGCCGGTATGCCCAGAATTTGCCTTTGTAATGGCCTTTAAAATGTCGATTCTGATATTTTTTGCTTTTTCATTAAGAAACTTTATTTCTTCCATGGTTAGTTGATTCATCATTTACCCCCTTGGTTGAGCAACTTCTTCTAAGATTTTTATTGTTTCGCATGCTTTATTTCTGAGTATATCTACAGCTTCCCAATTATAGGCTGCTTTGGGCAAAGCTAATAATTGGGAAGATTTTACGCACAACTTGTCTTCATCAAAATCATCTAATCCAAATATTGCTTTTTCATTGACTGCCTGCAGAAAACTATCTATTTTAGGATCATAGGAAATACCAATAAAAGGAACATGCATTAAAGCCGCAAAAATCAAGGCATGAAGCCTTATTCCAATAAGAAGATCCAAATTCCCGATAAGGGACATTAACTCCTCCGTTCCATATGAATGGGAAAGGATGAACGTGTGTGGGATTTTATCACAGAATTCTTTTGCTGTTTTGTAGTCTTCCGGAAACTGCATGGGAATGAAGACAAAATTATATTCTTCTTTCCCGTTTATTTTGATAATGTAGTTTTTTAGTTGCTCCGTCCATATTTCAGTGTTCCCACCGCCGAATGGAAATGCCTATCAATTTTTTTTTATTCGTGGGAATATGATTCTTTCTTAAAATCTCTCTTCCTATATCATGCGGTACCGGAGATAGGGATAAGACTGCATCCGCAGTGTAATAAATCCTGTTTTTTACACCAAGTTGTTCCAAAAAAAATTTTGACTCACTATCACGGACGGTTATAGCATCAACATGGTTCATTACTGTACGCAAAATCCATCGTCCCCAATGATATCTGACCGGTCCTATTCCTTGGGAGTAAAGAAATACTTTCTTTCGGAAAAATATTCCCATTCCTATAATACTCAGGTAATACATCATGCTTTTCCAGCTTGTCACATCCTGAAGCAGGCTTCCGCCGCCGCTGATTAACAAATCGGATTGATAAACACTTTTCAAAATCGAATATCCGTCAAAACGGGATACCGCATGAACGCGAAATGTATTCTCTGTACGCCTGGGATCACCGGATATAACAGTGATTCGCATACGTTTTGGATCATAATGCAATGCACGAAGAACAGCAAACAACATAGCCTCATCTCCGGCATTGCTAAATCCATAGTATCCGGAGATTACGATATTATTCTTTTCCATAACGTTCTCCGAAAAACTCGGTTATATGTGTCAGAATAATGAGTCCGACTAACACGATAATCATTACTGCTGTTCCTGCGACTAATCCATCAATACCTCTAATTAGACTTAAGATGAAAGGACTTCTCATATGAGCAAATGTTTCAACCATGGATCCCTGTCCTATCGTTATCGCAATAACTAAAAAATAATGTAAAATTTGTGGCCACCGATGATAAAGTGCAGCCAATGACGCTAAAATGGCTGGATGCCCAAACAGGAATTCCTTTTCCCGTGGGCGGGCATACATAATATCTTCAAGAAAACGTCTTAATGAAATTTCAAACGAAGGTACAGGTGCCCCATTATTTCCGCTGCGCCCGATAAATATAAATCCGATAATCCCCAATAGGCTGATAAGTGCCAATACGCCTAATTTAATGTCAATTTGGCAAAATTTCTTTACAAAACTGATAAAATCTTTATCAGTTACAACTACTTTGCCAAAAAACGGGAATCTTTGAATATAAATAAGAGAAACACAAATAAGAGGCAGTATAAAAGTTAATTTAACGCCCCTAAAGATATTCATCTCCAAAAAGAATCGGATATCACTTAAGATCCCGCTGATATAAATTGCTCCGATTAAGGATAATATTCCGCATCCCCAAAGCAGTAATACAGCTTCAATAAATAAATGTCCCCATCCGATATTTTTAAAAGCACTTTGTTTTTTCTGCACGCAATAATCCATAAACAAAGACATCACGATAACAGGTGTACTAACCGCACATCCCAATGCAAGAGCTTGCCGAAGAATGGCCTCATAACCAGTCCAATATAAGGTCTGCGTGAATAGGAATACTATGACTTCTATAGGACATGCATACTTAACTAAAAAAGGTACAATTAAAAGAATTGCTACCACGCAAAGAGAGGCTGCTCCAGCTATAGATGCAGCTCGGAGTATCCGTGATGGGAAATAAGGCTCCATCACGGAAGCTTTTCCGATATTGAACCCATGTTTTTCCAACCGGTTTGTCACATCGTGTATATATCGAGCATTTGTCTCTGATAAAGTTTCTCCATTGGCAGCAAACTTATATGAAGGGAATAAATTCATCCGGACATTACGTTCTATGGTACTGACATAGAAACGTGATGCGGCTTCTTTAGGATCCAGTTTGATCAATTCATCTTTAGACATCGCATATAAACGAACAGTATTATAGCCGTCTTTATCGGACAATGTTAAAGTTCCGTCCTGCCGTTCAAACCCGAGTTGGTTTTGTGCTTCAATTAAAACGACAGGTAAATGGCGCTCTTTGAGTCCGCCCAACAAATATTCCAATTGTGACGGGTAACCAAGTGCTTCTTTTCCTTGGAAAAGTATGGCGCTAATCTTTCCCGATGAATCAACCACACTGAAAAATTGATCTATATCCTCACGAGTTGCATGTGGAACATTCATCGGCCGAAGAACTATGTATAATCCGGTTTGTTCCACCTTTTTTACAGTAGTCTTAAATATACCAAGTGGCATATTTAAAAAGCGTTCATAGTTGGCATTTATTTCAAGCAATTCTTCGTTGTTTAAATGAATAATATGAAAATCATCTTTTCTTAAAAGACGTTTCAATTGCCCTTTGAGTTCGTCAAAATATTCTATACCCTCAGAAGTATTCGTAGATGCAATATAAATACGATTTCCACGAATAAGCGGATTAGACATATGCGATATAAGCTCTGAGCCATGATATACTGCAATATATCCATGATCCGCAAGTTTTTTTGGCGTTTCATCATATACAGCCAATGATGTAATGCCACTTCTTTTATACAGGGAAAAGAGCTCGTCTGCAGAGGTGCTTTCGACAGACGCGCTTTCTAAAATGTTGTTATAATCATAAACCATTTCAACAGTAGTCGCATGAGCTTCTACATTGTATCGCTGCCATGAAATGTATCCCGCTGCTATTACCCCGAGAAGTATTATTGCGGCCAATATCTTAAATATATTATGCGGATAAGTTTTTATCATAATCAATCCTTCAAATTAATCGGGGATAAGGACTACGCATTATTAAACTTCTTATGCTTCAAGAATCCCTCAATGAATGGGTTTAATCCTCCATCCATAACTGATTGAATGTTTCCCGTTTCGATACCGGTACGATTATCCTTCACCAATGTATACGGCTGGAATACATAAGAACGTATTTGACTTCCCCATTCAATGGCTTGCTGTTCACCTTCAATCCCCTTTTTTACCTGTTCGCGTTTCTGCATTTCCAGTTCAAACAATTTTGCTTTCAGCAAACGCAGGCACTGTTCTTTATTTTGAAACTGAGAACGTTCATTTTGACAGGCTGCAACAATTCCCGTGGGAATATGTGTCATTCGCACTGCAGAACTTGTTTTATTGATATGCTGACCGCCTGCACCACTTGCACGATAGTAATCAACACGTACATCAGCCATATTCAAATTAATTTCTATATCGTCACCAATTTCAGGCATTACATCAACCGCAGAAAAAGAGGTATGCCTCCGCTTTGCCGCGTCAAAAGGAGAAATACGAACTAAGCGGTGAACGCCTTTCTCGGATTTCAATAAACCATAGGCAAATTTCCCACGAACCATATACTCTGCACTTTTGACACCCGCTTCATCTCCGGGAAGCATGTTCAATTCTTCCAGCACAAACCCCTCTGACTCCGCCCATTTAATGTACATGCGGATCAGCATTTCAGTCCAGTCCTGTGCTTCCGTGCCACCTGCCCCGGCATGAAAAGTAATAATTGCATTATTCGCATCGTACTCATCGTTTAGGAGCAGTTCTATTTCCTTCTTGTCTAATATATCTTTTAGCTCATTGATCTCTTCTTCCAGTTCACCTTCCATGTCCTGGTCATTTTCTTCAATGGCCATATCGAGCAATTCTTTTATGCTCTCTGCACGTGCAAAAAGGCGGGTATACGTGTCATAAGCAGCTTTTGCTTCAGTAGCTTTTTGAGATATTTCTTTCGCATGGTCTCCGTTTTCCCAAAAAGACGGATCACTCATTTCTACATCATAACTTCTAATTTTCTCCTCTAATTGAGGTAAGTCAAAGTGAATCCCTTATTTCTTTTTCATGTTCAAGCAGTTCTGTCAATGTTTTTTTCAAATCTTCCAACATCTGTTAATCATCTCGCTTTCAGTTTTATCTATTAAAAATTATCATTTATCATTTTCGCTCACTTCAGAATTATTCACAGAAGAATCAATTCTTTCTTTTTTAGAAGGAGCATCATTTTCCGGACTCGGTGTAAATTGGATTTGAATATGATAGAGATATAAAATGATTGTTTCAATCATAGACTGCTGCATTTCACTAAAAATATTAAATGCTTCTACCTTATATTCAACAATCGGATTTCGCTGCCCATATGAACGAAGTCCAATTCCTTCTTTCAACATATCCATATCATCCAAGTGTTCCATCCACTTGGAATCAACAACCTTAAGCATGACAGCCTTTTCCAATTCACGCATCATGGAAGATCCAATGGACTTTTCCCTTGCTTCATAGGTTTCATGCGCGATATCCATGAGTTTCCGCCCAATTTCTTCGCGGCTCATATTCTCAATTTCATCAAGTTTAACTTCACCGGGGGCAAGAAAATACTTTTCACAATATTTTATCAGTGCATCAAAATCCCATTCTTCCGGATAAAGCTTCGGATTCGCATATGTTTCCAGTCCATGATTGATAAGCATGTCTACCATATTTAAAATTTGGTCTTTCATATCCTGGCCTTCAAGGATTTTACGACGTTGTTCATAAACAACTTTACGCTGCTGATTCATAACATCATCATATTCAAGCACATATTTTCGGATATCAAAGTTTCTTTCCTCTACCCGTTTTTGGGCTTTCTGAATAGCGCTTGAAACCATACTGCTTCTGATTTCTTCATCCTCTTCCAGTCCCATTTTTTCCATGAACTTCTTGATGTTATCTCCACCAAAAATGCGGAGCAAGTCATCCTCAAGTGACAAGAAAAATTGACTGGAACCGGGGTCTCCCTGGCGGCCCGCACGTCCGCGCAGCTGATTGTCAATCCTTCGGCTTTCGTGACGTTCTGTACCGATGATTGCCAAACCTCCCAGCTCGGATACTCCTTCACCTAAAACAATATCAGTTCCCCTACCGGCCATGTTGGTCGCAATAGTAACTTGGCCTTTTTGCCCGGCCTGTGCTACAATTTGTGCTTCTAGTTCATGATATTTCGCATTTAATACATTATGGACAATACCAGCCTCTTTCAGCATATGACTCAGTTGTTCCGACTGCTCAATAGACGTTGTACCAATAAGCATTGGCTGCCCGGTAGCGTGGCGCCTTTCAATTTCACGGACAACCGCCCTGTACTTGCCACGTTTCGTCTTAAAAATAACATCAGGCAGATCTTTTCGTTGGACAGGTCTATTGGTAGGAACTTGGAAAACTTCAAGTCCGTAGATTTTAATAAATTCCTGTTCTTCTGTTTTCGCCGTTCCAGTCATGCCTGCCAGTTTATCATACATTCTGAAATAGTTTTGAAATGTGATCGTTGCTAAGGTTTGGCTTTCACGTTGTACTTGTAATCCTTCTTTTGCTTCTATAGCTTGATGTAGTCCGTCGGAGTACCGGCGGCCATACATTAATCGTCCTGTAAACTCATCAACGATAACAACTTCTCCATCTTTAACGACATAATCACGGTCACGCTCCATCATGGCCTGTGCGCGCAGTGCTTGTACAAAAAGATGATTCAGTTCCAGATTATCTGTATCATAAAGGTTATCGACCTTAAGCATTTTTTCCATTTTTGACACGCCGGCTTCAGTCGGTGCAACAGTTTTCTGTTTTTCATCAATGGTATAATCCTCTCCTAATTTAAGTTGAGGAACTAATTTAGACATCACATAATAATTATCTGTAGATTTTTGGCCCGGGCCAGAAATAATAAGCGGCGTACGTGCCTCATCAATGAGAATACTATCTACTTCGTCAATTAAGCAATAATGGAGAGGCCGCTGTACCATTTGATCCAAACTGCTCACCATGTTGTCACGTAAATAATCAAACCCGAATTCATTGTTTGTCCCATAAGTAATATCTGAATTATAAGCAATTTTTCGTTGTTCAAAATCCAAATCATGCACAATAAGGCCAACCGATAATCCTAAGAATTTATATACTTGCCCCATCCATTCACTATCACGCTTAGCCAAGTAGTCATTGACAGTAATAACATGAGCCCCTTTGCCCTCTAATGCATTCAAATATACCGGTGCCGTAGCGACGAGAGTCTTGCCTTCTCCCGTACCCATTTCTGCAATGTTGCCACGGTGCAGAATAATACCGCCGATAAGCTGGACATCGAACTGCCTCATTCCTAACACACGGCGGGAAGCTTCTCTTATGACAGCAAATGCATCTGGCAGAATATCATCCAAAGTCTCACCTTTTGCAAGTCGTGCCTTAAACGCATTAGTCTTATTTGCCAAAGAAGAATCACTCAGTTTCTTCAATGCTGATTCCTGCGGGTTGATTTTTTCTTCCACAAGCTGCCGCATTTTCTTTATATCACGTTCATTGGAACCGTTAAATAAACGGTCAAAAAACTTATTGAACATTAAAATACTCCTTATCTTACCAGCAAAAACAATTTTCATTTACACGAATATCTAGTATATTTTAGCAAAACATAGACATATAGTCAAAAAAGAGCGGATAAAACCGCCCTTTTTCAATCACTTCATTTAATTCTTATTTTGCAGCATCAATTAAACCGTATTTTCCGTCATCTCTGCGATAAACGACAGCCATCGCTTCTGTTTCAGAATTAAAAAACATAAAGAAATTGTGCCCCAATAAATTCATTTGTAAAATAGCTTCTTCCGGAGACATTGGGTTAATAGTAAAACGCTTTTGTCTGACAATCTCAAATTCACTCTCGCCTGGTACGGATTCTTTCTCACTGACAAACTGTTTGTTTAGAACATTAGATTCTTTAAAACGTTTGGCCAAACGGGTTTTATATTTGTGAATCTGACGTTCGACCTTGTCAAAAACCAAGTCAATAGACTTATACATATCATCAGATTTTTCAACACCACGAAGAATAACACCATCCACAAATGCAGTTACTTCACAGGTTTTAGTCATGTTTGAAATTCTAAGGAGTACATTGATTTTAATCGGTTTATCAAAATATCTTTGTATCTTTCCGGTGTGTTTTTCTACATAAGTACGTAAAGCTTCTGTGATTTCAAGATTTTTCCCTCTAACTGTCAATTCCATAAATGAATCCCCCTTTCACGAATGAGCAATTTATGTACTGCTCTTTATAGTTATTATAGTATATTCCTCTAAATTTTCAAATTGATAATAATCGGTTAGATGTCTATTTTATTAGATATTTGAATGTATTTGATACGAATGTAAAATGAAAATTACAATTGCTGCTAATTATACCAATTATTTATAAAATGCTCTCCAAACATTAACTGTGTAGAAGAAAAATTTACTAAATGGCAATAGAAAAGCAGAATCAAAATTTGATCCTGCTTTTTGAATCAAAAACCTACGCTTTATAGCTTCAGTAAGTGATCAGTCTACCACTTTTACATTAGCAGCCTGAGGACCTCTTGCACCATCAATGATATCGAAGTCTACTTTCTGACCTTCACTCAGTGTTTTAAATCCTTCTGTCTGAATTGCAGAGTAATGAACGAAAACGTCGCCGCCTTCTTCTCTTTCAATAAAGCCGAAGCCTTTGTCTGCACTGAACCACTTAACTGTACCTTTCATAAAATGTTCCTCCTAAAAATATTACTACTTTGCCCCATTCGGACACGAATTAACATTACCACAAATCATAGATAGAGTCAATGATAAATAATATTTCACCTTACAATACTTGAGCCAGGAAGGATTTTGTCCTTTCTTCTTTCGGTGTTTTAAAAATCTCCTCCGGAGTTCCTTCTTCCAAAATCATCCCGCTGTCCAAAAAGAGTATTCTTGTACCCACTTCTTTGGCAAAGCCCATTTCATGCGTAACAACTACCATAGTCATACCTTCTTCCGCCACTTCTTTCATGACATCCAGCACCTCATGAACCATTTCCGGATCCAGTGCAGAAGTCGGCTCATCGAACAAAAGAACTTTTGGTTTCATCGCAAGCGCTCTCGCAATGGCTACGCGTTGCTGCTGACCTCCTGACAATTGGTTTGGCTTATATTTTGCTTTATCTTCAAGTCCAACTTTGCGAAGTAACTGTATTCCTCTTTCATAGGCTTCTTCTTTCCTTATTCCCCGAACCTTCATGGGAGCCAGCATAATATTTTGTATCACTGACATATGTGGAAATAAATTAAATTTTTGAAATACCATTCCTACCTCAGTACGTACAATATTAAGATGCTTTTCTCCATCCAAGGGCATCCCGTCAAAAGTAATAACTCCTGATGTAACGGTTTCCAATCCATTAAGGCATCGTAAAAAAGTGCTTTTTCCCGAACCGGAAGGGCCTATAATGACAACTACTTCATTTTTCTTGATTTTACTACTTATATCTTTTAAAACAGTTAAATTTCCAAACTTTTTCCCTATATGCTTTATATCGATAATATATTTTTCTTCATCCATAATTATCTCTTTTCCAGAAATGCTACAATCCTTGAAATCGCCATTGTCATTATTAAATATAAAACTGCTACGGTCATCCAAATTTCAAATGAACCATAGGTTTGTGCAATAATCAATTGACCGCGTCTTGTGAGTTCCTCAAATCCAATAACAGATACCAGAGAAGAATCTTTTAACATTGCAATAAATTCATTTCCCAAAGGCGGTAAAATATTTTTAAATGCTTGTGGCAATATAATGAAACGCATAGTTTGCCACCAGGTGAGGCCCAATGAACGTCCAGCTTCCATTTGTCCCACATCAATGGCTTGAATTCCTGCGCGAAAAATTTCAGAAACGTAAGCACCACTATTTATTCCACAAGCCGCGACTGCTGCGATAAAAGGTTCTACCCGCTGACCGATTGCCATGGGCAATGCAAAGTAAATCAAAAAGATCTGTACCAGCAATGGTGTTCCACGTATACAGTCCGCGTAAACCGCTGCCATTATTTGTAATATTTTAAACTGCGATATACGGGCAATCCCAACAAAGAGACCAATAAAAAAACCTATTGCTACGCTGAATGCAGTAATTTCTATTGTTACCCCCGCACCCATAAGCAGAATTGGCAATGCACGTTGTATAAGTTCAAAATCCATTTAAATATTAACTCCCCTAATATTATTTCGTACATGTATAGATATTTGTATGATTGTATAATTTATCCAAGCAAGCGTCAATAGCCTGTTCATATCCGTTTCGTAAAAGTAAAACCCTTTCAGATTAAAACTAAGACCCCCATTCGGAGGTCTTGGTTATCAGATAAAAATTTCCGGTAAATTCCGGTAAATATTTTTCAGAAATAGTTTAAATCACATTTTAACAATATTGGAGGCTGTCTTTTTAAAAGCTGTACGGATTTCTTCTTCCCAAATAAAGCAATCATAGCATATAAGCCAGGGCCATGTGTTTCTCCGGTCAACGCAATTCTTATAGGTTCAAATGCCGCTTTTCCCTTAATTCCGGTTTTCTTCATCAAGAATGAAAAGCACTTTTTGATGGAATCCTCATCAAAGGAATCCAATGCGTTCAATGCATCAGCAAATTGACGGATAAGTACGGCACTGTTTTCCTGTTTCATAATAGAAATCTTTTCTTCATCAGTAATTTTAGGATGTGTCTCAAAAAATATTTTTACATTTTCTGGCGTTTGTGCTCCATAGTACAAATGGTCGCGGACGAACCATACAACATCTTTCAGCCACTGTTCCTTTTCTAAAGAAAGCGGCAATGATACATATCCCGCTTCAACAAGAAACGGCAGTGCTACTTGGAAAAGTTCATCAGGCGATAACTTCTTCATATATTGGAAATTAATCCAATTTAATTTTTCAATATCAAATACTGCATCATTAGCAGAAACACGTTTCATTGAAAATTCCGAAATGAGTTCCTCCCGGCTGAAAATTTCCCGCTCACCTTTAGGCGACCAGCCAAGAAGAGCCAGGTAATTAACCACTGCATCCGGGAGATATCCCATTTTACGATATTCATCCACAGAAGTCGCTCCGTGACGTTTGCTCATTTTTTTGTGGTCAGATCCGAGAATAAGAGATATATGTCCAAATTTTGGGATTTCATATCCGAGTGCCTGATATATAGCAATTTGACGCGGGGTATTAGATAAATGCTCTTCCGCACGAATAACATGGGTAATTCCCATAGATGCGTCATCAATGACTACCGCAAAATTATAAACGGGGATTCCGTCTGATTTAACAATAATAAAATCACCTACACCAGCTGCTTGAAATTCCACATGCCCGCGAACCATATCATCGAACGCAAATACACCATCTTTAGGAACGCGAAGGCGGATTGCGGGTTTACGTCCCTCCGACTTATATTGTTCGATCTGTTTTTCGGTTAAATGGCTGCAATGGTTATTATATATAGGTGTTTTCCCTTCCTTCAACTGCTCCTTTCTGCTTTCCTCCAATTCATCCGCTGAACAATAGCAATAATAAGCTTTCCCTTCCTCAAGGAGACGCTGAACAGCTGCATTATAAAGTGGAAGTCTTTCTGTCTGTCGATAAGGTCCGTTCTCACCACCTATGTCAATACCTTCATCCCAATACAAACCAAGCCATTTCATCGCTTTTTTTATATTTTCTTCAGATTCTCTTGTGGAACGGGCCAGATCTGTATCTTCAATGCGCACTAAAAACTTCCCATTTTGATGACGGGCAACTAACCAGTTAAATAATGCAGATCTTGCTCCGCCGATATGAAATGGACCGGTAGGACTTGGAGCAAAACGGACTTTAAATTCTTTATTCATTATATTCCCTCCTGAATAATATGACTGATGCAAGTGCCGCAATACCTTTCCCGCGGCCAATATCCCCTAATTTTTCATTCGTCGTGGCCTTTATATTGATTTGATTTTTTGAAATATTTAACGAAGCAGACATTATGGCTTTCATTGCTTCTATATACTCGGATATTTTGGGTTTTTCTGCAATAACAGTACTGTCTATATTACCAATCAAATAATTTTGTTTCGTAATGTGCCGACTTACCTGTTTAAGTAATTCCAAACTGCATGCCCCATCAAACCGGACATCACTATCAGGGAAAAAGTGGCCTATATCAGGTAGTCCTGCAGCTCCCAGCAATGCATCCATAATCGCATGAATCAGAACATCCGCATCGGAATGCCCCGATAATCCACCAGAATCAGCAATTTTTATTCCACCCAAAAATAAAGGGCGAGATACCTCAAAACGATGGATGTCATACCCCTCTCCGACTCTGATGTAAGCTGGTATTTTGCTTGGATATATCATATTGCTAAAGCGGTTCCAATCTTCCGTCGTGGTTACTTTAAAAAAGTTCTCGCGTCCGGGAATAATTGTGACCGGAATCTTTGCCGCCTCAAATATCGAGGAATCATCTGTTATATTCTTTAATGACTTTATTTGCAATAAAGCTTTTTTGTACAAAGCCGTAAGCACCCCTTGCGGTGTCTGGGCACGATAAAGTTTCGAACGGTCTACCGTTTTCTTCACTTGTTCATCGTTTATCTCCTTCATTGTATCTATACAGGGAAGCGCAAAAATGACGGCTGGATGCGCAGGCCCCAGCTTGTTAAGAATTTGATCTATCGCGTCTCCGCCGACCAATGGACGCGCTCCATCATGAATCAGGAGTTTCTCCGATTTAGAAGATATTTGAGAAATTCCATTGATGACAGAATCTACACGCGTATTTCCACCTTGTCCCCATTTAATCGGAATGGCATGTTTAAATTCTGAAAGAATCTGTTGAAATTGACTTTTTTCAGTATCTTTCACAACAATGACGATTTCATCTAGTAGTTTACTGTCTAAAATATTTTTAAAGGTATACCAGATTAAAGGATGTCCATGCATCTCCATGAGCAGTTTATTTATTGAGCCGCCTATACGGGTTCCCTCTCCCGCCGCTACTAAGACAAGGCTATTCATCATATCCACTCTCTAATTTAGCTTTTGCGAAAATTATTTGTCCGGCTTTTGTTTGCAAGACGGATGCAATAATAACAGGTATTTCCTGTCCGATAAATTGGCTCCCATTTTCGACCACGATCATTGTCCCATCATCTAAAAACGCTACACCTTGTCCTTCTTCCTTGCCATTTTTTACTAATTGGACATACACTTCTTCCCCCGGAATAACAGCCGGTTTTAATGCAATAATAAGTTCATTGATATTTAATACCGCAACCCCTTGTAATTCCGCAACCTTATTTAGATTATAATCATTAGTAATAATTTTATAGCCATGAGTTCTCGCTAGTTTTACTAATTTAGAATCAACTTCATTAATCTCCTCAAAATCTTCCGTCAAAATAATCAGTTCATCTTTGCTTTTCTTTTTTATCTGATTAAGAATATCCAATCCCCGACGTCCGCGATTTCTTTTCAATACATCTGCTGAATCAGCAATTTTCTGTAATTCTTCCAGCACAAAAACAGGAACGATGATTGGCCCCTCTAAAAAACCAGACTGATAAATATTCAAAATACGTCCATCAATAATAATATTCGTATCAAGCAGTTTCCCTACTTTTTTCTTTTTCTGTTTTGTACCGGATTCTGCCTTGAAATGAAACCATCCTGCAATTTCGGCCTTTTTGGAAATCGTCAGGTGCATTCCGATATATCCCAAAATTATACTGAGAGCCACAGATACATAAGGACCTATATATGGAATACTGCCAAACGCCAATCCAACTAAATTAGCTATAATAAGCCCTGCAAATAATCCTAAAGTACCAATTATAAGATCCTGTGTCGATATAAGCAGCAGTGATTTTTCGACTCGGGATGTAAAGGCAAACAAACTGCTAATCAAATAGCCCGAAATGACTCGTCCTACAAGTGCACCTAAAATTCCGCCTATCAGCATGACACTCAATGATAAAATTGTAATTCCCAAAATTGTCTCGGTCAAAACGTTTTTAGGAATGACTGCAGTAAGCAACGGTTCCGTCTGGGTAGACAACACTATTCCCAATACAGAAAAAAGCAGAATAAATATGGCCTTTAATACTTTTTCCGGCATATCATAAATTCCTCTTTAGTTTCCATAAAATAATTTCTGAAATACTACATTTACACATTTTAATTATAATAGCACAATCATAACGGATTGAAAAACAAACCTTTCTCTTATCTCACACCTGTGATTTAAAAAAATGGATCGCCTCTTCCAAATGATTTATAAATACCACATGCGAGAGTAATTCCTCCCGGTGATTATCTTTAAAATAGTTTTCGGCCTCTTCCTGATTCCTCGCGGGGAGGACAAATTCAGTAAAATTCATTTTGACCGCCTCTTTGAGTCGTAAGCTTAACTTAGAAACAGGGAGGATTTCACCGGTTAATCCAATTTCACCTAAAGCCATACAGAATTTTTTCAAAGGTATATCATATTTTACGGAAAATAATGCCAGTGCTACTGATAAATCCGCTGCTGTTTCTTTTAATTTATAGCCACCTGCCACATTGAGATATACATCATCAGCAGAAAATGGAATTTCCCCCTTTTTTTCCAGTACGGCAAGTAAAATAACCAATCTATTAAAATCGTAACCAGATGCAATTCTACGCGGAACTGCCAGTACGGAATGAACTGTAAGTGCCTGTACCTCAATCAAGATTGGACGTAAGCCTTCCATACAGGCAGCAACTGTACTTCCAGATACAGGAGCTTTTTGTATTCCTTTTAGAAGATACTTAGACGGATCATCAATCCCTTTCAATCCTTTCCGCCCCATTACAAAGAGTCCTGATTCAGATGTAGAACCAAATCGATTTTTCACAGTACGAAGCACACGAAATTGATAGTTTCTATCTCCTTCCAAATAAAAAACCACATCTACCATATGTTCTAATATACGCGGACCCGCAATATTTCCCTCTTTTGTAACATGCCCGATAATCATTACGATAATCCCTGATTCTTTAGCTATCTTTACAAGTATTGCTGTGCAGTCCCTGATTTGTGTCGGACTCCCCATTGCTGAAGAACTGTTAGGAAGATAAGTGGTTTGTATAGAATCAATAATAACCATATCCGGATGTAGTTTATCTACCTCGGCAAGAATTGTTTCTAAATTGCTCTCAGCAAAAACAAAACATCCCTCTGTATTTACAGAAAGCCGTTCTGCTCTCATTTTAATCTGTATATCTGATTCCTCACCACTGCAATATAGTACAGTTTTTCCCATCTTTGTAAATGAATCACATATTTGTAAAATAAGAGTTGATTTTCCGATTCCCGGTTCTCCACCCCAAAGAATAACGGAATCGGAGACTATACCGCCTCCTAATGGACGATCTAATTCTGTTATTCCCAATTTCATTCTATCTGTATCTTTTATTTCTATATCAGTTAAACTGGTAGGTTCTTTTCCGGATTGAAAAGATAACGTTCGTATGCTTTTGGGAATACTTCCTTCTATTTTTTCCTCTAATGAATTCCATTCTCCACAATTGGGGCATTTACCCATCCACTTAGGCGTTTCTGCTCCACAATTATGACATATAAACTTTGTCTTGGTTTTTGAGTTCATATTCGTCAATCTCTCCCGCAATATAAAATGGACATAGAGATCGTCCCTATGCCCATTATACTACTTTTTACCGATAAGCCTTAGTCTGCATTAAACACCAGATTGTTTTTTTCACCAACATCTACATGGATGGTACTCTTCCCTTTCAGCTTTCCTGATAATAATAATTCAGAAATTTCATCTTCCACTTCTTTTTGAATAGTTCTTTTCAAAGGCCGTGCACCATATTCAAAATCAGAACCGTCTGCAATCAAATGATTGCGAGCTTTTTCAGAAACATCCATTTTCAAATGAAGATGTTCCAATTTCTTTTCCACTGCTTTTAAAAGGAGTTTTGCGATTTCTGATAGATTTTCTGTAGTCAGCGGATGGAAAACGATAATCTCATCAATCCTGTTAATAAATTCAGGTCGAAAAGTATGTTTGACCTGGTCTATAATCATGGCTTTTGCACTTTCAAAATCTTTCTTGTCTTCATTCTTATCAATAAAGCCCAATTTCTTCTCTTTGCCGCGTAACAATCCTGATCCAAGATTACTTGTCATAATAATGACACAGTTTGTAAAATCAACGGTACGTCCCTGCCCATCTGTTAAGCGTCCATCATCAAGTACCTGTAGTAAGATATTAAAAAAGTCTGCATGTGCTTTTTCCACTTCATCAAAAAGAATGACACTATATGGATTCCTGCGAACGGCATCCGTTAATTGCCCGCCCTCTTCATATCCTACATATCCTGGAGGTGCCCCAACAAGGCGCGATACTTCATGTTTCTCCATATACTCAGACATATCAAAGCGAAGCATATTCTTCTCACTGCCAAACATAGTTTCTGCCAACGCCCTTGCCAATTCTGTCTTACCAACACCGGTAGAACCAAGAAACAGAAACGAACCAATTGGTCTTTTCGGATCTTTCATCCCTGCTCTGGCGCGCCGGATTGCCTTGGCAACAGCAGTTACGGCATCTTCCTGCCCAATAACACGTTTATGAAGTTCTTCTTCCAAATGAAGCAGACGTTCAGAATCCTTCTGTTTCAGATTCTGAAGGGGGACACCTGTCCACTTGGCAACCACCTCAGCTACGTCTTCTTCTGTAACAACTAAATGCTCATGACCACCGCCTTTCCATTCTCCCTTCATCTTTTCAATTTGTCCGGATAGCTCTTTTGCCTGATCCCTTAATATGGCAGCGCGTTCAAAATTTTGAGCAGATATGGCGGCTTCCTTCTCTTTCTGGACAGAGGCAAGATCCTCCTCCTTTTTTTTCAAATCGTCCGGTGTAGAAGAAGCCTCCATACGAACCTTAGCTGCGGCTTCATCAATAACATCAATTGCTTTATCCGGCTGGAAACGATCGGTAATATAACGAGAAGATAACTCTACCGCTTTTTTGATAGCCTCATCCGTAATTTTTGCTTTATGGAATGCTTCATATCTATCGCGAAGTCCCATTAATATATCAATAGTATCCTTAGGAGTAGGTTCTCCCACTTTTACAGGCTGGAAGCGGCGTTCAAGAGCTGCATCTTTCTCAATATATTTCTTATATTCTTTCAATGTTGTCGCGCCAATGCATCTAATCTCTCCTCTGGCAAGGGCAGGTTTCATAATATTAGCAGCATCCATGGAACCTTCCCCTGCACCGGCACCTACAAGAGTATGTAATTCATCAATAAACAGAATCCAGTTCTCATGTTTCTTTACTTCTTCCAAGACTTTTTTTAACCGCTCTTCAAATTCCCCTCTATACTTTGTTCCCGCTACCACGGAAGACATATTTAAGGAAATGATTCTACAGTTTTTTAAAATTTCGGGAACGTCATTATTGATAATTCGCTGTGCTAAACCTTCTGCAATCGCAGTTTTCCCCACGCCCGGTTCGCCAATAAGAACCGGATTGTTTTTATTTCTCCGTGAGAGGATTTGAATAACTCTGTTAATTTCAGTCTGACGCCCAACAACAGGATCAATTTTCCCCTGTTTTGCCCTTTCATTCAAATCAACAGCAAATTCTCCCAAGTCGCCAAGATTTTCATTCTTTTCACTACCATTTTCTTCCGACATAAATTGTTCAAAAGCACGCTTCAATTTACCTCCTGTTACATTAAACTGCTCCAATATGCGGATCGCCAGTCCGCCGCCTTCATGAATAATGGCCAGCAATAAGTGTTCTGTTCCGACATAATTATTGCCAAGTTCATTGGCCTCTTCGACAGCCATTTCAAGAACCCGCTTTGTACGAGGTGCTATATAAAGGTCCGTATTTCTGAAAAAAACTGAATCGTTATATGCCTGCAGGAATTCTTCCAGTGCTGTTACTGTAAGTCCCAACGAATTTAAAATCTTTCCGCCCACACTGTCTTTTTCATTTGAAATACCTATCAAAAGATGTTCTGTCCCTACATATTCACTACCAAGCTTAGAGGCTTCCTCCGCAGCAAACTTCCATGCATTCTTTACGCTGTCTGTGTACCTATTTTCCATCCAAATTCCCTCCTTACATATTTGATTATCATAATTTTTCTTTTAAATTCCATTTTGTGCTTTATATGCCTGTATTTGATCCCGCAGCTTGGCCGCCTGCTCAAAATCTTCCGAATTTATAGCTGATTTTAATTGTTTTTCATATTCAGCCAGCTTTTCGTCTTTTATCGACTCTTCCTTTAAGCCTGGTTCATTTGGGGTCAGATTATGACTAAACAAGGGTCTGAGTTCTTCTCTAAAAGATTTATAATCCTGGTTTCCATGAAACAGTCCCTTTGACAGATTTAATTCATCAGATGCTACTTCCCTGACATCACAAATGCTCCCATTATTATCTTTATAAAAATGTGGAAATATATCAAATAATCTTTTTCCTAAAATAGAAGGCATTGAATAATTTAATAAGTTTTCAGTTTGCTTGAAACGTTCTCCTTGTGCACATTCATTACAAAGATGTAATTCACTTTTTTTACCATTAATAATTCTTACCAAATGTACATTGGCTGCTCTTCCATGACAATGTTCACAAAACATTTTATTCTCCTTTCAAAGTCCACTCTGTCTGATGTATTATAGTTCTTACAGCATCTTGCCGATCTTCCGGCGGACAAAATTCAAGCATTGTCCGCATTAATACTTTAATCATGTGATATTCACGGCGTGAAATGATATTATATTTCAGAAGCATATTAAAATATCCTTCAAAATTGCTTTCAACCAATTCTATATCATTTTTATCAGTCTCCCCTTTTTTTTCAGAGACCATATGCGAGATTATTCCGTGATCTTTTTCCGCTACACCTCGCATGGAAATTTTAATGTATCCGCCGCTTCCTCGTCTTGACTCTACCATGAATCGATTATCTGATGAAAATCGTGTATTGATTACATATGTCACCTGTGACGGGGCACATTCCAAAAGATCAGCCACATCCTTACGCCGTAAAAGTAATTCATCAGAAGACTGCTTTCCCAACCTTTCTAATATAAATTGTTCAATTCTATCCGCTAAAATGGAATTTGTCATTTGATGATAGGCTCCTTTTCTTTTTACCAAATCTATTTTATTACTTAAAAGTCAAAAAGTCAATATGTTAAATAGTAAAAGCCACATGGAAAAAGGACATTTCTTTCATGTGGCTTTTAAAAAGCTAAAAATTAGAAATTCTTAAATTTTGCAAAACACTGGTAATCACTGATCCTGGAAAACCTCGACGATATAATATGCCCGCAGCTCTTCTATAATTATGCTTTAAATCTGGTAAAACTTTCACTTTATTTTTCATAACGATAAGTGCAGCCGCATATTCTTCATCAAAAGTCAAATGTCGATCTATGGAAAGGCCTCGCAATTTCATTTTTTTATGAATATAAACATCTCCATAAGCATTCTTGCTCTTATATAAGTTAAACAAATCTTCAGCAAGATCTAAATCATTTACATATCCATAGTGTAAAAGTTTCGATAAAGCTTCTTCTATCTCCCGCAAAGGATATTCCCTGTCTTTTAATTTTTTACGCAATTCATAAGTACTCTGTCCACGATACTTCAGTAAATGCAAGGCCGCTTCATACGCTGTTTTACTCTTTTGCATCTTTATTCTTTGCAATAACATCCACATTAAATTTTTCCGGTTCTACCACCAGAGTATCCCTAATAATCTTATCAATTTCCGCAGCGATTTCCTGATTTTCTCTTAAAAAAGCCTTTGCTGCCTCACGGCCCTGACTTATACGATTTCCTTTATAGGAGTACCATGCCCCGCTCTTTTGAATAATATCCATATTAGTTGCGAGATCCAGTAATGTTCCTTCTTTTGAGATACCTTCTCCATACATCACATCAAACTCAGCTGTTTTAAAAGGCGGGGCCACTTTATTCTTTACAACTTTGGCACGAGTACGGTTTCCCACCACATCTGTCCCATTTTTTATAGCTTCACCGCGACGGATTTCTACCCGTATAGAAGAATAAAACTTAAGCGCTCTGCCACCAGTAGTGGTTTCAGGATTACCAAACATAATACCAACCTTCTCACGAATCTGATTGATAAATATCACGATGGTCCTGGATTTACTTATAATCCCGGTTAATTTTCTAAGCGCTTTGCTCATCAATCTGGCTTGAAGTCCTACAGATTGATCACCTATATCTCCTTCAATTTCCTGTTTCGGAACAAGAGCTGCTACTGAGTCAATAACAATCATATCCACCGCTCCGCTCCGCACCAACTGCTCACAGATACTTAATGCCTGTTCTCCGCTATCCGGCTGAGAAATCAAAAGGCGCTCCGTATCGACACCCAAATGATGAGCATATACGGGATCCAAGGCATGTTCCGCATCAATAAATGCCGCTACACCATTATTTTTTTGTGCTTCAGCAATGGCATGTAATGCTAATGTCGTTTTTCCGGAAGATTCCGGCCCGTAAATTTCTATGACCCTTCCCCGAGGATATCCGCCAACCCCTACTGCAATATCCAGAGCTAATGAACCTGTCGGAATAACCTCTGTATCCAATTTTCCCTTCATATCGCCTAATCGCATAATTGCACCGGCTCCGAACTCACGGGTAATTTGATGCATTGCATTTTCAAGAGCCTTTTGACGTTCTGAGTTCATGTCCGTATTCTGTACTTTTACTGTCATTTTATCCTCCTTTATTTAATTTAATATACTGTAGAACATAATATAATGCCTTATCTGCTGCGCCATAACGGATACTCTCACGATTCCCCATAAAATGTTCTTCATAGACTTTTGTTCCATATTTTCCTGAAACAGCTATAAATACAAGACCAGGACTCTCCCCATGTATTCCATTCCCCGGACCGGCATATCCGGTAGTGGCTACCGACACATCACTATTATAAAGTCGTCTGCTACCTTCGGCCATTTCACCAGCTACACCAGCACTAACAGCAGTATCTCTTTCCAGTGTACTTTTTGAAACACCGAGAATCTCCTCTTTACTATCATTCCAATAAGTAACAGCACTCCCCTTAAAGTAGTCAGAACTTCCGGGCAAATCTGTCATTAACTTTCCAACTATACCACCGGTACATGATTCAGCGGCGCTCATTGTCATTTTATACTGAATCAATAATTCTGCCAAATCACTCCTAATATCAGATTCAACATGATACTCTGATACAGGAAGCCGCTTTTTTATAATCAATAAGAACGGAGTGATCAAATCGTGCGCATTTTGTATAGTACTTCCATGCGCAGTCATACGAAGCGCAATATATCCCGGCCTTGCCAATAAAGCAAATGTCGGATTTTCCTGCGCCTTAATTAGATCCATTATACGGGATTCAATTTCTGTCTCTGTCAACCCTGTTATAGTTACTATAACAGAATAAATAATACCTTGCGGTCCAAAATTACTTTCAAGCCACGGCATCATCTCTTTCTCTGCCATAATTTTCATTTCAAATGGTGGTCCCGGTAAATGAATTAGTGCTTTATGATTTTTAATAGATGCAGATCCATTAGCTGAACCAACATGATTTTCAAATATGCAGGAACCTTCTCCGAACCATGCCTGTCGCGATAGGAGTTTAGAATATACTCGCCTTTCTCGTTCATAATAATCCCTAAGACGGCTATTCTGATCCTCATAATATACATAAGGAATACCTAAAGCTTCTGCCCCGATGCGCTTTGTAATGTCTCCTTGTGTCGCACCCAGCCCGCCGGATGTAATTACTATATCTGCCCGAGACAATGCAATTTCCATAGCATTTCTCATCCGCATAGCATTATCCCCCACCGTAGTCATATAAGCTACTGTAAATCCGTGCTGATTCAGAAAAACCGCCAACCATCTGCTGTTCTCATTATCAATTTCTCCCAGTAGTAATTCTGTGCCGGTAGTAATGATTTCAACAATCATCATATACCTCTATCTGTTGTTATTCTCTCCGCAATCAAATCATATGCGTATCCATCTATAATATGCGCCTTAACAAAGTCACCCGGTCGTAAATCGCCAGGGTGATCTATGTAAACATTACCATCTACCTCAGGTGCTTGGAAAGATGCTCTGCCTTTAGCCTGAAGATTTCCACATCCATCATCTAATAATTCTTCCACCAATACTTCTGTATCAACTCCAATCAGATTCCGGTTATTTTCTTCAGAAATTTCTGCTTGAGCCGCCATTAACTCGTGATATCGATTTTCTTTTATTTCTTCTGTAACCTGATCGACCATACGGGCTGCTGGTGTCCCATCTTGTGCTGAATAAGTAAATGCCCCCATATTATCAAATTTCACTGCCTTGATGAATGTAAGCAATTCTTTAAAATCTGCCTCTGTTTCTCCGGGAAACCCAACCATAAGGGTTGTCCGAATTGTTATATACGGTGTGGTATTTCGTAATTTCTTCAATAGCTTTTTGATGCTTTGGGAAGAATCACGTCTATGCATTCGTCTTAATACGGAATCACTTATATGCTGTAAAGGAATATCTACATATTTGCAGATCTTTTCTTCTTTAGTAATTATTTCTAAAAGTTCATCATCAAAATACGTTGGATACAGATAAAACAAACGAATCCATTTCACATTATCAATTTTTACAAGTTCTTTTAACAGCCTTGCAAGTGTTGTTCCATCATTTAAATCTCTGCCATAGAAACTGGAGTCTTGCGCAATTAAATTAAACTCACGGACACCTTCACTGGAAAGCCGTTTGACTTCGTGTACAACAGACGGAATGGAGCGGCTTCTCATCGCGCCACGAACATAGGGAATATAGCAAAACGTGCAACCATTACTGCATCCTTCCGCAATCTTTATATACGCACTGTAAGGTGGAGTCAGCGGCTGTCGCGGAATAAGTTCTTCATGTTCACAGGGAGCAGTATCGAATCTATATATCTTTTTATTGCCATGAATATAGGACTCTTGGACAACTTCTAAAATATGTTGCCATGAATCAGTACCTATAAAAATATCGATTTCCGGTATTTCTTTTCCCAATGCTTCCTTATATTGCTGTGTCAGACACCCGGCAGCGACAAGTTTCTCACAAACTCCCTCCTTTTTATATCTGGCTGCCTGCAAAATGGTCTGAATTGATTCTTCCTTTGCCGGATCAATAAATGTGCATGTGTTGATAATAATGATTTGCGCAGTGCTTAAATCCTCAGTTAATTCATACCCGGCTTTTGCTAAAATACCAACCATCATTTCAGTATCTACCAAATTCTTGGAACATCCCAAGCTAATAACTCCCAATTTACGATTCAATTATGAAATCCTCCTGAAACGAACCTGTTCTATCCATTCATTCAATAGTATTTTTTTCCCCTCATCAACATATTTCTTCTCTAATCCCCAATAACTTAAAGGATTTCCGTTTGTATCAGCAGGCAATGTGCTATCATTAACATAAATAAAGTAACAACCGTTATCCTGCATGACCTTTTTATAATGCGTAGGCGTCAACAACCAATTCATAAGTTTTTGACCAAGTTCGGGCTCTTTGCTGTCGGCAGAAAGCCCTATACCATACAAATACCAGGAAGTTCCATCCGTAGGGTACATAATTTGTAGAGGAAGATTTTCTTTTTGTGCCCGCATAGCCTCATTATAGCTGGATATCCCGATATCACATTTTCCCATACCTGCCATCCTTGATGGCGTCGAAAGATATTTCCCATATTGTACAATATGGGAGTTCCCCTCAGACAAAAGGTAAAGTGCCTCTGTAATCCCGAAGTGTTCTGCCATAGATAACAGCAAATCTTCCGCCATATCTGCCGCAATAAAATCCGTCATGGACAATCGGATCTGCGGTGAAGTCATTATATTGTTCCAATTATAATTTAGCAGAGAATGTCTGGCCGCAAATTCTTTATTAACAACAAAAACAATCGGATCTAACCAAATTCCCGTCCAAGTCCCCTCGAAATCCTTAAATTGTTCTAAAGCAGTGTCTGTCGATTCTGAAGAATAGGAGCGTAATGCCTTATTCTTTTTCAATTCTTCCAAATTGGTCTGAGATGTTAAAAATATATCAGCCTCGCCAATCCCCTGATGCCCATTACTGCCTAATTGTTCCGCTGTCATACGTATAATTTCTATCTGAAATCCGGTTTCCGCATAAAATTCTTTACCGATTTCATCTAAAATATTGGATTGTAAATCAGTACAAATTTTAATAGTTTGCGTCTTGACTGAAGTTTGCTTTTTCAAATCTTCCTGGATTTTTGCATATTGTAAAATTCCCCAAAAAGCAGTAGAAGCTAATATAAGAAATGATATAACCGGTATTAATCTCCGCAAAGGTTATCGCTCCCTTATTTGATAATATGTTATTTATTTTAATTTTCTATTTGATCCGGAAATAACTCTTTTAATTGCCCTTTAGAAACTAAAACCGTTCTCGGTTTTGCACCATCAGCTTTACTTACAATTCCCATTAATTCCATGGTATCCATTAATCTTCCTGCTCTAGTGTAGCCGATTCGAAACCTTCGCTGCAATGCGGAAACAGATGCTCTTTGGGTATCAACCACCCACCCTGACGCTTCTGCCAATAATTCATCTTTCGGCTCCTCTGAATCTGAAGAAACAGCAGGCTCCCACTCTGATAAATCTATTTTCGTCTCATCAGATACTATGACATCCTGTTGGATGCACTGTTCCTTTACATAAGAAACGACAGCCTCCACTTCCTCATCGGAAATAAATGCCCCTTGTATACGTATAGGATTTGATGCACCGGATGGATTAAAAAGCATATCACCTTTACCTAAAAGTTTTTCTGCGCCTGCTTTATCTAAAATGGTTCTGGAATCCACTTGTGATGAAACAGCAAACGAAATACGGCTGGGGATATTGGCTTTAATTAGGCCTGTAATAACATCTACAGAAGGTCTTTGCGTTGCTACAACAAGATGAATCCCCGCAGCTCTTGCTTTTTTTTGTGCTAATCGACAAATCGCATCTTCCACACTGTCCTTTGCCACCATCATCAAATCTGCCAGCTCATCAATCACAACGACAATGAATGGCATCTTTATTTCAGAATTTTGCTTATTAAATCCATTAATATCACGAACATTTTTTTTTCCGCAAAACCGATAACGGGTTTCCATTTCTGTTACAGCCCAATTTAAGACACCTGCTGCTTTCTTGGGCTCCGTAACGACTTCCGTGCGCAAATGAGGAATCCCATTATATATAGACAGTTCAACCACTTTGGGATCGATCAGGATTAATTTTACATCTTCAGGAAGACTATGATAGAGAATACTGGTAATTATGGTATTGATGCAAACCGACTTTCCGCTTCCGGTTTGCCCGGCAATCAAAAGATGCGGCATTTTAGCCAGATCAGTAATTACTACCTTCCCTGCAATATCTTTTCCCAATGCCACAAGTATTTTTCCTTTCCCTTTTTGAAAAGCATTACTGGAAAGAACTTCCCGCAATGATACTGCAGCTGTTTTGGCATTAGGAATCTCAATCCCTACCGCAGATTTCCCGGGGATGGGCGCCTCTATTCGGATACTGGTGGCTGCCAGCTGAAGCGCTATATCATCCGACAAACCTTCTATTTTAGATACGCGTACCCCCGGAGCAGGTTCAAGTTCATAACGTGTAACAGCAGGTCCTATACTTACATGAACTATTTTGGCATTTACACCAAAGCTTTTTAATGTTGTCTCAAGACGATTTGCTTTTCCATAAGCATTCGTTTCCAAACTGCCGGAGCTTTCTCCCTCCTTTAAAAGAGACAGAGGTGGAAATGAATAAAAATTATTTTTCTCTGCTTCAGGCATGTCTGCCTTACTATTTATTTTAATATCATTTGTATTTTCTTCGCAGACTTTATGTCCTTCCAGCATATCAATATTATCTTCAGGCAATAAAATCTGTGCATTCTCGAAAATAGTTGGGTCTGTTGCTTCACCACATACAGGTTTCCCTTTTTCATCAGCAGGAGAAAATACATTAACAGGAAGATCTTCCGTATCATCTTTTTTTATATTTTTAATGGTAGGCTTATGGAAAATAAAATCTGTTAAATTATATTGTTCTCCTGCATTTTCCGCCGCATTACGGGCGCTATGATATGCTTCCTGCTTTTCACGTATTCTCGCTTTAACATGACCAATCCTTTTTTCAGTTTGTTCCCCAACCTTTTTAGCACCGTTTGAAACTGACCAATGTGTTAACAGTAAAATATCTATGACAAACAAACCGGTCAAAATGATTGTCGTCCCTATATTTCCCGCTAAAAAACGTATTATGCCCACCGGGATCCCACAAAACATTCCTCCATATGTCATAAAAGAAGCTACTGAAAAGTTACTACCGGCAGGGAGCATATGATGATGATAGCCGGCTAGAAGTATCCATACGGCAATTAAAGAAAAAACAAGACGACGTGTCATATTTGGCGCATGTCCTGTCAATACGTATACTGCTCCCGTAAAGATAAGAACAAGGGCCGCCCCAAATGAGGCCACTCCAAAGAGTACATAAAATCCATTCCGCAGCAGATTTCCCACAATTCCCATGCCATAGCCGCCTAAACTGAGACATACAAAGAAACCCAAAAGAATCATAACAATTCCCGTGATTTCAACTCTATTCGTCCCCTGGCCTTTTTTCTTTTCGCGTGCAATATGTACTTTCTTTTTCATCAGTTCGGTAAACCTTCCTACTCCTTATTCATCCTTTTATTCCATCTTTTTACAATCTCCGCTTCTGCACCATTCAATACAGGGCGGTAATACACAGCAGAACAAAGTTCATCAGGCAGATACTGCTGTTTAACCCATCCCCCATATGCATGTGGATATTTATAAGCTATTCCGTATCCCAGCCTGTTCGCTCCATTATAATGTGCATCTTTCAAATGCCGCGGAATAGACCAGTTACTCTTCTTTGCAATATCTGTCATCGCAGCAGAAATACCGACAACCGTACTATTACTTTTAGGAGCAAGAGAAATATATAATACTGCTTCCGCCAAAATAATCTGCGCTTCCGGGAATCCAACCATTTCCGCCGCCTGTGCTGCCGACACTGCCACACGAAGAGCATCGGGATCCGCTAATCCAACATCTTCTGCCGCACAGATTATAATTCTCCGTGAAATAAAAGAGGTTTTTTCTCCCCCTGCAATCATTCTTGCCAGATAGTGAAGAGCTGCCTGGGGATCGCTTCCACGCATGCTCTTAATAAATGCGGAAGCAATATCGTAATGATAATCACCTTTTTTATCATACACGGACATTTGTTCCCCGGCAACCCCCTGTACTTCTTTTTCAGTCAGTACCCCGCCATATGGCAAACTTGTTGTAGCCTGCTCCAATAAGTTTAACGCGATTCTAGTATCACCTGCCGCATATGCAGCAATATTTTTAAGAACTATTTCATCCGCATGATAATCATGCATGCCCAATCCCTTATTTTTATCTGTAAGCGCTTTTTGGAGGATAAGGACGATTGAATCAATGCTAAGCGGTTTAAGATGAATCAATCTTATCCGGGACAGTAACGAACCGTTTAGTTCAAAATAAGGATTTTCCGTAGTTGCTCCAATCAATATGAAAGTCCCATTTTCCACATAAGGCAGTAATAAATCCTGCTGTGCCCTATTAAATCGGTGAACTTCATCGATGAATACAATAGTTCTTCTTCCATAGTACTGCAATTCTTTTTGGGCAGCGGGAACGATGTCGCGAATTTCTTTAGCTCCGCTGGAAGTCGCATTTAATTTTAAAAATTTGAACTTAGTCATCTTTGCAATAACAGATGCAATTGTCGTTTTTCCACATCCGGGCGGCCCAAAGAGAAGAAGAGATGGTACTGTATCTCTTTCTATCATTTTATAAAGGAAAGAGTTTTTCCCTACAGACTCGTCTTGCCCTATGATATCATCAAGTATTTCCGGACGCATTCGATCCGCCAACGGAGCATATGCGTTTGATTTATCTGATATGTCAAATAATGATTCCATCTTTTCTTCCCCATAAGAATAAGCCGCCAAGTAAACCTTAGCGGCATTGCATTTAATGACCCCACCATGTCGTTTAATGCTGTATTTTGAGTCTGCATAGATGCAGGTGGGTGTCCTCATGACCTGTTCCTTCAGTCCCTGAAGAAGGGCATTGAATCCACAAATCGATTCTGAACTCCCTTTTTAAAGGTGTTGGTTCAAAATATAAAGCGACACGTGCACAGCAGGGTTTTATCTTTAATATTAGTGTAGCAAAAAGTATTCTGTTTTACAAGTTTCTGCCATCATCATACAAGAAACGCATTTGTCTTTTTCTTCAAAATGACAAATGCGTTTTGCAGTAGGTATAAATTAAATTAATAAATTCTTTTTCCCTTTTTAACATCTACTCTGATATGCAGCTCCTTTAACTGCATATCAACAACTTCTGAAGGTGCCTGTGTCATTTGATCGATAGCACTCTGTGTTTTTGGAAATGCAATAACATCACGGATGGATCCTAAACGAAGCATAAGCATTACAAGCCGATCAAGTCCCAAGGCAATCCCTGCATGCGGCGGCGCACCATAGCGGAAAGCATCCAAAAGGAACCCAAACTTTTCCTGTGCTTCTTCGTGTGTTATCCCAATCGCCTTGAAAACTTTTTTTCCTGCAGTTCCTCCTGATAAATACGAAGTGAACCGCCACCTGCCTCAACTCCGTTTAAAACCATGTCATAGGCCTTAGCATATACTTTTGAAGGATCAGTAAGCAAGTACTGGACATCTTCATCACGCGGAGCAGTAAAGGGATGATGTTCTGCAACCCAGCGTTTATCCTCTTCGCTGTATTCAAACATCGGGAAATCAGTTACCCAGCGGAAGCAGAATTCATTTTCATCAATGAGATTCATACGGCGCGCCATTTCGAGGCGGAGTTCGCCAAGCGCCTGGGCGACAACTTTTGGCTTATCTGCAATAATGAGAATAAGATCTCCATTTTCCGCTTCACAGAATTTACCAATTTCGCGGATCTTATCTTCTCCGAGAAATTTAGTAATCTGGCATTTCAAGCTGCCATCTTTATTAAGACCGATCCATGCAAGCCCTTTCGCGCCATAATTCCCGACATAATCCACTAAGCCATCCAATTCACGGCGGGGAATTGCAGCGTCCCCCTTCACGGTAATCGCCTTTACAATCCCACCGTTATCAAGTACATTACGGAATACTTTAAAACCGGTGTCTCGAAGTAAATCCGAAATATCATAAAAATGCATATCAAACCTAAGATCCGGCTTATCGGAACCATATAGATTCACGGCATCATCCCAAGTAATACGCTTAAATGGAATCTGAATATCCACATTAAGGACATTTTTAAAAATTCTCTGCATCATATGTTCCATTAAGTCCAAGATAAAATCCTGATCTTCAAAGGATAATTCTATATCCAACTGTGTGAATTCCGGCTGGCGATCTGCACGAAGATCTTCGTCACGAAAACAACGCGCTATCTGAAAATATCTTTCCAATCCAGATACCATGAGAAGCTGTTTAAAAAGCTGCGGTGATTGAGGCAATGCATAAAATTTACCAGGATTAACACGGCTTGACCAAATAGTCGCGCGCACCTTCAGGCGTACTTTTGGTTAAGATCGGAGTTTCTACTTCAAGAAAATCGTGTGCATCCAAAAATTGTCTCATTTCGTGAACAATTTTATGGCGCATAATCAAATTCCTTTGCATTTCAGGACGGCGCAAATCAATATAACGATGTTTCAGCCTTACGGTTTCATCTACATCAATTCCATCTTCAACATAAAAAGGAGGTGTCTTAGCTTTATTTAAAATACGCATTTCTGAAACAACCACTTCTATTTTTCCTGTCTGCATTTTAGGATTGACGGTTTCAGGACTTCTTTCTCTAACAATCCCTCTTATCGCCAATACATATTCACTTCTCACATCTTCCGCTTTATGAAACGCGTCTTCTCCATATTGTGGACTCATGACAACCTGTACAATGCCGCTTCTATCCCGTAAATCAATAAAAATCAATCCACCATGATCCCGACGGGTATTTACCCATCCCGCCAAGGTTAATTCTTTTCCGCAATCCTTTTCTGTAACTCTGCCGCATCCGCAGGATCTGTGCATACCTGCCATTGTTTCCATATTTGAGCACCTCTTTAAAACGTTAATAATATAAAATATTTTGCAGTTATTTACTATCTGCTCGACTCTGTAATGAAATCAGACACTTTGAGAAATGGAATATCCTGCTGCTTTCCGTTTTCCATGTTTTTTACGGCAGCTTCTTTTTTCTCCATCTCATTAGCGCCGATAATCACTGTATATTCCGCATTATTTTTATCGGCTTGTTTCATTTGTCCTTTTATACTGCGATCCTGCAAATCAATTTCCGCAATAACACCTTTGTCACGAAGGTGTTGCTGTATCTTGATGCCTTCCACAATAGCATCTTCCCCTAGTGTCACAATATATACTTTCTTGCGATTTGCCGGTTCCGGAATCAGTTTTTGCATTTCCAGCGCAAGCAACAGTCTTTCAAGGCCCACAGCAAATCCTATTCCCGGTGTCGATGGACCGCCCACATCCTCTACCAATCCATCATAACGACCACCGCCACATATCGCACTTTGGGCTCCCAATGGCGGATACTGAATTTCAAACGCAGTATTTGTATAATAGTCAAGCCCCCGCACTAAACGGGAATCAACTGAATAAGGGATCTCCAATGCTGCCAGATATCGTTTTACCGCCTCGAATTTTTTCTCGCACTCATCACAAAGATAATCTGTTATTTTCGGTGCACCAGCAGAGGCACGTCGGCAGCTATCTTCTTTGCAATCCAAGATGCGGAGTGGATTTTTATGAAGACGAGCCTGGCAGTCATCACAAAGCTGATCTTCCTTTTCTTCAAAAAACTCTATTAATTTCTGTCTATATATGGGCCTGCATTTATAGTCTCCAATAGAATTAATATGAAGTTCCAATTCTTTAAGCCCGAGCGTTTTAAACAGCGTATAAGCGAGGTTTATTACTTCCGCATCTGCCGCTGGGGACGATGCTCCAAGAACTTCCACTCCAAACTGGTGGAATTCTCTATATCGCCCTGCCTGCGGACGATCATACCTGAACATTGATCCAATGTAAAACAGCTTATGTACCTGCTGATCCCCATACAATTTATGTTCAAGATAAGACCTGACTACGGCTGCGGTGTTCTCCGGCCGCAACGTAATTGATCGTCCTCCCCGGTCTTCAAACGTATACATTTCCTTTGCTACCACATCCGTAGTATCACCAATCCCACGAAGAAATAGCTTTGTATCCTCAAACATAGGAGTTCTAATTTCACTATACCCATAGAGAGCACATAATTCCTTAATAACGGATTCTACATGATTCCATTTATAGATGTTATCAGGCAGAATATCCTGTGTACCTCTTAATGCCTGCAAGATCCTCAACACCTCTTTATTCTCATAAAAGAATACTTATCAAGTAATGCCTTAAAATTCAAATGGGCATTAACGCAATAATTCTAACATTATATATATATATACGCAAATAAATCATTTATCAGTTTTATCATTTCTTTCACAATCAGCGCAGTAGCCATAAAATTTTAACTGATAATCGACAATAGCAAATCCATTTTCTTTCTTTATTTTTTCTTTCATTTTATTCATAAAATCATAGGAAAACTCAATCACTTTTCCGCATTTAAGACAAATTAAATGATAATGCGAATGTGCCAAATTGTGGTCATTTAATTCATAACGACTTCTGCCATCACCAAAGTCCAATTTTTTTAAGAGCTCAAGTGATGTAAACAATTCAAGCGAACGATATACGGTTGCAAGCCCTATTTCCGGATTGTTATCCCGAACAAATTCATATACATCTTCCGCACACATATGGTTTTCTTTGCTTTCGAGGAATGCCTGTAAAATAACCTGGCGCTGTGTCGTAAACTTATATTTATGTTCACGAATCTTTTTCTTTAACGTATTCATTACTGCTGATTTTTTCATTTTACCCTCCATTAGCGCAAGACTTTATATCTATCGTAATACCATATGGCGTAATAATATTTGAAGAACTGCCACCGCAGGGACGGCTATCATCATCCCCAATATTCCTTTTAGGCTTCCGCCGATAAGCACTCCTGCGATAATTGCCACTGGGTGAACTTCAATAATCGATCCCATAAGTTTCGGCATAATAAAATGAGAATCTAACTGTTGTACAACCACATAGAAAATAATAACTTGAATCATAACACTGCTTCCCTGCAAAAGACCGAGAAGTATAGGCGGGACAGCCCCAATAATTGGACCTATGATTGGCACCATCTCCACAACTCCGGCAAGAAGTCCAATAACCAATGGATATGGAATATCCATAATCCACATTCCAATAAAAACAAGGAACGCCATGAGTACCGACAGTAGAAGTTGTCCATGTATGTATGCTTTTAAAACAAAATGAATTTCCTTAAACAAGTTCTTTATGTGTGCATGATACCTTTCCGGAAAAAGTTCAGCAAACTTATTGGAAAACGTTCTCCCCTTCTTCATCATGTAAAAAGTAATAAAAGGTACAACAATCAATTCAATTACTGTACTGGCAAAAGAAAATATTGCTGACAAACTGAATTGTGCAAGTCTCAATGTATATTCCCCTATCTCTTGAATCATTTTTGCAATGAAACCTTGCGCCTCCGCAGGAAGCAAACTCAAATGATAAGCTGCTTCCAACTCGGGAATTGCTGACTGCAATGCAGAGAATGTAGCAGGAATACTTCTTGTAAACGCTCTTAACTCCGTGATGAATGGTACAAAAATATGAATTGCAATCAGATATATAATTCCGATAAATATACCAAAAGATATAATAATCGGAATATCATAAGGGATATTCTTTATCCCGGTCATATTTATCCATTTATATAATTTTTGAGCAAGCGGTGTAAGCAAAATAGATAGGATAAGAGATATTCCGAACGGGAAAAAAATAATCGGCGCTGAAAGCGCAAGTAATATAAAAAATAAAGTTATGGCAATACGCATCCAAAATTCTGCGGTTCTTTTCATCATCAACCTCCGACCAAAAACGGGTTATGTTTTTTCTCATATCCAATGCTTGTTGCCTCCCCATGTCCAGGCAAAACAATTACTTCATCGGATAATGAAAAAAGATTTTTTCTAATGGTCTGCAAAAGCCTTTTTATATCTCCACCGGGAAAGTCCGTACGTCCAATAGATTCTCGAAAAAGGGAATCTCCGGTAAAAACAACCTTTTCCTTTTCCATGTAAAAAGAAATTCCTCCGGGAGTATGTCCCGATGTATCCAACACGGTAAAATCAAGTTTTCCTACTTTTATATGCTCTCTATAACTTACCCAATAATCTGCTGCTTTACAAATCGTTGGCTGAGGGAATGAATCAGAAAGATTCTTTTTAGGATCCGATAAATACTCTTTATCATTGATATTCATATATACACGGGCTTCTTTATAAACTCCTTTTAACTTGTTAAGTCCGGCCATGTGGTCTACATGTCCATGTGTCAGAAAGATTCCTTTAACATTCACTTTTAGCTGAGCTACTGCACGAATAATATTTTCAGGAGTAAAGGAGGGGTCAATTATGACAGCATCCATTGTATTTTCATCATATATGATATATGTATTGGTCATAAAGGGACCGAGGACAAGATAGGTTATTTTCATGCAAATTCCCTCCCAAATTGAAGTTGTGATAAGTGTCAAAAAAGTTTTTTCGAATCAAGAAGCAAAGTAACCGGACCGTCATTTTCAAGTGCTACCTGCATATGTGTCTGAAAATTTCCAGTTTCTACTTTTATTCCTTCTATCCTGCAGCTCCGCACCACATGTTCATAAAGCCTACTCGCCTGTTTTGGAAGTTCGGCCTCAGTAAAACTTGGCCGACGCCCATGTCTGGAATCTCCATATAAGGTAAACTGTGACACAATCATAAGCGCTCCTTTCGTATCCAAAAGCGACAGGTTCATCTTATTATTTTCATCCTCAAAAATTCTTAAATGCAGTATCTTATCAGATATATATAATGCATCTTCTTCCGTATCTCCACGCTTAATACCCAGCAAGGCAACCAGCCCCTTACCTATTTCTCCACACACCTTCCCTTCAGAAAGTACTCTGCACCAATTACATCTTTGAATAACAGATCTCATATTATCCTCCACGAGAAGAACGCATACGATGAACTGAATGAACACCTTTTATACGACGTATTTTTGTCATGATAAATTCCAATTGTTGCAAATCTTTAATCTGTATTCCCAAATTCATTCCAGCCATCCCGGTATTCTCAACTTTTACATTAGCTGTAGAAACAGAAAGCTTCAGTTCCATTAATACCGCCAAAATATCGGCCATTAAACCGGTCCGATCATAGGCAATAACTTCAATCGTAACTAAAAACATACCGCTGGTTTCCTGTTCCCATTCTACTTCAATGGTTCTGTCTTTATCCGAAAGATTAATTGCATTAGGGCAATCTGTACGATGAACAGATACTCCTCTGCCGCGTGTAACATAACCAATGATTTCATCACCGGGAACAGGATTACAACACTTGGATAAATGAACTACCAATCCATCTTCTCCCTTTACAAGAATTCCATTGCTTACCCTTTTTTTTAGGCTCCGCATTCTTAAGTTTTCAAAATCTTTTGAAGTCTTTAACCCGGTAATTTTCTGTTCATTAAGATCTTTTTTATAAAGATCAATCAATTTAAGTACGATAGTCTTTACTGAAAGGCCACCATATCCCGCAGCAGCAAAAAGATCATCCTTTGAAATATTGTTAAAATATTTCCGCACATCATCCAGGTGATTTTTAGACGTAATTTCTTTCCATCTATATCCTTGCCGTTCTGTTTCCGCTATAAGAAGTTCCTGCCCATGTGTTATATTTTCAGGTCTGTATTCTTTCTTGAACCAGCTTCGGATTTTGGCTTTACACTCGGTCGAGCCTACCATATTAATCCAATCATAACTTGGTTTTCCGGTTTTTGCTGTAATCACTGAAACGATATCCCCATTTTTTAATTTGGTATCAAGCGGAACAATTTTATTATTAACTTTTGCCCCTACACAGTGATTCCCGACTTCTGTATGAATACGATAGGCAAAATCAATAGGAATAGATCCTTTAGGCAAATTAATAACATCACCCTTGGGAGTAAAAACAAAAACCTCATCAGAAAATACATCTAACTTTAAAGCGTTTAAAAACTCTTTTGAATTGGAAGTATCTTGCCATTCCAAAAGCCGACGAAGCCAACTGATTTTTTGGTCAAAATCTTTCGTCCCTGCTTTATTCCCTTCTTTATATCTCCAATGGGCGGCTACACCATATTCTGAAATATGATGCATTTCCCAAGTACGGATTTGTATTTCGACAGGCTGTCCTTTTGTACCGATTACAGTTGTATGAAGAGATTGGTACATATTGGGCTTAGGTACAGCGATATAATCCTTAAACCGATTAGGCAATGGTTTCCAAAGGGAGTGCGCAATTCCAAGAACCGCATAACACTGAGGAATTGTATTTACGATTACACGCACTGCATATAAATCATAAATTTGAGATAAATCTTTATTATCTCGTTTCATTTTTTTATAAATACTATAAAAATGTTTGGGACGACCGGTAATAGTTGCTTTAATTCCCGCATCATTTATACTTTGATGAAGCACTTCCATAGTGTCATTTACGATTTCTTCACGAGCTTTGCGTTTCTGCCGCATTTGTCGGACAAGATCATAATACTCCTCAGTATGAAGATAATGAAAGCATAAATCTTCCAGCTCCCATTTGATATTATAAATACCCAGACGATGGGCTAAAGGGGCATATATCTCCATGGTTTCTTTTGCGATGCGTATCTGTTTTTCACGTCTAAAAATGCCAAGTGTACGCATATTATGAAGACGATCTGCTAATTTTATAACTACTACACGAATATCCTGCGCCATAGCCAAAAACATTTTTCGAAAATTTTCCGTCTGCTGATCTTCTTTGTCTTTATAATGGAACTGTGATAATTTCGTAATCCCATCTACTATAAAAGCAACTTCATCCCCAAAAATACGGCGGATGTCTTCCAGCGTATACGCAGTATCTTCTACTACATCATGAAGAAGAGCTGCAATAATCCCTTGTGCATCAATTTCCAACTCTGCCAGAATATATGCCACTGCTAACGGATGAATAATATATGGTTCTCCAGTAGCGCGAATCTGTCCCTCATGTGCCTTTTGCGCGATTTCAAACGCATGCTGGATGGTTTCCATGCTTTGAGTTTCATGAATATATGTCTTTAATTTCTCCATCAGTTTGTTATATTCATGGCTTGTTTCAATCGAAAAATCTTTTTTACCTGATTCAATATTTATATATTCATCCTGATGAATTAAAAACTCAGCTAAGGTTGACGCTGATGCGTCAGTACGAAGTGACTCTTCATTCAAATTGCGCGACAAAATATCTTGATGGTCAACTATATTCGTAATAGCCTGCTTAAGAGTCCCTCTTCTATCACTCACGTAATCCCAACTCCTTATTTTCTATATTTTCTATAAATAGACGATGATAATAAATCAAGTTTTTTATTTATAACCTTTCTCTGGTAATAGTCAACGCCATTCCTATTGAAACGATATAGTATATTCAACTCTTCAAACACTGACAAGGCGGTACATAAACACTGCCTGCTATATTTCCCCTCAAAAGACCGTTTTAATCTGTTTTGTATCTCAAATACAGCCACAGATTTACTATTAGGAATCAATTCTCTTAGACGAACAAACACATCGATCAGAAAATCTCTGGTTAAAAAATAGTCTTTTACCGGTCTGATATCTTTACAGATCAACTGGACATGTTCACCGTACCAATCATGAATTTCCGGTTCATATACAATATCTACAATATCTCCCGGGCAACAGGGGTCTTTATCTCCTATCCCCCAAAAAATAGCTTCTACTGGTTCACGATTTTGTGATAATCTGCACTTAAAATGTTTACGATCATTTCCTATTCGTCGGGCAGTTTCCACAAAAACCCTGAAACTGGCAAACAGAGGCTTAGGATTATCGCTGCCATAAGGTTCTAACAAATCTAATGAGCGAATAAATTCTATATTTACTTCATCCAAAGGTAAAGATTCTTCTAATTCCAGTACAGGTATCCTGTCATCCACAGTTATAATCCCTTTTGCGTAATCATTAATCCGCTTCCTAAACTCGGAAATTTTCTCTGCAGGAATGCTGAAACCTGCTGCCATTTTATGCCCACCATACTGGATAAGAAATCCTGCCATTTTTTCCAAAGCCTCATGTATATTAAAAGCGGAAATGCTTCTGCAAGACCCCTTTCCAACTCCATTCCTGACTGTTATAACCAATACTGGACGATGATATAACTCAAGTATACGCGATGCTACAATTCCTATAACACCGGGATGCCAGTCTTTTCCGTCAATAACAAGTATCAGATCATCTTGAATTTGCAGTTTAGCAATCCGCTGCAACGCCTCTTCATAAATCTCACGTTCAATATGCTGCCGCTCGATATTGGTGTCGCATAATATCTGTGCAAGTGCTTCAGCCTCCTCCCCAGACTCAGTAGTCATCAATTCCACACCATATTTCGCATGAGTAATACGACCGGCTGCATTCAATCGTGGTGCAAGCCCAAAAGAAATGTAATCCGCATGAAGAATTTCTTTCGTATCTTCATTCACAAGACCGGTAATACGGAGAAGTGCCGATAAACCCTTTATAGGAGTCAAAAGAAAACGTGCCATACCTTCTTTGACAAGTATCCGATTTTCCCCTGTTAAAGATACCACATCCGCAATAGTCCCCAACGCTACCAATTCTATATTTTCCTTATAATCTTCATTATATAATTCTTTATAAATACCGCGGCAAAGAGTGAATGCTACTCCGCATCCAGCTAACTCCTTATATGGATAAGGACAGTCCTCTTGATGTGGATTCAATACAGCTACACAATCAGGCAATACCTTTGGCGGCTGATGATGATCCGTGATGATAATATCCAAAGACTGTGGCGCTTCTGCCACTAAATCTGCAGAACTGATACCGCAGTCTACAGTAATTAAAAGAGAAACTCCTTCTTTGGACAATTTGTTTATAGCGTCACGGTTTAAACCGTAGCCTTCTTCCTCGCGCAACGGAATATAAAAATTTACATCTGCCCCCAATTTTCGCAGGCATCTTACACAAATAGATGTAGACGTAATACCGTCAACATCATAGTCCCCATAAATAACTATTTTTTCTTTTAAATCAATTGCTTGAATAATGCGTCTAACTGCTTGCTGCATACCTTTCATAAGAAAAGGATCAGACAGATTGTCTAATGTATCATATAAGAAATGCGTTAATTTCTCTTCCGTGGAAATACCGCGACACATCATAATACGCGCAGTACCCTCAGGTATATTATTTAAATTGAAAAAGTCAGGGACCGCAACCTTCTCTTCTGATGATGCCCCACGAAATACCCAACGAGGTTTTATTTTCTCTGGTGTCATAATATATCCCCAAATTCATTTATTTTCATTATTCTATCATTTTTTATTCTCATTTTCTATATTATATTATCATTATCATTATCATTAAAAAAAAGAGATTCCCATAGAATAGTTCTAAAAATCAAGAACTGCCGTTAATGTTTTACGTTTCACTGTAAATAAAATATCTCCCTGAATATTGTATAAATTCAAGGAGACATTGATTTGTTTATTCTATGGATGAATATATCAATTCCAGACTTCTTTCATGATATTCTTATACTCCTGATTCAGATGATCCACAATAACATCCAAAACTACACGTACAACTTCCGGATCAAAACTTTCATTTGTACTTGGCAGACAGGCATCTAAAAATACAGCACCATTCTCCGCAACCACATACTTAAATACTTTATAACTTCTGTTCAATCCATTCAGATATTCGCCAAACTTAACATGATTGTCTTCTTTAACAAGTCCTGCACCAACCTGCACACGAATAATCGTATAAATCGTACTGTCAGTAATAATTATAACCGGCAGTGTCTGTCCCTCCACCTGAATATTAGATTGGAACACAATTGTATCCGCTTCATCATTAGATGCATCTCGACGGAAAAAAGTAAGCTTATTATCATCCAAATATTTCTGGAATTTTGCCGCCTTTAGATTTACTCTCTTTTCTTCTGCCATTTCAAAATCCTCCATAACTAAGAATTTAAACTTTTAACTCTCTTTCATTTTATACTGTACATACATTTTTTTCTACCGTAAATCTTTAACTCACATATAGTATACTAAATATATTCCAAATATATTCTCCAAAGAGGTCTCAGATGAACCACTATGATTATATGTCCTTAGCGATGCAGGAAGCAAAAAAGGCTCTCATTTCCAGAGAAATCCCTATCGGTGCCATAATAGTTTTGCATGACTCTGTGATTGCTGCTGCGCACAATCAATGTGAAAACAGGAGCGATCCCACTGCCCATGCAGAGATACTTGCCATAAAAAAAGCTTCTGCAATATTAGGAAACTGGCGTTTGACTGGATGTAGCCTTTATGTTACCATAGAGCCATGTCCAATGTGTGCCGGAGCAGCGGTAAATGCTCATCTTTCCTCGATTATCTATGGTGCACCCAATCCACAGTATGGAGGAATTGATTCCAAATTCCGTATTGTGCAAAATCCCTTTAACCATGCGGTTTCAGTAATCCGCGGAGTTTGCCAAAGTGAATGTCAACAATTAATGGATGAATTTTTCGATGATAAACGTCATTTATCCATGTGATAATTGTATTATGGAGCGGTATCGAAGTGGTCATAACGAGGCTGACTCGAAATCAGTTGTACAGCAATGTACCGTGGGTTCGAATCCCACCCGCTCCGCCACAAAGAGTTTCTTTCTATGAGAGTAGCTCTTTTTTATTTTATATATTTTTTTACATATACATAGTACTAATGTTATAATAAATTAATCGTCATTACAATAGGAGGATTCAGCGTGTTCCATCATAAACTAATTACTGCTGTTACCGTGCTTTCCCTGTCATTTTGTGGAAATACCGCATTTGCCAAAACAATTCTGTTTGTACCGCAAGATGATAGGCCGGTCAGTTTTGCCTATACTGTTTCTACAGCAGAAAAAGCAGGATATACAGTTCTCACTCCCCCGAAGGCTTTCCTTTCAGGTAAAAGTTATCAAGGTCTCCCTGAAAGAATCTGGACATGGATTGATCAGAATATTGACCAGGCTGATGTTGCCATTTTATCTACTGACACCTTAATTTATGGTGGATTGGTTGATTCGCGCAAACATAATGAAGATTTAAAAACACTTCAATACAGAGAAAATAAAATACGCAATTTACATATTTCCCATCCAAATATTCCGCTTTATGCATTTGGCACTATTATGCGAACCCCTTATGCATCCAGTGGCGGAGTAGAGCCTTATTATTACAGTGATTACGGTACAGACATTTATCGTATAGCGGCTTTACAGGATAAACAAGATACCAATTCCATTACTGCAGAAGAAACGGCAGAATTACTTTCCTTAAAATTGACAGTTCCTACCGAATATCTTCAAGATTGGTTCCGCAGACGCACAAAAAATAATTTAATTAATAAGCAGCTCTTAAAAGATGCAAAAAATGGTGTATTTGCTTATTTTTGTGAAGGTCATGACGATAACAGCAAAAATTCTCAGACAAACATGGAAGCACGTTATCAGGAGAAAGATACCACTACGCTAAAAAATAATATTTTTGGCTCGTTTCCCGGCGCCGATCAACTCGCTCTGCTCCTTATCGCACGCTACCATGTGGAAAGCAATAAACTCCATCCAACTTTTGGTATTCTCTATCCCTTGGGACGCGGTGAAGATACTATCCCGTCTTATGAAAATCAACCGATAGGAAAAACCATTGCTGAGCATATTCATGCTGTTGGCGGCAGCATCTCACAAAAGCAGTCACCGGACATCATGCTTGCGGTTAATACCCCGCTTCTTTCCACAGGAGAATCCGGGCAATTCAGCAACTTTGGAATGATGAAACAAAGCACTACGGACTTTATAACACAAATAAAATCCACTATCGATCGAGGTATCAGCCTTTCTATTGTGGATGTATATTTCGCTAATGGATCTGACAACACTCTTATGAATCTCATAGTAAAAAATAATCTACTGTATAAAGTATCTTCCTATAACGGTTGGAATACAGCAAGCAATACTATCGGATATGCAATCGCACAGGCTATTCTCGCCCCATATATGACACCACAGGATCATAAAAACATGCTTACAGAACAATATATTGATAACTGGGCCTATCAAGCCAACGTACGAAAAGATATTATCCGCTTTGCGGAAAGTAAACATACCAAGGGGAAAATTACGCCGGAAGTAAAAGAAGAAATGATTGCATCTCTGCAAGATTTTGCTAAGAAAAAGTTAAACTTAAATCCCCGAACTATCTCTGCTGATTTCCCTTGGAACCGTTTTTTTGAAATCGATGCACTTGTCTCCAACACTCCCAAATATCCGCTTTATCTGACTGCTGCAGAAAAATACAGAAGATTTGAAGAGGAACAAAAAAAGAAAGCTGCTGAAGAAAAGTCTAAAAAAGAATCTGCAATAAAAGGGAAAGACGGACTCCTAAAGAAAGATACTATATCCAATGATTCGGAAAAAAATGCTTCACAAATTATCATTCATTAATTAATCATGTAAAAGCCTGATAACAGATACAATCATTTTAATCTGTTATCAGGCTTTTATCTTAAACTAACGATCCATTAAACAGGTCAATCATGAGACGACTAATCTGTACCTTTTCCATATAAGTGAAGTTTCCTAATATTCGTTTAGGCCAGACTTTATCATGTTGCCGGATCAGAATGGAAAGACAAACATTACCTTAACTTGCAGCACCTGTTTGAATTGAGAAAAAGGAGTGGATTCAAGAACAGAAAAGTATCGGTTAATTTGATATTACTGAAGGTATTTCTGAATTCACGAAAAATTATTGACGCAACCATTGATAAAACCTTAATCCTAGTATTTACACAAAATTTGAAACTCTCATTTCAATATAGAAAAAACATCGGATATTTTACCGATGCTTTTTTGTAACTATTTTTCTACTGGATATACACTAACTTGTCTTCTATCACGGCCAAGGCGTTCAAAATGAATTTTCCCTTCTGCAACGGCAAAAAGTGTATCATCTTTTCCCAACCTTACATTCAAACCTGGATGGATGTGGGTACCTCTCTGACGAACTATAATATTGCCAGGTCTTGCAATCATACCGTCATGCATTTTGGTTCCCAAACGCTGTGCATTAGAATCACGACCGTTTTTTGTACTGGAAACGCCTTTTTTATGAGCGAATAACTGAAGGTCAAACAGTAACATGTAATTCACCCCTTTACATTTATCAATTTAATAGTATCAGGATATTTTCCCTGAATCATTTTGAGTCCCTGCAACATTGTCTTTACAAGAAGTTCTGATTGCTCATCAGCCTTATCTGCAATGTTTACATTCATAAATCCATTCTCAGAATCATAAGTGCCCTGTTTTCCAAGGATATCACGAAGTCCCAATGCACATGTCAGTGTGACTGCGGATACAGCCGCACAGACAAGATCATACTGGCTATCTCCGACATAGCTGTCGGCATGACCTTTAATTGTAAATCCCTTACAGAATTCTCCGGCACTCAGATACATAGTAACGGTAATCATCAGCCTTCAATTTTTTCAATCTGTACTTTCGTAAATGGCTGGCGATGTCCCTGGCGACGACGATAATTGGATTTTGCTTTGTACTTAAAAATACGGATTTTCTTTTCTTTGCCCTGTGCAAGAACCTTAGCAGTAACTTTAGCCCCTGCAACAGTTGGTTGTCCAATCTTAACCGCATCACCGGATATAAGAAGAACTTCTTCAAAAGTTACTTCATCACCTGCAGCTACATCCAGTTTCTCAACAGTAATAATTTTGCCTTCCTCAACGCAGTACTGCTTTCCACCTGTTTTTATGATTGCGTACACGTGTGCACCTCCTTCATACTATACTCGCCGTATACGGCAGCTTCATAACAAAGCATTTACTGGGCCGGTTACGAGCGGTTGCGTCACAGCACCCTGTACAATGACTTAATTATTATACTAAGAAACGGAACTGGTGTCAAACGAAAACCTACCGTTTATTGAGCGTAATACTCTTCTCCTCATTCCGGACCTAATCCATCTCTTTTTTCGCGTTTCTGAACAATATAATGTGCCACCTTCTTTCCGGCCTTATTGATTCGATTTCCTGTATTTCTAAACTTACGTAATGCAGTTGTCTTAGATTCTGTTATCGGTTTCATATCCGTAATAGCACTCATATCCCCTCGTTTCACAGAAGTAGCACGAATACGTTCCGGTTTCAGTAATGCACGGATGGCTTTCATGGTTTTTGCCGGAATAAGTTCCGGATCAAAACTATAGATATCTATTGCTACATATCCCATATCCGGATAGGCATGAATACAAATATGTGATCGTGGACCATAGGCAGATACCGTGATTTCTTCTTCACCATCATGGAAATAAGTATCTTCCACATTAAGCCCTAGATATACCGCACTATCAGACATTGTATTTAAGATCTCCGCTGAGGATAAGAGTATTTCCTTCTTACACCCATAGCAATCTACAAGAAGATGTTTTCCTACATAATCACTCATAATTATTTTCCCTCAATCAAAAATTTACCTCATTATAACAAATACCATCTTTTTTTGCAGAAACTGGAAATACATAATAAGATATGAAAAAAGAAAACAGCCAATAACCGCTTTCTTTTTTCATGTCTTATGTTCTAAGAACCACGTTTACTTTCCCTAAGCTTATTACGATTGTTTCAATCCAATTATCTACTTCCGCATCAGTTAAAGTTCGATCTGACGCTCTGAAACTCAATCGGTACGCCATAGATTTAAATCCGGCCGGTACCTGTTTTCCCTGATAAAGATCAAAAAGATATAATTTTTCCAGATGTTTATTCCCAGCCTGCCGGATAATATTTTCGATATTTTCATTTGATAACTGTTCCGGTACAAGGACCGCAAGATCTCTTTCCGCAGAAGGAAATTTTGGAATTTTTTTATAGTTAGTCGCAGCTCCTGCAAAAATCATAATATCCGGCAGGGAAATCGTGAATCCGTAAACTATTCTTTTTATATTCCATTTATCAAGCACTGCCGGATGTAATTCACCAAATCGTGCAAGAATCACATCATTTTTTACAAATTCTGCTGATACTCCGGGATGGAAAACAGGATAATTCGTACGTCTGATCTTATAATCACGAATAGATAATGCTGAGAGAACATTCTCCATAACTGCCTTAATGTCAAAGAAATCATATTCTCTCTGATCATTAGGATATCCATTTTCTGCAGGCCCTCCACACATAAGTCCTGAAATAAGACTATATTCTTTGGGAAGTTCATCTAATGGAAATCTTTTAGGTTCATAAATATGTCCATATTCAAAAATAGCTACCTGATCATTTTTCTTTGAAAGATTGTATTGCAGAGTATGCATTAGCCCGGGCAGCAATGATGTTCTCATATCTGGATATTCATCCGAGATTGGATTCATGATTGAAATAGCATTATACACGCTGCTATCTTCAGGGAAATTCAATTTTTTCAAATCATTCTTATCCATGAAGCTGTAATTAACAACTTGAGATAATCCATTCTCCACAAGAATATCAGTAATCTTGAAAAGAACTTCTTGCGATAGACTCATAATCCCCTTGGTGACCGCGCTCCATGGTGTGGTAATCGGTATATTAGAATATCCATATACACGTGCTACCTCTTCCGCTAGATCCGGCATTCCATACAAATCCATACGGAAATCAGGAACTGTTACGCGTATTTTCCCATTATTTTCCGCCACTGAAAAGTGGAGACTCTCAAGGATGTCAATCATTTCATTTTTACTTAATTTGATCCCGATATAGTCATTAATTTCATCTATTGTGGTATTGATAATTTGCGGTTCTGATTTGATGGGGTATTCGTCCAACAGCCCCGGAGCAACGGTACATGCACCTTGCTCTATCAGCAACTGGCAAATCCGATTAATTGCCATTTCTGTTCTTGCGGGATTGATTCCTTTTTCATATCGACCGGAAGCCTCGGAACGCAGACCTAGCCGCCGTGACGTTCTTCGCACCGAAGCACTATCAAACACTGCCGCTTCCAGAAGTACACTCTTTGTTTTATCAGTAATTTCCGAGTTAAGTCCCCCCATTACGCCGGCAATACAAACAGGATTTTCTGCTTTGTCTGCTATAACAAGATCCGTATGATGCAAAATACGTTCAACGCCATCCAGAGTTTTTAAGTTTTCTTTATCACCTGCAAACCGACAGGTCAATTCATTTCCTTCTACTTTATCATAATCATAAGTATGGAGCGGTTGTCCAATTTCAAGCATAACATAATTCGCTGCATCCACAATATTATTGATTGGTCGAATTCCATTACTTCGCAAACGGTTCTCCATCCACATCGGAGAACGACCCATTTTTATATTTTCCATCAAACGTCCGCAAAAACGTTTACAATATCTAGCATCAGAAATATGTACAGCAGCACGCCCCTGGATAGGCATTCCACTTTCAGCCACATTTATAGAAGGAAGCGTTACTTTTCTTTTGAAAACAGCACCTACTTCAAGCGCCATTCCAATCATACTGAAACAATCTGCACGATTAGCAGTTAATTCCATTTCAAAAATCACATCATCCAAATTATACAAAGTATGAAAGTCGACCCCCACTTGCGTATCTGCAGGAAGAATCATAATTCCTTCCTTATTGACACCGGGGAATAAATTCTCGTCCAAGCCAAGTTCACTGCAGGAACACATCATTCCTGCCGATTTCACGCCACGAAGTTCACCCGCTTTGATTTTTACATCACCATACTTTAGTCCGCCAGGGGTTCCAGCATCATGTTTTGCAGGCACATGCGCTCCATCTAATGCTACGGGAACAATCAATCCTTCCTTTACATTATTTGCCCCCGTTACAATTTGAATGGAATCTGGTCTGCCAACATCCACATGGCAAATAACCAGCTTATCTGCGTTAGGATGCTTTTCAACCGATAAGATCTTTCCGGTAACAACCCCACTAATCCCTTTCCCAGGATAAATGACACGTTCAACTGGTATTCCATCTATCGTCAGAATCTCTGCCATTTCTTCCGGATCAAGACCTTTTATATCAACAAGCGTTCCCAACCATTTTAAAGAAACATTCATTTTCTCTCCTCCCGATCAGAACTGTTCCAAGAATCTGATATCATTTTCATAGAAATTTCTGAGATCATCAATTCCATAAAGCAACATAGCAATGCGCTCAATTCCCATACCAAAAGCAAACCCACTTACAATGTTTGGATCATATCCATTTAATTTCAGAACCATGTTGTGCACCATACCGCAGCCAAGTATTTCAAGCCAATCGGGATCATTACTTTCAGAATGTGTTCTGGACGCAAAGGAAATATCAACTTCTGCTGAAGGCTCTGTAAAAGGAAAATAACTCGCACGAAAACGAATTTTTGTATCAGCCCCAAACAAATCCTTCAGAAATATTTCCAAAGTCCCTTTTAAATCAGAAAATTTAATGCCCTTATCAACAACCAATCCTTCTACCTGATGAAATACTGGAGAATGGGTTGCATCATTATCCCACCGAAAAACTTTTCCCGGTGCAATCATTCTGATTGGTGAATTAGGTATATGCTTTCGAAGTGTCCGAACCTGCACGGGAGATGTGTGAGTACGAAGTAAAATTTCAGAAGTAATATAAAATGAATCCTGCATATCGCGGGCAGGGTGGTCTTTAGGTAAATTCAAGCACTCGAAATTATAAAAATCTTCTTCAATCTCAGGGCCCTCTTCTACAGAATACCCCATTCGAATAAATGATTTCATAATTTCACGTAAAGCCTTATCAAGTGGATGAATATGTCCTGACCTTTGGTGACGTGCAGGAAGTGTTATATCAACTATTTCACTTCTGATTTTTTCTTCAAGTTTTTTTGCTTTCAATTCTTCCAGTTTTTCGGTGAATTGCTTCTCAACCGCTTCCCTGATTTTATTGGCAAGAGCTCCCATAACAGGGCGTTCCGATTCGGATAAATCTTTCATTCCACGGAGAATAGACGTTAATTTCCCTCTTTTTCCGAGAAATGCCACTTTAGTATCCTGAAGCTCTTTTTCCTCAATGCATATACGAATCTGTGCCTCTGCATCAGATTTTAATCTCTTTAATTCGTCTTTCATAAATTCGATAATATACGTTTGGATTCGTTCCGTAATCTCGTTCAACGAAAATTTTTCTTCCCCTTGGTATTTCTTTAAATCACCAAGAATTCCTACCATTTGACTTCTTATTGCTGCAGATGCTTCTTTTGACGCAATATTATCTCGGCAATTATTGAGAAGCCCCAGTGCCTTTACCCGTAGTTTCTCCAGTTCAGCCATCTTTCATTCCCCCTTCACGTTACAGATGATCTCTTTTTTAACATTCGAAAAAACTAAAAAAATCCAAAATAAAAAACTCCCCCCCTAAAGGGGCGAAGTTCATTTCGCGGTACCACCCTGATTTCTCACTTGAAAACTTTAACGCAGCTTTACGTTCAGCCTACTCTATTCAGCAGAATGCTCCGAAGTGAAATGGAAATCCCTATCCCACCGGTGTCTCACTATCACCGACTCCCTGAATGGATTAAAAGAAAACCTCTCTTCATCATTACAAATGATAATATAAAATTATTGTAGCATCATGAATATAAATGTCAAGATGCTGCAATAATACCTTGATTCACTAATAATTAAGTATGATTAAAATGTTGCCTCATTAGCAATAACTAACCTTTGTACCTGATTCGTACCTTCATAAATCTGCATAATTTTTGCATCACGCATATATTTTTCCACCGGGTTCTCTCTGGAATAACCATTACCTCCCATAACTTGTACGGCAGTCGTTGTTACTTCCATTGCTGTATCTGATGCAAAACACTTTGACATGGCGGAATATAATCCGGCTTTTTTATCTTTATTCATTTGTGCAACACATGCTTTATAAGTAAGGATTCTGGCCGCCTCAGTTTTCATAACCATATCGGCAATCATCTGCTGCACCATTTCAAAAGTTGCAATTTTTACGCCAAACTGTTTTCTATGGTGAGAATATGCCACAGCAGCCTCAATCGCAGCCTGGGCAATCCCAACTGAAATAGCCGCAACAACAGGACGTGACATCTGCAGCGTCTGCATAGCAATCATAAATCCGCGCCCTTCTTTTCCTACTCGCGCAGAATCCGGTACAAAGCAGTCCTCAAAAATAATTTCAGCCGTCGCTGAAGCACGGATCCCCATCTTATCCTCTTCTTTGCCAATGGAAATTCCTTTTGTATCAGCATCTACAAGAAATACAGTAAGACCTCTGATTCCGCCTCCTTCTCTTGTATTGGCAAAAAGAGTAATCTTGTCAGCAATAGGAGCATTTGTGATAAAACATTTTGTCCCATTTAAAATATAGCCGCCTTCAACTTTTTCAGCACGACAGGAAACCGCCCCCGCATCAGAGCCTGCTCCGGGCTCTGTTAACGCAAAACATGCCATTCCTCCCCGGTTTAGACAATCAAATAAATCCCTCTTCTGCATATCACTCCCCGCAAAAAGAATAGGGAATGACGCTAGAGAATTTGCTGCACAAATTGTAGCAACACCGGCACATCCTTTTGATAATTGTTCACTGATTAAAGCACCCGTCAGCAAATCTATCCCTGCTCCGCCATATTCTTTCGGCACAGACAATTGTGTCATTCCGGATTCCTTCATAACCTTCAGCAACTCTTCATCCATGACTCCGCTTTTGTCAATCCGAAGAGCACGCGGCGCAATTTCTTTTTCGGCAATTGTTTTCGCCAGGGCTATTAATTCCTGTTGTTTTACATCTACTGAAAAATCCATCTATTCCTCCCCAATATACAAGATTCGCTGAAACATCGTTTATTATTATAGCAGATAAATAACGTTTTTCCATTTCAATATTTAACAGAGTAATATTCTTACAAAATTATAACTCAGTAAAAGGTCTGATGCCTGTACATAGGGCAATGCTCCTTTACTCATAGTGTAGTGCGTCAATTGGATTTAGTTTTGCTGCCTTCTGCGCAGGATACAATCCAAAAACTAAACCAATAATAACCGAAAACAGGAAGGATCCTATAATCGGCAGAGGAGAGATAACAGAAGACATACCGACTATGTGTGGAATCAATAGCGCTATCGACACACCTACAATAATTCCAATTAAACCACCGGCAATGCTTACCGTAATGGATTCAATCAAGAACTGGACAATAATCATATGGTAAGTCGCACCAATCGCCTTTCGTATACCAATTTCCCTGGTACGTTCAGTCACAGATACCAGCATAATATTCATAATTCCGATACCACCGACCAAAAGGGAAATTGCAGCTATACTTCCAAGAAAAACAGTTAAAGTCTGTGTAGTCGATTCCATAGTTTCAAGTAAATCTTGAGAATTCTGAATGTTAAAGTCATCTTCTTTACCAATAACAATACGGTGGCGGGTCCGAAGCAAATTAGTTACATCCGCCTCAATCTGTGGTAAAACATTACTGTCATCAGCAGTAAGTACAATTCTGCTTACATAAGTAATCCCCATCATACGTTCCTGAACGGTGGTAAATGGACTGAGTATCCGATCATCCTGATCTATGAATGAGTAACCTTTACTTTCCAACACGCCAATAACTGTAAACGGATTCCCTTTAATTCTAATTTTTTGCCCGACCGGTGACTCTGATCCAAAAAGGCCTGTTGCTACCGTTTTACCAATTACACAGACTCGTTCGCGGCCAGTATACTCCTGTTCATTCCAATAGCGTCCCTCTGCTATTTTCAAATCAGAAATAGATAAATAATCCGATGTTACACCATAAACATTTGTTGTCCAATTCTTATTACCACTGACTACTACATAGCTGTTACTTACTAATGGTGCCGCGTTAGATACATTAGGTAAATTCCTGACTGCCAGATAGTCTTTATAAGTCAAACTTTGCATAGAACCGGCTGCAGGTCTGACCCCGGGCTTTCTTGACGTTCCCGGAATAATAGTAATCTGATTGGAACCAAGACTTGCGATATTATTTTCAATATCCGCACGAACGCCGTATCCCAATGACATCAAGGCTATTACAGCTGCTACACCAATAATAATTCCCAACATCGTCAGAAGTGATCGCATTTTATTACTGAAAATTGAGTCAAAAGCCATCAGTATGCTTTCAAAATAAATATTTGTCATTCTAATTTTCCTCTTATATCTTTACTGATATGTCCATCAGAAAGAATTACATGTCTTTCAGCATAATTAGCCACGCCTAACTCATGAGTCACTATGATAACCGTTTTCCCGGATTGATATAAATTTGAAAAAATTTCCATGACTTCTTTTGTTGACTTGCTGTCTAAATTGCCGGTTGGTTCATCTGCCATGATTATAGAAGGATCATTAATAAGTGAACGGGCAATCGCAACACGCTGGCGCTGTCCTCCTGACATTTCAGCAGGCATATGGTGTATACGATCTCCTAAACCAACAGCCTCAAGCATTCTCTGCGCCCGCTGTTTTCTTTCATTTTTATATACATTTCCGTAAATCATGGGAAGGATCACGTTATCCAACGCAGATAACCGAGGTAATAGATTGAAACTTTGAAATACAAATCCTATCTTTTGATTTCGTGTAAAAGCAAGTCTCGCGTCATCTAAAGTGGCAACCTCTTCCCCGTCTAACTGATAAGAACCTTTTGTAGGTCTATCCAGACATCCAAGAATATTCATCAGTGTGGATTTTCCGGCTCCTGATGGTCCCATAATAGATATAAACGATCCTTTATTGATGGTCAGCTGAATATCAGTTAATACCGGAACCTCCTGTGTTCCGATGTAATAGCTTTTACATATATGTTCTAATTTTATAACGGTCTCTTCCGCCGCTGTTTCTTTCTCTTTCATAATTAGAACCCCGGTCCCCCATGTTGTGATTTAGCCACTCGAGTAGATGAGGTTTCCTGGCTCACAGTCCCACTGACAACAATTTGGTCATTTTCATTCAACCCGGAAATAATCTCTACCTCTTTATCTGTCGTAATTCCGGTTTTAACATATACTTTAGTCACATCATTTCCATCTTTTACGTATACATAGGAACCTGTCGCATCACTCCGAAGTGCAGTCACCGGAATAACCAATGCATCTTTACTTTCTCTTCCCATAATTTCTGCACGAGCTGTCATTGACGGATAGAGACCAGATAATTCATCCGCATTAATTGATACATAGACGGTGTAATATACAACTGAAGAACTGGATGAACTGGAAGAGGAAGAATATTCTTTTTTGGAAATATCACTGACTGTTCCATGAAAGATCCTTCCTGGGTAAGCATCCACCGTGAAGGATACTGTCTGTCCAATGGCAACTTCTCCGATATCCGTTTCATCTACTAAGAGTTCTATTTTCATTGCTGAGAGATCTGCTACTGTAACAATGACCATTTGGCTCGACAATCCCTGAGATACGGTTTCACCTTCCTGCATCGGTTCACCAATTATTACTCCATCCAGGGGCGAGGTAATCACTGTGTCATTAACATCAGCTTGTGCCTTGGTATAAGCTGCCTGTGCGTTCAAATAAGATAATCTCGCATCATCCATGGTCTGATATGCAACAGCGCCTTGCTCATAAAGACTATTCAAGCGATTGTAATATGACCTTTTATTCTCCAATGTATTTTTCGCCTCCATGGTGGTAGATGTTAAGGATTTCGATTCAATAGTTGCTAAAATCTGCCCTTTGGTAACAGTCTCATTTTGCTTTACATAAACATGTTCCAATGTGCCTGAAGCAGTAGCGGATAATTTTACACTGTTAACAGGCTTGATGGTACCTGTCGCATCAACAGTCATTCCGATATCAGAACGACTTACTTTCCCCAGTGTATAAGTATCTTTTTTCTCTTGGCTATTCCAATTATAAAGGCAGTAACTGCCCCCACCTATAATAAGAAAAATAATCAGTATAATCATCAGAAATTTTCTATTCATAAGAACCTCCTATATCTATTCACATTAAGAATCTTATTTTCTCATCCACAAAAAGTGAGCAAAATACCAGCATACATATCGATAATATTTATTCTATCATCCTCCATCTGATAAAAAAAGCTATTGATATCAAAATAAGATTATTTTCCTACCACCCTTTTAAGTAAATAAGACGAAAAAGAAACCTGATCCAGTTGTTATATCGATAACTAATAACTAGACCAGGCTTATACCATAAAGAATTTATTTCAATATCGCACCATCAATTAAATTTCATCATAAAGTGGGTATTTTTTACAAAGAACTGACACTCTTTCAGCACATGATTTTTTGACTTCATCTTTATCGGTATTCTTAACCACCGTACTGATAATATCCGCAATTTCTTTAAAATCTTCCTCAACAAGCCCTCTTGTAGTCAAGGCAGGAGATCCGAGACGAATACCGCTTGTTACAAAAGGAGATAATGTTTCAAAAGGAATCGTATTTTTATTTGCGGTAATGCCAATTTCGTCAAGAACAGTTTGTGCTGTCTTGCCGGTAATTCCAATCGCTCTCATATCCGCCAACAGCACATGTGTATCAGTGCCACCAGAAATTACACGAATTCTACGATTTTGCAATTCATCAGATAAAACTTTTTCATTTTTCTTTATCTGCTTCGCATATTCTTTGAATGCCGGTGAGAGATCTTCCCCAAAGGCGACCGCTTTCGCCGCGATGACATGTTCCAACGGCCCCCCCTGCATACCGGGGAAAACAGCTTTATCAATCGCTTTCGCATATTCTTCCTTACACATAATAATACCTCCTCGCGGTCCGCGAAGAGTCTTATGTGTTGTCGTTGTAACAATATCGGCCCACGGCACCGGACTTGGATATTCTCCCCCTGCAACCAATCCCGCAAAATGTGCCATATCAATCATCAGTAATGCGCCAACTTCATGTGCAACAGCAGCCATTCTTTCAAAATCAATAATACGTGAATAGGCGGAAGTTCCTCCAATAATCATTTTGGGATGTACTTCTTTTGCCAATTTTTCCATAGCATCATAATCTAAAAGTTCATCATCTTCTCTAACACCATAAGGAAGTACATTAAAATAATTTCCAGATACATTGACAGGACTGCCGTGTGTTAAATGTCCGCCATCGGTCAAATTCATCCCTAAAACCGTATCACCAGGGTTAAGCAATCCATAATAAACAGCAAAATTAGCCTGTGAACCGGAATGAGGCTGTACATTTACATGATCGGCACCAAAAAGCTCTCTTGCACGATCGATTGCCAGCTGTTCTAATTTATCCACATACTCACAACCGCCATAATAGCGTTTCCCGGGATATCCTTCCGCATACTTATTGGTAAGGACACTGCCCTGTGCTTCCATCACCGCATAACTTACTATATTTTCAGAGGCTATCATTTCCAGTTTGTTTCTCTGTCGATTTAATTCCTCTTGTATAATCGCATAGACCTCTTTATCTTCGTCTTTTAAATGATAATTTATCATAACTTTTACCTCTCTTCCCTTCTATAATGAGCGCGCTCTCCACCGATCAGTGGCGGTCTGGTACGGGCAGCAACTACTAATGCTTCACCAATTTTATTATTTTTAAGTCTCACCGGAACCGCAACACGCTTCAGATGCATCCCAATCATAGTGAGACCTATATCTAATCCGGCATCTGCTTTTATTTGAAGGACCGCTGCCGGATCTTTAAATGTATAATAAGCATTTGTAGAAAATGAACCACCTGCATGAAGCCAGGGCACTACTGTTACTTCTTCATAGCCCAATTCATCCGCGATTTTTCTCTCTATAATAAGCGCACGATTTAAATGTTCACAGCATTGAAACGCCAGATGCAAACCCTTTTCATCCGCCTTTTCAATCAAGGTTGAAACAATCGCCGTACCCACTTCATAAGAGCTATCTTTTCCAATATATCTGCCGCGAATTTCACTTGATGAGCCGCCAATAACAATCAAGTTTCCTCGCTTTAAGTTTCCGGACTTGCATAACTCTTCAAAAGCGTCGGCTGCTTCTCGCTTCAAAGATTCGTACATGATTTCATCCTTTCAATTTCTGTAATTTTATCTATACGCCTGGCATGTCTTCCGCCTTCAAAAGAACTGTTTAAAAAAATATCAACAATATTTTCTGCCAAACCCTCTCCTATAACTCTTGCTCCAAGAGTCAGTACATTCGCATTATTATGTGCTCTTGTATAATGAGCTGAAAATTCATCGCCGCAAAGCGCGGCACGAATACCCATCATTTTATTTGCAGCAATGCTCATTCCAATTCCTGTCCCACAAATTAGAATTGCAAAATTGACTGTTTGGGCTTGGACAAGACTGCATGCTTTCTGTGCAAAATCAGGATAGTCGCAAGAATCTTCACTATCTGTTCCGCAGTCTATACAATCTATATCCTTATTTTTCAAATATTTTTTCAGCCGCTCCTTTAACCGGTATCCGCCATGATCACTCGCTATCGCTACTCGCATAAAAATCTCTCCCATTTCATGAATAACTATTACACACTTAACACCATCCACCTATTACCTTGCGCAATATGTAAATGGGGACTGCTATAAATTTTTGCTTAAGATGTGTTTTTAATTCATATTTATGATATGAGTTCCGGACGCTTTCGTCAATCTATTCATGATTGCCATACCAATCCCTTCACCATCTGTACCTTCGCCGATAATGTGGTCAACAGGATGGTTATTGAAGAATAGTAGTCCCTGAAATAAATTATGTGCCAATTCTTTTTTATTCCCCCGTCTTCCCCAGACAAAAATAATATTTCCAGCAGGAATTTTTTCCGCTGTTTCTTGGCTGACAAAAAAGCCAAATTTCCCTTTGCCCTTATTTGCAAATGACAAAATTTCAAACTCAACGGCTTCTATGTTTCCGGCATAAACTGTTAACGGTGCGGAAGGAGCATAGTGCCTATATTTCATTCCCGGAGCCCTTGGATGCTCCTGTTCGGCAGTAATTGCAGTATCAAGTTCTGTTGGAGCGAATGCCTCCAACATATCCCGTGTAATCCCTCCCGGTCTGTATATGATTATTTTCCCGTTTTCGACCGCGATTACGGTAGACTCCAATCCAATTAAGGAATCACCGCCATCAATCACAAATTCTATTCTTCCATCCATATCATGAAGAACAGCATCCGCCGTTGTAGGGCTTGGTTTTGTTGAGATATTTGCACTCGGACCTGCAATAGGCACACCGGCTGCACGAATCAATGCTCTCGCAGCCTCATGAGCAGGACATCTAATAGCAATTGTCCGCAATCCACCAGAAGTTGCCATAGGAACAATATCTTTTTTCGGAAATACGATAGTTAGAGGACCAGGCCAAAAAGCTTCCATCAGCCTTTTTTCTAACGGCAATATCCGTTTTACATATGTACTGACCTCAGATATATCTGCCACATGCACAATCAGAGGATTGTCAGACGGCCGTCCTTTGGCCATATAAATTTTTTTAGCAGCCTCTTTATCCAGTGCATTCCCTCCAAGACCATATACCGTTTCAGTGGGAAATGCCACCAGTCCGCCGGCACGGATGACTTCACCAAGCCTTTTTACCTTATCATTATAATAGCTTTGATCCACTATTATTTTCTTTGTAATCATCTTTACTTCTTTCTGCAATACAGAGCACGCTCTATACCGCCATAATCTTTGATGACTTCGAAATCTTCATACTGTGCTGATTTCCGAAACATCTCTAAAATATCTGTAGCCTGTCCAATACCGAATTCAGCAGCAAGAAATCCTCCAGGCTTTAGATGTTCCGCAGCGCCTTTCGCTAAAAGGTGATAAAAATAAAGACCGTCAGTTCCTCCATCAAGAGCCAATCGCGGTTCATGTTTTACTTCCCCCGAAAGTCCACCTATATCCTTAGTCGGAATATATGGAGGATTACTAAAAATACCATCAAAGATATCCTCTTCATCAAAAGCCTTTAGATAATCGCCTTGTCTCCATTCCACACGATCCGTTATTTTTAAGTTCTGACCGTTCTCTTCCGCTATTTTTAATGCCTCTGTAGAAATATCAACACCTACACCAACCGCATCTCTGCAATAGTATAAGAATCCAACAAGGATTGCCCCACTTCCCGTTCCAAGATCTGCCACCTTAAGGCCTGTTTCATTCCTGTAGTATTGAATTACCTTTTCCAGCCATGCTTCCGTATCCGGACGCGGAATAAGAACCTGTTCATTTACTTTAAGAGTTAACCCCATGAATTCTTTTTTGCCAATGATAGCAGCAGCAGAAAATCCTTCAATCCTCTTTTGTATATATTTTTTAAAAAGGGCCAATTCCTTTGCGGCTAAAATTCGTTCAAACTCCGTATACAAATAAATCCTACTTTTTCCCAATACATGTGAAAGTAAAAGCTCTGCGTCAAGCCTTGCTGAATCTATTCCGTGTTTTTCGAAATACCCGGTAGTCCAAATCAAGATCTTCTTGATTGTCCAGACAGAATTATCGGCCACTCCCCTCGCCCTCTTTCATACGCTTTGTTAAATCCGCCTCTATAAGTACATCTAAAATACCATCCATATTTCCGTTTAAAAAATTATCCAGTTGGTAAATGCTGACATTAACACGATGATCCGTTACCCGCCCCTGTGGAAAATTATAGGTGCGTATACGTTCAGACCGATCCCCAGAACCCACCTGTCCTTTTCTATCTGCTGCTGTCTTATCCTGCGATTCCCGCACAGCTCGGTCATATAACCGGGCTTTTAGAATCTGCAATGCCTTTTCTTTATTCTGGCGCTGGCTCCGCTCATTCTGGCAGGTCACCACCATCCCTGATGGAATATGTGTAATGCGTATTGCCGACGAGGTCTTATTAATATGTTGTCCGCCTGCACCAGATGCACGATAAACGTCTATCCTTAAATCGTCTCTGTTAATATCAATATCTACATTTTCCACTTCCGGCAAAACCGCTACCGTAACAGCTGAGGTGTGTACCCTCCCTTGACTTTCTGTCGCCGGGATACGCTGTACACGATGCACTCCGCTTTCAAACTTCAATAAAGAATAAGCATTTTTACCATAAATGATACAGGTAACCTCTCTGAAGCCGCCTAAATCTGTTTCATTTGCATCGGCCAATTCCACTCTCCAACCTTTATTTTCAGCAAACTTCAGATACATCTTTAGGAGATCCGCTGCAAATAAGGCAGCCTCCTCACCGCCTGTTCCTGCACGAATTTCTAAAATAACATTTTTACCGTCGTTCGGATCTTTGGGAATCAGAAGGAAATGAATTTGTTTATCTAATTCGTTTTTCATTTTCTCAGCTTCTTTAAGTTCTTCTTTAGCAAGCTCATGAAGGTCAGACTGGGATTTATCCTCCAGAATATTCACTGCTTCCTTACAAGTCTTATCTACCTTTTTATATGAACGATATAGTGTTACAATTTCCCCAAGATCGGAATGTTCCTTAGAAAGTGTCCGCCATTTATTTTGATTGGAAATCACCGATGGATCGCTTAATTGATCTTCAAGACTGCGAAACCGCGCTTCCATGGCATCTAATTTATTTGTCTGCATTGTATCTCCTGCAAATAAAAGCTTTAATTCTTTGACATAATCATAATATAACCACTATAAAACATTACCGTAACAAGTATATCACAGAATTTGCCACACAAAAAAGCAATAAAAAACAGGGGCATCACGACCCTGCTCTTCATTTTATTCTGCTGTTTTTCCATAACGTCTATTGAATTTTTTCAATACGGCCGCGAGCTTTTCGAAACGCTGCTGCCCGGTATAGAACGGATGAGATTTACTGCTGATATCAATATTAATCAGCGGATATTCATTACCATCTTCCCACTTTACCGTCTGGTTAGATGTTGCTGTAGAACGGGTCAGAAAGGAATAGTCAGCACCGATGTCGCGGAACACGACGGGATGATAATCCGGATGTATCTCCTTTTTCACTTGTTGCACCTCATTTCACTATTAGGAATAATTCTTTGTTATTATATCAAATGAAAATGGGGAATGCAAGGGAAATCAATATATTCTATATAATCCGTTTTCCACTTTTTTAATTTCAAAGAATATCCTATACGAGGGTATTTATTTCTCTTTATTACCCAAAATTTTATCCACTTCATCATAAAACGTTTTTTTCTGATTATATCCAATAATCCGGCCTACTTCTCTTCCATCCTTGAAGATCAAATAGGTTGGTACACCTACCAGCCCTAACGGTTCTGCTAAATTTTCCATCTCATCTATATCCATAGACACAAAAGACATCTGCCCTTTGAAATCTTCTGCGGCGGCCTCTACTGTCGGCAGCATCACCTTACAATATCTACACCATGCCGCCTTGCAGGCAAGTAAAGTAAACCCTTTTTTCTCCACAACTTCTCTTTCAAAATCCCGTTCTGAATGAATTTCTGTAACCATTTCCCCTCCGTTATTTTAATGAAGATAATACACTATATACTTCACGGTTTGAATGATCATTTTCTTCAATCATAATATTCCTGTTAAAATATTTCATAAAATATCCCGACTTCTGTTCTTCCTTAAGCAGTGCTGCTACTTCAGGGTGACATCGGATTACCAGATCCCGAGCTCCGCCATATCGTTTTACCGTCTCCAGTTCCCGGTGGATCTGCTGAATTACCGATTGTACCGATAAAATATGGCCTGTACCATTACAAATCGGACATATATCACAATAATTCTTTATCAAGCTGTGAGTAGTTCTTTTTCGTGTCATTTCAACCAGTCCCAAAGATGTCATACCGCAGACAATGGATTTTACTTTATCCTTTTTTAATTCGCGTTGCAGTATTCCGACTATATCCTTTTTCTGATTTTCTTTTTGCATATCAATAAAATCAATTAAAATCATACCGCCAATACCGCGAAGCCGAACTTGTCGAGCAATTTCAATAGCAGCTTCTTGATTAATCAAGTACACAGCTTCTTCATGTGGAATCCCCTGCCGGTTAAACGCACCGGAATTCACATCAATCACGGTCAAAGCTTCTGTGTCTTCAATAATCAACGATCCACCCGAAGGTAATTCTACCCGGCGTTTAAATAGGAAATGTATTTGTTCTTCAATCTTCTCTTTCTTTAAAAGCGGCATCCTTTCTTTATAAAGTGATATCTTGTCGGGCTCAATCGTATGCTCGCTCTCATTTAATTTGCAAATTCGTTCATATATCTTTCTGTTATCAGTAATTAGGATTTCCGTTCCTTTATTAACATAATCACGAAGTGCTTTGACTATAATATCACTTTCTCTATATAGGAGTGTTGGTGACTTTTCCATCCGGAACCGTTTTTGGATAATATCCCAATTTTCTTTAAGACGGGTAATGTCTTTTCTGAATTCATCCATATCCGCGTTTTCAGCCGCAGTTCTTATAATTAGTCCCATATGCTCAGCACATATTTCTTTTCCTATTTCCTTTAACTTCTTACGAACGGATTCCTGCCGAATTTTTTTTAGAAACTCCTATATAACCTGTTCCTGATAATGTCACTGCATACTTTCCAAACATACTGATCTTTTCTGTAATAAGGGCGCCCTTCATATCTGTATCACTTTTAATAACCTGTGCAAGAATTGGGCTTCCTTCAGTCGGAAATCTCTTTTCATTGAGTAAATCCTTTCTGCGTAAAAAAGCATTTTTTCCAATTCCAATGTCCACAAAAATACCATCTACTGCAGGCACAATATTTTTGACAACTCCCTTATAAATACATCCGACTATTTCTGTATTAATTTGCTGTTCTATTTCTAAATCAACTAATTTATGCTGCCTAGTCACCGCAAGAATCGTTTCATCAGTACTAGCAGACAGGATAACTCGATTCATTTATCCTCCATTAATTCTTTATCAAACTAAATCCTAAAAAAATATATCTTCAGAAAAAGGTGTAATTCTCCGAATGCCGTCATAATAATACGTTCCGGTTCTTGAGCAAATAAAGGCATCCGGTATCCATGGCATATTAAAAAATTCTGCCAACATTTTCCATATATCTTTAGGTTGTACACTCCCTGACTGAGAACGGGCAAGAGAAAAATTTAGATATACACGATTCCCCTGTATCTTCACTCTCATCGGCTGAATAATCATGGGCTTCACATCCATTTGCCTTACCCTCTTAGGAGTAACCCGTTCATAGATAAAGGAATCTAATGCGTTAAACTCTGCAATATTTTTCTCTGTTTGTAAAATATCTTTTTTCCTATCAACCGGACCTTCCATCTCATATACATCTTCATTTAGAAATGTAACAAGTTTCCCCCTGTCAAGGCCGACTTCTTTGATTTCATGAAGCATGACCCCTTTGGGCAGTTGCGGGGTAAGTAGTGCAGAAACTTTTTCGGGTAAAAAATCTTTTTCCAATTTCATTTCCAAATACAGAGGATCTGCCGTCACTCCTACTCCAAGTGCTGCATCAAAGGCTATCTTCATATGAGGATTAAATCCTTCAGAAAAAGCAATAGGAATCCCGGAGCGAATCACAGCTCGCTCCATGGTACGAAGCATATCCAAATGACCTAAAAATCTGAGCTCTTCACCCTTGCTTATAGATAAAAACAGCCTTTTCACCGGGTACGTCCTCCTTATGATCGATCAGCTTCACATCCAACAATGGGCATACAGCACAGCCATTACACGGCAGATGCCGGCAATCATGGGTAAGCAAACCTTTTTGTGCCATTTTCCATTCTTTTCTGAGATAGTCTTTTGTTACGCCACAGTCGATATGATCCCAAGGTTCCTGCTCAAATTCATTTCTATGACGATTTGCGTAAAGATCAGGATCTATATTACATTCATGGAAACATTCTATCCACTTATCATAATTGAAAAATTCCGTCCAACTATCGTATGTACATCCTTTTTTCCATGCTTTTAAAATTACTTTCCCCAATTGACGGTCACCTCTTGCAAGTACCGCTTCCAAATATCCGGTTTTCGCATCATGATAAGCGTACTTAATATGCTTGTCTCTGAACAAATCCTTTAAATATTGCTGTTTTCTCTCAATTTCCGCCACACTACATTGTGGCATCCATTGAAAAGGTGTAAAGGGCTTTGGTACAAAACTTGACACACTGACAGTTACACGACAATCATATTTCCCACGAATTTCATGATAGAGATCTTTTATTCGAAGCGCTAAGCTCGCAATTCCTGCTAAGTCTTCATCCGTTTCTGTCGGCAATCCCATCATAAAATATAACTTAACTTTACTCCATCCATTTTTAAAAGCATTTGCACAGGCGCCCATGATATCCTTTTCTGTCACCCCCTTATTGATTACATTTCTCAACCTTTGCGTCCCTGCCTCCGGCGCCAGCGTAAGCCCGCTCTTCCTAACCTGCTGCACTTTTTTTGCAATATCGATAGAAAAGCTATCTACACGAAGCGAAGGAAGGCTAACACTGACTCTGCGATTTTTAAAGGTTTCCAGAAGGTGATCCACAAGCTCCGGAAGACGGGAATAATCGGCTGACGAGAGTGACATCAATGAAATTTCATTATATCCTGTTCGTCTGATTAAGGTGTCCGCTAATTCCTGCAAACGCTTTTCTGTTTTTTCCCGTACAGGTCTATAGATCATCCCCGCCTGGCAAAATCGGCATCCTCTACTGCAACCGCGAAACATTTCAAGCACCGCACGGTCATGAACAATCTCAATATGCGGTAAAATCGGTTTATCATCTATATGAACACGATCCATATCACAAATAACACGTTTTTGTATAGGGAATTGCACATTAGAAATTATAGGACTTATAGAACGGAATATACCATTTTCATAATAAGAGACCTCATATAATGACGGCACATAGCACCCCTCTATCGCAGCCATTCTTCTAATGATTTCTTTCCGTCCCCCCGGTTTTCCATCTTTTTTCCAATTCCGAATCAATTCCAGCATCTCACAGATAGACTCTTCTGCTTCACCAATAAAAAATACATCAATAAAATCACACATAGGTTCCGCATTATAAACGCAAGGTCCCCCACTGATTATAATCGGATCATTGTCGCTCCGATCTTTAGACAACACGGGGATTTTCGCAAGATCAATCATATTCAGCACATTCGTATAACTCATCTCATAGGGCATAGTAATCCCAATACATCAAAATCATGTATAGGGCACTTATTTTCTAAAGAGAACAGAGGTATTCCTCTTTCACGCATCATCTTTTCCATGTCTATCCATGGCGCATATACACGCTCTGCCAAAGCATAGGATTTTGAATTGATTACACTATAAATAATCTTAAGCCCCAAATGACTCATAGCTACTTCGTATACATCAGGAAAAGCCAATGCTACCTTTACATCAACAGAATCATGGTTCTTAACGATGCTGTTCCATTCTCCCCCGATATATCTTGCCGGTTTTTGTACATGCATCAACCAAACCGGATCAATTTTTACAGGATTCATAGACATTCTCCCTACTCAAACATCATTTTCTTGCGACGAAGGTAAACGTTCATTAATATTCCGACACAAAATAAATTCATAAGCAATGCACTTCCACCATAACTCATAAAGGGAAGAGGAATCCCTGTAACAGGCATGATTCCAAGTGTCATTCCTACATTGATAAACACTTGGAATAACCACATAGAAAAAATGCCGCAAGCTAAAAGACTGCCGAAAATATCTTCGGAAGATTTTGCAATAACTAACGTCCTGTATAGTAATAAAAAGTATAGAAATATAACAAAAATCGAGCCTACGAAGCCTAATTCTTCACCAATAACAGAAAAAATAAAATCTGTATGATTTTCCGGTAAAAAATCCAATTGGCTCTGCGTTCCAGAAAATAATCCCTGTCCTATAAATCCACCGCTGCCTATCGAAATTTTTGATTGAATCACATGATATCCCGAGCCATATGGATCCACATTGGGGTTAAATAAAACAAGAAGCCTCATTTTTTGATATTCATGGAGAACAAAGAACCAAACTATAGGTGAGATGACTAATAATCCGATTAATGCCTGTTTCACCAATTTTATACTCAATCCACAAATATACAACATTCCTAAAGTGATGGCACAAAACACTAAACTCGTTCCTAAATCAGGCTGTATGAAAATCAGAAATGTCGGAAGTGTCATCAATCCTGCCACAGGAAGCAGGCTTCTCCATGTTTTATATTCCTGTTTACGGTTTGATAATAATCGCGCCAGGCAAATAATCATAAATAATTTGGCAAATTCAGACGGCTGTAAAGTAAATGGTCCAATCTGTATCCACCGTTGTGCCCCCAATGCACTTGTTCCCGCAAATTTAACCACTATCAATGACAATGCGTTAATCACGAATAAAGTTGGAGCCCATTTGTATAATATGCGATAGTCATATTTCAATGTAAATCCTGATATGATAATCCCCAAAACAAGAAATATTCCTTGTTTCAGAATAAAATCATACCGTTCCGGATATCCATATACATTGGCATGAGTCGCACTTCCAATGATCATTAGACAAATAATGCCCAAACTGATTACTGTCAGAAACAACGTACTGTCAACTCTTCTTAAATAACGGATTAGATTCATAAATTATCTCCTATGGCGCCATTTATACGCCATTCTGTTCCGATCCCAAGAAAATATCGGACGTTTTTTTAAGATAGATTCGCTACCTTTCAAAGCAACACCATTTTCCTTTTTTGCAGCATGGAGTATATATCGCCATCGGGATATGGGATATTCCCGTCCCTTAAAAACTACATTTATCACACATTGTAAGGCATCTGCAAACGCACAGTCATTGCGATATGTTTGCAATTCTCCATAATGTGACAATTGTGTCGCAATCCGTGAAAAGGGGATTACTCCTCCAAATATGTCCTCATCAATACATGTCATCATTTCCTCAAAACTAATCTTATCATTGCCTTCGCTAAATTGATTCAACACAATGTAGGAATGTACATTCTCCGGCATCATCAAAATCATTTTTTCTGCATTCCGCTTCGATGCCCAGGATGGTGCTAAAACTATTATTGCAAAATCAGAAATCTTAGCCGCGAACTTTATTCCCGCTCCTATTCCTGCCGGACAATCGATAAGAATGAAATCATAAATTTCATCTATATCTTCCAACACCGTATTTATAGCGTCAGAAGATATTTCTTCCCAAGTTTCACCTTGTGAAGCGGAAAGAAAATATAAATTCTCATCAATGGATAGAATCGCATCCCTTATAAAACATTTCCCCTGTGCTAAATCCCATATATTGTAAAAACATTCATTTTCTACACCCAGAATCAAATCCAGATTCCGAAGTCCCATATCGCCATCAATTAAAAGAACCTTTTTCCCCATTCTCGATAACTGAATACCCAAAGCAGCCGTTAAAAGGGTTTTCCCTACTCCCCCTTTGCCAGAAATCACAGATAGCACTTGTGTCATTATCAATTGCCTTTCTTTCTCAAAACTGCACCACTTCTATCTTTTGCAAATGCATATTCGCCAAAATGAAAATACGCATCCATCACTTTTTTTACTACCGGCGCAGCAGAATCAGCACCGAATCCGGCATGTTCAAACATACATGCAATAACGATTTCCGGTTTCTCAAAAGGACCGTAAGCAATAAACCACCCATTATCCAACCCATTTGTTTCTGCTGTGCCGGACTTCCCCGCAATAGAAATCGGATAATTTTCAAATAAATTTCCACCAGTACCACCCTTTTGCATAACGCGGCGGAGAGCTTCACAAACCACATCCATGGTAGCTTTTGACAATGGTAAGCTGCCTATACGTTTAGGTGAAAAGATTTTTTTCGGCGTACCATCCAAATGATCCACACGGCTTACTAAATATGGTTGATATTTAAATCCTCCATTTGCAAGCGCCGAATAAACCATTGCCATCTGCAGAGGAGTCGTCAGAGTGAAACTTTGTCCAATAGCCGCATCAAAAGTTTCCCCTAAATACCAATCTTGACCAAATATCTTCTTTTTATATTCTTCACTGGCCACATTCCCTTCGACTTCGCCGGTTAAGTCAATTCCCGTCAGTTGCCCCAGGCCAAAATCACGAGACATAGCCGCTAATCGGTCAATGCCTACGCGCCGTCCCATCTCGTAAAAATACACATTATCAGACTTTGCCATGGCATCATAAAATCTACCCAACCAAAAGCCTCTCCTTCAGAATTTCTTTTATCAATAAGCCAATGCCTTCCATTATCAAATATCTTTTCTTCAGGCGTGACCATCTTCGCCTCCAATGCAGTAGCGCCGGTAATAACTTTAAAAGTTGATCCCGGCGGATACATAGAAGAGATATTTCTGTTTTGCAGAGGATGGTTTTTATTATTGATGATTTTATCCCATTCCTCGGAAGAAATACCACGACTGAACTGATTTGGATCAAAGCTTGGCCAGCTCACCATTGCTAATATGGCGCCGCTATTGGGATCTACTGCCACAACAGATGCTCCAGTAGGAAATATCCCCATTCCATGGAGAATGTTTACCTGCGCTTCCACCGCATTTTCAGCCGCACGCTGTAAAGCAGAATCTACGGTTAATCTTATATTATTTCCCGATATGGCAGCTGCACCGCCTGTATAATTTACCGGCTGACCTGCAGCATTCACTTCTATTACTTTAGACCCGTTTGTACCTTCTAAATATTGATTGTATTGCCATTCTAAACCAGCCCTTCCTATCAATGTGCTTGATGCGTAAGGTCTACCGTTTTTATCTACATCTTCGGGACCTGCTTCCCCTACATACCCAAGCATTTGAGCACCGGCATTTCCAAAAGGATACACTCTTACCGGCTGGACTTCCACTTCAATATCCGGGTAATCATTTTTCTTTTCTTCAATTTCCGTCGCCACATCAAGGCTTACATCTTTAGCAAGATAAATCGCACCCAAAAAAATAGCTTTATTATCCTCTATCTTTTTTTGTAACATGGCCGGTGATGTTTTCAAAAGATTCGCCAGATTTCGCAGCTCTGTTTCCGGAAGGCTATTCTTCTTTCGATCTATGGGCATTGTTATGCCGTATGAAGCACGTGAGCCTACCATTAAGATTCCATTTCTGTCATACATTACTCCTCTTGAAGCAATAATCGGTAAAGTCCGAATTCTATTCCCATCCGCCTCTTGTTTATAGTAAGATCCCTCTATGATCTGCATAAAAAATAAACGAAAGCTCAAAATTGTCAACAAAACAATTGACACATATGCTAAATTTGCATATCGCGTTTCTTCCTTATTTTTCAACAGATTTTCAAGTATTCCCGGTACACGTCTTTTTCATTACCACCGAGATTCTCCCTCAATTTTAAAATACCATAATGGTCGATGCAGTAAAAATGCACATACTGCATTATATCCAATAAAAAGGAACTCCAATATAAAGCAAGTATAAAAATGATACCAACGGTACATCGGCAATCCACATTACCAGCGTGGAAATACCCATAAATGCTAAAGAGCCCACGATTACGGAAATTACAGAAACATACCAATTGCGATTATATTTCCCTTTGACAAATTTAACAAAAATAAAGGTAATCACTATATAGGCCAGCAGATGCAGACCAAAAAAATTCCCAATAATTAAATCCTGCACCAATCCACCAACTATAGACAGTACATATGCATATTTAACTGGAAACACCATCGCAGAAATAATAATAAAGACGAGCCAAAGATCCGGTTGCGATATCCCGTCAAAGAAAAATGGAATGACAGATCCCTGTAATATAGAAAAAAATATACATAACCCGATTAATAATTCTTTATTCATTTTCAGCTCCCGCTTGATGAAGGTTAGGATTCATTGGGGGCTCACGCTGAATAACTTCCGTATCAATATTCTGTGGTAGTGTTTTACGGATAGAATCCATAATAACAAAGACCTCTTCCAAATGACCAAAGTCCACAGCGGGTTTAATATCTGCATCTAAAGATAGCTTCCCGGAATCATCCGTAACTTGCTGAATGCTTCCGATGACCAAACCTTTGGGATATACACCTCCATACCCAGAGGTAATAACCACATCCCCTTTTATAACATCATCTTCTTTGACTATATTTACAAAAGACAAAACCCCTAATTTCCCTGTATTTCCAGATACCATTGAGGCTACACGAGAAGCCGGCCGCTGAATAATGCCCCCTACCATCGTTCTGGGATCAATAAGGAGCTGTACTCTTGCCGATTCCGTATATACTTCACTGACAAAACCCACAAGGCCCTCCGGCACTATAACAGGCATGTATTTCTTCAAACCTTGATTTACACCACAATCTATAACCATGGTATTTGTCCATGTCCCGTAATCCCGACCAATTACAGATGCACCCAGCAGATTAAATTGCGTATACCCCTCTCTGAATTTAAGGAGGTGTCTTAACCGAATATTTTCCGCAAGAATTCCACTGTATCGAGATTGCTCTGCTTTCAAGCTTTCATTTTCTCTTTTCAGGCGCTCCAAATCACTCCAATTGCTAAAAGATTGATCTATAATTTTTATTCCAATTTTTCCCCAAGTTGCCGTATGACTCATGCTATACTGAAACGGTGCTGCCGCAGTAGACAGTGGTTGAGAGACAAAGGGCACCGATTCCCGATGGCGCCAAAACCATCCACCTAATGCCATCAAGATAAAAATAAAGATGGTTAATAAAATCTTTCTCTTTCCAAAAAAGATCATTATATCCCTCCGTAATATTTTTCGCCACTTTCCACAAGCATCGGCAATCTAACTGCATTGCCTAATGCCAAACAGCAGCCTTTGGCCACCACATTTTCCGGTTCATCCGCCACAAAAACAGGAACCCCTATCTGTGAAGCAATCCACTCATCTATTCCGGATAATTTCGCAGTCCCCCCAGATAAAATCATACCATTTTTCAATAAATCTTCAGCCATTTCAGGTGTTGCCGCACGCATCACTTTCTTTATCAGTTGTACGACCGGCTGCAAAATACGCTGCATAATCGGTGATAAATTTCGTTCAGTTAACTCCAGTATAATTTCAACGCCGTCAGCTATACGTCTTCCTCTAATGGTAAACGTACGAGATTCTCCGGTATGTACCACCGATATCCATTCCCGTTTCAACTGTTCCGCCTGTGTCATTCCGATCATCAAGTGATATTTCGCCTGGACAAACCTGCGGATACCTTCATCAATGGTTTTCCCCCCGAAAGAAATCCCATGTTCTTCAACAACTCCGCCTGCACAATAAATGCCGCAGTCTGTAACATCCTTGCCAATAACAGTGGATAAAACAGCTTCTGGCGTATCAATAATTACACCAGCACCAATAGCCGCCGCAGCAGGTGCTGACAATAAAAATATTTGCTGTGCCCCCGCATGTGCAAGCGCATCCACTAATGCATGTCGAACAACGGAACTGATTTCACAGGGTGTTGCCATCATAACTGTGGGGCGGCTAACGGAATGCCGAATAGCTTTATTAATAAAATAACGAAGCATCTTTTTCGTTATTTCATAATCCACCATAATCCCATTCCTAATAGTCCATTCGATACGGCAATCTCCACTAGAAGAATGACTACGTATAATGGCATCTGTGCCAAACCCCAAGATTTTTCCGCTATTATCTTCTAAAGCTGCACAGCTTGCTTCTTCCAAAATCACCCTTTTATCGGAATAAATACGGATTTGAGAAGACCCCATATCTATTCCTAATTTATCATTAATGCCTGAAAATACTTTCATCCAATACAGCCTTTCCTATTATTGTGACATATATTGTACCATATGTTTAAACCAAGAAGTGAGCTCTTATTTTTCTACATAATATATTATATAATACAATATTATATAATACATTTTCACAGTAAATCATAGCCATACAAGTATGGCTCGCATGATTCTTATACTCTTGTTTGAATTTATTCTAGATTTATGGTAATATAAACAATTTTTAATTGACTTAGTGTCTTTCGTGTATTAATATATAATATATCTTAAAAAGTGCAGTTTTTATAAAACCAAAAATAAGTTTAAGGGAAATTTCTTATTTGTGGTAATAAAAACTGACGATTAACCTGTTATGCAGGTATTTTACTAAGGAGTGATATTCATGAAGAAAAGTATGAAAGCAATTCTGTCCGCTTCGGTAGCAGCATTATGTGTGTTTGGTGTGGGTTTCTCTGCGAGTGCTTATGAATTGAATGCTGAAGTAAAAGACGTTACTCCAGCACTCAGAGAAGCTTCCACCATCGGTGTATGGCACCATTCAAACCCGGATCTCCAGAATCTGAAAAACAAGGATGCCATTCTTGTTATGACATTTGGTACTACTTTTGCTAATACCCGTGCGAAAACAATTGATGCTGTAGAAGCAGCTATTCAGAAAGCTCATCCTGATATCCCGGTCTTTGAAGCATATACATCTCACATCATTATTGATCGAGTTAAAGCAAAAGAAGGTATCCAGAAGATGACTCCGGAAGAAGCTTTTAGCAAGCTTAAAGCTGAAGGATATACCCGTGTTGCTGTTGTATCTTTGGATGTTATCCCGGGCATGGAATACAGCTATGATTCGATTATCACAAAAATGCAGATGTCTAAATTCAAAGAACTCTCTCTTGCCACCCCACTCATGTATTTCCAGGGTACAGAAGGGGAACCGGATCAGGTTGTTGATTTCCTGAATGCAGTAAAGAGCCAGTTCCCTGTTATGGGAAAAGAAGATGCTACTCTTATTATGGCACATGGTACACCACATCCGGGCAATGCTTACTATTCTGTCATTCAGGATCGTATAGAAAAATTAGGGATGAATAATGTATTTGTTTACTCTGTTGAAGGTCGTCCAAATCTGGATGATGTCATTCCGAAACTAAAAGCAAAAGGGTTTAAGAATGTCACCCTTATGCCAATTATGATGGTCGCCGGTGATCACGCAAACAATGACATGGCAGGCGATGATCCAGATAGCCATAAGAGTATTCTTACAAAAGCAGGATTTAAAGTAAATACTTATATTCACGGTCTTGGGGAAAATGAAAATGTTCGTGCCCTGTACATACAGCGTGCTGATGAGGCCCTTGCTGCATTTAAGAAGTAATTTGTGATAAGATATTAAAGAGAGGAATACTCTTTGATATAAAAATTCCTCCGTCATTTTCGACGGAGGTTTTCTTTTCTATTACAACTAAAGGAGATTATCATGAAGAAGGTCCAAGTTGCTATTCTTGCTGCTGCCATATGCCTTACTGCCGCCGGTTGCGGGAATACGCTACAAAAATCAGCAAATCCTTCCGCCAGTATCTATAACTATAAAGAGCAAAGCATTACCATGCAGTCGCAACCGAAGCGAATTGTTACACTAAGTGCTCCTCTGCTTAATATGGCATATGCGATTGGCGGAACATCATTGGCTCGGCCGACTACTTCCAGTCCCATACCGGATTCTGCAAAAGCTTTACCTGAATTGGGACAAGTTTCTCATATAAATATGGAAAAGCTCGTAGAACTTAATCCTGATCTCGTTCTCGGTGAAAAAGGGCAAAATGGGAAATTAGAATCACTCCTTCAGAGCAATAAAATTCCTTATCTTTTGATCAACTATGATGGAATCAATGACAATATTCCACTTATGAAATTTTTGGGACAAGTGTATGGAAGACCGGAACAAGCCGATAAGATAATTAAGAAATATGAAGCGGATATTCAAAAAGTGGAAAAAGATGCTTCGCAGTATGTACCTGCAAAAATTGCCATACTTAGGGCCACCGGCAAGGCGGTCACGGCGGAAACGCCGAAATCAATCTGTGCGTCCATGGCAGAACGTTTAAAGATGAATAACGTTCTTCTGTCTCATAAAGAAATAAACTTGGATACAAAAACAGTTCCATATTCGCTGGAACAACTTTCCGCAGATGATCCGGAGATTATTTTTGTAGTAACAATGGGTAAGGCTGAAGAAATTAACAAAAAAATGGACGAGCAAATGCGTGATAATCCGGCCTGGGCGAATATCCAAGCCGTGAAAAACAATCGAGTTTATTTCCTTCCCTCTGATTTATTTCTTATGAACCCCGGAGTCAACACACCAAAAGCAATGAACCAACTTCTTGATCTGGCATATCACCAATAATTTTCATAAAAAAAACAGACTTGTAAGAATAGTTGAAAGCACATTCTGCAAGTCTGTTTTTTATTGTATTCAATTTAATACATCCGTTAATCAAGTAATCCATTTATGGAAATACTGGGCCGCCCTCTTCGCATTTCCACATCTGCATCAACTTCAAAAATATCTGCAATTGCATCATGAGTCATTACATCAATAGGAGTTCCTTGTCTTTCTATAATTCCATTTTCGAGCACAAAAATTTCTGAAGAATATCGTACTGCCTGATTAATATCATGAAGAACCATAATGATGGTAATATTTTCTTCCCGATTAAGTTTTGATACCAACTCCAGCACTTCCAACTGATGACAGATATCTAAGTAAGTCGTAGGTTCGTCAAGAATCAAAATTTTCGGTTCTTGTGCAAGTGCCATTGCAATCCAAATCCGCTGACGTTCCCCTCCGGATAGGTTGGCAGCCAATCTATCCTTTAAGTGCAAAGTATTCGTTCTTTGCATCGCGCTTCGAATAACATCTCTATCATGAGTTGATACGCCTGTCCACCAATGTTGATATGGATATCGCCCGCATGAAACCAGCTCTTCAGCAGTCATATCCTTAGGTATTTCATGCACCTGCGGTAAAAATGCTACTTGTCTGGCCATTTCATTGGTATGAAAGCTACTCAACGCTTTTTCCGCTACTTCAACCCGTCCTACATCAGGTTTTAAATTACCTGTCACTATTTTTAAGAGCGTCGACTTTCCACATCCATTTCTCCCCAGAAAAGTGACAATACTCCCCTTTTTTATCTGCCCACTCACCCCTCTAAGAACCCGATTCTTCCCAAAAGCCAAATGGACATCCGATATTTTTATTGCTATATCCCCCATTATGAACTCCTCCTTAACAGATACAGGAAAAACGGAGCTCCTAGAAAGGCCATAATAATCCCTGCAGGAATCTCAACCGGTGAAAAAAGTATTCGCCCTAATGTATCACAGAAAACAAGAACTCCTGCCCCCAGTATAGCGGATCCGGGAATTACATATTTATAATCCGTTCCAACGATGAGACGGACAATGTGGGGAACTACAAGTCCTACAAACCCGATAAGTCCCGCTATACTGACAGCACCTGCCGCTAATAAAGCCGCCACTGCTGTCATAGAAAATCGTACTTTTTCTACCGGCACACCAAGCCCTCTTGCTGTTTCATCTCCAAGGCTGAGAATCGTTAATGCTTTACATCCAGCTAATGCAAAAATGAGTCCTAACCGTATATGGGAAGAGCGCCTCTACTTGAGGCCAGCTTCTTGCCGAGAGTCCGCCAACCATCCACAAAAGAGCTCCCTGCACTTTATCAGAGTAGAAAACCAAAAGTGCAGAAATGCCACTCCCCAAAAATGCGCTGACTGCTACACCGGCCAATATAATACGTGTCGGCCTGATCCCATTTTTCCACGCCAATGAATATACAGCACATGCGGACAACATAAGCACCGATAAAAGCCACTGGAGTAAGCAACAGAGATGCTTCCGGCATAAAAATCAGCATGATAACTCCTGCTAAACCGGCTCCGCTGGATACACCTACAATGCCCGGATCTGCTAAAGGATTTTTCATAACTGCCTGAAGAATAGCACCGGAAACCGCCAAATTTCCTCCCACTAATGCACCAACTATATTTCTTGGAAAACGGATATTCCAAATAACCATTTCATCCGTTGTACTGACATTCCCTATCAATGTATGTAAAATCGTTTGAAATGAAATATTCGCTGATCCAAACAAAAGACTTCCCACCATTGCAAAACAAGTAAAGCAAAAAAATACCCCTAACATGATAAGCCGTAGTGTCTTAGTTTTACCTGTATCCGATTCTTTACCCAACAGTTCCTCCTACAAAATCACACAATATAACTATAAGCAAAAAGCAATAGAACACTAATCTATATATCATCATATTATTACTTCTGTTCACTCTGTCAAGATTTTATTAATACAACAAAACATCATTTTCTTCCCTGTACATAAAGCATGTGATCTCTTTGTACAAGGTTAAACATTAATGCATTGATAACAGAAGCAACAATGGAGCTGCCGCCTTTTGTTCCTCTTACTGTAATGAATGGACAAGGAGCTTTTCTAACAAGTTGTTCCTTGGAATCCGCTGCGCCGACAAATCCAACAGGAATACCAATAATCAATGCCGGTTTAATTCCGTCTTCCTCTACCATGCGAATAGCTTCATACAGAGCCGTCGGTGCATTCCCCACTCCGATAATTGAGCCGTTTAGATCTGCTCCAAAAGAATTCATTGCAGCCATAGAGCGGGCTATATTTTTTTCTTTGGCAATTTTTGCGATTTCCGGATCGGATACGCGGCAAAACACCTCTCCCCCCAGGACAGACAAAGCATTTTTATTAATGCCCGCTTTTACCATATTTACATCAGTATAAATATTACATCCCTTCGCAAGAGCATCAATTCCCGCCGCGACAGCCCCCTTGCTGGTCGCAATTAGATGACCATAGTCCACATCACCGGACGCATGAATCATACGTGAATAAACGGTAATTTCTTCCGAGGTTAACTCTATATCACTGATAAAAGGATCGATCAGATCCATGCTCTTTTCTTCAATGGCCCTTGGGTTCTTAATGAAATCCATAATATTCCTCCATATAATCTAAAATATCCTGCTGTGTCGAGAATACAGGAAAACCCGATAAATCAGCTGCAGGCTTGTCGATAATGATTACAGATATTCCTGCATCCATCGCCGCCCTAAGCTTTGTGTCACTACCGCCAATAAGCCCGCTGTTCTTAGTAACCATTACATCAGCCTTGTAATCACGAATCATTGCCAAATTCATTTCATAAGAGAATGGCCCCTGTATTGCTAAGATGTGCTTGGCTTTCATCCCCAGATCCTCACACAATTTAATAACTCCTGATACAGGAAGCACCCTTGCCCATATTTTCTTTCCCTTCAATGCCTCCGAATGGACAAATGCTGACAAAGTCTTAGATCCTGTTGTCAAAAGAACACTTTTCCCCAGTTTTCCTGCCATGCCTGCTGCTTCAAACTCATCCTTGGCATGATAAAGTTTATCATAATAGGGAAGCGAAATCTCAGGACGTTCAAACCGTACATAGTCAATACCAGCCTCCTTGCATGCACTCCGTGCTGTTTCAGACACAATCGCCGCATAGGGATGGCTGGCATCAAGAATCAAGATTATATGCTTCTCCTTAATAATTCGTACCATGTCCTCTTGTTTGAACCGCCCTACTTCAACATCAATCCCTTTGTGGGCAGCTAATACCTTACCATATTGGCTTACTACAGTCATAAGAATTTCCTGCCGCTTTTCCGGGGATTTATTTATTTCCCGGTCTGCCAGTTTCGCTCCTATCTCACGGCCGTCCTGCGTTCCCGAAATAATCCAGATCAAAGCTTATACCCCCTTGGAGTGATGATATGTCCATCAGCAATATAAGAGTTACTATTCCCGATAATAACAGTTGACTGCATATCTACATCTTCTTCAGGCAATTTCTCCAAAGTACTGATTGTCCAATTCATTCCCGGACGCCCTGCTTTTCTCACAATCCCTACCGGAGTCCCAGGTTTCCTGAATTGCAGGACTATATTTCGAATCTGATCTAAATAGGTCGTACGGCCACGGCTCTTAGGATTGTAAATGGCAATAACAAAATCTCCTTCTGCTGCCAGGCTTGCCCGTTTCTGTATTTGTTCCCAAGGCGTCATCAGATCGCTTAAACTGATTACCGCATAGTCGTGCATCAACGGAGCTCCCAAAGCTGCAGCAGCTGTATTGGCAGCTGTCAACCCCGGAATAATTTCACACTTCGGACGTTTTTCTTCAGGAATTTTTTGAATAAGTTCAAGTACAAGTCCAGCCATGCCGTAAACGCCCGGGTCTCCAGAAGAAATAACCGCAACTTTATGCCCTTCCACAGCTAAATCAACTGCTTTCTGGCATCGATCCACTTCCTGCCGCATCCCATTTCCTACAATTTCTTTGTCGGCAATCCTGTCTTTAATGAGGGCAATATATGTATTGTACCCTACAATAATATCGGATTCCTGAATAGCATTTATCGCTTTTTCTGTCATTTCCGCTTCATGTCCAGGCCCAATTCCAACTACACGGACAATCCCACCGCAATAGCAATTGTCACACTGGCAAATTTTGTTTTCGGAAGAAGCGTCTTCCCCCCATGGACTCTCTTAATGCTGCTGACTGACATACGTTTCCTACTCCAATCGTTTTTTCTACAAACTTTGATATCTCAATATGATTTTCTGCTTCCGTTTCTCTTAGCTCTTCAACTGTATAAAAGTGAATCGGCCTATCTATGTGTTTCGCAAAATCCAGTAATCCTTTTTCATCGGCTTTAAGATTCACGCTGGACAATGAAGCCACTTGATATGTATAAACATTTATCTTTTCTAAGGCTGCATAAAAGGCCTTTTTAATGAATGCTTCCGAAGTTCCCCGTTTACATCCTATACCAACATATAAGTTTTTAGGCCGTAAGCACACATAAGGCTTAGAACATTTTACATTTCTTTCCGTGATAATTACACAGGCATCAAACTCATTTTCATTTATCAGATCACTGCTGGCACAAGATATACCTATATCAAGAAGCCTTTTTCGTATAGATTTAGCCCCCTCCACCTGATAATCCAGAAACCAGGAAAATCTTTTCCCGGCAGCTATAACGCTGTTAACGGGTTTCAATGTATCCAGCGGTTCAACGCGCATCATGAGCTCTCTGGCTATATCATCAGGCGCGCTTTTTTCATGCACATCCGTTGCCGTAGTGATGACAGGGGCAGCACCAATTGCTGCCGCGACTTCCCGCGTCAACTTATTGGCTCCCCCCAAATGTCCGGATAATAAGGAGATACAATGCTTACCACATTCATCCATACAAAGCACGGCCGGATCACTTGCCTTACTCACCACATGGGCTGCGATAGAACGTACCACAATCCCGGCTGCCATGATATAAATCAGGCCATCATACCTTCCCAAAAATTTCAGAAGTCAATGCTGCCGTTTTCTTAAAATAATTGGCTTCCGCACCGCTTGCACATTCCTGATGCTCATATAATGTGATATCTCCCTTTAGAGTTGCTTTTAATCTAAGGCCTAGCCGCGCCCCCTCTGCAGATACGGAAATGATCGCATACCTCATTTTTTATCGGTTCCCTGACGGAACATAGTCGTAAAGCTGCTGTCATATAATTTGGATAACTCATAATCTGTATCCAGTACACGGCCAACGACAATCATTGCCTGCCGTACTACACCTTCCGCATGGATTACATCAGCAATCGTATCAATTGTTCCACGAAGAATCTTCTGATCCGGCCAAGTAGCGCGAACCACGATCGCCACCGGTGTATCTCCGGGATATCCGCCATCCTTCAGCTGCGACATAACTGTATTAATTCCCTGGATAGACAGGAAAATACACATCGTTGCCTGATGCTGTGCCAGCATAGAGAGTTTTTCCTTTTCAGGCATAGGCGTACGGCCTTCCATACGCGTAATAATAATTGTCTGGGAAACATTCGGGAGCGTATATTCCTGTTTGAGAGCTGCCGCTGTTGCCAAAAAGGAACTCACCCCGGGGACCACTTCCATCTGTTCTTCTGCCACGCCTGCCGCACGCAACCCATCCATTTGTTCCTGAATAGCACCATAAATAGCAGGATCCCCCGTATGTACACGTGCTACCGTTTTCCCTTTATGCATCGATTCTAATTCTACCTTAAGCACTTCATCTAAATTCATAGTGGCGCTGTTATAAACGGGAACATCCTTCTTTCCGTATTTCAATATTTCCGGATTAACAAGAGAACCTGCATAAATAATTACATCAGCCTCTGCAATAATCCGCTGACCTTTTATTGTAATTAATTCAGGATCTCCGGGACCTGCTCCGATAAAATAAATTTTTGCCATATTAAACCTCCTCTTTTTTTATAGCAGTAAAAATAAATATTGGACTCATCGGATTGAATAAATGATATCTGCCAAGCTTTCTTAAACGGTTAATCTGCATTTGAAAACCGTCAAACGTAAACGGTCTGTCCTTGAACTCATTCACCACTTCACCCGTCGTCTCTGCAGTAACTGAAGTCAGAACGATTCGTCCGTCCGGTCGCAAAATATTAGTTGCCTTATTTAAAATTTCATGCATATTTCCACCGGAACCACCGATAATTACTACATCCGTCATAGGAAGTTCCGCCATTGCCTCCGGCGCGCTTCCTAAAACAGGATAGATATTCCTACAACCGAACTTCTCTGCATTCTGTTTAATTAAATCAATCCCTTCCGGATTCATTTCTATGGCATATACAATCCCCTTATTTGCACAAAGAGCTGCTTCAACGGTAATCGATCCAGTTCCTGCACCGATATCAACCACTGTATCTTCAGGGGCAATCCGTGCCTTAACCATAATCATCGCGCGAACTTCCGCCTTTGTCATCGGCACCTTTCCCCTTATAAATTCCTCATCATTAATTCCAAATGTGTACATTATCCCATCACCACCAATACAGATTCACCAAAACCGTCCAGCATCGTGATCTCTTTCAGCATACCGGTGTTTATATGCTGATTTTCATATGAAATATGTTCGCAAGCAGCGGCCCGAGTTTCTTGGCCATCCTTTTTTTATTAAATATTTGGCGATATATGACGGATTATGTTCATGATCTGTCAAGAAAGCCATTTTCTTCCCTTTTTCATACCTCAGCTGCTCATCATCAGGGATACGCCCATGAAATGACAGCCATAATGCCCCCTGCCAGGGTTCAGTAATAAGTGCAAATGCAGACTGCACCGATGAAATTCCCGGAATCACTTCTATAGGATTTCCTGCAAACCGTTTTTTTAACCAAGGTAATAAACTATAATATCCCGGATCTCCGCTCACCATGACAACTACATCATCTTTTTTTAGTGCGGATTCCATCCAATCGGCAAGCAGAGAAAGTTTTCCTGTGATAGGATACATTTCCTGCCCCGCATGACCATAATCAGACAAGGCACGATGTCCACCGACCAAGTAGCGGGCCTTTTCAATTACGGACAACGCCTTCGGCAGGATATACTCTTTACTTCCCGGTCCTATCCCCGCTACTATTAATGTATGTTCCATTTTTCCTCTTCCAAAATCTCTTTTGCCCGACTGCTTACAGCCTGAACAGTGCCATCCAACCCCGCAAAAACGATCCCTACCCTGGCCTTGCCAAAAATATACCTTTCCGCACGAACCTGTGCTCGTTCCGCCATCTGCCCATAAATCATGTCATAGCCTTCTCGGGCAATAATAAGCGCCGCACCATCTGTAGTATTGCATTCCATAATTTCACGAACTATGGCAGGAGCAGCTCCGTTCATCGCCGCATAAGCTGCCATCGTTTCCATCCGTCCGTCGCTGTTCCGGTTATATGTATGAAAGCTTCCGGACGCCACTTTAACCAATTTCCCCATATGCCCTATAAGAAGCATCTTTTCAAAACCTTTAGCTACACATTGTTCCATCATATAGCCGATATAATTACTTGTCTCTATAATCGATTCTTTAGGTATTCCCATAATTTGTGCTGCATGCTCACCAATTCGTCCGGGACATAAAGTCGCCGTACGGATCCCGCTGGCCCAGACTACAGGAACCTGGGGGGCCAACGACCTTTTATATGCATCTTCACTCATCGGTTTAACGATTCCCGTAGTTCCTAAAACAGAAATTCCGCCAACCACTCCAAGTGCGGGATTCAGGGTCTGTTTTGCTAACTCTTCCCCCTTAGGAATGCTAATTGTCACGATACAGCCATGAGCCGGGGCAATCAATTCCTCATACACGTATCTAAGCATAATTTGCGGTCCCGGATTAATAGCAGGGCGACCAACCTGCACTTGCAGCCCCGGACGAGTAACTGTGCCTACACCTTTGCCGGCTCGCAGTTCCATTCCTGACTTATCAGTCAACTCCACTGTCACCACAATCGGAGTTCCATTCGTACAGTCCAAATCATCGCCAGCATCTTTCAATACAGTTGCTGTCCCGATGTTATTTTCAGCGGATGCGCTTTGCACCGGCAGTGTAATTTCTGTACGCTGCGGCGATAAAACCGTTACCTGTTTGGGAAATTCTCCTTTAATGGCAAGAACTGCAGCCTTCATTGCAACCGTTGCTGTTGCACCGGTTGTATACCCCTCCCGCAATACCTTCCCCATCATTTCCTCTGTATTCATAAATATATAGAATGTCCCTTCATCTATAATTTACAAACTGCAAATCTACAGGAATATCTTCTTGTTTTAAAAATGCAATGCAAGCCTGCAAATCATCCTTATCTCTACCACTTATACGAAGCTCATCCCCGTTGATTTTAGCCATCACTTTGATTTTCGATCCTCTAATCCGTTTTACAATATCTTTTGCCAAATCTGAAGAAATACCGTTCTTTAATTCAAGCATCTGCCTTACGGTACCACCCGCAGCAGATTCCTTTTTCTTTTCTTCTATATTTTTCAAAGAAATACCTCGCTTTACCAACTTCCCATTAACGATTTCACGAACAAGACGCAGCTTAAAATCATCATCCCCTATGAGAGTAATTAAACTGCCATCAAAAGATACCGAACTCTTACTTCCTTTGAAATCATAACGCGTACCAATTTCCTTAGAGGCCTGATTCACCGCATTTGCGGCTTCCTGTAAATCAGTACGGCATACCACATCAAAAGAATAATCTTTAGCCATAATTGTCTCCTTGATAAATCATTAACATGCCATAATAATAAAAAGAATAAACTACTAATTATCTTACCATACCACAAAGAATTATATTTTAAAAGAAAGAATGTTTTAACACTTTTAGTATATCACATTTACATTATTCAATATACGTTTTACCTATTTAAATGATAAATGCTTTCATCTGGAAATCATATCCTCGGTACAGTATAATAAAATAAAGTATTTTAATATAATTTTATTCCGATAAGGAAAGGAAGGTATTTAAGATGCCACTTGTAGGAACTACTGAAATGTTTAAAAAAGCATATGATGGTCATTATGCAATTGGCGCATTCAATGTCAATAACATGGAAATCATTCAAGGAATTATGGCAGCCGCAAAAGAAAAACAATCTCCTGTTATTCTCCAAGCATCAGAAGGTGCTCGAAATTATGCAGGTCAAGAGTATATCGTTGGGCTTATTAAAATTGCTCTTCAGGACTACCCTGAAATTCCCACCGCGCTCCACCTTGATCACGGTTCCTCTTTTGAGATTTGCAAAGCCTGTATTGATGGCGGATTTACTTCTGTTATGTACGACGGCTCTAAACATTCTTTTGAAGAAAATGTACGTATTACAAAAGAAGTCGTAGCTTATGCCCATGATAAAGGCGTCGTAGTAGAAGCTGAGCTGGGACGTTTAGCCGGTGTAGAAGATCTGGTCAGTGTTGACGCCAAAGATGCTATTTTTACCGATCCCGATCAAGCGGCGGAATTTGTTGAACTGACAGGTTGCGACTCACTCGCTATCGCTATCGGCACAAGCCATGGCGCTTATAAATATAGTGGAGAACCTTATCTTGATTATGAACGTCTTGAAAAAGTCGGCCAACTGCTCCCTGATTATCCGATCGTTCTCCACGGCGCCTCTACGGTTATCCCTGAATTCGTAGAAAAATGTAATCAATTTGGAGGAAAAGTCTTAGGTGCCAAAGGTGTACCAGAGGAGATGCTCCGTAAGGCTGCCCGGATGGCCGTCTGTAAAATTAATATTGATACAGATATCCGCCTTGCTATGACAGCCGCCATTCGAGAAAGCATATTTAAAAATCCGGAAAATTTTGACCCCCGCGGATACCTGAAACCGGCAAGAGAGGCTGTAAGGCAAATGGTCATGCATAAAATCGAAGCTGTTGTGGGTTCGGCTAATACCATTTAATATCTTCATTCTAAACTAAAACTGCCACTGGATACATCATGTCAATCCAATGGCAGTTTTAGTTTAGTTGAAATCATGTCTAAAATATAAAAAGACAAGTTCAAACAACTCGTCTTCTTATATTCATCTCTTATGCTTTTTTAGCAGCTTCGCAAATTACAGTAAAACCAGCGGGATCACTGATAGCCAATTCAGACAACATCTTACGATTTACTTCGATACCAGCCTTTGTCAAACCTGCAATCAATCTGCTGTAAGTCAGCCCATTCATACGAGCTGCTGCATTTATACGAACAATCCAAAGCTTACGGAACTCTCTCTTCTTCGCTCTACGGTCTCTTCTTGCATAGTAGAGAGCCTTCATTACCAATTCATTCGCTTTTTTGAATTGGGCATGGCGGGCACCTCTGTATCCCTTCGCCATTTTTAAAATTTTTTTATGCCTTGCGTGTGCGGTTACACCAACCTTAACTCTTGCCATTCTCTAAATCCTCCCTATTATCCGTTCGGCAGCAATCTTGCTACGCGTTTGTAATCAGATTTGGAAACCAGTGCTGCTTTTCTAAAATTTCTCTTTCTCTTTGGAGATTTTTTTTCGAGAATGTGGCTTTTAAAAGCCTTATTTCTCTTAAACTGGCCGGAGCCGGTTTCGGTAAAGCGTTTTGCCGCAGCGCGGCGGGTTTTCATTTTCGGCATTTTCATTTCTCCTTTATTATGCTTTCGGACCAACAACCATAGTCATGTTACGTCCTTCCAATTTCGGTGGCTTTTCACGAACAATAGAATTACCAAGTTCTTTTGCAAATCTTTCAAGAACTTCTCCACCAAGCTCCGGATGAGTCATTTCCCTGCCACGGAACATAATTGTAACTTTGACTTTATTCCCATCTGCTAAAAAACGCTGTGCATTTTTCAACTTGACATAGAAATCATGGTCTTCTATATTGGGGCGAAGTTTGACTTCCTTAAGTTGGAATACCTTCTGTTTCTTCTTCGCTTCTTTATCTCGTTTCTGCTGCTCATATCTGTATTTTCCGTAGTTCATGATACGGCATACCGGCGGTTTCCCGTTCGGTGCAACTTCTACAAGATCAAGACCTTTTTCCTCCGACAAACGGATGGCTTCATGGAGCGTCATAACTCCCAACTGTTCGTTTGTATCGCTGACTACCCGTACCTCTCTGGCACGAATCTCCTCATTGATACTGAGTTCCTTTCCTATTCTTTTCACCTCCGAAAAAGAAATTCATTGCAAGTAAAAAGCGGACAGCATATACTATCCGCTTCCGAATTCATACATAAACCTTAGTAGCTTTCGCCATGTAAGGTGAGAAGCGGATGACTTCTGCTTGCAATCAGTTACTCGTATATAATAAGTGATTCCACAAATAATGTCAAGCAAAGAGTGAAAACTTATTCCGACAGATCGTCACGAAGGACACGATGCGCCATTCCTACAGCAACCTCATTAAACCGGAGAACGCCAACCCCCACATAAACTGCGACACATAAATGTTCGTGCCACCGGGCTACACCGATTTTTCCGCCTACATTCATTCCCAATGACTTTAATTTTATCTGTTCGATAGCGGATTCCACCGCTCCCAAAACAGAGCCGTCACCTACATGGGTATCACTGATGACATGTTGACGTTGGGCAGCAACGATAGCCGATTCATAAATCTTAGGCAGAATATCTAAAAACTTTCCACCAAAATTAACCGCTACCGCGCGAATTTCCAGTTTGGCCAATTCTTCCCGAAGGATACTTTCTTCCACCCTCGTTTCAGAAAGTGCCATACGCAGCGCCGCCCGGCCAACATCACCACTTTGATATTCTTTATCCATATCAATATGACCTATCCCTAATCTCACGAATCAGATTGGAAACAAATACAGCCACTGGTAGAGAGCCTTCATCACCATTTTTACGGCTTCGAACCGAAACAGTATGTCCATTCATTTCCTTATCACCTACAACAAGCGTATAAGGAACCTTTTCCATCTGTGCCTTACGGATCTTATATCCTAAAGTATCATTTCCCTCTTCAATTTCTACACGTACATTGGATGCAGAAAGTGCGTCTGCCACAGATCTTGCATAATTCATATGTTTTTCTGTAACGGGAACCACTTTGACCTGAACTGGCGCAATCCAACTCGGGAATGCTCCGGCAAAGTGTTCAATCAAGATACCAATGAACCGTTCCAGGGAACCATATCCTGCTCTGTGCAGCATAACAGCTCTATGCTTTTCTCCATCTTCCCCTACATAGTTTACATCAAAACGTTCCGGCAGCTGCATATCCATTTGAATAGTGCCGCACTGCCATGTACGCCCAAGGCAGTCTTTGATATGAAAATCCAGTTTAGGACCATAAAATGCGCCATCACCTTCGTTAATAACATAAGGAACACCGGCCGCTTCAACAGCATCCCGTAATGCATTTGTAGAAATTTCCCACAGCTCCTCAGAGCCCATGGAATTCTCAGGACGCGTGGACAGCTCCACATGATATTCAAGTCCAAAAACACTGTATAATTTCCTATACATTTCCATAGTCTTAATTACTTCATCTTTCATCTGATCCTGCGTCATGAATATATGAGCATCATCCTGTGTGAACACACGGACACGGAATAATCCATGAAGCGCACCATGAAGTTCATGGCGGTGTACAATCCCAAATTCACCCACGCGTTTTGGTAATTCCCTATAAGAGTGCTGGTTTGTTTTATAGTATAAAATCCCGCCAGGACAGTTCATTGGTTTTACAGCATAATCTTCTTCATCAATCTGGGTAAAGTACATGTTTTCTTTATAATGATCCCAGTGACCGGACTGTAGCCACAACTTTTTAGAAAGGATAATTGGTGTCATAATTTCTTCATAGCCAAATTCGCGGAACAATTCCCGCTCATAAGCTATAAGTTCATTGCGAATAACCATTCCTTTCGGATGGAAAAACGGGAATCCTGGTCCCTCTTCATGGAAAGAGAATAGATTTAATTGTTTCCCCAATTTTCTGTGGTCACGCTTTTCCGCTTCAGCACGGACAAAGAGAAATCGATCCAGCTCCTCTTTATCAAAGAATGCGGTTGCATAAATACGCTGGAGCATTTTATTGTGTTCATCACCACGCCAATAAGCACCGGCCACTGTCATCAGCTTAAATACTTTTAACTTGCCTGTCGAACGAACATGGGGACCTCTGCATAAATCGGTAAAATCCCCTTGTGTATAAGTCGATATGATCGCATCTTCCGGAAGATCCTGTATTAAGATAACCTTATAATCCTGGTTTCTGCTCCTGAAAAATTCTAATGCCTCATTTCTACTCAAAATCTTTTTTTCAATAGGCAGATTTGCTTTAGCAATTTTAGCCATCTCTTTTTCAATAGCAGCAAAATCTTCCTGACTAAAAACATGGTCAGATTCTAAATCATAATAGAACCCATCATCAATTGCCGGTCCAATTGCAAATTTCGTTCCAGGATACAAATGCTGAATCGCCTGTGCCATTACATGAGCGGCTGTATGCCGAAGTGTAAAAAGCCCCTCCTTATCTGCTTTGGTAAAGAATTCAACCTGCGTTCCATCAGTAATATTATTCCGGATATCAGTTAATTCTCCATCTACTTTAGCTACCAATACATCTTTAGCAAGACTATTGGAAATTTTTTTCGCAGCTTCAAACAGTGTCACTTCATTTTCAAAGTGTAGTTCCTTCCCATCTTTCAACCGAATTGTTATCATAATCTTTCCTCTTTTCTTTCCGGAAATACCTCCCATATATTAGAGAAAAATTTCCTAAAAAATAAAAAACTTCCATCCACAAGGGACGAAAGTTTAATTCCGTGGTTCCACCCAAATTAGAGTTAGTACTCCGCTTAAATAACTTATAACGCAGTCAACCGTGAAAACATACTTAATTCTGTTTCCCTGTTTAAGAGTGGTAATATAACCATGACAATATCCGCTTACACCAGCCGCAGACTCTCTATGCATGTACAATGGAAATATCATGTCTCTGTCATCACATTATGAGTATAATATTACACTCTTTTTATTTTATGTCAAGAATCTATTTCAAAAATCCCCCTTATAATAAAGAAAAATTTCATACCTCTTCAAAATAAACAACAGATTCTGTATTTCGCAAATCATTTTTAAACGCCCTTTTCTGTCCATAGTGAGGCAACCGCAGAGACATTGCAGCCGCCGGAATATGCAATCCCAACTTATCTTTTCTGAAGTCAAATTCTAATAAATCAACTTTTTGCCTGCGGAGTGATTCCATAAAAGGACGGATACTTTCTGAATCTTTAAATTCCATATATAAATCTATCCTTTTGGAATTTTTATGTAATTTTTTATCAAGAGGCGCCAATACACGAAATATAAACAGAATAAAAATAACTGCCAAAAGAGTACCTTCAGCAAATCCAATTCCGGCGGCCAGTCCCACTCCCGCACATGCCCAAAGTCCTGCAGCAGTAGTAAGACCCTTCACCTCACTTCGTCCGTTCATCATAATCGTACCCACTCCAAGAAAACCGATTCCACTGATTACTTGAGCACCAAGACGAGTGATATCTGTATTCATATTTGGGAATTCTCTAAATACATATTCATTTACGATCATTGCCATAGCCGCGCCAATACACACCAACGCATGTGTTTTTATCCCTGCGCCTTTATTTTTGTACTCCCTGTCTAACCCGATAATCACCCCTACAAAAGTCGCCAAAGCAAGCCGAAGACAGATTCCCGTCACGTTCCACTCTTTAACAAGATTCATTACTGTATCAAACATATCTATCACTTCCCGTCCGCCTTATCCGCCTTATATGTAAGAAATATTGAAAATCATTTTTTAACATAAGCAAGGTCTCTCGCCTTATAAAAAATGATTTTCAAGTCTTGCTACAAACTATATTTTAATTTTGGTTCTTTATGAACTCCATTATCGCTTTTTTCTTTTCTTCTAAAAGCAGCTTATCCCCTCTTGTTTCCATATTAAACCTAATCAGGGGCTCCGTATTGGAAGCGCGCAAATTAAACCGCCACTCCCCGAAATCCATCCCTAGTCCATCTATATGTTGAATTTCTTTCGCATCTTTCGCATATTCCTTTTCAACAGCCTGCATCACTCTATCAACATGACTTGCCGGCAGATTAATTTCCCCACTGCATGGAAATTCTTTTTCCAAATCGGAAACAAGCTCATAAAGAGATTCATTTGTTTCACTAATAATTTGCGCTACAATCAGCCAAGGAATCATCCCGCTGTCACAATAGGAAAAATCTCTGAAAAAATGGTGGGCGCTATTTTCTGCACCATAAATACCGCCAACTTTACGCATAGTTTCTTTCATAAATGCATGTCCACCTTTTGATTCTACAGAGATTCCCCCCAGCTCCTTACAAACTTTCTGTACACACCAATATACGCGTGGATCGTGGATAATAGTTTCTCCTTTATACCGATTCAGGAAATATCGAGAAAGTAAAGCCACCATATAATAGCCTTCTACAAAATTCCCCTTATGGTCTATAAAAAAACACCGGTCGAAGTCACCATCCCAGGCTACACCCATATCGGCACCATCCAACAAGACCTGATTTATCAAAGGTCGTCTGCATTCCTCCAGCATAGGATTAGGTACACCATGAGGGAATGTTGCATTTGGTTTCATATACTGTTCCGTAAAATGAAACGGTAAATACTTCTTTAAATTTTCGAAGCAAATATTGGCACAGCCATTTCCTGCATTGACAACAATTTTTAACGGCTTCATTTTAGAAATATCCACAAAAGATAAAAGGCTCTGAATGTAATCTTCTATAATTTCTTTTGTATAAACATGTCCTTTTTCAGCACAATTTTCAAACTCACTTGAAAAAGCAACTCTTTCAATATCCTTAAGACCGGTATCTGCGCTGACAGGTATTCCTTTTTCCCGAACGATTTTAATTCCATTGTTATTTGCCGGATTATGACTGGCAGTAATCATAAACCCGCCATCCAACCCATAATAAAAGGTGGTGAAGTACATCATCTCCGTCCCACAGAGACCGATGTTATATACATCAACACCAGCATCATTCATTCCTTGAATTACAGCATCAGCAATCGATAGGGAACTAGGCCGGATATCATATCCCACGCTTATCTTCTTAGGATGGTATAATTGTGCATATGCACGAGCCACACGATAAGCCAATTCCTCATTCACTTCCGTAGGTACGATCCCACGTATATCATAAGCCTTAAATCCGGAATGGCGCATTTTTGAAAAATCTCTCATTATACATCCTCCTTCTCTTTTCTATTATCTTTTCAGCATCTGGGCGTATCCATCGGCGCCATAAGCAAGCGACCTTTTTACGCGGCTGATTGTTGCCGTGGATGCTCCAGTTGCTTCTTCAATCTTGTCATATTTTTCTCCATGCCTAAGCATACGGGCCACTTCAAGCCGTTGTGACATATCATGCAGTTCATTAATTGTACAGAGGTCCTCAAAAAATTCATAGCACTCTTCCCTGGTTTCCAATTTCAAAATAATATCAAACAAATTATCTGTCAGTGGATTTACCAAACGCTGATTTACACTCATCACAACCTCCTTAATACACTTTTGATAAATATTCGCTCCTTTAATAATTAAAGATCTTTCTCACTTTAATGCATTATAGCATTTATGTGATACCACAAGCAAAATATTCCTATATTTTATAATATCGGTAAGTTAGTATTGACATTTTCAGATATAGAGCGTAATATATTCCCATCTTAATCCTTATGCAACGCATAACGGCAAACTTCAGAAAATTCATCATGAGTAGCGGAGGGACTGGCCCAGTGAAACTACGACAACCTTTCCAATGGAAAACGGTGCCAAATCCATCGGGTATTCTGCTCGAAAGATGATATGATTTATTACTTTCATCTTTTGATGAAAGTTTTTTATTATAAAGGAGCATTATATGATTGAATTAAAGCACATAAACAAAATCTATAACGGCTTTAATGCATTAAATGATATCAGTCTCACTATCAAGGATGGTGAAATCTGCGGCATCATCGGACAATCAGGCGCTGGGAAATCTACGCTCGTCCGCTGCATAAACATGCTGGAACCGCCAACTTCAGGAGATGTTATCGTGAACGGAAAAAATATGGTCACCCTTTCAAAAAGAGAACTCCGTGAAGAACGAAAAAAAATCGGCATGATTTTTCAGCATTTTAATCTCCTGTCCAGCCGTACTGTATATGAAAATGTGGCATTCCCTCTCGAATTATCAAATGTACCTCAAGGAGAACAAAAAGAACGCATTAATGATATCTTAGAATTAGTCGGACTAGCAGACTACAGAAATAAATATCCCGCACAGCTTTCCGGCGGACAAAAACAACGCGTCGGCATTGCCCGCGCCATTGTCTCCAACCCATCCGTCCTTCTGTCTGATGAAGCAACAAGTGCCTTGGACCCGGAAACAGTAAAATCCATTCTCCAATTGCTGAAAGATATTAATAAAAAACTGGGAATTACCATCGTTATGATTACACACCAAATGGAAGTCATAAAAGAAATTGCCCAGCATGTAGCTGTTATTGAACACGGGAAAATTATTGAAGAAGGTTCTGTCATTAACCTTTTCACAAATCCTCAAACAGAAACACTAAAAAAATTTGTCGGTTCCGTCATGTCTTCTGAACTGCCCGCACAGCTTTCCCACATGAATATACATCCTACAAAAGAACATGAATCTGATAATATACTTATTTCACTCTCGTTCCGTGGTGATGTAACTAATGAACCGATTATTGCCCAATTGATAAAAAAGTATAATCTTAACGTAAGTATTCTTTACGGCTCCATCGACTACATCCAAGATATTTCTTTTGGCCGCCTGCTCATTATGATTAGTGGGCATTTGGAAGATCTTACAGACGCGCTTACACATTTAAACGCTTTACCAATTACAAGTGAGGTGATCGGATATGTCTCCCGTAATAACTAATTTACTTTTAAAAAGTCTGGCTGAAACCCTTTATATGCTTTCCATTTCTGCCTTTATCGCGGCAGCCGCAGGCATACCCCTAGGAATACTTCTCGTTGTTACAGAGAAAAATGGAATACTTTCCTGCCCGATTATTAATAAGCCACTGGCTTTTATCGTTAATGTTATTCGTTCCATTCCCTTTATTATTCTCATGGTAGCAATTATCCCTCTTACCAGATTAATTGCGGGTACCTCTATTGGTACCACCGCTGCCATCGTTCCGCTAACCTTAGCAGCAATCCCTTATACCGCCCGCATGGTTGAAACTTCTATCCGTGAAATTCCGTCGGGCCTTATTGAAGCTGCCGAATCCATGGGCGCTTCTCCATTCCAAATCATCCGCAAAGTTTTAATTCCCGAAGCACTTCCTTCTGTCATTCAAAACATGACCGTTGTTATAGTCTCCCTCATCGGATCCTCCGCTATGGCAGGAACCATTGGCGGAGGCGGCCTCGGTGACCTTGCCATCCGTTACGGATACCAGCGCTTCCAGGCGGATGTCATGATTGCCACAATTATTGTCTTAGTCATTATTGTCCAGTTTATGCAGTTCACCGGTAACCTTTTTGTCAAAGAGGGCAAACAAGAAATGAAAGACCATATAGGCTTTATTTGACAGTGATTTCATTCCCATATTTAGAAGTAAACATTACATAATATTTGCACACGCAAAAAATCTCCTTCGATTTATTCATTGCAGTTTTCGTACCGCAATTTTACATCAATCGTAAGGAGATTTTTCTTACTTGTAAAATCTTGCTGATGAATATTTACTCTCCTCTGTCTATATAAAAGAATATCTTTTTTACAAAAGCCTTTCTTCGTTATTCATTATGAATAATTCTGTTCTTATTCCAGCAATGCATTTTTTGCCAATTGATCAGCCATTTCGTTGTACATGACGCCTGTATGGCTTGCCACCTTATGAAAATGAACCGTCAGCTGTCCTTTTATTAATTCATAATACTCCCGCAACGCTTTTGTTCCCCGTTTATTCGCTTTCCACTCTCCGGTACACCATTTCTCTATACCGACATAGTCATAATATAAATTTATCTCCGAGATCCCTTTTTCCAAACATTTTCCCATCGCAAACACTGCACCATGTATTTCTCCCGCCACATTCCGCATCTGCGCTTCTTCTGCATCAATAATTTTCTCTGCATAAGTTTCAACAGTTCCATGGTGGATAAAGACAACCCCAAACGAAAAGGTATCGGGAATTGTCGGAATATAAGAACCGTCTACATATACCGCCACTCTTAATTCGTCTTTCAAGGCTTTTACCTTTTTATCAGTAACATCCCCCAAGAATTCCATTGCTTCTTCTTTTGTAAAAAAGCCTTTGTAAGACGCACCGGGATATCCAATAACCTGCAATTTACAGTCATCCCAACTTGTAAACAAACCGGTTTTCCTGCCGGATTTCACAGCATACCATAATTTTTTTTTCACAAAAACGCTCCTTTATTATTCATATCCATAGACTGCCTGTGGTAGTATAATAAAAACTAAATTTATTAGAGGATCATTATGTTAAAATTCAATTTATTACACACTTTCCCTGCTTTTACCATCAAAAACTATCGGACTTTTTTCCTTTCCCAATGGGTTGCTCTCATGGGGCTTTGGATGCAGCTTACTGCACAGCAGTGGCTTGTTTATGAAATTACTGATTCCCCTCTGCTGTTAGGTGTTCTGAGTACTATGCAATATATGCCAAGCCTCCTTTTCACACTGTGGACCGGTTTTTGGATTGATCGCCACAAAAAGAAAAGTATTTTGTTGGGAACACAGCTTATGTATATGCTCCAGGCTTTTCTTTTAGGGCTCATCCTGTGGAGCGGTCATACTGATTATTATTGGATTCTTCTTTTTGCATTTTTTCTCGGTACCATAGACTGTATTGATCTTCCCGCACGGATGGCTTTCATGCCTTACTTAGTGGGAACACAATACCTGAAAAGTGCAGTCAGCTTAAATTCCACCAACTTTAATATTACAAGAATGCTTGGTCCCATTTTAGCAGCTTTTCTTCTTAGCTATCTCAGCTACAGTACTATTTTCTTTTTGAATGCACTCTGTCTTATCCCTATTATCATTGTCTACTTGCATATAAAAGTGGATGAACCACAAAACCATACCATCTTAAACGATATAATGGGAGAAATCAAGGCAGGTCTCAGATACACGTTGCATCATAAAGTTATTTTATCCAATTTGCTTGCGGTCGCAGTTGTCAGCGGTTTGATTCTTAACTTCGGTACTTACGGTCCACCCTTTGCGGATAGAGTACTCCATGCCGGATTAAACGGATTCAGCAAAATACTTTTTTCTGTTGGTACCGGTTCCATGATTGGCGGACTGATTTCCGCATCAGGAATATCCAAGCCGAAACAGACTCTCCCTTTTTATTCAGCTCTTTTATGTGGTTTGTGCTTAATTATCATCAGTCAGACGAATTCGCTTTATCCAGCACTTCTTCTCTATGCAGGAATTGGGTTCACCGCTATTATCAGCATCGTCAACTTTAATACAATCATCCAATTTTCAACGGAACGCAGCTACCTAGGACGTATCATGAGCTTATATGCTCTTGTATTTTTAGGTGCAACACCGTTTGGCAGCCTTATTGTCAGCAGCATTATTGAATATTCTGGAACCTCAAATGGTCTTCTTTCCATTGGGCTCCTTGATATAATGTTTATTCTCCTTATCAAATATCTCTACTGGAAATAACGCAAAAGAAACCCTTTTATCTATCACACAACTCTCTTTAAAATCAATGTCTCATTTTCCCAAAATTTTATTAATTATCTGGGTCGTAGAATACCCCTTTACAAAAGGAAGTATTCTGACTTCCCCCGCATACTCTTTTCCAATAACATCCTCCACACTATAGTCGCCGCCTTTTACCAAAATATCCGGTTCCAGACATTTTAACAATTCCAAAGGGGTTTCTTCATTAAAAATGACAACTTCATCCACAAACCTCAATGATTTAAGCATAAATGCCCGATCCGATTCCGAATTAACCGGTCTCCCTTCACCTTTAAGTTTTTTTACAGATTCATCCGCATTAAGACCTATAATCAAATGCTCCCCCAATGCCGCCGCCTGCTGCAGATAAGTAATATGTCCCTTATGAAGAATATCAAAGCATCCGTTTGTGAAAACAACAGTTTCTCCTTGGGATTTCCACGCATCCACCTTACTTTTTTTGCTTCCTCCCAGCTTATCGGGATATAAGCCGTCCGCATCATATTGGAGCCGCACCATGCGTCGATCATTTCAGTGTGGCCGACAGGATAAGTTCCCACTCGAGACACCGCAATTCCAGCTGCCGTATTTGCCAGTTCAAGAGCGGTGATCATATCCAAATTAACAGCTGTTGCAGCTGCAAGTATGGCCATAACAGTATCTCCCGCTCCGGAGACATCAAAGACATCCTGTGCGATAGAAGCACAATGTGCACTTCCATTTTTATTAATGCAGGTAATTCCCTTTTCAGACCGGGTTACAAAAATATTTTCTATCTGAAACGTTTCCCGCACCTTTCTGCCAATCCGTTCAATATCTGAATCATTATTATTGATGACGAATCCAGCGACATCAGATAGCTCTTTTATATTGGGGGTAATTCCATATACACCTCTATATTTTGTCCAATCGCATCCTTTAGGGTCAATCAGTACCGGCACATCATACTCTTTCCCTTTTTTTATGATGGTTTGCGCCAACTGTTCTGTAATCATACCTTTTCCATAATCGGACAAAACAATACTGCCTACTCTTTGCTGAAGCAATTGATCCAGCCATTTTAAAATATATTTGCATACTTTATCATCAGGATTACACCTTTCTTCAAAATCAAGACGCATCATCTGTTGACGGGCGCCAAGAATCCTGACTTTAGTCGTAGTAGAGTACTCTTCTGACACGATAACTCCCGTATCATCAATCCCAGCTGCCCTTAATAACTCTGAAAGTGTATCTCCATCTCTATCATTTCCTCGCATACCTGCAATAAAAACTTGTCCACCCAAAGAGGATAAATTGGCAGCCGTATTAGCAGCTCCTCCCAAAACATTTCGCTGTGATTTCACTAAATTAATAGGAACAGGCGCTTCCGGTGATATGCGTTCCACATTTCCGGAAATATATCGATCAAGCATAATATCACCTATCACCGCTACTTTTTATATTTTTTATATCTTCTCTTAGAAATCTTTCTCCACCTATTTTCATCGTTGCACCTAAACTTAATCAAACTATATTTATCTAAAATTTACTTTTTTATTATACCATTTTCTTTCTGTAGCCCATGAAAATAACAAATCTTCTAATGGTTTCATCATCACAAAGCTGCCCGTTTCATACAAAATAGGCAGCCGTTTTATAACAGATTATACTTTTTCATTCCCGGTTGTATATTTCCCGCTCTTTTTCTGTGCCTCATAAAGCTCAAAGTATTTTCCCTTCTTCTCCAAAAGTTCTCCATGAGTTCCTTTTTCTATAATCTCTCCATGATCAAGCACGATAATCTGATCGGCATCACGGACAGTGGATAATCTATGGGCAATAATGATCGTTGTGCGGTCCATTGCCAAGTCGTTCAATGTTTCCTGTATCTTTTTCTCTGTCTGGCTGTCAAGTGATGATGTGGCCTCATCAAAGATAACAATAGGAGGATTTTTCAAAAATACCCTGGCAATAGAAATCCTCTGTTTTTGCCCGCCAGATAACTTAACTCCGCGTTCTCCCACTTTTGTTTCATATCCATGGGGAAGCTGCGAAATAAATTCATCAGCAGCAGCCAATTTTGCTGCTGCTTTTATCTCTTCCGCAGAAGCCCCTTCTTTTCCGTACCCAATATTTTCACCAATTGAATCCCCAAAAAGGAAAACATCCTGCTGCACGATTCCAATCTGTTTTCTTAAATCCTGTTGGCAATATTCTTTTATGTCTTTTCCGTCTATCAATATTTCTCCCGATGAAGGATCATAAAAACGAAGAAGGACATTGGCAAGAGTACTCTTCCCTGCTCCTGTCTCCCCCACGAAAGCAATCGTTTTACCTGCAGGGATATCCAAACTTATATGATGCAAGACCAAACGATTATCATCATAGCCGAAACTCATATCTTTAAAACAAATATCCCCTCTGACTTTATTAAAAACGAGTGGCATTTCAGGATCCTCTATAGACGGCTTGGTATGCATAATTTCCTCAAAACGTGAAAATCCGGCCATGCCCCGCTGATATACTTCCGCCAATATGGTTAATCGGAATACGGGACGCATAAAAATATTCACATACAGTAAAAATGCAACAAAATCCGGCAATGTAAGTATATCGACAGAGATCATATATCCGCCCGCCAGCAAAACTACCACATTGATAAAATTCGTAAAGAAATTAATACTTCCTGAGAAATAAGCAACTAATTTATAGGAATTGAACCTTGTATTTCTAAGCTCCCTACTTTTACTACAAAAACGCTTCCGCTCAAAATCTTCCATGGCAAATGCCTTTATAAGGCGAATCCCTGATAAACTCTCTTCCGCTCTGGCACTTACTTCTCCTGCTTTTACACGGTTTTTACGAAAGGCATCTTTCATCTTCCGATTTATTTTTACTGTATGGAATGCTTTACCAATCAGGAGCCCGCCGATTAAAATGGCCAATGTCCAATTCATAATAAGCATGGCTACGATGGTTCCTGTCATGATGACGGCACAAAGTAAAACGTCATTGGGACCGCGAAAAGCCAATTCACTTACTTCCGTCACATCACTTGTTATACGGGATAAAAGCTGCCCTGTTTTTTCATTATCAAAATAACGGAAAGATAACGTTTCGATATGAGAAAAAAGATCATTTCTCATATCATGCTCAATAGATGCACTCATAATATGTCCATAATACTGTACAGAATAAGAAATAATAAATTCAAAGATATAAAGCAGCAACAGAATCGCGGATCCCCAAAAAAGCACTGTCATGTTTTTAGAAGGAAGAACCCGATTAATAAGTTCTCTTACCATGACAGGAAAAATCAAATCAAGCCCTGCCATGGCAAAAGTCCCAATAATTACACCTATAAGCAGTTTCATATAAGGCTTGTAATAGTGCATAAAGTTTCTAATCATTATCATTCTCCCTGTTCCAAATATGCAGATCATAGGAACCGATTAAATCTCCATCCGGTGTTACCGCAGGCACTTCAATTCCTGCTGCATATTTCCCATCATCAGAAATAGAAATTGCCTGAATAGGCCCTTTAGTATGATATCGATTTAGCTCCTTTCCGTTGACTAAACTGATCACCGCAGCTCCATGCGCACCATAATCATGATTTCTTACATTCCGCCCAATAGCAATAGCTGCGATACCTGATGAGGAAAATGTAATTCCTTCCACTTCTGCTCCTGCTGTATATTTAAATTTATACGCCCCTTCCATATCAAAAAGATATACGCTATTACTGGAAGGATGTATAATCGGTGCGGGAATTTGCCAATTTGCCCGGTTAAATGTATTAATAGTTGTGAAGACAACACCTTCAGGCACGATATAAGCATCTCTACCAGCAGCGTTATACCAACCGCCGGCTACCTTATGTGGTTTTGAAAGGACCCGTTGCCAAAGTATACTGCCGTTCTCATCAAAAAGGATTCCTCTCCCATCACTGGTCATCGCAGACAAATACTTTCCATCCTCTGAATAATTAGGACCATTGCGTATCGTTGTTATCTCAAAAAGTGGTGCCGCCGGTATATCCTTAGCACTAATCAAAGTTCCTTTATCCTTGTCCAAAACATATATATTTTTATTATATTTTCTTTCTTCAGGCCCTGATTTGTCATAATTAGCAGAAGCAAACGCAAACCGCCCTGTTGCAAAAGATACACTGCCCCAATTAATCCAGCTGTCCATATTTTCATTGAGCGGGTACCGCCAGCGTTCATTCCCTCTTTCATCAAAGGAAATGATTCGGCTTATATAAGCTCTTGAATGATTCTTACTGACAGTAGATCGATAAAAAATGGCATATACATTCCCTTCCTTGTCTGTTTCTACATGAATCGGAATCGGATACGCGCGAATTTCATTTTCAACTCCAATAACATCAACTCCGTCAAATTTCCATAAGATATCTCCCGTTGCAACCTCTAAGGCGTAGAGCGTACCGGATGGGCTGCTTTCTCCGACATAGACAATCCTGTTATCTTTACTCAACGCCAACGAACGGATTTCACCAATTCCGATGGTTCTGGACCATCTTTCATATCCTTCTATAGAAAAATGATACATTTCCCCTTTTATGGTTCCGACAATCCATCCACGATTAACCGGTGAATAAAGAATCTCTCCGCCATCAAAGCCCATTCTGTCATAGTTTCTTCCTGCCACATCCCCCAGTGAAACAATGGTTTCTCCTTCAGCTTTTTCTCCATCGAACATTCCCCATGGCGTTTTATTTCCTGTCAGAAAGAACAGCAACAGCCAGGTCATCCCCAACAACAGAAAAATAAGCATTGTCTTCATCTTTTTCATAGATATAATTTTGTCCAATCATAAACTATACGCAGCGCGCCAAAATAAATCCCCTGCTGTGACAGTGCATACATGAGCTTGCTGATACCGGCTGCCGTAATAATCCCCATTAGAAACAGACATACTATCTTTTCCCGCAAATCCCAGATTTCATAACTCTGCTGTTTTGCCAGAAACAACCCTCTGCTGACAACAGAAAGCGCCAGAGTTTGGGATCTCCTGATACATCTCGCCAAAAGAGGTTTCACTATATATGGCAGATGTTGGATAATCCGGGTTCTCCCTTTGTTTCCATGGCTGCGCAGCTGTAACGCAATGATAACTTCACCAGCTTCAGCGGCCAATACAGGAAAAAATCGAATAGCTGTTACCAGCATAAAAGATATTTGCGGCGACAGACGCCAGGATGAGAGCCCTTTTAAAAGCTGGCGAGGATCGCTGGTCCAGCATACAAGCAGACCCAATGCGATCATAGATACAGATCTCATTCCCTGTATCGCACCATACACAATTCCCTCCTGATAAATATAAAGTCCGTCGGTCAGTGCACCTAAAACAGGAAATGTAGGACTGATCAACATAAGAATAGGAGTACGTGGATTTTGTGCAAAGAACAATGCCTGGCTGGCAACAGATCCCCACAACCCAAATAAAATAAATACCGCAAGCACCTTCCACTTATATACGGGTGTTCCCGCAGCTATATGAAGCGCTATACTTATAGAAAACAAAATAAATAATGTCCGTGGATTATCCACAATAACCATAATCAGAGCAAAAAGAAACAGGACACACAATTTAGTCCTTCCATCCAACCGTGAAAAGAAAGTATCATTGTTCGTACCTTCCCATAATTGCCTAAAGGACATGGCGCATCACCTCCTTTACTGTTATACAGGGATCTATACCAAGGTATTCCGATAATTCAAGCATCGGTGGTATGGATAATCCCCCCATTCTAAGAACTTCTTTATTACTGAATATTTCATGAGGTGCCCCCACCGCTACAAAATGTCCTTGTGCCAGCACAAAGATACGATCTGCCAGTGATGATGCCAATTCAATATCATGCGTACAAAAAAATATTGTTTTTCCTTGCTCCGCTGCATAGGAAAGGAGCATACTGAGACTTTCAAGACTTTTTTGATCCTGTCCCGTTGTCGGTTCATCCAATAAAAGAAGCTCATTGTCTCTTCGTGAAAGTAATGCTCCCAAAACGACGCGAAGGCGCTGCCCCTTTGATAAGGCAAGCGGGAAATCATCCCGATAATGATATACGTGAAGCTTGTGCAATAAAATATCCAATTCTTTTTCTGTCATTGTTTTATTATTCCATAGCAATTCTTCCCGAACTGAATCATTTAGGAGCATCAGGTCTGCTTCCTGCAGCATATATCCAATATATTCTCTCCGCTTCCCTATCGATTTCCCATGAATTAAAATTTCCCCTGAGGAAGGCTCCTCCAACCCCGATAAAATATTCATGAGTGTTGATTTCCCTGCGCCATTAAACCCCATGAGTGCATTGATAGATCCCTTCTTGATTTTAAAATTCAATCCGTTTAATGTATCAGAATCCGCACCGGGATATCTGTAAGTGATATTTTTACCTTCTAAAATCAACTCATCACTACTATCTTCTGCTATACATGGCCCTATGGATTTTTGGAATTTTATACCTGCTTGCTTTATTTCCTCCGCAGTCTTCTTTAACGAGTAAGATAATTTTTCTAGTTTCATAAATCTTCCCAATTTAACGCTTTGCGGTTCACGAATTCCATATCCATCATTTGAGCCCAGGACATACCATGATTCATCCATTAATCCATCATATACAAAATGACCCTTATGCATAATACAAAGACGAGGAAACCACGCAGCCAGCTCATTGACCCTATGCTCAACAACTACAATGGTCATATGTTCTTCTCTCTGCAAAGAAACTAACAATTCAAGAAAAGACTGCACTCCCTGGGGATTCATCTGGCTCACCGGCTCATCAAGAATAAGCAATTTCGGCTTTGTCACTAATACGGATGCTAAGGCAAGCCGCTGTCTTTGTCCACCCGAAAGTTCATGAATACTTCTTTCTTCCATCCCATCCAATCCCGTGCGTGCAAGAACTTCCTTAACCTTCTCTTTAACAACAGAAGCTTCTATCCCTCTGTTTTCAAGAGCAAACCCCACTTCATCGGCAACGGTCATCGCAAAAATCTGATCGTCCGGTGTTTGGTATACTGTTCCCACAAAAACGCCTATCTCTTCTGCGGACATCGCCGCCGTGTCCTTTCCATCCAAAAAGATTTTCCCGTCTATAGAACCATCCTCTTTATCCAGCAGTCCTGTCACCGCTTTTACTAAAGTAGATTTTCCACATCCGGATCTACCTGCAATAAGCACCATTTCTCCCTCTTCTATACGAAGATTGACTCCTGTAAGCGTATCCTTTTCTCTGGAAGTATATCGGCAAGATACATTTTGAATATCTAAAATCATGTTCCCATCACCTGCTTAAGCTTCTCTCCCATACGATATCCCATCCAGGCACCAATACTGCTGTATAGAATCCCATTAACCAGCATATAGAGGGCAATAAACCAATCGGCATAGTATAAACGATAAAAGAACATCATCTGCTGCATGTTTATAAAGGTAATAAACGCATCAGCTATACCTATCATTACCGCAATCAAAACAGCGTATTGTTCCGTGATTACTTCTTTTTTAAAGAATCCCCAAACCCATAGCACAAACTCTAAAACAACAATAGATACTGAGCAAATCAGGATTCCCACCAATGTAACACGCCCGAAAAGTATGGCAGACAGGAGCCAACGCATCAGGAAAAACAACGATAATACACCGGGACGCCTGAATAAAATTAACAACGCCATTAAAAGGAGGTATTGCACAATACCATTTAAAATCCCTGTTATAAGCCCCGAAAACGGCCCTAAGATAACATGAAAAAAGTCTCCCAGCAAAGTTACCGGCACAACAACGCCGCCAAAAGCAAGCGCGGCGAAAAGAGCCACCGTAATATCTCCCCGTGCGCCAATCTGGATAGTACATTCCCTCAGCTTCTTAAAGGATGCTATTACGAATGCTACACATGCCCCGGCAAAACCGATGGCAAACATACCTGTACCTTTTCTTTTTACAATCGTCAATGGAACTTCCGTTATTTTTGATATATTTCCATCAGTCAAAGTAATCCGTAAATTATAATTGCCTTCATTAATGGTGAATGGGTTTATATAAAGCGGCATGATAACCGGTTGGCTTACTTGCGGCAAAAGACCTATAGATGCTTCCGTAGCATCAGTGTTCTCATCACTCCAGCCGATACCTCCATCTTCAGTCCTGACTGAAATTAATCCCTTCTTCACTTCACCACTGGGCCGGTCCACAAGTTCTGCCACGAAATGAAGTGTTCTTGTATCTTTATTCGGATTTCTCATTTCAAGGAGAATATACGCTGCCGGCGTATTCAATAATGACGGCCAATCTGTGGGCTTGCTTCCTATAAGCCGATTCCTTATGTTCTCAAGAGTCACATCCCGTACATACAATATATCTTTTGCTTCTCTTTGATCGACTTTTCCATCTTCATCTACAGGGGCAACGATACGTTGTATATACCAAGTAGAATTTTCCTTTTCTTCAGAAACTCCTGCAGCGGATGCTTCGCTTTTGCCGATACTGAAATCAACTTTTTGTATATATTCTTTACCGTCATAACGAATTTCTACAGAAATTGCATAATTCCCTTCTTTCAGATCCTTATCACAAGAAAGAGAAACAACCGAAAAGACTTGTCCATAATTGGCCGGCAGCTTCCACTTTGCTGTAATCACATTATCTTTTGCCGTGTTCCAGCCTTCCATTTTCAGCGCATGGATACCACTTGGCAGAGTCACTTTGATATCAGCCGTTTCTTCTTTCGGAAGATCTATGCTCTCAATATTTAAAAATAAAATTTGTGTACTCCCCGCAGGTATTACTTTATGCTTTTCTCCATTCAAACTGTAAGGAAATTGTACATCCAATCGAACTGATTCATTCCCATAAACCGTCAAATGAAACAATGCTGAAAAGATCACTGTGAAAAGGAATAATATTCTACAAATCATACTGTCCTCGCTCATAAGCTGTTTGCCGTCCTATGCATAGCAAACGATCTTCGCTTATCTTGTCTACATGAAAATACGATGCACCCATTTTCTGCGCCAATTCTTTTGCAAGTCCCAGTTTAATAAAACTCGATTCTGTATCAATCACTGCGATCGGCATATGCCGATGTCCAATCCGCTCTGCTTCTGACAATGCATCTCTCACGGGGTCTGTATTTTTATTAAGCGAATTGGTTGCTCTCCCATCAGTAATCAAAATTAACACCGGATCTTGTAACGGATCCTGCCTGTAAAGCCTGTCGAGCATATCTTCCGCTTTTATAAGTCCCTGGGCAAGTGGTGTTTTCCCGCCAGTGGGAAGTGCTGCTAACTTCTTTTGTGCAAATTCTATACTTCGTGTTATCGGTAAAAGGACTTCCGCCCTATCCCGCCTAAATGCGATCATACCCACTCTATCACGTTTCTGGTAAGCATCCGCCAGCATTTTAAATACCACCCCTTAACCGCTTTCATCCGTTCACGGGCACCCATAGATCCACTTGCGTCAACAAGAAATAAAAATATATTGCCTGTCCTTTTTTCCCTTTCTTTCCGCCGGATATCCTCATGACGGATGACCACAGCGCATCCGTTGGATTGTCTGCCTTTTTGATGGGGTGCCGCTGCGCGGAGTGTGGCATCAATTGCAATATCATGTGTTTCACCCTTAGGAATACCGGCTTTTACATACCGTCCCTGTCTCTCATCGCTTCTCGTTATATGTCTCTTTCCACTGCCTTTGGGGGTAAATTGTTTTTTCTCGTTCTGTATCCAGAGCGGAGGAAGAGTTACATGTAAATCTGCGGAATCTACTTTTTCATCATCCGCCCCCTGCGGAAATTCCGGCATATCCGATGATGATTCATTATTGTTACCCCCATTCCCCGTCGCTTCAACAATATGATTCTCGCTTGGATCCTCTCCATCATCACCAGGATCGTTATTTTCGGATTCCTGAGCTTTCTCTGTATTGTTTTTATCCGGATCTTCCAGTTCATCAGACTGCGGCAGTTCCTCTTCCCAGTTCTTTCTCATACGGTGGGGAAGTACAAATTCCGCCGCTTTTTCCAGATCCTTAGGCAATACATATCTTCTTTCTGCCAAGGCAGCCAATGCTCGTGCCGCTTCAATTAAATAGATATCCGCCCGATGTCCGGATACATGTGCTTTTAAAGCATATACCGATGCCAACTGTATCATGGCCGATGAAACAACCACTTTGGGCAGCAAGGACATTGCAGAATGTATTGCCTTCTTTATTTTTTCATTTTCCAATTTCCATAAATTACAAAAAGACGCACAATCCTTTTCGAAAGAAATAGTACGTTTTAATATCTCAACACGTGTATTTTCATCATGGATATTGTCAACATTTACGAAAAGCCCAAACTGATCCAAACAAGCCCCGGATAGCATCCCGCTTTCCGGATTTATCGCGGCAATAACGGTAAAACTCGTATCACACCGCAGTGATAATCCATCTCGTTCAAGCTGATACGCCCCAACTTCTGCAATATTTAAAATAGAATCCAGCAAATCCTCCCGCAATAAATTAGCATCATCTAAATAGAGCACACCTTGATCCGCTTCATTAATAATTCCGGGATACAATTTTTTCTGTCCGCTGTAAATGGCTTTTTCAGTATCAATGGTACCAAACAACCGGTCTTCGGTAACACTTACCGGTATATCCCGCCACGGTCTTTCAATCAGTTCCTGTGTGCTTCTCATCAGTGTAGATTTGCCAATGCCTCGAGGTCCGGAAATCAAAAGACCACCGGCGCGAGGATTTACCAGCACAATAAGTATGGCTGTTTTTGCATGATTTAGTCCCAATACAGCGGAAAAAGGAAAATTATTGCGCTTCATCATCAATAACCTGATCCACCTGCTCCCAATTCAATGTTTGTTCTTCAAATGGGCGGCGATGCATACGATGTGGGAGAACCATTCTTGACGCCGCTTTCAGATCTGCCCTGTTTACTGCCGTACGTCCTTCAACAGCTGCTATTGTTTCTGCCGTTTTAATCAATGTTATATCTGCCCGATGCCCATCAACCCCAAGCAATATAGATATTTTAGCGGCAAGAAGCAACAAACTGTCAGAAACCATAACCCGTGGAAGCAATTTTATAGCCTGCTCTATCCTCCCCACTTCTTTTTCCTGTTCCTCTTTCCAATCGGCAATAAACTTCTTCGAATCCGCCTCATATGCCAATCGGCGTTTTACAATCTCCGCCCTTTTCTCAGGATTTTGTTCCCCCGCAACTTTGACTGATAATGCAAAACGATCTAATAACTGTGGACGGATGTCCCCCTCTTCCGGGTTCATTGTTCCTACAAGAGAAAACTGCGCAGGATGGGAATAGGAAATTCCTTCGCGCTCCACTGTATTAATTCCCATAGCTGCCGAATCTAAAAGGATATCTACCGCATGATCGTCCAAAAGGTTAATCTCATCTACATATAAGATATTACGGTTCGCATCTGCCAAAATACCTGTTTCAAAACTACGGCGTCCTTCCCGTATCGCCATTTCAATATCTAATGTCCCTACTATACGGTCTTCTGTCGCGCTGACCGGCAGTTCCACCACTTTCATCGGCAATAATATTACTGGAGGTTCTTTGGTGTCATACAATTCGTAACAGTTGTCACACCAGTTTGTTTTATTCTCAGGATCATCATGATAATGGCATCCTTGTATACATTTTCGTGGCGGTAATAAATCTGCCAGCGCACGAACAGCAGTAGATTTGGCAGTTCCTTTTTCCCCTTGGATAAGAACACCACCTAATCGGGGGTTGACCACATTAAGTATAAGCGCTTTCTTCATTTCTTCCTGTCCGATAATCGCGGTAAACGGAAATACTCCCTGTCTTTTCATATAGCTTTCTCCTGTCTTCTCAGATACCGTTTAATAAAAAATTTTTTCAATGCGCATTCTGCTTCTGAACACCTTACTTGTCCGTTCTTATCAAGCCATCGGGAAAAGCATCCTCCGCCGCAAAGTGAGAAATACTCACACATTCTGCACGCTTTCATGGAGTTCCTAATGAACGTTCCTACCTTCCTGACATTTTCCGGGCACCTGCCTGTATATACATTGCCCAATTTGTATTCACTCTTTCCCATCAGTGAAGAACAGGCATAAATATCACCATGCACATCCACAAAAGCAGCTTCCCCATTCATAGCAAAACATTGAGGAAACTCATACTTCCCCGTCCTCTGCAGCATTCGCACCCGATCTTCCTGTGTAAAATGAATATGTTTTCCTGTAATTTCTTCCAACATATCCATTTTCTTTGCAGTTCTTTCAAGAGCTTTTTCCATTTGCTCGGCAGTGGGCGCACGTAATCCTTTCCCGCGCCCCTGCTCTCTGAGTATATCAAAACCAATCTGATGGACATTCCCATAAAAGTATGCCATATCAACAATCCCATCCAGCTGCTCTACCGTGTCATCAGTTACGACACAAGTAATTCCGGCCTCTATATTTGACTCTCCCAGATTTTGGAAAGCTTGAATCACTTTTTGCGAAGATCTGTCTCCATCTTTTGAAACACGCAAGTTGTTCATAAGTTCAGGACGACCGTCACAAGAAATACCAATTCCTACATGATGGTCAAAAAGCCACTTTCCAATGTCTTTCGTCAGCAAAGCTCCATTCGTTTGTATCTGCATCTGTGCATTCACATGATTTTTCTCTACAAAATCCACTACTTTCCGGATTAAAGGAAATTGCAGCAACGGTTCTCCTCCGGAAAACTGGAGAAGAAATTGATTTTTCGACACATGCGCTAAAGCCACTGCAGCTATGGCAGTTTCTTCAGTCATATCAACTGGATCCTGCTCTGAAGCATAACAATAAAGGCACTTAAAATTACATCGGCCGGTTAACGTGAGCACAAGCATTCGAATTGGTGGAATTTCACACATTGTCATCCCCTTCGCCTTCCAATTCTCCCTCAATGGATAAATACAGATTTTTTAGTTCCTTCATTGTCTTTTCTTTTGCATTCCACAGCCCCCTTGCTTCAGCTTCAAGAAGCGTTTCGGTAATACGCTGCAACGCCCAAGGATTTACACGTTTCATCCAGTCCTGTACCTTTTCATCAAGTGCATATTTTTCTGCATACTTTTCATACATCCAATCTTCCATAACCTCGCTTGTCGCATCCCATTGGAAACTGACAGACACCATTTTTGACATATCGGATGCTCCTTTATATCCGTGATTCATCATACCGTTAATATACTTGGGATTAATCGACTCCATACGAAAAATACGCTTTGCTTCTTCCTGGACTGTCCTTACTTTTGGACGCAGCCGATCTGCACTGTCGCCGGCATAAGAATGGGGTGCTGATCCTCGTATACTTCTTACCGCAGCAATCATCCCTCCATGATAGGCATTATAATCATCAGAACTGAGCATATTCGTTTCATGATTATCCTCATTCTTTACGGTGACATCCATAACGGATAACCGTTTTCTGAACAGTTCCGGAGAATATTCACCTTTTACCGCTCCTCCATACGCATGACCGCCCCATCGTACAAAGACATCAGCCAAATCATCGACGGTCTGCCAATTTTTGGATTCCAAAAGCGCCGACACCCCAGCACCATAAGTCCCCGGCGCATCACCAAAAATTCTGTATGCTGCATTCCGCCAAGATTCTTCATGTGTCATCCCGCTTGTTTCCATTAAGCTGCTTTCCTCGGAAATATGTTTTTTGATATAGTTGTCATCTTCCAATTCATTAAGATCTGCTACCAGTAAAACAGCTTTATCCAGCAGCTCGACAACAGTCGGCATTGTGTCACGGAATAACCCGCTGATTCTGGCGGTCACATCTATACGGGGACGCATTAATTCAGAAAGGGGAATCACTTCCAACCGTTTAACCTGAAGACTTCCCTTTTCCCAAACGGGCTTTATGCCCATAAAATAGAGAAATTCTGCTATACACTGACCATGGCTGCGCATATTGGAGCCTGACCAAAATACCATTCCTATATTTTCAGGATATTTTCCTTCATCGGCAATATACTGCTCAATGACCTGATCACCCAATCTTTTACCAAGCTCCCATGCTGCTTTTGTAGGAAGCGTCCTCGGATCCAAGCCGAAGAAATTACGTCCGCTCGGTAAAAGATTGACTCCTCCGGTGTGAGGAGAGCCTGACGGTCCAGGGAGTATGTACCGCGAAGAGAGCCCATCCATGATATGATCCATTTCCTCCGCAGTCTTCCATAAGCGCTGAATCAGGTCATGACATATATAGGAAAGTATACCTGTCAACTTCTTCTTCCACGATTCATTTTCCTCAAATATACAAGTTTCAAGAAGAGCTTTTTCTATTCCTTCATCACTGAAATCATAGGCCTCCAATATTTTTATAATATTTTTAGTCTCATTACGTATTCTTGACATCAGCTCACTGTAAGTGATTTGAAACCGGGGATGCAACTTTCCTGCATTGCCAATGATTTCATCAACAGTGGTGTCATATTTTTCCGCCCATATTTCATAAATTGACGGGATTTCCCCGTTATCCAACCGCAGAAACTGGAGAATTTCATCGATAAGGATTTCTCCTTGGGGTGCTTGTCCCAATATATGAAGTCCCACATGGACCTCACCATTCTTCAATTCTTCAAGGTATTGATGAAGTTTTCCGACATATTCCAGAAAAGGCTTGTTCTCATCATAAGGTATTTCCCCGTCTAATTCGGCTTTTTCGGCAAGTTCTCTGATCATCGGCTCCAAAGAGCCTGCATTTTTCGGTTGTATCTGCATAAAATGGGCATACTCGTCCATCATCTTTTCCAATTCCGCCAGCTCATCATAAACACCCGCTTCAGCAAGTGGTGCCGGCAAATGATCAACCAGACATGCTGCACTTCTTCTTTTAGCCTGTATACCTTCCCCTGTAATTGTCATATGGTAAGGATAAATATTAGGCAGATCCCCCAATGACAAATCGGGATAACTTTTCCTATCCAGCCCCGCTCCCTTTCCGGGAAGCCATTCCAGATTCCCATGTGTCCCTACATGGATAACGGCATCCGCTTTCCATTCATCACGAATCCATTGATAAAAGGAAATATATTGGTGAGTAGGCGCTACATAAGGATCATGATAAATCTTGGCAGGATCCATCCCATAGCCGCGAGGCGCCTGAACGGTAATAATATTGCCGTCCATAATTCCGGGAACCAATAAGTTTTTATAATCATCAAGCATAACTTTACCGGGAGCCTCTTCCCAGTCTTTTTCCATCTGTCGCTTTACCGATTCAGGAAATGTTGCAAAAAAGTCAATATACGCCTTAGAAAAATTTTTATTACATTCTTCTACTTGTTTATCAGTAAGCATGGATATATCATTTGTCGCATGAGCAGTTAAGGTCTTAATAAAACTCTCCGTATCTTCAGGAATAAAATCAACCCGGTATCCTTCCCTCTTCATACGCTGTAAAAGCAAACGGATACTTTCAATAGAATCCAAACCGAATGCGCTTCCGATGCTTGCGTTAGTGGGCGGATAATTATGGAAAATAATTGCGATTTTTTTATCTTTATTCTCTTTACTGCGCAATAAAGCCCATTTTTTTGCCTTGGAAACCATAAAAGCCATACGCTCTGAAATAGGAAGATATTCCACCTCTCCATTTTCCTTCATATGTTTTGCCGCAACAGGCACACCATGAATAATTCCGTCAAACTCCGGCATGGAAACACTAATGGATATTTCCACGGGATTCATGCCTTCTTTGGATTTCGCCCATTCCTGTTCAGGCATGATTAAGGAATATCCCTCCAAAACAGGAATGCTTATTTCTTTTAGTTCCTCTTTTGTGATAGAACCTGATGCTGTAAATGAAAACTTCAGAATATTGACAATTATATCTACTGCCGGTTTCCCGTCTGCCATAAAGTAATTATGAAATACTTGGCTAAGCGTAGGCATTCCCATTTCGGAAACAGGAAGTCCGTTAGTAAATACGGCAATTGCATTCATGCCCTGCCTTTCACATTCGCGAATAAACGTATTCTGATACTGTAAATCCCCCCATATCCACTCGTCCCTGTAAAAAATCATTCCAACCGTTGGCCGGTCCTCTTTGCAGAACATTTTTTTATATCTTATCAAATCGGTTGTATATAGTTCCGGCAGCCCAGGGTGATATATTCCTGCCCAGCAGTAAGCGGACGGTTCTGCCGGCATCTCTCCGCCTTTATTTGTTATAAATTGCAAAAAGAGCCACAGGTTTTTATAATTTTTGATTCCGCTGTAAAAACTATACTGCTTAATCTTTTCAACATCCGCTTCACTCACTCCGTCCCGCGCCTCTTCCTCCGCAGATCCCGCAGCATCCATGTAGTACGGAATCGACTTGACCGCAAAAAATGCCAGACATTTATCCCAAAACATCGTCCGGATAGTCGTTCCCATAAAACGAATCACTACTAAATCGGCATCGCCAAGTTGTTTTTCCCAGATTCTGCTCCATAAAGAAGTACTTTCTACTTTCAGCGTCTCATATTCCGCCGGAACAAGCCCCTCTCTTTTCAATTCGCTGCAGGCTTTGCGCATCATAAAGAAACGACGGTCTACATTTGTTAAATAAATAACTTTCCCTTCCATTTATCTCCTCATATAATTAACTATTTAATAAAAATATGGTTATTCCCACAATTCCGGATAAACGGCTCGTGTAACAGCTTCAACAGAATCCGTTACATGTTGGGACATTACATACTTATACCGTTCCGAAAAGAAAATAAACTGATTATTCTTAACAGCTTTTACATCCTGATAAGCAGGATTTTGCATAAGCTCTTTTTTAAACTTATTTTCATCATCCCCTTCCCGCGTTTTCCACACAGGAAGTAAAAATACATCCGGATTTATAGAAGGAATGAGTTCATTCGACAGGTAAACACCGGCACCTTTGGGGATATCAATACCATCTGCGCCATTTTTTACATGCGCCATTTTCAATATTTCATTAAACAGCGTGCCACGCTTCCCGATAATTCCGCGGAAGGAAAGCGCGACAACTGTCTTTTCCTGATTAGGACTTAATACCGACAATTTCTCCTCTATGGCTTTTCGCTTCATACGCATGCGGGAAACGACCTGATCTCCCCGTTCGCTTTCCCCCACCGCCTTAGCCATTCCCTGCACTTTCAGTTCTACTTCATCCCATGTAGTCGCTGTAACTGACACATATACAGGAACTCCCATACCTGACAGGACTTCTGTTATTCCGTTTGAGACAGCAGAAGACATAATTACTAAATCAGGATTCAGCTCCATAATATTTTCGGGATTCAATTCAACAACATGCCCCACCGCCTCACGCTGCGCTTCAGTAACAAAGGTGATATCAGGATTCCCCGCATATTTACTGAGACCAACAATTCGGCTTATATCCACTAAATCAAGAAGCACTTCATCTGTTCCATAAGTAGCGGAAACAATCCGCTGCGGTTTATGTGGAATTTTTACGGTACGCCCCAGTTCGTCTGTCACTACATAAGCACTATTTTCGACAGGCACTTCGGCAAAATGAAAACGGCACCCGTTTATTGCTAAAAGAATAATACATAATAATACAAATATCAGTTTTTTCATGTTTTCGCCATTCTTATATGCCCACTAAGTTTTGCATTCCACATTTTCTCATAAAGGTATTCTGCCCCTCTTATTCCGCAAAGAGGAAGGTCGCTCACTGCTATTTCATCATAAACAGGTCTTGTAATATGGCAGCTTACGAAAGGCCTATTCATACGGAGTAATCGTTCCGTTTCATGTGAACTTGACAGAATTAGCCCGCCATCCCATTTTTTATAATCTTCAGCAATAGATATGTCATTAATGCCGACTACTCTTACTGTATCCACTGCCGGCGTTTTGGAGCAAGTATCTGCCTGCAAATGAACAGTCAAATTTTCTGTGTCCGCCCATTCCCCCCGCAACGCTTCTGCAATTCCCAGACTCTCTTCCGGTGGTGCCGAAAGAAGAATGTGGTCGAACCAAAGCGTTCCCCACATGGATTTCATATTATTTCCAAAATGAAGAAGCCTTTTCTGTCTGCATCTGATTTCCGTTTCTGCCGCTTTCAAAGAAGCCGAATTTACCGCTTCTGCGATTCTATTTAACCATCGCAAAGTCCCTTCCATCCCATAGGGAAGCCCTACAGAAATATAGGGGATATCGAATCGGGATTTCATGTCTTCTGCTGCTTTTAACGCCAGTTCATTCCTTACCACTATATTCAGCGCCGCTTCCGGAGCTTTCATAATACGTTCCCAGGAATCTCCCACACCGGGCATGGACACTACATGTATATCGCATAACTCCAGCAAACGTCTAATTTCAATGGCATCAGCTTTTCCGCGCAGATAAACGGAAGAAAGTCCAAGCACGTTAACACCGCCAGATTTTTTTAAAGGGTTCATCTGCTGCACCAGCAGAGATAAGGCCCTTGAGAACCCGCCTGCAAAACTCCCGTGAAGTCCGCCGCTGTCTATTCCATATACGGGCCACGGCAGATGGCTTTTAGCCGCAATGCCCTCGATATCATCACCTACAAGACTTATACTGCAGTTATTTTGAACAAATAGCCGCTCCGGATTTCCATTTTTCTTTAAGTATTCAAATCCATTAATCAGATCCTTCTCTGTTCCATAAACCAATGAATTCTGATCCGGCTGTGTGCAATAAAATCTTTCCGCTGCACCGGGCATACTGTCATCAATATATTTCATCGCATAAAAGTAGCACCATAGCGGGCCATTCACTATGACATAGCTGCCGGGAATTGATGCAAACAATGCGGCGGAACCGGTTAACGCACAAGTTCCTATCCGGTGGCAGGAATTTTCCCACTCAGATGGTTGCATAGGCAATCCCCCCCTTATTCCCATATCGGCAAAGCAGCCGGTATAATGCCCGAAATATCATAATTTCTCCATTTGTACCAACCATCGGTACCATAGGTATAAAAAATTGTTTCGTTTTCGTGCTGACAATTTCATTCGTCGTCAAAAGTATATCGGCAGCATCTATCAACTCCTGTCCGTCTCGCCCGTCATAGACTGGAATTGACTCCTCTTTTCCAATCCGGTGGCGATATTCCGCTTTTTCCTTATCAGTTAAATTATCATAAAGAATTACCGCTTCAATACGCATTTCCAACTGCCGCAGAGCGGAAATTGTATCTGACGGATTATACCAGTGCGTACCGCGGCCAATACCAATGACTGCCTTTTTACCTTTTGTGATATGCAGAATCGATTTCACATAAGAATCTATTCTCTTCTTTTCTTCCTCTATGATCACTTTTGCCTTTTCTACGTTTCCATGAAGCCGTCCTATTTCAAGAATCCATTTACAAGTATTTTCCCAACCAATCGGATACATATCTTTAACAGAATGGATTCCAAATTTCTTTTCTAATAAATCCGCCATTTTATTCATACGATCTGATTGTCCCGTTGTTCCCAGCACGATAGCCAATTCAGCAGTAGGAACATTCGCCCATTCGGAAAAAGGAAGATAACTAGGAAACTGCCACTGCACCTCCAATCCGAACAAAGAAAGAAGGCGTTTTACCTCAGTCACATACTGCCCATCGGGCCCCATTTGGTCTCCCAAGAGCAGAATTCTATTATGTACATGCTCACAGGGTTTAAAAAAACGATCTATGATAGTTTCCGCCGTCTTGTAATACCCATCTGAATATTCACCGCCAAGAAAGCCTGCATAAGGAATACAGATAACCGGAATCCCATATTTCATTTCCGCATCTGCCGATTCTGACTCTGCATCATCTCCAATAACTCCTGCCACACAAGAAGTCGCAATAAAAAGACATTCCGGACGATATGTTTCCATAACATACGAAATACTTTGCCGAAGTCGTCCTGTTCCGCCAAAGATACTGTCTTTTTCCCGTATATTTGAGGAAACAAGAGGTACACGCTCTATATTTTCATGTCTGCCGTCAGCAAGAATCCGGTAATGCGATCCCAAATCCATAGTCTCCGCTACATGAACACATCCCATGGGACTGTGAAAAATCACCGCACATCCCTGGCAGCAAGCCACCGCCCTCCATACTCCCGACATGGTGCAGCTGCAGGATTTATTTTTAGAAAGAAGCCACTTAGTTTTCGGTTCCATAAATATCTACCAGCTTTTCCAATTCCTCAAACGTTATCGGTGTCGGTACAGATAAATCTTCATTCAGCCAAATATCATGCGCTAATTTTCTATATATATCCGCCTGCACTGAATCTGGTGCATACTGAAGCACGGTCTGTTTCGAGTTTTCAGACACATTCACAATCCTGTCGCGTGGTACGAAAGCTACCAACTTTGTATTTAAACGCTTAGCAAATTCTGTGAGCAACTTCTTTTCGTTTGGGGTGTTCCTGCTGTTGCCAATAATACCTGCGAGCCTCACATTGCCGCGCACAGCAAACCGCCGCACACCTTTGGCTATATTATTGGCTGCATAAAGAGACATCAATTCACCAGAAGACACAATATAGATATCAGACGCATATCCTTCCCTTATGGGCATTGCGAACCCTCCACATACCACATCACCAAGTACATCATATAAGGTTAAATCCACAGAAGGCAGTACATTCAGTTTGTCCAATAACTGTAAAGATACGATAATCCCCCTTCCGGCACAACCCACTCCGGGTTCAGGTCCGCCAGTTTCTACACAGGTAATCCCGTTAAATCCGGCATGGACTATATCTTCCTCTTTAATATCCTCGATTTCACAAGCTCGAACCTTATCCAAAATAGTTTCTTTACATATGTGCCCCAAAAGCAATCGTGTCGAGTCATTCTTCGGATCACAACCGATTTGGCAGACTTTTTTCCCCATCAGACTTAACGCGGCAGAAACATTAGATGCAGTTGTGGATTTACCAATACCGCCCTTTCCATAAAAAGCAATTTTTTTCATGAGAATCTCAATCCTTATTTTAATAATATAATCAAACCATATATTATTTCTTACTCATTATTATATACAAATCGGAATGTTTTTGACAGAATATTCTATGATTCATAAATCATTCTCTAATAAAATGGTTTTATACGATATTTATTTAGAAATAAGATATCAATATTAAATCAAGCAGATAGGCTCCGATCCTTACTTACTTTCTCTCCATCAAACGAATCTTTGATGATGCTCATCTTGCTAAAGCTATATGGACAAACGCCCCACATGAAAAGATCCTCCTGCTGCATAAGACAGAGAAGGATCTTAATATTTTATTATGATTCTAAAAATCATGCTTCCGCTCTATTTCTGCTGCTCCTGACATGTTCATGCCAGGTTACCCAAATGGATGTAGCTACGCAGACGGAAGAATAAGCGCCTGAAATAAATCCGACAAGCATGACCAAAGCAAAGTTCTTTGTAGTATCTCCACCAAAAAGATAAAGGGAAGTAACACAAAATAATGTGGTAATCAGTGTGTACATAGAGCGGCGGATGGTCTGATGAATAGAGTCATTAGCTAAAATAGCAAAACTGTCCGTCCGCCTGTGAGTATGAATCGCTTCCCTAATACGGTCAAAGATAACAACCGACTCATTCATGGAATATCCTAAAACTGTTAAAATAGCCGCCAGGAAAGACGCATCCACTTCCAAATGGAAAAAAGCAAATACGCCAAGCACCATCAAAATATCATGAACGATGGCAACAATCGCTGCAAATGCAATTCTATGCTCAAAACGGATTGTCATATATAAAATCATAGCGCCAAAAGATAACAGAACATTTAAAAGTGTATTTTTGGTTACTTCTGATCCAATAACCGCGCCTACTGTCTCAATACGTTTTACTTCTGCCGTACCTACTTTGGTATTGATATGGTCGATTATGGCCTGTGACTCATTTGCGCTCAGGTTTCTCGTGCGAATAATAACATCATTTCCCGATTCCCCATCTATAGACCCGGAGAGCTGGATAACCGCCGTTTCCAATCCATCTTCCCGAATCCCATTTCGAACTTGTTCTACGGTCACATTTTGACTGAACCCCAATTCAAGAATTGTTCCACCGGTAAAATCAATGCCCCAGTTAAACCGGAACATAATAATAGACATGATAGAAAGCAGTACCAACAAACCGGAAACAGAAAACCAAAGCTTTCTCTTTGCAATAACATCAAAATTTTTAAACATTAGCTTCATCCCCCTTTTTACCACCAAACCACCAGGGGTTATGAATCCAGTTCGCATTAATCAGAAGCATCAGCAAAGTACGGCTGACCGTAATAGCGGTAAACATAGAAACTGCCACGCCAAGTCCCAATGAAAACGCAAAGCCTTTAACCGTCGCACTTCCCAAGAAAAATAAAATGCATGATGTAATAATTACTGTCATATTCGCATCAAAAATCGTAACAAAAGCACGTTTAAACCCAGACTGCACCGCCAGCCGCAAAAGTTTTCCGGATGCAATTTCTTCTTTAAATCTTTCAAAAATCAATACATTCGCATCCACAGCCATACCGATCGATAAAATAATCCCTGCGATACTGGGCAGTGTCAATGTTGCATGGAGCACATAAAGTATGCCCAGCAGTATCAATACATAAACAAGAAGCGCCGTATCTGCTACAAACCCCGATATACGGTATACTGCAAGCATAAAAAATACAACAAGGGAAAGTCCAATTGCAAAGGCTACTACCGACTTATCTTTCGAATCCTGCCCTAAAGACGGACCTACCGTACGAACTTCAAGCACCGATACTTTAACAGGCAGTGCACCGCTGCGAAGAAGAATCGCCAGATCTTTAGCCTCTTCCAATGTCCTTTGTCCGGTAATAACTGCGGATCCACCTGTAATTGCATCATTGACAACAGGATTTGTAAGTAAATCCCCATCCAGATAAATCCCTACATGACGGCCGATATTGGCTGCAGTAAGCTTCGCAAATTTATCTCCCCCTTCTTTACTAAATTGTAAGGCAACAAGAGGTTCTCGATTCTGTCCGATCTGTTCTCTCGCATCTTTCAGGTCTTCCCCGGTAAGACAAACATTCCCCTCTTCATCTCTAAATTCAAGAACAGCTGTTTTTCCGATAGTTTCGATAGCTTTCTGCGGATCCCTTTCCCCCGGAAGTTCAATAATAATACGATTTGCGCCTTCCCGTTGGATGATAGGCTCTGTCAACCCCATTTCATTGACGCGCTTTTGCATAATATTAATAACTTGAACAATAGACTCAGTAGTCACCTTGTTCTGCTCAGTATCTTCCGCCTGCATAATAATATGCGTCCCGCCCTGAAGATCGAGCCCCTGCCGTATATTTCCTGCTAACCATCCGATGGATGCGGCAAAAATGCCGATAATTACACCAATAACGACAAAAAACTGCAGCAATTTTCCCGTGCGGAGCGAGCTTGCCCTCTTCTTTTCCAAAACTTCATCCCCTTTTCGTAATAATGATACGTTTTTCTGTAACTATTTTTGAGATATATTTATCATAAATTCCATTAGGGACAGAATCCATCACCTGGAAATCCCATAAAACAGACACACGTTTTTCAAGGGAGACTCTTTCGAGATATCTGTCATAATATCCTGCTCCCATCCCCAAACGGGTTCCGTCTACTCCACAGGCAACCGCAGGAACAAGCACTAAATCTAAATCTTCTGGTGCAATCATTGTATAAGGTGCAGGAAGATTCCTTAACCCAAGAGGTCCTTTTGTAAAGCCGGACATGGAAAAAAGCCGCCCGGCCCCCATCTGTCTTTCAGGTAGACAAACAGGAATATATATTTCCTTTTCATCCGCCAAAGCCTGTTCAATTAATGGATCTAGATTTGACTCCCCCCTCATGGCTAAAAAAGCCATAATGCGGTTGGCCTTTTTATATTGCGGCAGAGAAACAATATTTGCCCGCAAACACATTGCCATTTTATCCGTTTCATCAGTAGAAAGAGCCCGCCTTAAGGCGAGCATCTTTTTCCGAAGTTCCTTTTTCTTATAAATAAGAAGAGGCTCTTCCATAATCATTTATTTCTTTTCCCTGCTGATTTCATTACCATTTTCATCGACTTCAATAACTTCCTCTACAATCTCTGTACCTTCTTCAGCAGCGCTGTCAACCTCAACAACTTCTTCTACGGTCTCGATATCTGTCGTTTTTTTCTGTTTAGAAAGCCGATCAGTTTCTTCCGGATTTTCTGCTGGCGCACCAACTACTGCTGCGCCAGCTTTTTTTGCCGTTTCAGCATCAATCAGCTCAACATCACCATGATGAATTGCTGTTTTTTCAACCTTGATTACAACCTTAGGTGCGATTTCAAGTTCTACATATTTATCACGCAATACCTTGATAACTCCATAAATACCACTGGAAGTCACTACATGATTTCCTTTTCTCAGGGACAGGAGAAAACGCTTGCGCTCCAACCGCAACTTCTTCTGGGGACGATACATAGAAAAGTAAAAAAAGGCAATTAAAATCAAAAGTGGCCAAAACTTCTCTAAAATATTTACTGCATCTTCCACTATACTCACCTCCAAACATCATATGGTTTATTTTACCACAGCAGTCTCTGGTTGTCTTTACTTCCAAACTGACGATTCAACTCAAATTCTTATAATCACTATAATTTACGATAAACATTATTAATCGCAATCATTTCTTCCTTTACGATGCAATACTCTCGGGCCATCATCGCTTATAATGTTCCATAAAATGTTCCCTGAACTCAAAAAAGTTTCCTTGCACAATCGCTTCACGCATATCACGCATGAACTGAAGCAAAAAATACAGATTATGAATCGTAACCAATCGAAACGCCAGCAACTCTTCTGATTTATATAAATGCCTGATATAAGCTCTTGTATAGTTTCGGCAGGTATAACAACCGCAGCTTTCTTCTATCGGGCGAAAATCCCTTTCATATTGTTTATTTTTCATGTTCATACGTCCTGTATGGATCATTGCCATTCCGTTGCGAGCCACACGAGTCGGAAAAACGCAGTCAAACATATCTACTCCGCGTGCCACACCTTCCACCAGACAGTCCGGCGTTCCTACGCCCATAAGGTATCTTGCTTTTCCTTTCGGCATCCATTGGATCGTTTCTTCTAAAATGTCATACATCAAATCATGAGGTTCTCCTACGGATAATCCGCCGACAGCCATTCCATCAAAAGGCAGCGAAGATATTTCCATCGCACTTTGTTTTCGTAAATCTTTATACATGCCACCCTGTATAATGCCAAATATACCTCTGTCAGTCCGTTGATGTGCTTTGATGCATCGTTTTGCCCAGCGTGTCGTTCGCTCTGTCGATTTTCTTGCATATTCATAATCCGCCGGATAAGGAATGCATTCATCAAAAGCCATGGCAATATCGCTTCCCAAATCTTCCTGGGCTCTTACGGATATTTCAGGGGATAAAAATTGTTTAGAACCATCTAAAAAAGAACGGAAATAAACGCCTTCTTCCGTAATCTTTCTCATCGCTCCCAGGCTGAAAACCTGGAAGCCGCCGCTATCGGTCAATATTCCTTTATTCCAATTCATAAATCGGTGCAGTTCGCCCGCTTCATGAATCAATTCTGTCCCCGGCCGCAAAAAAGATGGTATGTATTGGAAAGAATAATTTGCGCGCCCATCTCTTCCAGTTCTTCAGGTGTTACCGTTTTTACTGTAGCCTGAGTTCCGACCGGCATAAACATGGGCGTTTTAAATACTCCATGCGGCGTATGTAATAAACCGGCACGAGCGCCAGTCTTTCTATCCTCTGCTACTAACTCATAATTGACAACCATTTAAACCTCTTAGCGCAAAAACATGGCATCTCCAAAAGAAAAGAACCTGTACTTTTGACGGACAGCTTCTTCATAAGCAGCCAAAATATGTTCTCTCCCAGCAAAAGATGCCATCATCATAATCAGAGTTGATTCCGGCAGGTGAAAATTCGTCACGATAGCATCTACCACCTGCCACTGATATCCGGGATAGATATAAAGCTGTGTCCAGCTGCTGCCGGCCTCTACTCTTCCTGTTTGCCCCGCCGACTCCAAAGTTCTGACAGAAGTCGTACCCACAGCAATGATCCGTCGGCCTTCTTCTTTAGCCTCATTTACTTTTTGTGCTGTTTCTTTTTCAATAGTATACCATTCCCGATGCATTTCGTGATCCTCAATATTCTCTTCCGCAACTGGTCGAAAAGTTCCTATTCCCACGTGGAGTGTCACAAAAAGAAGTTCTGCCCCTTTGTCTTTCATTTTTTCCAGAAGCTCAGGAGTAAAATGAAGCCCTGCTGTCGGTGCGGCGGCAGAACCCTTAAACTTCGCATATACCGTCTGGTATTCATCTTTATTCTCCAGCTTTTTATGGATATAAGGCGGCGTCGGCATTTCTCCCAGCTGATCCAGCCAATTATCAAAATCCCCGGAATAATGAAACTTTACCAATCGGCCGCCAAATTCCGTCTTATCAATAACGGTACATGAGAAATTCTCTGAAAATTCTATTTCCTGACCCGGCAATGCTTTACGACCCGGATTTACAAGAATTTCCCAAACATCATTTCCTTTCGGTGTCAAAAGAAGTGCTTCCACTTTTCCGCCGGTTCCCTCACGCCTGCCAAATAATCGGGCAGGAATAACTTTCGTGTTATTGAATACAAACACGTCTCCCGGTCTTATTTCATCAAGAATATCTCTGAATCGACGATGTTGCCATTCCCCTGTTTTTTTATCCACCATAAGAAGCCGACACGAATCACGCGGTTCTGCCGGCTGTTGAGCAATCAGTTCCTTGGGGAGAACATAATTAAAATCTTCAAGTTTCATTACTTACTCCAAATACATACAAATATATCAATATATCTTCTCAATTTTGCTGCCTGTAAAATAGTGGAGCAGAATTCTTTTATAATACTCTTTCCCGTCGCCGTTCTTTTCCGCCATCGCTTCCGCCCCCCACTGGGAAAGTCCCAATCCGTGACCAAATCCATACCCGGTAATAATTAAATTGTTACCTTTTGCAGAAATATCAAAAAGTGTACTGTCCAAGTCAAATGCACTTTGGATTACTTCTCCGGGAATTATTTTCCTGCCGGATTTTCCAGTAATTTCCATCGTCTTAACTCGTCCTGATATTCCCCGGTCCTTCGCTTTATTATTCCCCATGTGAAGCCTGGAGAGACCTATCTTTTTTACCTTCCCCACATGATACCCTGCTCGTGAAATCGCATTGGAAAATGAATCAATCGAAACAATTTTGCGCCATGGGCGATTAACTGTAGAACTGTTCTCCTCTTTTACTCCCCGCAGATAAGGGACATATGATCCCCATACATTTTCACTGTCTTCTGTATATCCGCCGCCATTCGCATGAAAAAGCGCATCAATAGCCTTTCCGTTATAAGTAATTATCTCTCCTGCCGTTTCTTCCACTGCTTTATTCGTTGCCGACGTTTCCACCGAACAGCCACGATACACCTGTGACCGGGTATCATCTGTCATATCATAACCGGCGGATCGGTATCCATTCTTGTGATAAACAGCATAAGTCCTTGCCGCAACAGCCTGCGCCTTAATGGCATCAGGCTTCCATGAAGGCACGATTTCACTGGGAACTACGCCCTTTAAATACAACTCCATCGGTACCCGGTTCACAACAGTAACACCATTATTCCATGCAGAAGGAATTATCTTCATTTCGCCACGATATCTGTTTCCCTTTACAGAGAAAGCTTCTTCTCCATTTCCTGTCGTAAAATACACAGGAGCATTAAAAGCCTTCCCTTCTAAAACTATATTTTCCCCTTTCCGTGATACAGAAATCCGCTTGCCGGCATTATAAGATTTCCATACTTTGCCATTCGTTTCAATTCGGAAATGACTTAGTCCCTCAATCTCTACCTGCGACTGTCCGGAAAGCAGTCCGACTTCCACATCAGGCCCTTTTTTTTGCACAGGCTTAATCTTTGCAACATTTTTAACAACTCCTGATAAAAGCTGTACCTGTTTCTTTGTTACGGGAATAGACTCAGCACTTACGTTAACTGAATTTCCTATTAATACTGCAAAGGTTATGCATGCAGCAGCAACAGCTATATTTTTCATATAATCGTTCCTTTATTCATTCTTACCGGATAAATGATCTTTAAAATAAATATATTTTTATTTTCTAAAAAACAGATTTAAAAGAATTGTTCCTACAATACTGATCACAAAAGATGAGACAACAGGAAAGAAAAACTTCGTCTTTCCCCAGGACCAGTGAATATCCCCCGGCAACTGCCCCAACAAGAAAAATTTTCCACTGAAATCTATTGCCACACCTGCTATGATCATAAAAATTCCGAAAACAATCAACATCTTTCCAAAATCCATTATCCCCCCTCAAACAGTTCGTCTTGAACCGTTTCTTTACTCCATATCGCACCTAAATGGTCATAAGCCGCCTTGGTTGCGATCCGCCCTCGCGGTGTACGGGAAATGAATCCGATTTGCATCAGATACGGCTCGCATATATCTTCAATAGTAGCCCGTTCCTCACTAATTGACGCGGATATTGTGTCAATACCTACAGGCCCGCCATTAAATTTTTGTATAATTGCTTTTAATACTTCCCGATCAATCAAATCCAATCCGATATCATCCACATAAAGCGCAGAGAGAGAGTCTGCCGCAATCTCCTGTGAAATAACTCCTTCCCCTTTTACCTGTGCAAAATCGCGAATACGTTTTAATAATCGGTTCGCGATTCTTGGCGTCCCCCGGGATCGACGTGCAATTTCTTCCGCTCCCGTCTCTTCGATTTCAATATTCAAAATCCCTGCTGCACGAATCAGTATATGCTTTAATTCGTCTGCCGTATAAAACTGCATATGATTAATAATACCGAAACGATCCCTAAGCGGAGCCGATAAAGCCCCAGCCCTGGTAGTCGCGCCAATCAAAGTGAATGGCGGCAGCTCAATGCGTATGGAATTAGCACCGGCACCTTTCCCCATGACAATATCCAACGCAAAATCTTCCATGGCCGGATAGAGTATTTCCTCTACACTTCGATTTAAACGGTGAATCTCATCAATAAATAAAACATCATGTTCTTGCAGCGTGGAAAGGATAGCAGCCAAATCTCCGGGCCTCCCGATGGCCGGCCCGCTCGTTACCTTAAACTGAACTCCCAATTCATTAGAAATAATTTTTGCCATCGTGGTTTTGCCAAGACCAGGCGGTCCGTAAAGCAATACATGGTCAAGTGCTTCTTTTCTGGATCTTGCGGCAGAAATATAAACATGCAGATTCTCTTTAAAAGTCGATTGTCCAATATAGTCACTTAACCGCTGCGGACGAATAGTCTGCTGCCACTCATCTCGCCTGCTTTCTTCACCTGCAGTAATTCGTCCTTCTGTGCCTAACATTTCTATATGTTCTTCTCCGCCAAGGCTTTTTATATATTTGTTATTCATAAATACCTTCAAGCAACCTCTCTTACCCCTGCTGAAATATCAGTACAACTTTATTGTTTTCCAAACTCACGAAGAGCTGCACTTACCAATGGGGAAACATCTTTATATTCTATTGACAGCTTTTTCAGTACCGGTTGAATTTCCGTATCTTCATAGCCAAGCGCACGAAGGTACTTAGCCGCATCGGCAGCAATACCGCTTTCATCCGACTTTCCGACCGCCAATGATTCCGGCTCATCCATATCGCCTTCTGCGAAATCTCCTACCTTATCTTTTAATTCCACCAAAAGCCGTTCAGCCGTTTTCTTGCCCACACCGGGCAGCTTTGTTAAAACTGATAAATTTCTGTTCCGGATACTCAAAACAAAATCCGCCGGCTCCATCACTGAAAGAATGCCCATTGCCACTTTAGGTCCTATTTTAGACACCGAGATAAGAATAAGGAACAGATCATATTCTTCCTGTGTCAGGAACCCATATAAAAGTATAGCATCTTCTCTTACTGCCATATAAGTCAAAAGCCGTACAGGCGCCCCTAAATGAATTTTCTGACGGCTCATTTCTGAAATAAACACACGGTATCCTATACCGCCAGCTTCGATGAAACAGAACTCTTTAGAAACAACGGTCGCTTTACCTTTTATATATCCAATCATATTTCCTCCTTGAACAGCCGCTTATGTTCCATTTGATAAATAGCCGTTAATCCTATTGCCAATGCATCTGCTGCATCATCAGGATTTATTTTTGTATTTATATGCATGATCCGCATAACCATTTCAATGACTTGTTTCTTTTCCGCGCGCCCATAGCCGGCCAATTGCTGTTTAACCTGTAGCGGCGTCACATTCACGACAGGTACGCTTTGTCTGTATCCCGCAAGAAGAATTACCCCTCTGGCCTGCGCGACTTCAATTCCTGTTGTTATATTCGTATTGAAATAAAGCGATTCCACTCCCATGAAATGCGGACGGTACATTTCTATAAGTTCAGCCACCCCTTCATAAACGATATTTAAACGTTCTAAGGAATTCTGTTCCTTAAATGTTTCAATCACACCATAGTTAATCGGTACAATTCTATTTCCATGCTTCTCTACGATTCCAAACCCGCAGCGTCCTGTTCCGGGGTCAATGCCAAGCACGCGCATAATGCCCTCCCAGTGAAATTATTTCTTATTATATCATAGACAAAATATGGAAATTCTCTGTTCCAAGCTGACATCTGCAAAACAAAACAGGTCCGAAGACCTGCTTCTTTAAGTTAAAGGTTACGGAAGTCCGTCCTCCATTAAATGCGCATAATGTTCTTGGATCTTTTGGGTTACATCGCCCACCTTACCGCCGCCAATAAGGTTACCATCAATGGATAAGACCGGAATGATCCCATCCTGGGAATTTGTCAGAAACACCTCTTCGGCTGTCATCATATCTTCAAACCGCACAGGCTCAGATGACTCATCAATAGATGTTACCCCTGCAGATGGAGCTGCGCGAGTGAGTACAAGAGAACGGGTAACCCCACGAATCATATGCTCATTCGTTGCCGGGGTCCAAATAACTCCCGCTTTGACAATACATACATTTGAATGAGATGCTTCTGTCAAAAGTCCGTCTTTAATAAAGACAGCATCATAACAATTTTTTTTCTGCGCCTCTGCTCTTGCCATCATATTATTTAATTGATTCAGACTCAAAATATCGCAGTGATGTCCGCGATCATCATCAAGTGTAATACAGTTCACTCCGGACTGGACTTTTTCAATTGCATTCAAATCAATAGGCTTCCCATATACAAGGACATTCGGTTGAAGCGCACTTCTTGCAGGGATCGTGAAGTTATGGTCATCACTCCCCCGAGTCACAATAATCTTCACATACCCTTCTTCAATTTCAGACTCTTCTACAACGACTTCTACGATTTCAGTAAATTCATCAGGAGCTGTTACGGGGCGGATTCCTAAAAGGCGCATGGACCGATATAATCGGTCGGTATGATAAGAAAGCCCGAAAGAATGTCCATGGTGTATACGGATCCATTCATAAGCACCGTCTCCAAACTGGATCGCCCGATCATCAGCACTGATAATTTGTGAAAAATCATAGTAAAAATTGTGATTGTAATATATGGCAGTTTTGGTTTCTCCCATACAATTCCCCTCCCAGCAAACAGAATACAGAATCAATCGTTTTCTTCTGCGTAATATCCTGCTAAAATTACTATACCGTTATTGTTTTTCAGATTTTATCATTTTTATTTTTTCAATAAATAACGGCAGGAATGTTTTTAAATCCGCAATGACCGCATAATCCGCTGTTTCCATAATCGGTGCTTTCGCATCACGGTTTACCGCGATAAGAACATCCGCTTTTACTGCGCACAAATGCTGCATAGCACCGGAAATCCCAAAAGCAAAATATACCTTGGGAGAAACACCTTTACCGGTTTGTCCGATTTGATGGCTCTGTTTCTCCCAGCCAAGTTCAGCTATAGGTCTGCTGCATCCCACTGATGCGCCAAGCAATTCCGCCAATTCATGAAGTTGTACCCATTCTTTTTCTGAATGAATACCGCGACCGCCGGAAACAATAACAGATGCCTCTTCCACCGGATTATCATCAGAAATTTCAGGTAGAATTTCTTTTAAAAGCGTGCCAAAATCTTCCAGCCCCAGCTGGACGGGAACATCAATAATTTCACCAATACGGCTTTCATCATATGTGGGATACCGGAATGTCCCTGCCCTGACCGTCCCTACCTGCGGACGGAAATCAGGACTGACAATATCCGCCATAATATTTCCTCCCATCGCCGGACGGGACCAGACAATCAGTTTCGTTTCCGGTTCAACAGATAATTCCGTTACATCTGCCGTTACACCGCAAACTAAGTCTGCCGCCATACGAGGAGCCAAATCCCTGCCATAAGGATCTGCTCCAAACATCACGATATTGGGTTTCTTTTCTTTAAAAAATCCCGTTAAAGCCTTCTGATATGCCACACCATCATAATGCGTAAAAATCGGTGCATCCATAACGTAAACGAAATCCGCACCAAGATGAATAAGTTCTTGTGCTTTATCGCGAATCTCACTTCCCACAAGAACAACGGACACCGATTCATTCAGTTCAGCAGCCAATTCACGGGAAGCTCCAATCAATTCCCCCGTAACTTTCTGTATTTCACCATATTTAGGAATGGCAACAACGTAAATTCCTTTATAATCAGAAAAATCCATACTTACCCTCCTAAATTACAGAAATTTTCCTTAATGCTTCTATCAGAATATCTACCGATTCTTGAGGATTTTTTTCCTCAATACGAAGGTTTTCCTTTTGTGGCGGTACTACGGGCCGTACACGTTTCACCTGTGTGGGAGAACCTTTTATTCCAATCCGTGCAGTATCAATATCCAAATCCGCCGCTGTAATGATATGAAGTTCAGCATCTCCCTTGCCCAAAATTCCTTTTATCGAGGAATACCGCGGTTTGTTAAGTTCTGGCAAAACGGTTACTACCGCAGGAAGTTTTAATTCAACAACTTCAGCACTGCTTCCATTTTGCCTGGTAACAATAAGACCGCCTTCTTTTTCAAAAGAAATAAATGAAGCACCACTCACATCGGCAATCCCGAGTGTTGCTGCTATTTCAGGCCCTATCTGCGCTGTATTACTGTCAATAGATTCTATTCCGCAGAAAATCAAGTCAGGCATCCCTATTTTAGAAATGGCTGCAGCAAGGGTATAGCTGGTTGCCAAAGTATCCGCTCCGCCAAAGGCCCGATCTGTTACCAGATAAATATCATCAGCCCCCATAGCAACCGCGTCCCGAAGAACGGCTTCCGCCTGCGGCGGTCCCATGGTAATCACCGTAACCGTTCCACCTATCCGATCCCTAAGAGATAAGGCTGCTTCCAACGCATTCAAATCAACAGGATTCATAATGCTATTGGCATTATTACGTTTAAGGCGCCCCGTTTCCGGATCCACTTCCATTTTGGAAGTGTCTACTACCTGTTTAATACAAACGAGAAACTTCATGACATCCCCCTTTATCTATTAAACCATATGATTCAGTATATCATACGGGCATGGATTATGCATAAATATCACGCCTCGGTAACTCATTCAGTTTCCCTGCTTATGCAAGACTTCTCCCACTACAGATTGGGGGCCCAACAGCTTTTTGAGTGCTATTTCAGAATCCGCACTGAAGTCCAGATAAAACTCTCTGCTCATTGTAATCTTCTGGTGTGTTCTCTCCAGATGAAGAAATACAGGAACATTCCCATGATTTTCTCTCAATATGACCGACAACCGATTACTTACGGCATCAGATTCATGGGCAGCATCGATATAAAGATGAACTGACTTATACATCGGACGTACTACTTTATGGAACTGTGCCAGCGGTATAATCTCCTCGGCCAATATTCTTACATCCCTTTCATTCGCCTGCACACGCCCGCGGACACACACCGCGCGGTCTTCAGAAATCATCATACGTGAGTTTTCCCATACAGAAGGAAATATGACCGCTTCCATGGCTCCTTCATAATCTTCCAGACTTACATACCCCATGGGCGCGCCTTTTTTAGTTGTCATACTTTTGACGCGGGTTATAATCCCTCCAACAGAAACCATCTTCCCGTCATATTTCATCCCATCACTCAACAGTGAATAAATAGGCGAACAATATTTCATCTGCTGCTTATAAGAATCAAGAGGATGCCCGCTTACATAAAACCCAAGCAGTTTTCTTTCCGAATCGATCTTCTCCGCCGCCGACATATCTGGTAAATCGGGATAAACGATTGTTTTTGCCTTTATTTCTCCACCAAATAAGGACAATTGTCCCGATTCCCTGTCACTTCGCGTCACTGACGCATTATTTAATGCCTGGGGCAGCACTTCGATAAGCTGTCTGCGATTATAGCCAAAAGAATCCATAGCCCCGCAGCGAATCAGACTTTCACAGGCGCGGCTGTTCAATCCCTTGGAATCAATCCGTTCCAGCAGATCGGAAATAGATTTAAACGCGCCATCTTTTTTCCGTGCGCCGATAATGGAATTTACGATTCCTTCTCCTACATTTTGCACACCGGCAAGACCAAAAAGAATGGTATCCCCATTCACGGAAAATCCCGCTTCACTTCGATTTACATCAGGCGCCGCTATTTTTACTCCTGCACGTCTTGTGTCGGAAATATAACGGCTGACCTTATTACGATCCCCATTATAACAAGTCATCATAGCTGCCATGAACTCAGGTCTGTAATGTGCTTTTAAATATGCTGTCTGCCAGGCAATCCATCCATAACATACACTATGTGACTTATTGAATCCATATCCGGCAAAATGAACCATCAGATCAAATACACGGTTAGCAATTTCTTCACTTATTTTTTGTACTGCCGCCCCTTTAACAAACAACTCACGCTGGGCCTGCAGTATTTCCGGTTCTTTATGCCCCATCGCGCGACGAAGAAGATCCGCCTGACCAAGACTGAATCCCCCCATAACAGACGCAATCTGCATAACCTGTTCCTGATACAGGATAATCCCGTAAGTTTCTTTAAGAATTGTCTCCAACGAAGGATGCGGATAATCAACTGCCGTTTTCCCATGCTTGCGGTTAATAAAATCTTCCGCCATGCCACTCCCCAGCGGTCCGGGGCGATATAAGGCTACCATAGGAATCAAATCTTCAAAACACTCAGGTTCCAACTGCATCAAAAGCGATGTAAACCCTGATGATTCCGACTGAAATACCCCCACCGTATCTCCGGAGCACAGCATTTTGCAAGTCAATTCATCCACATGAGGAATCGCTTCTATGTCAAGCGCAATTCCTCTGTTCGTCTTAATCATTTCTAATGCATCATGAATAACCGTAAGATTGCGAAGACCTAAAAGATCCATCTTAAGCAATCCAAGCTCTTCGTCCAAGTCCTTTTCATACTGGGTTTGGATAAAATTATCCTGGGTCAACTGTATAGGAACATATTCTTCGACCGGTTCGGAACAGATCACTACGCCTGCCGCATGGGTTCCCGAGTTTCTTGAAAGGCCTTCTAAATCCAGACAATGGTCAATCAAACGATGTATATTACTATCAGACGCATATAATTCCGCAAACTCTTTTGACCGTTCCAGCGTTGTCCTCAGCGTAACTCCGGGACCACTCGGAATCATTTTGGCAATCCGATCCACTTCCCGAAGCGGCATGCTTAACACACGCCCGACATCCCGAATTACCGCACGGGCTGCCAATGTACCAAAAGTAATAATCTGCGCCACATGGTCTTCACCATATTTTTTTGCTAAGTACTCAATGACCTGACCCCGCCCTCTGTAACAGAGATCCGTATCAATATCAGGCATAGAAATCCGTTCCGGATTTAAGAAGCGTTCAAAAAGCAAATGAAAACGCAGCGGATCCACTTCCGTGATATGGAGAAGGTATGACACGATACTCCCTGCAGCACTTCCTCGCCCCGGACCGATAGGAATACCGTGTGTTTTCGCATATTGAATGAAATCCATGACAATGAGAAAATAATCAGCAAACCCCATCTGGTTTATAACGCCCAGTTCATAATCAAGACGCTCTTTTTCCTTATTCCCATAGTTCGGATATCGCTCAGGAAGAGCTTCTTCACACAACCTGCGCAAATAAGTTGCCGCGGTTTCTCCTTCAGGAACGGTAAAAGACGGTAGCTTGTGTTTACCAAAAGTAAATGTGACATTGCACCGTTCTGCAATCCTCGCTGTATTCTCAATGGCCCCGGGAAAGTTTCCCAAAAGCGCTTTCATCTCTTCTCCGCTCTTACAATAGAATTCCTCATTCGCAAAACGGAATCGACCGGGATCATCCATCGTGTTTCCCGTTGATATACAAAGTTTGATCTCCTGACTTCCCGCATCCTTCTTTCTGGTATAGTGAAAATCATTGGTCGCCACGAGTCCAAGTCCATATTCTTTGGCAAGTTCAGCCAGCACAGGCCGTACCGCCGCCTCTTCCGACAATCCGTGGTTTTGTAATTCTATAAAGTAATTATCTTTTCCAAACGTATCCATATAAAACCGGATAATTTTTCTTGCCTGTTCCAAATCTCCCTTCAGGACTGCCTGTGGCAATTCGCCGCCGATACAAGCCGACAATGCAATAATACCTTCATGATACTTCAGAAGTAAATCATGATCTGCCCGAGGTTTATGATAGTATCCTTCCGTCCACGATTTTGAACAAATTTTTATAATATTCTTATAACCAGTGTTATTCTCTGCCAAGAGAATCAAATGAGCCAACTTTTCTTTTTTATCGGCATCCTTAATGAAACGGCTCCCCGCTGTCACATATATCTCACAACCGATAATCGGCTTAATCCCCTGTTTTAAGCATTCTTTATAAAGGTAAACAGCTCCATACATAACGCCATGATCTGTAATGGCTATCGCCGTCTGCCCCAGTTCTTTTACATACGAAACAAGTTCCTTGATTCGACAAGTTCCATCAAATAGGCTGTACTCTGTATGAGAATGGAGATGAACAAATGAATCCATACTATCCTCCAATTCATTAACTATACACAATCAAATTACAAAAAGATATTTAGCATTTCAGTATTTATCATACCACAGGGATAATTCTCCACCAATAAAAAACAGGCTTTAACCTTATTTTTCTCTTGGTTGCCTGTTTTCCGTTTTTACTCAACTTTTTCTGATCTTTTCTTCTTTAGTACCACTGAACTACCGCTCTTTTCCGCTTCAAGAACATCATCTTCCGATAAGTGATCCGTATCTAAAACGATTTTCACACCCATCCGATCCAGCATTTCATCAATAGTATGCTGCGTTTTAAAAAGTTCACCCATTTTTAGCTCCTTATCCTCATTTTCATTCAAATATGGTCTTCCCAAACATATTCCACTTTATGACGACACATCCGCCAAATAAATACGATACCTGTCCATACGGCAGCAGCTCCGATAATCAAACTCATATCGACTTTGATTACAGAATCCTGCGCTGGGGAAGGAAAGCTTAACATCATGGTAAATAAATAGATACACACGGCACCCCACTGCGCAATATAGGACAGCAACATCCCCGCATATACATGTCTGGCTCTTACGGAAAAAAACGCTATGGCTGAAATAATTACAACAGATGAAAATCCTGACAGAAGCATATCTGTTCCAAATATTTCACGATTCCCCAAAACATACCATGCACCAAAAACAGCAATAAATGCCATCAATGAAAGAATATTGGTTACAAGGAAAGTCGCCCGAAATCTTTCCCCTAATGGGTTCGCTGTCTTACAGGCTCCATAGATGGCACCGACCTGAATACAACTCATAAACAACCAAATAAGGCCAAACACACTTTTCGTTGTAAAAAGGTCCCGATTGGCCAATTCCAACGCAAGAACCCCTGCAGAGATGACATTAATGATTGTGATAAAACGGACTCCTCTTAATAGCAAAGGCTGCTGGAATATATTCCCCCAAAAGGCTGCCGCTAACCGCACAATCATTCCCGTAAGAATAATCCCCAAAGGCCAAAATGTGCTTTCCGGAATATTAAACCGACCATTCGAAAAAAGTGCGCCAGTCACCCCCGCGCAGAGAAACGCCCATGCTTCATTTCCGTCTAACCCCGGTTTTAAAAGATTAAGCGCCGTCTTTCTTTCCTCTTCGTTTTGCGCAACCATCGGTGCTACAATAGCTACGCCAAAATCCTGAGATTCCAGCCACAAATATATGGCAAGAAAAAACATCGGTACAAATAATATATAATCAGTAGAATCCATCATTCCCCCCTAATCTGTATCGAAATTTATCGGAACAGCTTTTACCCCGAAGTATGTCCATATTTTATCACAAATAAAAAAGAAATGAATCTCATGGCTTTTCTCGCACCGCTTTGTTATGATAACTGATAAGAGGTGATTTTATGTCTAACTTATTAAAATTGACCATAATCCTCACAAAGGCTAAAGTCGCAGATATTGCAACAAGAAGATTATTATCCTTTGGTGATAAAATGATAAAAACAAATTCAAAAAGGCGGTTCACTCCGCTCCGGCCGATTGCAGGCGTTTTCTGGCTCTTACATCCTCGAAAGGCACTTTATTTCTTTATACTGCAGAAATCTCTGACGGTTGCATGGTCTATTACAAAATCCATCATCAATAAAAAAGTTTAGAATGCAATCCATATCTAATTACGCAGCATTTTTCGTATTTCATCAGCAGCTTCCAATATCGTTCCACCGCCATGCACGGCATATAAGCACAAAGCAGCAAGACAAAATATGTCATTCTTGATATCTGCATATACTGGATAGGAAAACACTGATTCCTCTGCAAAAAAACTGTTTATTTCCATTTTGGTAACACAAGTGATCAGCTTTCTCGTTAAGGCTCCTTCATAGATAATAAGACCCTGCTTTTCCATGCACCGGGCCGCATGAGCAAAAAGCCCCGACTCCTCCAGATCCTTCGTTACAATCACAAAGGAGTCGGCCGCTCTTATCCGTGCCAATGCTTCTACACGATTACTTAATACAGACTGATGTCCGGCAAAAAATAATCCCGCTTTTATTCCCTGCCTATCTAAAAAATGGCAAAGGGATAAGGCCTTTTTTTTTGCAGATTCATCAGGAACCATAAAAACAATCACCAAAGACATTCCCTGGTTTTCATCCGGATACCGTTCTGCCAATTCAGCCAGCTGTTTATAGGAAATCCCTGCCAATCTGTTCACACTTTCATGAAAAATCTCTCGGTTATGCCGAGAGATCGTAAATAAACGTTAAAAATGATTAAAAGATTTACGCCCAGATGGTGCCAACTGCCCTTCCATCGCTTTAATCATTCGTCTGCGTTCTTCTATATCGCTCTTTTCACGTCCCGATATAACGGCACCCCAAATAAGGCCTACCGAAATAACATTAGTCAACAATGACGTACCGCCATAAGAAATAAAGGGCAATGGAATCCCAGTGACAGGAAAACATCCAATGACCATTGCCATATTAATAATTCCCTGTACAGAGATAAGCAATGTCAATCCGTAAACAAGTAAAGATTCATAAGGTTGTTTCAACTGGCGGGCGCAGGAAAACCCGCACATAAGAAATCCCATGAACAGGCACATAACAACAACTGAACCGATGAAGCCAAACTCCTGGCTGAAAACTGCATAAGCAAAATCTGTATGCTGTTCAGGAAGGTATAAAAATTTGTACACCCCTTCCCCCGGTCCCTGCCCCCAAAATCCACCGGAACCGACTGCGGTTAAACTCCGTACAATCTGATATCCCGCCCCCAAAGGATCGGCAAACGGATCCCATAATATAGCCATACGCTCCGCGCGATAAGCAGAAACAACAGCCAGATATCCCCCAAGACAAACTGCCGTCACAATTCCTGCCAAGATTTCCAAAAACGGCATCCCCGCAAGAATATAAAGCAGTCCCGGAAAAAAAAGGATAATAGCCGCCGTTCCCATGTCAGGTTGGAGCAAAACAATCGTTGCCAAAACCGCAGGACATAATATCGGCAAAAAATGATGGACAAGCCCCCTCCTTTTCCGACGCTTTCCCATAGGGCGATTCAATATACCATAAAAAACTGTAATAGGCTCTTTATTATTGATCCGTTTCGCCAAAAAAGCAGCCGTCCAAATAATTCCCGCAACTTTCGCCAATTCCGAAGGCTGCAGTGACATGGGGCCCAACATAATCCAGCGATTCGCACCATTAACACTAATTCCCGCAAATTTAACAAGAATAAGAAGCAGAAATACCGCAATAAACCAAAGCCAAGCACCTTGCCGAATTTTATTCGTTCCCAATTTAACAGCAATCCAGGCTGCAAAAATTCCTCCTAAGAGAAACAGGATGTGGTTCGATATATGTTTATATGCGCTTCCGCCGTCATAAATATCCATATAATATGTCGAGCTGTATATATTTAAGCATCCTATCACTATAAGCACGCCGGTAATCGCAATAAGCCACCGTAAAGAATCCGGTACATACTTCATCTTATCGGACGCGTGGCCACGAGACGACATACAAGGTTCCCCTTTCTGCTGAACTTTTCTTCATACTCTGTTTCCACATCGCCTTTCACCGGTTCACGGTGGAGATCGTAAGTAATGAAAGAAATCTTCCATCCCATTTCCTTGAACTCCGCCAAAGAAAAATCAAAGAGGTCTTTATTATCTGTTTTAAAACGGATTTCTCCACCTTCTTTAAGTATCCATTCATATTTTTTCAGGAACTCCCTATAGGTCAATCGCCGCTTCGCATGTCTGGCTTTAGGCCAAGGATCGCTAAAATTCAAATAAATGACGGAAACCTCTCCCTGGGCAAAAATATCCTGAATATGTTTCACATCCCCTAAAATCAAGCGGACATTGGCAACTGGCGGATCCATCTCTGCGGTCTTCTTAGCCGCATAATAAATGACACCTTCCTGTACCTCCATTCCTATATAGTTGATATCAGGATGAACGCTTGCCATGCGGGAAATAAACCGTCCCTTTCCTGTACCGAATTCTACATGAATTGGGTTCTCAGGTTCAGGAAATAAAGTATTCCATTTGCCTTTCAGCCGTGTCGGCTCCTCCATGTATAAAATATCCGTATAATCCTTTATCGCTTCATCTATCCAAGGTTTCCTCCGAAGACGCATAGATCCTCCACCATTTTATTTTCCTTATTGATTATAGCATAATGACCACCGCATAAACCGATTGTCTGAAGGCCGCTACTTTTGACTGACGCCTTCATTTCTAATATACGTTACCGGCTGCGTTCGTAAAAATGTCTGATCAAAATTGTTCCAATTAAAATTCATATGTCCTGCTTCTTCTGCCGCCTCCATTCTTTTTCGATTCCACAACCTGTCGATTTCTTCCTTATTTTCTCCTACCTGTTCCCTATCATTCCTAATCATTACGTTTCCATACATCGTCATTAATGTGGTTACATCCTTATCAAAATCAGGTGAAAACAGATTACATGCTGAATCATAATGGACAGCGGTCAATCCCATCATTCCCATCAGCGTATCATACAGCATATCATTGGAAAACGGTACGTTCCTTCGCACCTCAATCATCGCGGCCGTCTGCGGATTTATCCGATGATAATCCTCAGACATATAAATCCAAAATGGAATATGAACCATGGTGAAGTTAAATTGATCCGCATTGTGTCCCGGTCGGGCCGTCACCTCTTCACCATGATCGGAGAAATACATAACAGCATCAGCATGCAGGTAATTGGTGGCCTCATTCATGATAGATTCCATCACATAATCATTAAACAAAACTGAATTATCATATTCATCATTCATAACCTCTGCCGTTTCACGTTCTTTAGATGTATCAACCGGCCAATGATAGAACTCTCCGGGATAGCGGTCCCAATAACTGATATGGCTCCCCATCAAATGAATGACGATCAGCTGCCTCCTGTTTGCAGGATCCACTTTCCTTAAATAAGGTATCAGCGCAGTATCGTAATCTTTCGTAATTACATCGGTTCTTACATATTGATTAAGCCAATATTGGTCATCACACTCAGAACCGATAGCACCGATAGGCGTATCCCATATACCGAAACGGGACTGATTAGATATCCATGTAGTTTTAAATCCCGCTTCTCTTGCCAAATCAATAATAGAATAAGCATCAGACAAATTCATTCCGTTATATTGGTTCTTCTCCGTCAGCGCACAAGTGAGAACTTGTACCGTCTGCGTATAGCAGGAATAGACATGGTTAAAAAACGTATAGTGGGGATCTATGTTTGCCTCTGTTTGAAACGGTGTCGTTTCCCTTTTATATCCATATACATGCATATGATCCCGCGTAAGCGATTCTCCTATGACCAGTATATATACTCCATCAGGAGCTGCTTTCAGCTTTGCCAGCACATCCGGATCCGTAATGTGCATATTCCGCCTTGCTTTTAAAATGGATTGATACTCGCCAAAGCTTCTTAAAGTCTGATATGCCTCAGCATATACATGGGCAATACGCGTACTGCTGATAGAAAGTACAGAAAGCCCACAATTCACAAAGAAGAAGAAAAGCAATACGAGCCAGGCCTTTTTGGATACGATTTCTTCCTGATGAAAGCTGTACCTGCTAGTAAGGAACACCAATGCCCCCAACAGGATCAGTGCGATAATCCCGCCTGCCAATCCGGCATAGGGAAGATTTACTTCCATGTAAGAAATCGCTTCCGATATATTTGTCTGCGCCATGGCTATCATCATATTCACTGACAAAAGAGTCTTAGTCGTCATATAATACCCGATATAGCTGAATTGGATCAGCATATATAAGAGAATGAAAACTATGCAGATAATCCGGGCAATCATTCTCCACCTATGCGGCAGCAACCATGCAGCAGTAAGACAGGAAATAAAAAGATAAAGAGGCGTGCTAAATTCCCGATAAATCTGCCATATCCAGAGTGACATTAGCTTGTATAGATAAATAAGGCACAATAAGAGAAAGCACGAATAAAAACGTAATCGTAAGCCACAGTGATATAATCGCTTTTAATAAATGCCGTCTGATGAAGTATGCAGTCACGAATCCTGTTTGCAGAAAAAGCAAAAAAAGTTTAATTAATGAATATGGCTGATATCCGCCGGGCGCACCAAAATACCAGCTCAAGAAAAATGTGATTCCTACAGGTATGAATGTGGCAAATGCCCACCAGTATATCCAATGTATATTTCCCGACTTATCCATACCCGGCATATGATTTACAGTCCCTCTGGTTCCCATGTATATAAAACCTTTACTCCATATAATGTACTTATTTTATATCTTTGATTATTCTAACACAGCCGTAAAGAAATCATATCCATCTTTCCCCCTATAAATTTAAAAAGATGGTATCCGCGAAAAGATAACCATCTTTCACTTTTATGTATAAATAAACCTCTAATTTGTTAATGATCTCAAAGGCGCCGGAATCTTTCCTCCCCGGGCAATAAACTGATCTGCTTTAAATCGATTAATATCAATAACTGGCGCATATCCCATAAGTCCGCCGAAATTAACCATGTCTCCAGGCTTCTTTCCGGGAGCCGGAATCAGTCTTGTCGCCGTCGTTTTGTTATTAATCATGCCGATTGCGGCTTCATCAGCAAGAATAGCCGAAATCGTCGCTGCGGAAGTATCTCCCGGAATTGCTATCATATCCAATCCGACGGAACATACGCAGGTCATGGCTTCCAATTTTTCCAAAGAAAGACTTCCCCGCTGCACCGCTTCAATCATACCGAGGTCTTCGCTGACCGGAATAAATGCTCCCGACAGGCCTCCAACACTAGAAGACGCCATGAGGCCGCCCTTTTTCACCGAGTCATTCAAAAGTGCAAGTGCTGCGGTCGTCCCCGGTCCGCCGCAGCTTTCCAACCCCATTTCTTCCAACACCTGCGCCACACTATCCCCGACAGCTGCCGTCGGTGCCAATGATAAATCAACAATACCGAAAGAAGCGTGAAGACGTTCTGTAGCCGCTTCCGCCACAAGCTGACCTAAACGCGTAATCATGAACGCCGTATTTTTCACCGTTTTTGCTACAACATCAAAAGGTGCGCCTTTTATACTTTCCAAAGCCTTTTTCACAACACCGGGACCGGAAACGCCGACATGGATAGCAACATCCCCCTGCGTCACCCCATGGAATGCACCGGCCATAAAAGGATTATCTTCCACAGCATTACAAAATTCAACCAGTTTTGTACAGCCATACGCATCTTTATCTTTCGTCAACTCTGCCGTTTCTTTAACAATTTCCCCCATACGTTTTACAGCATCCATATTGATACCCGCTTTAGTTGACCCGATAGCGACAGAACTGCAAATGCTCCGTGTCACGGCTAAAGCCTCGGGAATGGAATCAATCAGCACCTTATCCGCCGATGTCATCCCCCGATCGACTAAAGCGGAAAACCCGCCAAGAATATCTACGCCGACTTCATCAGCTGCTCTTTGGAGTGTTTCAGCAATCGAAACGTAGCTGGAGCTCCTGATTCCGCCTGCTACCAGTGCAATCGGCGTTACAGAAATCCGCCTGTTTATAATCGGTACGCCGTACTCACGGGATATATCATGGCTTACCTCCGCCAGATGTTCTGCATTACGGCAAATTGTATCATAAATATTACTACACAAAGTTTTTTCATCAGAAGAAACACAACCGAGCAGCGATATCCCCATCGTTATCGTCCTTACATCCAGTTTATTCTGATCAAACATACGCTCCGTGGACAGAATATCCTCAATATCTAATTCAAGCATGGTTCCTCCTCAAATGCGATGCATAGCATAAAATATGTCTGCAAGCTGTACACGCACATCCACACCCAGTTCTTTACCAAGCATTCCCAATGCATCTTGTACATCTTTAAGAGTTCCCTTTGCCTTTTCCATATCACAAATCAGGATCATATCAAAAATTCCATCCAAAATCGTCTGAGAAATATCCAGTATATTAATATTCTGCAGTGCCAATTCTTTAGTAACGCCCGCAACAATACCGACACTGTCCGCGCCGATAACCGTAACAACAATCTTTTTCATACCCGTTCTCCTTTCCCCTGACAAAAAGTCATAATTCAATACTTAGTCATTATATCATATAACACCGTATCTTTTATTCATTAGCATTTCATATTCATTCATCTTTTTATCCCCATAAACAGTATCCTTCACTCTTTTCTTCTATAAATAATGAAGAGAACCGTGTATAATAAATAACCAAAGAATAGCTCGTTTATCTTTCAGAAGGAGAACTTATGAAAAGTTTAAAATATATTTCCTGGAATGTTAATGGACTCCGCGCTTGTATGAAAAAAGGCTTTATGCAGTCTTTTAAAGAGTTGGATGCAGATTGCTTCTGTCTGCAGGAAACGAAACTCCAGCCTGACCAGATCGAGCTTGACCTCCCAGGTTATTATCAGTATTGGAACAGTGCAGTAAAAAAAGGATACAGCGGAACTGCATTATTTACTAAAATAAAACCTCTCTCTGTTACCTATGGTATCGGTATGGAGGAGCATGATCAGGAAGGACGGGTCATCACAGCAGATTTTAATGACCACTGCCTGGTAACCTGCTACACACCAAACAGCCAACGTGGACTGGCACGGCTTACATATAGAATGAAATGGGAAGATGATTTTAAAAAATATCTGCTTGATTTATCTAAAAAAAAGCCTGTCATTCTCTGCGGCGATTTGAATGTGGCCCACGAGGAGATCGACCTTGCCAATCCGGCATCAAATCATATGAACGCAGGTTTTACTGATGACGAACGTAATAAAATGACAGAACTCCTTTCCGATGGATTCACTGACTCTTTTCGCTATTTACATCAGGACAAAAAAGATGCCTACTCCTGGTGGAGCTACTTTGCAAAATCCAGGGAAAGAAATATCGGGTGGAGAATTGATTATTTCCTCGTCTCCGATATATTGCAGCCGCGGATTAAAGCGGCAGAAATCCATTCTTCCATTTTGGGCAGTGACCACTGCCCGGTGGAATTGGATATTGAAATCTAAGATATACCTGCAAGATTCTAATTATTTATACCATTCAGAAAGAAGGAATTTAAATGACGAATGTACTCATCGTGGAAGATGAGCCTGCCATTTCCGACATGGAAAGGGATTTTCTTGAAGGCGCGGGATACAATCCCTTCATTGCGGAAAACAGTGAAGAAGCATTGCACATGATGCGCAGTGAAAAGATAGATGCCGTTATTCTTGATGTCACCCTGCCGGGAGAAGATGGATTTTCCCTTTGCCGCAAACTGAGAGAAATCACAAACGTGCCCATTCTTTTTGCAGCAGCCAGAACAGAAGACTCTGATATCGTCCGCGGGCTGGGACTTGGTGCCGATGACTACCTGCTTAAACCGCTGAAAGGAACCATCCTTATTGCCCATTTACGTGCACAGCTTTCTGTCCACATGCGGATTAAAGCGGAACAACTCAATAAATCCATGCCGGAAGAAGGAATTACTATCGGAGACCTCATCATACGCCCCAAAGCTCGGCAAGTCATCCTTAACGATAAAAATGTATTGCTTACAGGCAAAGAATTTGATCTTCTCTATTTCCTTGCCACACATCCCAATGAAGTATTTTCAAAAGAGCAGCTGTTCGAACAGATATGGAGCTTAGATCCCATCGGTGAGCCGGCAACGGTTACAGTCCACATTAACCGGCTCCGTTCCAAATTAAAAAAGGTATCCGGCCGTGCTTACGAACGGATTGAAACTGTTTGGGGCTCCGGTTACCGGTTTCATGGAAATTGATTCTTTTGAATGGGCAATGCCATCCGATGAAGAACTTTACACCATTGCATGATACAAGGACAATATTATGAAAATTTTAATTACAGGCGGCGCGGGATTTATCGGCTCCCACTTATCCGATGCGCTCCTCGCTGCCGGGCATGAAATCACAATCATAGATGATCTTTCGAGCGGAACAAAAGATTTTCTTCCCAAAGAAGCGGAATTTCTCAAAATGGATATCCGGGATGAAAAACTGACGGATATCTTTAAAGAAAGACATTTCGACATCATCTATCACGAAGCAGCGCAGACCATGGTTCCCGCTTCTATTGATAATCCCTATCTGGACGCGGATATAAACATCAGCGGTATGCTCCGTGTACTGGAAGCCGCACGCAAAACAGATGTGCAAAAAATTATCTTCTCTTCCTCCGCCGCGGTTTATGGAGATAATCCCGCGCTCCCTCTTACAGAAAATCTGATTCCCGCTCCCAGTTCTTTTTATGGACTTACAAAGTGGATGACGGAAAAATATCTCGCTCTTTACCATAAAATTTACGAACTCTCCTATACCGTCCTCCGTTACAGTAATGTGTACGGCCCCCGGCAAGGTGCTGATGGCGAAGGCGGTGTCATTTATATTTTTGCCAAATCGCTCGCGGAAAACAAACCGATTACCATTTTCGGAGACGGCCAGCAGACCAGGGATTTTATTTCCGTCCATGATGTTGTTTCTGCCAACCTAGCAGCTTTACATCAGGCAGACGGCGAAATCATAAATGTCAGCACCGAAACGGAACTGTCACTGAACGATTTGGCTTCAAAAATGATTGCGGCCGCCGGACGCTCCCGAAAACTTCTCCATTACGGTTCCCCACGCACAGGCGACATCTATCGCTCTTGCCTCTCTAATCAAAAAGCGAAGACACTGCTGCATTGGACTCCTTCAAGAAACATCAAAGACGGTCTTACCGAAACGATTCATTTCTTTCAGGACAGACTCTAAATGATACAAAAAAGCATTTCCCTATGCAGACGCATGAACAGAAATGCTTTTTTTACTTATTATACGAGATACTCCGCCAAAACTTTAGCTACTCCATCATTCCCGTTAGAGTCACAAATGCTTCCTGCTGCCGAACGGGCATATTCGTCCGCATTTTTTACAGCATAAGAAATTCCTGCCATTTTCAGCATAGATACATCATTTTCTGTATTACCAAAAGCGATGACCTCAGAAAGAGAAATATCCCACATATTGCACAACTTCTGAAGCGCTGCCCCTTTGCTGACTCCTTTTTTATGGACATCCACGAAATCATCTCCCGGGAATACGACTTCTACCTCATCTGAAAAATTCGTCTCTATGACCCTGCGTATCTCTCTGCGGACCGCTTCGGACCCATCCGCAAAAATCAGCCTCGTTGGCTTTTTCTTCGGATGGTAAAATGTATCTCCCAGGTATGCCACAGCCTTGGTTCTGTACTTCTTATACTTTGCTTCCGTTTTATCGGGCTCTGGCAAATAGACCTGGTCATCAAAAAAAGTATGTACCAGCCATCCTTTTTCTCTTGCTGTCAGAAGAATCTTTTCTGCCACGGAAATATCTATCCCATCCTGCCATATCGGTCTCCCGGAACGGCTCATCATGATCCATGCGCCGGTATAACAAATCAAAGGTGTATCAGAAAGTCCCAATTCTTCTGCCTTGGGACGCGCCGCATCAAACATTCGTCCCGTCGCCAGCACGATGCGTATCCCCCTGCGTTCCGCTTTCCGGATAATATCCTTGGAGTAATCGGAAATCGACATGTCATCACGAAGAAGAGTTCCGTCCAGATCAATCGCCGCCATTTTGATTTTCATTCAATTTCTCCTTTATAGTCCATCATCTATTCGCTATAATAGTATGTATCTATTATAACGAACGGAGTACATCCAATCACATGAAATATCGGTTACTGCTTCTTTTAGCAGCTCTTATCTGGGGCTTTGCCTTCGTCGCGCAAGTTATAGGCATGGATTCCATCGGCCCCTACGCTTTTAACGGGATCCGTTTCCTTTTAGGTTCCCTGTCTCTGCTTCCTATTATTTATTATTATCCTTCCGGCAGAAATCCGAAAAAAGCTCCCTTTTCCATCTGGGTTGCCATTCTTATGGCGGGTATACTTCTCTGCGGCGGCGCCACTCTTCAGCAGGTCGCCCTTCAATACACCACGGCATCAAAAACAAGTTTCCTTACTGCCACTTACCTGCTCATGGTTCCGGTCATCGGTCTTTTCTTCGGGCAGGTACTGCGCCTGAACCATATCTTCGGTGTCATTCTTGCCATGGCGGGGGTCTACTTTATTTCCATCACGGAAACACTCGATATCGGATATGGAGATTTCTTAGTGCTTCTCTGTGCCGTCTGCTACGCGGCCCATATCATTCTCCTCAACTATCTGACGCAGCGTTTCCCGCCTGTCACACTCTCATCAGGACAATTCATGGTCGTAGGTATATGCAACCTTATTCTGGCCTTCTTCTTTGAAACCGTTTCTATTTCAAGCATACTGTCCTCCTGGTGGCCCATTTTATATACAGGCATACTTTCTACCGGTGTCGCATATACCTTACAGGCAGTGGGACAGAAATATCTCCCTGCCACGGAAGCCACCATGCTCCTAAGTCTGGAAATGGTCTTTGGCGGACTCTGCGGCGTGCTCTTTCTGAATGAATCCTTTACCGGAAAGCAGTTCATCGGTATCCTCTGCATGACAGCCGGCGTATTTCTTGCGCAGATACCAAGCCGCACTATACTGCCGCTGAAAAAATGAAATAGCTAACTTACGAAATAATACAAAGGGGCAAAATGATCCTCTACCCACACGATTAAAGTCATTACAGCAAGCATCCTCAGTCGCGCTGCATGCACCAGCTCCTTCTAAAGAAGCCTTTCAGCTTACCTTTTAGTTTCATAAAGTATTTTAGCGAACCGTTGTTTAGAAAGGTGGCTTTAATAGTAAAAATAAAGAAATGTGAGAACCCCCTTATCTATAAGGAGGGGGACTACGTCAGTGGTGGAGGATACTGGCTTGAGGGAGTGACACGAAAGGTAAGAATGAAACTCTCTCCTCTGTCAGTCGTCTGCCGGCTTTTATTATCTGTTATTAAGGAGCAGAACAACGCATAAAAATGGTTCACTTGTCCTTGCGGCTGGTGAGTGATATACCAGCAGCACCAAAACGGCACAATTAAAAAATCTCGAAGAATTTTTCTCTATACAGGAGCTTACCATGAAAGAATTTACCATCACCAAAGCAGAAGAAGGACAGACGCTTTTCAAGTACCTTTGCAAACTCCTGCCCCAGGCTCCGGCAAGCCTGTTCCACAAAAGCTTCCGCAAGAAAAATATCACATGGAACGATGAAAAATGCACGGGAAAAGAAATTCTCCGGGAAAAAGACAACATAAAAATATGGTTTTCCGATGAAACATTCCATACATTCTCGGAAAAGAAAAACGCAGATCCCTCACAAAAGAAATCTGCCTTCCCCTTTTCACGACGCATCATCTACGAAGATGAGCATATCCTCATCGTAGACAAACCGGCAGGCATACTGACCCAAAGTGATAACTCCAATGAATTATCCCTGAATGACGCTCTGCTGGACTATTGCCATTACAATAATCATTCCACAGCGAAGCCATCCGTATGCAACCGTCTGGACAGAAATACAAGCGGTATCGTTCTTTGCGGAAAAACTGTCAAAGGTCTGCAAATGCTGAATGAAATCATCAAGAACCGTACCCTTCATAAATACTACCGCTGCATCGTCTTAGGAGAAACAAAAGAACAGGACACCCTGAAAGGCTTCCTCATAAAAAATGAATCAGCGAATCAAGTCACTATCATTACAGAGCAAAAAGACAATGCTGTACCCATAGAAACGAGGTACAAAAGAATCTCCACCATAGAAAAAGCGAGGACGATCTGCTCTCTGCTGGAAGTCCGGCTCATCACCGGCCGCCCCCACCAAATCCGCGCCCACCTCGCTTCCATAGGTCACCCCATCTTAGGCGATACCAAGTATGGCAATAAAAAGAGCTTCGAGATCTCCAAGGCTCTTCATATTCCCCACCAGCTTCTTTGCGCCTGTTCCATCACGTTTCCAAAAATAAAAGGGACATTTGATTATTTGTCGGGGAAAAGATTCTCTTCATTTGTAACATGGTAATTTACAATTGTTACAATATAACAAGGTTGCATCAATATTTTTATATTCTAAAAAATACGGAAAAGCTTTTTCAGGAGCATTTCTACAAAGAATGTTCCTGCCATCAGCATTTCCGTATTTTTGTGTATCCTTTTTCACTGATAATAATTTTATGAGGCCTGTGAAACACCAGATATGCTCTTGGTTGATTAACCTATTAATTCTAAGAAGATATTTCCTGAAGAATATCGCTTCCGATTTCCTTTTCAAAATTCTTTCAGCCTTTTATGGAAATTTTCAGTTTTTCCACATATTCCTGTATAGGCGCTCCCGCTTCTTTCCCGTTTTTATTTATCATATCCACCACGATGCTTCCTGTGGTAATTCCATCAGCCATTTCTTTCATCTTTTGAAGTTCTTCCGTATGATGACCGTCAAGTCCCACTACGACGGGCGTATCCGTCGTTTTCCGAATAACGGAGATAATATCTGCCAAATTTGTTTTCATATCTGATTTCCGATTTGCCGATTCAACGGAAGACACAATATATATAAATCCAGTCGAGTTTCTCACATTTTGACAGATACGTTCTTCCGATGCCGGTCCGATAATCTGTATGATGTCTATTTCATATGTATCGGCAAAGGGACGTATTTCCATCTGCTCTTCATAGGGCAGATCGGGAATGGCTACACCATCCAGTCCGATGTCCTTTGCTTCTTCAAAGAATTTTTTTACACCATAGTTAAATATAGGATTGTAATAGGTCAAGAATACCAAAGGTGTTTCTGACTGTTTCCGAAATGCTTTTACAATTTCTATCACCTGAGGCAAATGGACTTTATTTTTCAATGCCTGTACATCGGCTTCCATAATGACAGCGCCATCAGCAACCGGATCCGAAAAAGGCACTCCAATTTCAATCAAATCGGCTCCGGCTGTTTCCAGATCTTCCATATATCTTAATGTATCTTCTGCTGACGGTACGCCGGCAGTCAGAAATCCAATCAGTGCTTTTCCGTCTTTAAATGCTTCCTTGATACGGCTCATGATTTCCTCCTCATTCTTTCAGATCCTGTCCGCGATAACGGGCAATGGCTGCTACATCTTTATCTCCGCGTCCGGACAAAGTAATCAGTATGATTTCGTTTTTTCCCATATTCTTAGCGTATTTTATGGCTCCTGCCACTGCATGGGCACTTTCGATAGCGCAAATAATACCCTCCGTCTTAGCCAGATATTCAAAGGCCTGCACAGCTTCTTCATCTGTAACCGCCATATATTGTGCTCTGCCAATCTTATGAAAATACGCATGTTCAGGGCTGACTCCGGGATAATCCAATCCTGCCGAAATAGAATATACTTCTTCAATATTTCCGTCATCATCCTGGCAGAAAAGGGATTTCATACCATGAAATACACCGATACGTCCCTTCGCAATTGTTGCCGCATGGTATGGCGTATCAATCCCTTCCCCTCCGGCTTCACATCCGATGAGCTGTACATCGGTATCATCTTTATAGGGATAAAAGGTGCCGATAGAATTACTGCCTCCGCCCACACAGGCAAATACGGCATCCGGAAGGCGACCTTCTTTTTCCAATATTTGTTCTTTTGATTCTTCTCCGATACAGCACTGAAAGTCTCTGACCATTTCCGGAAACGGAGCAGGTCCCACAGCAGAACCTATCAGGTAATGCGTATCATCACAACGGGCGCTCCAATTCTGCAAGGCCGCATTGACAGCATCTTTCAGAACTCTGGACCCGGTTTTCACCGCGTTGACTTTTGCTCCTAAAAGGCGCATACGGTACACATTCAGCGCCTGCCGCTCCGTATCTATTTCTCCCATGAATATTTCGCATTCCATCCCCAGAAGCGCCGCGACAGTAGCTGCAGCCACACCATGCTGCCCGGCCCCCGTTTCTGCAATGAGCCGTGTTTTTCCCATTCGTTTTGCAAGCAGTGCCTGCCCGATGCAGTTATTGATTTTATGAGCGCCCGTGTGGTTTAAGTCTTCTCTTTTCAAATAAATTTTCGGCCCGCCCAGATCCGCTCTCATCCGTTTCGCCTCATACAGCATGGATGGACGGCCTGTGTAATTCGCATACAAATCTTTCAGTTCCGCCTTAAATGCCGGATCATTTTTATACTTTTCATAAGCTTCCGCCACATGATTGATTTCACTCATCAAGATTTCCGGAATATACTGTCCACCGAATTCTCCAAATCTCGTATTCATCATTTTTTCTCCGTTTTTCACGTCATCAGATTCCTTATATTTCCAGTTCAGTTTCTATCACCATCCGCCATCGCCTTCGTGTATCCACAGCCAGACCTCTTTTCCAAATAAAAACGTCCTCAGCAATTACTGCCAAGGACGGATATACCGCGGTGCCACCTTGTTTCAAGCCTAAGCCTGCTCTTAGCGAAGTACCAACATACTTCCGGCAACTTACGTATGCCTTACGTCATAAGCTAATCGTTTTCACTTTCACCATGCCCTCCGTGATCCATTTAACAGCCTGCGTTCTGCCGGCTTCTCAATATCCCGGCTCCCTGTAAGTGCACTTACTGTTTTTATCTCCACATCAACGGTTTATTCAATGCTATTAAATTGTAAATTATCATAAAACTTTCCTCCCAATCTGTCAAGCCGCTTCCTTTCAAATGTATGTCTTCCCTTTTACAAGCTTATCATAATTCCACATTCAGCAAGTACCTTCATATCCATCAATACTGCCTTTACGCCTCCATTTTATCATCTTATTTTTCTTTTAAAAGAGAAACCCACCGGCATAGCCGGTGGTTCTTCTTATGCGGCCCAAGGGCCTATCTTACCAGCGGCGCGTCTACGCGCTTGCGGCCTGTTCACTTGCATCCTACTTCTTGCTACCCGTAAACGGGTCTTCAAAATTCAATGTTAATTCCTCACTCATTGCATCTTCTTTTAACTGGTTTTCTATATATCTTTCTATCACTTTCTCTTGTTTCCCCACCGTACTCACATAGTATCCTCTACACCAGAACTGTCTGTTCCTATACTTATACTTCATATTCCCCCATTTCTCATATATCATTAAGCTGCTTTTTCCCTTTCAAGAACCCCATAAATCCTGATATGCTATACTTTGGCGGTACTTCTAACATCATATGTATATGATCTGGACAGGCTTCAGCCGATAATACAGTTACGCCTTTCCATTTACAAAGTTCACGTAGTATTTGTCCTATTTCATATCTTTTCTGTCCATAAAATACCTTCCTCCGATATTTAGGGGCAAATACTACGTGATACTTACAATCCCATTTTGTATGTGCTAAACTATGTTCATATGACATGTTAAAAAGCCTCCTTCTATTAATTAAAACTGCAGTTTACAGGCCGCAATTTTATATTAATACTTAGGATGCTTTTTAACATTAAAGACTCAACGCTAAAGCTCAACTGAACCCCTGGTCTAACCAGGGGTTTTCTTTTTTCAAAGAGAAACCCACCGGCATAGCCGGTGGTTCTTCTTATGCGGCCCAAGGGCCTATCTTACCAGCGGCGCGTCTACGCGCTTGCGGCCTGTTCACTTGCATCATCCTACTTCTTGCTACCCGTAAACGGGTCTTCAAAATTCAATGTTAATTCCTCACTCATTGCATCTTCTTTTAACTGGTTTTCTATATATCTTTCTATCACTTTCTCTTGTTTCCCCACCGTACTCACATAGTATCCTCTACACCAGAACTGTCTGTTCCTATACTTATACTTCATATTCCCCCATTTCTCATATATCATTAAGCTGCTTTTCCCTTTCAAGAACCCCATAAATCCTGATATGCTATACTTTGGCGGTACTTCTAACATCATATGTATATGATCTGGACAGGCTTCAGCCGATAATACAGTTACGCCTTTCCATTTACAAAGTTCACGTAGTATTTGTCCTATTTCATATCTTTTCTGTCCATAAAATACCTTCCTCCGATATTTAGGGGCAAATACTACGTGATACTTACAATCCCATTTTGTATGTGCTAAACTATGTTCATATGACATGTTAAAAAGCCTCCTTCTATTAATTAAAACTGCAGTTTACAGGCCGCAATTTTATATTAATACTTAGGATGCTTTTTAACATTAAAGACTCAACGCTAAAGCTCAACTGAACCCCTGGTCTAACCAGGGGTTTTCTTTTTTCAATCATAACCACCCGTAAAACGGGTGGTTTGCTCTGACCCTATAAGGGTCTTCCTCTAGTGGTTACCCTCTAAAGAGGGTATTGAATAATCCGGCAACCACTCTGTTATTACAGGCTGCCCCCTACTCGGGGGGGCTCTTTCTATGCCTACTTCACTGGCTCACCCGTAAACGGGTCTGTATATTCTTTAAAATTTAAACTGTCTTGCGCTATGTCTTCTTCCAGTTGATTGCGTATATACTCCTTTATCGCTCCTTCATATCTTCCAACTGTATCTACATAATAGCCTCTACACCAGAAGTGGCGATTCCCATACTTATATTTTAAGTTAGCATGTTTATCAAATATCATAAGACTACTCTTACTCTTCAAATATCCCATAAAACTTGACACGCTCAAATGCGGCGGTATCGTTACCAGCATATGGATATGGTCCGGGCAGCATTCTGCCTCTAAAATCTCTACATGCTTCCTGATACATAATTCTCGTAGAATTTTCCCAATATCACTTCTTAATTTCCTGTATATGATTTGCCGTCTATATTTAGGGGCAAATACTATGTGATATTTACATCTCCACTTGCTGTGTGATAAGCTTTTTACGTCATTCATTGACACCGAACCTCCTTAATATACAATGATGTGGTTGCCAGACCGCTATCATTGTACCATTAGGGAGGTTCTTTCCTTTCTATAAGATGACTTTTATCTACCCCCAGTTTAACTGGGGGTTTACTCATGCCTTTTCGGCGGACAATTACAAAAAGCGCCCACATTCAGCAAGCGCTTTTCATCAGTCATTAAAATACTCTACTGATACTAACCCTTTTTCGTATTTTTCCCAAAAGACGAATAGGTTGTCCCCTTAAATACATAAGTGACTTCCCCGGTGGCGGCATTCAAAGAATAAGCTTCCCCATCAATCGGCGGTTTCGGTTCGCTCTTAAGAAAACCGTCCTTGCCTGTCGCATTCACCAAGTCACCAATCGCCGCAGGATAGCTTCCATGTTTTGCATAGTGCACCTCTACCGCCGAACCGAGTGTCGATAAATCCGCCTGGATACGCGCTATTTTCGCCTCATCAGTTAAACCGATAAAATTAGGCACTGCTACCGCTGCTAAGACCCCGATAATCGCTACCACCATGAGAAGTTCAATAAGCATAAATCCCTTACGTTTCTTCCCGACCATTTCCTGCACTGCGTTCTTCATTCCATGAATACCTCCCATCTAAAAAAACTGATAAATAACAAACGGCACTTTACCGTTTATAACCCCTTATGACAATAAAAAACGCCTACTGTAAGTAAGCAGACAACAAATCTATATGCCTGAAAAACACAAGCTCCCTTCCCGATTCCGTTTCTTCTTCATTGGACCGGGCTTCCATCAGACAGTTAGCAGAAACACCAAAAACATTTATATTATTATTTATGTCAAAGCATCTACTATACTTGAAAATCTCACCGTAAATATCTTTCTTTTGCTTTATATGCCTAAGAAAAAACTCCTTGTCCATAGAAAGTTCCCGTTTACCTTTCGCCCATCCGACTTCGAATCATCTTATTGATAGCACCGCATGAACAAGTATTCAGAGAATTAGATAACTTCCCTATACATAAAACAAATAATAAATTTCTGCCTTTAGGTTAGCATAAAGGCACTTAATAATGCAAATTATTTCTACATTCAGATAAAGGTACGTCATACCGGCATAAAAAATATTTATCATTTCCCCGAATGATTTGGCTTCAAATGTCAGAAAAGCCTAAATTCTGCGTTTTATTTCATTTTTCCAGCTGCTATTCATTTCAGTATACATATTTTGATCATTGTCATTCCGTAAGAATCCCTTTAAATTTTTGGATAACGGAAATATCAGAAAACCGCCATTCTCGCCACGCTTGAAAAAATCCGGCCTCTGTAAAAGAAAAAAACCGTAAAACAAGGATTATCTCCTTTTTACGGTTCAGTTCCTTTGGACAAAAACAAATTCATTCCGGTATCAATCAATGATATTCAAAGCATATGTACGATATTCTTCACCAAGTGCTTCCGTCTTGCGGACCATTTCCCGCTGCAGATTGGAAGCCATATCATAGTCCTTTCGCTTCAATGCCTCCTTCAGTTTGGTACAGATGCATTTTTTATGCCTGCCATCCTTGATAAGCTCAATACGCTTGGCACTGATGCTATCCCAACGTTCTTCATCAAGTTCATCTTCATGAATAAGTTTCTTATAACGCTTTACAGCTGCTTCCGTGTCCGGAATCAAACGATCAATCAACTCATTTTCCCACCGATATACAATACCGGCCACAAAAGAATCTACGATAGCGTCAGAAATACCATCCCCCTGCGTCAAGACAGCCACTTTATCAGGGTTTTCTTTCATAATTTTTACATTTTCCCATACCGTGGCAGGCGGTTTCCCGAATACTGCATCCCGCTCTTCCTGCGTATAATCTTCGAACACATTCTTCTCGCAGCGGTACTCTCTTTCTTTCTGCAGATAATCGGCATCTTCTCCGGCAGTTTTAGAAAGCTCCTTTAAAAGTTCATCAGGTGTCTTTCCGCAATTTACCGCATATTTCACACCATCCAATGCTGTCAGGTACAGGCAGGAAACAGCCAGATAGGTATTTGTAAAGGGATTTGGCGCACGAAGTTCAAATCGGGTCGCCTTTGGATTCCCCAAATCACGAATTAAACCGATCAGGATACTTCTATTCCGAGAGGGCTGCTCCGGTTTATGCCCAAGAGATGTCACAATACAAACCGGTGCTTCAAATCCGGGTTTAAGCCGGTTAAACGCGTCCGTCGTAGATGAAATAAATGGATTGGTCGCTTCATAATTATTCAAGACGCCCATGATAAATCCATATCCAATGGTAGAAAGATATTCTTTTTTCAAATCTTCCGGTGCAAGGAGATTCAAAACTTTTCCATTCTTAAGGCGGGCGGCAAATCCCACGTGGGTATGTTCACCATTTCCTGCAACCCCGATAATCGGTTTTGCCTTAAAAGATACATCAAGACCGTTTCTGCGAAATACTTCACGGATTATAATACGGGCAGTCAATTCATTATCTGCTGCCTGCAACGGATTGGTAGAAAAGAGCCAATCCAATTCCAGCTGTTCACAGACATCAAAAATATGGCCGCCGTCATCCACTTTTGATTTAATGCCGCCGACCTCTTTATGTCCCATTTCCACATGCATGCCCCTGGCATCCAGTTCCTCAATAGCCTGTTCCATCGCAGTACGGACATTTCCACGCATTCTTTGCCAATACTGTTCTTTCAAGCGTTGAGAAATGGATAAATGCTGCACTGTTTCCTTTTCACTCGGCGTCTTTACCCAAAATTCCAATTCGGTACCCGTTGTAAAAACAATATCCTGAATTTCACCTGTCGGAAAATTCTCCATCCCCTTTATGGTTTTTCCCGCAATGAGTTTTTTTAATTCTTCCGCCACATAATCACAAGACCGTTTCAAAATAGAACGGGAATCAATAAATTTGTCATTGTGTATAAGAAAACTGGGAATACGCAGCGTTCCCACCGGCAGTCCCGTCGCATCGTCCACATTTTCGTCATTATAATCTACATACCAGTTAACTGTGCTGTCTGCAACAAAATCAACTCTGGCATCATTCAAGGTGGCTATATTCATAAATACAACAGAAGAGCCGTCCGTCTGCACGGCTTTTCCCGCAAAGAAATCATCATAGTCTTTCATAAATATTTCAATCGGAATTTTCTCATCTGTATCATTGCCTGCAAGATCGATTCCGATGAGCGATACAAATCTGATTTCAGGATGCTGTGCCAGTAAAGAAAGAACACCCTCTTTCCCATACTGTCCTGCCGGAATCCAATACAGCAAATCTTTGTTCATTTTAAAACCTCCTATAAGTTTTTTTAGAACGGCTGTATCCTTTACAACCAAGTTCCACCAAACGAAAATGACCCACTCCCGAAGGAATGAGTCATCTTTGACGTAATATTAACTTGTGAATTAAGAATACATCAAGCATCTTATACTTGTCAAGCAATAAAAGAGTCAGCCGAGTACGTCCCGGACAAGGCGGTTAACCACTTTTCCATCTGCTTTCCCTTTTAGTTTCGCCATGACTACTTTCATCGCCGTACCAAGATTTTTTCGTTCCGGATCCAAAGCAGAAATCACATCAATATCAATACAACTGCACGAACGGCATCTTCTGTCATTTCTGGCGGAAGATATTTTTCAAGCACAGCAATTTCCTTTTGGGTTTCCTCAACCAGGTCATCTCTGCCGGAATCCTTAATTTCAGCAAGCGTTTCTTTCCGCTGCTTCACTTCCTTCCGGAGGACTGCAAGAACCTGATCATCATCAAAATCCGCGTGTCCATCGTCAATTTCTGCTTGACGAATATGCGCCCGTGCCATACGGATAACGCCTAATGCCAAACGGCCTTCTTCTTTTGCTTTCATGGCAGTCTTCATGTCTGCCATCAGCTGTTCCTTAATTGACAACTCCATCACCTTACTGCCTATTACTTAAACTTACGTTTTCTTGCGGCCTCAGATTTCAGTTTACGTTTTACGCTGGGCTTTTCATAATGTTCACGTTTTCTTACTTCAGAAAGAACCCCGGCTTTTTGGCAGGAACGTTTAAATCTGCGAAGAGCACTATCCAAAGACTCGCCCTTTTGAACTTTAATTTCAGACATCCATATCCCTCCCTCCAAATAGACTGATGGGGTGCTATTGCACACTATTAAATTATAATTTATTGTCATCTAACTGTCAATGAATATTTATTGAATGAAATCATTGTTTCTCTTCAGGGAATGGCGGCCATCCCATTTCTTTTCTGCCTATAATATGTGCGTGGAAATGAAATACTGACTGCCCTGCTTTCTCTCCTGTATTTACCACCAGACGGAATCCGTCTTCTCCAAGTCCTTCATCTTCCGCTATTTTTTTTACGATCAGGAAAAAATCAGAAAAATCATGATTGATTTCCGATGTCATCCCGAGAATATTTTTTACATGAACTTTAGGAACCAACAAAATATGGACAGGTGCACATGGCTCGATATCCTTAAAGGCAAACCAATGCTCGTCTTCATAAATTTTTATACTCGGAATCTCCCCGCTGATAATTTTACAAAACAAACAGTTATTCATTTTCTTCCTCCTTTTGTACCATACCGATCATTCCATTGTCCGTCATCGAATCAATCCATACAGAATACACTTTGCCTTTTTCGACATCTTTATCTTTGATGAACACACGAATATATTCATCAGATACCCCCTCAAAAAATCCCTCTTTTTCTTCTTCCACTAAGACACGGACCATTTTATGAAAAAACTGGTTCCTATAAGCTCCGGCCAGCTCTTTTCCCAGTGCTTGCACACGGGCTGCCCTTTCCTTTTTGATTTCCGGCGTTACCTGATTCGGATAAGCGGCAGCCGGTGTTCCTTTCCTTGGGGAATAAGGAAATACATGAATCGCCGAAAATTGTAATTCCTGAAGGGTATCCAGCGTCTCTCTGAAATTCTCTTCCGTTTCACCGGGAAATCCTACAATAAGATCCGTTGTCAAAGCTAATCCGGGAATTTCTTTTCTCAGATTCCGGATAAGTTCTTTATACTCAGCAAGCCGATAATGGCGGTTCATTCTTTTAAGAATATCATCAGATCCCGCCTGTATGGGCAAGTGGAGATGGGGGCATACTTTTGGTTCTTCCCTTATAATACGGATCAGTTCATCAGACAATTCCACCGATTCGATAGATCCTAGCCGGATTCGGAGTAAATCAGGGATTCTTACTAATTCTGTCACAAGTGTCGACAATGAAGTTCCATCATGAAGATCTTTTCCATAATTCCCCAAATGAATTCCGGTAAGCACGACTTCCCGATAACCCTTTTCTACTAATCTTCTGATTTCTTCTACCGCATCTGACTGGCGGCGGGACTTCAGTTTCCCCCGCGCAAAGGGAATAATACAAAACGTACAATAATTATCACAGCCTTCCTGTATTTTTATAAAAGCCCGTGTCTTGACTTCCCCTTCCGCATCAACAGAAAGGTTTTCAAAATCAGTAACAGCCATAATATCACCGACTGCATTAAGTGTCTTCTTTTCGGCAGCGGCTTCTTCTACATATTCCACAATATGGGATCTATTCTGGATTCCCACAATGACATCAACATCACCCATTTGTACAAAAACATCGGGCGCCAACTGCGCATAACACCCTGCTGCCGCAATAACAGCCCCGGGGTGCTCACGTCGGATACGCCGTACCATTTGTCGGGACTTCCGGTCACCAATACTCGTTACGGAGCAAGTATTGATGACATACACATCAGCGTTTTCATTTTCTTTTGCCACCTTATATCCGTTTCTGATAAACAGACTTCGCATGGCATCACTGTCATACTGGTTAACCTTACAGCCAAGAGTGATAAAAGATACTTTTTTCCCGTTTGATTCTATAATTTCTTTTTCCATTTTTTCATTATACCATGAGTATCACAGGAAACAGACTGCGCGGAATTATTTCCACGTAAAAACCGCCTCGGCATTACCGAAGCAGTAAAACGATTTTGGTTCATATCATACTGTGAAGAATATCTGAGGCAATGGCAAGAGCGGATAAAGTCTTCGCATCAGTGATCTTCCCCTCATGAACCATTTGAAATACTTCTTTAAGCGGTATTTTTACAATATCCAAATATTCTCCATCATCCAAATGCTGATGTGTGTAAACCAGATGATCCGCTATATACAGATAAATCTTTTCGTTGCAGAATCCCGGAGTTGTATAAATAATTCCTATCTTACGAAGTGTTCCAATACACCCCGTTTCTTCCTCCAGTTCACGAACCGCACAGACACCGGGATCTTCACCGCTGGAAAGCTTGCCTGCAGGAATTTCAAGCAATGCCTGCTTAATCGGATAGCGGTACTGTTTTACAAAAAGAATTTCCCTGTCTTCTGTCACAGGAATAATCGCCGCAGCACCGGGATGTTCCACAATCTCCCGTCGATAAGTTTCTCCGGCAATATCTACTTCATCGTAGTACACGTGAAGAAGCTTTCCTTCATACATCGTTCGATGATCGATGGTTTTTTCTTTTTCAATACTCATTGCACACCTGTACTTCCCATACCGCCGATACGCTTACCTTCTGTATGATCATCATCCGTTAAAAGGTATTTCATAAACAGTCCCTGGGCAATCCGATCCCCTTTAAAAATATGGAAAGCTTTTCGGGAAGAATTATATAAAGCACACATAATATGCCCTTCATTATCTTCATTCCCATAGTAGTCCGCATCAATAATACCAGTGCTGTTTGCAAGCATAATGCCATGTTTAACGGCCATGCTGGATCTGATATAGACCGCCAGATACTCATCAGATTCCATGTATGCTTTGAGTCCTGTCGGAATCACCTTTATTTCTCCCGGCAACACCTCTGTTTCCACAGCGCTTTCTATATCATATCCGGCACTCATGGCAGTTTTACGCCGCGGAAGGGAAATACCTGCATTTTTCCAAGTACTGACTATCTCAAAGCCTCTTTTCCCCTCCATTTATTTCTTCTCCTGGAGCAAGGCCTTGCGGGAAAGATTAATACGGCCTTTGTCATCAATTTCAGTAACCTTGACCATAATCTCATCCCCTTCATGAACTACATCTTCCGGTTTTTCCACACGCCGCGTCGCCAGTTGGGATACATGAACCATCCCCTCTTTACCCGGCAGGATTTCCACAAATACCCCAAACTTCATAAGTCGTGTCACTTTACCAAGATAAGTTTCACCCACCTGCACCTCATGAGTCAATTCTTCCACCCACTTCTTTGCCCGCTGTGCGGCTTCTTCGTCAGGTGTCGCGATGTATACATGACCATCTTCTTCGACGTCCATCTTTACACCGGTCTCGCTGATGATTTTATTGATTATCTTTCCTCCGCTTCCGATAACATCGCGAATTCTATCCACCGGAATCGTCAATGTAATAATCTTCGGCGCATAAGGCGACAGATGTTCAGCCGGTTTATCGATGCATTCGGCCATCTTTCCAAGAATAAACATACGGCCCTTCTGCGCCTGCTGAAGAGCCGCAAGCAGAATTTCACGGGAAAGCCCATGGATTTTGATATCCATCTGGATCGCTGTGATTCCTTTCGCCGTTCCTGCCACTTTGAAATCCATATCACCAAGCGCGTCTTCCATTCCCTGGATATCGGTAAGAACAGTGAAATGTTCCCCTTCATTAACTAATCCCATAGCAATACCTGCTACAGGAGCCTTAATCGGAACACCTGCATTCATCAGAGACATAGTGCTCCCGCAGACAGATGCCTGGGAAGAAGAGCCATTAGATTCCAGTATTTCAGAAACCACGCGGATAGCGTAAGGGAATTCTTCTACTGTCGGAATAACAGGAATAAGCGCTCTTTCTGCCAGCGCGCCATGACCGATCTCACGCCGTCCCGGCCCTCTGGAACTCTTTGTTTCACCGACAGAATAGGACGGGAAATTGTACTGGTGAATATATCTCTTTTCTGTTTCCTGGGTCAGATCATCAATGATCTGTGTTTCCGACATAGGTGCCAACGTAGTAATGGTCAGCGCCTGTGTCTGTCCGCGGGTAAACAGGGCAGAACCGTGGACGCGTGGAAGAAGGCCGACTTCACAGCTGATAGGGCGGATTTCATCCAATGCACGTCCATCAGGACGAATCTTATCAACAGAAATCATATGACGGACAATTTCTTTGGTAAGATGATTCAGGCATTCCGCAGTATCGGAACCATTTTCGGGATAAATTTCTTTGAAATGGGTTTCCGCTTCTTTTCTTACTTCTTCCATATGGGCTTCACGGGTCAGCTTATCTGGATTAAAAATCGCTTCTTTAAGCGGTCTTTCAGCATAGGCATAAATAGCAGTCTTAATCTCTTCCGGAATTTCCGGGAAGATCAATGTACGCTTCGGCTTGCCTACTTCTTCAATAATCTTTTTTTGGAATGCCACCAGTTCTTTGATAGTTTTATGTCCAAACATAATGGCGTCAAGGACATCTTCTTCCGGCGCCTCCTGTGCGCCGCCTTCTACCATCAGAATAGCTGTTTCAGAACCTGCAACAGTAATATTCAAAGTGGATACTTTGAGCTGTTCCTGCGTCGGATTGATGACAAACTGCCCGTCAATACGGCCCACACGGACACCCGCAATCGGTCCGTCCCATGGGATATCGGAAATCCCCAAAGAAGCAGATGCGCCAAGCATTCCGCAAAGTTCAGGCGCATTATCATAATCTACAGAAAGAACTGTTGCCATCACATGTATATCATTGCGGCACCTCTTATCAAATAAAGGACGGATCGGGCGGTCAATCAGTCGGGCATTCAGAATCGCTGAATTTCCCGGACGGCCTTCACGCCGAAGAAATCCTCCCGGCATTTTGCCTACGGCATACATTTTTTCCTCGTAATCAACAGTCAGCGGGAAAAAATCCATTCCCTCTCTTGCTTCTTTGCTTGCGGTAGAAGTTACAAGAACCACGGTTTCACCGTACCTGACCAAAACTGCACCACTTGCCTGCTTCGCCATTTTTCCTGTTTCAACAATCAGCGGACGTCCGGCAAGTTCCATACGAAAGGATTTCTCCATTCCCTTTCCTCCTTATAATATCTAATCTTTTTAAATATGTACCGTATTATTATATGCTTAATAAGATTCTAAATCAAATAAATTTTCTTTCTGTACTCCGCACACAGTCGAAAGTCCCATAAAAAAACGACAGCAGAATTTTCTACTGTCATTTCCTTTTCTTTTCGCCTTATTTCAGGCGCAGACCCAGTTTTTCACCAAGCATTCTGTATCTTTCAATATCACTGCGGCGAAGGTAGTCAAGCATGTTTCTGCGCTGCCCGACCAGTTTCAGCAATCCGCGGCGGGAATGATGGTCTTTCTTGTGTTCTTTCAGGTGTTCAGTAAGAAGAGCGATTCTCTTGGAGAGGATAGCGATCTGCACCTCCGGAGATCCTGTATCGCCTTCATGTACCGCATACTGTGCAATGATTTCTTTTTTCTGTTCTGCTGTAAGCATAATTAAGCCTCCTGTAAATAAATTGCCGCATCTAAGTGATTCGTCGGAGTATCGAAATCCCGGGATGCAGTTCATACCTTAGCCATTATACACAGAGTGCATATATTTTTCAAGTCCTATCCTAGAATAACCTTATCACTCAATGCATCTGCATTTTCCTCAAACTTTTTGAGGAGCACTTCAATTGTCAGTTCCCGTTTTTCCTCTTCTGCATAATCGGCAATAATTCGTCCGCTATTCATCATAATCAGACGGTTTCCGTATCTTAAAGCATCACGCATATTATGGGTAATCATCAAAGTTGTTAAATGCTGCTCACTGACAATCTCATCCGTAATTTTCAGAACCTTATCCGCAGTTTTAGGATCTAAAGCAGCTGTCGGTTCATCAAGGAGAAGAATATCCGGCTTTTTCAGTGTCGCCATCAACAGTGTCACTGCTTGGCGCTGCCCCCCTGAAAGAAGATCAATTCTTGTTCCCAAACGATCTTCAAGTCCTAAATCAAGGCGGGCTACCATTTCTCTATATTTTTCGTGATCACCATCAGAAAAAGCCCATTTCAATCGGCGGCTTTCTCCACGGCGGGAAGCTAAAAGAAGATTTTCCTCCAACTGCATTCCACCTGCAGTCCCTTTCATAGGATCTTGAAACACGCGTCCAATAAATTTGGCACGCCTGAATTCACTCATCCGTGTTACATCTGCACCGTTTAACTCAATTGTTCCTTCATCAGGAATATAAACTCCGGAAACAGCATTCAGAAGGGTACTTTTCCCCGCACCATTACCACCGATGACAGTGCAAAAATCCCCATCATTCAAAGTCAGTGATAAATCAATCAATGCTTTCTTTTCATTAGGTGTTCCCCGAAAAAAAGTCTTGCTGATATGTGAAATTTTTAACATAATCAGCCTGCCTTTCCCAAATTGGCTTTCTCCTTAATCAAAGGCGTCGCCAACGCAAACATAACAATAATTGCAGTAAACAGCTTCAAATCATTCGGCGGCATCCCCAAATGAAGTACTACAGCAATAACGATCCTATAAATTATCGAACCAAGAACAACCGCCATCAGAGAAGACGAAAAACTGCCTGATCCGAGAATAACCTCGCCAATAATCACGGAGGCCAAGCCGATCACGATAGTACCAATACCCATTCCCACATCAGCAAAACCATTATTCTGGGCTACTACAGCACCACATAATCCAATCAGAGCATTGCTGAGACAAAGCCCCAATATAATCATAGAATCTGTATTTACCCCTTGGGCACGAACCATTTGTGGATTGTATCCTGTCGCGCGAATGCACATGCCCAATTCAGTACCGAAAAACCAATAAATAAAGGCACTGATAATTACCATAAAAACAAAAGGAACGATAAATGCACTGACAGAAGGGTCCGTATGGAAAAATTTACCGGTAACAGAAAATACTGTATCTGCCCGAAGCAGAGAAATATTTGCTTTCCCCATCACATGAAGGTTAATAGAATACAGGGCAATCATTGTCAGGATTCCGGAAAGAATTGCCGGAATTTTTAATTTCGTATATAAAACACCTGTGATAACTCCTGCTGCGGCACCGCAGATCATAGCACTAAGAATCCCCCAGCCGGGATTTACATTTGAAGAAATAAGTGAAGCGGCTACAGCTCCTCCGAGAGGAAAGCTGCCTTCACAAGTCATGTCCGGTACGTCAAGAACACGGAAAGATAAAAAGACTCCAATTGCCAGCATAGACCACATAAGTCCCTGGGCAACTGTAGATATAAATAGATCAAACATCAATTTCACCCCGCAACACAGGCTACGGTCTTGCCGCCTGCCCGTCATACAAATATAATTTTCTTGCTTTCTGCCACACGTCGTAAGGCAGTTCTTTCTTCAATGTTTTTGCTACAGACATGTTCACGATCCAATCGGGATCGATCTGCTTGGTAATACCGATTTCATAAGGTTTCTTTTTCCCATCCAGCAATTCTGAAGCAATCCGGCCGCCACTGAATCCCATACGATAATACTCTGCAGATACAGAAAGCAAGGCGCCTCTCCTGACCATTTCCGCATTTTCTCCAATAACCGGAATACCAAGTTTCATCAAATGCTTCACGATCTCATCAAAAGACTTTAGAACGGTTTCATCTGCAGGAATATATACCGCATCTACGTGTCCGCTAAACTTTTCTATCTGACTGATGGGATCCTCTTTTTCATCAAAAGCCACTTCATAAATATGAATCCCCTTTTTTTCACTTGCATCTCGAAGCAGATTCAGTTGGATCACAGCCCCTTCATCTTTCGGATTAAAAATAATTCCAACGGTTTGAAGGGAAAGTACCTTTGCCGCCATACGTATTTGGTTCAGTACTGCAGGCATATCACTGATTCCCGTCAGATTATAACTATTATCAAAAAAATTATTACTTTCCGGTGGAAGCATTCCCACACCTACAATGGGAACGGACTTTGTTTCAAGGACACAAGCTTTCGTCGCATCAGTTCCCACTGTAATAATCAAATCTTTTTTATCTTTGACGAAATTTTTAGCCTGGGCATCAAGTTTTTTCTCATCACCATCAGCAGAAAAAACGTCAATCCGGATATTATCTTTCTCCCGATACCCCCTCGACGCCAAAGCTGCTTTTATTCCGGCAACCATTTTTCCTTGTTCCGGTAAAGAATCACTCTGCAGGATTCCGATATAATAAAATCCTTTTTGTGGAATAAGCCTGATTTGTTTTTTTAATGCTGCTGAATGGTCATCAATGACAGATGCCATTACGATTACAGCGCAAACTGCAATCAGCAACAGCATCCACCAGTTCCGCCTTATTGCGGTCATTTACCGATTCCTTTCCCCAAAAACTACAAGAGTTCCGCCCGATCAAGAACTGACTTTGGAATCTGTATTCCTAAATTTTCCATTTCTGCTTTATTGATATACAGCTTGGAGTTAGCTGCGCCTTCTACAGGGAAATCCCTTATCTGCTTTTTCCCTTCAAGGATATCTGCGGCCATTTGACCTGCTCGCTTTCCAATATCATAGAAACTAATTGATTCCGAAGCCAAAACCCCAGACTTTACATGCCCCACTTCAGCACCAAAAACAGGAATTTTTTCTTTATTGGCTACGGACATCAATGTTGGAATAGACGATGCAATAATATTATCAGTCGGGATAAAAATAGCTTCTACGTTGCCCCCTAGGAAACCTTCCGCCACCTGCTGCACATCATTAACCGAATTTACTGTCAGTTCCGCCACATCAATCCCCAACGGTACACATACTTCTTTCAATCTTTTTTGCCTGCACAACAGAATTGATTTCGCTGGAATTGTAAATAATCCCGATTCTTTTAACATTCGGAATAATCTCACGAATCAAAGAAACCTGCTTCTCCAAGGGACCGCGGTCATGAGTACCGGTCACATTAGCATCAGGCATCTCTTCCGATTTCATAAGCTTCGCATTTTCATAATCAGCAATAGCCGTACAAATAATCGGGATTTGATTTGTGGCATTCGCCATAGCCTGCGCAGCCGGCGTAGAAATAGCGCAAATCAAATTATAATTCCCTGACACGAATCGATTGGCAATAGAACGTAAATTAGACTGATCTCCCTGCGCATTCTGCTGGTCAATTTCAATCTTGTCCTTTAGTCCCCTCGCAGCCAAAGCATCAACAAATCCCCTATTTGATTCGTCAAGTGCCGGATGCTGTACAATTTGTACAACTCCTATTTTCATTTTTCCGTTGCTGCCCGTGCCGGATGAATTTCCACATCCCGCCAAAACTCCTACGGCTAAAACTCCTGCAATACCTACTGCTGCTGCTTTTCTCCACTTTTTTCCTACCATTCTACTCATCCTCCTATACTTTCTGCTTTATCATAGGCAGAATTAATTGCCATATATTGTAGCACACTTTTTCATGAAATGCTTAAAAGAATCCTTTTTTAATGTCTTCTATCCATTATGCATAAAAAATACACTCCATTGAACATGGAATGTATTATTGTGAAGAATTATTCTTCTGTCTTTGCTTGAATAACTGATCTTCCTTTATAGAAACCACATACCGGACAAACATGATGCGGCAATTTCATTGCATGGCACTGTGGACATTCTACCAGACCCGGAACGGTCAGCTTCCAATTGGCACGTCTTTTATCCCGACGAGATTTGGAATGTTTACTCTTTGGACTTGGCATTTCTTGCACCTCCTTACCGATCGGACCTTTTGCTGTCTTGTATGCTGTGTATCGACAACATCAAATAATATTCAACTTCATCATTATACGGGGCAGCTTTGTGTTTGTCAATAAGTTTCATTGCGAATCAAAAAATGGGAACCCTCAATTTCTTCATTTTTTTACTTCCGGTTTTAAAAGCACTTTCTCAAGAGATATTACTTCAATATCTCTTTTAAAATTTCGATAAATCATCTCTTTCCCTATCAATAAATCCTTCTACCAACATTCGTTTTTCGTCCTTCTTCATCCTGAAAAACCGGAAAACATTTTCTGCTGCCGTTTTATTCATCCCTTTCACACGGGTAAGTTCCTCCACTGTCGCATTCCGCATTTCATCAAGCGAACGGAAAGCATGCCACAGTGCATTTCTACGCTGTGGTCCGATTCCCGCAATATGATCCAATATGGATTCCGTATTCCTTTTTGACGTCCACTTTCTATGATAAGCGATAACAAAACGATGGGCTTCATCACGAATAAATTGCAGGAGCTGCAGCGCCGGTTCGTGCGGATCAATGATAATCGGATCCGTCTGCCCTTCCACATAGATTTCTTCCATACGCTTGGCAAGGCCAATGACCGGTGTATCAACTCCACAGCTTCGGATCACCGGAAGCGCAGCATCCAGCTGGCCTTTGCCGCCGTCAAGAACAATCAAATCCGGTCTTGGCCACTTGGTTTCTATACCATATCTCCGTGCCATAACTTCTGCCATAGACTTGAAATCATCGGGCGTCCCCTGAGTCGACTGCAGTTTGAATCTGCGGTATTCCTTTTTATTGGGGCGTCCGCTTTCAAATACAACCATGGATCCTGTAGTTTCCGCCCCCTGATTATGAGAAATATCAAAACATTCTATCCGTTCAGGCAGCTTTGGCAAATGGAGCAGTTCTTTCAATTTATTCACAGCGCCTTGTTCACGGGCATCCTGATATTCCCATTGTAATTTTTTATCCGCCAAGTATTTCGCAGCGTTAGACTGCGCCATATCTTTCAATCTGCGCTTAAATCCACGTTCAGGAACATATATTTTGACATCACCGTCGCGAAGTTTTGACAGCCACGCAGTTAAAAGCAATGATTCCTGCGGCAAAATCGGCAGTATGATTTCCTTCGGTACAGAAGATGGATTCGCACCGTAAAAATTTTTAATAAATGCCGCGATAATATCCTCATCCGTTTCATGAAGACTGTCGGGAATACTGAGATTTTCTTTCCCCACCATTTTCCCGTAACGTATATAAAAAATTTCCAAACCGGCGTGTTCATCAAGACGTGACATCCCCACCACATCAAAATCACCCTCTTTGGAAACGATATTTTGCCTCTGCTGCACACTCTGTACAGCATGAAGCTGATCCCTGAGCACCGCCGCACGTTCAAAATTCATTTCTTCCGATGCCGACTTCATATCTTTTTGCAGTGCCTTTACAAGCTCCGTATTTTTCCCTTCAAATAAATCACAGGTTTTTACTACATACTCATGGTATTGCTCTTCTGTGCAGTGATTCCAGCAAGGAGCACAGCACAGATTCATATGGTATTGAAGGCATGGACGGCTGACCTTCATACTCCGGCAGGTCCTAATCGGATACAGCCTGCGGATAAGACTCAACGTTTTTCGCAGACTCCCTACATCAGTAAAAGGGCCGAAATATTTAGCACCATCATCTCTTCTGATATTTCTTGTCACAAGAATACGCGGCCATTTTTCATTAACCGTGATTTTCACATAGGGATAAGATTTATCATCACGGAGGGAAATATTGTACTTCGGGTGCAGTTCTTTAATCAGATTGCATTCCAAAATAAGAGCTTCCATCTCTGTTGCCGTCATGGTGATATCCAAATCCGCTGCATGACGGATCATGGCGACCACTTTAGGAGAGCGGTTCTTATCTTCCCTCACATAGGAACGAACTCTGTTTTTTAAATTGACGGCCTTCCCTACATAAATAACGCGTCCGTCTTTATCTTTCCATCGATATACGCCGGGAGAATCAGGCAACGCATCTACTTTTGCCCGTATTAATGTATTAATCGTCTCCATGATGTTCCTTCATCAATTTCCTGATTCGTTCTATAACAGGTTTTAAGTACTGCCCCGTATAGGAGCGTTTGACTTTGCAGATTTCCTCAGGAGTACCAAAAGCTACTACTTCTCCGCCCTTATCTCCCCCTTCGGGCCCCAAATCGATAATATAGTCCGCCACTTTAACCACATCAAGGTTGTGCTCAATAACGACTACCGTATTTCCCTGATCTACCAGCTTCTGTAAAATCACCAGTAATTTTCGAATATCTTCACTGTGAAGTCCTGTGGTCGGTTCATCAAGGATATACAGTGTATCTCCCGTATCTCTCCTCATGAGTTCCGACGCCAGTTTCACACGCTGCGCTTCACCGCCAGACATGGTTGTAGCAGGCTGTCCCAGATGAATATATCCGAGTCCCACTTCCTGCAAAGTCCGCAGTTTACGCAAAATCTTATCATGATTTTCAAAAAACGGAATCGCCTCATCCACCGTCATATTAAGTACATCAGAAATATTTTTCCCTTTATAACGGACTTCCAATGTCTCTCTGTTATACCTTGCACCATGGCACACTTCACAAGGTACATAGACATCTGAAAGGAACTGCATTTCAATTTTTATAATACCGTCACCGTGGCAGGCTTCGCATCGTCCGCCTTTTACATTGAAACTAAACCGCCCCGGCTTATATCCACGCATTTTTGCTTCCGAAGTCTGGCTGAACAGTTCACGGATATCACTGAAAAGGCTTGTATAGGTCGCCGCATTGGAACGGGGCGTTCTCCCGATAGGCTGCTGATCTATATTAACGATCTTATCCACATATTCCGCGCCTTCAATCGCTTCAAAAGCGGCATTTCCATAAGAAGTACGATTTTTTATATTAGATAATCCCTGATACAAAATCTCATTAATCAGAGTGCTTTTTCCTGACCCCGATTCTCCTGTCACTACGGAAAACGCCCCTAAAGGAATCCTTACATCAATATGTTTCAGATTATGTTCCGATGCACCTTTAATTATAAGGGCCATCCCGTTCCCGGTGCGTCTTTTGGGCGGCAAAGGAATATATCGGCTGCCTTTCAGATATTGCCCGGTTAAAGAATCTTTTACTGCCTCCACCTGTTCAAGCGTTCCTTCCGCCACTACACGGCCGCCCTGTTCGCCAGCGCCCGGACCGATATCCACAATCCAGTCGGCTGCACGGATGGTATCTTCATCATGCTCCACAACAATCAGCGTATTGCCCAGATCCCGCATCCCTTTCAGTGTATCCAGTAATTTATCATTATCCCTCTGATGGAGGCCGATGGAAGGTTCATCAAGAATATACAGAACGCCTACAAGACCGGATCCGATCTGTGTTGCCAGCCTGATCCGCTGTGCTTCCCCGCCGGAAAGTGTAGTCGCCGTACGGGATAAAGTAAGATAATCCAATCCCACATTGATTAAAAAGGTAAGACGGTTATGAATCTCATGAAGAATCTGTTCCGCAATGATTTTTTCCTTTTCCGTCAGATCAAGATTATCAAAAAATGGTAAAAGATCCGATACGGCCATATCGGAAATTTCCGCTATATTTTTATTACCTACGCGAAAAGCAAGGCTTTCTGGACGAAGACGGGCCCCGTGGCAAACAGGACACGGCTTTTCAATCAGAAAATTGGAGAGCGTTTCTTTCATCTTGTCTGTCCACGCCTCTCCATATCTCCTTTTTGTCATAGGAATGATTCCTTCAAAAGCGCGGTGGTATTCTTTAGTTTCCCCCTCCATGTTCGTATAACTGAACGCCAACAGGTCAGCACCTCCCTGCTGGAATTCCACTTTCGCTTTTTCCGGCAGATCATTATAACAGCAATCCATGGTAAGCTTGTAACCTTCAAGAAAGGCGTCAAGTTGTCTGTAAAGCCAGGTATCCCTGTTATAAGGAAACGGCTTAATTGCCCCCAAACGGAAGGATATCTCCCGATTGGGGATAATCCTGTTAAAATCCGCCTCCAAAGAGGAACCAAGCCCCATGCACGCAGGACAGGCACCGAAAGGATTATTGAAAGAAAAAATCCGCGGCACCGGCTTCGGTAAAGAAATGCCACAATCAGGACAGGCAAAATGGGAACTGAAAATATGATCATTTCCATCCACTACAGCGGCAATCATCATACCGTCCCCCAATTTAAGCGCCGCTTCTACGGAATCGGTCAACCGCTTGGCGATCCCCTCCTTAATAATAATTCTGTCTATCACGACTTCAATAGTATGTTTTTTGTTTTTCTCAAGAACAATTTCATCAGAAAGAGAGTATAGTACATTGTCCGCACGCACACGTACATAACCTTCTTTCCGCAATTCTTCCAGAAGCTTCTTATGTGTTCCTTTTTGACTGACTGCCACAGGTCCAAGAATCATCAATTTAGTGCGGTCTCCCAAATCAATCAGGGCATCTACGATCTGATCCGTCGTCTGCCTCTCAATCGGTTTGCCGCAATGAGGGCAGAAAGCGCGGCTTGCATGGGCATAGAGCATACGGAGATAATCATGAATCTCCGTAACCGTTCCTACTGTAGAACGCGGATTGTGGCTTGTTGATTTCTGATCAATGGAAATAGCAGGGGATAAGCCTTCAATTTTATCAATATCCGGTTTATTCATCTGTCCCAAGAACTGTCGTGCGTAAGCAGAAAGCGATTCTACATATTTTCTTTGTCCCTCCGCATAAATTGTGTCAAAAGCAAGGGAAGATTTTCCTGATCCCGAAAGACCGCTGAATACAATCAACTTATTTCTCGGGAGTGTCAGATTGATATTTTTTAAATTATTCTGTCTTGCCCCTTGTATAACAATTCCTTTTTCCATAATTATCCTTCCGTTATCTCAGATTCTCTTTTTAAGAGGACGATTGATTCTCTTATTCTGGCTTTCCTGGCGCCTCAAAGCTGAATCCGCACGGGAACCGTACCGACCACTCCACTGCTGGCGAAATCCGGCAAGCCGATCCCGCCACAAGGCAGCCTCTTCAAACTCCATCGCTTTTGCCGCCCGTTTCATGTTCCGCTCAGAATTCTTCATCCGATTATACAGTTCTTCATCAGACAAATTTTCAATGGATTGATCTCCACTTCCGTACGTTTCCGTACTTTCACTGATTTTAGTAAGTTCAATTAAATCCTTTACTTTTTTTCGGATTGTTTTCGGCACGATATGATGTTTTGTATTATAAGCTTCCTGAATTTTTCTTCTGCGGTTCGTTTCCTCGATCGCATACTTCATGGATTTTGTCATACGATCCGCATACATGATGACATGTCCATGAGCATTTCTCGCCGCACGGCCGATAACCTGTATCATGGATGTTTCATTACGCAAAAAACCCTCTTTATCGGCATCTAAAATGGCCACCAGAGAGACCTCCGGCATATCCAGCCCTTCACGAAGGAGATTTATTCCCACAAGCACATCAAACTCACCGGCACGGAGATCCCGGATAATCTCCGCCCGTTCAATTGTCGCCACATCGGAATGGAGATATCTGACTTTCACTCCTGCTTCATTTAAAAAGTCCGTTAAATCTTCCGCCATTTTCTTCGTCAACGTAGTAATCAAAACCCGTTCATTGACTGCTTCCCGTTTATGAATTTCTCCCAGCAAATCATCCATCTGTCCTTCGATAGGACGGACTTCTACGCTGGGGTCCAACAGGCCTGTAGGACGGATAATCTGCTCCGCCATATTTGTCTGCACACTCATTTCATAACGGCCCGGCGTAGCGGAAACATAAATGATCTGATTGATTCGGTCCGTAAATTCCTCAAAAGTCAGGGGACGGTTATCCAGCGCGCTTGGCAGACGGAACCCATAATCCACAAGCGTGTGTTTTCGCGACTGGTCTCCATTGTACATGGCATGAAGCTGAGGTACGGTAATATGGGATTCATCAATCATAATCATATAGTCATCAGGAAAATAATCAAGCAGTGTATATGGAGGGTCTCCCGGCCTGCGATCCGACATATGGCGCGAATAATTTTCGATACCTGAGCAATACCCCACTTCCTGCATCATCTCCAAATCATAATTTGTCCGCTGCATGAGACGCTGTGCTTCTAAAATACGATCCTGCTCCCGAAGTTCCTTCAGGCGCTCTTCCAACTCCACCTTAATTTTAGCAATGGCATTTTTTAACTTCCCGGAAGTTGTTACATAGTGGGATGCAGGAAATATTCCGATATGATCCCGTTCCGCCACTGTGGCACCTGTCAAAACATCAAATTCGTACAGGGATTCAATTTCATCACCAAACATTTCTATCCGCACTGCCGTATTATTGGAAGATGCAGGAAACACATCAATTGTATCACCTCTTACACGGAACGTATCGCGGGTAAAATTAAGATCATTCCGCAAATACTGCATATCTACCAAGCGCGAGAGAATCTGATCCCGCGTGATTTCTTCACCGGGCCGAAGTGACAATCCCAGTGTACTGTAATCCTCAGGATCTCCTAATCCGTAAATACAGGAAACTGATGCCACGATAATAACATCACGCCTCTCAAAAAGAGCCATTGTCGCAGAATGGCGAAGACGATCAATCTCCTCATTCCTTGAAGAATCTTTTTCTATATATGTATCCGTCTGCGGTATGTAAGATTCAGGCTGAAAATAATCATAGTAACTTACAAAATAATACACCGCGTTATCAGGAAAGAAGTCTTTAAATTCACTGGCAGTCTGTGCGGCCAAAGTTTTGTTGGGAGAAATAATCAGTGTCGGACGCTGCATTTCTTCAATCACTTTTGCCATCGTGAAAGTTTTTCCTGTACCTGTAGCACCCAGCAAAACCTGAGCCCAGTGTCCATCTCTCAAACCGTCTGTCAGCGACTTTACCGCTTCAGGCTGATCTCCCATAGGCTGAAAAGGAGCTGCCAGCCTGAAAGGTGTCATCTTTCCCATATATTGTCTTTCAATTTTGGCATTTCCCATACAAATTCTCCTTCTAAACCCTATTCTTTACCATGATATAAAATGTATTTCCTATATCATTATATCGTTTTTTATCGATACTGTATATAAGAAAATGAAAACGGATGCCTGCCTGACACCCGTTTCTCGATTATTTTAAAAGATATTTCCTTATGAAATAGATTATTGCAACTGTGGCTAAAACAATAGCTCCATAGATAAAGAACAGCCACACCAATACCAATCCCAGCAGTATAAAAACGGCGATACCTAACCCTCCCAACAGTTTCTTCCACCATGGCAATTCATGAATATGAATCATATATATATGGATGAAAGAATCTTCTGCAGACCGTTCTTCCTGCTCCCCTTGCTCATTCAACGTCAGTCCGTCATAGTCATTCACATCATCTCTGGACATGACATGCGGTTCTTTCCTTACCTCGTTCTGATTGTTTTCACTCATAATTCAGATAATTTCTTGGCAAGAAGCTGATTAACCACCTGCGGATTGGCCTGTCCTTTCGTTACTTTCATAATCTGCCCTACAAGAGCCCCCACAGCTTTCTTCTTCCCTGCCTTGAAGTCGGCAACAGCCTGGGGATGCTCGGCAATAACGTTTGCAACCAGCCCCTCCAATTCTCCTGTATCACTAATCTGGGTAAGACCTTTTACTCTGACGATTTCTTCCGCGCCACCGCCATCTTTCCACATATCCGCAAAGACCTTCTTTGCAATTTTACCGGAAATAGTCCCTTTACTAATCAACTTTAGCAATTCTGCCAAATTTTCAGCAGTAACAGGAGCCGCCGCGATTTCAATACCATCAGTGGACAGCTGACTCGCAAATTCTCCCATCAACCAGTTTACAGCGGCTTTGGGATCGGCTCCCGCCTTAACAACTGCTTCGAAATAATCCGACCGATCCTTGTCATTTGTCATCATAACCGCATCTTCAGAAGAAAGCCCGAAACATCTCATATATCTTTCTTTTCTTGCATCGGGAAGTTCAGGAAGCGTTTTCCGTATTTCTTCAATATACTCTTTGCTTACTGTAAACGGTACAAGATCCGGTTCAGGAAAATAACGATAGTCATTGGCTTCTTCCTTGGAACGCATACTTTTGGTTATACCTTCTTTTTCATCCCATGTTCTTGTTTCCTGAATAATCTTCCCGCCTTCTTCCAAAAGTTCCGCCTGACGAAGCGCTTCATATTCAATAGCCCTTTCAACACCTCTGAAAGAGTTGATATTTTTAATTTCCGTTTTTGTCCCCAATTCTTTCTGTCCAATAGGACGAACTGAAACATTGGCATCACAACGGAGACTGCCTTCTTCCATACGGCAGTCGGAGATTTCCACATATTGGAGAATCGCACGCAATTTCTCCATGTAGGCCACTGCTTCTTTCGCAGAACGCATATCCGGTTCAGAAACGATCTCCAGCAGCGGTGTTCCCGTGCGGTTATAATCCACCAAAGAATAGTCAGAATCCGTAATGGAATTGCCATGATGAACCAGCTTGCCGGCATCCTCTTCCATATGGGCACGAGTAATGCGGATATGCTTCTTTTCCCCTTCTACTTCCACATCAAGGAATCCAGGACCACAAATCGGCAAATCAAATTGAGACGTCTGGAAATTTTTTGGCAGATCCGGATAATAATAATTTTTTCTGTCAAATTTACTGAATCGGGCAATTTCACAATTCAAAGCTAATCCCGCTCTTACACCGAATTCCAACACTTTTCTGTTTAAGACAGGAAGCACACCGGGAAGCCCAAGACATACAGGACATACATTTGTATTGGGATCTGCGCCAAAAGAAGTTTTACAGCCGCAGAAAATTTTTGTTTTTGTTCTCAACTCCGTGTGGACTTCAAGACCAATGACAACTTCGTATTTCATTCAAACTCTCCTTTCGGCGCTGTCTTCGTAAATTCAGGATGATCCTGTTCAAACGTATAGGCAGCCTGCAGAATCTTTTCTTCTCCAAGCGTCGGTCCGATAAGCTGCATACCAAGAGGCATCCCATCTTTAAATCCGACAGGGATGCTGATGGAGGGTGCGCCAATCAAATTAACCGGGACCGTACAGATATCTTCCATATACAGCGCCAGCGGATCCGAAAAAGCACCAAATTTGAAAGCAGTTCCTGATGCAGAAGGTGCTGCAAGAATATCACACCGCTCAAAAGCTTTTTCAAACTCCCGCTTCAAAAGAGTGCGGACTTTCAGCGCAGTCAGGTAGTATGCATCATAATAACCTGCAGAAAGCACATAGTTGCCAATCATGATCCGACGCTTGACTTCTTCGCCAAATCCCGTACTTCTGCTCTTAATATACATATCCACAATATCTTTTCCTGAAGCACGGTAACCAAATCCAACGCCGTCATAACGCGCCAGATTGGAACTTGCTTCCGCAGGAGCAATGATATAATACACATCTACACCGCTGGTAATATGGGGGATAGAAACATCCACGATTTCAGCTCCCTCTTTTTCATAATAAGCAAGCGCCGATTTAATTGCTTCTTTTGTTTCTTCCTCGATTCCTTCACCGAAGAATTCTCGGGGTACGCCGATACGAAATCCTTTTATATCTTTTATAAGAGCTTTCTTGTAATCCTTCTTTTCCATACGGATAGACGTGGAATCCCGATGGTCGTAACCCGCAATAGCATTTAAAACGATAGCTGCGTCAGTCACGTCCTTGGTCAACGGGCCGATCTGGTCCAGTGACGAAGCAAATGCCAAAAGCCCATAACGGGAAACAAGACCATACGTTGGCTTAAGACCTACAATCCCGGTAAAAGAAGCAGGCTGCCGGATGGATCCGCCGGTATCAGAACCAAGAGTCCAAATTGCTTCATTAGCAGCTACTGCCGCCGCACTGCCGCCGGAGGAACCGCCGGGAACACTTTCCAGGTTCCAGGGGTTATGGGTAGGCCCGAAATAAGAACACTCCGTACTGCTCCCCATAGCAAATTCATCCATATTCAATTTACCGAGAGAAATATAGTCACAGCTTTCTAATTTTTCAATGACTGTAGCATTATAAGGAGCTATAAAATTCTCCAGCATTTTCGATGCAGCTGTACAGGGCTGTCCCTTAATGCACATATTATCTTTAATTGCCCCGGGAATCCCTGCCAGTTCAGAAATCCTTTCTCCTGAAGCAATTCTTTTATCTACTTCTGCCGCCCTCTCCAACGCCGTTTCATCACTCGTCGACAAAAATGCATGGATCTCCCGTTCCACAAGATTCCGATGGGCAATAATCTTTTTTGTTAATTCTACAGAAGATATATCTTTATTGACAAGTTTTTCATGAAGACCATGAATTGTATACTCCACCACTGTACCTCCTATATAATTTTAGGCACTTTAAAATAACCGCCTTCTTTTTCCGGCGCATTAAAAAGTGCTTCCTCATTTGATAAAGACTGATGCGGTTCATCTTCACGCATGACATTATACTGTTCTACCGCATGAGCCGTCGGTTCTACGCCCTCCGTATCATGTTGATTCAATTCTTCCATATGGGTGAGAATACTGTTCATAGATTCACGCATTTTTTCCAGATCTTCTGCACTGAACTCCAGACGGGAAAGAAGTGCTATTTTACGCGCTTCTTCTATCGTGATTTTCATAGATCCACTCCCTTACTATTAATAACTATAAATACGCCATAATTATAACATACAAGTTCTGATACCGTTTATTCCTTTATTCCCACCCCCGCACGTTTCAAAAACTCTTGTTCATCTATCACCGGAATGTCCTTCACTCTTGCTTTTTCCAACTTACTTCCTGCATCTTCCCCCGCCACAACGAGAGTAGTGGTATTCGTCACAGAACTTTGTGTCGTTCCCCCCAGACGCTTGATCAATTCTGATGCCTCACGCCTTCCCATAACTGCAAGCTTTCCTGTAAGTACAACAGATTCCCCGGAAAACATCCCGCTTTCCGATTCTTCTTTAATTTCCTCCATTAAGACGCCGGCATTTTTTAATTTATTAATCATTTCTATGTTTTTCTCATCATGAAAATAGTCATATAAACTTTTTGCCGTTATTTTACCGATCCCTTCCGTTTCTTCAATCGTTTCCACATCAGCAGCCATAATAGCATCTATCGTATGAAAATAATGAGCTGCCAGCTCACTGCCTTTTTCTCCAAGGAAACGTATCCCAAGACCGAAAAGCAATTTGGCAAGTCCTCGTTCTTTGCTGGCACGAATAGCAGTAATTAGATTAGCTGCACTTTTTTCACCCATTCGCTCAATCTGCCGCAAATCATCTTCTTTTAACACATAGAAATCCGCCGCATCCGCAACCAGCCGATATGCAAGCAAACTGTCTACCAACGCAGGACCCAAGCCTTCTATGTCCATCGCATCACGAGAAGCGAAGTGAATGAGCTTTTCACGAACCACACCGCCACAGGCAGGATTTATACAACGGAATGCCGCTTCCGTATCGATCCTTCGTACCGGATTTCCACATACCGGACAATTTTCGGGCATCTCAAATTCCTTTTCACTGCCATTTCTCTTTTCTTTTAAGACAGCTGCTATTTCAGGAATAATTTCACCGGCTTTGTAAATAATAACGGTATCTCCTTCGCGAATATCTTTTTCCCGAATAAAATCCAGGTTATGAAGTGTTGCCCTTTTTACCGTCGTACCGGCCAGGCGGACAGGTGTCAAATCAGCCGACGGTGTCAGTACGCCGGTCCGCCCCATAGAAACAACAATCTTTTCTATTTTTGTAACCGCTTCCTCCGGCGGATACTTATATGCTATAGCCCACTTCGGATCTTTCCCTGTAGCACCCAATAATTCCTGCTGCCGGAAATCATTTACTTTAATGACCATTCCGTCAGTATCATAGTCCAGTTCACGACGCTTCTTTTCCCATTCCCGGACTCCTGTGATAACCCCCTCTATGGAATCCCATTTTCGATAATGGGGATTTACACGGAAATGAAATTTCTTCAACTGCAGAAGCAGATCATCCTGTGAAGAAATATCCAATCCCTCTTCTGCTCCCAGCGCATAAGCAAAAAAATCCAGGTTCCGCGCAGCCGTTACTTTGGGATCCAATTGGCGAAGTGATCCTGCCGCTGCATTTCTGCAGTTAGCAAAAGGCATCATTCCCGCCTCATCACGTTCTTCATTCAACGCAATAAAACTTTTACGAGGCATATATACCTCACCGCGAACTTCCATATAGGCAGGCGCGTTTTCAATATATAAAGGAATTGTTTTAATTGTCTTTACATTTGATGTTACATCTTCGCCTACCTTCCCATCTCCCCGCGTCAGTCCCTGCATTAATGATCCATTCTCGTAAATGAGATTCATAGAAAGTCCGTCAATTTTAAGTTCTGTGATATATTCCACAGGCATTGCACCTATGCCGCCATGGACACGCCGGTCAAAATCACGAAGTTCTTCCGCACTGAAAGCATTTGCCAGACTCAACATCGGCTTTTTAAAAGGAATCTTCCTGAAATCATCCGATGCTTTCCCTCCGACTCTTTGGGTTGGCGAATCAGGCGTTACTATTTCAGGGTATTCTTTTTCCAGATCCACAAGTGACCGATATAGGCGATCAAATTCAAAATCTGTAATTTCAGGCTTATCCAATACATAATATAAATAACTGTGATGGCGCAGCTTTTTTCGTAATTTTTCCGCTTTTTTTATAATTTCTGCCGTTACCATATTATTCCTCTTTTTCAATTGGCGCAAAAGCTACCATAACCTGACGAATCTGATCATTGGGGAAGATGAGTTTTAACATCATATGCTTTCCGCTCCCTGTTACCTCTGCAACTTGTCCTTTTCCCCACATACGATGAGACACTTTATCTCCGACCTGCCAGTCAAACCTTGCTTTTACACTCTTTTTCGCCACCGGCTTATTCTCTATCCCCGCAGAGGACAATGCCCATTTGCTCTTCTGCTCATTATTACTCCTGATTAGAGTACGTCTCTTTGCCTCACTGCTATTCCCGCGGATTTCATCCAACAAATCGACAGGGATTTCTTTAAGGAAGCGGCTTTCTACATAAGGTTTCACCTGCCCGTACATCGTTCGTACAGCAGATGTGGTAAGATATAACTTTTCCTTTGCCCTTGTAATCGCCACATAACAAAGGCGACGCTCCTCCTCTAAAGCCGTCTCATCCATCAAAGAACGTACCCCCGGAAAGATGCCTTCGTCCATACCTGCCATATAAACTATAGGAAACTCCAATCCCTTGGCACTATGGATAGTCATTAAAGTCACTTTATCATCCTGTTCTTCAAAGGAATCTACGTCATTTACAAGAGCGACCTTTTCCAAAAATTCCGGAAGTCCTCCTTCCGGCTGCTCCTGTGTAAAATCCTTTGCCACGTTCAGCAGTTCACCCAAATTTTCTTCTCTGCTCTGTGCCTGAGGATCACTGCTCTGCTGGAGAACCGACAGATATTCCGTATCAGTCATAATTTTCTGAATAAGTGTAAATACATCGCCTTCCGTGGAAGCATTCAAGAAACTAAAAATCAAGGCGCTGAATTTTTGGAGTTTGGTTCTTGCTGGCACGGGGATATCAGACTCTTCCAGTGACATGATTCCCTCAAACATGGACATATTTCCCTGTTTGGAAAATTCACTTAACTTCTGTATGGTTGTTTGTCCGATACCACGTCGGGGCACATTGATAATACGCATCAAGCTGATATCATCACGAAAATTGGCCACCAATTTAAGATACGCCAGCATATCCCTTATTTCCGCACGGTCATAAAATCTTGTTCCGCCGACCATGGTATAAGCAATACCGCGCTTTACCATGCTTTCTTCAATCACACGGGACTGAGCATTCATACGATAAAGAACCGCCATTTTCCCATACGGGACATGATTTTCTCCGTGTTCTTTCATCATGGACTCTACAATAAAATCCGCCTCATTATGTTCATCAGAAGCAGCATATTTCTGCAGATGAACACCCGGATTATTTTCTGTCCACAACCGTTTCTCCAAGCGTTCCACATTATTTTTAATAACCGCATTGGCCGCATTTAAAATTGTTTGTGTCGAACGGTAATTCTGCTCCAACTTAATAATTTGAGCCGAAGGATAATCTTCACGGAAATCCATGATATTCCGCAGATCGGCTCCACGCCAGGAATAGATACTCTGATCCGCATCACCTACGGCACAAATATTTTGAGATTTGCCTGCGATATACTTTGCCATAAGGTACTGCGCATGATTGGTATCCTGATATTCATCAATTAAAATATAGTGGAAATGATCCTGCCAACGTCTGCGTATCGTTTCATCAGCTAAGAGTTTTGTTGTCGCAAAAAGAAGGTCATCAAAATCGAGTGCATTGTTCTGTTTCATATATTTATCGTACAAATCATAGACATCAGCAATCTTTTCGTTGTAAAAATTACCGCTGGCTTCCGCGCGAAATGATTCCGGCCCCTGGAGTGCATTCTTTGCGGCAGAAATACGAGCCTGTATATTTCTTGGCGGATACTGTTTATCATCCAAATTTAATTCCTTCAGAATATTCTTAATCATCTGTTTGGAATCATCAGAATCATAAATCGTAAATTTATCAGTAAACGGCAGATGGTTATTAATTTCCCGCCGCAAAAAACGCGCACCAAAAGAATGGAATGTATACATCCACAGTTTATCCGCTTCCGCCCCTACCAGATGATGGACACGTTCACGCATTTCCTGTGCCGCTTTATTTGTAAAAGTGATAGCAAGGATATTCTGCGGCCGTATTCCCTGCTCCAGCATATAAGCAATGCGGCAGGTTAATGCTTTAGTTTTACCCGAACCGGCACCTGCCATAATCAACACGGGTCCTTCAATCTGTTCAACAGCCTGACGCTGTCTTTCGTTTAAAGTATCAAGATAACTCATCCAAACGCCCCTTATAAAAGAAAAACTCATATATGACGAATGCCATGTATGAGTTCTTCGTTCCGCTCAAAATTATTCGCCGTATGCTTTCAGAAGTGGCGGAGTTACCTGTTTCTTTCTGGACATAACATGAGGAAGATAGGCAACTCCATTTTCAGGCTTACCGGCAAATGCTTTCTCTACAATGCTTTCCGCACCTTCAGTGAACCACAAGAATGTATCCTCCGCCAAGATATCTGTCACCATGAGATAAGAAGCTGCATAGCCCTTTTCAGCTTTGATCGCCTCCAGCACTTTCATGATTTCTGCTTTCTTTTCATTAATCGGATCCACATTCATAACGGAAATCTGTCCGACAGTAAATACATTCCCTGCCGCGCTAAATTCCTTTGTATCGTTCCGTGCCAATTTTTCAGCAGGATAATCGGAAATATCCGCACCGGCTTTCAGCATTTCCATACCATAAGCCTCATAATCCACTCCCGCAATTTCAGCCAGTTCTTTCGCCGTTTCTTTATCTTCTTCTGTCGTTGTCGGCGAACGGAAAAGGACTGTATCGGATATAATGGCGGAGAGCATGATTCCCGCGATTTCACGGGACGGCTTTATATGATTCGCTTTATATAATCCATAGATGACCGTATTCACACAACCGACAGGACGAACAAGAATGAAAATCGGATTCTCCGATTCGAAATCCCCGAAACGATGATGGTCAATAATTTCCAGGACTTCCGCGTCATCCATACCATCGATTGTTTGTTTGGATTCATTGTGATCCACTAAAATCACTTTCTGTTTTTCATCTTCCGGATTTTTTCTTGCTACGGAAGTCACAAGCATCGGCTCTTCCAGATCGAAATAATCCAAAGCAAATCTGGATTCTTTATTGATTTCTCCCGCACGAACGGCTACAGCATCCATGCCTAACCGGCGTTTTAAATAAGAATAGCTGAGGGCAGCGGCAATGCTGTCCGTATCAGGCGATTTATGTCCGCTTACAAATACTTGGCTCATCATATATTCCCTTTCTTACTCATACCCCAAATAATAAAATTTTACCCAATCATTATATCATATTTTCTATCCTCGCTTTATAAGCAAAAATACCTTTCTCCAGGAAAATCATTTTCTCTGTGGAAAGGTATTTCACATTTAATAAACCTCAGTCTTCTTCAGTCACCAGTTTTTTCTTACGAAAGCCTCCAAAATGGAACTTTTCAATAACAATAAACAGCATTGGTACGATAAAAATTTGAAACGCTGTCGCAGAAAGAACACCGAATACCACGGCAATCCCCATTTCGGAACGAGAATTCGCGCCCGCACCTGTCGACAGGGCCAGCGGAACGTTTCCCAAAATAAAAGCAAGGGAAGTCATCAGAATAGGACGCAGACGGATCTTAGATGCTTCCACTGCAGCCTTAAGCGGCGCCATGCCCGCATCTGTACGAACCTTCGCATACTCTACAATGAGAATCGCATTCTTGGCGGCAAGCCCTATGATGGTTAACAAACCGATTTGGAAATAAATGTCATTATATACATTAAACATCCAGGCGCCAAGACAGGCTCCGAAGAAGCCGGTCGGCATACCAAAGAGTACGACAAAAGGAACTTTCCAACTTTCATATAATGCCGCCAAAGAGAGGAATACAAAGAGCATCCCCAGTGCCAAGGCATAAATCGTCTTCCCGCCGGCTTCTTTCTCCTGTGCCGAGCTTTCCACAAAAGCATAACTATATCCGGTAGGAAGTACTTCCGCTGCCACTTCTTCCAATGCGTCCAACGCTTGTCCGGAAGAATATCCGTCTGCCTGGTTACCACTGATTTTAACCGCAGGGAAATTATTATAACGGGTAATAACGGAAATTGCATTAGATTTTTTCGGTGTGATAAAAGTACTGATAGGAATCATGTTCCCGCTGGAGTCTTTCACAGTCAGGAACTTATTCGCCGAAGGATCCATACGATAATCCACATCAGCCTGGGCGACCACCTTAAAGTTACGTCCATAGGCAGTAAAATCATTAATCTGGACAGACCCATAATAGACCTGTAAGGCTGTAAAAATATCTCCCAGCGCTACACCATTTTTTAAAGCCTTTTCACGATCTATATCAAAATTATATGAAGGAGTATCCATACGGAAAGTGGTATAAGCCATCTTTATTTCCGGTCTTTGATTAGCCGCTCCGAGGAACTGCCCTATAACCCGCTGCATATTTTCATTGGAATCGCCATTCTTATTCTGGATATACATGGAGAACCCGCCGGAACTGCCCAGTCCGGGAATAGAAGGGGGATTCAAAGCCATAATATTTACATCAGGGTGCGTGGCATTATAGGCTGCCGCTTTTCCAATAAGCGCTCCCACCTGTGAAGCAGCGCCTTTTCTCTCATCCCAGGGCTTCAGTTTAATAAAAGAAAGTCCCGCATTGGGTTTCTGACCACCAGAAAGGATATCAGAGCCGGTAACACCAAAAGTCTGCTCTACAGCATCATCTTTACCCATATAGGCCAGAAACTCTTTAATTGCCGCATTGGTTCTTATATTGACAGAACCTTCCGGCAGCGAAATAGCCCCAATAAAGTAGCCATTATCCTCTTCCGGCAAAAAAGCAGTCGGGAGAGCAACAAACATAACAACAGAAGCAACGGTCAATCCAATGAGGACACCAATGGGCGCTATAATCACGCGTCCCATTTTTTCAAGACTATGACCATAAATTTCAATCATACGATCGAACCAGTCATTGAATTTATCCCAGAATTTCTGCAGCCCCCCCCGTTCTGCGCCTTCCTTATGATGACGGAGCATCCCTGCACAAAGAGCCGGCGTCAAGGACAAAGCCACAAAGGCAGAAATCAACACGGAAACCGCAATAGTAAGGGCAAACTGTTTATAGAGAATACCCATAATCCCGCCAAGGAAGGCAACCGGGACGAATACAGCAGCCAGTACGATAGCAACCCCGATAACCGGGCTCTGCACTTTTTCCATCGCCGCAACTGTAGCGTCTTTCGGCGGTAAATTGTTATACCGCATTTCATACTCTACAGCTTCAATGACAACAATTGCATCATCGACAACCAGTCCAATTGCTAAAACCATGGCAAAAAGTGTCAGCGTATTGATTGTAAAACCGAGTACCTCAAAAGCGCCAAAAGTACCAAATAACGATACAGGGACGGCGATCATGGGAATAAGGGTAGATCGCCAATTTTGCAAAAATATATAAACAATCATTGCTACAATCAGCAGTGCTTCAAAAAAGGTCTGAAGAACTTCTTTAACGGACGCATAAATGAAATCCGTATTATCCATAGAAATACGATAAGTCATATCTGCAGGAAAAGACTTGCTGTCTTCAGCAAGTTTAGCCTTAATCTTGTTAATCGTATCAATAGCATTTGCATCATCAGTGAGTGAGAATGCTACCGCTGCAGATTCATGGTCACCGGAACGGGCAATAAAATCGTAGTTCTTTGCATCCAGTTCGATGCGGGCCACATCTTTCATTCTGAGCATACTGCCGTCACTGTTTGTACGAATGACTATATTCCCAAATTCTTCTGCTGTGGCTAAACGCCCCTGCACGGTAACAATGTACTGGAATGCCTGATTCTTGTCCACCGGAGCCGTCCCCACATTACCTGCCGCTACCTGTCTGTTCTGTGTGCTGACAGCAGATATAACTTCCGATGCGGTGACTTTATTTTGTGCCATTTTTGCGGGATCAAGCCAGATCCGCATACCGAAATCAGAACCAAATTCCTGTACACTCCCTACACCGGGAATGGATTTCAGCTCATCAACATAGTTCATACTGAAATAGTTTTTGAGGAATGTCTCGTCATAAGTCCCATTTGGCGAGAGCAAACTGACAACAAGTGCCATTCCGCTGGAAGACTTACGTGTCGTTACGCCGATAGAGCGAACTGTATCAGGAAGCGCCGCCTCAGAAGATGTAACCCCATTCTGTACACGAATTGTTGCCATATCGGAGTCTGTCCCTGAGACAAACTGTACCGTCAACGAATAAGAACCGTTCGAGTTACTTGTCGAGCTGATACTATCAAGATCTTCTACACCAACTACATTCTTTTCTATGACTTCCGCCACCGTCTGCGCCACAACCTCCGAATCGGCACCGGGATAAGCAGCGCTTACAGAAACCTGGGGCGGTGTGATCTTCGGATATCGGTCAACCGGCAGGGTAAAAATACAAAGCATACCGGCGATAGAAATAACGAGCGCCAAAACAATTGCAAAGATAGGACGATTGATAAAAAACTTAGCCATGTCCCCTCCTTACTTCGCAAGACCATGCTGATCTGCAGCAGCCTTGGTTGCGGATTCTTCCATTTCTTCTCTGGTCGTTTCTACCGCTTCTACCGCTTGGCCAATCTGCACTTTGTTCTGACCTTCTACGATAACTTCATCAGTCACATCAATGCCGCTTTCAATAATTGTATATAATCCATAAGTTGCACCAACCTTGACTGCTTTCTGCTGTACCTTCCCATCCACTACCACATCAAGCATATCTTTATTTAAAAGTTGGATAAGGGCTTTCGTCGGAACGAGAATACTTCCCTGTGCTAACTCAGCATCAGAAACAATGGTTGCATACATCCCCGGAATAAGAAGATTATTAGGATTAGCAAAAGATGCTTTCATCGTCAGCTGACCGCCGTTGAGTCCCGGACTGACCTGTACGATTTTACCGGTTTCACTGTAAATGGATCCATCTGACAAGCGGAGTTTTAATTCACTTCCTAAAGTTTCCGTAATATTTTTCTGACGAGTAAGCTGCAAATACTCGCTTTCGGACATGTCGAACTGCACATAAAGCGGATCAGAAGAGGATAGGGTAACAAGTCCCGTCGTACCTGCGGTTGCAAAAGTGCCTATGTTCACATCATCCATAGACAGTGTGCCTGAAAATGGCGCTGTCACAATCGTATCACCTAAATTATCGGAAGCAATCTGTACCTGCGCCTGAGCCGCTTCATAAACAGCCCGATAGGCTTCTGTAGATGATTTCTGTCCGTCATATGCCTGTTTTGAAATAGCACCGCTGCTAACCAGCTGTTCATAACGGGCCAGATCCTTTTTCGCATTTTCATAAGTAGCAGACGCCTGTGCTGCAGATGCCTGTGCCGCAGCCAATGCAGATGCATAACTTCTTGTATCAATACGATACAGGGCCTGCCCCGCTTCTACATGCTGACCGCCGGTAATATATTTTTCAACAACTGTCCCTGATACCTTAGCGCGGACAGGAACCTCCTGCAATGCCGTAATAGAGCCTGTATATTCCCTCATGATCGGCGTATCTGATTTAAACGGTCTAAATGTCGTCACCTTTAAACTTTGCTGTTGCTGGCTCTTTGCTGAACCGCATCCTGTAAACATACCTGCCGATAAAACAACTACACTGACCGCCATGACAGCTGCCAGCACTTTTTTATACTTCATTCGTCTCCCCCTTACGGTCATTTTAAAAGCTGCTCCTTAAATAAAACTCCAAAACACGACCATCAGTCAAAATGCTGTCCGTATTAACTATGATACCAAAATGGCGACTATCGGTCAATGTAAGATTCTATATATTTCACCCATTTCATAATTTATTTAACGGAAATTTTAGAACCGCCTTCCTGATTCTGCAAGGCCCTTTCGCTCCCATGCAGAGAGGCCTATGCAAATCTTCGGGAAAACAAATCACAAAATTTCCCGTATGAAGATACGCACGGCTTTCTTCTCCTTCCGACGCGAAAAAATATAAATCTCTATCTTCATAAGATTCAGTCACTTTTCCGGCTTCCCAAACAGACCGGCAGCCAATCTGCTCCTCTTCCACATCAACTTCATAAACTATATCGATATACCTTTGATGTCCTTCCAATTTACGTTTATCAGCCGGCTCCGTCATTGAAGTTTCTACCCCCACCTTATAACCGTTAATCTCATATTTCCCGTCAGGCAGGTCTTCAAACCCATAGGCCGCCATTTTCTCCAGACAATCATAAAGTTCTTCAGACAGCTGTGCCTTATAAGCAGAAAGATGTTCCGCATTCCCAATGATCATTTTAATCTCCTTGTTTGCATGAATGAAAAATGCAGATTCACGTACGCAAACCTGTCGCAATATAACCTTATTATATCCCGAGTTGTAAAATTTAAGTATAATGTCTGCCGGGAGTAAAATATCAAAAAGTCTTCTTACGATCAATATGAAGCCACGGTTCGCAAACCGCCAGCAGTTAATCAAAGAAAACTTTTTAATGTCTCAATATTATTTTATATACCTTTAAAGGTTGTCCGATTTTTACAGTTCAATTCAATTTTCGTTCAAACTGCTTTAAAATAAATTTATATATATCTCTCTCTATTCTTTCTCTTTTTTCATATACCACCATACGGCTCCATACACGGCGGAAACAACAATAATAATGATAGTCAGACGCAAAGAATGTTCCCCAGATGGACCACATCATGCCCGACAATTACCTCAAGTGCCACTGACGGCAGCTTACCAAGCAAACTACCCGCCATATGAGAGCGAAATGACATGCCGGATAAAGCACAGATTGCTGTGACAAGGCCATTGGGCATATAAGGAATCGCTCTCGCTGCCGCCACCGCCTGCCAAGAATCGTAGGAATCCAAAGCGGTTAAAGTCTTACTCTGTTCAATCACCCGCTTTGCCAGACTTCGGAAAAGAACACGCATAACCCAGAAAGAAATCATAACGCCTAATGTTTCTGCCAGCCATGAAATCATCGTCCCCCAAAACAAACCAAAAATCAGGCCATTGGCAGTAGAAATAAAAATAGACGGAAGAAATCCAACAATATTGATAACGACATCAATAAAAAAACTGACAAAAACGGCATAAACACCAAATCCTCTTAAATAGGTAATAGTACCGCCCAAATCTCCACTTTTAGACAGTTGATAAACTGTTGGATAAAAAGCAGGATCCATAAAATGGATCCCTCCCAACACCAAAAGCAAAAGTGCCAGGAATCCATAACGCATTCGTCTTTCCTGCTTCTCTTCCAAATCCGCCTTATTCATTTCGCATCCTTATATTCATAATATCATCCATGTATTCACTAACTGCATCAGCCACATCATCTTTTCTAATTGTATCGGTAAAACGTTTTTCCTTCATTTCCAAATCTCCCAACTGAAAAGGAATAGGAATCCCTGTTTTCTTTTCAATACGCCGAAGAACATCATAGGGGGTACCTGTTTCATCTAAACCGAGAATCTCCGCTACTATACCGGGAAATTTATATGGATGTGCTGTGCTGATGATGACTGTATGAGAATGTCTTTCTATCTTCCCTTCGCGGCGAAGTCTGTGATAAACCGCATAAGCCACTGCAGTATGAGGATCCATAAGGTAGTCATAAGATTCGTAAACTGCTTTCATCGCCCGTTTCATATCTTCGGAAGAGGCCCATCCTCCTGTAATTTCACCAAGAGCGTCTGCTAATTCTTCTTCCGATATCGCATATCGCCCTTCCTTGTTCAATGCTTTCATGGCTGCTGCCACTTTATCAGCAGAACCAAGTACATAGTACAGGAAACGCTCAAAATTAGAAGAAATAAGGATATCCATAGATGGTGATTCCGTCAGATAAAACTCGCGATTGATGTCATACACGCCTGTTTCAAAAAAATCTGTAAGTACCTTATTTTCATTGGAAGCACAAATCAGCTGTCCAAGAGGAACACCGATTTCTTTTGCCATCCACCCGGCCAGAATATTTCCAAAATTTCCTGTAGGAACTACCACATTAAACCGCTCATTTTCTCCAATCGAATGGTTCTTTCTCAATTGAAGCCAGATCCATACATAATAGATGATCTGCGGCAACAACCGGCCAATATTAATCGAATTAGCACTGGAAAACAAAACACCCTTTTCTGATGCTTCTTTTCTCAAGCCACTCATAAAAATGCGTTTTAATGCACTCTGGGCATCATCAAAATTACCATCAATACCTGCCACCCTTACATTATTACCGGACTGCTTCTGCATCTGATCCTTTTGAAGAGGGCTCACTCCATCAGATGGATAAAATACCATAATATTGATATCGGGAATGTCACGAAATCCCTCTAATGCTGCCTTCCCTGTATCACCCGAAGTAGCCGTTAAGATTAAAATCTGCTTTCCATCATTTTCCTGCGCCTTTGCCCATACAAGCAGATAAGGGAACAAAGAAAGCGCCAGATCCTTAAAAGCACAAGTCCTGCCATAAAACATTTCCGCCACAGAAAAAGCATCTGTCATACGTTTTACAGGCACAATTTCTTTTGCGGCAAATGTTCCCGTATAGGCCGCATCTGTAAGTTTCTTCAAATCATTTTCAGGAATATCTGTCAAAAAACGTTTAAGAACAAAGCTGGCCAATTCCTTATATGACAAATCCTTTAAAGAATTATATTCAATAAAAGGCACCGGCAGCATTTCAGGAACATAGAGCCCGCCATCTTGGCCAATCCCTGAAGCAATGCCTGGGGCGCAGAAATTTTCTCTTCACTTCGTGTACTTCTGTATCTCATACCGCACCTCTTCCGAAATATTTTTTATATTCTATCATACCTGCTGCATAAATGCAGAAAGACCCCCTCCTTCGCAAATCCCTCCGCAGCAATTATCAACTTTGCCAAAACCTTTTACAAAGATATTAAAAACTCCAACAAATTATGAAAAAACAAAAACCCGAAGCCATCATAACCTCGGGTATCATGTCTGGTGGATCATCAGGGGTTCGAACCCCGGACACCCTGATTAAGAGTCAGGTGCTCTACCAACTGAGCTAATGATCCGTCAACGAAAAACATTATATCATCACGATTATATCCTGTCAAACGCTTTTCTTCAAGTATTTCGGCATTATCCGAAATTGTAAAACAATCATCAATAGTGGATTCCATACTTCTTTTTCAGTTCACCAACATCTCCGCGCATATCACGGCTGCACTCATTCAGCACCATTTTTTAATGAGTACCTTTACGCTTTATAAACAGCATCCTTTTAGCACTTGCCATCCTATAAACATGCGCTAATTCCCGTTTATAAGCACTCATCAATTCTTCCGATATTCCCCCTCCAAATGAGTTCTTGCGGCAGCATCAAAAGAAATATTTTTCGATCCATTCTGTGCCTCCCTTCCGTATTACATCATATTTCCTTTTCGATCAAACTGTTCAATTTTAGTGCCACGCAATTGAGCAAACTCAGCGAATATGCTATAATGTCTTTCGTCAGGCGCCTATAGCTCAGGGGATAGAGCACTGGTCTCCGGAACCAGGTGCGAGGGTTCGAATCCCTCTAGGCGCTCCATTTATTTTAAAACATTCTCGTTATAATCATAAAGTTGCACAAAACACTAAAATGTCGGCATATAGCACATAAAGAAGGTCGTAAATTAATAATGCGCCTTCTTTTTTATTTCATCAATCAGTATTTATAATCATTTTTCATCAATAAATATCCGTGGAATCCGTCTTAGCCCACAAAGAATTTCATAATGAATTGTACCGGCCAGTTCTGCCAGCTCATCCACTTTAATTTCTTCCTCCCCCTGTTTTCCGATAAGAACGACTTCATCACCAGGCATTACGGCATCATCAACAGCCGCCATAAGCTGATCCATACAGATACGCCCCACGATAGGACAGCGTTTCTCTCCAATAAGAACTGCTCCCTTATTAGAAAGTGCACGGGGATATCCGTCTGCATATCCGATAGGAATCGTAGCGATTCTCATATCCTTTCCTGCTGTATATGTAGCACCATACCCTACGGTTTCTCCCTTATGCACCACCTGCACATGGGTAATATGGCTTACTACAGTCATCATATACTTTAAATCCAGATAATTCAGCATTGTATTTGAGGGAGAAGGCCCGTACTGGATAATCCCCGGGCGCACCAGATTGTACCAGCTTTCAGGAATATCCACGACCCCTGCGCTGCTTGCTGCGGAAATAACCAAATTCTCCAATGACGGCATAGCGGAAAGGGCCTCTTCAAATTCTGCCAGTTGTTTATATGCTTTACTCTTATTTTTTGCATCAGCTGTTGCCAAGTGGGTAAACAACCCATGAATATGCAGGTGGGGATATTTTTTTTAATTTTTCCAGAAAGGCAGGTAAATCTTTTGCATGTGTACCGATTCGATTCATTCCCGTATCAATAGGAAGCATCACTTCCACCATTTTTTTTAAAGTGGACGCGGCTGTCTCCAACGCTTCCAAATTAGTCGTATCATCAACAGGAAGAATAAGTTCTTCATTAACACCCACGGACATTTCTTCCGGAAGCGGCAGTCCAAGGACATAAACCGGACAATCAAAACCGGATGCCCTAACAACACGGCCTTCTTCCACTCGGGCTACCGCAGCACCGACGCAGCCTTCCTCTAAAGCTGCACGCAGGCACTCTACCGCCCCATGTCCATAAGCATTTGCTTTGATTACAGCAAGCGCCGGTACATTTTTTAAATGGCTGCGGATAACCCGCAGATTGTGACGAAACGCTCTTAAATCAATTTCCATGTATGATACCGGCATGTGTCTCCCTCCTTTTTAATAAGTTCTTTTTATTTTAATGCAACAACTGTAAAAAGTAAAAACATTTACAAAATAAAACTGATAGGGATATTTCCCTGCCAACAGATTCAATCCAAAAGAAATTGTTCAAACACATAATTTCCAAGTGCCGCCCCTTTATAGGTCATTTGAATGTTCCCATTATTCAGGAAAATCATCTTTTCTTTCACCAGCTTTTTCACCACACTGCCATAAACTTCCATTATTTCTTTCCCATACCGCTGATAAAATTCCCTGCCATTGATGCCTTCTTTCATACGAAGTCCAAGAAATGCAAATTCTTCCATTTCTTCTTTTGGGGAAAGAGAAATTTTTTCTTCCACAGGCTCGTCTGCCACCAACCGCTCTTCATACAGCCTTAAGTTAGAAATATTTTCCCATCGTTCATGCCCAATGCGGGAACAGGCAGAGGGCCCCAACCCTAAATAGTCTTCTAATTTCCAATACTTCCTGTTATGGGCAGATTGAAACCCTGTCCGCGCAAAACTGGAAATTTCATACCGCTCAAATCCGTAATGAGGAAGTATCCGACACATCGCCTGATACATTGCCCAACTGTCATTTTCTGACGGACGCGCCAGAATACCGCGCGACGCCATTTGGGAAAATCTCGTTCCTTCCTCCAAAATCAAACTATATACCGACATATGAGTAATCGGCAAGTGAACAACGTACTTTAATGTCTTTTCAAAATCATCCACTGTCTGCCCGGGAAGTTCGCACATTAAATCAATGCTGATATTTCTAAAACCGAGTTTGAATGCCCGATTGACAGCTTTCTCCGCCTCAGCAGCCGTATGGCAGCGCCCAATTTTTACAAGAAGTTCATCACGATTAGTCTGTACCCCCACAGAAATACGATTGACACCCTGTTCCAAAGCATTTTTTAAATATGCTTCTGTCATATCACAAGGATTCATTTCCATCGTAATTTCCGCATTCTCATAGATATGAAAATACCGGTGCAATGCTTCTATAATGCTTTTTAATTGATTTCCGGACAACACGGAGGGGGTTCCTCCGCCTAAATAAACCGTATCACAAAGTTTATCCTCAAAAAGTTTGCTTTTATTTTCCATTTCCTGCACCAGCGCATCAAGGAAACTGTCCGTCAATTTGCTGCCTACAGAATAAAAGCCGCAATAATAACAGCGGCTTCGGCAGAATGGAATATGTAAGTAAAGGCCAAGCGTTTTGGAATCAGTCATCTTTTAATACCGCCATGAAGGCTTCCTGGGGAATTTCTACGCTTCCCACCTGTTTCATACGCTTTTTCCCCTCCTTTTGTTTTTCCAGAAGCTTTTTCTTCCGGCTTACGTCACCGCCATAGCATTTGGCGAGGACATCTTTCTTATAAGCTTTAATCGTTTCTCTCGCAATAATCTTACTTCCTACCGCTGCCTGGATCGGCACCTCAAACTGCTGGCGTGGAATAATGTCTTTCAATCGGAGCGCCAATACTCTGCCACGGGATGCTGCATTGCTCTTGTGGACAATAATAGACAACGCGTCAATAAGATCCCCGTTCAGTAGAATGTCCAGTTTAACGGCATCTGTTTTTGGTAACCGGAAATCTGGTAGTCCAAAGAAGCGTACCCCTTCGTTGCCGACTTCAACTTATCAAAGAAATCAAAAATAATTTCCGCCAACGGAATTTTATAAGATAAATCCACACGTGTTTCATCCAGATAAGTCATCGTCTGAAATTCACCACGACGATTTTGCACCAATTCCATTACATTACCCACCATGTCAGAAGGCACAAGTATTTCTACTTTGGCAATCGGTTCTTCTATATGCTCAATTTTTGTCATAGGCGGCAATTCCGCCGGATTATCCACGGCTATCATCTCCCCGTCTGTCTTGAATACATGATAGATAACCGACGGTGCCGTTGTAATCAATTTCAAATTATATTCCCGTTCCAGACGTTCCTGAATAACATCCATATGGAGCAGCCCGAGGAAACCGCAACGAAATCCGAAACCAAGTGCCTGTGACGTCTCCGGCACATATTCAAGCGCTGCATCATTGAGCTGCAACTTTTCCAATGCCATCTTCAGCTGATCATAATCTTTACTTTCAATAGGATAAAGGCCGCAGAAAACCATAGGCAGTGCCTTACGGTATCCGGGAAGAGGTTCTTTGGCACCATTTTCAGCGGATGTAATCGTGTCACCTACTGCGCAGTCACCTACATTTTTTATGCTCGCCGCTACATATCCCACAGATCCACAAGTCAAAACAGTAGTAACTTTGGGAAGAGGCGTAAAGTATCCTACTTCTGTAACTGTATACACTTTCCCTGAAGACATCATCTTTATTTCCATACCTGGCCGGATTTCCCCATCCATAATACGGACATAAGCAATAGCACCTTTGTAGGGATCAAAGATGGAATCAAAAATCAAACAGCGGAGCGGTTTATCGGAACGATCTTCCGGCGGCGGAATTAATTCCACAATCCGCTCCAGCACATTCTCTACATTAAGACCGGTTTTAGCACTTACCGGAACCGCTTCTGACATATCCAGCCCGATAACATTTTCCACTTCTTTCTTTACCCGTTCCACATCGGCGCTGGGTAAATCAATTTTATTAACAACCGGGATAATTTCCAAATTATTATCAAGCGCCAGATATACATTGGCCAAAGTCTGCGCCTGTACGCCCTGTGTCGCATCAATGATAAGAATGGCTCCCTCACAGGCAGAAAGGCTTCGAGACACTTCATAGTTGAAGTCTACATGCCCCGGAGTATCAATGAGATTCAGCTCATACATTTCTCCATTTTTATATTTGTACATTAAACGGGCAGACTGCTCTTTAATCGTGATACCTCTTTCCCGTTCCAGTTCCATTGTATCCAGTATCTGCGCTTCCATATCGCGCTTCTGCACGGTTCCCGTCATCTCAATAAGACGGTCCGCCAGTGTAGACTTGCCGTGATCAATGTGGGCAATAATAGAAAAATTCCTGATATGGTTCGTGTCCATAGTCTCTCCTGCATGGTTATTTATCGACAATTATTCGTATTTCATTCAGTACACATTATAGCAGAACCTCAAAGCGGGGAAAACTAATTTCCATGCCATTTTCCCATGACCGGCATAAGAATAGCAAGTAAAACCATAATGATCCCTGTTCCTTCAAACAAACCGAACGTCGTTCCAAAAAGGAAATAGGATGCGATGACAGAAACGGCCGGTTCCACGGTCGCGGTCACTGATGCCTGCTCTTCAGTCAACCAGGCAAGTCCGGCATTATAGCAAATGAAAGCGATAACCGTACCGCAAATAATAATCATGAACATATCAAAAAGTACATCATCATGAAAGAACGTGCCTAAATCAGTAACAGGATCAGCCATATAACCCATTATACCGCCGAAAAGCATGCCGAACATAAGAAAAAATGAATTATCCAGTGTCATCATCAATTGCTTTGGATAAATGGAACAAAAAGCATAAAATACGGCGGACAAAACACTGTAATAGATACATTCCGCAGGAACAGACAATGTCCGGGGATTTCCCCCTGTCGCCAGAAGAAATACACCTCCTACCGCCAGCACTACAGCAAACATGTCACCCATCCCCGGTATCTTTTTTCTTCGCAGAGCCACCCAGCAGATAACAAGTGCGGGGCATATATACTGAATCACTGTAGCCACAGCCGCGTTTCCCGCACCAATTCCCGCAAAATAAGTATGCTGCATAAGCATGAGCCCCAGACCGTAAAAAACAAGTTTGATCCATAATGTAGGATATTCCTTAAGTATCCGCATAGACCACCCCAAGGTTCCCCGCATAAAAGCAATCACGAAAATAATAAGTGCCGTAGAAATCATACGGAAAACAGTCAGGTCCATAGCGGTATGATCATTATGTGCAAGAAAATGCTGGGCCGCAAGCCCGCTTCCCGCCCACATGGTTCCGGCAATTACCACTAAAAAAACTGCAAAGAATTTCATAGCGTCTCCTTGCGTATCAAACATACACGCACAAACTTATTTTTAAATTTATTCTTTAATTTTAACAAAAAACTGTTCCCCTGCAAGGATGTCAGGAAAACAGTTTTGGGTTATAGGACAAAACGTGTTGATGGCTAACCCAAAAAACAAGCAAGAAATGAATCGGATTTATGTAATTCTGACCACAATAGCATCTCCCCATGTGGGAATTGAATCCTCTAATTTGGCTCGTTCATTCATCGCTTTATACAGTCTAGAAATACTTCTATCCGTGGGCATTACCTTTAAGATTTCAGATGCAGAAAGCGGTTTCGGTGTGTGGAAGTAACATCACCAGAAACCCAATTTTATGCGTCTTTCAATGGACATCCCCCGATGGTTTCTAAGCATTGTTCTTAATTATGCGTTTATTCCGCCTTCTATACGGTTATTTGTCGATGGTAGTTCTTCTCCATAAGACAACGATTCATCCAAATAGGTAAATAATGTGTTTTGTCGTACTAATCTGACCAGTGACCGCTCGGCCTTTAGTAAACGTTCATGCATAGGGCGAATTTTGCCTTTTTCATCTCGTGTCATTTCACTAAGAAAGGTCTTATGCTTTATTCTCCAGTTTATCAATCGGGTTACCCAATGACCTGCTTGCTCCATGTCTTTTATCATCAGCAAATCCTTTGCTATCATGTACATTTCAATGCCGGCAATGGTTTTAGGTCTATCGGTTGTATATCTCTTTACCTGGAGGAAGGCATGGAAAGTACAACGCTGCAACTTAGCCTTGGGCCAGACTCTTTTTAGTGCTTTCCGGAAGCCATGGCCTCCATCAGAAACAACCATAGCGGGAGCCGCGATTCTCTGCATCAATGCTTCCCATGCTCTGGAATTCTCATAGCGGCACAAATACCATCCAAGTACGTTTTCTTCGTTGCAGCATATTAAAATACAAGCTTTTCTGAACAGATAAATCCCATCCACATAACAACATTCATCGGACTCTCAATTTTAGGCGGCATAGGCCAGATTCCCCAAAATTTAGTCATCTTCCTACGAAAATCACGACCGTCGTCAGGCATGGATTTTTGCACATCCTTACCAAATAACCACTGAATAAAGTTCTTAAAATCATGAGCCGTCTTATTAATGGGATTCACAAAGACAGAATGACATTCTTTGCAGTACCACCGTTGCCTTCCTGTACGAGTTTTACCATATTTTGAGCAAAAGAAACCGTAATATAAACACCTAACTTGTTTCATAAGGTTCTCCTTTTAAAATAAACATATTTTAAAAGGATATAACCCTAATTAAAGCAGTCATAGCAATCATTTTCGGACTTTTTACCAACTCATTTTGTCCACCCTTTATCTTTTTAGGAAAAAGATAAAATACCGATGAAGCCAGACAATGTCTAACTTCATCGGTATAAAAACCAACACGAAATGTCCTATAAGCCTCAAAAGATGTTCTCCGGCTATCCCGGGTAACCCGTCCGGATAGGAAGCCCCGGCATATGAAAAAGACACCTACATTTGTAAGTGTCTTTTCCTTTATCAGCAGCTTCCTATCCTCCCGGGCCGCTTCCGGCCAAGTACTTTCGGCGTTTGTGAGCTTAACTTCCGTGTTCGGCATGGATACGGGTGATCCTCACAGCTGTCGCCACTGTTTCTCTGAGAGCCTGTTCTCTCAAAACCATATAGAAGAAGTCCTGAAGTTATTCGCTTGTCTCGGTGTTCCTAAGTTAAGACCTCGACCTATTAGTTTTATGTCGCTCCAAGCCTTGCGGCTCTTCCACTCATAACCTATCTACCTCATCGTCTGTAAGGGGTCTTACTCATTGCTGATGAGAAGTCTCATCTTGAGGTTGGCTTCGCGCTTAGATGCTTTCAGCGTTTATCCTTCCCGGATGCGGCTTTCCAGCCGTGCCACTGGCGTGACAACTGGGACACCGTTGATCCGTCCACTCCGGTCCTCTCGTACTAGGAGCAGCTCCTCTCAAACTTCTTGCGCCCGCGATGGATATGAACCAAACTGTCTCACGACGTTTTGAACCCAGCTCGCGTACCACTTTAATGGGCGAACAGCCCAACCCTTGGGACCTACTCCAGCCCCAGGATGTGATGAGCCGACATCGAGGTGCCAAACCTCCCCGTCGATATGAACTCTTGGGAGAGATTAGCCTGTTATCCCCAGGGTAGCTTTTATCCGTTGAGCGATGGCCTTTCCACTCAGTACCACCGGATCACTAAGCCCGACTTTCGTCCCTGCTCGACTTGTTGGTCTCGCAGTCAAGCTCCCTTCTGCCTTTGCACTCTTCGGCCGGTTTCTGTCCGGCCTGAGGGAACCTTTGGGCGCCTCCGTTACTCTTTCGGAGGCGACCGCCCCAGTCAAACCGCCTGCCTGAGAGGGTCCGCAGGGTCGTTACTCCTCGCGTTAGAATCTCAGCAACAGAAGGGTGGTATCCCAACATCGGCTCCGCACCGCCCTAGGGCAATGCTTCGACGCCTCCCACCTATCCTGTGCATCTGTCACCGGGATTCAATCTCAAGCTGCAGTGAAGCTCCATGGGGTCTTTCTGTCCAGTCGCGGGTAACCTGCATCTTCACAGGTATTTCAATTTCACCGGGCCCCTCGTTGAGACAGTGCCCAAATCATTACGCCTTTCATGCGGGTCGGAACTTACCCGACAAGGAATTTCGCTACCTTAGGACCGTTATAGTTACGGCCGCCGTTCACCGGGGCTTCAGTTCGATGCTTCGCTTTCGCTAACTTCTCTCCTTAACCTTCCGGCACCGGGCAGGCGTCAGCACCTATACTTCAGCTTTCGCTTTCGCAGGCACCTGTGTTTTTGGTAAACAGTTGCTTGGGCCTCTTTTCTGCCGCCCCTTTTAGCTCTGAGCGTTTCTGCTCTTCA